>Ga0315287_10000036_pt1 | contig 126833 bp, 115 predicted proteins | sample YL17G11_0_MG_FD_205037 | JGI IMG/M metagenome (GOLD analysis project Ga0315287, IMG submission 205037) | Sediment microbial communities from Yellowstone Lake, YNP, Wyoming, USA - YL17G11_0 | ecosystem: Environmental > Aquatic > Freshwater > Lake > Sediment | place: USA: Wyoming | collected... | reverse complement strand
ACGCATCATGAGCGGCGTAAGCGCCTCCAGAAGAAGAAGTCCCACGACCGCAGGACCTCCAGACGACTCCGCAAGAGAGAGGGGAAGAGGGAGCATGACCGGGTCGAGCACCGGATGCACCAGGTGGCCAACGCCGTGCTCGACTTCGCCGAGGAGAAAACAGCGGCGATAGTGCTCGAGGACCTGAAAGGGGTCTTCAAGCCGAGGGAGGGCAAGGCCCTCAATAGACGGTTGAGCATGTGGCCGAGGAGGAAGCTCCACCAGTTCATCGAGTACAAGGCCAGGTGGAGAGGAATACCGGTCCACAAGGTGGACCCGAGGAACAGCAGCAGGAAGTGCCCGGCATGTGGGAGATTACAGGATTCCCGAAAGGGCACAGAGTTCGCGTGCGAGTGCGGCTGGCGTCTCGACAGGCACATCAACGCCAGCCTCAACCTGCTGCAGACAGCCGTCTCGAAAGAGATGGTGGGGGGTTTACGGTTTGACCCCGGCGCGCTCCAGCATGACGTGATGATGATTCTCTACGACCCCGAGAGGGGCGCACGGTCGGAGCCGAATGGAGCGAGTTGCGAGGAGGCTGCGGTGTGAAGAGCCGCTGTCCAATTTCGCAACAGAACCCGTTCGGATAGTTATTAGATGGGAGTCCGCGATTCGCTGTCAGAGGGCTTGAGGATGGAATACGTGGGAAGGTGGTTGTACACCCCTGATGGAGTGGCGGAGGGGTATCTCAGGTTCGAAGACGGAGTCCTGGATGAGGTCTGTCTCGGGGCGGCCCCGAGGGAATCGACGCGGTCGGTCGTCCTTCCAGCGTTCGTCAACGCCCACACCCATGTGGGCGACTCCATCGCATATCCCGCCCCGAAGGGGACCGTCGAGGATATCGTCGGTCCTCCGGACGGGTACAAGCATCGCGTGCTGAAGGCCTCTCCCAGGGATGAGAAGGTGTCCTCGATGAAGGCCTCCATCAGGATCATGGGGTCGACTGGGACGGTTGCGTTCATAGATTTCCGGGAGGAGGGCGTCGAGGGTGTCAAGATGGTCGCCGAGGCCCTGGACGAAGACTCCCCCCGCGCGGTCGTGCTGGGCAGGCCCGTAGGGGACGGCTTACTCGTGAAGGAGATGGATGCCCTCCTGAAGCACTGTCAGGGGGTCGGGCTGAGCGCCGTCAGGGACTGGCCCTTGGACTCCTTGACCAAGATGTGCAGGATCACCAAATCACAGGGGAAGATGCTGGCGCTGCACGCGAGCGAGGCGCTGCACGAGAACTTGGACAGGGTCCTCGCGCTCCACCCGGACTTCCTGGTGCACATGACGGCCGCAACCGACCAGGATTTCCGGAGGTGCGCGGAGCAGAACATCCCGGTGGTCGTCTGTCCCCGCTCGAACGAGTTCTTCGGGATCGCGCCCGACATCCCCTGCATGCTCCGGGCCGGCCTCACGGTCGCCCTCGGGACGGACAACTGCATGATATGCAGGCCTGACATGCTCGCGGAGGTGCAGGCAGCTTACAGGCTCAGCATCCCCAAGGGCGGGCTCACACCGGTCCAGACAGTACAACTGGCGACGTTCGGCGGGCGCAAAGTATTAAATGCGGAGGGCAAGATAACTACGGAAATAGGCGTTTCAGACGACCTCGTGGCCGTGGATGTGGGCGGCGCTGACCCGCTGCTCGAGGTGGTCACGACGGCGAGGTCGGGGGACATATCGGCGGTCATCAGCGGAGGAAGGTTACGGAGGCCTTAGATTGGAGGACATCAAGAGGATACTCATAGCCACGGACGGGTCGGAGCACACGAAGGATGCCGTGTCCAAAGGCCTCAAGCTCGCGAAGATCCTGGGGGCCGAGGTCACCGCGCTGTACGTCATCGACCAGACCTCTTTCGTCAGCTTCCCGATGGACTCCACGATCGTCAGCGTCTACTCCCTGCTCGAGAACGAGGGCAAGCGGGCCGTGGACGAGGTCAAGGCCGAGGGGGACCAGTTGGGCGTGAATGTCACCCCCGTCGTGGTCGAGGGGTCGCCGACGAGGAAGATCATCGAGATGGCCGCGGACTTCGACCTGGTGGTCATGGGCACGCTCGGCAGGTCCGCGATATCCAAGCTTTTCATGGGCAGCGTGGCCGAGAGGGTCACAAGATACGCGCCGTGCCCCGTCCTGGTAGTGAGGGCAAAGAAGAGGTAATCCCCGATGAAGGTCAAGGAAGTCATGACGGAGAACCCCATAGTGGCGGAGCTTCCCGGCACCAGGACCGAGGTTCTGAAGCAGCTGGTGAAGAACAACGTCACAGGGATGCCGGTCGTGAAGTCAAGCGACGGCACGCTCGCGGGTTTCGTCACCAGGCAGGACATATTCTCGAAGCCCGAGGAGGAGCAGCTCGCGCTCGTGATGAGGAGAGACTACCCTACCATAGGCCCGAACGCGAGCGTCAAGGACGCTGCGAGGATAATGGTGGATCAGGTCCTGAGCCATCTGCCCGTCGTGGAGAAGGGTAAGCTCGTGGGGATCCTGACGCCCACCGACCTCCTGATAGTGGTGGAGAAGACCAACCCGCAGATCACGGTTGAGGAGATCGTCCGGTCGCCCTGCATCCCGACCTACGCGAACGCCCCGCTCATCGTGGCGCTCGCGACCTTCAGGGCGGCGAAGGTGTACGCGCTCCCGGTCCTGGACGACGAGGCCAAGCTCGTGGGCATCATCACGGACAGGGATGTATTCAACCAGAGCGTCGTGGACAGCAGTGTCGTGATGAGTGACCTGGGCATAAGCGACGAGGACGACAACTGGACATGGGAGGGCCTTAGGAACGTCATGAAGCTCTGGTACGAGGTCTCCAGGGTGGACCTGCCCAAGCTCACCGTGAAGGACATCATGATCAAGAGCCCGATGACCGTCTTCAGGAAGACGCTCGTCGGGGACGCGGCGAGGCTGATGAGGAAGCACGACTTCGGGCAGCTGCCCGTGCGCGATTCCAAGGACAACCTCGTGGCGATGATTTATGACATAGATGTGGTATCCACACTCACCAAGTGATATCCATGGATCCGCAGGAGATACTGTCCCTCTGCAAGCGCCGAGGGTTCCTATGGCCAGCGTACGACATATACGGCGGGCTCGCTGGCATGTTCGACTATGGCCCACTCGGGACGGCCCTCAAGAACAACATGGAGAACCACTGGAGGAGGCTGTACGTCCTGGGCGAGGGTTTCCACGAGATATCGTGCCCGGTCATCGCCCCGCAGCCCGTGTTCAAGGCGTCGGGGCACCTCGACGCGTTCTCCGACATGTACGTCGAGTGCACCAAGTGCGGCGAGACGTACCGGGCGGACCATTTGGCCGCGGGCATGCACGACAATCCAGCGACGCTCAATGAGGAGCAGCTGGGCAGGCTCCTGAAGGACAGCAACGTCGTGTGCCTGCAGTGCAAGGGCGAGCTCACGCAGCCCAGGCGGTTCAACCTCATGTTCAAGACCTCCGTGGGCGCGGGCACCGCAAAGCCCGGGTACCTGAGGCCGGAGACGGCCCAGGGTATGTTCGTCAACTTCGAGCAGGTGTACAGGTACAACAGGGACAAGCTGCCCGTGGGCGCCGTCCAGATCGGGAAGGCGTTCAGGAACGAGATCTCCCCGAGGCAGGGCGTTACCCGCCTGCGGGAGTTCCACATGATGGAGGCCGAGCTGTTCGTCCACCCAGAGGACAAGGCCTGGCCAAGGTTCAAGCACGTGAAGCATGAGAAGCTCCCGCTCGTGCCGAACACGGGGGACCCGGTCACTCTCACTCTCGAGGAGGCCGTCTCGAGGAAGGTGATAGTCAACGAGGTGCTCGCGTACTATCTCTGGCTCACATGGAAGTACGCCATCGACATCGGCATGGACCCGAAGCGGCTCAGGTTCAGGCAGCACATGAAGACCGAGATGGCCCACTACGCCTCCGACTGCTGGGACCTCGAGGCGGAGATCGGCTACGGCTGGATGGAGCTCGTGGGCATCGCCGACAGGGGCTGCTACGACCTCTCCGCACACATCGACCACTCGGGGGCCGATCTCATGGCCTTCGAGAGGTTCGACGAGCCGAAGGAGGTCGAGCAGGAGGTCGTCAGGCCCAGGTTCGACGTCATGGGCAAGCTCTTCAAGGGCGAGACGAAGAAGATCGCGGACGCGCTCGTCAAGCTCCCGCCAGCATCGGTCAATGGCAAGGACGAGGTCCAGGTCGAGGTCGAGGGAAAGAAGCACACCGTGCCCTCCTCGTGCTTCGAGGTCGTGCTCCGGAAGGAGAAGGTCTCGGGAAGGAAGCTCGTGCCCCACGTGATCGAGCCGTCCTACGGCGTCGACCGGATGCTGTACACGGTGCTCGAGCACGCGTATCACAAGAAGGGCGATTACGTCACGCTCAAACTGAAGGGCCTGGTCGCTCCGATCAAGGCGGGCGTGTTCCCGCTCATGCCCAGGGACGGCCTGGACGAGATCGCGATCGGGATACACGACGCCCTCGCGTGCGCCGGGCTCGCGACGTTCTATGACGACGGCGGCTCGATCGGGCGGAGGTACGCCCGCATGGACGAGGTCGGCACACCGTGCTGCGTCACGGTCGACTACGACACGAAGGAGAACGGCACGGTCACGATCAGGGAGAGGGACAGCGCGGAGCAGGTGCGGGTCAGGAAGGAGAACGTTCCGGCGGCGGTGGCGAAGCTGGTCTCCGGCGAGGGCCTCGGAGCGCTCAAAGGACTTTGAAGGGGGACGTAAGAACCGAGATGAATCCTCAAGGATCCAGGAGCCCGTCCGGAGGGACCATGGGGAATCCCAGGGACCTCTCGGAGGAGTTCGGGAAGTACATCGGGAAGCAGGTGAGCTACGCCACTCACGGCATCCACAGGTACCCCGCGAAGTTCATACCGCAGATACCCAGGTTCTGCATCGAGTCGTGGTCCAAGGTCGGGGACGCGGTGCTCGACCCGTTCATGGGCTCGGGCACGACGCTGCTCGAGGCGTACATCATGGGCAGGAACAGCTACGGGATAGACATCCACCCGCTCGCCAAGCTCATCGCCAAGGTCAAGACGACCCCCTTGGAGCCCTCACGGCTCCGGGCGGTCTCCGAGAAGCTTCTGGCCAACATACGCGCCGACAGCTCGGAGAACGCCGACTGGGTCCCCGAGATACCCAACCGGGACCACTGGTTCAGGCCCGAAGTGCTCCGCGAGCTCGCCACGATAAAGAAGCACGTGTTCGCCCTCAGGAAGGGGGACACCCAGGACTTCTTCAAGATATGCTTCTCGTCGATCATCCGCAAGATGTCCAACTCGGACAGCGACTCCCTCATCCCGGAGGTCACGACCTTCAGGAAGAAGCTCGACGCCCAGGGGAAGACGTCGTTCGACGCCCTGGCGAAGTTCGAGAACACCGTCGGGAACAAGATCATAGACGCCGAGGAGCTGTGGCACATTTCCCTGGACGTCCGCAAGAAGTTCAGGAAGCATCCCGAGGTGCACATAATCGGCAACGACGCGCGGGATGTCCTGCTGGAGGAGAACTCCGTCGACCTCGCGGTCACTTCCCCGCCCTACGCGAGCGCCGTGCACTACGCCAGCGTGCACAAGCTCGAGATGTTCTGGTGCGACCTCGTCAAGGACATATCCGAGCTCGACGGGCGGATCGTGGGCACCTCGAGGGCGTACGTCAGCGAGTACAGGCCCTGGGAGCCCAGGACCGGCATACCCGAGATCCGGTCCGTCATGGACGAGCTCATGGAGAAGGAGAAGAAGAGCGCCTACATCGTGTACAAGTACTTCGATGACATGAGGCGCAGCTTCGAAGAGGTCAACAGGGTCCTGAAGAGGAACGGCAGGTACTGCATGGTCGCCGGAGAGAACACCTTCCAGAAGGTGAGGATACCGACCTACTCGATCCTGTCCAAAATCGCCGCGAGGGCCGGGTTCGAGCTCGAGGACGCGTTCGTGTACGATGTCATCAACCGCCACCTGGACATCCCGCGGTGGAACGACAGCAGGATCGAGCGCGACTACATACTAGTCCTGCGCAGGGCGGGCAAGCCATCGTTCTCCTGCCTGTGACCCAGGGGCTCCTCACGCCCGAGGCTTTTAAAACGAACGGTTGAAAGACCCAAATACCTGTATTACCATCACTGTCCGAAAGGAAACGGGTGAACCACGATGGCGAAGATACTGGTGATTTATGACTCGATGACTGGGAACACTGAGAAGATGGCAGATGCGGTCGTCGCGGGTGCGAAGCAGGTGAAAGGGGCCGTGGTCGTGCTGAAGGTGGTCGGCAAGGCCACCCACGAGGACCTCTTGGGCTCGGACGGGATCATCATCGGCTCCCCGACGTACTACGGACAGATGTCCGGGAAGCTCAAGACGTTCATCGACACCACGGCAGCCATACACGGTAAGCTCAGGGGGAAGGTCGGAGGCGCCTTCACCAGCTCGGGAGGAACCGCGTGCGGCGCGGAGACCACCCTCCTGTCGATACTGAACGCGATGCTCGTGCACGGTATGGTAGTCCAGGGACGACCGGACGACAAGCACTACGGTCCGACCGCAATCGAGGCCCCGAACAAGGACGAGCTGGAGATGTGCAAGGAGCTCGGCAAGCGCGTCGCGACCCTGGCGGCGAAGCTCAAGGCGTGATTGCGGGCGTTTCCCGTCGCGAGCTAGGTGTGACAATGAAGTGGAGCGACAAGCTGGGCGAGGGCGTGGAACGGTATGCGGGCAAGGCGGCCAAGAAGAAGGTGCTGGCCGGCAGGGAGAAGCTGGGTGCTTCCCCGGACCCGATGGCCGTCGCCAAGTGGGTGAGCGGGGCCATAACGAAGCTGGACGAGCTCAATGACGAGGACACGAACAGGGAGATACTGTATGTGTGCTCGGACAAGTTCCCGAGCGACAAGGTCGAGGCCTTGAGGGATCTCTATCTTGAGTCGGGCAGCGTGGACGCTCTCTTCGCAGTCATGGACAAGGACAGGTCATGGTACGGCCTGTCGTACTATGAATCCCCCAAGCGGAAGGGGCACGTGATCCATGTGACGAAGATACCGTTCAACCCCAAACGCTGCGAGGACGCCGCAGACGAGCTGGAGAGGAGATACCACTACTGCCATTGCCCGCTCGTCAAGGAGCTGATACGGCACCCCGAGCAGAAGATATCCCGGACGTTCTGCTACTGCAGCTCCGGCTGGTACAGGTCCCTCTGGGAGGGGATCCTCGGGGAGCCGGTGAGGGTGGACGTCGTCAAGACCGTCCTCCAGGGTGATGACCGGTGCAGTTTCGTCATCCGCCTTCCTCCAGGGACGCGCACGAAGAAGCCACCGGCCAAGGCTCGGGCCAAGGGTCGGAAGAAGCAGACGGTCTAGCTAGGGTCGCTCATCGGCTTTATCTGCTGGCAGCGCTTTCCGGTGCACGGAGTAAGAGTCGGTGGTTGGACAGGCCTGTCGTTGCACCCGTTCCGGACTGGAAAAGACAATACCATCACACGGTCATGCGGGACGGGAGACGCTGCGGAGGGCTAGGTCTGGCATCCTCGGATCGGGTGGAACATGCCGATAGAATTCGTTGATCCGGAGTCTGTCAAGCGCAGGCTCAAGTTCGACTACCTGAAGGCGAAGAACGACCCCGCCTTCCAGGCGTCCGACAGCTTCCTCTTCCTTCTGTCGTACTTCCACAAGCCCGTCATGCCCAAGAACGACCTCGTCCAGGAGGTCGCGAACCACCTCCAGAAGCAGTACAGGCTCAGGTGGGTGATGATCGGCCTCAGGGGAGACGACGGCAACTACAGGTACACCGTCCACTCGGGCATGAGGCAGGACGCGTGGGACAGCCAGAGGGTCAGGGTGTACAAGCTGAGCGACTTCGACATCGAGGTCTCGGGCAAGTACAGAGCGGGGGAGATCAGCAAGCTCACGAGGGTCTACCTGTCCGAGGACAACCCATTAGGCGCCCAGGACGTCTCCGTGCTGAACAGGCCCGTGCTCATGGGCTCGAGGCGCATGTTCCAGGACGAGACGCTCGAGGCGGACTTCATCAACGCCCTCATCATGGGGCCGGACGACAGCCTCCTGGGCTGGATCGAGTACTCGAGCACGACCGCGGGCAGGTTCCCCGTGCCGATGGTCATGCGGAGCATGGAGGTCGTCGCATCTATCCTGGCGGCTCTTCTGACGCACCACTCCGGCCCTCAGAGACCGGGGACCTGACGGACGCCGTTCCGGGCGGTACCAGCATCTGGGAGCCGCCTCGGGCGCAATCGTCAACTTAATCATGTGACCGCGCATTATGTTTCTCTCGAAGGGATGGGAACATGCGGAAGGAACTGCCGCGGGAATTCAGGATCTCCAGGCAGACGGTCGAGAGCCTCAGGAACCTGTGCGACGCTCAGGACGTCCCGGGCGCCTCGAACCTGCTGAAGGAGGACCTGGTCAGGTTCGTCAAGGAGAACGTGGACCGCAAGGCCCTCGAGGACTTCCTCAGGGCCCAGGAGGACATCTACTTCGTCGAGAACATGGCGAAGGCGATCAAGTGGGCCTCGAACAAGAGGATCGTCGAGCTGGATCCCAAGAGCGACCACACGATCGTGAACGCGGTGTTCACCATGCGCCGCTCGGACGGGTACGAGGTGTACAACATCAGGTTCGTGAACCATACCACGGAGGACGTGGACACTGTCTGCGAGTGCGTGGACTTCAGGGAGAAGGGCTACTTCTGCCCGCACCAGATGTCCGTGCTCGTCAGATGCCTGTCCGAGGGGATGTTCGACCTGGATCAGTGGACGGGGCCGATGACGCCCGAGGTCGAGGACCTCATACTCGCGAACGTTTTCCGGAAGAAGAGGAAGGCCAGATAGTCGGGTGCTGCCGGGACCTGGCCCTGCCCGTCTGAACAAGGTTTATCTAGGCCCATTCTTCTGTCCGTGAAGTCATGGCCCAGTATGATTGGCGCGAGGCAGAGCCGAAGTGGCAGGCGAAGTGGAAGGAGTGGGGGATATACCGCTTCGACCCTGAGTCCGACAAGGAGGTCTACAGCATAGACACCCCGCCCAGGTACGCCTCGGGCGCGCTGCACCTCGGCCATGCTTACGGTTACACGGTCATCGACTTCGCGGCGCGGTACAAGCGCCTGAGAGGTTGCAATGTGTTCTTCCCGCTCTGCTTCGATGTCAACGGCACCCCGGTCGAGGTGCGAGTCGAGAAGGTCAAGGGCGTGAAGGCCACCGATGTGCCTAGGCAGGAGTTCGTGAAGATGTGCGCGGAGTTCGCGGAGAAGCACATCGGCGACATGACCCGGCAGTTCGAGATGCTCGGCGAGAGCATGGACCCCACAATATACTACCAGACGGACGCGGAGTACTATCGCAGGCTGACCCAGGTCTCCTTCATCAGGATGTTCAAGAAGGGTCTGGTCTACAAGGGCCACTTCCCGATCAACTGGTGCACCCGCTGCAGGACCGCGCTCGCGGACGCAGAGGTGGACTACGAGCACAGGACGACCAAGCTGAACTACATCAGGTTCCGCGAGTCCGACACGGGCAAGGACGTGATGATCGCCACCACGAGGCCGGAGCTGCTCTGCACCTGCCTCCTCGTTGCGGTCCACCCGGACGACAAGGACAAGGCGCACTTGGTCGGCAAAGAGCTGGTCGTGCCCGTCTACAGCCGGAAGGTGAAGGTGATCTCGGACCCGAAGGTGGACCCCGAGTTCGGCACGGGCACTGTCATGATATGCTCCATAGGCGACAAGGACGACCTCGAGTGGATCATGAAGTACGAGATCCCCCTCGAGAAGGGCATAGACGAGGACGGGAAGATGACCGCCCTCGCAGGCAAGTACGAGGGCATGACGGTCGTGGACGCGCGGAAGGCGATCATCGAGGACATGAAGGCCCAGGGGCTGCTGGTCAAGCAGGAGCCCCTGGAGCAGAACATCGGATCGTGCTGGAGGTGCCAGACGCCGATCGAGTTCCTGAAGGTGCCCCAGTGGTTCGTCAGGAGCGTCGAGTTCAAGGACAAGGTCCTCGAGATGGTCGACCAGATCGTCTGGAAACCGGAGTTCATGAAGCTCAGGATAAAGGACTGGATAAACTCGTTGGCCTGGGATTGGGTCGTCTCGCGGCAGCGGTACTTCGCGACCCCCATCCCGCTCTGGGAGTGTCAGGACTGCGGGCATGTCCTGCTTGCCGAGGAGAGCGAGTGCTATGTCGATCCCACCGCCAGGCCTGCGCGCGTCGAGAAGTGCGAGGTCTGCGGCGGGAAGCACGTCGGCTCGACCGATGTGTTCGACACGTGGATGGATTCGAGCATATCCCCGCTCTACAACACGTTCTGGGGACGGGATGAGAAGCTGTTCAAGAAGCTCTACCCGATGTCCATGAGGGCGCAGAGCCACGACATCATCAGGACCTGGGCGTACTACACGATACTCAGGGAGATGCACCTGATCGGCGAGAAGCCGTGGAAGGAGGCCATGATACACGGGTTCATAATGGCGCCGGACGGGAGGCCGATGCACACTTCCGCGGGGAACGTCATCGACCCGATGCCGCTGCTGGACAAGTACGGCGGGGACGCGATGAGGTACTACGCTGCGACATGTTCCCTCGGCATGGACCACGCGTTCAAGGAGCAGGAGCTCGTGCGCGGGCAGAGGCTCGCGACGAAGACCTGGAACATCATGCGGATGGTCGGTTCGGCGTGCAAGGAGAAGCCCGCGAAGCCGGAGAAGATGCACCCGGTCGATGCGTGGATACTGAGCAGGTTCGGCAGGCTCGTTCATGACGTCGAGGCACACTGCGAGGAGTACCAGTTCGACAGGGCGATGGCCCTGCTCCAGGATTTCATGTGGCACGAGTTCGCAGACCACTACATCGAGCTCGTCAAGCACAGAGCGTACTCGGAGCGGGACGAGGGCGCTAAGCACGCTCTGTACACCGTCGGCGTGGGCCTGCTGAAGATGATATCCGTGTTCATGCCGCATATGTCCGAGGACGCCTATCAGACGAACTTCAGGCAGTTCGAACCATCAGTGAGCGTTCATGTCTCGGGCTGGCCCGATGCGCCCCCCGTGGATGCTGAGGCAGAGCGGAGTGGGGAGGCGGTCAAGGAGCTGGTCGCGGCTGTGCGTGCCTGGAAGGCGGCCAAGGGCATGTCCCTCAACTCCGCCGTCGCGAGGCTCGAGGTCGTCGGCGCGGGTGCGGTCAGGATGATGGCCGGGTCCGAGGATGACATCAAGGCCACGCTGAAGGCCGCGGAGCTCGCGCTCCTGGACATGGTCGACCTGAAGGAGACGGTCTCCCGCGTGAAGCCAGTGCACTCCAAGCTCGGTCCGGCGTTTAAGAGTGACGCTAAGGCGATATCAGAGAAGCTCGCCGTGCTGTCCCCGGAGCAGCTGGCTGGCGTTGATAAGGGCGTCACGGTCGTTCTCGGCGACGGCAGGACCGTCGAGCTGAAGCCGGAGTTCTACGATGTCGAGAGGCATCTGAGTTCCGAGCGGGGCGCGCTCGAGTCCGTCGCTGTCGCCGGGCTGACGGTGCTCGTGTACCCGTGAGCGCGTGGCCTGGCGGGATTCTCGACAGTTCTTAATACTGAGTTCGCGTTTGAGTTCTGGCCATGGATTGCAAGGACATCGTGGTCGAGGCGTTGCGTGGCGTCCTCGACCCTCACACGGGCGTGAGCGTGTACGACATGGGCCTGATTTCTGAACTCGTCGTGTCGGAGGATTCCGTCAGCCTCACATTCATGCCAACGAGCCCGTTCTGCCCCGTGGGGATAGAACTCGCTCGTGCCATCAAGGAACAGATACTCATGGTCGCCGGCGTCAAGAAGGTCAACATCAAGGTCGTCGGGCATCTGCGCGCGGACGAAATAAACAGGGCCGTCAACGCTTGATCTGGTCCCTCATCAGCTCGACCTTCACGCGCTTGTTGTGGACATAGCAGTTCTCGAGGTCCTTCATCGCCCCGAACGCGACCGACTTGTGCAGCTCCACCCTGCTCGTCCTGTCCCCGATCTGCACGCTCCCGATCAGGTGCTCGTATATCCTCGTCTTCCGCTCGACGAACGTGACAAGGTTGACCATGTCGATCCCGTCCGCCTTGCCCAGGTTGATCTCGAAGGGGACCATGCCGAAGTGGTCCGAGTACTCGTCGAAGTCCAGCTGCCTCCTGACCGTGTCCCTGCCGGTGGCCTCGGGCACATCGTCCAGCGCTATCTTCGTCCTGCCGAAGTTCTCGATCGCCTTGACGAGGTACTGCTCCTCCTTCGTCACGAACGTTATGGCCTTCCCGGTCTTCCCGGCCCTCGCGGTCCTGCCTATCCTGTGGACGTAATCCTCCGGCTTCTCCGGGATGTCGTAGTTGAACACGTGCGTCACGCCCTCTATGTCCAGCCCTCTGGCCGCGACGTCCGTGGCTATGAGTATCTTCATCTTGCCCGACTTGAACTTCGACATGACCTTGTCCCTGGCGGTCTGCGACAGGTCACCGTGGATTCCGTCCGCGGAGTAGCCGTACGCGCGCAGCTTGTGCGCGAGCATGTCGACCATGCGCTTGGTCGAGCAGAAGACCATGGCCTGCTGCGGCTTCTCGATGTCCAGTATCCTGCACAGGGCCCAGAGCTTGTTCTTCCTGCCGACGTTGATATAGCTCTGCTCCGCCGCGTCGACCACCAGCGTCTCCGCGCTGATGATGACCTCCTTGGGGGAGTGCATGTACCGGAGCGCGAGCTCCCTGATCTCGGACGGCAGGGTGGCCGAGAAGAGCATGGTTTGCCTCTTCTTCGGGACCCTCTGGAGTATCCACTCGATGTCGTCTATGAACCCCATGTCGAGCATCCGGTCGGCCTCGTCCAGGACGACGACCGAGACGCCGTCGAAGTTGAGCTCTCCCCTGCGCATCAGGTCCATGAGCCTCCCGGGGGTCCCGACGACGATCTCGACCCCCTGGCGCAGCTTGTCGACCTGCATGTTGATGGATTGCCCACCGTAGATGGCGACCGTCCCGATGTCCGAGTGCTTCGCCATGTCCGCCAAGTCACCCGTGACCTGCACCGCGAGCTCCCTCGTGGGCGTCAGCACCAGGCACTGGATGCGCCTGTTCTTCTGGAGCCTGTCGATGACCGGTATCGCGAAGGCTCCTGTCTTGCCCGTGCCCGTCTGGGCCTGGGCCATGACATCCTTTCCCTCGAAGGCGATCGGTATGACCTGCTCCTGAACGGGGGTAGGCTCCTCCCATTCGAGCTCCTTGATCGCCCTCAGTATCCGCTCGTTCTTAACCAATGATGCGAAGTCCATCCTTCCCAGTCTTCCTTGCGTCCTTTTTCTCTTATGACAGTTCCGAGTTAGTCTATTTGTACTATTTTAACCCATACGGTGCTCGTACTAGGTGGATTAGACAGATGCAGAAGGATGGGTCGGAAGACCGCGGGGCATGGGACAAGCTGTACTCCAAGCGCGGGCTCCAGTACGGCGGTACTGGTGAGCTCAGCCTCATCGAGCCGGTCCTGAAGAACTCGATGCTCGTGCTCGACGCGGGGTGCGGAGAGGGGAAGACCACGGAAGCCGTGGCGAGGAAGGCCGAGGTCGTGGGGTGCGACTTCTCCCGGGAAGGGCTCAGGACTCTGAGGTCCCAGCGGGAGTTCGCTCATCCTGTAAATCTGGTCGAATGCGACATAGTACATCTGCCGTTTGAATCAGAAAGGTTCGACGCCGCGTTGGCGGTCCACACGCTCTCGCACATGCTCGAGGCGGACAGGCTCAGGGCGGCGGAGCAGCTCTCGCGCGTGCTCAGGCGCGGGGGATACATGTTCGTGGAGGGGTTCGGCAGGGGGGATGTGCGGTTCGGGAGCGGGGAGGAGGTCGAGGACGCGACCTTCCTCAGGGGCAACGGCATACTGACGCACTACTTCAGGGAGGGCGAGGTCCCTGCGCTGTTCACCGGACTCGAGACGGTGGCGGAGGTCGGCTCCATCAAGCGGGTGTCCTTCGGGACCACCGCGGGCAAGAGGGACCTGATCAGGGTGCTCATGAGGAAGTAGCTCGGCATCCGAGGTCAGAGAGTCGCTAGGGCGTGAAGGTCCTGTAGTATGTTCCTCCGGAGTAGACCGCGAGGTGCGCCTTGCCGTCCACGACCATGTCGAAACGGATCCTCTCCGGCGAGCGCGTGTCGTCTCCAACCTGGAACTCCCCTTTGGAGAGTGGCCTCATCGCCTCCTCCACACCGGACGAATGGACGAAGACCAGCTCTCCCCTCCTGAGCAGCACCCGGAAGTTGGAGTCCCAGGGGTTGTATGATCTGTAGTGGCCGGCGAGCGCCTCCCATCCCTTCGGGTGCTTCGGCTCCTGCGGTCCCGTGTGACTCGTCCCGGGGAACCACTCCGTTCCGTGGAACGCCCCCGTGACGGCGCCCCCCTTCCGGGCGAACCTCACCAGGAACCTATCGAACCCCTGGTGGTCCACGAAGAACTGGTCCTTCTCTCTCGGCTCTAGTGCGATGGAGCGGTGGCCGATCTTCAGCAGCAGCCGCTCTCCCTTCGAAGTGAACTCCAGCTTCCTCCCTTTCCTTCCGAAGGTCCCCGAATAGTCCTTCGCGTTCGGGACCTTCGCTGGGTCGGGCAAGGCCACGGGCATCGGGACGTCCCCTGCCCCGGACTGCGCGCGCATCGTCCCCAGGATGTAGGCTGAGACCATCGAGGGGGCTCCTGGCCCGTTGATGGTCGCGAACACGCCCACCCCTTCCTCGATGTCCATCATCATCGACGAGTGGTAGCCCACCATGCCTCCCGTGTGCGAAAGGTATGTCCGGCCGTCCAGCTCCTGCGTCGACAGCCCGTAGCCGTAGTACGACCTTCCGTCGCCGTCCTCTGTCTCGATCGCACGCTGGGTCATCAGCCGGTAGCCTTTCTCGGAGATCACCCTGCCTCCCGACGCCTTGCCCCCGTTGAGGAGCATGCGCACGTACCGGGCCATGTCCTTCGGCGTCGAGCATATCGACCCGTCCACCGTCTCGCTCTCGATCCAGGTCGCGGGCGAGACGGGCGCGTCCAGCGGGACAGGCCTGTCATCGTAGGTGTGCTCGTACCCAGTCGCAAGAAGCTTCCTCAGGTCCGTGGTGATCGTCGTGTGGCTCGAGCCCATGCCGAGCGGGTCGAGCACGCGTTCCTTCACGACCTCCGCGCCGCTCTTCCCCTCCAGGCTCTCGAGCACGAGCCCCAGGACCTTGTAGCCCACGTTCGAGTAGTGGTAGTACGTCCCGGGCCGGACCGACGGCTGGAGGCCCTTCAGAGTCCAGACCTCGGGTATTCCCGAGAGCGCGGATTCCGTCCCCTGGATGATGCCCGCGGTGTGGCTCATCAGGTGGTGGAGCGTGACCGGCTCGTCCTTGAACCTAAGGCGCAGCCAGGGCAGGTGCTTTTCGACAGGGTCGCTCGGGTCCAGACGGTCCTCGTCCGCGAGCTGCATCAGGCACGCGCATGCGAACGACTTGGAGATCGAGCCTATCTCGAAGAGCGTGTCCCCGGTGACGCGTCTCTTGGAGTCGATGTTGGAAAAGCCATAGCTCGAGACACTGAGGATCCTCCTCTTGTCGGTGATGGCGACCGACAGCCCGGGGACGTTGTAAGCCCTCATCCAGAGCCCGATGTATTTCTCGATCGCCGGCATGCATCCGTTCAGGTCGTCAGTCATTGGTCATCACCAGCGTGCGGGACGCGGGGCCCGCTGCTGATGGGGGAATCGCGCATCGAATACGAAAACCTTCCTGGTTGCGGTGGCGCAGTCGACAGGACCGAGATGCGGAGATTGGGAGTGCGGTGATCGGGATTTGAACCCGAGTTTTGAGCTTGGCAAGCTCAAGTGATAACCAGGCTACACTACCACCGCGCGCTGCTGAGGCTCAATACACAGGGGCGATTTATACCTTGTGCGGGGACCTTGGGCGGGCCCGTCCTCCCCGGTCCCTCCACCACTGGATCGCCTCGCCCACCAGATAGAGCGAGCCGATGGCGCACAGGCCCTTGCCCCGGACGTCCGAGAGGCCGAGGTCCAGGGCCCTGACCGATGGAGTGAACACCTCGCTGCTCCCGGAGAACTCCTCCCTGACGATGGCCCCCAGGGCGGCGGCCGGCAGCGCCCTCTTGTACATCGCCTGCGTCGCTATGATCCTCTCCGCCGTCGGCGCCAAAGCCCGCACGATGCCCCTCGCGTCCTTGTCGTCCATGCACGCAACGACGTAGGTCATCGGGACGACCCCGAGGGTCGTGAGCTCCTTCACGGTCGCCGCCACGCCGTCCGGGTTGTGGCTCCCGTCGAACATGACGAAAGGCTTCTTAGAGACGACGTCGAGCCTCCCGGGCCACTTGGTGGCCGCGAGTCCTTTCCTGATGTCCTCCTCCGAGATCAGCGGGTCCTTCGTCGCGAGCTCCTCGACCATCGCGATCGCGGCCGCAGCGTTCTCGGCCTGGTACGCCCCGAGCAGCCTGGTCTCAAGCCTCGGGAGGGTCCTGGTCCCTCGGTAGTCGAACGTGGTCCCCTTCAGGGTGCGGGCGATGTTGGCGACGTCGAACTCCTTCCCGAGCCTCCTCATCGCGCATCCCCGCTTCCTGCACGCGCTCTCTATCACCGAGAGCGCCTCGAGCGCCCTCTCGCAGGTGACCACCCCCACTCCGTCCTTGATGATCCCGGCCTTCTCCCTCGCGATCTCCGGGATCGTGCGTCCGAGGTAGTTCGTGTGCTCGAGCCCTATTCTCGTGATGGCCGATACCTCAGGCGTGATGATGTTGGTCGCATCGAGCCTCCCGCCCATGCCGACCTCCGTGACGACGATGTCCACGTCCTTCTCGCTGAAATGCTTGAACGCCAGCCCCGTCGTGAACTCGAAGAAAGTCAGCTGTTTCTCGGGGTCCGCCGCGGCCATCCCCTCCATCTCTCCCCTGAGCTCCTCGCCCAGGCGGACGACGTCGCTCTCGGGGATGTCCCGCCCGTTTATCCGGATCCGTTCTCTGAAATCCACCAGGTGCGGGGACGTGTACAGCCCGACCTTGAGCCCGTGCTTCCTCAGGATCTCCGCGGTGAAGGCGCACACGGAGCCCTTCCCGTTCGTGCCCGTAACGTGCACGGTCCTGAAATCAACGTGCGGGTCCCCGATCCTCGATGAGAACTCCCTCATGTTCTCGAGGCCGAGCTTGATGCCGAACCGCTCGAGGTTGAACATCCAGCCGACGAGGTCGGAATAGCCCATGGCTGGGGACAGCCGGGCCCGGATATTAATCAGTTGCGCGCTTCGCCCTGGCAATCTTCTCCGTCCACTCGGACATGGTCAGGCCATCCTTCCTCGCGAGCCGCTCCATCTCCCTCATGATCCCGGAGCTGTACTGCGCGGCCTTCTTGGGCCTGTCGTGGGCGTCCAGGCCGAGCAGGACCGCCACCTCGCGCAGCACGAGCTTCCTCCCGCCCGGGCCGAGCAGGTCGCGCGTGGGCAACACCGATGCGAGTTCGACCACGCCCTCCGCCACGAACGGGAACCCGAGCTTCTTGCCTATCGATCGCGCGGCCTTATGGAGCTTCTCGGCCTCCTTCAGCATCTTGTCGAGGTCGCCGCGCATCGCCTGTCGGGGGTCGCCCGCGGAAGCGTACTTCGCGTACCCGCCGAAGAGCTCGTCCGCGCCGCTGCCCGCGAGGATCAGGCTCTCCTTCGACTCGTCCAGCACGTGGATGATGGGAATGGTATATGCGATCTCGACCGGCTTGACGCTGTCCAGGATGTCGGCCGCTCTCGGTATCAGGCGCAATATCTCCGCGTGGGATATCTCGAGCACCCGGGTATCCTTACGACCGGCCCGTTTCAGGTCCTGTATCAGGTTCCAGTCGTGGGCGCCCCTGACGGCGCATATGTAGCAGGTGACCTCGGCGGTCTCCCTCGCCAACGCCTCGACCACGGAGCTGTCCAATCCGCCGGACCATGCGACCGCCACCTCCTTCGAGTCGGCGATGATGTCGCGGACGGATCCCCGCAGTCCCTCGAGCAGCTTCTTAGGCTCCATCACAGGGAGGATGACGAACGTACCGGATGAAAAAGCCATCGCACGAAGTGTCCGTCATTATCCGATACGAAAAATCCGGGAATCTAAAAGGTTTGAACTGTCGGAACCCATAGGCCCTTACTTGTCCTTGAATTCCAGCCAGCGATCTTCTGATACGTCGTCGTCAAAGAGTTTCTGGATATCAAAATCCAGAGGCTCAGCGACCGGCTCGTCGCACACTATACTTCACTCTCCTGTGTGAACCTCCTATGCGCATCTGGGGTAAATAGCTTTGGCCCTTTACTCCGGGCTCCGCCCGTCCTCGAAAACGCATGCTGGCTGCCTCCCGTCTGGCCAGGTCAAGTACCAAAGGCTTAAAAGGCACCGAGTATTTACCTGAATGAACAGCTTTCGAACCCCCGAATGGAGGGTACTTGGATGAATGAAGACGACCTGATGAAAGTCAAAGTTTGCTTTATCGGGGACGCGGGCGTTGGAAAGACCAGCCTCATCAAGAGGTTCGTGCTCGACGTTTTCGATGACAGATACATCGCTACTATCGGTACCAAGGTCACCAAGAAGATCGTGGAGGTCCAGGAACCCGGGTCCAACGTCAAGGTCATGATGCTCGTCTGGGACATCATGGGTCAGAAGGGGTTCAGGGAGCTCCTCAGGGAGGCGTACTTCTTCGGCGCGCACGGGGCGATCGCCGTCTGCGACCTCACCAACAAGGAGTCCCTGGAAGAGCTGAGGTACTGGATCAAGGCCCTGACGGATGTCGCGGGCGATGTCCCGATCGTGTTCGCGGGGAACAAGGCGGACATGGAGAACGAGCGCGTGGTCAAGGACGCGGAGCTCGAGGAGCTGGCGGCCAAGTACAAGTCGAAGGCGTTCATGACGAGCGCGAAGACCGGCCAGAACGTCGAACCCCTGTTCAAGGCGCTCGGAGTGGCGATAGCCGACAAGATGGGCTCGAAGTAGCCCCCGCCAGTATACGCGCCAGTAGCCGTTCCCAACACTGATAACGACCTGAGAATGCTTATAACCCCAGCATCGGCTATAAACGATGTGCGAGAGACAGAATCGTAGGGGCAGACGCAGGTGGAAAACGCACTTATAGCGAAGAACACCAAGGGAGTTCCAATGGCCGCGAGGCTGTTGACAGCGCTGTTCGCACTCGTCATGCTAGCCTCGTCCATGGTCCCCCCCTCCGGACTGCTCTCCAACGATGCTTCTGCCGAATCGCTGCCCTCCTGGACCAGGACCTTCCACCTCCACGAGGGCGCGGTCTACTCGACGAGCTACTACGATTGGCTGAACTCCTCGGGCCCGTACAACCCTTCCTGGGTGGACTACGACGGCGACGGTTCGATGGGCATATCGATCAGGAAGTGGAACCCATCTGAGCACTGGCGCCACCACTGGGTGCTCGACCCCGCGGTGAACTCCCAGGTCCAGATCCTTGGAGACATGAGCGCGTACGTCTGGGCCAAGTCGAGGGATAACGAGTCCGCGACCCTGATGACCGTCATCTTCTCCGACTGCGCCCCCGGCCAGCTCGCCGACCCGTCTCTGTGGACCGAGATCGGGACGGTCACGATACCTCTCCAGGGGCCGATATACTCCGAGTTCAAGCTCTACAACGCGACCGTGGCGGGCGTGGACTACCTGCTCGATCCGGACCACCAGCTCGTGATGACCGTCAGGCGGGGCGACTCCCTGAACGACGCCCTGCAGGTCATGTACGACCAGAACATCTACGATTCCTACATACGGTTCCCCACGACCACGTTCATCTCCGCCGACGCCGTCTGGACTGAGGACTCCACCGGGTCCGCGAGGAGCGTGTTCTCCGACGGCGAGGACGTCATCGTGCTCGCCAACGTGTCGAACCCGTTCGGGACCTACGATATCGTCGGCGTGGACGCCGAGGTCGCGTACTCCTCGAACGGCACCGTGGTCCTCGGGCCAGTGTCGATGACGCTTTCCCGGACGGACGCTTCCTCCAATCCCGCGTGGTCCGTGTTCAGCACGCTCCTTGTCGGCCTGGAGAACGGGACATACGACATCACTGTTTATGCGTACGATCCCCAGGGGTCTCCGACCTGGCTGAGCTGCAGCATCTCCGTGGTCACGGCCGACCACTTCGCAGTGTCGGCCCCGTTTTCCGTGCTCGTGGACACCGCCTTCACGATGACCGTGAGCGCCCGCGACGCCTCGGACGCCGTCATACCGAACTGGGTCGGGACCGTGTACCTTGCATCGTATCTCGAGGACGCCGTCTCGCCGAGCGCGGGCTCCCTGTCCGTGACATCGGTGGACATCACCGCCTCCGATGGGGGCCAGGTGACGATACCGGACCAGATGTACGACTACGCTGAGGAGACTATACTGATCAGGGCGAGCAGCAACTCGCACTTCGGCTGGAGCTCCCCGGTCACGGTCCGTGCGGGACCGGTCGTCGACATCGAGATATCTCCTTCATCCCTCGTGATATTCTCGGGCGATTCGCGGGAGTTCACCGCGGTCGGCAGGGACTCCTCGGGCTTCACGAACAACAGCTGGACCCCTAACTGGACCCTCGCGGGGGACATCGGATCGATAACAGGGTCCGGCCTTACGATTACATTCTCCGCGCTCGGGATCGGCGTCGGAGCCATCACATGCACCGACGACGAGACCTCCGCCTCGGACACCGCACTGATCACCGTGAACCCGGGCGTCCTCGCGCGCATCGAGATAGTGCCTGCAGGGCCCCTGACGATACGCGAGGGACAGAGCGAGGAGCTCGAGGCGTTCGGGTACGACAACCTCGGCAATCCTGTGGCCATCCCAGGGGCGATATGGAGCACGAATACCACCGGCCAGGTGGCAGGGATCGGCCCGAATGCGGTGTACACAGCGGGCTACATCCCCGAGGTCGGCTCGGTCGAGGTGCGCGTGGGCAGCATTAGCGACACCCTCGCAGTCACGGTAATCAACGCTCTCGACGGCCCGTGGCTTGGCACGATACCGATGCAGATCTCGACCGAGGACAGCAACTGGACCTTCAGCCTGTCGACCTACTGGCACCACGCGAACGGCACGCTGGGCCTCAGGTGGTATGTCGAGGGCGTCGACACATCCCTCTACCTGGTCATCCACGACAGCACCTCGGAATCGCTCATGAAGTTCCTCACGCAGCCCGACGCGTTCGGGGACGACGAGTTCCGCCTGTGGGTCAGAGATCCTCAGGGTTTCTCGACGTACCAGGACATCGCGGTGAGCATTCAAGCCGTGAACGATAGGCCACGGTTCATCAACAGCCCACCAACCGAGCTTTACGTCAAGTACGACACAGCATACACGTTCGACTACGGCTACTATGTCGAGGACGTCGACAACCCGAGGGACGAGCTGAGGATGCTCTCCGACTTCCCGGACAACGTCTTCTTCGACAGGCTCATCGGGACCTTCATCTTCCCGAAGGACCCCCAGGAGGAGACCTACTTCGAGATAGTCGAGTTCACCCTGACCGATGCGCTCGAGGGCGAGACCGTGGATGGCACGAACTCTGACTCTCTGAACACCGTGGTAAGGGTCACGGAGGACGCTCCCCCGGCCCTCAATGAGTCGCTCCCCGACGTGACGCTGTACGAGGGTGAGATCGACCACTTCGCGTTCGACCTCGACCTCTACTTCTTCGACATCGACAGCGAGTACCTCGTCTACACCTACGGCTTCATCAACATCGTCATCGACATCCTCGGCAACCACGAGGTGTACATATCCGCGCCCACGGAATGGTCGGGCTCGACCGAGGGCACCCTCACGGCCACCGACCCGATAGGAGCCCTCAAGACTGACACGATAGTGGTGACCGTCATCGCGGTGAACGACGCGCCGGTCGTGGCCGACATCGAGACCGTGCATGTCAGGTACGACACGGCGACGTATCTGGACGTCGCGCTCTACGTGTCCGATGCGGATCACACCTTGGACGAACTCGCCTTCGACCTCAGCAGCTCCTACGTCACCTACGCCGACGGATTCCTGGAGCTCCTGTTCCCTGCCAACCTCACCGGCGCCGTTTTCACGGAGCCGTACATCGTCAACGTGGCGATCGAGGTCAGCGACCCGCTCGGGGCGTCCGGCTCGAACGAGTTCGAGGTGCTCGTCAGCGACAACTACTCCCCCGCGGTGGTCGACCCGGTGCCATACTACGATCTGGTCTCATTCCCTGAGGACACCTACCTGAACAACTCGATCGACCTGAGCCTCCTCTTCTACGACCAGGACGACGAAGAGTTCAGCTACTTCTTCTCGGGGAACACGAACATCCAGGTGACTATCTACTCCTCGGGTGTGGTCAACTTCACCGCGCTGGCGAACTGGTCAGGGTTCGAAGCCGTCGTGTTCAAGGTGTTCGACCCGCACGGGGCGTGGGCGTCGTGGCAGGTCACTGTGTATGTAATACCCGTTAACGACGCGCCTGTCGCTCTGCCGATCCCCGACCACATCATCGCCGGAGGGCCGAGGAACGCTCACTACGCGATCGACATGTACTTCACCGATAGCGAGACGCCCTTCTCCGAGCTCGTGATCGTTGCTGAGCCCGGGGCCAGCGTGGCCGTCGTGGGCAACTACCTCTACATCAGCCTGCCCGCCGGCGTGGACGTCATCACCGTGACGATATACGCGAGGGACGCGGACGGCGCCGAATCGAACGTCGTGACATTCAAGGTCGGCGTCAAGAAGACCATCGCGGAGATCATCGGATACCCGTACTCGTTCCCCCTCCTCTTGCTGGCGGCGGGCGTGGCTGCGTACTTCCTCGCGAGCAGGATCCCGAGGCCTTACCGGCTCGAGAACATCTTCCTGATACACAACGACGGAAGGCTCATGGCCCATGTCACCAAGCAGGAGAACACCAGCATCGACAAGGACATCGTGAGCGCGATGTTCACAGCCGTGCAGGAGTTCGTGAAGGACTCGTTCCAGGCGGGCGAGGTCGGGCTCAAGAAGCTTGAGATCGGCGACAAGAATGTCATGATCGAGAAGGGGCAGTCGGCCTACATCGCGATGATATACTCCGGATGGCCCCGGAAGGATGTTTTCGAGTCGCTCACGATGCTCCTCAGGGACATCGAGGAGCGCTACAAGGGCAGGATCGAGCGCTGGAACGGCACCGGCAGGACCGTCAAGGGCGTCGAGCCGATGCTCCAGTCGTTCATGGCGCACTCCTACAAGCCCGGCGCGTGGCAGGCCGAGGATGCCCTGGGCGAGGAGGAGTGGGTTGCCATCCTGGACAAGGAAGGCTAGACGAGCCCCGCGCGTATCCTCCGCATGGAGTACTCGAAGAGCGGCTCCGATGCAGGCCCGAGATCTATCCCGTAGTCCTCCCTGAGCTTGATCGCGAGAACCCTCCTCATGTAGTCGATCGGGAGACACCCGGCATATAGCATGGTGTCGTGGAAGAATCTGAGCGAGAACTCCCGGCCCATGGCTTTCTCGACATCGTCCTTGAGCTGCATCAGCTTCAGCTTGCCGAGGTAGTACGACATGTAGTACGTGGGGCTGTAGGCGTAGCAGACGGCCTCGCTGTGGGCAGCCCTCTCCTCCATGCAGCATTCCCTCACGAGCATGTCCGCGACGTCGTCCACGGTCATCTCCCCTCTGGATAGCTTGACCTCGGCGACGACCCGGACCACCCTGAACTTTAGGTCGATCAGCTGCGCGAGCCTGCCCTCGGGGGTGTCGTTGTACCCCAGGGACAGCATCATGTCCTCGCAGTACAGCGCCCAGCCCTCCCCGAAGTCGGTCGCGCCGCTCAGGACGCGCACATAGGACGGGTTCTCGTTCCCGCAGATGCCCTGCAGGTGGTGTCCGGGGTAGCCTTCGTGGGCGCTGGTGTTCGCTATCCCCAGGTACGAGTGCTCCTTCAGGAGGGCGGGGTTCGAATCGTCCGGGGTGACCAGGAACAGCCCCGTCTTGTCCGTGGTGAATTTGCCCGGCTCTATCTGGGCCGCGAAAGGCGTGGTGTGCCTCATGAATCCCGGGGTCTCGATGACGACCAGCTTCTCCCCGATTGGCATGGTCGCGATCTCGTGCTCTATCACGAACTCGCGCGCGGTGCGGATCGAGTCGCGGTACGCCTTCAGGACTCCCTCGAACTCGGTCGGATGGTCTGCCTTCACCTTCTCCATCGCCTCATGCGCATCCCCCGAGGGGACTATCTTTCGCGCGAGGTCCGCCTTCATGCGGTTGATGACCTTGATCGATTCCTGGCCGATCTCGAGTGCTTGGTCGGCGGTAACACCTAGCTGCTTAAGTTCCATGTATCGGTCGAAGGCCCCCTGAGATACGGAGTATCTGTCGACCGCCTTGGGCATCACCTGTTCCTTCAGCCACCTGTCGTACTCCTCCAGAGCCTTCTCGGCCTTCGCGGACGCGGCGGTCAGCCGCTTGGTCAGGTCGCAATCGCCAAGCTTCTCGAAGGCCATCCCCTCGATCACCCTGAGGAACGACGGGAACGCGGCGCCCGTCTGGAGCGAGACCTCGTTCCAGAGACGGTACGGTGAGACCAGGCACCTCATCGAGTCCTGCGCGAACCGCGGGACCTTCTCGAGCCTAGAGGCGATCCTTTCCATCCGGTCTTCGATTCTCAGATGCTCCCTCGCGAACAGGTAGAATAGGGAGCTGCAGATTTCGTCAGCGACGAGCGACATCCGCTCGTGGTGTTTCAAGGCCAGGAGCTCGTGGAGTCTGAGCTCGAACAGGTGCACGGCGAGGTCCCTGTCTAATATCTCATCGGGTGCCATGGTGCACTCCGACACGCCCTGCATCATCTCGATGAACTCACCGAGGCGCTTGACCTGGTGCTCGTACGATTCAGGGCTGGGGTCAGGCAGAAGATGGTCGTACTTGTGAACGCCCAGGTGGGTCGCGTATGAAGGGTTCCATGATAGAATCTCTTCCATGATCGACTCGGTGAGCGTGAGGAAGGAATTCGTGGCCATTTCTGCTTGGGATGCGGTGCCCCCTTATAAATGCATATATTGCGGAGGTGAGAAAACGTCCATGGGACCGCCACTGACCGGGGTCATCCCTCGGGCGGTGCGCCAGTGCTTCAGATTACCTCCAATTGCCCTCGAGAAAGGCTTATACGCTAACCGTCTCATCACTTGGACCCAGATGTCGGGTCCGAAAGACCAGTCTGTAACGGTCACACTGAGGCGCGACCTGGGCCTTTTCGATGTGACGATGATCGGCGTCGGTGCCATGATAGGCACGAGCATCTTCGTCCTCATCGGGGTCATCACGAGCGAGGTCGGGTCAGCGGTGATGCTCGTGTTCGCCCTCAACGCGGTCATGACGCTCTTCACCGCGGGCACCTACGCTGAGCTGGGCTCGACCTTCCCCGAAGCGGGCGGGGGATACCTGTGGGCCAAGAAATCCCTCAGGCACCCCGCAGCGTTCATGTCGGGCTGGATGTCCTGGTTCGGTCACGCGGTGGCATGCAGCTACTACTCGCTGGGATTCGGGTTCGCGATGGTAGCCCTTGTCGGGCACTTCGACATCGACATATTCGGCCTCTCCCACGCCATCCTCATCAAGCTCTTCGCGACGCTCGCCATCGTCTTCTTCGTGGGCGTGAACTACGCGGGGGTCGGCGCGACGGGCAAGGCGGGCGACATGCTCACGCTCGTACAGATACTCATAATCGCGTTCTTCGTGTCTTTCGTCGTCATATTCGCGTTCGACATGAACGGCGTGCACCTGCTCCAGAACTTCGACCCGATATTCCCAGAGGACAAGGGCATGGCCAACGTCTTCATGGTGATGGGGTTCACATTCATCGCGTTCGAGGGGTACGAGATCATCGTCCAGTGCGGCGAGGAGGTCAAGAACCCCAAGAAGAACATCCCGAGAGCGATATTCATCTCGGTGTTGGTCGCGGCGCTCCTGTACCTCGCCGTCGCGTTCGCGTGCCTGGTCAACTACACCCCGGACCAGATAGGCGCGGAGGGCGAGAACGCGGTCATATTCGTCGCCTTGAACAGGATACCGTACCTGGGCGCCCCGGTCCTGATATTCGGCGGCATACTCTCCGCGATGGCCGCGCTGAACGCCACGGTCTTCTCATCCTCGAGGGTGAGCTTTGCGATGGGGAGGGACAGGTCGCTCCCGAAGGCGTTCGGCAAGGTGCACCCGACCAGGCGCATACCGCACAACGCGATCCTGATCACGGGCGGCATGATGCTGTTCATGGCGATACTGTTCCCGCTCGAGGTGATCGTGGGCGCGACCTCCATAATGTTCCTTCTCCTGTTCTCCCTGGCCAACGTCGCCTCGATCAAGCTCAGGAGTCGGCTCACAGAGATAGACCTCGTGTTCAAGACGCCGCTGTTCCCGCTCTTCCCCGTGGTGGGGCTGGTGTCCACGCTGGGCATGGCCGCGTACCTCTGGTACTTCATGCCCATGGCCTGGTACATCGCCGCGGTATGGATAGGGCTCGGGCTGGCGCTCTCGGTGTTCGCGAAGCCCGAGGCGCTCGAGGTCGCGTCCATCGTCGACAGGAAGCGCGTGCCCCAGAGGCCGCTCACCAAGGACCAGATCGCGAAGTACAGGGTGTTCCTTGCCCTCGAGAACGTGGGCGACCTCAGGCTCGTCGAGGCTGCCGGCATATTCGCGAGGTACTTCAACGGCGAGCTCACGGTCAACAAGATCGTCGAGGTCCCGAGGGCGATGCCCTTGGAGGCCATCAGCAAGGACTACGTCGACGAGATCTCATCCGGGCTCAGGAAGGTGGTCAAGGTCGCCCCGTCGACCGTCAAGGTCCGGCCCGTGGTGTCCGTGTCGTACGATGTCGCGGGCGCGATACTCGACCAGACCCGGCACGAGGCCGCGAACCTCCTGGTGGTCGGCTGGAAGGGCACGAGGCGGAGGGGCAGGACGGTCCTCGGGAGGAACCTGGACGAGGTGGTCCGGAGGGCGCCCTGCGACCTCGCCATCATAAAGACCACGAGGCTCACGAAGAGCATCGAGAGCATCCTGGTGGTCTCCGGAGGCTACTTCGAGACCCGGAAGGCGCTCCTGCTGGCGCTCCCGCTCGCGAGGGAGTACGGCGCCAGCATAGAACTCCTCGCCGTGATAACCGACGAGAATCAGCTGGAGCTCGTCAGGGGCAACGTGGAGAGGTTGGCCAAGATGTGCGAGCGCGTGAAGGTGCCCTACGAGGTGAAGCAGATAAGGTCGAAGTCCCTGGTCAACACCGTCATGGACCACGCGGCCAAGTGCGATCTGCTGGTCATGGGCGCGGGGCCGCAGACTGCGATCGAGAGGACGCTCTTCGGCACAGTCTACGACAGGATAATCCGGTCGGTCGATGTGCCCGTCATGGTGCTGAGGACCTCCAGGATCGAGAAGCCTCTCCCGGGGCAGGCCCATCTGGGCTTCCAGAAGGCGTGAGCGTCCTCCGAGCCTAGGTCATGACTCCGCCGAACAGCTCCTCGAGCGCTTTTCTCGCCGTGCGCGTGAGGTCCATGGTCTTCGCCTCTTCCCACCCGGCCCACTTGATCTCCGTGACCTCGCTGCTGAGCCGTTCCTTCCCTCCGACGGGTTTGGCCAGGAAATCGACCAGGACGTAGTGGTACTTGACCTTCTTGGAGTCGTCCAGGTCGATCATGTCGAACACGTTGATCAGCTCGAGTATCTCGACCTTGATGCCCGTCTCCTCCTCAGTCTCCCTCTTGCCCGCCTCGGAGAGCTTCTCTCCGACCTCGATGAGCCCCCCGGGTATGCTCCACTTGCCGGCGCCGGGGTCGAAGGCGCGCTTGATGAGCAGTATCTTCCCATTGTTGACCGTGACCGTCCCGACACCCACTAGGGGCGCTTCTGGGTATTCCCTCTTCACTTGTCCTTTTGTCTCTTCTGTCATCTTCTCTCCGTCCTGACCCTCCGAATGATCATGAACGCTGCGACTGCAGCCACACAAGCAGACGATGCTAAAGCGATTGCGACGTATGACGATATGCCTGAGCCCTCCTCCTCCACCGCCAGCTGCAGCACCCCTCCCAGGAGTGCCTGGGTGACCGCGACCATCTGCCCCTCGGACAGACTGGTGGCCACATCGGACGATGTGTGGTAATACGGGTTCAGGGGGATGTTCGACTCTTCGGAGAGCTCCTCGATCACGAGCATGCTCGGGTAGCCCGCCTCCCAGAACGAGGAGTGGTCGCTGTAGCTGATCCTCGGCTCGATGATGTTCACGATGTCCAGGTCGATCGCGTACTTCCCGACCGCCTCCACGGTCGCCTCCGCCATCCGGTCCCCCGATTGCTCGGTGACGATGACCGCGCGGTTCTCCAGCCCGGACCTGTAGCCGATCATGTCCAGTATGGCCGTCCCCTCGTAGCTCACGTTCCCTTCGACCTCGCTCGCCACGAAGTGCTGGCTCCCTTTGAGACCGCCGGAGTTGTCGTATCCGTACTCCTCAGCGGCGAACGCCACGAACTTCACGGTGTTCCTCAGGGCGACATCGGACAGCAGGCGTGCGAGCTCGATGACGGCGGCCACGCCGGAGGCGTCGTCATCCGCTCCCGGGGCCGTGATGTTCTCCGCCTCCGACAGACTGTCGACCAGCACGTTCTCGGAGTCGTAGTGGGCCCCGAAGAGGAAGCACCCCGTGTCGGGGTCGCCCCCTTCCTTGATGGCGACCACGTTGGAGATGTTGATCCCGTCGAGCTCGAACTCCTGGTACTCCACCGCGAGGCCCGTCTCGGCGAGTTTTCCGTAGACGTACTCGGCCGCCTCGCGAGAGGATTCCAGATGGAACTCCCTCGACCCGAACGCCTGAAGGTCCTCCACGGTGGTCATCATGTCGGCCGCGGAGACGGACTCAACGAGGGCGACAAAATCATCCTCCGCTGACCCCGATGACGAGCAAGGGATGAATCCTGGGACGAGGAATGAGAAGGCGACCGCGAGTGCGACCGTCCTACCTGCCGACATCCTGCACCATCCTGCCGCTGGGGCGTGCCACAACTGCGGCATGAAGATTGGTCAACCATATAAAGAGATTCGGCCATACTTCGCCCGTGGACTTGGATGGGATATTCAAAGGCGTGAACAAGCAGCTCTCGGGCGGGAGGATATCGGCGTCCTTCTACCCGTACACCGAGCTGAAGCACACCTGGAGGTCGCAGAAGGGCGTGCTCTCGTTCAAGGTCAGCGATTATCTGGACCGCTCACCGGAGGACGTGGTCGAGGCGCTCGCGTGGTACCTGCTCTGCAGGGCGAAGCAGAAAGAATGCCCGACCGGCAAGGCGGAGAAGTACCTGATGCACGCGCGCTCGAAGGCCCTCTGGGCGCCCAAGAGGGACGTCTACATCGGCAGGGCGCGGCACCTCAGCTTCAGGCCGAGGGGAGAGGCCCGGGACCTCCGGACGGTCTTCGACTATGTGAACTCCTACTACTTCAAGGGCCGGATCGCTCTTCCGGACCTCGCATGGGCGAGGGAATCCCCAGCGACCAGGCTGGGGTTCTACTTCGAGCCACTGAACATCCTCGCTGCGAACAAGAGCCTCGACTCGGAGAGGGTTCCGAGGTACGTGCTCGAGTTCGTGGTGTACCACGAGCTCCTGCACGGAGTGATGGAGCCCATGGGCACCCCGACCAGGAGGCTGCACCACACGAAGGGGTTCAGGGAGCGGGAGAAGGAGTTCTCGATGTACGACGACGCCGAGAAGTGGTTGTCCAAGCTGGCGAGGGCCGGCAGGAAGAAGACGAGACAGCAGGGGATTGTCCCCCAGGCGTAACAGCGCGGTTCACAGCATGCGGACGCACTCTCGCCGCTCTGACCCTCCTGGGGGTTGGTGTTGTGCGCCGCGTTGTCCCCTACACACGCTCCGGTGTCTCACCGTAAGTTCATAGAGGGACCCATAGGGGCGCACTGTAGCCTGGTGTCGGAACACTGCATCATGTAGATCAGCAGCATAGTATTCCAGGCGGCCAGTACTAGGCGGCTGCCCCGATATAGTCCTTTCCCCCGTTGGCCAGTGCGACGGCCGTACCCCGCCAGTATTCCGGTGTGCCACATGCGGACACCCGGCGCAATCATCTTTATAGCCATAAGGCATCTGAAAATGCGATGGCCGCGCAGGTCGGCTGCTCAGGCTGGTCTTACGACGATTGGGTGGACCGGTTCTATCCGACGGAGCTCGCCGCGAAGAAGGGCGAGTGGTTCCACTACTACTCCAGGTTCTTCCCCACGGTCGAGATCAACTCGACCTTCTACCGCGTGCCGAACGAGTTCATGGTCAAGTCGTGGATCGAGAAGGGGCGGCAGAGGCTGGGGTTCCAGTTCTCCGTGAAGCTCCCGCAGATCATCACCCACGAATCCATCCTGAAGGACGCGCCCGAGAAGGCCGCCGCGCAGGCGTCCAGCTTCGAGGACATATGCATCAGGCCCCTGGCCGAGGCGAATCTGCTGGGAGGCGTGCTGGTGCAGCTGTCGCCTCACTTCAGGTTCGAGGACAAGGGCAGCCTCGGCAAGCTACGGACGCTGTTCCAGATGCTCGACACCGACTTGTACAGGTACGCGGTCGAGTTCAGGCACAGGTCGTGGCTGAACGAGAAGGGGAACGAGATCGCCTCCGACGTCATCGAGGTGCTCCAGGAGTTCAAGGTCGCGAACGTCATCATAGACGGCCCCGGCTTCCCCATGACCCGCTCGCTCACGGCCAAACACGCGTATGTCCGGTTCCACGGGAGGAACTACGACATCTGGTTCAAGGAGGAGCGCGAGGACGACTACAGGATCAACAGGTACGACTACCTCTACTCCCACGACCAGCTGGCAGCGTGGGAGCCCCGGCTGTCCGAGATGATATCGAACTGCGAGACCGCCTGGATATACTTCAACAACCACGGCCGCGCCAAGGCGGTCAAGAACGCCTTCCAGATGATGGACGTCCTGGGGATACAGCACGAGGAGAAGGACATCGACATACAGGACCAGATGACCCTCGGCGGGTTCACGTGAGCTCAGGTCACGAGCGTCGCTTTGCTCGTGCCGTCCTCGGCTTCCTCGACTCTTATCACGTAGTTCATGAGGTCCTTGATGTCCTCGATGTGCGTGATCAGGAACATCTGCCTGAACTGGCTCGACAGGTTCGTCAGGGCGGTCATGACGCTGCGCTTCCTGTTGGGGTCCAGAGACCCGAATATCTCGTCCAGTATGAGGAAGTTGATCGGGTTCGCGCCCGTGCGCTCGGCGATGATCCTGGATATCGCCAGCCTGAGCCCGAGGTTCGCGAGGTCCGCCTCCCCGCCCGAGAACCGGGCGATCGGGTGCAGCTCCCCTTGGTCGTCGACCTGTATCTCGTAGTCGTCCCCCAGCTCTATCCTGGAGTACTTCCCGTCCGTCATGGAGCCTATGATCTTCGATGTGAGCTCGGAGAGAGCCGGTGCCACCTTCCCTATCAGGTGGTCTCTGAAGGAGACCATGACGGAGTCGAGCATGGCGAGCGCCTCCGCCCTCTTCTGCTCCGACTCGATGTTCTTCTTCACGCGCGCGATGTTCTCCAGTTCCTTGGTCACGCGGTCGTGCTCGGCCTTCGCCGCGTCCCTCGCGCTCAGCAGCTTCCTCGTGTGGTCCTTAGCCGAGTTGAGTGCCGCCATTTTCTCGTCAAGTTCCTTTATAATCAGTTCGTACTGCGCCTTCTTTGGTTCAAGGACGTCCACGAGGCTCCTGATGGCCCCCTCCTCCATGGAGTTCTTCTGGATTGTGTCCCTGACGTCCCCGAGCTCGTGCTCCGACCGTCCCAGCTCCTCCTGCACTCCCCTGACCCTGACGAACTCGTCGTGAAGCGGCTTGAGCCTCTCGTGCTCCGACCTGACCCTCGCGTACTCCTGCTCCGAGAACCTGACCTCGCCCAGGCCGGACAGGTCGGTCTTCTTCTGCAGCAGCCTCGCCCTGACGCGCGCGAGATCCTTCTCCGCGCCCTCGACGGACGCTTCGGCCTGCCTCAGCATGGTCAGCTCCTGGTCGAGCCTCGTCCGCTTCTTCTTGAACGCCTCGTCCTTCCTGGCGAGGCCCTGCAGCTCGCCCTCGAGCGCCTGTATGGCCTTCGCGGCCTCCTCTGCGGATTTGGACGCCGATTCCGAGCTCTCCCTCAGCTTGCCGATGAGCAGCTCGTAGGCGTCCTCGAGCGTTCTCTCGCATGTCGGGCACACGCCCTCCTTGCCCACCCTCTCTATCTCCGAGAGCTTCTTCGCGTCCTTGGCTGCCGACTCCTCGCGTTCCTTCCGCTTCGCCTTCAGCTCCCCGATCCTGCCGGAGATCTCCGCCTTCGCCGCCTCGGACTCCGACCTCGCCCTCTCCAGCTCGTCTATCTGGCCGACGATGTCCGAGGGCTTCGTCAGGGCCGCCCTGAGCTTTGTTATCTCATCGACCGCCCTGGCCTCGTCCTTCGAGATGACCGCGATGTCCTCCGCGAGGTGCTTCGCCTTCTCGCCCTTGCTCTTCTCCGCCTCGAGCGCGTCCTTCGCCCGCACGTTCTCCGACCACGCATTCTCGGCGGACTCCAGCTCGGGCAGCCTCTCGAGCCTCTTCTTCGCCTCCGCGACCCTGGACGCGAGCCTCTCCTCGCGCTTCCTCAGCTCGGAGATGGCCGAGCGCTTCGCGGTGAGGTCCCTGGCGGACGAGTTGTACGCGTCCACATCCTTCTTGAGCAGGTCGCGCCTGCTCCTCGCATCGTCGACCGCCTTGATCGCGGCCGCCTCCTTCGCCTCGGCCTCCTTGAGCAGGCCCTCGGCCTCCTCGCGCTGCCCCTGTAGCTTCGGGAGCCTATCCGACAGCACGCTCTGCCTGTCCCTCCCGTCCTCGTCCACGAGCGTGCTCTCGGCGCCCTTTATGCGCTCTTTGATGTCCCTGGCGTCGGTCCGTATCAGCTGCACGACGGCGTCCACGCCGTCTATCCTGAGCATCCTGAGCACGACCTTCTTCCTCTCCCCAGCGGCGACGTTCTGGAGCGCGTTAAGCTCCTTCTGACGCGCGAACACGGAAGTGAAGAACGACTTGTGGTCCATGCCTATGAGCTTCTCGACGGCCTTCTTGACGGGCTTGTCCCCGGTGGCGACCACGGTCGAGCCAGATCGCAGCTCAGCCCGCATCGTGAGGCTCTTGCCGCCCATCTCCCGCTCGATCCTGTAGTCCGTCCCGCCGAGCTCGAACTCGAGCACGGCCATGCAGTGCTCCCCGGAGCCGGACCCTATCCTCTTGACGCTCTCGCGGTTGGTCCTCACGACCTCGTCCACGTTCCCGAAGAGCGCCCAGGCCATTCCCTCTATGATCGTGGTCTTGCCCGAGCCGTTGAGCCCGAGTATGCCGACTATCCCGTCCGGGAACTGGAGCTTCAGCTCCTTGAAGCGCCTGTAGTTCCTCAGCTCGAGATAGGCTATCCTCATTCTTCCTCCCTCGCGAAGTACGGCGCCCCGATCTCCAGGAGCGCCTTCCTCTTGTCCTCCGCCATGTCCAGCCCGGACACGTACTTCTGGAACTCGTGCGGGAGGGACCCTATCTGCGCGTCCTCGCTCGTCCTCCTCCCGGCCTCTTCCGCGCGGTCGATCTTCAGCTCGAAGTGCATCGCGCTGCCGCCCATTCGCCTGATGGAGGGCACGTCCATGGACCTGTACGCCTCGGCCGATACGTTGGATATGACCAGCCGGACGATCTTCCCGTCGATGGAGGACGCGCTGATCCTCGCCCTCGCCTCGGTTGCGATCTCGGACGACACGAGCCTCGTGGCTTCGATCTTCTCGAGGTCCATCATGTCCCTGGTCTTCAGTGGGTGCATCGTCACCTTGCCAGAGTCGAGGTCGACCTCGACAATGCCCTTGGTCTGGTCGGCCTCCCCGAACCCCAGCCTCTCGGTGGAGCCGGAGTAGTACGCGTTCGGGGCGACCTTGGCGTACTTGTGGTAGTGCCCGATCGCGATGTAGTCGAAGTCCGACGGCAGCGATTCCTTCGGCACGGACTCCTCGTTGAATTCGTCCATCTTGTACAACATCTCGGGGCTGAGTATGCCCGCATGAAGGACCGCGACGTTGTACTTCGTGCCCTTGGAGGGCCTCAGCTCGGACACGAGCTGCGCGATCGAGGGGGATGTGGAATGCGGTATCGCGTGGACGGTCATGTCCCCGACGACCACCTTCGCGATGCCTGGCTCGTGTATCGAGTGCACGTGGTCCAGGTGCTCGAATATGCGGAATATGTTCCCCGTCTCGCGGAGCCTGGGGGTCGAGTGGTTCCCGGAGATCAGGACGGTCTCGATCCCCGTCTCGGAGAGCCTGATGAGCTGCCTGAGGGCGAAATCTATCGCCCTGTTCTGCGGCCTGACGGTGTCGAACAGGTCGCCGGCGTGGACGACTGCGTCGGGCCTGAGCTCGATCGTCTTGTCTATCGCCTGCTGGAAGGCGCTGTAGAAGTCGGCCTCGCGGAGGTTGATCCCCTGCGCCTCGTCCACCTTCGAGTAAGTGCCGAAGCCCAGGTGCGTGTCCGATAGGTGGACCAGCCTCAACCCTTGTCACGCTCCAACATCGCGATGATCTCCTCGATCTCCTCGAGGTCCCTGGAGTTCCCCGCGAGCGCGGCCTGTCCCCTGTTCTCGAAGACCTCTGACAGCTTCGAGTTGATCGTCTGGATGGAACTCCAGAGGGCGAGTATGATCACAGCGATGATGGCGAGAGCGACGACCGCGAAGAACAGGTTCTCATGGATCATGGAGCCCACCATGGGCGAGACGACGACGAACCCGATGAGGACGTATATGCTCAAGATGGACAGCTTCAGCGCCCTGGATGTGGCGTTGTACCCCATGTACTCCGCCGACCTGGTCCCCAGCATCGCCTCGCTCGTGGACACGTCGACCAGCCTGATGGTCCTGGTCCAGATGCTCTTCATGGCCGGCACGATGAGCAGGAGCGCGCCCGTTGCCAGGAGCAGCAGGAATAGGCCCGAGTTGCCCCCGACGAGGTACGCGTAGTCGGAGGCGTCTGGGACCACGATCAGGACCGTCACCAGGATGGAGATCACGATGATGATGTTCACGAAGAGGGTTGATAGGTTGTTCCTCATCTCGTCTGATATGTGGCGAGACGACTTCGACCTCCTCCTCATGTTGGTGATGACGAGGTTCATGTAGCTCGCGGAGTGGAGCAGGGACCTCGGCGCGGCCTTCTCTAGCACGCGTATGATCCTGTTCGTGGACTTCACGCTGTAGGGCACGATGAGCGCGCTGAGGGTCGTGACCATGACTATGATCGGATAGATGTTGGGGTTGACCGCCGGGTTCTCGGCCCCAGGAGGCGCGGCGACCGCAGCGATCATGAGCGAGAACTCACCGATGGCGATCATGCCGAGGCCGGCGCCCACAGCGTTCGTCGCGCCGAACCCCATCATGAACGTCGACAGTGTGCACGAGAACATCTTCGCCAGGACGAACACCAGCGTGATGACCAAGACGGGTATGATGAACGTCTCCACATTGGTGAACAGGGCGAGGTCGACCAGCATCCCGATCGTGATGAAGAATATCGCTCCGAACAGATCCCTGACGGGCTCGACCTTCCTCATGACGTCGCCGATGTACTTCGATTCCGAGATCACGACGCCCATCACGAACGCGCCTATCGCCTCGGAGAACCCGATGACGTTGGAGAAGTACGCCATCGAGAAGCACAATCCGAGCACGGTGACGATGAGTAGCTCGCTGGAGCGCTGCCGGCCCACATAGTCAACCAGCTTCGGCACGGCCGCAAGCCCGAACACTATCGCAGCGGCGATGAACACGCCCATCTTGAGGATCAGCATGCCCAGCTGCTCGGGGCTGACGCCTCCGGTGGATATCAGGCCGGAGACAGCTGCGAGTATCAGCACCGCGGCGAAGTCCTCGACTATGAGCAGACCGACGATGAGACGGGCCTTCTCGTTATCGAGCCCACCGCTCTCCCTGAGCGACCGGACGATGATCATGGTGGACGCGACGGAGAGTATGGCCCCCAGGAGCGTGGATTCGAGCGGCGTCCAGCCGAGCGCGGTCCCCAGCTGGAACCCGAACACTATCATGAGTGCGATCTCGACCGCGGCTGCGGTGACGACCGTGATCCCGATGCTCCTGAGCTTCTTCAGGTTGAACTCGAGCCCGATGGAGAACGTGAGCAGGATGATGCCGAGCCTCGCGAGCAGCCCGATGGAGTCCATGGCCGTCTCGAACAGCTCCTTGACCAGGGGCCCCACGATGATGCCTGCCACGAGATATCCCAGAATGAGAGGCTGGCGGAACCTGTGGAAGAGGATGATGATGACTGCGGCGACGGCTATGACGAGTGCCATGCACATTACGAATTCCGTCTGCGGGTCTGCCATGGTCAATGCACCGTGTCGCGCCCTCATCCCAGGCTGCCCCGGGGCCCGTCCGGCTCCCATCCGACAGCCGTCCCTGCACAATCGCCGTGCACGGATGCGCTGGCATGAGTGATAACAATCGGATTACTTAAGCCTGTATATCCCAGCCCTCGCGTCCGAATGTCATGAAACATTCAAGTCGCATCAGAGCAATCATTCCCCCGGGATGGCGGACAAGCGGTACAGATTCTCCCAGTTCCCTGACGACCAGAGGGCGCGCGTCAAGGTCTTCGGCCTAGGAAGCGCTGGATGCAACATGATAGAGGGAGCACCCTTCCCCACGGTCGCGTTCTCCACATCGTCCGCCGACCTCGCCAGGTCCACGGCCGAGCGCAAGGTCATGCTGGGACAGGACAGGCTAATAGGGATATCCCAGTCCAGCCACTCGATCCTCAAGCACCTGCCATCGGTCGCGGGGCACGAGGTCGTGGACATATTCAACAACACCGACCTCGCGTTCATGATGTGCGGGCTCGGGGGCGTGTCCGGCAGCCTCGGGGCCAAGATGTTCGCGTCTCTGGCCCAGTCGAAGGGCACGGTCGACATCGTGCTCGCGGCGTCCCCCTTCTCCGCGGAGTCGATCCGCAGGAGGGAGTTCGCCGGGAAGATACTCCAGGAGATGCTCGGTACGGCATCCCTGTGCGTCGAGTTCGACAACGACAAGCTCTCCACGCTTGCGCCGACCCTCCCGATGTCCCGAGCGTTCGCCCTCATGAACGGGATCATGCTCCGCCCGGTGATGGATATGTGCGCCACGGTGTCCAGGATGGACATGGGGCTCCTGAAGCAGGTCGTGGGAAAGGCGACCTACGGGCGGTTCGGGCTGGGCCTGGGAAGGGGCGACGAGAGGGTGTCGAGGGTGGTCGAGGAGGCCATGAGCTCGCCTTGGTTCGACTACGATATGTCAGAGGCGACTTCTGCCATAGCCGTGTACTCCGCGGCCGACCCGTGGGACAAGGAGATCGAGAATGTCCTGTCGGCCCTCGAATCCAGGCTCCCGTCGGCCGGAATCGCATGGGGCAGCTACGCAGACCCCGCCCTCAACGACCGGATACGGCTGAGCCTCATCGTGTGCAGGAAGAAATGACGGGGAGAGGCTACCAGAGAACCGCGACATTTCGATGATTGAACCACAATCGGCTTTTAGCGGGCCTGTATTCTATGATCTGCGGGGACTCGTCGAGGGAATCGGGCGGAGCCAGGTTCCTTTTTTTCTATCATTCGACCCATGCCTCATCGCACTTCTTCTTGGAGATTGTACTTCGGCAGCTTGGCCTCTCCCAGCGCTTCCAGCGCCTCCGATTCCATGAAGTGCAGCTTGCCGGGGACTGCCAAGGCGTGCAGAGGGGGCCCGAAATCCAGCGGGATCAACTCGGACGTCCTGCCTGCCCGGACGACACAGTCGGGGGCGCCAGCCCTCGCGACGACGCAGACTAGGGTATCGGGCCCGACCGCTCCGCGCCCGACGCGCCTCTCCAGATCCAGGAGCAGGTGCATGCCCTCGTTCGCCGTCATGTACCTCGAGTTCTCGGCATCGATGTCCAGGAGCACCAAGGTGTGCAGCCCCCTGGACTGGTTCTCCTCTATGACCTCGTACGGGCTCGTCGGGGCGTAGCCCTCCTGAGGGAATGGAAGGGTCGTGGTCCTCCCGAACTTGTAGTGCTGGAGCCCGAGCAGCCCGGGCACCGCGGTCATGATGGACACCCCGTGGACTACCACGGTCTCTATCGAGGCGGACCTCGCCCTCAACCTGAGGTCGACATGTGTCGTCGCGCTCATGGGGTCTCCGGCGACCAGGAGCACGACGCGCTTCGTCGTAGCCTCCTCGAGCAGCCTCTTCCCGTCTTCGACCTCCGCCCTGGTGAGCAACTCGATCCTCTTGCCGACAGACTGGGCGAGCCGGTTCAGCGCCCCGTGGGTCAATGTCGACGTGTAGGCTTCCGCGAACACCACATCAGCCAACTGGAGCTCCTCGAGGCCCCTGACAGTGATGCCCTTTTCGTCGTGCAGCCCGAGGCCCACGAAGGACAGCAGCCCCTTCTTCCCGGCCATCGGTCCTCGGAACGGCTACCTATGTAATTACCCTTCCCTCTGGAGCGATTCAGTTATCTATGGCGCATGTCGATGCGCGTGCGCGATGAAATCCCTGTGCCTCGTCATATCCAAGAAGAAGGCGGAGCCCGTGAGGCGCAGGCTTCTCGAGAAGGGCGTCCTCAGAAGGGACCTCCAGGTGCGCTCGGACGCGAAGAACGTCTACCTCCCGGTCAGCCAGAGGGTGGACCTCGGGTATCCCGTGGAGGAGGCCGAGTTCGAAGAGCTGGAGTCACAGGTCAAGGACTACCGCGTGCTGGTCGACGTCCCGGACGAGCTGCGCCCTCTTCTCCCGTCGTCCTTCGACACCCTCGGGTCGCTCGCGATCGTCAAGATGGCCGAAGAGATCAGGCCGCACGCGAAGCAGATAGGCGAGGCGATCATGGCGACCCAGAATGCGATTAAGACCGTCTGCATGGACTCAGGGGTCGTGGACGAGTTCCGGACCAGGAACATCAAGGTCGTCGCTGGCGAGAAGACCACGGAGACCCTGCACAAGGAGTACGGGATGACCTTCAAGCTGGACGTGTCCAAGGTGTTCTTCTCCCCCAGGCTCGCATCCGAGCGCGAGATAGTCGCGAAGCAGGTCCAGCCGGGCGAGGTCGTCATAGACATGTTCGCGGGCATAGGGCCGTTCTCGATACTCATCGCCAAGACCCGCTCACCGAAGGTCGTCTACGCGGTGGACGCGAACCCCGAGGCAATCCGGTTCATGACGGAGAACCTGGCGCTGAACAAGGTCCCCGCGGTCACGCCCTTGCTGGGGGACGCCAGGGAGCAGGTCGCCGGCCTCGAGAAGGCCGACAGGATAATCATGAACCTCCCGCACGAAGCCCTCGGGTTCCTCCCGGACGCCATCAGGGCGCTCAAGCCCGGGGGCATCATCCACTTCTACGAGATCGTCGAAGAGAGCGACTTCGAGAAGCGCATGCACGAGCTGGCGGACGCGGCCGTGCGCGAGGGCAGGGTGCTCAAGGTCCTGGCCACGAGGAAGGTCAAGAGCTACTCGCCGACCATGAGCTTCTACGGGCTCGACCTGCAGCTACTGTGACGGGCCCTTCTTCGGCTCGAGCGTGATGCCCCTCTGCCCGTGGTAGTTCCCCGACCGCTCCTTGTAGCTCTTCGTGGGTAGGGACCGCAGCTCCTCGAACACGACCTGCGCGAACCTGTCGCCTATCGGGAGCTCGACGGGCTCCTTCGAGGCGTTCATCGCCGAAAAGGTAAGGTTGCCGTGGAACCCTGCATCGATTCTCCCAAAAGAGGACAGCACGCCCTTCCTCACCCAGGTGGTTCTGATCCATATCTCGCCCACGAGATCGGACGGCAGCTCGAGGTACTCCTTCGTCCCGATGACGAACCACGCGCCGCCCGGCACGAGGGCCTTCCCCTCCCTCGACCGCTGGTCCGTGGAGGGCACCCAAATCTCCTCGATGGTCACGTCGTACCCGTTCGGAGTCAGGCTGCGCTCGTCGAACGAGCCGATCTTCAGGGACCCGTCCTTGAGCCGCTCGAGTATGTCGGTGTCGGAGAGCACTGCCAAGGCCGGTTCACCCTTTCCTCTTGCCCTTCTTCGCCTTGGCCGCCGCGTCTTCCTTCTCCTGCTCCTCGAGAACCTTCGCGGCCATGTCCGCCAGGGACCTGAACCTGGAGAAGGACTGCGGCCATTTGTCCCCGAGCTCGACCGCGAAGTTGTCGGAGATTGCCCGCGGCCCGCTCAGCACGATCTCCCTGAATCCCTCATCGTCGAGTATCTTGCTGACGGGCCCCGCCGACTGCGCGACCCTCTCCCACTTGAACAGCTGGTCTATCCCGTCGAGCTCCTTCACGAGGTCCCCGATGTAGTCGGTGCCCAGTTTCGCCAGCAGGCGGATGTAGAGCTTCTTCAGGTCGAGCGCAGCCCCGACGGACGCCCTCCTGACCTCCCCCATCAGCCTGTCCAATTCATCATCCTTCAGCTTCGCGAGCTTCGAGGGCGACGAGGCGAGCGAGTTCTTCGCCTCGGCTACGAGAGCGGGCTCGAGCTCGGTCTCTATGGATCTGATGATGACGATGCCATGCCTCGCGAGCGCGGCCTTCGCCTCGGTGAGGTCCCTTACAAGAGCGGGGTCTAGGTGGTCCGCCATCTCCCTCACAGCGCCGTGAATCCCTCGGCTGTCTTCTTATCCAGCTTCTTGACGACCTCGACGATGAGCTTGATCGCACCCTCCGCATCGGAAAGACTGAGCAGGCCGACGTGGGAGTGGATGTGCCTGGTCGGGATGCCAATCACGAGGGACGGACATCCTGCGTGCTGCAGGTGCACCGCGCCCGCGTCCGTGCCTCCCCTGGCGATCTGTGAGAGCTGGTAGGGTATCTTGGCCTTCTCCGCCACCTTGATCACGAACTCGAGCAGCCCCTGGTTCGGTATCATCGACGCGTCGAATGTGGTCAGGGATGCGCCCGCGCCCATCTTCGTGGGCGCCTCGCTCGCTTCGATCCCCGGGACGTCCCCGGCGATGTCCACCTCAAGCGTGAGACAGACGTCCGGCTTCGCGACGTACGCTGATGTTCTTGCACCCCTGAGGCCGACCTCCTCCATGACGGTGGCAGCGCCCACAACAGTGTTCGGATGGGAGATCTTCTTCGCGACCAGGGTCCTGATGACCTCGGCCGCGACGAATGTCCCTATCCTGTCATCGAACGCCTTCCCGACGGCAATCGTGTCCGTCCCCTTCCTCTTGCCGTCCTTGAACACCTTCTTGGTGAACGTCGAGAAGCACGAGTCGGGAATCGCCGGGTTGCCCACCCTGATGCCCATCTCCTTGGCCTCGTCATCGTTCGATGCTCCGATGTCGATGAACATCTTCTCCTTCACGACGACCTTCGCGCGCTCCTCGGGCGACAGGAGGTGTGGTGGCTTCGCGGCGATGACCCCTGGGACCAGGCCACCCTTCGCGGTCCTGACCCAGACCCTCTGTCCGAGGAGCACCTGGTCGAACCATCCGCCGAGCGGGTTGAATGTCAGGAACCCCTGCTTGTTGATCGAGGACACGATGAACCCGACCTCGTCGATGTGGCCCGGGAGCAGGATGATCGGGTCGTTCGAGGTGCCCTTCTTCGAGAACATGAGCGAGCCCAGCTTGTCCATCGTGATCTTGTCGGAGAACTTGGAGACATACTCCTTCGTTATCCTTGCGGGCTCTCTCTCGAAGCCCGACGGTCCGAAGCTGTTCGTCAACTCTTCCAAGAACTTGAGTGCCTGCTGGTCTATCAGATTATTCACCTGTGCGCGAGCATCAGATTGACCGTAGATAATGGTTGCTGTGCGGTGCAATCTGGATGTAGTGCAGGGGCACTGTTTGGGACCTCCTCGCATCCGAGGGTCGAGGCAGAAGGTATAAATTCGGATAACGGCATCCCGCGAAAGAACGGGAGGCCAGACATGTCTGTCGTGATGCCAGACCTCAAGTACACCAAGGACCACGAATGGGTGAAGGTGGAGGGCAAGCTCGCCAAGATTGGGATTACCGACCACGCTCAGCACGAGCTGACCGAGATAGTGTTCGTCGAGCTCCCGAGCGCGGGCAAGGAGGTCCGCAAGGGAGAAGTGGTCGCCAACGTGGAGTCCGTCAAGACGGTTTCTGAGGTCTTCACGCCCGTGAGCGGCGTCGTTAGGGATTCGAACGGCAAGCTGGTCGATTCGCCCGAGCTCCTGAACAAGGACCCGTACGGCCAGGGCTGGATCGTGGTCATCGAGGTCAAGGACCCGTCCGAGCTCTCGGAGCTCATGTCCGCGGATGCGTACACGAAGTTGCTGGGCGAATAGACCGGCCTAACAGGGCCGCCCGAGCGCCGCCGCACGTGGTCATGCCGTCCCGTCCGTGCAATCGGCTCTGGAGGAGGATGTGTCTATGAAGCGCGGTGTGTCGTCTGAGGATGCTGTCGATTGTTTCTCAGGGTTCCCTGTGGTCCTGTGCTCCGTCGGCGGGCAGAAGGACAACATCATCACGCTGGCGCTTTGCCATGTTTTCTCGTTCCGCCCGCCGCTGATCGGCATAGGCGTGGCACCGAAACGGTACAGCTACGGCCTTCTGAGGGAGAGCGGGGACTTCGCGATAAACATGCCCGACAGGACCTTGCTGAAGGCGACCGAGATATGCGGGTCGAAGTCCGGCCGGAAGGTGGACAAGTTCCAGGCCGCAGGGTTGACCAGGGAGAAGGCGGAGAAGATCAAGTCGCCCCTGATAGCCGAGTGTCCAGTGAACCTCGAGTGCGTGAAGGTCAAGGAGGTCGAGACCGGGGACCACACGTGGTTCGTGGGTGAGGTCGTCGCCGCGAGGATGGACCCGGACTGCGACAAGAAGGACATGATGCTCTGGTGGGGCGAGTACAGGGTGATCGGGGACAAGGTCGAGACGATGAAGTGATGGATGTATCGGACGCGGTCGGGGCGCCGGAGCATCAGGATGTCCGAGAAGCGCCCCATCCCGAAGGACGTGCTGGAGGCCCTGTTCGATTCGGCGAGACTCGCTCCTTCCGCGAACAACCTTCAGAGATGGAATATCATCGTCGTCACCAGCGGCAAGCTGAAGGAGGAACTCGTCGAGGCGTCTGGCGACCAGAAGTTCGTGGGCGAGTGTTCGGCCTATCTGGTGGGAGTAACGGAGCCCGGGGCGTGTTACTCGACAGTGGGCATGACCATCGCCTTGGATCACCTGTCCCTTAGGGCCGTCGAGCTCGGGTTGGGGACATGCTGGATCGGGGATTTCGAATCAGAGAAGGTCAAGGACCTCCTCGGGATCCCCGGAGAGCGCGAGGTGGCGATTTGCATGACCCTGGGATATCCCGCATCGAACCCGCAGGCGCGGAAGCGGAGGAGCCTCTCGGATCTCTTTCACAGAGACTCCTGGGGCTCGCCTCTCGAATGACCCTCGGCGGGACGCTGCGCGAAGGTTTATTGCCCGATAGCTGGATTTGCCCGTCGAGGAAACGGCCTTGGGTTGCACGAACTGCGCGTCCATGAATACGGATGCTGCGGGGCACGGTCCAGCCGGCGAGGTGCGCTGTCCGCACTGCGGCCGAGTCCAGGAGTCTGATTTTATCCTGTGTCCATACTGCGGTCACGGCTCCGTCGGTGTCCTCGCGTCTCCAGACGGTGAGGATTTCGGCCAGGGCTCGAAGATTGTGCTATACCTGCTCTCGTTTATTGTTCCGGTCGTCGGGATCATCTTCGGCTTGGTCTTCATGACCAACCCAAAGCCTGAGTACAAACACGTCGGCCGCGTGATGGTCCTGCTTGGAATCGTGCCCTCACTGGTTTCCGTCGCCATGGCGTTGATCATCTACCTCTTGCTCATCTGACGGAGACGGACTCCACTGTTCGCTCTCCTGCCGACTGCAAGTTCTACGCTCGTACTATTTCGAGAGTCTGGCTAGACAACGTATAAATGCTCGGAGGGTCTTTTCATCCGGGAACAGGTTACTTCTCTCGCTGGGAGGGAGGACAGCAGGTGTACGTCTACAACACGTGTCCAAGGGATTGCTACGACACATGCTCAATGGTCACCAGGGTCAGGAACGACAAGCTGCACTCCATCGAGCCCAACGACAAGCAGCCGTTCACCCAGGGCTTCCTGTGCGCAAAGGGTCAGAATCTCTCCCAGTACGTGTACTCCAAGCAGCGCCTGCTCTATCCGTTGCGCAGGGTGGGCAAGAAGGGCGACGGCAGGTTCGAGAGGATCTCGTGGCCCGATGCCCTCAAGGACATCGCAGAGCAGATACGGGAGCGGTCCGCCAAGTACGGCACTGAATCAGTGCTCGAGTTCGGCTACGCGGGCACGATGGGCCTAATCCAGAGGCACTTCCCGAGCAGGTTCTTCAACGCGATAGGCGCGTCCAACATCAATCAGACGATATGCTCCCGTGCCGGTGACAAGGCCCTGGAGATCGTCTACGGCTCCAGCCTGGGGATGCTCCCGGACGAGATAGAGAAGTGCAGGCTGGTCGTGGTCTGGGGCATGAACCCGGCATGGAGCACCCCGCACGGGTTCGAGATCCTCAAGAAGGTGAAGAAGCGCGGCGGGAAGATATACGTGATCGACCCGCTCAGGACCGCCTCCGCGGACCTGGGGACGCACCTGCAGATCCGTCCCACGACGGACGCTGCCCTCGCGCTCGGATGCATCAACCACATAGTCGAGAACCGGCTCCATCTCGAGGAGTTCGTCAAGCAGCACACGACCGGGTTCGACAAGCTGGTGGAGATATCCAAGAAGTTCGACATGAACACGATCTCCAAGACGACCGGCCTGAAGACCAGGGAGGTCGAGGACTTCATCGCGGACTACGTGTCCCTGAGGCCGAGCTGCATCATGATCGGGTACGGCATGCAGCGGAACAGGAACGGCGGGGAGATGGTCCGCGCGATAAGCATCATGCCCGCGCTCATTGGCCAGCCCAGGGGGTTCTTCTACTCCACGGACATCGACGATTTCGACAGGGGATACCTCGAGGGGACGAGCCTGATCTCGAGGAAGAAGGTCACGCACAACATGGTCGACCTGGGCCGGACGCTCGATTCGGGGAAGATCAAGATGATGTTCGTGTACAACTCGAACCCGCTCGCCACCCTGCCCAACCAGACGCTCGTGAGGAAGGGGTTCGCGAGGGACGACATGTTCACGGTCGTCCATGAGCTGTTCATGACCGACACGGCGGACTACGCGGACATCGTGCTCCCCGCCACGAGCTTCTTCGAGCACTTCGACATCAACGTCTCCTACTTCCACCAGTACCTGTCGCTCAACGAGAAGGCCATCGAGCCCGTTGGCGATGCCAGGAGCAACTCGGACCTGTTCAGGGCGCTGGCCACGGAGATGAAGCTCACCCAGAAGGAGCTGTTCGAGGACGACGAGAAGGTCGCGAAGACGCTGTTGTCAAAGAGCAAGGTCGTCGACGGCAAGTTCGAGGACCTGAAGAAGAAGGGCTTCCTGAAGATGAAGGTGCCCTCGAGGTCAGTGTACCAGACCCCCTCGAAGAGCATAGAGCTATACTCGGCCTCCGCGGCCGCGGAGGGCCTGGGCGGCCTCCCGGCCCATGTCGAGGTGAAGGGCAAGCTGCCGTACCAGCTCATATCTCCCGTGCACAAGTTCCTCGTGAGGTCGCAGTATCACCAGCGCTGGCCGGACATCAAGCCGGTCGCGTACATGAACCCGAAGGACCTCTCGAACGAGGAGCTCGAGAACGGCGGCACGGTCACGCTCGCGAACGAGTTCGGTGAGTGGAACGTGAGGGTAGAGTCCTCGGAGGCAGTCCCGCACGGGGTCCTGATGGCCTATTCCGTCCTGTGGCCCAAGCTCTCAGGAGGGGCCAACGCGAACTTCGTCACGACCGATTTCGTGCAGCGGTACGGCCAGAACTCCGCCTTCAACTCCACCTTCGTGAAGATCATCTAGGACACAGGCGCCCCGGAGCCGTCCCCGTCCGCCCTCGACCCGAAGAACTCCTCGTGTATCGCCGTTATCGCGTTCTTCAGGTCCTTCCTGTCGACTGTGAAGTGATATGCGACGGTCGACGCCCCGGCGGATATGAGGTCGACGTTGACGTTCTTGGAGGCGACGGCCCTGAACACCCTAGCCGCGACGCCCTTGGTGCTCCCCAGCCCTTCGCCGACCGTGCACACGAGCGCGACCCCCGGGTTGATCTCGAAGCTCTCCCCGACGCCCCCGATGATGCCCCTTATGGCCTTCTTCGCGCGGGCGATGTCCGCCTCGTCAATCAGCACCGCGACGCAGGTCTGGGAAGTCGTCGCGGAGAACAGGTTGATGTCCTCCCTGGACAGGCACGCAGTGATGTCCGCGAGGAACCCGGACTTGTAGCCAGCTCCCGTGTCGTACACCTTGAGCGTGGCGACCTTCGGGACGTAGGAGACGCTCTTGATCACGTCCTTCCTCGCCTCCCTGCTGTTGCATATGATCGTGCCGGGCGATTCGGGCTTGTACAGGTTCTTGATGACGATGTCAATGCCCTTGATCCGCGCGGGCTGGACAGCCCTCGGGTGCAGCACCTGCGCCCCGAAGTACGCGAGCTCCGCGGCCTCCTCGTACGACAGCCGGTCGATCTGGAACGCCTCCTTGACCAGCTTCGGGTCGGCGCTCATGAACCCGTCGACCTCCTTCCAGATCTCGACCGATTTCGCGTCGGTGGCGTATGCGATGACGGCGGCGGTGTAGTCTGTCCCGCTCCTCCCGACCGTGGTTACGTGCCCCTCCTCGGTGATGCCGAAGAACCCGGTCACGACAGGGACCATGCGCTTCTTGACCGCGCTCTCCAACGTCGGGCCCATGTTCTTCTGGCACTTGTCCAGGAGCGCGACGGCGTTCCCGTGCTGGTCCGAGGTGATCATTCCGAGGCCGTCGCTCTCCATCGGGACGGCGTTCATGCCGTCGTGCGACAGCCTCGCCGCGACCATGATCGCGGACAGCCTCTCGCCGAAGCTGAGTATGAGGTCGTTGGTCCTCGGCGTGAGCTCCTCGGTGTATGTGATGCCGTACAGGAGCCTCTCGAGCTTGGTCATCTTCTGCTCGATGAGCCCGAGCGCCTCCTTCCTGGCGTTCCCGTCCTTCTTCGGGAGCATGTCCACGTGCCTAAGCTTCGTCCCCAGGAGGAACGTGTCTATCTCACTCTCCTGCCTGGGCTTCGAAATGAACTCCTTGAGGTTGTTCGTGATGCCGGACGCGGCGGACACCACGACGACCTTCTGGTCCTTCTCAGCCTTCACCACCTTCGAGACTCTCTGGAGGGCGTCCTCGGACCCGATGCACGTGCCTCCGAACTTCAGGATCTTCACGATCTCACCTCAGAACCTTGATTGCTGGCCGATGTGAACTCCGGGGCGGACATCCTGCTGTGGACGGTCACCCTCTCCTCGCAGTGCTCCACCTCGACCATGCGCGGGAGCCTGCCGTGCAGGGCGACCTGTCCGTCCAGCATCGCGACGCCTCCCGTGAACCCCTTGATGCCCTTGAACGGGTCGAAGCACGTGCGCAAGCACGTCTTGTCCACGACCCTGTTACCTATCGAGGTCGCGAGGGCGTCCGCGAGTATCGCGGAGTCCGCGACGGCCACCGCTGCGTCCGCGTTGCCGAAGCTGATCGAGTGCCCGAGCTTCCCGCTAGAGGTGCACACGCCGAACGCTCCCTCTGACGGTTCGAGTTCCAGGGCGCTCGCGGTGCGCGCGCCCGGCTCGCTGAATATCTCCATCGTGACCGGGCTCTCGAGGATGAGCGCGACATCGCCTCCGTTGTCCACCCAGCCGTGGATGCAGCCGTTGGCTATCATGGCCTCGAGCGCCTCCTGGGCGATCGCCCCGGCGACGGTCGCCATGGGCCCCACACCGGCGAGCGCGGACGCTTCGCACATCCTCTGGACGACCCCGGCCATCGGGCCCTTGACATCGTACGGCTCTAGGGTTGTGAGGAAGAACGGATCCCTCCGTATCTGCCTCTCGATGTCCCTCCGTGCGGCTTTGATCGCGACTATCGCGGGCTCGAGGTACCTGCCCTCGGCCGCGATGGTCGCCGCCGTCTCCTCGATCTCCACCTTCGCGTGGATGAACTTGCTCATATCAGGATCTCCATCGCCCTCGGCGGGCACGCGTCTATGCAGACCCCGCACGCGACGCACTTCTCCTCGTTGAACGAGACCCGCCCGGTCTTCTGGTCGATAGTCAGCGCCTTCGTCGGGCAGATGGAGACGCACATGCCGCAGTGGGTGCACGCGTCGTCGTCCCTGCGCACGCCCTCCTTGATAGGCCTCACGCCCACGCCGTTCGCCTTGAGGTAGTCTATGCCCTTCCTGATGTCGTCCGCCTTCCCTGACAGCTCGATGACCATCTTCCCGCCGATCTCGTCTATCTCGGCCCTGAGGATGTTCACCATCAGGTGGTGCTTCGCGATCAGGTTGTGCGTGATGGGCATGTTCGACGCCTCGGGGCTGAAGTTGAGCACGACTTTGGTCTTCATCTCACATCGCCTCCTTCTCGGTGCGCACGTCCAGGGGCTTGAACCCCCTGTCCAGGGAGAATCCCTGCACGGGCCTCTCTATCATGAACTCGCCCTTCACGATCCTGTTCTTGAGTATCTCGGAGATCTGCTTCGCCTTGACCAGGCTCGACAGCGAGGAGGTCGGGACCTCCTTACCCTTGATGTCTATCTCCCCCGACCGCAGCTCGGCGTACGTGACCTCCCTCAGGGGGGTTCTCGCGCGGGTCTGCTGGCTGTAGTCGAACACCGCGGTCATGATCTCGTCGTTCGTCACGGCGCACGCCCTGGCCATATCCTCGTCGAGTATGGGGATGGGCACCCCGATCCCCAGGCCGAGGGACGTGCCATACCTCGTGAACGTGAGCCCTCTCAGGAACTCAGGGGTCATCTGCTTCAGGTCCCCGATGACGGCGATGGAGCCCGCGGGCCTCTTGGGCACGCCGGCCGGTGTCCTCGGGACTCCGGGGTTGAACTGGGTCCCCTCCCACATGATGAACCCCTCGCCCCCGCCCAGGAATATCCGCGTGCCTATGCCGACGGTTCTGTAGTACGGGTCGTTGAGCAGCGGGGACAGCTCCCCGGCACTGCAGTAGGTGGCGTTCCCGAACTCCGGGAGCAGCTTGCCCATGTACGTGTAGAGCGTCCTCGGGGATGAGTTGGTGGCGCAGGCGTAGTTCTGGTAGCAGTTCCTCAGGTTCATGAGCACCGCCTGGTTCACCGTCTTGAGGCTCACGTATGTGTCTATCTCCTTCCTCGGGTAGCAGTCCGTACTGTACGCGGTTGCCCTCAGCCTCACGGCCTTCCCGCGCACGAGGTCCTCGATCACGTGCGCCCCGCCGTGGAACATGTTGTTGGACTCGTCGAGCTCGGTGGCGCCCAGGTAGGCGTCCACGGCCGCGAGGCCAGAGTACGCCGGTATCCCGTCCATCCACACCTTGGACATCTTGATCGGCGGGTCCGAGTGCCCGAAGTTGAAGTAAGCGCCCGAGGAGCACATCGCGCCGAAGGTTCCGGTTGTGACTACATCGACCTCCTTGGCCGCCTTCTTCACACCGTTCGTCTTGACGTACCCCTTGAACTCCTCGGCCGTCATGACGACGACGTCTCCATCGGCTATCCTCCTGCGTATGTCCTCGTAGCTCCTGGAGACTCCCTTCTCGCCCTTCGGTTTCCTCTTCTCGCTCAGATCATTCCCTCCTTGTATGCCAGCTCCGCGTTCAGCACGGATCCTCCGGCTCCGCCCCTGATCGTGTTGTGCACGAGCAGGTAGAACCTGAGGTCGTGCCCCGTCGCCCTTATCCTGCCGACGGTCACGGCCATGCCCTTCGCCCGTTCGGGGTGTCCTGCGGACGCGTCCACGAGCGGCTGCGGCCTGTCGTGTTCGTTCCTCACTATGATCGGCGCCTCGGGCGCGGTCGGAAGCCCCAGCTCCTGGGGCCTCCCCCTGAACTCAGCGAACGCCTTCTTGATCCTCTTCTCGTCCGGCATCTCCTTGCCGTGGATGAACACGGCCTCGAGGTGCCCGTCCCTGACATTGACCCTGGCGCAGTTCGCCTGTATCTCGACCGGCGAGTCGACGAACCTGCCGTTGCTGTACCCGCCGAGGATCTTCCTGCCCTCGGTGCTCATCTTCTCCTCCTCGCTCTTGATGAACGGGAGCACGTTGCCCTGGACGTCCAGCGAGGGCACGCCCGGGTATCCAGCGCCCGAGAGCGCCTGGTAAGTCGCGACGCACACATCGGTGAACCTGAAGGCGTCCACCAGGGGCTTGAGCCCGAGCGCGAGCCCGGTCACCGAGCAGTTCGCGTTGGTGATCACGTACCCGCCCTTCCTCCTCCTGGAGCGCTGCGCCTCCACGGATGCTATGTGGTCCGGGTTGATCTCGGGGATCAGGATGGGCGTGTCGGGGTCCATCCTGTGGGACGCGGCGTTGGAGAACACGGCCATGCCCTCCTCTGCGCAGGCGTCCTCGATCGGCCCCGCGACATCCGACGGGAGGCCGCTGAACACGACCTTCACGCCCTCCTTCGCGAGCGCCTTTGGGTCGGTCGCGCTGATGGTCTGCTCGCCGATGTCGTCGTTGAGGTGTATGTCGCTGAGCTTCCAGATGTCGGCCATCTTCTTCCCGTCCGATCTGTCGGATGCGCAGTAGGCGGCCACGTCGAAGTACGGGTGGACCGTGAGCATGTGAGCGAACCGCTGACCTATCATCCCGCTCGAGCCCAGTATCGCTGATCTCATCCTTGCCATCCGTTCACCCCTCCATGTATTCCTTGACCGATTGCATCAGGCTCCCGAACGATGTCGGGTCCTTGTCGATGGACGCCTGCTTCAGCTCCGCGAGCATCTCCTCCATCGCCTCGAACATGTACTGAGTGTGCGGGTTGAGCGCCTGGATGTCGTGGTATATGCGCTTGCTCTCGCCGGAGACCTCGCGGGCGAGCGCCGCCAGCCTCACGAACGAGGTGCCCCGGACGTCCATGAGCTCTTCCAGCTTATGGTCCGACATCCTCGCCGTCCCCGCGAACAGCAGCGCCGAGACGTGCGGCAGGCCGAGCGAGAACGCCATGAGCTTGTCGTGCTCCTCCAGTTCCACGATCTTCGTCCTCGCTCCCGCCTTCGAGAAGATGATCGCGGCCACCTCGTTAGCCTCGTCGCACCCGCAGTCGCATATGAGGACGTTGAGCCCGTCCGGCGAGGGCGTCCTCGGGCCGAACATCGGGTGTATGCTGGTGATCTTGATGCCCTCGGCAGCGGCCTCGCGCAGGATGCCGAATATGTGCGACTTGACGCTGCAGAGGTCGAACACGACCCCCTCGGGGGCGGCGTTGATCACCGCGACCAGCTCCTCCGGGGTCGCCCCGAGCGGGCTCGCGATGACTATGATGTCCGCGGTCTTCGCGGTCGGGAGCAGGGATTTTATCTGGACATGGCCCGGGAGCTTCCCCCGCGGGTCCCACACCCTGACCTCCGCTCCTCTGTTGGACATGAACCTGCACATCCACTCTCCCATCTTGCCGGAGCCCCCCACGACCAGGACCTTCTGTCCCTCGAGGTCGTTGCGCCTCTCCGACTTCTGTATCCTCACTGAGTCGTTGATAAGCATCTTGGTGAGCTGCCTGGCGAGGTGCTTGTCTATCCCGAGCCTCTTCGCCCTCTTCTCCATCAGATGGAGCACCACCTTCTCGCGCTCGGGGTCGCGGGCTTTCACGCCGTCCTTGCGCTTCGTCAGGCCGATCTCCGCCGCGACCTCGTTCCTCTTCGCGATGAGGGAGAGTATCTCCGCGTCTATCCTGTCGATGTCGCCCCTGAGCACTTCCAACTCTCGCTTGGTCAGATGAATCCCCCCTGGAGCATCAGGTCCAGGACCACTGCCGCCGCCGAGTTCTCCACCACGGGGACGGCCCTCGGGACGATGCACGGGTCGTGCCGTCCCTTGACTTCCAGCTGAACGGGTTTCCTGTCCACGATGTCCACGCTCATCTGCTGCCTCGCGATGGACGATGTGGGCTTGAATGCGACCTTGAAATCCAGCGGCATGCCTGTCGAGAGCCCTCCCAGGACCCCGCCCGCGTTGTTCGTCTTCGTGACTATCTTGCCGCCCCTGACGACGTACTGGTCGTTGTGCTCGCTGCCCCTCATGGAGGCGCAGCCGAACCCGGAGCCGAACTCCACGCCCTTGACTCCCGGGATGGTGAACATCATCGCGGACATGTCGCTCTCGATGGAGTCGAAGAACGGCTCTCCCACGCCCACGGGCAGCCCGCGCACGGTGCATCTCACGACGCCCCCTACGCTGTCCTTCTCCTCGTGGGCCTTGACGATCTCCTCGATCATGGCCTGTGCGGTGTCCCTGTCCGCGCATCCGACCGCGTTGCCGCGCGCGATCTTTTCAGCGACGCTGAAAGGCACCTCGCGCTCGAGCCTGACATTGCCTATCTGGACCGTCTGCGCGACGAACCTCACGCCCTTGGGATCGAGCGCCTGTCGGGCTATCGCCCCGGCGATAACGAGTCCCGCGGTCATCCTGCCGGAGAACTGTCCTCCTCCTCTGTGATCGTGATGGCCTTTGTACTTGACCGCCGCTGGATAGTCCGCGTGCCCCGGCCTCGGCACCCTGACGAACGCATCGTACGGAGATGAATCGACGTCCTTGTTCCTGACGAGCCCGACAATCGTGCCGCCGGTCGACTTCCCGTCCAGGAGGCCCGAGATGACCTCGAGCAGGTCCCTCTCCTTCCTGGGAGTGGTCACGGGCCCCTTGCCTGGGACCCGCCTGTCCAGCTCGATCTGGATCGCGGCCTCGGATATCTTGGTGCCCGGCGGGCAGCCGTCCACCTTCGCTCCGACGCAGGGGCCGTGGCTCGACCCGAAAATGCCGACCCTGTACTTCGCGCCGAACTCGTTCACTTCCTCACCTCCATGCGACACCCGAGCTGGTGCATGTCCCTGAGAAATCCCGGATACGATACGCTGTACGATTCGTCGTCCTCGATCCTGGTCTCTGAAGAGGATACCAGAGCAGCAATCGCTGCTGCCATAAGAATCCTGTGGTCTCCGTGCGTGTTCACGGTCGCTCCGCGCAGTCTCTCCCCGCCGAGTATCTCGCAGCCGTCCTCCGTGGGCACGACCCGCGCACCCATGGCGTTCAGGAACGCGGTCGTCGTGGCGATCCTGTCGCTCTCCTTCTCCCGCAGGTTCCTCCCTCCGGTGAGGACGGTCTTCCCTTCGGCCGCCGCCCCGAGCACCGCGAGTATCGGGAACAGGTCGGGCGTGTCCTTGACATCTATCTCAGCAGCCTCGAGTTGTTCGCCGATGACCCTGATCGAATCTCCGCCCCGGACGACCCTTGCTCCGAACATGTCTAGGTAGCGCACGATCGACCTGTCGCCCTGGGGTGATGTGGCGTCTAGGTTGCGGACCGTCACGTCACCGCCGGTGATGGCTGCGGCCGCGAGCGGGAACGCCGCGGAAGAGTAGTCTCCGGGGACGATGTATGAATCCTTCTCGAGCTTCTGTTCGCCCGGGACCCGGAAGCCGTCTGGTCTCTCCTCGACCTCTCCTCCGAACTCCTTCAGCATCTGGAGCGTGACGTCGACGTACGGGCGCGAAGTCAGCTCTCCTTTCATCCTGATGTCCGTCGCGCCCTTCTTCTGGGTGCATGCGATGAGCAGAGAGGAGACGAACTGCGAGCTCACATCGCCCGCGATGTCCGCGGAATCTCCTGTGATGGGTCCTGCGATCGTCAGCGGGGGCCTGCTCTTCGCGCTGATGTACGAGCACTTGGCACCCAGCTGGACGAGCGCATCGACAAGCGGCCCCATCGGCCTCTTCACGAGGCTCGCATCTCCCGTGAGCGTGGTCGGCGAAGGCAGCAGCGAGGCCACGCCCGTCATCAGGCGCATGGTTGTGCCTGAGTTCCTCGCATCGATGACGGCCCTGGGGTGCTCCAGCTCTTCGCACTGTATCCTGAGCTCCCCCATCCGTCCGCTGACCTCCGCCCCGAAAGCTTGCAGGGCCTCTAGGGTCGCCTTGGTGTCCTCTGACACCAGAGGTCGCCTGAGCTGGAACTGCGAGTGCGTGAGCGCGCCGAGCACCATCGCCCTGTGCGTGTACGACTTCGAGGGCGGGGCGACCACTGTGCCCTTCGCGATGGACGATCTGATCACAATAGCCGTGGGACCACCTCCCTGGCGTTGGTGTCGTTTATGCGAGCATCCATGATAGTCCCCTCGAGCCTGGAGATGGCTTTCTTGATATTTGCGCATTCCCCGCGCCTGCACACGATAGCGGTCGCGGGACCGGTCCCGGTTATCCCCGCCGCCAGGGCCCCTTTCGCCCGTGCGATGACGGCGGCCTCCTCGGATAGGTCGAGCGCGGAGGCGTACGCCTTCGAGTTCAGCTCTAACGCCTCCAGTAGCTTACCCTTCTCCGCGAGCCTGAGCGCCTGCGCGACGGTGTCTCTGATGCCGCTGAAGTCCCTGCCTTTGAGGCTTGCCTTCGTGATCCTCCGCTCGGGCACGTGCAGGACGACTACCAGCTCGGGGTCCAACCTCTGCTGGCTCAGGATCCTCCTCGCCCTGTTGTCCGTGACCACGGCTCCGCCAAGGTAGCATGCGCATGCGTCGTCGAACGCCCCTGTGATCGTGACCCCTGCTTTGATGGATTCGTCGATTGCGAGGTTGACGATGTCCAGGTCAGGGATGTTCGCAGCCAATGCTCGTGCGGCGGCCAGGACCACCGCGTTCGACACCGCGCTGCTGCTCTTGAGCCCCCTAGAGATCGGTATCTCGGAGCGGACGCTCACCCTCCCGAACGGTGCATCAGCCCCGGCCTTGGCGGCCAGAGCACGGACGCACCCCAAGGCGATGTCCCGGCCCTCGCGTTCACCCTGATACGTCAGCTCCCTGGCTCCGGGGGCGAGCTCGACGGAGGCGTCGGCCTCCAGAGTGATGCCGAACGCAGCTCCCTTGCCCGTGGCTATGGCGTTCACTATCGTGACCGCCCCCCTGCACGCGGCGGTCCCGATCATGCGACCGCCACCTTCGCGTCCCTGCGCATGGCTGCGACGTCAGCCGACTTCCCGGTCCAGATCCGGAACGACTCCGCTCCTTGGTGTACCAGCATGTCGATGCCACCGTACGCCTTCGAGCCCTTCCTGGCGGCCGTCCTCATCGAGCTGGTCACGGGCGGGTTGTATACGACGTCGAAGAACCTTGTGCCCTTGCCGAAGAGCGCTCCCGGGATCGTCCCCGGTGCGGTGTGCCCCTTCATGCCTATCGGTGTGCAGTTGACGACGAGGTCGGACTTCTCCCCGCGCCTAGGGAGCGAGGCCCATCCTATGGTCTCAGCATCGAACTGCTCCGCGAGCTCCTCCGCTGCCCTTGCCCTTCGCGCGGATATGGTTACGCTCGCGCCCGCACCGGCCAGCACGTGCGCGATGGCGCGCGCGGAGCCGCCGGCCCCGAGGACCAGCGCGGTGGTCCTTTTCCCTATGCGTATTTTTCCATCAATCATCCTGGAGAACCCGATTACATCCGTGTTTTCTCCGAATATTACCCGCCCTTGGAACTTGATCGTGTTGACGGAGCCCGTCACCGCTGCGGACGCTCCCCTCTCGTCGCAGAGGTCGTATGCGGCCCGCTTGTGAGGTATCGTCACGTTGACCCCCGAGAACCCTATCGACCGCAGGGTCTCGAGGTCCTTAGCCGAAAACTCGTCCGGGATGTCCAACGGAAGGTAGACTCCCTCGATGCCCGCCTTCTCCATGGCGGCCTCCTGCATCGGTTTCGACACGGAATGGCCCACTGGGTGGCCCACCAGGCCTACGACCAGCGCCTTCGGGGCCATCAGTGCGGACTGCGCCGCCACATCCATCTGCCCCGGCGCCGCCTTCCTGCCGTCCACGCACGCGTACACCATGGACGACCCGATCTGCTTCGCGCACGCCCTCGTCAGCTGCCCCTGTTCGCCCATGCCTATGACTGCGAAGTTCTCTCCCAAGGCACGGAACCTGAGCCCCGCCCTGGCAACCATGAGCCCCTGCGAGGCGTTCTCGCAGGGCACCGCGACCTTGCCGATGTCCCCCGCCCTGCACGCCCTCGCCAGTCGCTCCGTGAAGACATCCGCCTGGACCGGCCTGGTGAAATGGCTCGATGCGATGATCTTCGGCCCCGAGCCATCGTCCCTGAGCACATCGAGCAGCCCGCGGTCCCCTTCGAGCTCGAGGTCTACGTATTCGAACCCGGATGCGAGGACGTCCATCAGCGTCCGCGTCCTATCCCTCCCCTTCAGGGAGGAAATCCCTCCTTCGTGGGAAGACCTCAGCGTGGCGATCGCGGGCCCTCTCACCGCCTTCCTCAGCGCTGCCAGGGTCCTCTGCGGGACCCTTCCCTTCGTGATGTGGTCCAGCCTGACCTCGACCAGGTCAGCACCCAACCTGAACGCCTTCTTTGACGAGTCCGAAACCCCAGCGATGCTTCTCTCGACGAGAGAAGCGACGACATACGTCATCCCTACTTCTCCCGGATCGTTTCCTCCACGCGCATACCGAAGTGCCTTCCGCCCCTTTCGAGCTTCAGGAGTATCGGGTCCCGGAGCTTGAGCTTTGAGACGGAGACGGCCTTGCCCTTCGAGTACACCCTGATGGTCTCCGCGTTCTGGACGATGGTGGAGTACTTCTCCCCGTCCACCTCCGCCTCGATGAGGAGGAGCGGCCTGCGCTCGACCTTCGTCCTGCCGACGACGACCTTCCTGGTCTGGCCGTCCGCCCTGACGACGAGCGTCTCGTCGCCTCCCTTTAGCTCCGAGAGGTACCTCGTGCTGCCGTCCGGCATGAGCGCGTACGCGTGCACGGGACCTGCGTTGACCCTGAACGGCCGAGATGCCGCGTACTCGGACTCGATCGTCTCCGAATGTATAAGGAACAGGCAGGACGACTGGTTCCCTATCAGCATCCCCTCGCCGATCGAGAGCATCGAGCATGTGTCGATGCACACCCTGTCGCCGAGCCCGAGCTGCCTGAGGACGGTTATCTTCCCCTCCCTCATGTCGAGCTTGGGGGATCCTTCCTCCATCAGCTTCCTCAGCTTGGGCAACTCCTCGAGCTTGGACGGGACGAACAAGACGCCGTCGGCGCCGCGCTCCATCGTCTCGAAGAATAATCTGGCCTCCTCGGCAGTCCTGGCGAGCATCATGAGCTTGGAGCCCGAGCCCTGGAAGTGCACGATGAGGTTCTCGAGCGGGATGACCTTCCAGTCCTTCGCCGAGATGACCACGGTCGTGCTTTTCTCGGCTAGGCGCTTGGCCTGCAGCTCGTCCTCCTTCCTCCGGAGCTCGACGAACCTGCCTATGGACTCGCCGTCCTCGAAGAACTCCTTGTCCTTCAGGACGATGGCCCTGAACCTCCCGAGCTGCTCGAACCCCTGGTCCTTCTTGTCCAGGACGATCGTGTCGAAGCCGTTCTCTAGTGCTGAAAGGATGATGTTCTTCCTGTTGTCACTGGAGGGCTGGAAGAGCGCCCCGACCCATACTCGGCGGTCGGTCAGGGGGCTCACCGCCTATAGGCATCCTCGGGCGACATGCCCCCGATGACGATCTTCCTGATGATGCTGGTTATGCCAGCGACATCCTCGTGCTGGAAGACGTTCCTGCCTATGGACACGCCCTTAGCCCCGGCCTGCATCGCCTCGTGGATCATGGTGACCAGGGCCTTGTCGTTGTCCATCTTGGGCCCGCCCGCTATGACGACGGGTATCGGGGTGCCCTTGACGACCTCCTTGAACGACTCGATCGTGCCAGTGTAGTTGGTCTTGACGACGTCCGCCCCGAGCTCGGCAGCCAGCCTGGCGCAGTGCCCGACGACGTCGACGTCGTACTGGCTCTTGACGTTCTTCCCCCTCGGGTAGCACATTGCGAGCAGGGGCATGCCCAGCCTCCCGCAGTCGCGCGCGACCCGGCCGAAATCGGCGACCATCTTGTCTTCGTTGTCGCCGCCGATGTTGCAGTGGATGGATACGGCGTCGGCGCCCAGGGAGACGACCTCCTCTGTGTCCGCTACCAGCACCTTGTAGTTCGGGTCGGGCGAGACGGACGTGCTCGCGGATATGTGCACTATCAGGCCGAGCCTGCTGCCGACACTAAAACCGCTATATGGCACCAGGCCCTTGTGGATGACTATCGCGGAGGCACCGCCTTCCGCGAGCCGGTCTACCGTGCTCCGTATGTCTGCGATCCCCTTGACCGGGCCGACCGATATGCCGTGGTCCATGGGGACGATGACGGTCTTCCCAGACTTCTGGTCGAAGATCCGCCGCAGCCTGATCTCTTTTCCGTTCATTCTCTCACCAGACACCTTACCGTGCTATTCTTTGTCAATATTGCTACCATTGTGCTGGACGTATAAGCCCCTTGCTACTCATTAGCAGTGCGAAGGCGTACAATATGTCGCAATATTAATCTATTACTGTACACATGTAATCATCGGTAGAGGGATATGTGGGACAAGATTGCGAACTACTTCGAGAAGTATCCTTCGCAGGCGAAGGTGGCTAGGTACCTTCTGAAGTACGGGCTCAGGATCGAGAAGGACCATGTGTACTGCGGCGACGTGCAAATCGCGGACTCGTCTCTCGCGAGGGCCGCGGGCGTGGACCGGAGGGTCGTGAAGTCGACCATCGACACCATCAAGAGCGACCCGACGCTGCTCAAGTTCTTCTCGCAGTTGCTCCCGACCAACCACCTCAAGAACGCGGCCTCGGCGATGGGCTGGAACGCGATAGAGATTGTCCCGACGAACGCGCACGAGCCCGGGATAATCGCGTCCGTGGCCGACATCCTCGCGAAGTCGTCGATAAGCATCCGGCAGGCGATAGTCGACGACCCGATGACCTCCGAGGAGCCGAAGCTGTTCATAGTCACGGAGAGCCAGGTGCCGTCGGAACTCATCCCGATCATACGCCAGGCGAAGGGCGTCAAGGGCGTGACGATCTACTGAGCCGGGACGGCTCCCGCGAACGAGCCGAACGAGGGGATCGACTTCCGTGCCGCCGATGAATGAGCATTCCAGGGCATATCTCGCGATAGCGATTGCGATGGTGTCCATCTCGTTCGCGTCCATATTCATCAAGTGGAGCGAGTCGCCCCCGTTCCTCATCGCCGCCTACAGGCTCGCCCTCTCGTGCGCGATACTCCTGCCGTACCTCGTCTGGACGGGCGGGCTATCCGAGATGAGGAACTTCTCGAGGAATGAGGTGGGGCTGATAGTCCTCAGCGGAGTGGCGCTGTCGTTCCACTTCGGGCTGTGGATCGTGTCCCTCAGCCTCACTTTGGTGTCCACGTCCGTCATCCTGGTCACATCGCACCCGATATTCGTCGCGGGGGTGTCGCATTTCCTGCTGAAGGAGAAGGTCAAGAAGCTCGCGGCGGTCGGGATCGTCATAGCGTTCTCGGGCGTCGCAGTCATATCGATAAGCGACTACCGCACCGGGACGGGGACATTGTTGGGCGACCTCATGGCCTTCGTAGGCGGCATCTGCGCCGGCATATACTTCCTCTCGGGCAGGATTGCGCGGCAGAAGCTGTCCGTGGCGCCCTATGCGTTCTCAGTTTACGGTCTGTCCAGCGTGATACTGTTCGGGGCTGCGGCCATCGCGGGCGATCAGCTCCTGGTATCCGATTCGAGGGAGCTCACCCTCTTCCTGCTCATGGCCATCGTGCCCACGATCTTCGGCCACACGATGTTCAACTATGCGCTGAAGAAGGTGCCCGCGCACATCGTATCGACGAGCGTGCTCGGCGAACCTGTGGGTGCTTCGCTCCTCGCGTACTTGCTCCTGCCGGGCGAGGTGCCCGGTGTCTGGATCGTTCTCGGCGGAGCGCTCGTGGTCGGCGGGCTCTACATCGTCCTCACGAGGGGTTTCGAGGGCGTGAAGGCCGAGCCGCAGGCGAATCCGTGAGGAATCATTCGCCGCGTCAGTCCTTCTGGGCGTGCATTGAAGAACGTTCATCTAAGGGATAGCAAATAAATTCGTAGAGCTTTTACGTCCAGTCATCCATCCCCCTCCGGATGGGATTTGGAGTGCTGTTCGTGAGGCAACTGACGCAGGACGAGGTCGACACTTTCAGAAGGGTGTCGAAGTGTGCAATCGATGGACGACTAGCTCTGAGATACCAGGCGATCTGGTTCTCCCACCTCGGGAAGAGCGTCCAGGAGATCGCGGAACTCCTGGACGTCTCCGTGGAATCGGTCAGGAACTGGATACACATATTCGAGGAGGACGGGTTCGAGGGGCTCGCCGATGACTGGCGGTCCGGGAGGCCTCCGAAGGCGAACGAGGCCTACATCGAGAGGCTCCTCGACATGGTCCACATCAGCCCACTCCTCGTGGGCTACTCCGTCACCAGCTGGACCCTCCCGCTCCTCGCAGTGTACATGGGGAAGGAGACGGACGTGCGACTGTCCGGAGAGCGGATCCGCCAGCTGCTCCTGAAGAACGGGATGCGCTTCAGGAGGCCGAAGCTGCATGTCGTGAGCGATGACGCCCTATATGGCCAGAAGAGGGAGCGCATCGAGCGGCTCCTGGCCGCCCCCCCGAGGAGGACCGTGGTCCTCTTCGAGGACGAGACGGAACTACACCTCAACCCACGCATAAAGAAGACATGGCAGGAGGTCGGCTCCCCGATCAGGGTGGACGCGGCCGGGAAGGACCGGAAGCTCAACCTGTTCGGCACGGTGAACCCTGAGGCTGCCACCCTGGTCACACGCTTCTGCAAGCACAAGAGGGGCAACGATTTCGTCGGGCTCCTGAAGCAGGTCGCCAAACGGTACAGGGGATGGGATGTCAAGATCGTCCTCGACAACTACAGCGTCCACTTCACAAAACGTGTGCAGGACTATCTCGAAGGGCTCGACGGACGTATCGAGCTGGTGCCACTGCCCACATATTCACCACACCTGAACCCGATCGAGGGGTTCTGGATCTTCCTGAAGTCCCACGCCCTGAGCAATCATCTCTTCGAGGACATCGGAGGACTCAAACGGAACGTCCAGAGATTCCTGAGGCATCTCGAGAAGGGGTGGGTTGAGCGCTATCGATACCCCGTCAGAAACGGGAAGAACTTAGTTGCTTTCCCTTAGATAGTAGTGATCCCACCTATCGGAGGAATCGGGCAGGGGAGGGCTAGACTCTCATCATGCGGTGCCTCTGAACTCGCTTCTTGATGTGGCCATGAAAACGAACGCTGGCACTCCCAGAAACAACAATGATGGGATGGCCATCATAGCTCCAAGAAGTGCCATCCTGTATCTTTTCCGTCTTATTGCGAAAAATCCTCCGACCACCGCCAGGGCACCGCAGGTCACGGAGGGGATGATTAGCAGTAATGCTGTCTCAACGCTCCAATCAATGTTGAACACAAGAAAGAACACAATCGGGTTCACAATCACACCACCAACCAGACCCGATATCATGCTGAGCAATCCGCCCAGAACGGGTTTGATGCTCATCTTCGACGCAGCATCGTGATTGTGGGCAGCCATTACGACAGACCGTCGTAGGTAGTCGACAAGGAATATCACTGAGACCACCCCAATAAGCGTTGTCGGAAGGCCGAATGCCATGACTTCCTTCAGATCATGGAAGAATGCATGCAGCCAGTAATATGTCCAAATTGTCAAGGCAACCGTGAGTCCCGATAGCAGGAACAGGGCAAGCGTTCTCATCATCCTCATGTTGGTCATCCCGACAAACAGGAATTAGTGACCCCAACTCTTAGACGCGTTTTGAGCTGATGAAGGATACAGTAGTATCGAATCTGGTACAGTGTGGGTCTTTCGTCTTCTGCATCTTCGCGCGATGATGAATCTGCCTTTTCGTACATCAAATCTGCTCACCTCTCCGGTTATGAACGCTGCTCAGACGAGATGAATCGGGACGGATTCAATTCTGGCTTCGTACCACAGGGTTCAAGTTGGCCAGAACCCCGGTGTCACCTCCCAGTAGACTGTGGTCGAACAACTTATCGACCAATAGTGTCCGCTCGATTGCCCCCATGTCCATTGATGCCAAAGGAATTCTATGTAGTCAACCTTCTTCGTGGTTGTTGGATATATCGTCGTGTCAAAAGTGATAGTGCCCCCATTCGCCATGGGCAGACTAGTGCGAGTCCATTGTGTGTATGTTCCATCGGTGTAGCGAACCCAGATGTACAAGTAGTCAGTCGAAGTGTCGCCGTAGCTCTCCTCTATTGACAGTGCCAGATGTAGTTTCACTGCAGCTACGGGATCTTCATTAAGATTGTGACTATCGTCACCGAAAGTCGCTCCACGTGCCTCATTGTATGCTGCCAGTGTTTGGTGCACACCGTAGCCTTCAATCTCGACGGTGACTCTTGATGCATACCACGTCTGCCCAGTCTCATCATAAAGATGCCAGGTGTTGCCTGCAGTCCATTGGTGCCATACAATCTCCACCTGCTCTATCTTGTAGGAGTAGTAGGAGGAGTAATCGACAACTCTCTCGAACAGCAGATATCCGCCGTTCGCCTCGGGCAAATCGGTGAATCTGTACTTGACGAATCCACCTTCTCTCCAGCGAACGTAGAAATCCAGATAATCGGTCGATGTGTCACCCGATGTTGATTCTGTTTTAACAACAACCCTTATGTGTATCTTACTGGCGAAATTCGCACCCTTCAAGGGCACATCGCCAACTCCATGAACCTCTGCATATGGATATATGTCGTGGACCTCGTGTGTGCGGAACCAATTCGGAGCCACGTACAAGTACATCGTAGCTACGTATTGAGCAGTCCAAGTCAGGCATTGTCTCACCCCAGAGAGAAATCCATCAAAATTGCTGCGGTGAACTAAGTACTGATGGCACACTGACAGATATGCAGATGTCTTCGAAGCTAGATCATATGCAAGATCCTCCAAATCGCCACCACCCTGCAGGTACGAGCAAGCACCCTTGTCCAGCACGTCGTCAACTAAATCGTATACTCCATCGCTCCAGTGGGAGGATATCCAATTCTCGTAGTCAGAATGTTCTGTCAGGTCATCAAGGCCAATACCCCCTGCATGGTAGGGATTCCCCATGTCCATGAGATAGTGACTGGCCCAGGCCATGTGCTCATATCCGCTTTGAATATCCCCTCCTCGAAAATGCCCGATAGCGTCCTCGGCTTTTGTTCTCGTGTAGTACGGTGCTCCCGTGTCAACATAGTGATAGTACGAGTCCCAGTACGGAACCCATGGGTAGAACCAGTCATCTGGGGTATCGGCTTCATTCTGAAGAGTATCCCACCAACGCGGGTCAATGAGAGCGGACGTAGCTGCCACGGAATGAGCGATGCTACTGTGTGTACTCTGTGCCCATTCAATTGACGAATTATACTCCTCCAGAGCCCCTGTGGTTTCAGGGGCAACTTCCTCCTGTCCCGTCGAATTCTCTTGCGAGTCAGGTTCGGGCTCGTTTAGTGGGGGAACATCAACGTAAACAAACACTGGTTGTTCGTATTCTTCACTATCTGATTTCGAGTCTGACATGCTGACATTCAGTGAGTTCCTGTCGTCAAGCGGGATGTTGATCGTCGACTCACTAATCGGTCCGCACGCTGATTCCGTAGCCTCTGCGTCTCCAGGCGCCCAGTAGAACACCAGTGTACAAACTACAATTGCAGGGATATAGACTCCACGTGCATGACGCTTACTCTCCATCTAGTCGAACCCCCAGGAATCATATCTGTTGGAGTCTACTTAAGATTTGTCAAAAGGGGACTTGCATCACGCGAGGCTTGACATCCCGGCTGCAGAGTCTGAGAGACTGGAGCCAACGCGATCTACCGTTCGCATCTCTTCCACATGACTAATCGGCGCCCTCGTGACCCTTATCATAGGACGCCCATTCTAATCTCTCTTTCATTACGCCTCATTGGAGGCGTGCTCCGAGAGTGCTGGTCGGCTGCGGGGCTGCTGAAGCGCACGATTGGGTTTCGAGGCGTACGCAGTTGATGGAGAGAATCATCCAGGCTATCCTGCGGAGTTGAGGGTTGCCATTCGGCAGTTCCTCCTGTTCTTCAGATCGACCTACTCAAGTGGCGGTCCTATCTGGACAACACGCTCGGCGGCGTGTGCATGCGAGGATTAGCGAGGTCCTCTTCAAATAAGGACCTTGAATCGTGGGCCTGGTCATCTCTGGTCGATGACCTTGATCAGGTGATACCCGAACTGCGTCTTGACGGGGCCGACCGTGGCTCCCTTCTGTCCCTCGAACGCGGCCTTCTCGAACTCCTGGACCATCTGACCTTTGCCGAACCAGCCGAGGTCGCCACCCTGCTTTCCTGAGGGGCACTTCGAGAACTTCTTCGCGAGCTCGCCGAAGTTCTCCCCGGAGTTGATCTTGGCCAGCAGCTCCCTGGCCTTGTCTTCCTTCTCAACAAGAATGTGCGCTGCGTGGACTTGCTTTGCCATGTCGGTCCCGATGCGGAGGCGGAATATCAATATTGCCAACCAAGAGGCAGGTGAGTCGTCAGTAGTTCCCCAAATGCAGATATACGTACGAACCCGTCCCGTTCCCGGAGAGGTCATGGCGACTGATGAAATCCCTTCGGCCCTGAAGCACCCGCTATCGCTCCAGGCCGACTACGCCTCCCCGACGATATACGGCTGGGCAGGCATCCTGGTGGGAATCCTTGTGCTCGTCCTCGCCGCGGTCATGATGGTCGTATTCGTGGTCGCCTCGATGGTATTCCTGGCCGTCGGGGCGGTCTTCGTCGCTGTCGGATACCTGATCCTCACGAAGGGCAAGTAGCTTGAGACTGCAGGAGGCGGTGGGAATCGGGGCTCTTTTCGATGCGTGGCTCTTTCTCCCTTTCCGACCGTCCAGAACCGCGCACCCGTACCTTTCAATCGCAAAGCATAAACATAACGATGATAAGTATGAGCCATGAACCTGAACCTGGATGACGTCGACAGGAAGATACTGAGAGAACTGCAGCGTGACGGACGAGCGTCGTTCAGGGACATATCATCTCGAATAGGCGTGAGCACGCCGACGGTCAGCGCGAGGGTGCTCGCCATGACCGACATGGGCCTGATCAAAGGGTACACCACATTGCTCGACGCTGACATGCTCGGCCAGGTCTCTGTGATACTCATGATCGATGCGCGCCCGTCCGACCTGGACAAGGTTGTCGAGAAGATCGGCGACGACGACATCGTCCGCCAGATGTTCGTGCTGTCCGATTCCAGGGTTATGTGCCTCCTGTCGTTCTACAACCAGGTCAAGTACCAGCAGTTCCTGGAGTCGTTGGCTCACATCCCCGAGATCGTGAAGGTCACACCGTCGCTGATCCTGAAGTCGAAGAAGGAGGTCCAGCGCGCGGCCCTCACGGACGAGGCCGGCCTCATGATCAGGTGCTACTACTGCGGGCATCTGATGAGGGACGAGGGCGTGAAGCTGAAGATGGACGGCAAGTACCACTACCTCTGCTGCAGCGTCTGCGCCAAGCTGTACAAAGAGAAGTACGAGAGGCTGAAGAAATCAGCCGCTGAAGCGTGACTGCAGAACGGCGTGTTTCACTAATCAACGGTCGCTTTACTTGGTGTACTTCTCGGGGTTCTTCTCGAACGCGACCTTGCATCCAGGAGCGCAGAAATAGTATTCCTTCCCCTTGTACACGCTCTTCCACTTCGCCGTTTTCGGGTCCACTTCCATCTTGCAGATGGGGTCGACTGCCACTTTCATCACCTTGACTAAGAGGGTGGGAGCGGAGCCAGGTTATCTCACTTGCGGGGCATTGAGGGGAATCTAGCTCCGCTCCGCACATCCCATATTAACGACGTGAATGATATTGCTTGCGCCTTACTAACAACATGGTACGCCAGCTGATGTCCAATTCTGACCGTCGCGGGCGAACTCTTATATTTGGGGAGCAGGTATGACCGTTCCCGGGAACCTGGTGAGTATAGATGCCGATATTCGAGAAGTCTTCTGAAAGCTCCGTGACCAGGGCGATCGTATCTCAGTTCGCCAAGGACATGGACGGCTTTGCCGAGACAGATGTGATCATTGTGGGCGGCGGGCCCAGCGGGCTCATGGCCGCGCACGACCTCGCGAAGAAGAAGGTCAAGGTGCTCATCGTCGAGAGGAACAACTACCTGGGCGGAGGGTTCTGGATCGGCGGCTTCCTCATGAACAGCCTCACGATCAGGGCCCCGGCTCACAAGATTCTGGATGAACTGGACATCGCATACGAGGAATACGAGAAAGGCCTCTACGTGGCCCTTGCCCCACTCGCGTGTTCCAAGCTCATAGTTGCTGCTTGCGAAGCCGGCGCGAAGATACTCAGCATGACCATGTTCGACGACCTCGTCCTCCGCGAGAAGAACAGGGTCGCGGGTGTGGTCGTCAACTGGGCACCCGTGTCCATGCTTCCCAGGCAGGTAAACTGTGTCGATCCCATCGCATTCGAATCCAAGCTCGTGATCGACTCCACGGGCCATGATGCCTCCGTGGTGAGGAAGTTGGAGGAGCGCGGGCTCATAAAGATGCCGGGATTCGGCGCGATGTGGATAGAGAAGAGCGAGGACGCGGTGGTCGAGCGCACTGGTTTCGCGCACCCTGGCCTGATCGTCACTGGCATGGCAGTGTCTACCACCTTCGGGCTGCCGAGGATGGGCCCGACATTCGGGTCGATGCTCCTGTCCGGACGGCGCGGGGCCGAGGTCGCCTACGAGCACCTCAAGAAGAAGAAGAAGTAGGGTTCTGCTGCAGCCCCTCGCTCCGTCAATGAACTCGCCGAAGACATATGCTGAGCTGGTGACGGCGTTCAGATGTGTCGGTGGAACGACGCGAGGTCGTTGACCTTCTGCTCTGACCTGAGAGCGTGTTCCATGGCCATCACTGCCGCTCCAGCGCCCTTTATCGTGGTGAAGATGGGGATCTCCAGCTCGACCGCGAGCCTCCTCATCATGTAGCCGTCCCTCCTCGTCCCGGAGGATTCGCTGGGAGTGTTGATCACCATGTGCACGTCCCCGCTCCTCATGAGGGCGAGCGCGTCCGGGCCCTTGTTGTCCGATATCCTGAACGTGGTCACGGCCTCGACGCCCCTGGACCTCAGCGTCACCGCGGTGCCTTCGGTCGCGAATATCCCGAACCCCAGGCCCACCAGCCTCCTCGCGAGCTGCGCAGCGACGTCCTTGTCCTCGTCCGAGACGCTCACGTACACGTTGCCCTTCCTGGGCAACTTCTGCCCCGAGGCTATCAGCGCCTTCCAGACTGCTGCGGGATATGTCGCTGCTATCCCCATGACCTCGCCCGTGGACTTCATCTCGGGACCCAGGATGCTGTCCACGCCCGGCAGCTTCAGGAACGGGAACACGGACGCCTTGACAGCGACATGGGATATCCTCGCCTCCCCCTGCAGGCCCAGGTCCTTGAGCTTCGTCCCCAGCATGACCTTGGTCGCGATCTTCGCGAGGGGCACCCCGGTCGCCTTGGATATTATCGGCACGGTCCTGCTGGCCCTCGGGTTCGCTTCAAGCATGTATACGCTCCCGTGCTTGTACGCGAGCTGGAGGTTGATCAGGCCCACCGTCTTCAGCGCTAGGGCCACCTTCCTGGTGGTGGAGACGATCTCGGACATGACCTCCGGGCCAAGCGTCATCGGAGGGATGACCATGGTGGCATCCCCTGAGTGCACGCCCGCCTCCTCGATGTGCTCCAGGACCCCTCCGATGTACACATCCTCGCCGTCGCACACGGCGTCGACGTCTATCTCGACCGCGTGCGTGAGGTACTTGTCGACCAGGATCGGGTGCTTCTTCGATATCTTCGCTGCGCTCTTCATGTACGTCTCGAGCTCGCCCTCGTTGTAGACGATCTCCATCGCCCTGCCCCCGAGGACGTAGCTCGGCCTGATCAGCACTGGATACCCTATCTTCTCGGCGAGGTGCTTGACCTCCTCGAACGAGAAGCCCGTGCCCGACCTCGGCTGGAGCACGCCCAGCTCGTCCATCAGCTTCGAGAACTTCTTCCTGTCCTCGGCGAGGTCGATCGACTCGGGCGAGGTACCCAGGATCCTCGTCTTGGATGCCCCGAGCTCCTTCTGCAGGGGCAACGCGAGGTTGATCGATGTCTGCCCCCCGAACTGGAGTATCACACCGTCAGCGTCCTCCTTCTCAATCACGTTCAGGACGTCCTCGACGGTGATCGGCTCGAAGTAGAGCCGTGTGGAGATGTCGAAGTCCGTGGACACCGTCTCCGGGTTGTTGTTGATGATGATCGCGTCCATGCCCTGCTCCTTGAGCGCGAGAGCGCCGTGGCAGCAGCAGTAGTCGAACTCTATACCCTGGCCTATCCTGATCGGGCCTCCGCCGACGATCACGACCTTCTTGTTTGACGAGGGCCTCGCCTCGCACTCGGACTCGTATGTTGAGTAGAAGTACGGCGTCTCGGCCTCGAACTCGGCGGCGCAAGTGTCGACCATCTTGTACTTGGCCACGATTCCATTTGAGCGCCTCATTCGTCTGATGGTCCCCTCATCCTTGCCCGTGAGGGCGGAGATGTGCTCGTCCCCGAACCCGAGACGCTTCGCCGAGGCGAGCGTGGCTGGGTCCAGCTTGCTCTTCAGCCGTTCCTCCATCCGCACCAGGTCTTGGATCTTGTGCACGAAGAACGGGTCCCAGGCCGACAGCCCGCATATCTTCTCAACGCTCATCCCGCGCCGCAGCGCCTCGGCTATCGCGTACAGCCTTGTGTCGGTGGCGACGGCCAGCTCCTTCTCCAGGTCCTCATCGGACCATCTATCGGGCTCGAGCCCGACCCTGTCTATCTCGAGCGACCGCACGGCCTTGAGGAGCGACTCGTGGAAGTTGCGCCCGATCGCCATGACCTCCCCGGTGCTCTTCATCTGGATCCCGAGCCTCCGATCAACGGTTCTGAACTTGTCGAACGGCCATCTCGGTATCTTCATGACGACATAGTCCAAGGCCGGCTCGAACGCGGCGCAGGTCTTCTTCGTGATGGCGTTGGATATCTCGTCCAGCGTCTTGCCGATGGCGATCTTCGCAGCCACCCTCGCGATCGGGTACCCGGTCGCCTTCGAGGCCAGCGCGGAGCTCCTCGAGACCCTGGGGTTGACCTCTATCACCCTGTACTCCCCCGTCCTCGGGTGGACCGCGAACTGCACGTTGGCTCCTCCCTGGATGCCGAGCGCGCGGATGATCTTGATCGATGCCGACCGGAGCATCTGGTGGTCCCGGTCGCTGAGCGTCTGCGCGGGGGCGACCACGATGCTCTCGCCCGTGTGTATTCCCATCGGGTCGAGGTTCTCCATGTTGCACACGATCACGCAGTTGTCCTTCGCGTCCCGCACGACCTCGTACTCGAACTCCTTCCACCCGATGACGCTCTCCTCGATCAGCACCTGCCTGATCCTGGAGTAGATCAGCCCTCGGCCAGCGATGTGAACGAGCTCCTCCTCGTCGTTGGCGATGCCTCCTCCCGTGCCCCCGAGCGTGAACGCTGGCCGGACCAGCACCGGGTATCCGCCTATCTCGGGTACGGACCTCTTGGCGTCCTCGATCGACTGCACGGTCCTGCTCTTGGGGATCGGTTCGCCGATCTCGAGCATGGTCCTCTTGAACAGCTCCCGGTCCTCTGAGAGCGCGATCGCCTTCGGCTGGCTGCCGAGCAGCTCGACGCCGAGCCTCTCGAGTATCCCCTGCTCGGCGAGCTCGGAGCACAGGTTCAGGGCGGTCTGGCCGCCCATCCCCGAGAGTATCCCCTGGACCTTCTCCTTCTCGATTATCTTGGTGATCGTCTCGACGTTCAGCGGCTCGATGTACACGATGTCCGCCATCTCCAGGTCGGTCTGGATCGTCGCTGGGTTGGAGTTGACCAGGACCGTTGTGCACCCCTCCTCCCTGAGGGACTTGCACGCCTGTGAGCCGGAGAAGTCGAACTCCGCTGCCTGCCCTATCACAATGGGCCCGGAGCCAATTACCATCAGCTTCTTCAGGTCTGGTCGCTTCGGCATCAGGCTCCCCCCATCATCCGCGCGAACCTGTCGAACAGGAATGTGGTGTCCTGGGGACCGGGGTGCGCCTCCGGATGGAACTGCACTGAGAAGACCGGCAGCTTCCTGTGCCTCACTCCCTCCACGGTGCCGTCGTTCAGGTTGGTGAAATCGACCTCGAGGCCGGCCGCCGCCGCGCTCCCGGAGTCCACCGCGAAGCCGTGGTTCTGGGAGGTGATGAACACGCGCCCGTCGTGCGACACCGGCTGGTTGATCCCTCTGTGGCCGAACTTCAGCTTGTAGGTCTTCGCGCCGAACATCAGGGAAAGGAGCTGGTTCCCCAGACAGATGCCCATCATGGGATAGTCCTCGCTGAGCCCTTTGAGCGTCGCGACGGTCTTCGAGAGCATCTCTGGGTGCGCCGGGTTCCCCGGGCCGTTCGTGATGAATATGCCGTCCGGGTCCAGCGCCCTCACCTTGTCCCCGGGCGTGTCGAAGGGCAGCTGGACCACATCGAACCGCTTCCTCAGCTCGATGATGATGTTCTTCTTGACGCCGCAGTCGAACACTGCGACGGTCCGTCCCCTGCCCTCATCGAACCTCTTGACGGACTTCGTGCTCACCTTCGATACGAGGTTGGTCTCCTCGGGGTGCGCCATGGCCCTCACGCGCTCGAGCAGCTCGGCGGGGTCGCCGGTCGTGATGCCGCCCTTCATCGTTCCGTGGATGCGCAGCCGTCTGATCAGCGCACGAGTGTCTATGCCCGAGATCCCGGGGACGCCGTCCTTCTCGAGGAGCTCGTGCAGGGTGCTCTCCGAGGCCCTGTGCGACGGGAGCCCGCACAGCTCCTTCACCACATGGCCCCAGACCTGGACCTTTTCGGACTGGCTGTCCTCCGAGTTCACGCCGTAGTTGCCGATCAGCGGGTACGAGGAGACCAGTATCTGTCCGCAGTAAGAAGGGTCCGTGAGCGACTCCTGATAGCCGGTCATGCCCGTGGCGAACACGACCTCTCCGAGAGTCGTCTTCCGGGCCCCGAAAGCCTCCCCCTCAAGAACCGTCCCATCCTCGAGGACCAGGAAGCCCATCATTCACAAGACCTTCGGGATATTCAGAGGGGGCTTAAAGAAGCTTGTTGTGGGAGGTCGGACTTCCCGCGCCTGGATTATCCCAATCTAGACACTGCGAGAGGAACTTGGCCTCCCTGTGGACAGAGGGCGTCCTCAGTACTGCTGGGCGTACCGCGCCAAGGCTCCGAGCGCGGAGACCGTGATCCACTGGTTCTTGATCGGGTTGGGCCTGTCGGACTGGTACCACAGTATGCATGAAGGGGAAAATCAGCCTTGCGCTCTCTTGCCCTTCCATTCCTGCTCGAGCATCGAGAAGACGACATCCGTCTGGAACTCGCCCATCATATATTGGTGCTCCCGCAGGACCCCTTCCTTCTTGAACCCGAGCTTCCTCAGAAGCTTCATCGACCTCTTGTTGTGGGGCATGATCCTGACCTCGATCCTGTGCAGCCTCATGGTCTCGAACGCGTATCGGATGATGGCCTCCAGTGCCTCGGTCATGATGCCCTTGCCCCAGTACTCCGGGTCGAGGTCGTACCCCATCTCGGCGCTGTACCCGTCCTCTTTGACCCATTTGTAGACTCCGCACGTGCCGATCAGACCCTTCCTACCCTTGAGCGTGATCCCCCACCGGATGCCCGTGTTCTGCTCGAAGTTCTTGATGCAGTACATCTCGAGCTCATCCTTGGCGGCGCCCATGTTCTCGGGCGCTGGGAACCCCTGTCCCTCGACTATCTCCTTCCTCGAGAAGTGCTCGAAGTAGAACCCGAGGTCATCCAGGGTCATCCTCCGCAGGACCAATCGCTCGGTCTCCAGCCTGGGGAACCTCCCGAACCTGGTCATCCGGCCGGTCTTGTCTCGCGTCATTGTCGGAGGACTGAGTGCATTCCGGCCTATATCAACCAGAGGAGCCCCCGACCGTCGGAGCAATGGTTTTTAGAACCACGAACGCCCTCAACCGCCCGGGCCTGTGGATGTTCCCGCACCACTGCAAAGAAGTCAGCGTCAAGTCGGTCGCGTTCCCGCTGACCGAGGAGAGCATAGTACGGTTCCTGAAGGACAAGAAGGCCTACCTCCGGACGAAGTACATGGTATTCAACAGCGGCGACCAGTGGGCGATCGTCCAGGTGGAGAAGGCGGATGCGAGGGAGATCCTGCAGCCCATAGAATCGGTGAAGGTGCTGGCCCTCCCGCACGAGACTGCGTTCGTCGAGGACCCGTCTCTGGAGGTCCTGTCCGCGAGCCGCATGGGCAGGTTGCGGGAGATCATGCACAAGAGGTGCGTGGTGGTGCGCGGGAAGGCCGAGCACATATCGTTCTTCATTGACGAGCCCCCCGTGGAACTCACGCTGTTCGATGTAGTGCCGCCCGGCCCGTCCAAGCTGGTCGGGCTGGTGGAGGCCGTGCTCGAGACGGACCTCCAGGACAGGCACGTGAGATACACCAGCGTCGAGGCCGACCTCAACGACCTGGCCCGCCGCTCGGGCTCATCGACCATCATGTTCCCGTGCAGGGCCTCCGGCCTCAAGGCGGGGAAGAGGACGCTCTACCTGGACGAGACCCCCGAGCTCGAGAAGGACGAGCTCGCGGAGGTGACCCTGGTCGGATGCTCTCTGTCCGCGCGCATATTCAAGGCGGTCTACGGCGTCGAGCCGAGGCTCGTGAACATGTGCCCTCAGGACCTGCTCGCCGAGAAGGGCATCAAGGGGCCCGTGCTCCTGAAGTGCTGCAAGGTGAGGGAGGGGTTCGAAGTGAAAGGGAATGTCGCGATCGTGCCATGGGGCGCTCGCGCATCCGAGGTCGCGGGCGCTCTGAGAAAGCTCCTCCGCTAGATGTCCAGTTCGTCCTCTCTGAACCTGACGATCGGGCACGGCCCGAGGCACGCCCCGCAGTGTGTGCATCTTTTCTCGTCGATCCAGATCCTCCCGTCCAGCCTGAGCGCCCCCGCCTTGCACCTCGCGGCGCATATGCCGCATCCTGCGCAGTTCGTGGCCCTCAGGACGATCTCCTTGAGCTTCGACGCCCTCTCCTTGAGCTCCTGCTCGGACTTGCCCCTGATCATGACCGGACCTTCCGCGAACACGGTCATGCCTCGCACCTCGGCGATGCCTCCGTCGGGCGAGACCGCGACGTCGCCGACGATGTTGAGCATGTTAGCCACGCGCTTCATGTCCAGGGGCCTGCTGAACACGCCCTCCATGCTCAGCCCCTCCACGCAGGGGCCGTACCCGCTCGTGCTCCTGAACTCCATCGGGGCGGCCTCGGCATTCTCCGGCTCGGCGTGGGCGACCTCGACGCCCCCTTGCCTGAGCTCGTCCAGGATGGACCTGGGCACCCTCTTCCAGCGCCAGACGCCGTACTCCAGCCACGAGCGGTGCAGGCCCTTCCTCGATGCGTGCTCCTCGAGTGCCTTCTGCCAGCGCCCGTACTCCCTCCCGAGCTCCTTCGCGCGCCTCAGCTCCGCCAAGTCGCTCGCGGGGCACATGAAGCATCCGATGCGCTCGAACCCCTGGCTATAGAGCGGGTTCACGTTCGCATGCCTGGACATGAGGTAGATCCACACATGCATCGCGGCCCATTTCTGGATCGGGGACGCCGACAGCTGGTTCGGGGTCCACGGGTTCCTCCACATCCTCCCCATGTTCGCCCTCTGCTCGGACTCGTACGCCCGCTGTCCTATGAACGAGAGCACTCCGCCGGGGAAGTTGTTCTGAATCAGGCGCGTCGCAGGGCCGAGCTTGCACGTCTTGCAGCACCACCTGAAGTCCCGCGCGGGTGGCCCGAAGAAGCCGACGTTCGTCCAGAACGACTCGCCCGCGCTCTCTGTCAGCAGGGTGAGCGAGTGCTCCTTCGCGACCTCCTCGACGTTCCTCCTGGTCTCCTCGAACTCCAGGCCCGTGTCTACGAAGAATAGGCTTGGCCTGATGCCGGCCTCCAACACCAGCAACAGCGTCGCCAGGCTGTCCTTGCCCCCGCTGAACGAGACTGCCACCGGCAGCCCGCTCTGCTCGGAGGTCTTCTTGATGAACTGTATCGACTCTGAGACCCTTCGGGAGATGACCTCCCTGTTGGCCGACACCACGTCTTCCCAGGATGTCCGTCTCCCCGCAGGCAGTTCGGGCGGGTCGCGCTCGACGGTCCATCTCGTCTTGACCGCGGTCCCCCTCTTGTGTTCCATCATATCCGACGAGGGCATCTTCGAGGCGCCCACGGACACGGCCTGCCTTCCGGGGCCGAGAACTATGACCTCGTCCCCGGGCACGATGTCGGGGTCGCACTCGATGACGCCGATCGCGAGCGTGCTCGCGCTCTTCTCGCGGATCGCCTCGGCAGCCACATCGTCAATCGTCACCCAGTTCCTCGTGACGCGGGGGGTGATCGCCTGGGCGCCCCTGGGTCTGAGAAGGAACCTCTCGCCAGAGACGAGGTTGAACCTGGACGCGCCCACGACCTCCCCGCCGACGATGACCTCGTCCATGCGGTCGATGTCGGGCGCCTTGTTCAGAAGGATTATCCTGCCGCCCGGGACCACCAGCTCGCCGGTGCCCGGCCCGAACTGGTCGTCCACGAGCGACCTGATCCTGTCGATGTCGTACTCGAAGGCGGGCCTCGCGTCTCCCGGCGGCGTGAGCTTGACCTCGCGGGTCTTAGAAGCGCATATGCCGCATGAGCTCTGCTCGAGCACGGGCACGTCGCACGAGTCGCACCAGCGGAGGTGCATCTTGCCTAGCCTGATCTCGCCCACGCGCTTCGGGAGCGAGCGGCCGTATTATAGACTTTGCACATAGCGCGTTCTGTCAAGAATTCGGGTGGTACGAAGTAATACATGTAGCGCAAACCCTGAAGAACCAGCCATATCGTTGACTGTTTGATGCCTATGAATGCACAAACGCGGGCCGGCCAGTCCGGTCCGGGTGATGGCAGCGGATCGCGCTCGACATGTGGGATGAATCCATATTCCCGAATGGGCGCGTGCACCCGTTTCTGCCCCGACGAACCTGTCCAGGCATCGTCGGGATGCACGGGCCCGCTGCGCACAGCCGTCTTCAACATGACCGCAGGGGGTCTACGGTTCGACCCCGGCGCGCTCCAGCATGACGTGATGACGGCCCTCTGCGCCCCGCGAGGGGCGTAGGGCCTGAACCGGATGGAGCGAGTGGTCACGAGGGGGTGGTCCTGAGGACCACCACCCGAGGGTTTGCAGAACCCACCATGGCGGTTACTTCAGGGTCTTGAGCTGCTTCACGACGCTCTCGACGGCGTCCTTGGCGCGCTCGATCCTGTCCTCCGCCTGGAGCCTGCTCATGCCGGGGCCGGATATGCCCAGGCTCACGGGCTTCTCGAAATCGACCGCCAGGTCCGTGATCTTCCTCGCGGCCTGCCCGATCACGAGCTTGTCGTGCTCGGTCTCGCCCTCGATGACCGCGCCTATGGTCACGACCGCGTCGATGGCCTTGTCCTTCAGCAGGAGCTTGATCGCCAGGGGCATGTCGAACACGCCCGGGACCATGACGGTCTTCGCAACTTCCACATCCAAGAACTTCGCGTGCTCCTTCGCTCTCTCGAGCATCATCTGCGTGATGTCGAAGTTGAACTCGCTGCAGACGATGCCTATCCTGTACTTTCCAGCCATGTCACTGCCTCCTTCTTGATCCTCATCTTATCGGTCCGACGTCCTCGTACCCCTGCCTCTGCCCCGTGCCGGCGTTCCTGTCCAGCCTCTCGGGCCTGAACAGCAGGTCGTACGCGTTGACCGCGTGCTCCCTCGCGCGCCTCTCGGCCAGCCATGCCAGCTCCTTCGCGCTCTTGGCCTCGTCCTCGTGGACGAAGACCTCGATCACATGCTTGTTGGTCAACAGTTGGACTTGTATGAGCCCGGTGGACGCCTCGTGGGCGCACATCTTGTCTATCTCCTGGGCCCCGGGCATGCCGAGCGCTATGACGATGTCGCATCCGCGCTCCTCGAGGAGCTTCTTCGCGGCGACCGGGAGGTCCTTCACGCCGGGCACGGTGTACCTCTCGATCTTGAACCCGGTGCCCGTGCTCTTGAGCTCGTCGATCGCGAACCCTCCCATGTCCACCCTCGCGAAGGTCGTGTCGGCGACGCCTATCCTCCTCATCCTTTCTCGACCTCCTTGAGCCTCTTGTTCATCTCGTGGAACTCGATGACCTTGCGTATGATCTTCCTGGTGCCGTCCAGGTCGTGGTCCAGGTGCGGCATCCTGACGACTCTCGCCTTCAGGCCCCTCTTCTGGAGCTCCTCCTCGAGCTTCCCGGGCTCGAACGGCTGGTCGTACCCGACCGTGATGATGTCCGGCTGAAGCTCCTTGACGATGTCGAACATGTCCCCGGAGTCCCTCCCGAGCACGGCCCTGTCGACCGCCTTCAGGGACTCGACCATCTCGAGGCGCATCTTCTCGGGCGTGATGGGCTCGTGCTTCCTCCTGCGGACGGTGTTGTCCGTCGCGACGACCACGACGAGTTCGTCCCCGAGCTTCTTCGACTCCTGGAGGTAGTGCAGGTGCCCTGGATGCAGTATGTCGAAAACGCCTGTAGCCATCACCCGCACCATGGGAGCCTACCCCTTCCTGAACTCCTTCCACGCGTCCACGATCTCGGCACCCGTGAGGAACACGAGCCCTTTCGCCTTCGCGTAGGCCGCCGCCTTCTCCTTCGAGAGGGCGTTCCCGTCGTCCCCCATCATCTCGCACACAGTCGCAGATGGCACGAGGCCGCCCATGATCACGAGCGCGGTCGCGAGCTCCGTGTGCCCGAACCTGGTCTCGAGTATCTTCTTGGACGTGTTCAGCAGGTGTATGTGGCCCGGTGCCCTGAAGCTCTTGCCGAACTCCCTCTTGCCCCAGCCGTCCTCCTGCCTGATAGCCTCCTTGGCGAGCTTCGAGAATTCGCTTATGGTGAGGGCCCTGTCGTTGTCGGTTATGCCCGTGAAGGTCTTCCTGTGATTGATCGTGATGCCGAACGCGGACTTCGCGTCGTAGGGTATGTCGTTCGGTATCAGCTCCTTCATCACTGGGTAGTGGGAGCTCATGCCGAGGAACAGCTCCGTGAGGAACGGCAGTCCGAGTCTGTCCTGGATCCTCGGGTCGGCCGTCGTGCATATGAGCCCGCCCGCGTCCTTCCTGAGCGTGCGGATGACCGCGGGCTCGACGTGCTCGGAGGCGACGACCATGTCGGTCTCCTCCTCCCTACCGTCGGCGTCGTACACGAGCACGAACCGCCCTTCCTTGAGCGCCCTGAGGGCGTCCATCACGCCAGCTGAAGCCATTGTCGCGAAAGATGCCGCATCCGGATATTATGAGTGTTGTAGCTACTACCTCGAAAGTATCAGTCGACTCTTCTTAAAGCCTCAGCCGGGGCCAGTCTGGCTGCCCTCCGGGAGGGCGGCGTCGTGGACAGCAGCGTGATGCCGAACGCGATAGACACTATCAGCGCGACCTCCCACCATGGTATCACGAAGGGCGAGCTCTCCTTGAACCCGCCCCATTCCCACATCTGGTACGAGAGGCTCAGGCCGAGCACGAGCCCGAGGAGTATGCCGAGCAGCGAGATGAATGAGGTCTCGATCATGAACGTCGAGAGCACCATGTTCCTCTGGTAGCCGATGGCCCGCATCACGCCGATCTCCTGCCTCCTCTCGGCGATGTTCCTGATGGTGATGATGCCGAGCCCGGTGATGCCGACTATCAGGCCGATGCCGAGGAACACCTCCATGAGCTGCATGATGGAGGACGACATGCTCATGAACTCCTCGACCAGGTCCTTGACGACGACCGTGATCATGCCGTACTCGACGAAGGTGCGCTCGATCTCCTTCGAAGCGTCGTCCGCGGTCATGTCGAGGCCGTGGGCCAGCTCGATGTAGAACAGGGTGCGGTCGAGCACGGGCGCGATCTCATCCGCCGCGCTGGCCGATACGAACATCCCGCCCACGAACATCTGGTCCATGATGCCTATGACCTTCATCTGGTGCGAGCCGCCATCCTGGGCGAGCGCGGTCATCTCGTCGCCGACGTCGACGTAGAAAGTGCCGTACGAGGTCGCGAACATCGACTGCAGGGCGGTGCCGTCCATGATCGCGAGCGAGCTGTTCTCAGACAGTGCAGCCCAGGCAGCCTGGTCGGAGTCGTAGTCGTCCGAGCGCGCCGCGAGGGAGAACCTGCCCTCGGCGAGCATCTCCTCGGGATAGCCTATGACCATAGTGCGTCTGGTGTCGTTCCCGTTGACCAGCGTCACGGGCGCAGTGACGGCCGTATCCGCCCTGGATACAACGTCCGTGCCGAGGCGCTGTTCCAGGGTTTCGACCCCGAGCGAGAGATTGGCGTCGTCGAGGTCGCGTATCGTGTAGCCTATGATGTCGTATCCGCCGGAGTACTGTTGGGTCATGGTCGTGACGCTCTCCCGCTGGAACGATGCGATCATCATCACGACGATGACGGTGAACATGATGAGCGCGAATATGAACAGGGACAGCGCGGTCCTGAACTTCTTGTTCATCGGGTAGCTCACGGCAATCTTGAACACCGGCAGGAGGGATCTGTTCCTGCGGACCATCCGCATCATCCCCTCCAACATCAGGTCGCTGTTGAACATGATGATGAGGACTCCGCCCGTGACGAGCAGGACCCCGGTCACGATGAACATCTCGATGTTGCCCTCCGCGGACCCGAAGATGCGCCCGATCAAGTCCCAATTGAGCGGGTCGAGCGTCCAGAATATCATGAACAGTCCGGCGAGCGTGAACGGCAGCCTCGGGCTGAAGTACCGCACGCCCACGAGCGCCCCGCCCAGGACCATCAGGCACGGGCCCGAGTAGAGGAGCGCCATCTGCTCGGAGGCGTCCCCCATGAACGTGAGCAGCAGGCCGAAGACCAAGCCGGCGATACCAGTGAAAAAGAACCTCTTCTCGGACTTGGCAAGGACCGGCTCCGGGATGTCCCGGATGGCCCTCACGATGTTGAGCTTGCTGACCCTCCATGACGCGACGATGACCGTGAGGAGCGTGATCAGGAGCCCGCCGCACGCGGCGACCCCCAGGCTGTCCCAATCGAATCTGAACGTCAGGGACATGCCAGTGCTAGCGAACATCTGGGCGAACAGCAAGACCATCACCCAAGCAATGATGAGACCTGCGAACGCGCCTATCACGGACGCGATGACAGCGTACACGGTCCCCTCGAACATGAACGACTGCGTGAGGTGCCCCCTCTGCATGCCTATCGCCCTCGAGATGCCCATCTCGGGCTTCCTCTCCTCGGCGAGCATGACGAATATGTTGATGATGAGCGCGACGCCCGCGATGATGGCGAACGAGCTCATGACCATGAATATCTGGGATACCATGTCCGAGACGGTCTCGGCGGTCTCGATCCCGTCCTTCTTCTCGGTGCTCAGGTCGAACTCGAGCCCCGCAGGGAGCGCCGCCTCGATATCCTCCACGGCAAGGTCCGTGACCAGGTACCCGGTCTCCTTGGTGCCCTCGGCGGAGACATCGATCTTGTTGATCATCTGCGGCGTGAGGAACACGCTCTCCTGGGCGTATGTCAGGTCGAGGAACACCGTCTGCGAGTTATACCATCTCGCCATCCCGGTGTCCTTAGCGATCGCCGATACCTCGAGCATGACGGGCATTCCCGAGGACGATATCACCATGAGTGTGTCTCCGACCACGGCATCGATCTCGTCCGCCAGCTCGGGGTTGATCACGGACCTGCCGCCGGTGACGTCGGCCGGGTCGATCTCCGTGCCGTCCTCGTACAGCAGCTGGTTGACGGTCAGTTGAGGGTCGTACGCCAGCAGCCCTGCCTGAGGCGCCGAAGCGTTCACCCTCGGGTTGATGATGGACACGACCTCCCAGATGGCCGGCGCAACGCCGTCCACGTGTGGCAGCCCGCCAGCTTCCATGTCCGCAGCGAGGTCGTACGCGATGCTCTGGTTGAAGTAAGTCCTGTCGCCGGCGGTGTCCATGGCCGTGATGACGATGTCCACCTCGCCCGTGGACTCGAACACATCCTGTCTGATCAGATAGTCGAGCGTGTCTCCGACGACCAGGGACCCTGAGATCATGGCGGTCGCGATCATCAGCCCGGCGATGACGATGGCTGAGTACCTCTTCCTCCTGGAGATGTTCCTGACGGCCATCTTGAAGAAGACTGGCTTCATGGCTGCCAGGAGCGCGATCACTCCGATCACGACCGCGACCAGGAACAGCAACTGTGTGAATCCGCTCAAGCCCCATCACCTCAGTACGGCGCTGGAGCGAACTCCTTCTCGATCAGCCCGTCCCTCATGGTGACTATCCTGTCGGCCATCCTGCCGACGTTGTAGTCGTGAGTGACTATGATGAAGGTCTGCTTGTTCTCCTTGTTCAGCTTCTTGAGCAGCACCATGATGTCCTTGGACGATTCGCTGTCCAGGTTGCCTGTCGGCTCGTCCCCGAACACTATCTCCGGGTTGTTGACGAGCGACCTCGCGATCGTGACCCTCTGCTGTTGTCCCCCCGAGAGCTCCGCGGGCTTGTGCGCGCACCAATCCTTGAGACCGACGGCGTCCAGCGCCTCGAGTGCCTTCTTTCGCGCGGCCTTGGGCGCGCAGCCTGCGAGCAGGAGCGGCAGCTCGACGTTCTCCGCGGAGGTCAGGACCGGCAGGAGGTTGTACGCCTGGAAGATGAACCCGATCTTCTCCGCGCGGTATCTGGTCCTCTCCCGGTCCGACATCTGTGACAGGGGCTTCCCGCGGATGTACACCTCGCCCGCGGTGATGTCGTCCAGGCCGGAGATGCAGTTCAACAGCGTGGTCTTGCCGCAGCCGGATGGCCCCATGACGGCGACCATCTCCCCTTCCTTCACGATGAAGTCGAGGCCCTTCAGGGCATCGACCTTGACCTTGCCTGAGTCGTAGGTCTTCTTCAGACCCTTCGCCACTATGACGCCCTCAGCTGCAGCTGGCTCCTTCGCCTTCCTTGTCGGCTTCTCCTTCATTCTCGAGACCCCCTTTCTCCGGTATGCGATTGACTGAGTTATTCTATGTCACGAGCGCGAGAACCGAGGATATTATTAGAGGCTTTCGCAGGGCATCCCGACGGTGTACGGGGCCGGCGCGACAACCTGCTTTATATATGCAAGACCATCCAAGTGGCAACTATGCTGGACTCCATCGAAGCTGTCAAGTCGGCTGACAGGAAGGACATGCTGGGCACAATAGAGGAGATGCCCAAGCACCTCTCCGAAGGGCTGAGGCGGGGCAGGATGTCCGGCCTGCCCAGGTTCACTCCGAAGGACGTCCTTGTCTGCGGCATGGGCGGCTCCGCGATCAGCGGCGACCTCCTGTGCGCGTGGATGGCAGAGTCGAGCGAGGTCCACTGCGAGGTGCGCAGGGACTACACCGTCCCACCGGACATCGACAAGAACTCCCTCGTCATCGTGGCCAGCTACTCAGGCAACACCGAGGAGAGCATCTCGATGCTCGAGGACGCCAGGCGCAAGAGGGCGAAGATCGTCTGCGTCTGCTCCGGCGGGAAGCTCGCGGACATGGCCGAGGCGATGTCGATACCGTACGCTAGGATTGCGACGGGCATGGTGCCCCGGGCGTCGCTGGGCTTCATATTCGGCGCCGTGGCGGGCATAGTGGAGCGTGTCGGTGCCGTCTCCGCCGACAAGCAGTTCGAGGAGATGCTCACAGTCCTGACTCACTCGATCGCTCAGTGCAGGCCATCCGTGAAGACCGCGGACAACCCTGCGAAGAAGCTCGCTCACGAGCTGTTCAGCACGGTCCCCGTGGTGATCGGGTACGGGCTGAGCGCCCCCGTGGCCAGGAGATGGGCGGACCAATTGAACGAGAACGGGAAGTCGATGGCGTTCGCGTCCGAGCTGCCCGAGATGGACCACAACGGGATCGTCGGCTGGATGCAGGATCCCAGGTGCAAGTTGTTCTCCCCCGTGTTCCTTCAGTACGAGACCTCCAACGGCGCGATGCGCGCGCGCGTTGAGGCGACCAAGGCCATGCTTTGCAGGCGCGTGCCCGTGCATGTTGTCAATGCGATCGGCGTGAGCCCCTTGGCCCAGATGTTTTCCCTTGTCGCTGTAGGGGACTTCGCGAGCGCGTATCTCGGCATCCTGAGGGACGAGGACCCGTCGACGACGGGCCCGATCGAGGATCTCAAGGCGATTTTGGCAAAAAAGTGAGCATCTCCCGTAGGCAGTGGTCTTCGCAGGCCGAGTTGCTTGTTGAAAAAAGTGATGTGAGAGGGCTTTCGCCCTCCCTAGCGTCAATCCCATCCGACCTGTCAGCCGGCCCTTCCATTCCCTTAGTTCGTTCGCGCGCAGGGGAGAGAGCACCCGCGCACGGAGCAAGGCATCCGTCCCTTCTGTGTTACCTCACTGGATCCTCATACGAGTCGCGGCACGGGCCATCCCTTTCCTCGTCCCGCGCTCCTCGACCGCCTCTGAGACCTTCTGGCGCAACGCGTCCCTTCCTTCGAGGTAGTAGCGCTTCTTCTCCTCGACCCATCCCATCAGGGCTAGCGTCACCGCTTGGGAGATATCGCTGGCCTCACCTGCTCCGATGAACATTTCCACATCCTCCATCAGAGCAGACGGCACAACCGTGCTGACCTTGTCCGAGTTCCATGTGGCTCCTTCGTCATCGAGGTACGATGTTATCGCAGCCCTGATGACGTCGGACACAGTGGACAAGCCAGCGCGCTCGCGTATGGCCTCGAGCTCCCGAAGGTCTTCTTCGGGCAGTCGAAAGTTCAGCCTCTCAGTCTTCGTGGTCATTGTGATCGCGGTGCCTTGTACGACAAATTGTCGTACAGTCTATAAATAGGTATCTAGTAAAACGTCAACCTCCGTTTCCACTGCAACCGGTGCGACGGTCCCTCCGCAGCGCACCCGCAGCCCATCGTCACCGCATCTTCCACGACGAACCGATTCTCCTTTCCAACGGATACTTTTTTAATCTACGATTGGTTCCCCACGATTGTGCCTTCACCAAAGGAGATCGCACAGTCCGTAAGGAACCTGACGCGCAAGCACAACCAGTGGTTTAAGGACTCCATCCCGCTCATCGCTTCTGAGAACGTCCTCAGCCCCGCTGCACGAGAGGTCCTCAACTCGGACCTCCACAACAGGTACGCCGAGGGGCTCCCGGGCAAGAGGTACTACCAGGGCAACATCTACGTCGACCAGATCGAGACCATATGCGAGGACCTGGCGAAGGAGGTCTTCGGCTCGAAGTTCGCGGACGTCAGAGCGACCTCGGGGACGGTTTCCAACCTGGCGGTCCTGATGGCCATCGCGAAGCCGAGGGACAAGATGACCTGCGTCGCCCTCTCTGACGGCGGGCACATATCGCACGCGAAGATAGGCGCCACCGGCCTCCGGGGCGTCAAGACGTTCAACTACCCGTTCGACGAGAAGATCATGAACCTCGACGTGCAGGGCACCAAGAGGCTCATCAGGGAGGTCAAGCCGAAGGTCGCGCTGTTCGGCCAGTCGGTGTTCCTGTTCCCCACGCCTTTGGACGAGATCAGGGACGTGTTCGACGAGGTCGGGTGCACCACGTGGTACGACGGGGCGCATGTCCTCGGCCTCATCGCGGGCAAGAGGTTTCAGGACCCGCTGAGGCAGGGCATGGACCTCGTGTCCGGGAGCACCCACAAGACGCTCCCGGGACCACAGCATGGCATGATACTGTCCGACCTCTCGAAGCCTGGACTTGAGAACGCCATCAGGCGGGGCGTGTTCCCGGGCGTGACGAGCAACCATCACCTACACTCTGTAGCCGCGCTCGCGGTGACCCTGGCGGAGACGAAGGAGTACGGCGAGGCCTATGCCGATCAGACAATCAGGAACGCGAAGGCGCTCGCGCAGGCGCTCCACTCGCTCGGCATGGCCGTCCTGTGCGAGTCGAGGGACTTCACGGAGTCGCACACGCTCGTGGTGGACGTCGAGGAGTTCAGGGGAGGCGCCAGGGTCGCGAAGGCGCTCGAGAAGGCGAACATCATACTCAACAAGAACCTCCTGCCGTGGGATTCCGACCCGGTGAGGCCTTCGGGCATCAGGATCGGCACCCAGGAGGTCACCAGGCTCGGCATGAGGGAGAAGGAGATGGAGCACATCGCCAAGCTCATCGCCAGGGTCGCGAAGGACGACGAGGACCCCGAGAATGTCAGGGGCGAAGTGACCGAGTTCAAGCGCGGGTTCACGAAGCTCCACTACTGCTTCTTCGAGGGCGAGGAAGCGTACGACTATCCGGCCTACGACGGCGACCTTTGACGGCGTTGAGTCCCGCCGATAGCCGCGTATGTACCCTTTATTATCGCACAGCATAATCCTCGTATGCGGAATCTAGAATGGCTGCCCGAATTAGGATTCTACAACTGGCGATTGCGCTGGTCAATCTGCTCATATTCGCGTTGGCCTTCACCAGCCTGTGGCCTTTCGCCGCGGGCGATTTCAAGGTCGACCTGCCCACCGCGGATGAGGTCGAGTGGGGCTACGACGACGGCGTGGTCTCCGTGGTCGCCCCGTACACGATCACGAACGGGGGCTACTACGACGTCGCGGACCTCGTCATCAGCTACGATGTGACGAATGTCACGGGCGACCATGTCGCCTCCGACATCATCGAGATCGGGACCATCGCGGCGGGCTCGGTGATGGACGACGCGCTCGAGTTCTCGATAGACCTCCAGGACCTGTACGACAGGGGCTTCGTGTCCATGGTCTTCGACTACGACTACCTTGACTTCGTCGTCGATGTCTCGTGCAAGTACACGATGAAGCTCATAAATTTCAGGGCGGAGTACACCGTTGGCGTGCCCTGGGACCCGCTGATCCAGGACGTGACCGTGGACGACGTATCCTACGACATCGGCACGCAGCGGCTCGTGGTCGACTACCACATGGTCACATCCGACATGCTGAGCGGGGACGCCACGCTCCACGCGATGCTGTACAACGGCCTGCTGTTCATCAGCGAGGACTTCGAGACCGTGTCGCTCGGCGGGAGCCACGCGGGCACGCTCTTCTTCGATGTTCCCCTTGGCTCCATGCCTGACAGGGTGCTGTTCGAGGCGCAGATAGGCGGGTTCACGTTCGAGCAGACGTACATGCTCTCTTCGGAGGCGATGCCGTGAAGCAGCGGAGCCACACCACGGATGCCATCTGGACGGCGTTCACGGAGGCGCTCAGGTTCGTCGTTGTGCCTCTCGTGCTCGTCGACCTCGTCCGCCAGCACTACCCTCAGCTCGCGACCGCGTTCATGGCCGACATCGAGACATTCGTCATGTTCTTCGGCGGGATGATTGTCGCGGCCAGCACGCTCGAGGCGTACTACCGGCAGGGGACGTGGAAGCGGCTGCTGTTCGGCCTCACGGCGATCGGGTTCCTCTGCATGTGGTTCTTCGTCATCTTCGGCGGGGGTATCGCGGAGATCAACTTCGGGCCGTTCTTCGTCCACTTCGACATGAGCAAGATCGTGTACATCATCCTGTTCGGCATATCCCTGAAGGGCATGCTCATCATCCAGACGTTCTCGGTCAGCAGGCGCGCGGAGGAGGAGCGGGCGCGGATGGGCAGGGTCGAGCACGCGAAGGCGAAGAGGGTGCAGGAGAAGGCCAGGGCGAAGGCGCGCGCCCCACCGCCTCCCCCGTCCCCGTTCTCGTTCGCGGGCATGTCGAAGACGGAGTTCGAGGTGACGGCCGACGACGCAGTGGGTTTCGCCCAGGGGGTCGCCCCGCGGCCGGTGCCGACCGGCATGAAGGTGTGCGACGTATGCGGCACGAAGGCGCCCACGAAGGACTATGTGTGCAGGAACTGCGGCGCCTGGTTCCCCAAGGACACCGTCGAGTGAATCACGCGCGCTTGATCGAACTGATCAGCTCGCACGCCTTGCACCTGGCTCCCATGGCCGGCTCGCCGCACGCGCAGAAGCTCAGGCTAGCCGGCTGGAAGGTTTTCTTGAGGCACGGGACCATCTCGTCGTAGCTCTTGACCATCGAATGCCTGGTGCCCGGGTACCTGTCCTCGAGCTGCGCGAGCACATCCCTGTAGGAGTTCCTGAGCGCCTCGGGAGCGTACGGGCACTCGAGGTCGTGGAACTTCAGGGCCCTGACCATAGCGTAGAGGGTGGTCTCGCTCTCTGGTATCGCCCTGAGCGGCTGTATCCTCGGCACTAACCCCGGCTGGACACGCTTGTGCGGCCCCAGCCTGGCGAGCCTCTCGACATCGCCCCTCGCGAAGCTCATCAGGATGGACTGGGCGGTGTCGTCCAGGTTGAGCCCGGTCGCAAGATGGGTCGCGTTCCAGGTCCGGGCCGCCCGGTTCATCGCCGCGCGCCTCAGCACCCCGCAGTAGCTGCAGGTCGAGAGCTCTCTTGTCGACTTCGCGATTTCGTCCATCGTCAGCCCGTACAGGTCCTTGAACGACACGACGATATGCTCCACGCCCAGCTCCCTGCAGTTGGCGGCGACCACGGGTATGCTGGAGCCCCTGTACCCCTCGATCCCCTCGTCGACTGTGATGGCGCAGAACTCCAGGTCCTTCCTCCTGCCCAGGATGTCCACGAGCAGCTGGAGCACGACGGTGCTGTCCTTGCCCCCGGAGACCGCGACCGCGATCCTTCCACCTCCCCTCAGCTCGACCTGTCTCCTAAGCTCGTGCTTGACCCGCTTCTCGACGAACTCGCAGAAGTGCTCCCTGCACAGGTGCGCTCCGCTGTACCTCACCAGGACGACGGACCTCCTCCCGCACCTGTCGCAGATCTTCACGACCGCAGGATTCAGACGGGACGTATTTATTGGCTTCTTTCGGTCGCCTTGGCATACCTTTTAGTAAGTTCATCGCATTCGAGAGTTTCGGAGCCCCATGCACGACGTCTGGGTAGAGAAGTACCGTCCGAGGAAGCTCTCCGATGTCATCGGGCAGAGGCACATCGTGGAGAGGCTCGAGGCGTACGTGAGGACGAGGAGCATGCCTCACATGCTGTTCGCGGGGCCCGCGGGCTGCGGCAAGACAACGTGCGCGATCGCCCTCGCGAAGGAGCTTTACGGCGACCAGTGGCGGCACAACCTGATCGAGCTCAACGCATCGGACGAGCGCGGCATAGATATCGTCCGGGGCAAGATCAAGGACTTCGCCCGGGCGGCGTCCATCGGCCAGGCGGATTTCAAGATCATATTCCTCGACGAGGCCGACTCGCTCACGTCCGATGCTCAGGCGGCGCTCAGGCGCACGATGGAACGCTACACCCAGACCTGCAGGTTCGTGCTGTCATGCAACTACTCCTCCAAGCTAATCGAGCCCATCCAGTCCAGGTGCGCGGTGTTCAGGTTCAGGCCGCTCGCCGAGAGCGATGTCAAGACCTATCTGGCCAGGATTGCCGCCGGGGAGAAGATAGAGGTCACGGACGACGGGTTCGTGTCCATCATATCCCTGTCCGCGGGCGACCTGCGCAAGGCTACGAACATACTCCAGGTGGCCGCGTCGATGGGCAAACGCGTGGACCCGGAGGCCGTGTACGAGTCCACCGCTGCCATCAGGCCCGCCGAGATATACGACCTGCTCACGACCGCCCTCACGGGCAGTTTCATATCAGCAAGGTCGAAGCTGGACGAGCTCATTGTGAAGCACGGCCTGTCGGGGGAGGACATCATCGCGGGCATCCACAGGGCGGTGTTCGACCTGCCCGTGAGCGAGGACTCGAAGATCAGGCTCGTGGACCGCGTGGGCGAGGCGGAGTTCAGGATGGTATCGGGCGCGAGCGAGAGGATACAGCTCGAGGCGCTCCTGGCACATGTGGCCAACGAGGGCAGGAAGGGGAAGTAGCCGGCCAGTCGGCCCGCGTTGGCTCAGGAAGGGTTATATATTGTATGCCTCTTTGAGGCGCCAGAGGATCGACCATGGCTAGATTTCCGGAAGCCGAGGCCAGGAACCTTGTCAAGAAGATCTGCATGAACTGCAACGCCAGGAACGCGATCAGGGCGACCAGGTGCAGGAAGTGCGGCTACAAGGGGCTGAGAGTGAAGGCTAGAGAAGCGAAGAAGACCTGATGGTCTGCTCCTGACGACTCTCGAATCGTGGTCATGACCGGTGTGATCAAGGGTTTTTCCATTTACTGTGCGCGGGCCTGCAAAAGCTCCGCTGGACAGTGAACAGAAAAAGAGGGTGGAGGGGACTCCACCGCAGTTGGGCATCACCCTTTGGTTACACCATCTCCTCTTCCTACAAAAGAGCGTGTGTGCCAAAATGGCAACGTCCTAACCTGCGTTTTTAGACTATAACCTTTTCCCTCAGCACGGCCGCAATTGCGATACTTATGCAACTTCATCATATCTACATCGGGCAAATGTATCATCAGAATGTTTTTATTTGAATTTCGCCCACTACTCTAGCGTGTGGAAGTTTCTAAAATCCGAAATGGTCGTCATGCTCGGCCTCTTGGACGACGCTTCGAGCACGGACGCCCAGATTGCCGAGATGTACGGGCTCAACAAGGGCACCGTCGCTTCCGTCAGAAGGCGGCTCGTCGATGCCGGCGCCCTGTGCTACTCCAACATCCCCGCATTCAACAAGCTCGGGTGCGAGATGATCTGCTGCCATTTTGGCTCGACCGACCCGGCTCTCTCGCAGGACGTCAAGACCGGCCACTACATGGAGTTCTGCGACAGCCAACCGTCCATATTCAACGGACTGATCGGAGGCAACTCGGTCGTCTTCTTCACTGCGTTCAAGAACGCGACGGAGCTCGAGACCTTCAACCTGGCTCGCAACAGGTTCTTCTCCGGTGTGAAGCGCCTCTCTAAGGCGGACTTCAGGACAGTCATGTTCCCGTACGCCGTGTCCAGGGGGTCCTACACGACCAACTTCGCTCCCCTGGTCCACGATTTCTTCAAGCTCGAGGTCCCCCAGCCCAAGCCGCGCCCGGTGGTACATGTGGATGTCGAGACGCCCGACCTCGGCGAGACCGAGAGGAACGTGCTGGTGTCGATGGTCGAGAACCCAGGAGGCTCCGACAGGGAGATAGCCGCCCGGGTCAAGCTCTCCAGGCAGGCGGTGACGAGGGTCAGGAACAGGCTCGTCGAGGACGGGTTCGTGACCCTGAAGTGCCTCCCGAGGCTCTACAAGTGGGGGTTCGAGATATATGCGGTCGCGAACGCGAGATTCAACATGGACATGCCCTGGGATAAGCGCCTGAAGGGGCAGCCCAGGCCTCCCGTGGATTTCTCGTTCTTCACCCTCTCCAAGCCGGACGAGTCGGTGAGCAACTATATGGTGCCGAGGTTCCAGGATTATGCGGAGAGCCTCGAGAGCGCCATGGCCTGGTATCACAAGGCGAAGGCGTTCGACGCGAAGCCGGACATAAACGTGTTCGCGCTCGAGAGGTGCACGGAGCTCAGGAACTTCGAGTTCGCGCCGATCGTGAACCATCTCCTCTCTGGCAACTGACGTCCGACCCCGTCGTGGCAAACTAGTAAATACGCTCCCATGCGATATTGCCCGCTGGTGGGATGTTGAGAATAACCCCTCAGATGGCCAGCAAATGGGTGAAGGCGGCGTTCCTGGTCCTCCTCGCGATAGCTATCCTCTACTTCTCGAGCGGCGTCGTGGACGACCTGGAGCGCAACTCATCCTCGCAGTTCAACGTCGAGTTCGACTGGACCTGGGACCTGCTCGCGGTGTTGCTCTGGATCCTGGTCGCATGGCTGTTGGTCGATGCGGCCATCATCGTCGTCCTGAGCTTCAGGGGCGACGCGTACACGCTCGCGGACGTCATGGACAGACTGAGGATGGTCGAGAAGCGGGTCGCGCAGCTCAAGCAGAAAACTCCACAGGTACAGGAGATGGCAGAGGTCGTTCCGGCGCCGGTGACCGTCGAGGAAGAGGATCCCCCGCCGCCCGGCAAGTGAGCCGCCCTAGGTCTCCTTCGGAGGGGCTTCGTCCGGCTTCGGGGCCTTCTTCGCCTCCGCCTTCTTCGCCTTCTTCGGGCAGCCCATGTTGATGCAGAGCACCCACGGGGGCCTGCCCTTCTGGTTCCACACCTTGATGATGGGCGAGCCGCACGCGTCGCACGCCTGGTCCGTCGGGACTATCTTGCCCATCTGGGGCAGCGGATACATCGTCTTGCACTCGGGGTACTTGGAGCACCCCGCGAACCGCTTGCCCTTCTTGGACTGGATCGCCAGGATGTCCCCTCCGCAGGTCGGGCACTTGCCCACATACCTCTCCTTCATCGCGCTCGGGCACTTCGGGTCTATGCACACCGTTGTCGGGGCCTGCCCCCGCGAGACGAGCTTGATCATGGGCGCCCCGCAGGTCGCGCACTTCTCCTCCGTGGGCACGATCAGCACGCCCTTCGGTAACGGGTAGCTGTTCCTGCACTCGGGGTACTTCGAGCACCCGGCGAAGTTCTCGCCCGTCCGGAGCCTGATCTGGATTATCTGCCCCGTGCCGCACTTCGGGCACGACCCCAGGTTGTGCTGCTTCCTCAGGGCCTTCCTGATGTCGTCCCCGATCTCCTTCTTGTTCTTCTCGAGCACGGTCAGGATGTCGTCGAGCATGTCCTGGCTCTCCTGGACGACATCCCCTTGCTCCCGCTCCCCCTGCGCGATCAGGTCCATCTCGCTCTCGAGGTGCGAGGTCATCTTGACATCGGTTATCTTGTACTCGTGATGCAGCTTCGCGTGGTCTTCGAGCGCGGAGACGACGGCGATGCCGCTCTCGGTCGGCTCTATCCTGGTGCCCTTAGCGAACCTGCGGTCGTAGAGCTTCTGGATCGTGTCGTGTCTCGTGCTCTTCGTGCCCAGCCCGAGGCGGTCCATCTCCTGTATGAGGGAGCCCTGGGAGTACCTCGTCGGAGGCGTGGTCTTCTTCTCGGTCGATGTCACCGAGAGCACATCGGCCACGTCCCCCGCCTTGAGCTCGGGGAGCGTGACCTCCTGGAACCTGTAGTACGGATAGTACTTCCTCCACCCGAGCGAGATTATGTTGTACCCCTCGCCCACGAACGGTTCTCCGCCCACGTCGAGGTCGATCGTGGTGTTCTTCGACACGCACGACGGCGCGACCGTCGCGAGGAACCGCCTGGTCACAAGCTCGTACAACTCCCACTTGTTCCCCTTGAGCTCGCCCTTGGTGGCGGCCTCCACGGGGTGTATCGGTGGGTGGTCGGTCGTGCTCCTCTTGCCCCTGGACGGCCGGATGCTCTCCTGCTGGAGTATCTCGTCCGCCTCCTTGGCGAACTCGGACTGCCTCAGCTTCTCGAGGATTGCTTTGAGGCTCAGGGAGGGCGGGTAGACAGTGTTGTCCGTGCGGGGGTATGAGATGTAACCTTGTGTGTACAGATCCTCGGCTATCTTCATGGCCTGCGAGGCGGTCATGCCCAGCTTCGTCGCCTCCATGAGGAATATCGTCGTGCTGAAGGGCGCAGGAGGGTACTCGTTCTTCTCCTCGATCTTGGCGTCCTTGACCAGCGCCGTCTTCGCGGCCTTGGCTTTTGCCAGGGCGGACTGCGCCTCCTCCTTGACATGGAACGTGCCGTGCTTGTGGGACGCCTTGAACGCCGAGTCCTTCTTGAGGTCAGCCGAGACGACCCAGTACGGAATGGGCTTGAAGTTCTGTATCTCCTTCTCTCGGGCTACGATCAGCGCGAGCGTGGGGCTCTGCACCCTGCCGACGGACAGGAAGTCCTTCCCGAGCTGTCCCGACGCGAGCGATATGAACCTGGTGAGGGACGCCCCCCAGACGAGGTCTATGAGCTGCCTCGTCTCCGCCGCGGACGCGAGCTTGTAGTCCACCTCCGCGAGCTGCGAGAACGCGCGCTCGATCTCGCCCTTGGTGAGCGCGCTGAACTTGGCCCTGCTGAGCTTCCTCTTGACGGGGATCTGCTCGAGGACCTCGACCCCGATCAGCTCCCCCTCGCGGTCGTAGTCGGTCGCTAGTATGATTTCGTCGGCCTTCTCCGCAAGACCCCTGAGTGCGCTCATGATGCCCTTCGCGCCCGCATCCACCTTCTTCTCGGGCTTCGCGTAGACCAGTTCCTTGGGCGCGACGGAGTCCCACTCGTTGTACTTCGCTGGATAATCGAGCTCGATAATGTGCCCTCTGAGCCCCGCGACGGCGTACTCGTCGTCCCCTCTGGTGAACTCGAAAATCGGAGTGCCCGAGACGGAACGCCTCTTTTGGGTGTTGTTGGAGAGGATCAGGGCGATCCTCTGCGCGGCGTGATTCTTCTCACAGATTATTAGCCGGCGCATCTTGGGGTTGGATGATTGGAGACTTATTTAATGATGGTGGGTCTCCGGAAAACCGTGCCAGATATTCGATCTGGCGTGGGGGCGAGCCGAGTCCCGCTACTTCTTCCCCCAGCGCTTCCTCCTCATGTCGATGATCTCGTTCCTGCGTCTCCCGAGCCCGAGCAGGACGATGGGCACTCCCATCTCCTTCTCGACGAAACTGACGTACTTCCTGATGTCCTCGGGCAGCGCTGAGAATCCCTTCGAGAATATCTTCTCTAGCCTCGCGGGCTCGAGGTCGTCCCATCCCTTCAGGGTCTTGTACCTGGGTTCGCACCTCCCGAGCACGTCCAAGCCTGCGGGAATCGTGCCGACCTTCTTCCCGTCCAGGGAATAGTGAGTGCACACCTTGAGATCGCCGATGCCTCCGAGCACGTCGATCTTGGTCATCGCGACGCCGGTGAAGCCGCTCAGGGCGCTCGCGTGCTTCGTGACGACGAGGTCGAGCCATCCGCATCTCCTCGCCCTCCCGGTCGTGGTGCCGAACTCTCCGCCCTTCTCCGCGATCGCCTTGCCGAGCGCGTCGTTCAGCTCCGTCGGGAACGGCCCCTCGCCGACCCTTGTCGTGTACGCCTTCACCACGCCGAACACGTCCTCTAGCGCGAGCGGGTTGACCCCGGAGCCCGAGGCGGCGTTGCAGGAGACGGTCGTGGATGATGTGACGAACGGGTACGTGCCGTGGTCTATGTCCAGCATCGTGCCCTGGGCGCCCTCGAACAGCACGTTCTTCTTCTTCGCGAGCTGCGCGTTGAGCAGGACCGATGTGTCGGTGACGAACCCCCCGAGCCTCTTCCCGTACGCCGTGTACTCCTTCGCGATTGCGGGCAGGTCGAGCTTCGTCTGCTCCCCGAACGCGTTCAGGATCCTCTGCTTCAGAGGCACGAGGAACTCCAGCTTCTCCCTCAGGGTGCGCTCGTCGACCAGGTCCACCATCCGGATGCCCAGTCTGGCGGCCTTGTCTGAGTACGCGGGCCCGATGCCCCTGCCGGTCGTGCCGACCTTGGCGCCCTTCCTCAGGCGCTCCTCGGCCCCGTCGAGCAGCTTGTGGTACGGCATGATGACATGCGCGCGGTCGCTGATCCTCAGGTTCTTGACGCTGACCTTGCGGGACTCCAGCCCGTCCAGCTCCTCGATCAGGGCCTTGGGGTCGAGTACGACCCCGTTCCCTATGACCGCGAGCTTGTCCGGCCTCAGGATGCCGGACGGCAGGTGGTGCAGCTTGAACAGCTCCTCGCCGACCTTGACGCTGTGGCCCGCGTTGTTCCCGCCCTGGAACCTGACGACGACGTCCGCCTCTTCGGCTAGGTAGTCGACGATCTTCCCCTTGCCTTCGTCCCCCCACTGGGAACCTATCACGGCCACTGTCGGCATCTTCTCGGTGGACGCATGGCCAGCTCGGCTATTTAAACATTCGATTCTAAGCGAAAAAGGTCATCTCGCGGGGAGCCCCTTGAGGAAGTCCAAGAGCTCCGCCGCGGGCATGTCCGTCTTGAGCCCCTTGGGGTCGAAGTGCGTTCTCGAGGCCTTCGCGCCTTGCTCCCTGAGCAGTGCCACGAACTCCACGAGCTTCGGCGGGGAGTGCTTCGTCTTGCGGGCGAGCTCGTCCATCTTGAAGAACAGCGGGGGAGCCTTCGCCTCCTCCCTCCACGTGTCCATGAGCTTCGAGCACCTCGCAGCGGTGCCCAGGTCCCCGGTCGCCTTCATCTCGTCCAACAGGCTGCCGGACATCAGCTCGCCTGTCCACAGGGGGCCTGCGTCCTTGTCGGAGGCCGGGGCCTTGAGGACGGCCCTGTCCAGGGTGTCCTTGTCGAAGTGCGCGTACCCGAGGCGCTTGATGGCCGCATCGGCCTTCGCCGCCCCGTTGACGATCCTGAGGTAGCATCTGAAGTAGTGGTCAGCGTGGTAGCACAGGAGCGGCTCGCATGCGCGGTCGTGCTCCGCCGCCTTGCGCACGACGAACCCCGTCAGTATCCTGAGCCCGGTCTCGTGGGCGAAAGGCGACCGCATGGAGAGGGCGCCGTACCTCCTCAGGCTCGTCTTCGGGTAGGCCCCGTACAGGGGCGCGGTGTCGGTCGCGGTAATCGCGACCACGCCCTTGTTCCTGCAGCTCTGGACGGCGGAGTCGATGAAGTCCACGGGCGTCCCGAACGGGTCGACGTCGATGTAGTCGAACGACTCGTCCGCGAGGAGCCCCCTCAGGTCCCTGCATGTGACGTTGACATGGCCGAGGCTGTTCAGCTCCGCGTTCTGCTTCATGAGCACGGCCGCCATGAGGCTCTTGTCGTTGAGCGTGAAGTCTGCCTTCACGCCGCACTCGTTCGCGAGCCTGAACCCCCTCGCGCCTGACGCCGCGAGCCCGTCCAGTATCCTCTGGCCCTCCTGGAACACGGCCCGCCCGAACATGACGGACACGTCCCTGCCGAACTCCATCTGCCTGTTGTAGAACACGTCCCCGGTCTTCGTCCCCGGGCCCTTCCTGCAGAAGCTCTCGGGCACGAGCAGCTCGGTCGTGCCCTCGGTCACGCGCTCGAACCCGGGAGAGGTCACACGTACTCGCCTTTCATGAGCTTGATGATTTTGTAAGGCAGGAGGTTCCTGTTGATAGGCGTGACCTCCAGTATGCGCACGTCGTCCCTCCTGCGTATGTCCTGGAGCAGCGGGTTCCTGGACTTCTTGTGCAGCGTGAGTATGATGGGTTTGTCGACGTCCATCGCGTCCTTGACCGCCTTGACGAACTTGTCGGACTCGACCTCCATCTTCCCCACCTCGTCGATCACGATCACGTCCGCGTTGCTGCTCGCGTCCACGAGCGCCTCGACCCCGACCGTGTCCAGGCTCTCGAGGTTGACGCCGTACTTGCCGACGTAGAACTTCGACTCGGTGTCTATGTGCGCGAACACGGCCTTCTTCTTCGTCTTCCAGTCCATGACGTAGAATCCGACGCGCTTGCCGCTCTCCACGATCGGCTCGGTGACCATGCCCCCGACGATCTGGCCCTCTCCCTCGAGCATCTCGATGACCTTTACCAGGGCCTGGGTCTTGCCCGCGCCCGGCAGGCCCGTGATGCCTATCTTGATGCCTCTAACCATGGAACCACCGGCCTTGTGGACGGATGCTCCCCGAACGGTGTTTCTGAAACCCTGTGATTGTCATGAACTTCCAAATCCCCTTTCCAAGAAAAACCCGGAACCTCTCTCTTCACTCCTTCTTGATGTCCTTGATGTACATGAGCGGATAGTTCATCTCCTTGATGAAGTTCATCGCCGCCTCGACCCTCGCACCTTTGTACTTGACGACCAGCGTGACGTCGAGCATGTCGCCCGTGAGGGAGACGTAGTCGTACACGCCCCTCTTCCTCTTCAGCTTCGACCGGTCAATCCTGACCCTCACGTCCTCGACGAACGGCTGGACCCTGCTCCCGACCTCGATCGCCCTCTCGAGCGTGTCGACGCTCTCGGCGCTAAGGGGCACACCGACGAACTGGTGGTATATGGTGCCGAGCTTTACGCCCGCCTCGAAGGCCGCCCTCTCGGATTCGCTGCACGAGAAGTAGACGTCAGCCTTCTCTCCTCTGGAGTTTCTCATATGCCGGCCCCCCGAACACGTAGACAAGAGTCAATGCCAGTGCAATGCCTGTGGCGGTACGTGAGAATGCTGTATATAAGGGTTGGTCGCCCACTAGGACCAGGCCAGCAGTCGCAGGAAGGATGGCCAGTGCCAATCCGAGCGCGCTCGCCTTCGCCATCCACCCCTTGACCTTCGGATAGGGTATCTCGGAGGCCATGAGGTAGCTGATCAGGAACCCGAACCCCATGATGAGCCACGGGAGTTCGGCGACGGCGAAGTAGTATCCCGACAGCTCCGCATCCCCTGACGCCCCGAACAGGAGGCAGAGCAGGAGCATCACGAGGGCCGCAGCGGGGGCGGGCATGCCCATGAAGTGGTCCAGCTGGTAGCCGGACACGCTGAACCTGGCGAGCCTGAACAGCCCCGTGGAGACTATCGCGAGGGAGCAGGCGAGCACGAGGAGGTTCTCGAGGGAGTAGGTCGGCGACGCGCTCGCGAACTGGTGGAGCTCGGCGTACACGAGGAACGCGGGGGCGAACGCGAACGATATCGAGTCGGATATGGAGTCCAGGACCTGCCCCATCGAGTGCTTGCTCCCGAACTTCCTGGCCATGAACCCGTCCAGGCCGTCCATGAGCATCGACAGGAAGAGCAGGCTCGTGGCGGCGAGGAAGTTGTCCCCGAGGATGTATGTGATCGCGACGAACCCGAGGGCGCCGTTGGCCAGCGTGAACAGATCGCCGGGCGAGACCTTACTCAGCGCGGCCATTGCGGACCTCCGCGATGCATGTCTCGCCCGCGTGCAGCTTCTGGCCCTTCATGGCAACGAGCTTGACGGATGCAGGCGGAAGGTAGATGTCCACCCGTGAGCCGAACCTTATCAGGCCGAGCTTCTCGGCCTTGCCCAGGGTCTGCCCCTCGGACACGTATGGGACGATCCTGCGGGCGATCGCGCCCGTCATGTGGATTATGGACACGTCCCCTATCCCGGTCTTCATGGAGATCGCGAGCTTCTCGTTGTGCGGGGTCCTCTTGGAGAAAGCGGGCGCGTGCTTCCCGTGGAACCTCTCGGTCTTCTCGACGACCCCTTCGATGGGCGCCCTGGTCACGTGGACGTTCCTGAGCGCGAGGTAGATCGACACCAGCCCCTTCTCGTGGTCGACCTCCCGGACCCTGCCGTCCGCCGGGGCGACGACCCCTTCGCCCGCGTCCCGCTTCGGGTCCCTGAACACGACCAGGAGGAACGCGGTAAGGCCTGCGAAGGCTCCGCATGCGAGTATCTGCAGCGGCAACGTGGCCACGGCCGCAGCCGCGCTCAATGCAACAAAGCCCCTGCCGCCCCGCGCAATCAACAGTCGCACCTCATCATGATGATACTAGAACTTACAGGAAAGAAGCACTATTTAAGCAACATCTTGGCGTCCACGACCACGACGCCCTTCTCCTTCACGAAAACGGGGTTGAGGTCCATCTGGTCCAGCTTATCCCTGTACTTCTCCCCGAGCGCGGACACCTTCATGAGCAGCCCGACGATGGCCTCCCTGTCGACCTTGATCTTCCGGAAGCCCTCCAGGATGGGGGCCGCCTTGATCTCCCTCAGCATCTCCTCGGCGTCCTCCTTCTTGATGGGGACGACCCTGAAGGTCACGTCCTTGTACACCTCGGTGTAGATGCCTCCGAGGCCGAACATGATGGTGAGCCCGAATGTGTGGTCGTTGATGAGCCCGATGATGATCTCGACGCGCCTGTCCTGCATCGATTCGACCAGGATGGGCTCGGTCGGGAACTTCTCCTTCATCTTCCCGAACTCCCGCTCGAGGTCGTCCCTCGGGACCTCCAGCACGACGCCTCCTACATCCGTCTTGTGGAGTATGTCGGGCGAGCAGACCTTCATGACTACGGGGAACTTGAGCTTCTTCTGGTCTATCTCCTCGAACTTCCTCACGACCTGGAAGTCGGTGGTGGGTATCCCGGAGTCCCTCAGGAGCTGCTTGACCTCGTTCTCCGCGAGCGCCTTCCTACCCTCTTTCAGAACAGATTCGACGATCAAGCTCATACCGTTCCTTGTGAACGTGTTATCTGTCTTTAATCTTAGCCCTCGACCGTTCTGTCAAGAAATCGGGTGGTGCAAGGTAGTACATGTAGTGCAAACCATGAAGAGCTGGCCGCGTCGTTGACCTCCAGATGCCTATGAAGGCACATGCACGGGCCGGACCTGCCGGCCTGGAGGATGGCAGCGGATCGCGCTCGATGTGTGGGAGAAATCCATATTCCCGAATGGGCGCGTGCACCCGTGTTTGCCCCGACGAGCCTGTCCAGGTATCGTCGGGAGGCACGGACCCGCTGCGTACAGCCGTCTTCAACATGACGGCAGGGGGTCTATGGTTCGACCCCGGCGCGCTCCAGCATGACGCGATGATGGTCCTCTGCTCCCCGCGAGGGGCGTACGGCCTGAGCCGAATGGAGCGAGTGAATGCTAGGGGGTGGTCCTGAGGACCACCACCCGAGGATTTACAGAACCGCCCTTGACCCTGTTCTGCAGGGCCTCCTGCCCGAGCTTCCTGCCCAGGGCCATGGCGGACCTGTTCAGGTCGTGGGTCGGCTTCGGGAGCGCCTCGAGCATGGCATTCTCCAGGGCCTCGAAGCTAACGATGTCCGATATCTCCCTGAACGCGCTGAGCATGATGACGTTGGCGACGACTCTGGTGCCCAGCCCCTCCGCTGCTTTGGTGGCGGAGATCATGTACACGTCCCCCTTCGGCCTGTCGAGGACGAGGTCGGGGTCTATGATGATCTTGGTGTCCGGCCTGACCTCCGCGATGTACTTCGCGTAGGCCTGCTGGGACATGATGATCAGGTAGTCCGGGACCTCCACGAACGGGTACAGCATCTCCTCGGTGGATATCTTGACGTCGCACTTCGAGTGGCCGCCCCTCGCGGAGGGGCCGTACGACTGCGTCTGGATGGCATTCTTCCGGTGCTCCTTGCCGTCGGCGCCCACGGGCCTGTCGTGGAGCGACGCGGCCCTTCCCAGCACGACCCCCATCAGGATCACGCCCTGGCCGCCGAACCCGGAGAACCTCACCTCAGTGTCCATGCTTCTCCACCCCGATGAGCTCCTCGTAACATTCCCTGTCCCTGTTCACGAACTCGCCTATGGTGACCGTCCCCGCGAGGTTCAGGTCAACATGGTCGACCGCGGACGCCCTCGCCTTGTCCCTCCGGACGGTATTCTCCTTGAACCAGTCCAGCATGGCGGTCGGGTCGGCCATCTTGTTCCTGCGGCCGAAGTTGGTGGGGCACTGGGAGACGACCTCCACGAACGAGAACCCGGGCTTCTGCAGCGCAGACTTCAGGGTCTTCGTGAGCTCGTGGACATGCCTCGTGGTCCACCGGGCGACATAGTTCGCCCCGGCCGCGACCGCGATCTCCGCGAGGTCGAACGGGTACTCCTTGTTCCCGTACGGCGTGGTCGTTGATAGGAAGTCGTGCGGGGTCGTGATGGACGCCTGTCCGCCCGTCATGCCGTAGATGTTGTTGTTGATGCATATGACCGTCATGTCCAAGTTCCGCCTGCACCCGTTGATGAAGTGGTTCCCGCCGATGGCCCCGAGGTCCCCGTCGCCAGTGAAGACGACTACCTTGAGCTCCGGCCTGGACAGCTTCAGCCCGGTCGCGAACGCGATCGGCCTCCCGTGGGTCGTGTGCATCGCGTCGGAGTTGATGTAGAGCGGTATCCTCGAGGAGCACCCGATGCCCCCGACGAACGCCGTCTCGTCCAGCTTCCTCCCGACCTCGTTGAACGCCCTGTAGAAGCAGTTCATGACGGTGCCGTTGCCGCACCCCGGGCAGAACACATGGGGCCACCGGTCCTTCCTGTAGAACTCGAACAGCTCCATCAGATCGCCCCCATGTGCCTGAGCTTGTTCCTGACCTCGCTCGGCGTGGGCGGGTCCCCGCCTATCTTCGGGAGGAACTCGACCTGCTTGCAGCCGGCTTCGAGGCACGCCCTCTTGACGGGCCAGTACAGCTGCCCCAGGTTCATCTCGATCATCAGGATCTTCTCGCACTTGCCCGCGACCTCCTGGATGGGCTCCTCGGGCAGCGGCCAGAGGCTCTTGAGCCGGAGCAGGCCAACATTGCCGTCCTTGGTCGCGATCTCCTTCGCGCCCAGAGCTGCGGACCCGTACGAGATGATCATGGTCTTCGAGCCCTCGCCTATGAGCTCGTACTTGTTGATGTCCCTCCTGGACTTGATGATCTTCTCGTTCAGGCGGGTGACGAGCTCGGAGTGCACCTTGGCGTCCTCCGGCTCTATCTTGGACTTGTCAGTGTGGGTCATGCCCGTGACTATGGCCTTGTTGCCCTTCCCGAACACCGGGAAAGGAGGGACCAGGGAGTCGGAGACCTCGTACGCCTCATCGTCCCTCTTGACGCCCTTCTCCTTGCGGTTGACGATCTTGACCTTGTCCGGGATCCTCAGCAGGCCCCTCATGTGGCCTATCTCGGCATCGGAGAGCAGGAACGCGGGCACCCTGTACTTCTCCGCGTAGTTGAACGAATCGATCGTGAGGTCGAACATCTCCTGCACGCCGGCAGGAGCGAATGCGATGACCTGGTAGTCCCCGTGGGAGCCGTACTTGGTCTGCATGACGTCACCCTGGGCCGCCCTCGTGGGCTGCCCCGTCGAAGGCCCGCCCCTCATGACGTTCGCGATCACGACGGGTGTTTCGGACATCGCGGCGTACCCTATGGCCTCCTGCATGAGCGAGAAGCCCGGCCCTGAAGTTGCGGTCATGGACTTCACGCCTCCCCAGGAGGCTCCGACGACCGCGGATATGCACGCTATCTCGTCCTCCATCTGGAGGAACACTCCACCGGCCTTGGGCAGCCTCTGGGCGAGCCCCTCCGCGATCTCGGTGGACGGCGTGATCGGGTATCCCGCGAAGAACTTCAGGCCGGCTGCGATGGAGGCCTCGACGCAAGCGTCGTTGCCCTGGACGAAGAGCTCCCTGGAAGCGTCGGTCATTTCTTCTTCTCCTCCTCGGTCTCCTCGCGCCACGATATCGCCTGGTCTGGGCAGCTCAGAACGCAGAGCTCGCATATGAGCTTCCCCTCCCGGTTGTGGTTGTAGCACTTCTCGAAGCTGCTACCGACCGCCGCGAAGTAGCCCATCTCGGACAGGCTTGTGCCCTTGGTGTAGCATTTCCTAGGGCAGATGTAGACGCATATGTTGCACGCCTTGCAGTGCTTGAGATTGATGGTGGTTCTCATCGTGGTTCTTCCCGCACAATCGGGGGGTCGATATTTGAATGTTGGTGACATAAAGGAATTCGCTTGGGGCCGACTGGCACCTTGACCCCTTCGGAGGTCACTTTCACTGTAAACGCCGAGAAAAGAGGTCAATCAGCCAGATTATGCAGGGGCCTCTTCACCCCGCGTTCGGTGGAAAGGATTATTACAGGGCGGATGATAACGCGCATCAGAGACCATGGATGCCCTTCAGAAGGAGATACTGAAGCTTAAGAAGGACCGGAACGCCATCATCCTCGGGCACAACTACCAGAGGAAGGAGGTCCAGGAGGTATCGGACATCCTGGGAGACTCGTACGGGCTCTCCGTGCAGGCCTCGAAGACGGACGCCAAGGTCATCGTGTTCTGCGGGGTCGACTTCATGGCGGAGTCCGCCAAGATACTGAACCCGGACAAGACGGTCCTGCACCCGAACCCGAAGGCCAGGTGCCCGATGGCTGCCATGGTAGACGTGGAGTCCCTCAGGGAGCTCAAGGCTGAGCACCCGGGCGCACCCGTCGTATCATATGTCAATACTACGGCTGACGTGAAGGCGGAGACCGACATCTGCTGCACGTCCGCGAACGCCGTCAAGATAGTCCAGTCCCTCCCGGACAAGAAGATCATATTCGTCCCCGACACCAACCTGGGGCTCTATGTCCAGCGGTTCGTGAAGGACAAGGAGATCATACTCTGGCCGGGGTACTGCCCCACGCATGTGGGCATCACGAGGTCCGACCTGGAGAAGCTCAAGAAGCTGCACCCGGGGGCGGAGGTGCTGGTGCACCCGGAGTGCACCCCGGACGTGATCGATTTCGCCGACTTCGCGTACTCCACCGAGGGCGTCATCAAGCACGTGGTCTCCTCGCCCAAGACTGAGTTCATAATAGGGACAGAGGCGAACATGTTCCACAGGCTCAGGAAGGAGGCTCCGGGGAAGCTCCTGTACGAGGTTCCGACCGCTGTGTGCCCGAACATGAGGGAGATCACGCTGGAGGATGTTCGCGACTCGCTCCTGAAAATGCAGTACAAGGTCGAGATACCCGCGGACATCATCCGGAAGGCGAGGGTGCCCCTCGAGAGGATGCTCAAGGCGGGCAAGTGAGGCGCACTCCGCAGTTGCGCGCATCCGGGCCCGCAGCCAGGCATCTTGGGCAAACATCTAATTCTCAAGAGTCACATATTGAATTCAGGCGCATGGAATGATTGAGGGAAACCTCGTAGACGTACGCGCGAAGAGAGTGTTCCCAGCGAGGATATCTCAGGCAGATGGAATCATAGCCAGCGTCGAGGAGATATCCGGGAGCTTCGACGGTTTTCTCATCCCGGGTCTGATAGATTCGCACGTGCACATCGAATCGTCTCTGCTGTGCCCCTCGAGGTTCGCTGAGGCGGTCGTGCCTCACGGGACCACCGCGGTGGTCGCGAACCCGCACGAGATCGCGAACGTGCTGGGCTTGCCAGGCGTCGAATACATGAGCAGGGACTCGAGAGAGGTCCCTCTCAGGGTCTACTTCACGGCCCCGTCGTGCGTGCCCACCACCGCCTTCGAGACCTCGGGGGCTGCCTTCGGCACCGCGGAGATAGAGCAGATGCTCCTGAGGGACGACTTCGTCGCGCTTGGAGAGGTGACGGACTACCGGAGCGCGGTCAGGCATTCACCGGCCATAGTGGAGAGGATCGAGGTCGCGAAGAGACTTGGCAAGCCGATAGATGGCCACGCGCCCCTGCTAAGCGGGCAAGATCTGAAGGAGTACATGGGTCTGGGTATCACCACAGATCACGAGTGCACGTCGTCGGAGGAGGCGCGGGAGAAAGCTGCGCTCGGGATGGTCGTGATGGTCCGGCAGGGTAGCGCGTCGAAGAACCTCGAGGCTCTCGCGCCGTTCGCAAAGGACCACGAGTTCGTGCTCGTATCGGACGACATGGACGTGACCGAGCTAGTCCACGGGCACCTGAACAGGTCGCTCGCGCTCGCGGTATCCCTCAGAATCGACCCCATCCATGCCCTCAGGGGGGCGACAATCAACCCAGCACTCCACTACAAGCTCCCTCTCGGCGCAATCGAGCCCGGACGGATGGCGGACATCGTGAAGGTGAGGGACCTGCAATCCTTCGAGGTGGAGGAGGTGTACATCGGGGGAGGACTTGTCGCCAGCAGGGGTGTCCCCAAGTTCCAGGTGCGCCCGAAGGAGATGGCAAACCAGATGCTGCTCCAGAGGAAGGTGCCCTCGGACTTCGAGCTCGTGACATCTCTACCCTCCGTGAACGCGAGGGTCATCGGGCTGGTCAAGGACGAGCTCGTCACGGACAGCCTCTTGGCGACATTGCGTGCGGAGAACGGCAAGGTGATGCCGGACCTGGAGAATGACATCCTGCGCATTTCCGTGGTCAACAGATATCGCGAGGCACCCGTGAGCAAAGGCTTCGTCAAAGGCTTCGGTCTGAAGGGCGGGGCGATAGCCTCGAGCGTCGCCCACGATTCGCACAACATCATCGTCGTGGGGGCGGGGCCGGATGATATGGCCATCGCGGTGAACTCTCTCGTCCAGGAGGGCGGAGGGTTCTGCGTGTGCGCCAACGGCAAGTGCTCGATGCTGAACCTCAGGGTCGCGGGGCTCATGTGCACGAAACCTGCCCACGAGGTCAGCCGCGTCCAGGACTCGTTGTTGCAGGAGGCGAGGTCCCTCGGGGGCACCCTCCGGGACCCGTTCATCACGATGTCGTTCCTCAGCCTGCTGGTGATACCGAAGCTCAAGATCGGGGACAGAGGGCTTTTCGATGTCGACAGGTCCGCATTCGTGGAATCGCTCGTCTGAACGCGTTTGGGGTCGCGTCGACTGGAGACCCTGCTCGGGCGGGAGTGAATAAGTACTAAGCGCGGACAGCGATTCTTCCTCGGCTCAGGGAGGCCATGTTCTGTGAGAGGCATCAGGCGGAAGGAGAAGGAGGTCACCGACAAGACCGAGATGGTCCGGGTGCTCCTTGGGGCGAGGTACGTTACGATTGCCATGTGCGACGAGGACGGACCCTATCTCGCGACCCTGACGCACGGATACGATGAAGCGAGGAGCGCCATCTACTTCCACTGCGCCCAGGACGGACGGAAAGTCGACGCGCTCAAGCGTGACGGAAGGGTCTGGGGGCAGGCGCTGATAGACCTGGGCTACGCTGACGGCAGCTGCGACCACCTCTACGAGACGACCCAGTTCCGAGGGAAGGTCACTTTCGTCCAAGATGTCGAGGAGAAGCGCCACGCGCTCATGATCATGATTCGGAAGAACGAGCGGGACCCTGGGCGGGTGGCCATGGAGCAGGTCACGGACGAGTCACTCAGACACGTCAACATCGGCCGGATCGACGTCGCCCTCATGACGGGAAAGAGGTCCGAGCGAATCGTCGTGTCGCTGTAGGTACACTCCCTCTCAGGGATCGCCCTTCGAGCGCTGGCGGTTGCGCTCGACTGTTGTCGGCGAGTCAAACGAAGGCAACGGCTGTTCTATGCGGTCTGATTGGCAGAAACCTGTGAGCTCGGGAGTGCGGGGAGCCGACTTTAGCATGCCATCAATCAGAGGGTTATCGGATCGAGTTGGACCTCTCCGCACCTTCATCTTTGCCTCCCTCCCATAGATTTTCTCAGACCTTGAGGCGTTCATACCCTTTCTCTGATGAGAGCCTACTCCCACGCACCGTCTGGGGACTCTGGAGTCCTCCATCTGGTTTGTCAGTTGCTCGTAGTCACTGTTGCGGGGCTCTCCCATCCACCAGGTTCCCCTATACCATCGTCGGCTGCTACCCCCTTATCGTGTAGCAGCAGCACGTGGTTGAGTGGCGAAGCGCGTTATTCATATTGCACTGGGTCAAGACGTGATTCTTCTCTGTCTCCTACGCGGTGGAGATCTCTTGCGAACTTGTTCTTGTGACTGGAGGAAAAAACATGGAAAAGGAGTTTAGCGTAAAGCTAGCGAACAGGTCGGGAGAGCTGGCGCGTGTGGCGGAGGTCCTGCAGAAGGACGGCGTGAACATCCGCTCAATCTCGACAGAGCATGGAGCCGAGGTCGTGAGAATGGTAACGTCCGACCCCGAGAAGACCCGCAAGAGCCTCAGCCAGGCCAACATGCAGTTTTCCGAGAGGAATCTGTTGGTGGCCAAGCTCGAGGACAGGCCCGGGGAGCTCGCCCGAGTCTCAGGAGCGCTCGCCAAGGAAGGCATCAACATCGATGCCGCGTACATGCTTGACAAGGATTCGAAGCATGTGCATGTCGCGCTCGCCGTCAGCGACGAGAACAAGGCAAGGAACATCCTGAAGCTTTGATCGGGACAGGTTCCTGGCCGATAAAACCCCTTACAATCAGTCTTTTCTTGCGACAAGGATAAGCCGGAAGGGAACTGAAGCCATCTGGCCATTCTTCGATTGGGTGGTGGCTGCATCGAACTAGACGCTCTTACTCCTTTCTTACCCGCTTCGACGTGTCTGACTTTGGCGGCCGAGATATCATGCTGCCACAGCTGACACAGAATCTCTTGCCCTCTGGGTTGTCAAACCCACAATTGGGACATTTCAGCAGCCCCGCTCTTGGCAGGAGAGGCCCACTCAGGCTGACACCGCATTCTACACAGAACTTCTGTCCTTCAGGATTCTTGGCTCCACAACTCGGGCACTTCGTTGCCATTCTTCCGATCCCCAGTCACCTCTGCTACTTCTTCTTGCTCGGTCTTCCCTTCCGATGCTTTTCGATACGCTCCTCGATCTTGCGGTTCTTGCTTCTTGGCAATTTGAGTTGGGTGATTGCAACGCCCCCATCTCCCGAATGCCCTTTCTTCCCTATGCTCTTTGCCGGAACGCCATGGGATGCGAAGCTCGGCATCTGATCCGGAATCATTCCGTACGGAGAGAGCTGCATGCAAACTCGATTGGATGGCTCGGCCGCGCTCGCTCACTCGAAGTAGTAGTCGAGCAGGAACTCGTCCCACGTTGTGTCCAGCGACAGGCGCTCCGCGGGGTACTCCTCCAGATACAGGGGTTGCTCGGGCCAGAATATCGTCAGGCCGAAGACGTCGCCGTACGGTTTGTACTCAGCAACAACCCCGAGCACGATCCTCGCGTCCTCGAGCGCCATCATCAGGTTCTCCGCGGCGACCTTCACCCGCTCGTCGGATATGCGCGAGGCTACTTCGCGCGCGAAGGTGTACAGGTCCGCGCTGTAGGTGTCCTTGTATGACTGGTCGGTCAGGATGATGTCGAAACCGCAGATCACATTCCTCGCGGACTGGATGCGTCCGTCGTAGTTGTCCCCTCCGGCGAGCAGGCTGTCGGCGAACCCCGAAAGAGCGTCTCTCACGCTCGAACAGACGATATCGACGCGGAACGCGGACAGAACGTCGATCGACGATCCCTCATACTCTATGATGTACTCTGAGACCATGACCTCGCAGAGCTGCTCCGACCCCATCGAAGGATTCGCGACAAGCTGCTGAGTGACGGCGTCGTACGGCCAGCCCGTGCCAGAGACCATCGCCTCGGAGGCCACGAAGTCCACGCAGAGACCTTCGAAGGCGTAGCAGATCTCCATGGACGCCATGACGCAGGCGTCGAACCCGACGATGTCGATCTGGATGCCGAGGACTACGGTGGCGTCCATCAGGGCACTCCTCATCTCGTCGGTCTTGAGCGAGTCGTTGGCTGACGCCTCGTCCCTGCAGCATCCTCCATACCAGCTGGCGCCATGGTCCCACAGCACCAGGCTGGTCCTTGTCGACCTGAACCTGTCGAAGGCGTCCAAGGCGAAGTCTGAGAGCGTTTCCTCATCGCCCATGTTCACCTCTCCTAGGTCCTCGTAGGCGGACTCTGCCCATGGTTCCATGCCCTGCGTTATCAGGAACCTCTTCGCGTCCTTCCAGTCGTCGTAGTCTGTGTAGTACCCTTCGGCCCTGTCGAACTGGACCACTAAGTTGACCTCTGGGGTCGTGCCGACCAGGGCCATCTCTAGGAAGTCCAGGAATCCCATGTATTCCAGGTTGTTGTCCGCGTCCAGATACACGGCGAAGGTCCACTCCGCCTCGACCACGGTGAATACCTCCATAGCGAAGTTGTTCTCGGGGTCGAGCTCGGTGGCGCAACACTCGAGGTCCACGGTGACGGAGGCCTGATGCTCCCCGGCCTCGGATGTGAACACCCCTGCCCAGCAGACGGTGGCCGTGGCCTCAGCGTCGAGGCAGTCGATCACCACTGGGCTACCGAAAGGCGAGCCGTCGATGCTCAGGGTCGCGGACGACCCTCCGACTTTGGTGGTTCCCAGGTTGGAGATGGTCGCGTAGATATCATACGGCTGGCCTGAAGTGATGACCGGAGCGACCGAGTCGACCACTCCGAACATGTCGCACCAGAGGATGTCGGAAACGGCTAGGTCGACTTCAGCTGGGTCCGTGCACTCCGCCATTCCTAAGACCGACACGCCCAGACCTGAGAACAGTATCGCCAATGCTATCGATGCACACTCGATGCCCCTGCGGATTACAGACATGTCAGATCCCCCTCATGCGTTCGAACGCCAGTGCGAACAACCTGCCGCTATTTCAAGTGAGCGCGAATTCACGCCGTCAAGTCCACTGCCACGAACCTACGGAGACCCGAAAGCGTTTTTATAGCTAAGGGCTGATTGCGTCTGCTGCCTGCACGGTCGTCTGACCGCGCTGGCCGCGAGTGCGGGAATGGTTCGGGGGAGTCGAGTTTGATTAGGAAGTTCTTCTTGGTCTGTGTGTCAGCAGCGGTGTTCGGAATGCTGGTGCTTCCATCTGCGATCGTCAACGGATCAGGGGCAGGCGGCCCAGTCGCTTCCATGGAGGGTCCCGGGGACAACTGGCCGGAAGAAGCTTCCGTCTGGCATGATTTCCCAGCCGTCGTCGACATCCTGGAGGACACCGAGCGCTCTCACAGCAGCATAGCGAAGGTCTACGACATCGGCGACAGCTGGGAGAAGAAGAATGGAATCCCAGGTGCCGAAGGCAGGGACATCCTAGCCATCAAGATATCCGATAATGTAGGCGTGGAGGAGAACGAGCCCGAGGTGCTTCTGATCGCGCACCTGCACGCAGGGGAGATGGCTCCGACAGAGATCATGCTGTGCCTCATAGAGAACCTGACCGACCTGTACGGGGTCGACGAGAGGATCACGGCCCTTGTGAACGAGCGGGAGACTTGGATAATCCCGGTCGCGAACCCTGATGGGATGGAGTACGCCCTTCATGTCGACGACACATGGAGGAAGAACAGGAGGGACAACGGGGACGATACCTTCGGCGTGGACCTGAACCGCAACTTCGACGGGGCCCAGACGGACGACGCCGCAGGCGATTGGGGAGGCGCGGGCACCTCGGACGACACATCCAGCCCGGTATACTGCGGTGCGTCCGCGTTCTCCGAGCCTGAGACGGAGGCCATCAGGGACCTCGTGCTGAGCCACGACTTCCAGTACGCGGCCGACTTCCACGGCACGGCACAGTGGCTGATGTGGCCCTGGGGATACACCGCGGAGCCGACCCCGGATAACGATGACCTGGTCAGCGTGGGGATGGAGCTCGCCGAGCTGACGGGGTACTACGCGTCTCAGTCCTCGGAGATGTACCCCACGACGGGTGACTCCCTGGATTGGCTCTATGGCGCAGCAGACGTGTACGCGTATTGCATCGAGGTGGGCGGGTGGTACAACAACGTGCACACCGTTGGCCCCTACTTTGAGTGGGTGGCAGTCATCTCAGGCGATGTCGAACGCGCAATCCAGGAGGACCTCGCGGGGAACATCGCGGCGGCCCTCTATTTGATCGATGTTGCTGCCAACCGCTCCTGAGCGTGGTGGGACGGCACGATCTGGATTTCAGCGCAGCCTTTGCCATGCCACGCTGCGCTGAGACGTACCCCATGGGATGTCTATGTGACGGTAGCCTCCTCTCAGTCGGCGGAGGTCCTTGAATGGCGACAATGGGTGGCCCACGCTCAGGGCAATCTGGATCGGGTCCTTCGGCTGGGAACAGGTTCTGGACTGTCGTCATCATAGCCATCGTCGTCCTCGCCTCGGTGGTCGTCACGGTCGCGGTCGTTGAGACCGTGGACGTCGGAGTCGTCTTCACCGTCCAGGCGGATAAGACTGAGTACCTGCCCGGGAGAGTTGGTGGAGATCCGCGTCGAATTCGTGAACCGCGGACATGAATCGGTCGACCTGGTTTTCAACAGCAGTCTCGTCTCAGCCTTCTCCGTGTACGATTCCTCCGGTGCGCTGGTGTGTGCGATCCCGCAGATTGCGCTGTGGTGGCTTGTCCATGAGATCCTTGAGCCTGGCGAGACACTTGTTGGCGGCTGCGATTGGCACCAGATCGACGATGAGGGGTCTCAGGTCCCTCATCCAGGCTTGTACACGATAGTCGCGGACGCCCTGTGTCTGGAGCGGGATCTCTCCGCCAGAACCACTGTCTTCGTGATGGATTGAACGATAGATCAAGGACGATCGTCAATCCGCTGCCGGTTCAGAACAAGAACGATGGGAAGGAGTTTGGCCGGGCCCGCTTCTTCGGCCCGTTCTACTTGAACATGCCGCAGATCACGATGGTCGTGTCTGCGCAGTTCTTCATGGATATGGTCGAGCCCGCCACGATGACCGGGATGACGTTGCCCCATCTGGTGTCCAGCTTGAGCGCGCCCGCTCCGGTGTCGTCAACGGTGAACTTCACGTCCATCTTCACCTTGTCGACGAATATGCAGTACGTGCCCGGGACTGCTCCAGCGACCGTTATCTCAAGCCTCGCCGTGTCGTCGTCCCACCACGAATAGACCGCGGTGCCCAGAGGCTGTCCGGGCTCCGTCTTCAGGCAGGCCGTCAGCGACTGGACGGGTCCCGCCAGGACGCCCTGCATCCCGATGACCGCGACTGCGGTGATTGCCATCAACACGATTCCCAATGCCCCTCGTCTCATCTTACCCTACCTCCAATGTCCGTATCAGCACGGCTCTGTCACGCGGAACGGCGGGGGCAGATAAGGGGTTTATGGTACAAGCATGAAACTGGCTCGCCTGCGGGGCGCAGCATCGGCGAGCGGTCGGCCTCCTGCGAAGTCGTGAAACATCCGCGGAGCATGAGGGCCTTCAGGCTAGCTCCGCGACCGGACCCACCATGAAGTAGACCCCGAAGGCGATCATCAGCGCCCCGCAGACCCCGAACACGACCTCGTGCACGAGCGGGGTCCACATGTGCCTCGTCCTGAACACGGCGAACGATGTGAACGAATACCATGCGAGGTCGCAGCTCCAGTGGGCCACCGCGAACACGAGCACCACGACCGGCCCGAACTCCTGGGCCGTGTATATCAGGAGCGCCCCGACCGTCGCCCACCACAGGAAGAAGTACGGGTTCACGGAGGTGGTCAGCGCCCCGGTGATGATCGTGTTCCTCGGGAGCACATCCGTCCCCTCGAGGGCTATCTGTCTCCTCGCGCGGACCATGCCGACCCCAAGGAAGACCAGCAGGGCTCCGCCCACGAGGCCGATGCCTGCCTGCACGAGCGAGTTCTCGAACACGACCCCGAGGCTCAGGATGATTAGGGCCATCAGGGGGAATTCTATCAGCCCGTGCCCTAGGGCAATCTTGAGGCCGGCACTCCCATCCTTGTATCCCTTGGCGATTGTGGCAGCAAACACGGGACCCGGCATCATCACTCCAGACAGTGAGATGATCAGGGTCATCCCGAAGAACACCCAGATGTTCGTGCTGAGCGGGTCCACGGAGGGCTATCTAGGCGTCGTGGATATTTAATCCGTGCCCCGGAACGTTCCAGTAAAATAGATGGAAGGCAATGGACCGCCCAAGTGATGAGAAGAGGGTCAGCTGAGGACCGCGAGGTCCCGTGATGAGCCCTATGAGTGCTGAAATCAGGCCGCGGGGCGGGGGTCACCCCTCGCCTCGCGCCTTCCGGTTTTTTCCAGTCCCGGCTAGATCTCGATCTTGCCGTAGTCCAGGTCGTCCGTCCGCTTGAAGTACCCCTGCGGGTGCAGGCAGTTCGGGCACGTGCCCGGCGCCTCCTTGCCCTTGTGCATGTAACCGCAGTTGGTGCAGAACCAGATCTCCTCCCTGTCGGACTTGTACAGCTTCCCGTTCTTCAGCCTGGCCATGAGGAGCTTGTACCGCTTCGCGTGGTGCTGCTCGATCCTGATGACGTGCTCGAAGAACTTGACCGCGGCCTCGTTCTTCTCGGCCTTTGCCTCCTTGAGGAACTGCGGGTACATCGAGGTCCACTCGTGGGTCTCGCCGTCGTAGGCAGTCTTCAGGTTCTCCTCCGTGGAGCCGACCATGCCCAGCAGCTTCATGATCATGGCCGAGTGCTCGTACTCGTTCTCTGCGGTCTCGAGGAATATCCTCCCGATGGCCTGGTGCCCTTCCTTTGTGGCGGCCCCGGCCCACTTGACATACTTCGCCCTCGCCTCCGTCTCTCCAGCCAGGGCGGCCCTGAGGTTCTGTTCCGTCTTGCTCATAGAATCCCGACCTTGGACGGTGATTGCCCTTCTCCTTTATGAACTCCACACCGTCCGATGGGTGGGCGTCCAGGACTCGTTCCGGCGCCGGCCAGCATGTCAGCGGCGTGAACCGTTCACGCATTGTCTCAATGGTGATAATCATGTCCGATTCTCAGAACTGAGGAGTATATGCTCCCCGGGAGCCGTCCCAGAGTCAGTCACTCCCCCTCTCTTTTTATTATTACACTCCCGAGCGGGGGCTTTTTCCCTAGGACATCAGCATTACAAGGTAGTCGATGAACTTGCTCAGGGGCATCCCGTCGTTCCAGCGCATGATCAGGTTCCCCTCCTTGGATGGGGTTATCTTGGGCAGACGCTCGTACACCGGCCTGAGCCTCCCGTCGAGCCTGCCGACGTCGAGCGTGAATATCCTCCACGCGTCGCCCCTCTGGCGCTTGTACCTGAAGGCGTACACCGGCATGAGCCCGACCCGCTTGCAGTCGTCTATCATCTCCTGCGCCTGCACGACGAGCTTCTCGCTCCTGCTGAACCTGAGCACATCGCTCGTGGAGCTCTTGACCTCGATCGGCAGGGACAAGCCCGCCCTTATGGCGACCAGGTCCACGCCCAGGGAGCCGGCGCCCCTGACCACCATGAACGGCTTCTCGCGGATCTTCATGTAGCCCGCGCGCTCCTCGGGGTCGCAGGTCTTCGTCACGCGCGCCAGGACGTCCTCGTTCGCGCTCAGGATGCCCTTGAGCTCCCGCTCGAAAATCCTTCCCATCGCCCGCGCCTATGGCGTTCCGTGCTTTTTCACTTTTCGCTGGAGTCGCCGATGGCCGCGAGGTCAATGTCGCCCTTCAGATGGGACTCGGGCATGTCCTTGTGGAACGCCGCCTCGGCCACGTTCGCGGACGGCGCGGGCTTGCACTCGGTGTCGTCCGTCGTCGCGGAGTAGACGAGGCAGAGGCGCTTGATAGAGACGTCCTCATGGTGCCACACGACGTCGTACATAGCCTCGAGGTCCATGCTCCTGACCCCCAGGCCGCACTCGCGCTTCGCCACGCGCTTGACCGCCGTGGGCATGTCCTCGTACGTGCGTATCCTGCCGCTCGGGAGGGTCCAGTCCTTGCACCCTTTGCGCTTGATGAGCGCCATGCCCCTCTCCCCTCGGATCACGAGGATTATCTGGCCCTTGCACGGGACGTAGTCCAGGTCGGCCTTGGTCTCGTTGTGCTCGAACTCGAACTTCCTGACCTTGAAGTCGGGCGTGCTCATGGCGAGCGCGTCGATCTCGTCCGCCGTGGGCAGCTCCACGAGGAGCTTGGCCGGGCGCTTCTTCACGGGATCAGTCTTGACCTGTCTCTCGGGTATAGGACGGCCTCCCTTATGTTCGGCAGATCGAGCATCTTCTGGATGTACCTCTCCACGCCGAAGCCGAACCCTCCGTGCGGGGGCATGCCGAACCTGAAGCCCTTGAGGTAGAAATCGAACGACTCGAGGCTGAGGTTGTTCTCCCTCATCTGCTCCGTGAGCACGTCGTACCTGTGCTCCCTCTGTCCGCCCGACACGATCTCCTGCCCTCTGTAGTCAAGATCGAAGTATCCTGTGGTCTCGGGGTCGTCGTCGAACCTCTTGGCGTAGAAAGTGCCTCTCTTAAGCGAGGTCGGGAACTCTGTGATGAAATAAAGTTCACACTTCTTCTCCCTCAGCATGAGCTCCCCGAGGGCCTTCTCCCCCTCGGTACCGAGGTCCTCCCCGTGCTCCACCTTGAACCCCGAGCCCTTGAGCATCTCGACTGCGTCCCTGTACTTCACGCGCGGGAACGGCGTCGGAGGTACCTCGGGCGTCTTGCCGAGCTTCGCGAGCTCGTCCTTCGCGTGCTCGCGCACGTGCTGCAGGGAGTTGACGACGATCCCCTCGGCCACCGCCATGATGTCCTCGGAGGACTCGATGAACGCGAGCTCGACGTCCAGTGATATGAACTCTGCGATGTGCCTGATGGTGTCGGAGGCCTCCGCCCGGTATGCCGGCGCTATCTCGAATATCCTGTCGAGGCCGCTCGCCATCAGGTTCTGCTTGTACAGCTGCGGGCTCTGCGCCAGGTACGCGCTCCTGTCGAAGTACTTGATGGGGAACAGGGTCGACCCGCCCTCCGCCCCCGCGGCGACTATCTTGGGCGTGGTCACCTCGACGAACCCCTCGGAGACCAGGTACTTCCTGATGCCCTCGAGCGTCCTCGACTTGATCTGGAATATGGACTTGACCTCCTCCTTCCTGAGGTCCATGAACCTGTTGTTCAGGCGGGTGTCCAGGTCGGCCCCGACCTTGTCTATGACCCCCAGGGGGAGAGGCGTCTCCGCCTTGCTCAGCAGCACGACCTTGTCCGGGAGTATCTCGTAGCCCGCCCGGGCCTCCTTGCTCTCCTTCACGGTCCCGGTCACGAGCACGACAGACTCGCGGGGTATCCCCGCGACCATGTCGAACAGCTCCTTGCTCTTCTTCTTCAGGAAGGTGACCTGGATGACCCCGTATCGGTCCCTGAGCTGCAGGAACGATATCCCGCCTAGGTTCCTGAGGTCCTGTACCCAGCCGCCGACCGTGACCTGCTGGCCTGCTTGCGCGGGGCTCAGTTCGTTCGAGTAGGTGATGTGCTGCCAAGAGGGCAAGTGATTACCACCGTTCCCGCGTAACCTAGTCGCGGGTATTTACCTTTTCCCTGGCGGACACCAGGTCTCGGCAAAGTAGATACGCGCGCAAGTCATCCTTGGCCAGAGAGGTGCGGGAAGCCGGATGGAGCTCTCGATACTCGTCTACGTGCTGCTTCTGATCGCCTTCGCCAAAGCCTTGGGCGAGGCGGTGTCGCGGGTCAACCAGCCGCCGATCGTGGGCGAACTCCTGGCGGGCATCATACTCGGGCCGTTCATCCTGGGCGAGGTGTTCGCGGGCCTGGAGGACATGTACTCCTCCCAGTTCCTGTCCGACCTCGCGGACCTGGGCATACTGTTCCTCATGCTCTACGTGGGCATGGAGTTCTCCCCGAGGAACCTGTTCTCGTCGTCCTGGAAGGGCGGGTCGATCGCCGCGCTCGGCATCGTCTTCCCACTCGGGCTCGGGTACTACCTCGCGATACTCTTCGGGTTCGAGGGGGCCGAGCGCGCGTTCATCGCGCTCGCGATGGCCGTGACCGCGCTCCCCGTCACCATCCGCATACTGAAGGATATGGATGTCATCAACACGAGGACTAGCGAGACGATAGTCAGCGCCGCCCTGATAACCGACATAGCGCTCCTGTTCGCGATGGGCATCGTGCTCGGGGGAGGCAGGGACGCCTCCCCGTACGAGCTACTCTATCTCGCGGCCGGGTTCATCATGTTCTTCGTGCTCGCGTTCCTCATCGGCAGGTACGTCGTCCCTCACATCTACAAGCTGCTCAGGCGGATGCAGACCGGGGAGGGGGCGTTCGCGGTGGCGATAGGCATCGCGCTCGTGTTCGCCGTGCTCGCGGAGCGGATCGGCCTTCCCGGGTTCATAGGGGCGTTCGTCGCGGGCGTGTTGCTCAGGGAGACGGGGACCGGGCTCAAGGTCTGGGCCAGGGTCGAGGACATCCTCTCCGGGGTCACGCTCGGTTTCCTCGCGCCCATATTCTTCGTCCTCATCGGCTTCTCGCTCGATTTCGATGCTGTCTCGAGGAACCTCCCTCTGCTCGTCGCGGCCACGTCGATCGCGATCGTGGGGAAGGTCGCCGGGAGCTTCATACCGGCCCGTCTGCTGGGGATCGGCGGGAACGAGTCCATGGCCATATCCTCCATGATGATGGGCAAGGGCGCGATGGAGCTGGTGTTCGCCAGGCTCGCGCTCGAGGAGGGTTTGATCGGCAACGAGGTGTTCTCCGTGCTCGTCCTGATGGGGTTCGTGTCGACCTTCCTAGCGCCAGTGATGTTCTCGTACTTCTTCAAGAGAGCCGAGCGCGCGGGGGAGATACGGCCCGCATCCGAGCTCGGGGCGTCGGAGCCGGAGCCGCTCCTTCCCCTCTAGCGCCTGCTGCCTGTCTGCGCGACCGCGACGCCGCATATGATCACGAGGCCGCACACTGCTGTCCAGATGGCCACCGTCTCCTCCCTGAGCACCCAGGCGAAGACGGACGCGAAGAGCGGCATGAGGTAGATGAAGAACGCCTGCTTCGAGACCTCCTCGCGCTCGAGCGAGTAGAGATAGAGCAGGGAGGACACCGCTCCGCACAGGAACCCCAGGACCGCTAGGTTGACCAGCGCCTCCCGGGAGAACTCGTAGTCCAGGCCTGGTTCGAAGGGCACGACCGCGCCCAGGAGCAGGGTCCCGAACGCGAGCGACAGCCCGATGATGAGAACGGGCGGGTTGCGCTCGAGCATCCTCTTGGCGGAGACCCACGCGAGGCCGTACGAGGCGGCGCTCGCCAGGATGAGAATGTTGCTCACGAAGGCGTCGTCTCCGAGGGACAGCCCCCCGCCTGCGACCAGGAGCACCGTCCCCGTCATGGCCAGCGCGGAGCCCGCGCCCTTGCGAACGGTGAGCCTTTCGTTCAGGAGCAGCGCGGCGAACAGCAGGGTCATCATAGGGCCCGACGACTGGATCACGGACGCGACGGACGAAGTCCCGTGCTCGAGCCCCATGTTCTGCGCGATGTTCGGGATGGTGACATACAGCGCACCGAGCACCAGCAAAGGTCTCCACTCCTTCCTGACGGTCTCGACGACCGTCGAGAGCCTGTACCTCAGGACGATGATGACAATCATTAGAGCAGAGGCGAACGCGAACCTGAGGAACCCGAGCATTATCGGCGAGAAGAACACGAGCCCGTCCTGTATCAGGGGGAACGCGAGCCCCCACAGCGCCACTGCCGACAGCGCGCAGGCCGGGGTGACCCAAGCGCCCTTGGTGATGCCCATCTGGGCGAGGCCATGCATAACCAGCATTTTATGGTTTCTGCAACACCCATCGGTCTGTGAAAAGCATGCGCGGCACGATCGGCCGCGTGCGCCCGTCTACTTCTTCCCCAGGATCTCGAGCCTGCGCCCTTCGTCGTACAGGCACCGGACGGCCTTCGCGGCCCTCGACGCGCTCGGGTAGACCGGGATGTTCTCGACCCTGAGCTCCTGCACGACCTCGTCTATCTCCGGCCCGCCCACCCAGCACGCGACTATGGGCTTCTTCGCGTTCTTCTTCTCCTCGACGAGCTTTATCACGGCGCCCACGTACTCCCTGGGCCTCGCGATGCCCGCATGGACGCAGGTCATGATCAGGGCGTCGACGTTGGGGTCCGAGATCATGATGCTGCCGGTGGCGTGGTACCTGTGGAACCTCGCGTCGCCCGTGACGTCCAAGGGGTTGCGCGCGGTCGTGATGGACGGCAGGTGCGGCCTCAGCGCGTCGATGGTCTTCTTCGTGAGGTTGGGCACCTTGAGGCCTATGGATTCGCACCAGTCCGCGGCCATGATCCCCGCCCCTCCGCCGTTGGATATGATCCCGACCTTGTTCCCCAGGGCGGGCGGCTGGTATGCGAGGGCGCGTGCGAAGTCGAACATCTCGGTGACGTCGTAGGCCCTCTGGATGTGCACCTGCTTGAATGCGGAGTCGTAGACGGCGTCGGAGCCGCTCAGGGAGCCAGTGTGCGTCGAGGCAGCCGCGGAGCCCGCGGGCGTCCTGCCGGCCTTGATCGCCACTATCGGCTTCCTGCACTTCCTGGCGACATCGATGAACCGCTTGCCGTCCTTGATCCCCTCGATGTACATCGCGATGACCTTGGTCGCCTTGTCCTGGTCGAGGTACTCGATCAGGTCGGCGTCGTCCACATCCGCCTTGTTGCCGACGCTTATGACCCTGGAGAGCCCGATGTGCTCGCCGTTCGCGTAGTAGACCATGCCGACGCACAGGGCGCCGCTCTGGCTTATGAGCGCGATCTCTCCCGGCTTGGGCATGCCGAACACGAACGCCGCGTCCAGCTTGTCTATCGGGTCCTTGTACCCTAGAGTGTTGGGGCCGACGAGCCTCACGCCCCCCCTGCGGGCTATCTGGAGCACCTCCTGCTCCAGCAGCTTGCCCTTCTCGCCGATCTCGCCGAACCCGGAGGATATGACGATCGCGCCCTTGACCTTCTTCTTGGCGCACTCGGTCATGACCTTGGGCACGAACTCCGCGGGCACCGCGATGATCGCGAGGTCGATGTCGTCCTTGACCGCGAGCACGCTCGGGAGAGACCTCAGCCCCATGATCTCCGGGGCCTCGGGGTTGATCGGGTACACCTTGCCCTGGTACCCGTGCACAAGTATGTTCTGGAGAATTTCGTACCCTATCTTCATAGGGCTTCTGGATGCGCCTACAACGGCGATGGATTTCGGAGAGAATATCGGTTTGAGGTCCTCGACTACTCCCATCAGTCCTTCACTTGCGGACAGTCCAAAGCCCTATGCTCGCTTAAGCCTTTCTCCGTGACGGTGATTGGTGTGACCGCTGCCCGCGCGCCTCACGCCTTGGGGAACGTGACCGAGATGACGGTCCCCTGGGCGTAATCCCCTACGACCCTGTCCTCGACCAGGACCTCCCCCCCGTAGATGTCCGTCAGCGACCGGACCAGGGTGAGCCCGAGCCCGATGCCCTTGAGCTTGCTCAGCGAGTCCAGGCGCTCGAACCTCCTGAACAGCTGCAGCCTCTTCTCCGGCGGGATGCCCTTCCCCTGGTCCGTGAAGGATACTTTCCACGCGGGCCTTCTCTGCAGGGTAGAATCCGAGATCGAGATGATGACGGGCTTGCCCTCGCCGTACTTGACCGCGTTGGAGAGCAGGTTGAGGAATATGTCCCTCCCGAACTCCCCCAGGCGGACGAAGTGCACGCCCCTCGCGTACTCAGTGCGTATCTCCACGGCCGACGAGGCGGGAGCGTCCCTCTGGTCGGCGACCACCTCCTCCAGGATAGATGCCAGGTCCCTGATGTCCATGGCGTTCCGACCCACGGTCTGCGCCCTGTTCAGCTTCGACACGCTGTCGATCAGTTCCTCTATCCTCCGCATCTGCCCGAGCGCCGTCCTGATCATGTCCTCGCGGTTCTTCTGCGCCGTCTCGGGCGCGTCTCTCAGCAGCTCGAGGTACGATCTCGCGACCCCGGCATAGTTGCTGACATCGTGCACCAGGAGGTCGTTGAACAGCTCCAGCATGCGCCTGGCTTCCTCGAGCTTCGCCCTCGCGGTCTCCAGCTCGGTCACGTCGAACGCGACCTCCATCCGGACAATCTTGCCGTCCGGCCAGTGGATCGCGCGGTCGATGCACTGGTACCAGTTGCCCGTGACCGGGTTCCTGTTCTTCCATGTGTACGGGCCCGTGGGCACTCCGTCCTTCAGCAGGTACCTGTTCGTGCAGAACGAGCACGGCCCCTCCGGGTTGTTCTGCAGCCTCTCGTAGCACTTCTTGCCGATCATGTCTTTCCCGAAGGCGTCCTCGATGAACCTGTTCACGGCGATGATCGAGTAGTTGTCCATATCGGAGACATAGACGAACGCTCCGAGCTGGCTCAATATGGTGAAGAGTTCCTCGTACTCCCCCTTGAACTTGTCCCCCCGGTGCTTCGCGTCCTTCAACAGGCGGGCGTTCTCGCACGCGAGCCCTATCTGGCTCGTGACCGCCTTGGCGAAGTCCATCTCGTGCTGGGACATGGTCTTCTGGACGGGGGACCCGAGCAGCAGTGCCCCCAGGATCTTCCCCCGGGCCATGATCGGCAGCCCGACGGCGGTCCTGAGCGCCACCTGCCGGGTCTTCCTGGCCTTGGGTTCCGCGGGCTCGAGGTCCACGGCCTCCCCGGTCTTGATGGCCTTCGCCCCTATCGCCCTGAACAGCGCTTCGTCGTCTGCCGTGTTGAGTGGCATCGCCGCGGAGAACTCGGTCCTGTACCGCAGGAGCACCGCCCCGCGCTCGTACCCCAGGAGCCGGCAGCACTCGTCCAGGGATTTCCGTATGATCCCCTCCTCCTCGAAATCCGTCTGGGCGGCACTCAGCGCGACGAGCGTGCCAGCGGTGAACTCCTTCTGGAGGACGTCGCTGAAGGCGTCCCCGAGGCCCAGGTGCGACCAGTTCATGACCTCGACGAGCTTCCTGATGGCCTCGAAGCACTCCTGGTATTCCTCGGGCGTGCACGACCTGATGAGCTCTCCCATGATCACGTCCACGCCGAGCATGATCGCCTTCTGGACGTCTCCCAAAGAGAATCCGGTCATGCCGCGAACCTTCGCGATCGCCTTGATCAGATCGAACATGACCGAATAGTCGTTCTTCTCGACCGCGAGGGTCACGCCCTCCACCATGGGGAGCAGGCTCTGTCTCAGCTCCTCGACTGGCCGTGAGGCGTACATCGGGCCGGATTCATGGACCGCCCTGACCCAATCATCGACGATCTGCTCCTTCCTCGCCTTGAGGACCTTGACGAGCTTCTCCGAAGACATCCCCGAGCATCACCGAGCTTGCCGACGGAGCCATGCTACCCACACGCGAGGCCCCGCCTTGTCTTGAACCGCATCCGTCGGAGCATACTTAACTGCTGTCCCACGGCTCTCAAGCACCGCCACCCAGCCTGGCTCGGGAGAGCGGCCGCGGTCGTTCGTCACCAGCCGTTTGGAAACTGTTAATATACGGCTTGCGTCTTATCCGCTGGATTCGTGCCAAACAGGCTGTTTGGGGGAAGCAAAATGGCTGACAAGGTCACGGTTTCGCTGATCAAGGCCGATGTAGGATCGATCGCGGGTCATTCCAGGCCCCACCCGAGGATGATGGAGGTGGCCTCAGAGGCCATGGGCAGGGCGGTCAGGGACGGCCTGCTCAACGACTACTACGTCACCAGGTGCGGGGACGACATGCAGCTCCTGATGACCCACAGGAAGGGCGAGAACAACAAGGAGATACACGAGCTCGCCTGGAACGCTTTCATGTCCGCGGCCAACGAGGCCAAGAAGATGCACCTGTACGCCGCCGGCCAGGACCTGCTCTCGGACGCCTTCTCGGGCAATGTCAGGGGCCAGGGCCCAGGCGCCGCCGAGATGGAGTTCGAGGAGCGCCCGACGGAGCCGATGCTGGTGTTCATGGCTGACAAGTGCGGCCCGGCTGCGTACTCGCTCCCGGTCGCCAAGATATTCATGGACCCGTTCACCACGACCGGCCTGGTCATAGACCCGAGGGCCCACCTCGGCTACGACATCGAGGTCGTGGACGTCGTGGACCACAAGAAGGTCGTCATGAGCTCCCCGGCGGAGCTGTACGACATACTCGCGCTCCTCGGGGACACGACCAGGTACGCCGTGAAGCGCGTGCTCCACAGGCAGATAGGCATCTCTGCCGTGATATCCACAGAGAAGCTCAACATGCTCGCGGGGAAGTACGTGGGCAAGGACGACCCCGTCATGCTGGTCAGGTGCCAGTCGGGCCTGCCGGCGGTCGGGGAGGTGCTCCAGCCGTTCGCGTTCCCGCAGCTCGTCGCGGGATGGATGAGGGGCTCGCACTACGGCGCGTGGTACCCCTGCGCAGTGGACCAGTCCGACCCGTCGTACCACGACGGCCCGCCGAGGGTGTGTTGTCTCGGGATACAGATTACCAACGGGAAGATACAGGGCGCTGAGATGCCGGGCTCGAAGCCGGGGGACCACAAGCCCGTGGACTACTTCGCGGGCAGGGAGTGGGACATCGTGAGGAACAAGGCGATGGAGATATCGATCTACATGCGCGGCCACGGGCCGTTCATGCCGGGCATCGTGTCCCCTGACGAACTCGAGTACACCACCAGGCCCGAGATACTGAAGAAGCTCGAGCCCAGGATGCAGCCCCTGGACTGAGGTAGGTCCCCTTGACCGTCGCAAGGCCCGTGATCGTGGTCAACTTCAAGACCTATGTCGAGGCCAGCGGCCCGCGGGCGCTCGAGCTGGCGAAGCTCTGCGAGCAGGTCGCCAAGGAGACCGGGAGCTCGATCGTGGTCGCGCCCCCGACCCCGGACATCGCGCTCGTCGCGTCCAGCGTCGACATACCGGTCTTCGCGCAGCACGTGGACGACGTCGCCTCGGGGGGCACCACGGGCCATGTCACGGTCGAGAACGTGAAGGCCTCGGGCGCGAAGGGCACCCTTCTGAACCACTCCGAGAGGAGGATCAAGATCGCTGAGATACACGAGCTCATAGTCCGCAGCAGGGCGGCCGGGCTCGGGACCATCGTGTGCACGAACAACCTGGGCGTCAGCAAGGCATGTGCGTCCATGGAGCCGGACTTCGTCGCGATAGAGCCCCCGGAGCTCATAGGGGGGGACATATCCGTCACATCGGCCAACCCGAAGATCGTCGGCGACACCGTCCTGGCCATCAGGGCCATAGGCAAGGGCGTAGGCGTGCTCTGCGGGGCGGGCGTCAAGAACGGCACCGACGTCGCGAAGGCCGTCGAGCTGGGCACGGAGGGCGTGCTCCTGGCCAGCGGGGTCGTGAAGGCCAAGGACAGACGCGCAGTCCTCTTGGACCTCGCGTCCGGCCTGAGGCGCTAGGCGAAGGCTACGTGTAACGGTTCGCGCTTTCCCATGCCCCGCCCATCGCCCGACCGATGCGGAGCGGTCGTTTCGTTGCGGTGTCATCGGCCTTGCTTTTCCTTTTCGGAACGGCCGCTCCGTGTCTACCTCTCGTTCAGGACAGCCATGCGTCATCGGCCGCCTGCGCGCTCCTGCCGCCCGTGCTGATATCCGAGTTCTACCCCAGCGGACTGTGCGGCGACGAGTACGTCTCGCTCGAGAGTTCCTCCTTCGACTTCATCTCGCTGGCTGATTGGCGGCTATCGGACGGCGAGGGGTCGATCAGGTTCCTCGCGGGCACGAGCATGGCTCCGGAGGACGTGTTGGTCGTGTCATTCAACTCGAGCTCGTATCTCGCGGCCTTCGGTTCGCGTCCGGACATCGCGCTGGACGACCCGCTCTCCTCTAAGGCCGTCGAGGTATCCGGGACATTCAGACTGGCGGACGACGGCGATTCGTTGGCGTTGCTCTCCCCGACGGGGATCGTGGAGGACTTCGTGGTCTACGGCGACTGCTCCGAGGCCGCAGGGGCCTGGGCGGGCGCGCCGGTCCCGGTCCTCAAGGACGGCGAGGTGGCCAAGAGGGTCGCGCCCGAGGGCGCTTTCGTGGACACGGACTGCGCGCTCGATTGGATGCCCTTCCGGGAGCACAGGTACGGGTACACCGAGCTCGCCCAGGCGACGGACACCGTTCCGGCAGGCGGCCTGGTGGCGTTCACCAGCCCCGACAGCTCGTTGGACGCGGTAGTGTCGGAGATAGGCTCGGCCGTCCGCTCTGTGAAGGCATGCGCTTACGAGTTCGGCTCCAGCGCCGTCTGCCAAGCGCTCGTTTCCGCGCTGGGCCGCGAGGTCGCGGTCGACGTGCTCGTCGACGGTTCCCCGGCAGGAGGCATGGATGACGAGCAGCTCGTCTGCCTGTCGGTCCTCGCTTCCGCGGGTGCATCCGTCCGCCTCGTCTCTGGGAGCATGTCAGAGGACGTCGTGCGGCACGTGTTCGCCCTTCACGCGAAGTACCTGGTGATAGACGGCGTCAGGTGCGTCGTGCTCTCGGAGAACCTCGTGGAGAGCGGGCTCCCGACGGACAGGTACTTCGGGAACCGGGGCTGGGGCGTGGCGTTCACGAGCTCGAAGCTCGCCGGGTACCTGTCGGGCATGTTCGACGAGGACTCGAGGGTGACCAGGCCCGATGTCATCGATTGGACGGAGGACCCACGGTGCTCTCTCTCCGAGAGCCTGCCGGCCTCGCCTGCGACCGACCATCCAGAGGGCCTCATGGGCGCCCTGCGGTCGACGAGCGACGCCGTCGTCACCCTGGTCCCGTCCCCGGACGGCTCCCTGCTCGAGCCGTTCCTGTCGGAACATCTGCGGCAGGGGCGACATCTCAGGATCGAGCAGTTCCAGGCCGACCTGGAGTGGGAGTCCCGATGGTCCGGGACATCCTTTGTCAGCCCGCTCCTCACATCTCTCTTGGACTCCTTGGCCGAAGGAGCGTGCGCGGACGTGCTCCTCGACTCCTCTTGGTTCAACCTCGACAGGAACGAGCGCGTCGCGCGCTACCTGTCGGATGCGGCCTCTGTCTCCGGCCTTGACGGGCGGTTCGAACTCCTGGACCCATCATCCCCGATCACGGTGCTTCACAACAAGGGCCTGGTGATCGACGAACATGTGTCCGTGGTGTCGAGCAACAACTGGGTCTCGGCGTCGTTCGCGAGGAACCGCGAGCTCGCGGCGTTCGTGGACTCGGCCGAGGTCGCCGCATACTACTCGCGGGCGTTCGACCTCGACTGGGTCCCTGACACGACCTCGCCTTTCGTGGAAGTCGCCGATGTGGGTAAGGTCCTTCTGGGCGCGAACGCGACTTTGGACGCGGGGTCGAGCAGGGACGACAGGGCCGTGGCGAACATATCCTGGGACCTTTGGTCGGACGGCACGATTGACGCGTGGGGGACACGATACACATTCCTGACGACCGTCCCCGGCGAGGTCGATGTCACTGTCTACGTCGAGGACTGCTGGGGGAACACCGCCTACGGGCACGCGGTCGTCGAGGTCGTCCTCCCGGACTCGCCGTGCGCGGACCGCGAGGACGCGGAATGGACTGGCCTGTCCTGGCTCGTCCCCCTGGCCATCGGGGCCGCCCTGCTGCTGCCGAGGGTCCTCCGGCCAAGGCGTGCGAGGAAGGCGTCCGCTCGGAAAGTTAATCATACCCGTGGCGGCTCTTCTCGGTGAATGATACAGATCCGGCAGTTCGTCCCGACGGACGTCCCAGCGGTGACCAAGGTGGTCAAGCGGTCGCTGGGGGAGACGTACCCCCCGTCGCTCTATCTGACGGTCCACAACCTGTGGCCCGAGGGGTTCATCGTGCTGGAGGAGGACGGGAGGATGATCGCGTTCGCGGCCGCGGTCATCTCCGGCCCGAAGGTCGCGAGGGTGCTCATGCTGGCTGTGCTCCCCGAGCACAGGCGCCGGTCCTTCGGGAAGAAGCTGATGTCCGATCTGTACTCGGTCTCCCTCATGCGGGGATTGGATACGATCACGCTCGAGGTCAGGAAGAGCAACAAGAACGCGATCTCCTTCTACGAGCGCCTGGGCTTCACTGTTTTCGGTGAGATAGAGAAGTTCTACAGCAACGGCGAGGGCGCGTACAAGCTGATGAAGGTGCTGCAGAGCTAGGGCCCGGATTTCAACCCGGAATTTACCCCTAATTAAAACTCGTAGTAATAATCTTCAAAATCGGAAGTACGCTCTCGAGGAAGGAATTCCATACCGGTGGAAGATGAGCCGGACCTGGGGAATTCAATGCGCCATTGACACTGTATGTCGAAGCATACGCATTTCTAATCTCCCTGTTGGTGCTGTGACACAAAACGAGCCTGCCCTATCCTGATTGATTATGAAGGCAGGCTCGTAGAAGTGATCCATCAACCAGTAGGGAATTGGCCAGACCTAGATCTCTTTCTCCCTGATCAGACCAATTGATAGTAGTCGTCTCGCTAAGTCAACCCTTCCTGCTCTGTAACCCCACTCAACAGGGCGAATCAAACTGGCCAGGACGACTATCACGGAAACAACAGCCAGACACGGGCCCGGTGTTAGTGGTGCGAAGTCACCATACTCGGCTCTTAGCGCCAAGAAGAATGCTGAGACCCCAGAAGCCTGAACAACACCGGCGATAGGCGTGGCTAGGGCAGCAAGAGTGCCAATGAGATATATCAGACAAGGAAGCCAGAATTCATGCCAACTGTGCTCACCCGAACCAAAACCCACCAAATCCAGAACATTGTAAGAGACAGGGTAGTTCTCAATCAGGATCCCTGGGTTCGACATGATACGATAGTCTGTCCCGACCCATGTGACGAACAGAGAAGCGATTCCGATGCCTGCTCCAACAAGGCAGAGCAGATTCAACCTGACTCTCATGCCATTTCCTTCGTCGCAATGTCTTTCCACCCCTATAGCCTCTTCTCAAAGACGGGGTTGACATTATAGTCTGCATATTAATCTATTAATCGCGATTAAAATGTGCGAGGGCCCCTGGCCTCATCCGTACCCTCTCTTGTCGTCGTGGACGTGGTAGTTCCAGTAGTGGTACGGGGACGACTCCTTCTCGGAGGTGCTGATGTCCTTGGACAAGCCGCCCATGTAGCTCCCGTAGCGCTCCTTGATCTGCTCCTCGACGGGTCGGGAGCGCTTCATGGCCTCCTTGATGTGCTTCCCCTCGATGTACTTGGCCCCCTCGCCGACGGCCACGTCCCCGGCCGCCCTGAGGAGCCCTCCGAGCTCCCTGAGCCGGAGGGTGAGCGACTTGTCCCTGTTGTCGACGACCTTGGCCCTGACCTTCGCCTCGGCTATGATCAGCTCGATCGCCTCGCGGGTCGCGTGAGGTATCTTGTTGTCCATCACGATCTCCTGCGCGACGAACTGGGCCAGCTTGGCCCTGTTGTCCTCGGTGTCGGGCATGACCGTCTCCACGAGCACCTCGTACCCCCCACCGTTTATCCTCGAGCGGAGAGGCGACAGGATGTGCTGCAGGTCCTGTATGTTGCATGCCCCGACGAATATGAAGTCGCAGGGCACGTTGTCCACCCTGACGCTGGCGCCCGCGCTCTGCGGGTTCCTGCCGGTGATCGGGAACCGCTTCTCCTGCATGCCCGTGAGCAAGAACCTCTGCAGATGCCCCAGGTGCGGCAGCTCGTCTACGAAGAGCACCCCCTGGTGGGCGCTGTGTATCGCTCCCGCGATCACGCGGTCGTACGGCTGGGTGCCCAGCTGCGGGTGCCCCCCGTACGGGTCGTGCCTGACATCCCCGAGGATCTCGGTCTCGCTCGCGCCCGTGGCGAGCACGAACGGGTTCCTCGTGATGGGCACTATCACCTTCCTGGGGCTCTCCTTCTCCAGCTCGCGCCTCTTCTCGAGCGCCTGCTGGTCC
>Ga0315287_10000034_pt1 | contig 129322 bp, 119 predicted proteins | sample YL17G11_0_MG_FD_205037 | JGI IMG/M metagenome (GOLD analysis project Ga0315287, IMG submission 205037) | Sediment microbial communities from Yellowstone Lake, YNP, Wyoming, USA - YL17G11_0 | ecosystem: Environmental > Aquatic > Freshwater > Lake > Sediment | place: USA: Wyoming | collected... | reverse complement strand
CCTAATAATTTGCGGAGACAAGGGGCCGGTAGGGGGTTCTTTTTAAAAGGTAGATTGTTCTTAGCCAACGGTAGATGATTTAAATCCATTAAATCTAGAAATTTATCTACAAATATGATTTCTAAAAATTTTCTTTGCGTTTTCGGAACCGGTTTCCAGGTTGACAAATGTTTCAAGACCATTTACAGACCGATGCTTCTTAAAAAAGTCATACTTCCAGGCGGATGATCCAGGCCCGGTTCTACAGGAGGTTGCGGGTACGGAGAAACTCGATCAGGCGAAGGGCACCTTTGCCGTCCACCAGCTCCTTGCCCCTGGCGCCCATGGCCAGCCGCTGCTCCCAGGAGAGGGAACGCACCTTAGCCACCAGCTCCGTTTCATCCAGCGCGGAAAAAGAAGGAGCTTTTATGCCCAGACCGGCCCCGGCCAGCGTTTCGGCATCGGCCTCTTCCTCCTGCGAGGAAGAGAAGTATAAAACCGGCGTACCGGCAGCTGCCGCTTCATAAGCGGCCACACCCGGCGTAATCAGCGCCGCATCCGCTTCGAAGAAAGACCGGGCCAGGCTCTCTACCCGGCCGACAAAACGCAGGCCCGGGTAAATCCGCCGCAGGATTTTGGGATTCAAGGCCCTGGGGATAAAGCCCGGCGCCACCTTCAGGCGAAAACCCTGCCGGATCAGCGTATCGATCACCTGGCGGCAGGCGCGATAACCCCCGGCATGGGCCAGGACCAGGAGAAGATAGCGGACTTTCTGCCGGTATTTGCGCTTCACCTGGTGGAAATGGCGGTACTTGTGGTGCAGGATAGCATAATCCGGGCCAGACAACAGGTTGCCCTGGTCCTGGCCGGACAGGCCCGGTACTATAGCCGGGTTAATAGTAAAATCGGTCTTTAGCCGCTCACCCATGCGGCCGGCCACCTGGACAGTGCCGATCCCCTTTTGCCCGGCCCAGTCGAGAAGGTCTTGATCATGGCTAACGAAACCGTACAGATCGAAGATGATCCCCCGGCACGCCCGATCATCCAGATTTTTGAATCGATCGACCAGCGTGAACGGCAGGTTCTTCTCCTGGAGAAATTTAATCGCCGGTTTATCGGGATCGATCAAGAAATGGACACCAGCCCCTTTTTTTAGCAACGACGCCAGGTAAGCGCAACGGCTGAGCCGGCCAAACCCTTGCCCGGCAGCGGCCCCTGTCCTGAAAATAACCATCAGCCGAGGACTTCTCTAATCCGCTCCATAGCGAAATCGATCTCTTCTTTCTTGATCACCAGCGGCGGTGCAAAGCGGATGATCCAATCGTGGGTCTCTTTACACAAAAGCCCCTTCTCCTTTAACATGGTGGTGTATTTCCGGGCTTTGCCGGCCGATTCATGCAGCACCACGCCGATCAACAGGCCCTTGCCCCTGACCAGCTTGATCTTATCGGATTTAATGGCCTTCAGTTGGGCCATAAAATAGTCGCCCAGCTCTGCCGACCGCTCGGCCAGTTTCTCATCGATCAAGACATCGATGGCAGCCATAGCCACCGCACAACCCAGCGGGTTGCCCCCGAAAGTGGAGCCGTGCGTGCCGGGTTGAAATACACCCAGTATATCTTTGTTAGCGGCAATGGCACTAACCGGGAATACGCCCCCGCCCAGGGCCTTACCCATGATAATGATGTCGGGATCGATGCCTTCGTGCATATAAGCGAATAATTTACCGGTGCGGCAAAAACCGGTCTGGATTTCGTCGCAGGCCAGCAGTACGTTGTTTTCCTTAGCGATCTTATAAAGCCCTGCCAGGTAACCGTCGGCCGGGACATTGACCCCGGCCTCACCCTGGATCGGCTCGACCAGGATACCGACCGTATTTTTATTAACCGCGTTACGAACGGCATCCAGGTCATCGTAGGGCACGATTTTGAAGCCCGGGGTAAACGGGCCATAATTTTCCCTGGCCACCGGGTCGGTGGAAAAGGAAATAATGGTGGTCGTGCGACCGTGGAAGTTTTCCGCAAAAACGATGATCTCTGCTTTATCCTGCGCTACGCCTTTGACCATATAGCCCCATTTTCTCATGGTCTTAATGGCTGTTTCTACGGCTTCGGCCCCGGTGTTCATGGGCAGGATCATATCTTTACCGGTCAGTTTGGCCAGCTTCTGGGCGAAAATAGGCCATTTGTCATTGAAAAAAGCCCGGGAAGTAAGGGTCAGGATATCGGCCTGATCTTTCAACGCCTTGATAATAGCCGGGTGCCTGTGCCCCTGGTTAACCGCCGAATAAGCGGAGAGCATATCGATATACCGTTTGCCTTCCGGGTCTTCTACCCAGATGCCTTCAGCCTTTGCAATGACCACCTCTAACGGGTGGTAATTATGCGCACCGTATTGGTGCTCGATGTTCATTAAGTCTGTAGAACTAACATTCTTCATGTCATACCTCTTTAATTCTTGTTCTAAAATTTCCTGTAAGCTCTATTTTATCAGTTTAAATCTCGCCGTCAACCCCCCGGCTTTATTTTTCCGCAGATGAACGTTAAGAAGGCTTATTGCCTGTGGTTAAGCTGGTAGACGATTTTATACAATGAGGCGCCGATACAATCGTTGACCAGTTGCACGTTCTTTACCCCGCGGGGGAGTTTTAAAATCTTGGGTGCAAAATTGACCACCCCCTTGATCCCGAATGCCAGGAGCTTGTCCAGTATCTCCTGGGCGCAGGTCTCCGGGGTCGTCAACAGGGCGATGCGGATAGATGGGTTTTCCTGTAAAAACGTCTCCAACCGGTCGATATGATAGATGGGTATATTTCTCCCGTGCAGTGAAATGGACGTGCCGACCAGTTCCACCTTCACATCGAAGAGAGCAACCACCAGGATGTTTCTAACCTGGAACAATTTGTAATCGGATAAAGCCCGGCCCAGGCGGCCCGCCCCGATCACGATGACCTCTGCGCCCCGGTCGATGGAAAGAATGTGTCGCAAGGCAGTGAATAGCCGCTCGACCTGGTAGCCTTTTTTCTGCTTTCCCACCGAGATGCCCAGGTAGTAAAGATCTTGCCTGATCTGGTTGCCCGATACACCGGTGATTTCTTCCAGTTTCTGCGAGCTGATAAAGACATCGTCCGGGAGATTCAATTTCAGCAAGGCTTCGTAATAAATCGACACCCGGGTAATCACCTTTAAACTGATTTTTTTCATATAAACCTCATAGAATCGAATCGTTTATAACCGCAAGACCCCATAGTACCGGAGAAACTACCCCATGTCAAGCGATAAGCAGACATATAGATTTGCCCAGGAGACCCATTCCCCTGATTTGACTTTTGGGATAGATTATATTAAAATTTTGCCTGGGTCAATAAAAAACGATTTGGTAACCTTAGACGGAGGTTGAGGAATGACCGAGGAGAATACGACAGTCGAAATAAGCTATGTGCCGGACGAAGAAGCGATAGAAGAGACCCCGGAAAAAAAAGAAACCGATGTCTCCTGCCAGGACCCGCACAAGAAACATCACACCCGGACCGGGCAGAAACGGCTTAAAGAGCTGGAAGACATGCTGGCGGCCGCGATTACCGAAAGAGACGAGAGTAAAGATAAATACCTGCGTACCCTGGCCGAGATGGATAATTTTCGGAAGCGGGTGCAGCGGGAGAAGGAGGAATTCCAGAAGTATGCGCTAAGCGAGTTCCTCCTCGATTTGCTGCTGATCTTCGACAACCTGGACCGGGCCTTGAAGGCCTGCACACAGCCCTGCGTGCAGGGGGCTACTGCCGGTCAGGAAAATGGGGGTAGTGAAAAATCGATCGTTTCCGGCGTCAGTATGATTTCTAAACAGTTCCAGGAGATATTGAAAAAAAACAATGTGATGGAGATCGAAGCCCTAAACAAGGTGTTCGATCCCAACCTGCACCAGGCGCTTAGCAGGGAAGAGCGGGAAAACCTCGCTGAACCGATGGTAGTAGAGGTCTACCAGAAAGGGTTCCTGTATAACGGTAAATTGTTGAAACCGAGCCTGGTCAAGGTGGCCATACCGGTGGAAGAAGAGATACCTATCGACACGGAAGAAGAGAAGAAGGAGTAAATGTGGCCAGGAATATCGGCATCGATCTAGGCACCACCAATTCCTGTATCAGCTACCTGGAAGGCCGGGACCCGGCCGTTATTCCCAACCCGGAAGGGTCCCGGGTCATCTCCTCCATGGTTGCCCTCAACCGGGAAGGCAAACGTATTTTCGGCAATATCGCCAAACGGCAGTTCATTACCAATAACCGGAACACCATCTGGTCGATCAAACGGGTAATCGGCAGGAAATTTGACTCCCCAGAAGTCAAGGCGACCCGGCAGCGCGTCGGCTTCGAGATCGCAGAAGCGGAAAATGGGGATGTCAAGGTCAAACTTGGGGATAAACTCCACTCCCCGGAAGAGATATCGGCCATGTTTTTGGGGTATCTGAAACAAATAGCCGAGGACTACCTGGGCGAAGAAATCGGAGATACGGTCATCACCGTGCCGGCTTCTTTTAACGATGCCCAGCGGCAGGCGACCAAGGTAGCCGGCCAGATTGCCGGTCTAAATGTAGTCAGGATCATCAATGAGCCGACCGCAGCCCTAATCGCTTACCGCGATAAAATCAAAAAAGACGGCCTATACGGGGTCTATGACCTGGGCGGCGGCACTTTCGATATCTCCATCGTCGAGGTAAAGAACGATGTCTACAAGGTTATCTCGACAGACGGCGATACGTTCCTGGGTGGCAACGATTTCGATGAAAAAATCATCGAATGGATCCTGGCCGAGATCGCCAAAGATATCTCGGTCGATATTTTCAGCGATAAGAACAACTCCCAGAGGATCATCCAGGTAGCGGAAAAAGCCAAGATCGAGCTCTCTTTTAACGAGGAAACTTACATTTCTATTCCCTACCTGCACCATTTCCCGGATGGCCAGAATTACCACTTCCAGAAAAAACTAACCCGCAGCCAGTTGGAACACGACACCCTGTATTTGGTCGATAAAACCATCGAAATTATCCGGGACTCCCTGGATAAATCGAATATGTCCCCTCACCAGGTAGAAAGGATCATCCTGGTGGGCGGCCAGAGCCGAATGCCGATCATCCACACGAAATTAACCCAATTTTTCGATAAAGAGCCCTTCCTCGATTTAAACCCGGAAGAGGTGGTGGCTCAAGGCGCCGCTTTGCAGTCGGAGATCATCAAAGGCAAAGTCAAAGACCTCTTACTCCTGGATGTTACCCCCTTATCTCTGGGGGTTGAGACCAAAGGGGACAGATTCACCAGGCTGATCGAAAAGAACTCCACCATCCCCATCAAACGGTCCATGATTTTCACCACCATTACCGACAACCAACAGACAGTTAAAATCCATGTCTTGCAGGGAGAAAGGCAAGTGGCTTCCCAGAACAAATCCCTGGGCTACTTTAACCTGGTCGGTATCCCGCTGGCGCCCAAAGGCATTCCCCAGATCGAGGTCACTTTTGAGATCGATGCCAACGGCATTGTCAGGGTATCGGCCAAAGATAAGCAAACCGGGCTTTCCCAGGGCATGAAAATCCAGCCTTCAAGCGGTCTTTCCCCGGAAGAGATCGACAAAAAGATCATCGAGGCCAAAAAATTTGAAGAAGAAGACAAGCAGGCGATGATAATGAATAGGATTAGGCTACAGCTCGAGGAAGAGCTCGATGCCGTGCGTTTTTTCTTCGACCGGCACGAGGAAAAGTTCAAGCTGAAAGAAAAAAGCGAGATCCGCAGCCTGATCGCCAAAGCGGAAAATGTGCTCAAAGAGAATGATCTCCGGGCCCTTGAAAATACGTTCGGTAAAACCCAGGCCCTGAGAACCCGCATCAACAAAATGCTCATATCGGAATTCGAAGATTAATCGAGGGTAAAAAGAATGGCAAAAAGAGATTACTATGAGGTGCTCGGTATTCCCCGCAATGCCGGCACCGATGAAATAAAAAAAGCCTACCGCAAATTGGCCATGCAGCACCATCCTGACCGGAATCCCGATAATCCGGCCGCCGAGGATAAATTCAAAGAGGCCTCGGAAGCCTATTCGATATTGGGCGATGAGCAAAAACGCCGCACTTATGATCAATTTGGCCATGATGGCCTGAAAATGGGCGGTAGGGGTTTTAACGATTTCTTCTCCGATTCTGTTTTTTCCGATTTTGAAGATATCCTGGGCGGTTTTTTCGGTTTCAGTACCTCCAGGTCGCGCGGGCAGTCCCGCGCTCCCCACCGGGGTCGCGACATGGGCATGGAAGTCAGCCTAACACTCGAAGAAGCTTACAAAGGCACGGAAAAAGAGGTCGAGATCAAGCGGGAAATCAATTGCGATGTGTGCGGCGGTTCCGGTGCAGAACCCGGCTATTCGCCGGAGAGGTGTGAACAATGCGGCGGTGCCGGTACTATCCGCCGCAGCCAGGGATTCTTTTCCGTGGCCACCACCTGCTCCAGGTGTAACGGCACCGGGCAGATGATCAAACACCCGTGCAGCAAATGCCGCGGCAGCGGGCGCATCCAGGAACCGAGGCGGATCAAGGTCAATTTCCCGGCCGGCATCGACACCGACCAACGGCTGCGCGCCAATGGCGAAGGGGAAGGCGGGTATCACGGCGGACGACCGGGCGACCTCTACCTCATCGCCAAGGTCGAAGAAGACAACCGTTTTTCCCGGGAGGACAACGACCTGGTCTATAAACTCGATATCACCTATGCCCAGGCCGCCCTGGGAGACGACATCAAAATCCACACCTTTTCCGGTTCAGAAAAAATTAAAATTTCCCCGGAAACACAGAACGGTAAAATCATCCGCCTCAAAGGGAAAGGCTTTAACCACATCGGCAGTTGGGGCAAGGGCGATCTGGTGGTCATCATCAACGTGCTGACCCCGGTCAAGCTCGGCAAACGGGAACGGGAACTCTTCCGGGAGCTGCGGGAAATCGAGCTCGGTAAGGGCCTGGGTGTGCACAGGGAAATGAGCGATCATCTCAATTAACAGATGACTTTTCGACGATTTTACTCCCCCCACACGCCCATGGATCAAAGCGTAACCATCACCGGCGACGAACTCTTCCACCTACGCAATGTTAACCGGGCCAAACCCGGGGATGAAATCGAGGTCATCGACGGCAAAGGGTCTCTCTATTATGGCCGTCTCCGGGATATCGGCCGGGAGGTCGCAGCGGTGGACATTTATAAGCAGGAAAACCTCCCCAAACCGCCCGTGCGGGTGGTGGTCGCCCCGTCGCTTATCAAGAAAAAAGCCATGCACCTGATGGTCGAGAAACTGGCCGAAATCGGGGTAGACGAAATCAGACCGGTTATCTTCACCCACACCGATGAGAAATTCTCCCCGGGCATGCTCAAAAAATGGCAGCTTATCGCCATCCAGTCCCTGAAGGTAAACAAAAGGCTCTGGGCCAGCGGTATCTTTCCGCCGGTCACCCTTGAACAGCTTTTATCCCAGGTCGGACCAATGGCCACCAACCTTGTCCTCGATATCGCCGGCCAACCGCTCAATGGTCTTTCACTGACCCTACCGGCCCTGGCCATTATCGGCCCGCCAGGGGATTTTATCGACCAGGAGCGCCTCCTGCTCAGAGACAAAGGCTTTTTTTTGGGCCGCATCAACGATTGCATCTTAAAAACAGACACAGCCGCCCTATCCATTGCCGCTATCTTAAAGACAAGCGAAGTAAGGACGATACCGGCATGATGGATCTCAACGGCCAGGTCGGCAAGTACAAAATCTTAAAGAAGCTCGGCTCCGGCGGCTTCGGCACCGTGTACCTGGCAGAGGATACCTTTTTAAAAATCCTGCGTGCCCTGAAGATCCCCCACCGGGTCGGTTCCCAGACAGAAAAGCTGTTGCAGGAATCGGCCGTCCAGACCCGGCTACTCGATCATCCCTTTATCGTCAAGCTCCTGACCGTAGACATCATCGACGGTAATATTATTATGGTCATGGAATACGTCAAGGGGACAGACCTGGAAAAACTGCTGGATGAGAAAGAGAAGCTGGATATCCGGACTGCTTTAAGGTACTTTCGTCAGCTTTTATCGGCCCTCGATTTTGCCCATAAGAACAAGGTTATCCACCGGGACATCCGGCCATCCAACATCTTGATCGATGAGAACGACGATATCAAAGTGACCGATTTCGGCACCTCCCGCCTCTTAGAGGAGCGGCAGTTTGCCACCACCAAGATCGGCTCCCCGCCTTATATGGCGCCGGAGCAATTCGAGGGTCGGGCCATACTGGCTTCGGATATCTATTCGGCCGGTTGCCTTTTCTATGAAATGGTTTCCGGTCTGCCGCCGGTGGTGGCCGCCAACCCCATCGATATCTATAAACGGGCCAAAGCCGGCGATTATCCCCCCCTGGCCAAGAAAGTCCCGGGCCTCTCCGCGGAGTTGAATGCCATTATCATGAAGACCCTGGCCCCGGATCTCGCCAACCGGTATCGCAATGTCGGCGATGTGATTACCGATCTCGATGCCATGGAAGACCGGCGCAAAGACAATACCGATGAGATGAAGAACATCAAGGAGCGCATCGATGCCCGGGAAACCCGCACCGATTACATGTGCTGGAGTTGCCGCAAAATCATGCCCCGTAAGCTCAAGAAGTGCCTCTATTGCGGGGCAGACCAGTAGTCTCGATAATGGTCTTGCGGGCCAGGACCGACATGGATCCAAATCCACCGGTGGCGAAACGGCCGCATGATCCGGCTTGTCCCAGGGAGTTGCGATTGCCGGGGTCTTCATGATTAATCTCTATGGCCCGGATAACCTGTCGCCAACATCGACTTCGAGCTAAAGTAACATAAGGCCCGCTCATGAGTCCCATCCCCATCGCTCCTGAAATATCGAGCCGGTTGACAAATCGGTAAAAAAGTATTAAATTAGTTCCAGGTAAAAGAAAACAGGATGTTCAATGATGAGAACGATAACTTTTGAGGCCGAAGTTCATGGGGGTATCATTAAGATACCGGAGCAATATGAAAATCTCGGCATAGACAGAATCGGCGTAACTCTATTTGTCAAAGAACCGGAAATAGATTCCGTGATCGGCTCAAAATCAAGAACAAGGGCCAGGGGCATATTGACCAAGTACAAGAACCCGGCGCTCCGGCGGATGGAAAAATCTGCCTGGGGTATGGCCATAAAGGATAAGCATGGTTCTGGTTGATGCGAACATTGTTCTGAGGTATTCGATAAAGAGATAGAAAAGTACCTGAGTAAACAGGCTGCCCGATAAAAACCAGTGCCTGGCCGGGGGATCGGTGAACCCATCGAAAAGGGTAGTGACAGCTTCCCGTTGACCTGTTACCGGGTGAAAGGGAAGCGGGCGAGCATCTATCGGCCATAGTGCATGGGTGATTAATAAACATGATCGCTTCCGAAGGATGAGTGACCGGATCCCCGGCAATAGTTCACCCTTCGTTTCGATGCTGTCCAGCTTCCCAATTAATAGTAAAACGTATCGAGGGGATAGATGATCGCTTCGGTCGCACCCGTGCACCCTTCTCTAACACCCGCGCACCGGTCAAACCGATTGTTGCACTACCCTTTCCGAAGCTCTTACTATCCTTTTTGAAGCTTGCACTATTCTTTCCGAAGCTGACACCGGCCTTTGCGAAGCCCATACTATCCTTTTTGAATTTCGCTCTACCCTTTTTTACCCGCTCACTATCCCAGTCGATGGCCGCACTCTTTTTGCCGAAGGGCGGGTTATCCTTTCTTAACCGGCGACTATCCTTCCCTGATCCCGCACTCCAACTTGTTAAGCATTGTCTATCCCCGGATAATAGCCGGCTTTCCTTCTCCAGGCTGCGACAATCCTTTATCGATCCCTCACCCCTTGTCTCCGCAAAATTAAGGCGGAGACAACAATGCCGCATGCGACCAAAAGGAGCATGCATCCGTTTCCCCTCCGCAAATTATAGGCAGAGGTTACAATTGGAACGCGACCCAGAAGTGGATGAATGCTCCCTTTCGTCGCATTCGCTCTTGTTGTTTCTGCCTTACCTTGCAGAAACAAGGAGCGTTCATCTGCTTCCACTAATTCCCCTCCATGTCCACGGAGAGGGTGGGGTGGGCAGAAATACTGTTGTCTGAACCGCAGATTAACCAGATGAACCAGATTCCGCAGAGGATGGTGGCCCAGTTGCCTGCCGAAAAAAGGCAAACTACCTACTGAAACCCAGCCGGATGATTTAGGGCTTGACGTTTTGTTGTTTTTCAGATACTATTACTACCGTGAAAAGCAATACGAATCCCAAACAGGCCGCAAAACCGGACGAAAGGATAGAATCCAATAAACTACGTTACCAGGATGTTTTTGTTCCCGGCGGTTTTCCACGCCACACTTATAACCCACGTGTTGAATTACAGCTTGAACAGAGGCTATCAGAGGTAAAGGATAACCTGTGCAAGCTTGTGACCGTTACTGGTCAAACAAAATCTGGTAAGACTGTTCTTGCACGGAAGATTTTACCACCGGAGGAAAGTATTTGGATAGACGGCGGCCTTGTATCCCAGGAAGATGATTTCTGGCATGTGATTATCGATAAGTTGCAGCTCTTTCAATCAGCGGAGAAGGAAGATAGCGAAATGAATTCCAACAAACTTGGGGGTAAGGGAACAGTCGGAGCCAATTTATTCGTAGCAAAAGGGTCGATAGAGATCGATATTGAAACGCAAAAGACACTTGGTACAAAGGTAAGCGGTGGTCGAACAATGTCCTCCCGTGTAGTGGCTCTTAGGGGTCTACGATCTTCAAACACTCCACTCGTTGTTGATGATTTTCACTACATTCCTCGGGATATGCAGGGAAGCATCGTACGTGCACTGAAACCGTTAATATTCGATGGTCTTCCTGTTGTAATCATTGCAATACCGCATCGCCGTTACGATGCTCTCAAAGTTGAAAGGGAAATGACAGGACGCATTTCTCCTATCGAAATCCCTCCTTGGTCGGATGTAGAGCTACAGTTTATTTCAGACACTGGTTTTGGAATTCTTAATTACCAAGTATCTCCAGATTTCAACGGTCTTCTTTCTTCTGAAGCCATTGGTAGCCCTCATCTCATGCAAGATTTCTGCCGTGGAATGAGCAAATTATTGAGCGTTGAATACAAGAGCAAGACTCAACGTCTCGAAACCACGAAAGATCAGGTGAAGGGAGTTTTTAGGGATGTGGCCGAGACAATAGGAAGGCCAATTTTTGAAAGACTTGCCCGAGGACCACGACAGCGAACAGACCGATTGCAGAGGAAGTTGAAGAATGGTAGATCTGTAGATATATATCAATTGGTTTTACATGGCCTTGCTCATATACGTCCTGGCCTGATTAGTCTTGAGTATGAGGAACTCCGTACTGCCATTAAAGATGTATCCGGGGCTCAAATTCCACAGTTGCACGAAGTTGCTCGGGTATTGAAACACATGGCTACAATCGCGGCTACCGACCAAAGCTCAACTCCTGTGATTGACTTTGAAAAAGAAGAGAAAAAATTGCATATAACTGATCCCTTTTTCGCGTTCTATCTGCGTTGGGGTGAACTGGATAGGTAACGGGGAGTGATAGCAGACAAACATAACAATGTAAGCGTTCAATTAACTGCATCTTCACAAGGGGTTGAATTTATGTCATGATGGTTTCCTGAAATATTGTACCGAGGAGGAAGCTATCATGGCAGAAGAGAATGGTCAAACGAGGCGTCAATTCTTCCAAAAACATATTGAAAACTGGAAGAAAAGCAAAAAGCCCCAGACGGACTATTGCAGGGAATTAAACCTGAGCTATCATGCTTTCCAGTACTTCCTGAGACTGTCGAGAGGAGAGAAATTTAAAAAGCCATTCCCCGTGGTAAAATTGGCGGACGGGTTCAGTTTGCAATCGCTTTGCCGGGTTTATGAAAGGCCAGGGAACGGTTCCATTAACCTGTGGATCGGTGAATGCCGGGTCGAGGTTTGGCCGGGATTTTGTTTGTCAGAAGATACTATCCCGGGTGATACGTACTTTTATTAAACCAAATTTCTCTCTTTTCATTTCGTTTGCAAATGAAGTATTCCTTACATAGAGAACGTCTTTGTCTGTTTAAATCGTTGAGTATCTCTTCTGTAATGTCCAAATAACCTGTTATGTTTTCCCAGCTTAATAGAATAAGCTGAGAAGGTGATACCGGAAGTGTCACCTCAATTGTAGGAAACGCCAGGCCTGGGGATTGCAACAATGGAGGGAGCTTAGATAGTTCGGGGTCAAACCAAACACATGGATTATCAGATGTTATAAAACCGAGGTCATCTCCTGTACAAAGAATTAAAAGTTTCATTTTGGAAAGAATAGGAAGCTGAATCTTTATCTCCTCTAAAACAAAAGGCCCCATCGGGCTTTCAGCTAATTGTTGAATTTCTTCCAGGCTGATTTTCTTTTCACTCCTGAATGTGGGTTGAATACCTTTTTTAAACTCCTCTAGCTCTTTTGGGGTCATGGACGATACAATTTGACGCATATTGATCATCCTCTCTGAAATGTTTCTAAACTGTTTTTGCCGGTGTTTGAGGTGTTGAGGTGTCCGGGCTTTCATCGCTGCGATGAAGGCTTTTAGTATTATATCACTACGTTTATCGAGCGGTCTCCGGTTAGCGAGTAACCTTTCTCTCACCTTTACAAATTCTGACTCTAGTCCCGCAAGATCATGCTCAACAACTAAATCACGATTACCATTCGGTAAAGAGATAGAGTAAATGTCTTGTTCGAAAAAAATATTCTTGGGAGCCTTCTTACTGGTTATTTGTCCATCCTTGGAAACTCGCCATACATATGGTTCTTGATCTGCGGGCGAATTGGGATCACACCAGGCTTTTAGGTAAGATTGAGGGATCCAATGCTGTTTCTTGTATTGATTTGATTTTACCATCGCATTTTTTATTGAAAAACCTTAATTTGTACTGTGAGGATATTTAGACATTGATTCAGTTAGGGATGGGGTTTTCGAAAGTAGAGGTCATTAATGGAGATCCTTGATCATCTTCCCTACCGTCTCGATCAAGGCCGGGATGTCTTTCTGGCAGATATCGAAAACTTGTTCTACGTCAATATCGAAGTAACCATGGGCAATTACATTGCGTACCCCTATCACGCCGCGCCATTCCACTTCTGGGTAGCGTGACAGTAGGCTGCCTCCCGTTTTTCCATCGATTTGCTTAAATGCTTCACCAACAGCAATCAAGATCATGCAAATGGCATCCAAACGATCTCGTCCTTCCTCGCTTTGCTCGAAAGCCCCGCTGGAAACCATGCCGGCGAAGCGCCGTGGAATTCGCTCTAACGCCTCTAAAATATCCTCTAATCGTTCGATCAGCTCATCTTTATCATACATAGCGCGCCTCTCGCAGAATACGCCGCCTCAATCGCGGGTTCATCCGCTCCCGTAGCCGCACCACGTCCACCCGCCGCGACAGCAGTTTTTCCAACTCTACTTTCATCCTGGCTGTACGAAACAGGTTCGGTACGTTTGTCTCGAATACGATATCTATGTCGCTGTCGCCTTGCATCTCGCCACGCGCAAAGGAGCCGAATACACCTAAAGAAATGAGTCCATATTCTGACTTTTGGCGCTCCATGAAGGTCTTGAGCAAAGTCAGTATTCTGTCTACCGATTGATCCGTCTTATTCATAGTTTCACCTCCACAATCATCATGCAGAAAGTATTTCGGGCCAGGTCAAATTCTATCCGCACCATTTTGCGTCCTCCAGGCAGAATATAAAACAAATCGACGGACATGTCAACACCTTTTCCATCTCCCGGCCGTCATGTCCCGCCAAGAACCACTCCCTTAGCCGCCTGGTCCGGCTTGTCCCAGGGAGTTGCGATTGCCGGGGTTTTCTGGTAGAATGGGGGGGTGAATAGACAAGACAGGGCAAGAATCGACGAATCGACGGTAGGGGTACAACCATGAAGATAGAAAAACTAAGCTTTTCCGGGCATCCGATCCTGGGCGATATGGAGCTTGATTTTACCGGGCCGGAGGGTAAGCCCCTGGACACCATTGTGCTGGCCGGGGTAAACGGATCCGGTAAGACCACCATGCTGGAACTGATCCGGGAAATTATGCTCGGTCGTTTTCCTGATTACCGCCTTATATTATCTATTTCACATATCCCTGAGCTTGGCCTGGGAAATATAGAATTTATAAGAAGCAATGATACAAGTCCAGGGTTATATCAATTTCGTGGACTAGAAGGAATAGAAAAAATAGATGTAAAACGAAGGCCCAGGGTCGTCTATATGCCCACGGAGATCAATTTCAACGAACTCCAGACCCAAAGCCTTAGTTTTACCTGGGAATACCAGGCTATAAACACGATCGATAGAAAATTAATCGAGAATATACCCTCTTTCATTGCTTCCCTGATCAATGGGGAGGTGTTCGCCAACCCGGACCTGCCGGCCAAACAGGCTATAGATAAAGTATGCCTGGAAATAAATACGCTTTTCGACATCCTGGAGATCGATGCCCTCCTGATCGGCCTGGAACCGACGGGAAAGTTGCCCCTTTTTGTCAACAGCGCCGGTAACACGTTCGATATCAACCACCTCTCTTCCGGGGAGAAACAGGTCTTTGTCCGGGCATTGGCCTTAAAGATGGTGCAGGCCAATAACTCCATTATCCTGATCGATGAACCGGAGATCTCCCTGCATCCCAGGTGGCAGCAGCGCATCATGAAGGTGTATGAGCGAATCGGGGAAAACAACCAGGTGATTGCCGCCACCCATTCGCCCCATGTGGTCTCTTCGGTTAGGAAAGAGAGCGTCAAGCTCCTCAAGCGGCGAAACGGCCGCATCGAGGTGGTAGACTACAAGAATATAGACGGTTCTTTGGGCCTACCGGTGGATATCGTATTACAGGCACTGATGGAGTTGGACAGCACCCGCGACCCGGAAGTTCAGGAAGACCTTACTAGCCTATGGGACATGGTTCATTCAAGGTCATTTGAAAGCGATGAGTTTAAAAGGCTGTACGGGAAGTTGGAAGAGCTTCTCGGAACCGAAGACGAAGATCTCCTCCTGATGAGAATCGAGATAGCTAAGCTCAAAGCTAATACGGAAAAGGCCCATGCTGGCGATCAAAAAGGCAGATAAACCGGAATTCTTTAAATCGTATGTCGAAGATCCTTCTCAAAAGAAGGCTCTCAGGGACTATATCCTGGAAAAAGAGCAGCAGCACCTTTGCTGCTACTGTGAGACCCAGATAAGCGGTAATAGAGAAGATTCCATACTCGAACATATCCGGCCCCGGTCTAAATACCCGGAATGGGAATATGACTACAATAACCTGCTGGTTTCATGCAGCAGTAAAGACAGATGCGGTCATTTCAAGAAAAACAATTTTAGCGATTTTTTCATCATCCAGACCGAAGAGAACCCGGCCGATTACCTGACCTACAGCGCCAGCGGAGATATCCGGCCCATCGATGAGAACCGGAAGGGCCGTGAAACGATCGATATCTTGAACTTGAACCAGGCTAAGCTCAAACAGGCCCGCAGAACCCTATTTAAGCAGTTGATTAAAATGATCAGGGCCGGGAACCTGGACGATTGCCTGGCATATTTCAAGGAGTACCCGGCTCTTGTAGACTATGTTAAGGAGAACTACCGGGGATGAAGGCTATAACCGGGTTTTTAATCCTGGTGATAGGTAGCGGCAAATATGGTTAATTTGACGGCTTCACCGATTCTTTTGATTTCCGGGCGCTTGCCCGACAAAGCGATGCTGTCTCTGACCAAATTTAAAAATCCTTCGCCGCGGGCTTCCATGAAACTGGTCCCGGTAATAGGACTCTCAAAATCCCTCATAAAACCGGCAAGCTGCTGGTTTCTTCGAATCGGTTGGCAGCCGGCGTAGAGGTTTTCTTCACTCAATGTGTTGTGCAATGCGCCGGGGCTCTGGATCTCGAGACGATCGGGGAAGAGGCGGATAATGATCTGGGAGCCGGTTAATTGGTAATCCCGGTGAACGACGGCATTGACCACTGCTTCCTGGAGGGCTGTATCGACAAAGGCTGTCCGGTCCCGGCGCCCCATACTTTCCTTTACCGAGGCCACGGCGATAAGCGGAGAAGACTGGAAGTATGGGTGATAATGATTAATTGACGCTTTTCCCTGGCATGCCGGATCATCGGCACAGGAAAAATGGCAGCCCGCTTATGCCGGGGATAAATGGGCCGGTAAAAAAGGATCGCCTTCATGGCCCACGGCATCCGCCTACCCCTGGAATAACTGTTTACATGGGGAGTAAACGCACGATGAGGTGCACACCTCGGGGAAATGGCACCTCCGTCAGATTACCCAGCACCATTTTCAAATCGTGCGGCGGTAATTTCAGATCATGAGGCACCTCCAGCAGATCGTCCGGCACCAATTCCAAATCGTCAAGCACTTCTGACAGATCATGGGGCACCATCTCCAAAACGTAAGTCACTTCCTACAGATTGCCCGGCACAATTTTCAAATCATCCGGCAACAGTTTCAGATCATGATTCCGGTCTGCTAAAATGCCCTCCCTTTTTTTCAGATTGTCATTCCAGTGCGACAGATTGTCCGGCGACAATTTCAGATTATGGTTCCAGTCCGCCAAAAGGCCAGCCGGTATTTTCAGATTGTCATTCCGGTGCGAGAGATTGCCCGGCGGCATTTTCTTTTGGCAAAACGGCTACTTCTTCTCATAAAGCGGCAATTTCTCCAGGCAGAGCGGCTTGTTCAAATCGTGAAACGGCTATTTCCTCAGACAGAACGGATATTACTTTTTATGCAACGGCGCTTTCTTTTCGTGGAACGGCAACTTCTTCCCATGCAGCGGCAATTTCTCCCGGTATAGCGGCCCATGCCGGGCATGAATCGGGGATTGTTTGCCGAAAGGCCGCGACTGGAGAGATAATGAGACCGGACATTGAATTCCTTGATCCAAAGGCTGATTTAGATAAAATGCCCCAGACGGACTATTGCAGGGAATTCAACCTGAGCTATCATGCTTTCCAGTACTTCCTGAGACTGTCGAGAGGAGAGAAATTTAAAAAGCCATTCCCCGTGGTAAAAGTGGCGGACGGGTTCAGTTTGCAATCGCTTTTGTCTTGCCTCAGATGAAATTAGTGCACGGGCTGCTTAAGCTCCAGGGACTCGACCTCGGGCCGGGATAGACCGGTGGTTTTGCAGATGATATCCAGGGATATGCCCTCCCTCACCAATTTCTTGGCGATTTCGATTTCCTTATTACGGGCACTTACTTCCATGGCTTTTCTTTCCCAGGTTGTTACGTATGGCATTTTATATTTCTCATCATTTTCCCAGCCGATCCCCGAGCGGAGTCGAGGGGCCAGGCGGAGTCGTAATCGCCGGCTTCATAAACCAGGCGGGAGGGGTTTACAGGTTTTCGGGTCATAGCCCTTATATGATACCCAAAACCGAGGCAAAATGCAATGCCCCATCGCCCAAAATTTTAATCTCTCCCCCCAACAATAAAACCAGCCCAGCCCTTCCAGGGGGTGTACTTTATCGATCGCTTGCAAACAAAACAAACATCAATCTCTTTCTTTTCATTAATCCCCCTCGGTAAAATCTTATTTCAAAATTACCGGTCAGATGTCGCGGGCCACAGCCCTGGCAGACTGGACATCGTCGCTCATAGAGGTGTAATCCCAGGCCCCGTACCGGCCGATGGAATAGATGGCATGACGTTTGAGAGAATCGAGCAGCGGTGGGACAATGACCGGCCACTGGTGATCAAAAACGATATAAGAAACAGGAATAACCCTGGGACTATAATGGAGAATCTCTTCTTTGCCCTCGATCAGACCCAGCCTGTGTAAAGTAAAGACAATCTCTTGCAAGAGACCGGGGCTGGAGGCAGCGGCGGGGTCTGTCACCGTCTTTTCCAGGTAGCCTTTAACGGTCCCCCCGGTTGGGTAGAAGCCGACGCGATAAAAGGGAAATTCCTTTTCCGGCAGGTAGACCCAATGGAACCTTTTGCGTTTCTGCCGCAAGACCACGTTCACCACCAGGGTGGAGATGTGCTGGAGATGCCGGGAAGGGGGAAAAGCCCCGTTCGGCTCGATCCGGTCCAGCAATAGGTTGAGGGGCATGGTGCTGATCAACCGGGAGTAAGGGAAAATACCCCCATTCGTCCGCACCTGCTTGTGGTCGATATCGATGGCCAGTACTTCGGTGTCGAGCCGGACCCGGTCCCGGACAGGCGCGGCATAACTCTCGATGAATTGCTTCAGACCGTGTGTGGGGTAAAAGAAGTGCGGGTTGTAGCCCAGGCCGGAAAACCGCTGGCCTTTGGCCCCGGCAACGATGCCGGCCTTATCGGGCACCGGGATACTGCCTTTATCCATGTTGGCCGCCAGCTCGCCCGGGTCCCGGCCATAGTATTTGCTTAAAAAAGGTTTAAAGAACAATTCATACAGGCTTTGCCCGAAGTTGTTTTGCAGGTGCTGCCCCAGGCTCGACCCGCCCTGGCCCGGGCTGCCGAGGATCTCGGCCAGGATTTTTTTCTTCAGCGGCCCGGGCAGAAACGAGAGGTGGGACTGGATGGGGAAGGGAATGAACCGGTCCAAAAGGTAGACCAGGCTTTTCCTCCGGTATTCGCTAAACCGGGCAAAGCCTTCCATAAAGGTCTTGATCTCCGCTTTGTCTTTGAAATGGAAATAGTGGCCGCCATAGTCGAACCAGTATTCCCCGGAAAAGTACTGCGTGGACAGACCGCCGATGTGGTCCTCTTTTTCCAGGATGAGATAGGGTTTTTTTACGTGTAAGGCGGCGGTCAAGCCGGAGATACCGGCGCCGATGATAATGACCATGGAATGGGACCGCTCACGGCATCCGGACCCGAGACAAGAAAATCCCCAGGCCCAGGAAAAATAGGAGCAAAAGCCCGGTGGTGACCAGGGTGATGATTTCGCTGGTGTAAAAGTTCAGCAGCACGATACCCGAGAGCACGAGCTGGATGAGGAGGATGACGGTCACGGTCCTGGCCGAGCTCAGGGAAAATCTCTTCTTTAGCCGCAGGGCAAAATGGTCGGGGCTGCCGCGGAAGGGGGACTGCCCGTGCTTGAGGCGCAGGATCATGACATAGACCATATCGAATATGGGTATGCCCAGGATCAACAGGCCGGAGATAAAGGCCAGGTTATTGTAGCGGCTGTAATCGCCCCAAATGGTGAGAGCGCCGATCACCAGGCCGATAAACATACTGCCGGCATCGCCGAGGTAGATTTTGGCCGGTTGCCAGTTAAACTTGAGAAAGCCCAGCAGGGCGGCAGCCAGGCTGATGGAGAGGATAGAGATAATGAAGTTGGAGGTGTACAGGGAGATGACGAATATGGTTAAGGAGCAGAGCATGGCCACCGATGAGGCCAGGCCGTCCATGATATCGATGATGTTAAAAGCATTGATAATGGAGAGGATCCAAAAAAAAGTCAGGACCGTGTCCAGCCAGCCGGGTAAAAAAAGCAGGTTGATGCGGATGCCGCTCTTTAACAGGATGTAGGTGGCAATGACCTGGAAGAGGAATTTGGTGTGCGGGGTCAGCGCCTTTAGATCATCGAAGAGGCCGACGATTAAAATGATGGAGCTGGCAAACAGGATGCCCAAAAGCTCCCGGCTGAAGGGAAACAACAGCCCGACCGGGGAGATAAAAGCAAAGTAGACGATCACACCGCCCATATAGGGCACAGGTTCCTGCTGGGTCTTTAAGCGTCCGTCCGGGTAATCGAGGATTTCGTAGCGGAAAGCCACCCGTTGCGTCACCGGCGTGCCGTAAATGGTCAGCAGTAAAGCCAGTATAAAAGAAAAAATCAAGACAAGTTCATTCATGTTTCCTGATCCTTTTTTTTATCAGGCCGCGTTTTAAAAGGGCCCGTTTCAGCAATTTTCCTGTTTTCATCAACCGTATTATAATTTTCGGCGAACCGATTGTCAACAGGGGCACCCAGATAAAATCTTTCAAGATGATAAACGGCAGGGCGCGCCAGTTTCGTCTAAGCTCGAAATTTTTGATCAGCGTCAGGTAGCGGTTCTTGACCAGGTGGTATTTGATCGCTGCCGGTCTTGACAGGGAGAGGGAGAAACGGGAGAGAAAGTTTTTCTTAAGCGTACCGCTGCGGTAATGAAAGACAACCGCTTCCGGGTAAAACAGGGTCTTTAGCTTTAGGCGGTGGGCCCGCCAGCCGATATCGAAATCTTCCCAGAAGATGAAAAAATCTTCGTCGTAATATTCGCCGTCGATCTTCAATTTCTCCAGGGCCGACCGTCGAAACACCGTGGCCGCCCCGCAAACGGAAAATATGGGCTGCTCCTTGAGCTCGATCTGGCGGATAGGCCGGTTAAAACCGATCTCCTTTGGAAAGAGCGAGGCCGAGGGTGTTTGCCCGGCCGAATCGACTGTCTGGCGGTCAAAGCGCAGGATCAGCGGCGACAGGATATCCAGGTCAGGGTCTTGCGCAAATTTCCCGGCCACCAGCCGGTTAAATCCTGCCTCCAGGATGATGTCGGAATTGGCCACCAGGATCAGGGGGGCCGTGCTCCGGTCTATGCCCAGGTTGGCGGCCCGGGCATAACCGCTGTTGTAATCCAGAAACATGGGAATGACCCCCGGGTGGGCGGAAATGATTTCCCGCGAGCGGTCGGCAGAAAGGTTATCGACGACGATGATCTCTTTGAAAGGGAGGCTTTGCTGTGCCAGGGAGCAGAGGTTGTCGGCCAAGAATTTTCCCGAGTTAAAACTAACGATAACGATGGCTATATCAAGCTTACCCTGACCGGGATGAGTAGGCACCGATGGTTTTAGATAATCCCGATGGCTTTGCCGCCCTCATAAAAGCCTTTGAGGATGAAGTCCAGGTCTTGATCGGTGTGGGTGGCGGTAAAAGAGGTGCGGATCAAGGAATCTTCCGGCGGCACACCTGGGGCGATAACCGGGTTGGTAAAGATGCCGTAATCTCTCAAGAAGTGCCAGAGCATAAAGGTCTTTTCCTCGTTGCGGATAAACACCGGGATAATGGGCGTCTCGGTATTACCGGTGTGGTAGCCCATATCGGTCAATTCTTTGTTCATGCGGCGGGTGATTTCCCACAACCTTTCCCGGCGCCACGGCTCAGTCTGGATGATCTCCAGGGCTTTTTTAGCCGATCCCAGGGAAGCCGGGGTGATAGAGGCCGAGAAGATCAAGGCGCGTGCCGTGTGTTTGATGTACTGGATAATTTTCCGGTCGCCAACGACAAAACCGCCCAGGGAAGCAAAAGATTTGGAGAAAGTGGTCATGATCAAATCGACATCATCCACTACGCCATAATGTTCGCATGTGCCCCGGCCGTTTTTGCCGAGCACGCCCACACCGTGGGCATCATCGACCATGATGCGGCAATGGTGCTTTTTGGCAAGCTTAACGATTCCCGGCAGGTCGGATAAATCCCCCTCCATGCTGAATACACCATCGACGATGATGATTCTGCCTTTGTCTTCCGGTGACCGTTTGATTTTTTCTTCCAGGTCCTGCATATCGTTGTGTTTGTACTTGACCACTTGCGCAAAGGAGAGCCGCACCGCATCCATGATCGAGGCGTGGACCATGCGATCGAGAAAAATGATATCGTTCCGACCGGCAATGGCCGATATCGTGCCCAGGTTGGTCTGAAAACCGGTAGACATGGTCAGGGCTTCCTCTTTGCCCATGAATTTGGCCAGTTTCTCTTCCAGTTCCACATGCAGGGAATAGGTGCCGTTGAGAAATCGCGACCCGCAGGTGGATGAGCCGTACTGTTGCACCACACTGATGGTGGCATCTTTGATCTTCTGGTCGTCGAACAGGCCGAGATAGTTGTTGGACCCAACCATCAAAATCCTTTTCCCGTTCACCCAGACATAGTTGCCTTCGACCCGCTGTATCTCGGTAAAATAGGGGTAAAGGCCGGTAGCCTGGGCCTCTTCGGCCCTGGTGAAATCGAAACATTTCTTGAAAATGTCCATTATAATTTACTCCCGCTTGTTTTTTCTTGGGATTGACTTTCTCTCTGGCCGTGAAAAAGCCGGTTTTTTGGGTTCAAACAGAAAGTAGTCATCTCTACTTCTTCTTTATCCTCTCGTTTTTGTTGGTAAAAAAGCTGGCCGAGAACTTCTGGTGGGTCTTTAAAGACCAATTGTCCTTAAAAACCGCGGTAAAGACGATCTCCCCGGTGATGTTCAGCCGGCCGATCAAGGCCGTGTCGTTGACCTTGAAACGGATTTCGTTCTTCTTTTCAAGATCCAAAAATACGGTCTCGTTTTCGGCCCGGGTCTCGACGTTGAGCTCGGCAGCGGTGAAGAACAGTTTGGAAAAAGTCAGGTTGTCGTTGGCATCGAGTACGATCATGAAATTGGGATGAGAAGATATCTGGATACCGTTACGGGGGACAATCTTGATCGTAAGCACCCCTTCATCCCCTTGCGTGACCTTCTGCGGCGCCACATTGGCCGTGATACTGAGGTACTCTTCCTGGGCACCACTGGACAAACAAAACGCTATCGAAAAAAGAACAAATAGGATCAACCTGGCTTTTTTTTGCATTACTCCTTTTTATACACCATTTAACCCCGAATGTCAATATTGATTATCAACCAAAATCAATTGGATAATTTGGGGGGAGATTTGGGGTTGACAAAAAATAAATTTGTGCTTACAATTAGACCTTATCTTAGGAGGATAAATGGCACTAAGAATTAATGAAACCTGTATCAGTTGTGGGGCTTGCGAATCCGTATGCCCGACCGGCGCAATATCCCAGGGTGATGAAATTTACGCCATCGACCCCAAGAAGTGCGTCGAGTGCGTGGGGCATTTCGATACCCCCCAATGTGCGGATGTGTGCCCGACCGAATCCTGCGTTAAAGCCTGATCACCAAAACACCTTCGTCTCTATGAACAGTTGGGGGTAGCCGCGTTTAGCGGTTTACTCCAGCCATTATAGCCCGGATTAGCGAAGCAAGAGACATCTACCCGGGAATATTTCCCGGGTAAACGACACATGTCTCCCGGGTGTCCTTTTAAAAGGACACATCGCATGCCGGATCTATGGCAAAGGAATTGCTACTCCTATTACCAGGAGGTTAAAATGAAAAGAATAATGATTTTATTCTGCACCGTAATGATGGTTGGTCTCTTCGCTTGGGCCGACGAAAACAACCTGGACCCGGTCGATGTCAAGTCTTATGATAATGCCCGGGTCATCAGGGTTAAGCACAGCGAAGGGGAAACCTTTGTGAAACGTAGTTATGACGAAGGGTACGAAGAAGCCTCCCCGAATCTCCCTGTATTTGAGAAAGATATAGTCGGGACGACGGATGGCCGGGTGGAATTGTACCTGGGAAGTCTGAATTATCTCCGGCTCGACAACGACACAGAGGTCGAGTTCGATAAAGTCCCGGCTTTAAGAAAGACCGATATGGCCCTGCGCCTCAATAAAGGCGGGATATACCTGGATGTGACTAACCTTGACCATGAGAAAGATATCGAGCTCCAGACGCCCGATTGCGGTTTATTCTTGCTGGAACCGGGGAAGTACCGGATCGATGTGAATGAGGACGGTAATACCGAAGTCCTGATCGAGGAAGGCAAAGCCGAAGTGACTGGAGAGGATTACAGTCGCGTCCTGGGCGCCGACCAGAAGATCGTTATGTCCGAAGGCCGGGTGACGGAGCGACCGGACTATGCCCAAGCTTCCGACTCGGATAATTTCGAAAACTGGAACGAGGGTCGGAATGAAGACCTGGGCAATGCCCGGTATACGTCCTCCCATTACCTGGACGATGGATATGAAGATTGCGAGTACGAGCTCTCGCGCCAGGGCCGGTGGAGATACAGCACGTCCTACAATACCTATATGTGGATACCCTACCACGTAGATGGGGGCTGGAGTCCCTATTATAACGGGCAATGGATCTGGCATCCCATCTACGGCTACGTGTGGCACTCCTATGATTCCTGGGGCTGGTACACCCACCATTATGGCCGTTGGCACTGGAGTTATTATGACGGCTGGTGCTGGCTTCCCGGGTATCGCTGGTCCCCGGCCTGGGTCAGTTGGTATGGGCATGATAACTACCATGGCTGGTGCCCGATCGATTACCGCAACCGGCCCATTATCGTGGTTAATAAAAGCTGGTTGAAAAATTATGATATCCGCCGCGGTATGCCGACCCATTCGAGTTCGCTCATTGTCGTTAAGAAGAGTCAACTCTCTGCCGCCCACATCAGCAAAGTGGCCTTGCGTAATTCGGAATTGAACCATATTTCCCAGAAAGGCGTGGTCTTTAAGGGCAGAGCGCCGGATGAGAAACCAGTGGTCGGAAAAGTCCGGTTAACGAATGCCCGGGGCAAGAGCGTGATCTATAAGGAAAACGGCGTCTCTTCTACCGACCGGTACCGGAAGTCTAAGTCCTATACGGTCACATCGAGGGGACAGAACACCGATAAGAAAGTCTTTTCCTCCAGTACCACCATCAAGAAAACCAATAAAGACCGGTACGATGGCGGCAACTCCGGTACTAGAGTCTACCGGAAGTACTCTTCGAGCTCCTCAGGACGTAGCACCACGAGCTCCGGGGATACGGGCTCGCGGACAGTATCTAAGAAATCGAGTTATAAGTCTTCTTCATCATCTTCTTCCTCTTCTTCCAGCGGTTCCTCTTCCGCCACCAAAAAGATCAAGAAAAAAGATGGGGTTTCCCAACCCTACTTCGGTTCCCATTCGACCAGCCGACCTGTCTATCGGTCATCCTCGTCCTTATCGACCGCCAATTATTCTTCTTCGGCGCCTATTTCCCGGGGATATTACTCCTCTTCCTCTACCACCTCTTCTTCTTACTCCTCTCCGAAAGTGGTGTCTAAATCGAGAAGCTATAGTTCCGGTAATTTTGGGACAAGCAGCTCGTCGTATACCGGCAGTCCCTCAGTTAAATCCTCCTATAAAAGCTCTGCTTCATCCGTAGGATCATCGATTCGTTCCTCTTCTCCCAGTCGACCGGTAGCGGTACGTTCCTCCTCATCTTCCGGCTCCTCCTCTTCAGGCACAGTTGTGAAAAAGAAGAAATAGAGCGATTCAACTTTTTGAAAAAGAGCTGCTTGAGATGGTGTTCAGTCATCATCTCGGCAGCTCTTTTTTTTTATGGAATCAGGGGCGAAAAGTAAGACCGTGACCGCGGGGGAAGAAGCCGGGAATCTCTACCGGCAAGCGGCCGCCGGGTGGGCAGGCCCCGGACAACACTTCGAATAGGGCTTCCAGTTGGACATTCCGCGCCCCATACGTGACGATGTAAGTGTCGATGCCGGGGAAACGACGGATATCGTAAGGGTTGCCCAGGGCAGCCACGATGACATCGGGCCGCTCTGCCAGGACCTGGGCCACGACCCCGGCCTGGGCGATTTCTTCTGCCGGGTTGCGGGTGGAGGTGCAGACGATAACGGTCTCTTTCTCGGCCAGCATCTGCTTCACTGCCGGGGATAGCCCCAAGCCGGGAGCAATGGCCCGGCATTCGAGATGGGGATAAAACCGGCTGCCGATGCGGTATAAGGCCGAAGAGGCAGGGGCACGTTTATCATCGACCACATCGGGGCCGCTTCTCTCTTTCAGTAATTCCAAGACGAGAATGCGTTTATCGGCAGCCAGGGGTAAAAGATCGGCCTGGTTGCGCACCAGGGTGATGGACTGCCGGGCGAGATCCAGCTCGAGGGCGATAGAGCTGCGGGCCTGCCGGTTGGCCTGGTCCGGATCCACGCTCTTTCTCTTTTTTTGCATCGATCCCAGCTTCTCTTTTAAGCGGCAGACACGGGCAAAGGCTTCATCGATGGTTGAGACCGGGATGACGCCGGCCTCGACCTGGGCGATCAAGCGGTCGATGAGCTGCTTTTGAAAGGCCAGGGTGTGGCTGGCGATCAGCACATCGATACCGGCCTGCCCGGCCTGGGTCACGATTTGATCGACCGTATAATTGTCTTTTATGGCCTTCATTTCGAGGCAGTCGCTGAAGACCACCCCCTGGTACCGGTGGCCGGTCTTTAAAATTTCACGGATGAAATAGGGGGAAAAGGTGGCCAACCGGCTATCCTGGCGGGGAAACACCACGTGGGCGGTCATGAGTGATGCGATGTCTTGTTCGGCCAACCGTAAGAAAGGTGCTAAACAGTAATGGGAAAAATCATCGGCCGCTACGGAAGCCTGTGGGAGATCGAGATGAGAATCTTTATCGGTGCTGCCATGCCCGGGGAAATGCTTGCCGCAGGCGGCCACACCGGACTCTTGCAGCCCGTCGGCAAAGGCGCTGCCAAAAGCGGTGACTATATTCGGATCATCGGAGAAAGAGCGGCTGCCGATGACCGGGTTATCGGCATTGACATTGACATCGAGGACCGGGGCAAATACGCCGTCAAAGCCGATGGCGCCCATCTCGGTGCCGATGATTTTCCCGGCCAAGCGGGCGTTTCCCGGGTTTTGCGTGGCGCTAAGGCCCATGGCCGAGATCACGGTGGCCGCCGATTCGCCGAAACGCACCACCAGGCCGCCTTCCTGGTCTACGAAAATGGCCGGACTGATCTTGCCCAATGTATGGATGTGGTTGGTTAGACCGGCGGTCTGGGTAATGGAACCGATATTCCTGGAAAACAGGATGACAAACCCGATGTTGTACGCCTGGATGAATTGCTCGCTTTCCGGGGGCAGTTCCTGACCGGGGAACCCGATCATGAATAGCTGCCCGATTTTTTCCCTTAAAGAGAGATTGTCCTGTCCCATATTTTGCTAGCCCGCCCCCCGTGGCGGCTGAAAACCGGGGGGAAAATTTCAGTTCCCGAGGTTCTTCTTGTATATCCTTCTTCTCTTGTGCTGGCGGGGGTTGTAGTATTTCCACTGGGCCTGGATCTTGGCATTGTGCTCGAGCTCCGGGTTGGATTCGGCAATCAAAAACCCCCGGCGCATGGCTGCCCTGGCTACTTCGATTATCATCAATAGGTCGATGCCCAGTCCACGGTGGGATTTCTTAATACCGGCCAGGTAAAAATCCAGGACTTCGTTTTTCCCTTTGATGACTTTCAGGATGTGGTACCAGCCAAACGGGAATAACCGGCCATTCGCCTTTTGAAAGCCCCGGGATAAACTGGGCAGGGCCAGCACAAACCCGACCGCCTCGTCCTTTTCATTGACGGCCACCTGCAAGAGATCCTTATCGACGAACGGGAAAAACTTCTTGACATAGCTCTGCATCTGTTTTTCAGACAGGGGAACAGATCCGTAAATCTCTTCGAAAGCCTCGTCGATCAGATGAAAAATCTCGGCGACCCTTCTCTTGACTTCTTTCTTGCTGGTAAATTTTAAGAGCCGGATATTGCTCCGTTCTTTGATGCGGTCGGCCAGTTTGAGCAGCTTCTCCGGTATGCCTGTTTCATAAGGCAGTTTGGCCTGCAACTCGATGTAATCGACATCCTTTTGAAAGCCGTATTTCTCCATGAATTCCGGGTAGTAGGGGTGATTGTAGTAGACGGCGATGGTGGGCAATTGATCGAATCCTTCCACCAACATGCCTTCCGGGTCGAGATCGGTAAACCCGTGGGGCCCGGTCAAGGTTTCCATTCCCAACTCTTTTCCCCACGCTTCCACGGCTTTTAAGAGGGCATCGGCCACTTCGTAATCATCGATGCTATCGAACCAGCCGAAGCGGAGGTTTTTGGTTTTATATTTTTCATTGGCAATATAGCTCATGATGCCGGCTACCCGGCCCACCGGCCGTCCATCCTTGTAGGCGATGAACAATTTTGCGCCGGCCCGCTCAAAGGCGGGATTCTTTTCCGGGTTAAAAATGTTCATCTCGTCGAATATGAGCTGAGGCACCCAATAGGGATTACCCTGGAAAATCTTAAAGGGAACTTTTACAAAGGTTTTTAGATCTTTTTTGGTTTCAACAGTTCTGATTTCTAGGCTCATTTTTACCTCAGTGGCTATTATATACCCAAGACCGATTGTGTTTCAAGGACAAAAAAATTAAAAACCAATCTGGGATGGCTGCCGGTTATTTGGGTTTGAGCTGGCTGTCCATCATCTTAATGACATCGTTGGTGATATCGGCCGTTTCGTCAAAATAGGCCACCACGGTAATCTCCATGATGACAGTCAATCCTTTTTGCTGGCCAACCTTCTGGATGATGGGTTTAATCTCTTCCTGCAGGGTGCCGAGCTCGATCTGGGACAACCGTTGGATCTCGGCGTCGGAATCTTCGATGAACCGTTTCAGCTCGGTCTTTTTATTCTGCAAATCGAGCGCCTTTTTCTCTTTGGTGCTGATGTTGAGCGCCGGGGAGGCAATATCCTTTTCGAGTTTAACGATCTCGGCCTGGAGGGCCTGGGCCTGGATGCGTTTGTCTTTACCGACATTCTCAATTTTAGCGGATACGGCCTTACCCCGGGCTGTTTCCTGGAGCAACCGTTGGGCATTGATAATACCGATCCTGGTTTCGGCAACCAGGAATATCGCCATTGTTACTATTACAACCAAAACAACAAGAATTTTCTTCATCGTTTTTTTACTCCTTTTAGTTCCCTATTTTAGCATATCTTCTCCTCTTTGCCAAATTTTAAATTGAAATCCTTCTCTTGCTGAAGGGGAAGGTTTTTCCGGCAAAAGAGATCCCCGGGCTATACCGGGTTTTCCCCCGCCGACAAACCAGATGGGGTTTTTGTCATTTGTCAGGGGGTTAAATGAAATGGCATGGGGGTAAACACTATCTGCACAGAGCTTATAACGGAATGTACCGTATGGGCAACCGGTCGCCCTTAGTTTTGATCGCCCGATTATTGACAAGAGGGGAGTAACATGGTACTATTCAGCTTGTATGTAATTGAAATGGAGGACATCCGATGAAAAAAGGAATACATCCTGACTACGTGGAATGCAAAGTGACCTGTGCGTGCGGCAACAATTTTCTGACCCGGGCCACGGTGCCGAAACTCGAAATCGAAATCTGCTCTTCCTGCCACCCTTTCTTTACTGGAAAACAGAAGTTTATCGATACCGAAGGAAGAATAGATAAATTTAAAAAGAAATATGGCTACCAGGAGCAGTGAGAAACTCTTTTCTTACCTCGATACTGTTCACGATAAATACCGGGACATCTCGGACGAGTTGGCCAAGCCCGAGGTGGTCAAAAACCAGAAGAGATTCCGGGAATTATCCAGGGAGCTCGCCAACCTCAAGCCTTTAGACCGCAAATACTTCGAGATCAAGGACCTGCTCACGCAACTGGCGCAAGCCGAGGAATTGGCTGCCGGTACTGAGGAGAAAGAGATCAAAGACCTGGCCAAAGACGAGATCGAGACCTTGATCGGGGAGATCGGGAACCTGGAGATAGGGATCAAATCCTTGATGGTTTCCGATCAAACCGACGACAACCGCAACATCTTCCTGGAAATCAGGGCCGGGGCCGGGGGCGACGAGGCTTCCCTGTTTGCCTCCGAATTGATGCGCATGTACACCCGGCTGTCGGAAATAAAAGGCTGGAAGGCCGATGTCATTTCCACCACCTATTCGGGTATCGGCGGTATCAAAGAAATTATCGCCTATATCCGGGGCAGCCAGGTCAACAAGTATTTGAAACACGAGAGCGGCGTGCACCGCGTGCAGCGCGTGCCGGTCACGGAAGCCGGGGGCCGCATCCATACCTCCACGGTAACGGTTGCGGTGATGCTGGAAGTGGACGAGGTGGAAATCTCGATCAATCCCAAAGACATCCGTGTCGATACCTTCCGTTCCTCCGGGGCCGGGGGCCAGCATGTGAACAAGACCGAATCGGCCATTCGTATCACCCACCTACCCTCCGGCATCGTGGTCTCCTGCCAGGACGAGAGCTCGCAGCACAAGAACCGCGAGAAAGCGATGAAAGTGCTGATGGCCAGGCTATATGAATTCGAACAATCGAAATTGGATAACGATATGGCCAACAACCGCAAATCCCAGGTGGGCAGCGGGGCCAGGTCGGAAAAGATCAGGACCTATAACTTCCCTCAGAACCGGGTCACCGACCACCGCATCGAGGGCCGCAATTTCACCATCGAGCCTGTTCTTGACGGCAACCTGGAAGAGATGCTCCGGCAATTGGACGACATCTATACCCGCCAACTGCTGGAAGATAAGTTTAAAGAAATCATGGTTTAGTGCGCTACGGCGATCTTTTCTCGGGCACAGTCAAAAAACTCAATGAACCGGGGCGGGCCCTGGACATCCAGGTGTTGCTGGAAAGGGCTTTTTCCCTGACCCGCAGCCAATTCTATATCAAAAAAAACGACCCGGTCCTGGACCGCCGGGGACTGAATCGCTTCTACCGCTGGCGAATGCGTTTTTTACGGGGCGAGCCCCTGGCCTATATCTTGCGGGAAAAGGAGTTTTATTCCCGCGCCTTTTATGTGGACCGCCGGGTGCTGATTCCCAGGCCGGAAACGGAGCTGCTGGTGGACAGGGCCATAGACTGGATCAAGGGGCGAAAAAGCCCGCTGCGCATGCTCGATATCGGCACCGGCAGCGGCGTGCTCGCCATTACCCTGGCCGGCCTAACCGGGGCCCGGGTGACCGCCGTGGATATCTGCCCGAAGGCGCTGGCCGTGCTCAAAAAAAATATCTTCCGGCATGGGCTGGAGGACCGGGTTATTCCGGTATTGGCCGACCTTTTCCCGCCGCTGCCCAAAAACCGGGAAGAGCTTTTCGATCTCATGGTGTCAAACCCGCCTTATATCCCGGAAGAGGACTGGGAGACGCTGTCGCCCGGGGTGAAAGATTATGAGCCGCCGGGGGCGCTGCTGGCAGCCACTGGCGGTATGGCCGTTATCCGGCGCATCGCCGGCCGGGCCGGGGCCTTTCTAAAACCGGGCGGCGCCCTGTTCCTGGAATTCGGCTTTGGTCAGCAGGGACGGGTAAAAGAGGTTTTAATGGGGGCGGGATTTTCGCGGTTAGCCTTTTTCGATGATTACCAGGGCATTCCCCGGATAGCCATGGCGCAGGTATGAGAATCCTCCTGGTCAACCCCTATATCACCGATTTTACCGCTTTCGATCTCTGGCTCCGCCCGCTGGGCCTGCTCTATATAGCAGCCGTCATCCGGGAGTACACGGACTGCCAGGTGTTTTGGCTCGACACCCTGGACCGGTTCCAGGATGGGGTAGGGGAGCAGCCGGATGAATTGGGCCGGGGTAAATTTCCCCGCACCTTCGTGCCCAAACCCGGTATTTACCGCCCGGTTCCACGCAATTACGCCCGTTACGGTATACCGGCAGAGCATTTTTTCGACCGCCTGGAGAACCTGCCGGAGATGGACTTGATCTTGATAACCTCACTGATGACCTACTGGATCGATGGGCTGCAATTTACCCTACAGGCCCTAAAAAAGCGCTTCCCCCAGGCCAAAACGGTGTTGGGCGGCATACTGCCCGGTCTTCTGCCGATAGAGATTCTCAAGCGGCAGATCGGGGCCGATTACTTTATTTCTGGCCACGGTGAAGCCGGCGTGTTAAAACTGATTGCCGGCCTGGGGGGAAGGGTCTCTCCCCACCCCGATTTCTGCCAACCGGACCGGCTTCCCTTCCCGGCCTTCGATCTTTTGGGTAACCGCACCGCTTTGCCGTTGCTCACTTCCCGCGGCTGCCCGTACCGCTGTTCCTACTGCGCCTCACACCGGCTGAATGAACGATTCCAGGAACGCTCTCCGGCCCGGGTGCTGGCCGAGATGACGGCCATGCAAGAACGATTCGGCACCCAACATTTTATCCTCTTCGACGACGCCCTGCTGGTCAACAAAGAAAGGAGGTTCCGGCAGATTTTTTCCCGGCCCAGGGAAGAGACCGGGCTGACTTTCCATACGCCGAACGGTATGCACCCTGGCGAAATCGATCGCTCCACGGCAGAAATGCTTTTTTTAAGCGGTTTTCAAACCTTGCGTTTGAGCTTTGAATCGACCTCGGCCGATATCCTTGAAAAGAGCAACCGAAAAGTGACCGTGACCCAGATGATCCAGGCGGTAGATAACCTGGAAAAGGCCGGGTTCCGGCGCCAGGATATCGGTGTTTACCTGCTGGCCGGTTTCCCGGGACAGGAAGCGGCCGCTATCGAGCAGGCGATTCTCTTTGCCGCGGATCTGGGTGTGGTGCCCCACCTGGCCTACTTTTCCCCGGTGCCGGCCAGCCAGGATTTTATCGAGCTCCAGCGTTCCGGTCTCCTCTCCACACCGGTCGATCTTTACGAGACCAACAAGATCTACTTTCTCTACTGCAAATCGGGCCTGTCTTTCGAGGAGATCGCCAATATCAAGGCACTGGCCACAAAAGTGGCCCGCCGGGCTCAAGCCTAATAGGTTCTATTTCTGGCAGATCACTCGCTGGCTAAAGCTGTTGTTGGTCTCGTCCATTTCCGACACGGCGTTATTGTTGTCTACAACCAGTTTGAGTAGGTGCACGCCGCGCGCCAGGTCTAAATTAGCGGCTGCCGGGAACCACACCCAGGAAACCGAATTGCCCGGGGTCTTTAACAGGCCGGTGGGATCGATCGCACCGAGCCTGATGCCGCCCCAGGGGAGAGCGCCTTTATACATCTGGATGGCCACACCGCTACCCAGGTCGTAACCGGCATCGGGCACCCCGGCTGTACCGATATTGGCGATAGAGACCCTGATCTTGCAACCCGGTTCCAGGGAGACGTTCTGCACCACCAGGTCGGGTAATTTGCGAACGGGCACCTGGCCCTGGCCGCAGACCATATTCTCGACCACCGCCGTGTTGTTATCTTCAACGTTCTCCTGGACCAGGTTCCAGTAATCGACTGTGGCCTTGACCGAAATCGGTGCATTCACATTATAACTCAACACGCACAGGAGCTCCCCACCGGCTGGTTGCAGTACCCGGTCGGGATCGAATTCCCAGATGGAGCGTCCGCCCCAGCCGTTGCCGTTAATGGTCAGGTAAACACCGGCACTCTTGGGGTGGTGAACCGAGTAAACGGCCTCCGGCAAGGGGCCGGGCCCTTCGTTTCTCACCAGTATGGCCAGCTCGCAGTTGGACGTCGTCTGGATGCCGACAATCTTTAAATCGGGTCTACCCAGCACCACTGGCCGTCCAAACCCGGTGACCGGCCGCTTCACCTGCGCAGAAGCCGATGCCGGGAGGTTTAATCCCAGGCCCAACCAGAAAAGCACGATGGTCAACAACAAAACCAAACACCATTTTAAAACCCCGTTTCTCATTTTTTCCTCCGCCCCCCATTATATGGTCAATCGCAGAAAATCACAAGGGGTAACGATAAATTAAAATCAACCGGGGGTAGACTCTTGAATTCTTCTCATATTTTGATTATCATTGAGACGACATGGTACTGAAACAAACTGAACGATTGGGTATGCCGGAACATTACGAGTCGCGTTTCGATGTATTCTTCAACCTGATGAAATTCCGGGTGCGGGAAATTCTACTGGTATCGAGCTCCTATGATGCTTTTGTGCTGGAAGAAGATGGCCGGTTATCGGACCGCCTATTCAGCGAGTACGCCGATCTCAACCTGAGTTCTACGCCGCGCATCCAGAAAGTGGCCAGCGCCAAAATGGCCCTGGAATCCCTGGAAGAGGCCCAATACGACCTGGTGATCACCACCACCCGCCTGACCGATATGAACCCGCTCGATTTCGGTAAGCAGGTCAAAGCGCAAAACCCGGACATGCCGGTGGTGCTCCTGACTTATGAATGGTTGGAGGCAGATTTCTTAAAGGCCTTGCGCGAGAGCTGCTGCATCGATAAGATTTTTTACTGGGCCGGGGATACGGCCATCCTGCTGGCGGTCATCAAGTACATCGAAGACCTCAAGAATGTGGATAACGACTTCAAACAGGGGGTGACCGTGGCCCTGATCGTGGAAGACTCGCCGCGGTTCTATTCGATGTTCTTACCGATCGTCTACAAAGAGATCATGACCCAAACACAGATGCTGATCTCCGAAGGGGTCAACTTCCAGCAGCGGCTGCTGCGTATGCGGGCCAGGCCCAAAATACTGATGGCCGAAACATTCGAAGAGGGGATGCGTCTCTACGAAAAGTATCAACAGAACTTATTGGGCGTCATCTCCGATGTTGAATTTTCCCGCCGGGGGAAGATCGATCGACTGGCCGGTTTTAAGCTGGCCGAACGGGTCAGGGCCGACTGGTCCGATCTGCCGATATTGCTCCAGTCTTCCAAACCGGAAAACGCTGAAATGGCCAGCCGGGGTGGCCTCATTTTCCTCGACAAAAATTCGCAAAACCTACTCGATGAAGTGCGGCGGTTTATTCTTTCTAACTTCGGTTTCGGGGATTTCATATTTAAAGATACCCGGGGTAAAGAGGTAGCCAGGGCCGGTAACCTGTCTGAATTTGCCGATAAAGTCCTTCTCGTCCCGGAGGAGAGCCTGCTCTACCATGCGCGTCGGAACCATATCGCCTTCTGGCTGCGGGCCAGGACCGAATTCGAATGCGCCAGGAGATTGAGGCCGGTGAAGATTTCCGACTTCCAGGATACCCAGGCGTTACGGGAATTTATCGTCACCGAGATCCACCGGCTGATCAACCGCAGCCATGTCGGGGTGATTACCGATTTCGGCAAAGCCCGCTTCGACTTAGACACCGCCTTTACCAAACTGGGGGCCGGATCATTGGGTGGGAAAGCCCGGAGTATCGCCTTTATCAACGCCTTACTCGCCCAAACCGACATGAAGGAAAAATTTCCCGATGTGGATATCAAGATCCCTAAAACCTATGTGATTTGCAGCGAGACCTTCGACCGGTTTATCGGGCAGGACGACCTACGCCGGTTCGCCATCACCGAGTCGGACAATAACCGTATCGCTGAAAAGTTCCTGGGGAGCTCTTTACCGGGGGATATCATGGGAAAATTACAAACCCTGATTTGGCATGTCACTTACCCCCTGGCCGTGCGCTCATCGAGCCTGCTGGAAGATTCCCAAACCCTGCCTTTTGCCGGTCTCTACTCCACCTATATGTTGCCCAATAACCACCCGGACATGCAAACCCGGCTGACGCAACTGGCCAATGCCGTTAAGCTCGTGTATGCCTCGGTCTTTTACAAATCTCCCAAAGAATATGTACGTAACGCCAATTTCCGCATCGAAGAGGAGAAAATGGCTGTCATCATCCAGGAGATTGTCGGCCAGGAACACCACGGCCGGCTCTACCCGGTCATCTCCGGTGTGGCCCAATCCTATAACTTTTATCCCATCTCCCACATGGAACCCGGGGACGGCATTGTCCAACTGGCCCTGGGTCTCGGCGCCGCTGTGGTAGAAGGGTCGCAGACTTACCGTTTCTCCCCCCGCTACCCGCAGATGCCCCCGCCTTTTTCTTCGGCGCACGAATTCCTGGAAAAATCGCAGACCTATTTTTATGCCCTGGACCTATCCAACCCGGACCTGAAAATCAGTAACGATGAAAAATACAGCTTGCTCAAGCTCGACCTCTCGGTGGCAGAAGCAGACGGCACCCTCTTCTTTGTCGGCAGCACGTTTTGCGGCGAAGATAATGTCATCAAGGATTCCCTGTCTATACCGGGGCCGCGCTTGGTCACCTTTGCCAATGTACTGAAAAACAATATCTTCCCCCTGGCCGGTATACTTAAGGAAATTTTGCATGTCGGCCGATACTCGCTGGGGGCCGACGTGGAGATCGAGTTTGCCGTCAACCTGTTCAAGGATAAAGAGAGAAAACCGGAATTCTATATGCTGCAAATCAGACCGATGGTGGCCGGCCGGGAGGATGCGGAAGTGGCCATAAAAACCGTAGACCCGGCCCGGGTGATATGTATGTCGGAGCATTGCCTGGGAAACGGGGCGATCAAGGATATCCACGATATCGTCTACGTCGATCCGGGACTATTTAATGCGGCAAAAACCCGGCTTATCGCCGAGGAGATCGGCCAGATCAACCGGCTGATGCGAGAAAAAAACCGGGATTACATCTTGATCGGCTTTGGCCGCTGGGCTACATCCGATCCCTGGTTGGGGATCCCGGTGGAATGGCACCAGATTTCGAAGGCGCGCGTGGTTATCGAATCCAACCTCGATGGTTTCAATATCGAGCCGTCGCTGGGTAGCCACTTTTTCCACAACATGATCTCGCTTCGCATGGGTTACTTCCATATCCAACGGTCCGGTAAAAGCGAGTTTATCGATTGGGATTGGCTACAGAAGCAAAAGACCTCCGCCAGTACCGCCCATGTCCGGCAGGTACACCTGGCAAAAGCCCTGGAAATACGGATCGATGCCAGGTATTCCCGGGGAATAATCGTGAGATCATGATTTTTTTTCAACAGAGGGTTGATTTTGAATGAAAATTATGGTATATAATAGCTTCCCGCTGATTAATGAATGGGGCTGTAGCTCAGTTGGGAGAGTGTCTGAATGGCATTCAGAAGGTCGAGGGTTCGACTCCCTTCAGCTCCATTTTTTTCGATCATTCATAGAGGTTATGAAAAAAAATAGATTTTTGTTTCTTTTAATGCTCCTATCGTTTCTTTTCATCTCCCCCTTAACCCCCGATAACGGGAATTTCAAGGATTTGAAAAAAAAGGTGGAAGTTATCGGCCGGGTTAAATTCAAAAAGAATGTACCGGTTCATTTCCTGGGCCGCAATGATATGAAAGCGTATATCGGGGAATGGTTCGAACGCGAATACCCCAGGGAGCTGGTGGAGAAAGAGGCTTTATTTATCCGGTTGATGGGATTTGTGGCTGGAAAACCGACAGATATCAGGGAACAACGAAAACAGGTGCTGATGGAGAATAGCGGCGGTATTTACAACGAGAAAAATGGCGAGCTCCTGGTCCTGGAAGACTACCGCACGACAGATGCCATGAACAGCCTGGTCATCGCCCACGAGCTCAGGCACGCCATCCAGGACCACCATCTCGATCTAAAAACGCTCTTATCCGGCCGTCCCCCTTCCGACTTCGACGACCGGCGTCTATCTTTGCTCGCCGCCCTGGAAGGGGACGCTACCTTTATCATGCTCCAGGTCGGCGATTTCGATTCGGAGCTCCTTCAATCGGGTTACGCCGGCGATTCCTTGCTCTCTTATTCCCCTACCGGTAACTATGCGCTGCTTTCCTCGGCCCCGGAAATCGTCAAACAGCAATTTATCATGCCCTACATGGAAGGCATCAAATTCATTGACGCTATTTTCCAGAAACAGAAGTGGGACGGCATCAGCCGGGTGATGAGAGAGTTACCCGTGTCCAGCGAGCAAATCCTGCACCCGGAAAAGTACCTGGGGAAAGAGACCCCCCTGGCAGCAACCATCGATTACCGGCCCGCAGGCTTTACCCTGTACCATAGCGGCGTTATCGGCGAATTTTATCTCAATATCCTGCTCAAGTCCGATGGCCGCTATGTCGATTATGCCGAGGGCTGGGGCGGCGATTGCTTCGAGATTTTTCGCCACCCCACCAGCGGCAAATCTTGCCTCCTATGGGAATCTTTATGGGATAAAGAAGGGTACTGTAACAGTTTTTACCAGGAATTCAAGCGGTTCATCGAGAAAAGATTTAGCTGCACTTTCCGCCAGGGAAAAACCGGCGATCACGGGTTTATTGCCGGGAACTCCGCTAACAACTATTTCTTTATCCACAAGAAAGGCAACAAGATTTTTTACATTCGATCAGACGACAGGGCACAAATAAACGATTTCATCCGTGGAGGACATTATGATTAATGCAACCCAGATCAGAAAAGGAATAATCATCCGTCTCAACGAAAAACTCTACCGGGTAGAAGATATGGAGCACATCACCCCCGGCAAAGGCAATGCCGTGGTGCAAACCAAGATTCGCGACCTGGTCGACTTGACCATCCGCAATTTCCGGTTCCGCTCCACCGAAAAGGTGGAGAAAGTGGTGCTGGAGAACAAGCAGGTCACTTTCTCCTACCAGGATGGGGATCACTACATATTCATGGATAGCGAAACCTATGACCAGATCAGCCTCGATAAGGACTTTTTGGGGGAGGTCGTCTATTACTTGAAAGAGAATGTCGAGTACACCCTGGAGCTATTCGAGAAAAAGCCCATGAACATTACCCCGCCCATTACCCTGGAGTTTACCGTGCTGGAGACCGAAAAGACCATGAAAGGGGCCACTGTCCAGGCTTCATACAAACCGGCCAAACTCGACAACGATTTGGAGGTGATGGTTCCCTCTTTTATCGATGCCGGTAATATCATTAAGGTCGATACCCGGGACGGCTCATACATAGAGCGCGTCATGAAGTAGACACCGATGAAATAGTCCCTGGGACGAGGAGAGACTGGAGGTGAACGCATGAAAAACGTATTGGCTGTTATCCTGGGTGGTGGGAGGGGCACCCGGCTTTACCCGCTCACCCAGGTTAGGTCTAAACCGGCAGTACCCATCGGCGGTAAGTTTCGCCTCATCGATATCCCCATATCCAACTGTATTCATTGGGGGATCCGGAAAATATTTATCCTCACCCAGTTCAATACGGCCTCCCTGCACCGTCACCTGACCAACTCCTACAAATTCGATAGTTTTTCCCGTGGCTTTATCGAGATCCTGGCCGCCCAGCAAACCCTGGAGAACATGGATTGGTACGAAGGCACGGCCGATGCCGTGCGCAAGAACCTCCAGTACATCGACAACCAGGATATCGATTACGTGGTCATCCTATCCGGGGATCAACTCTACCGCATCGATCTTCTCCATTTTATCGATTCCCATAAAAGCCATAAGGCAGATATATCCATTGCCTCAAAGCCCATAGACCGGCGAGTGGCCGGGGGCTTCGGTGTGCTCAAGATCGACCAGGAGAAACGGATCATCGATTTTGCCGAGAAACCCCAGGGGGATGAAGTATTAGACCGGTTGGCCAATAATCCCCAGTACATCGGCACGAACTACCCGGAGAATTTCCTGGCCTCGATGGGTATCTACATCTTCAATAAAAAGACGCTGTGCGAGCTGTTGATGCAAAACGACAAGGAAGATTTCGGTAAGCAGATCATCCCCGCTTCCATTAAGACCCACCGGGTCTTCTCTTACATTTTTAACGGTTATTGGGAGGATATTGGGACCATTCGCTCCTTCTTTGAGGCAAACCTCGATTTCGCCAATCCCTTGCCGCGGTTTAATTTTTACGATGAGATCAACCCGATATTCACCCACGCCCGCTTCCTGCCCGGGTCCAAGATTAAGAATTGTATGATCAACCATGCCCTTATTGCCGAAGGCTCTATCCTCGAAGGTAGCAATATTTCCCATTCGGTCATCGGTATCCGGTCAGTCATCCAGGAAGGCTCTACCTTAAATCGGGTAGTGATGATGGGCGCCGATTATTATGGGCTGGCAAAACCGGATGAGAAAAGCCCGCTTGGGATCGGGAAGAATTGCTTTATCCGCAACGCCATCCTCGACAAAAACGTCTGCATCGGCCACCAGGTGCATATCGATTACCAGGGAAATATCAAAAAAGAGGACCGCGGCTCCTACCATATCGTGGACGGCCTGGTGGTGGTTCCCAAAGACGGCGTCATCCCGGCCAAAACCACCATCACCGATTGAATCTTTAATACTTCCACTGCACCCCAAGTTTTCGCATCATCTCAAATGTATCTATATAAGATAGATTGAACTGCCGGCAGACATTCGGAATGGGAACCTTTCTCCTGGCATATGGCGCAAGAACTTCATCAGTTCCCCAAAATTTTAAGAGAAGACACATATTTATCGAAGGTCTTCCCATACAATCCGGTAAGTTTATATGCTTCGGAGTAAAGAACTTTACCTTCCCTGGCAGCCTGGACCACCGCATAAGTAAATCTCCGCCCGATGCGCATAAACTGGGTTTTGAAGAAGTCCCCACCCTGTGAACGTTCACCACTTTTCGTCCGCTCTTCGCCAAGATAATCGTTGTAAAAATCAAGGAATTCGGTTTTTTGGATCATCCCCAGGTCCAGTACCCTGCGGGCAGCAACAAGTCTACTGACCTTAAATTTTTGGGCCATATATTGAAACGGATCTGCATCACGTGGTATGGAAGGCCATATTCGACGTATCTTTTCCTCCGGGACGAGAAATTCGGCCGCTACCCGGTTACATAACTGTTCTATCCTGTTTTTTGCCGGTTTCATTTCACGCAAATCGAAAGCAGCACCACTGCCAAGAAATATATGCGCCAGCTCATGGGCCAGGGTAAACATCTGGGCAGCCTTTCCATCGGCTCCATTCACAAACATCAATGGCGCATAATCGTCTACCAGGACAAAACCGCGAAACTCCCCCGGATCAAGCTTCCGATGGGTGTTGTTGCCGACAATCCCGTTGACGACAACCAGTACGCCAGCGTTTTCTATGGCATCGCGCAGAACACGTAGCGCATCCGACCAGGTTGGTTGTTTTGCGGCCCATTCTTCATCAAATCCTAGCAAACCGCGGATTTCCTGGGCAATAAATAAAGGTTGGTCGTTGATCTGCACCGATTTCACAAATGAAAGCCGCTCCTGGCCTTGCTCGATCAGGAATTCACGCATCCAGGACTGTCTCCGTTCCATCATTCGAATCGATTCTATAAGGTCCGGGCTGGGTCTATAGGTGATACCATCATCTTGTGTCCGGTAATACGGAATAGGAAGAGGTTCTTCTGGCGATTCGTCAAGGAAAAAGTAACCCAGGGGGGTGAATGTGGCTTTAGCCAGGGATTCTAATTGCCGGAGTGTCGGCTCGCTCTCACCATCTATCCATTGCTGTATTTTCGGAAATTTAGGTTGTAAGTTGCCCGTTGTTTTAAAAGAACGATCTATAGCCCATTTCAAGACAACAGGATTAACTTTAACCTTGCTCATAATAATATTCTATACAACAGAAGGGGGTGAATGTCAAGAGTGAATTCTTTACTCTTAAATAGTTTTTTGGGGGGGTAGTTTAAGAAAAACCCCGCTTATGACGATATTGAAGCTGAGTTTGCGGAAAATCCCCGGAAGATGCCCGGAAAGCCAGGCGTCGAGGCGGGAGGAAAGCCGGCCCAGCGGCAGGAAGATAAATTGCGGACGAAAGATCACCTGGGCGAAAGGGGGAGAAAAATAGCCCAGGTAGCGAACCGAGATGCCGCTTACCCCATGCCTGGCGAAGAGGGCCGTTAATTCATGCTCCGAGAAGAAGACCTGGTCGCGCGAGTACGCTTTATCCACCTTTTTGCGGATAAAGCGCATGAACTGGATCAACGGGTTACCGTTCTGCGGCTCGATAGCCAGGATACGGCAGCCCGGGCCGGCCAGGCGTACCAGGTTCTCCATGACCGCATCCAGGTCGGGGATATGGTGCAACGCGCCGTTGGCCAGGATCGTATCCACCGAAGAGCCGGTCAAATCGACCGTTTTTATGTCGGCGGTTAAAAACTCGGCCCGCTCATTACCCCGGTTGAAAATCCGGGCTGCCTCGATCATCTTCGGGGAATGGTCGATGCCCAGGTATGTCTCATAGTGCCCCTCCAGGTAACGGGCGGCAGCGCCCACACCGCAGCCCACTTCGAGCAGCCTACCCAGGCGCGGCGATTCCTGAAGCATCGGCCTGAAAGCAGCCAGGAGAAGTTTTTCCCGCGGCAAAGCCGAGACCGGGACCACATCTTTCCGGGCATAAGCGGACACGATGCGGTCAAAAAGCTCTCGATCTTTTTCTTCAATCTGCATGAATGCCCCCTCGCAGAGGCAAAGCCATTATACCATAAGGTTTCCCACAGTCAACCGCAGCCAGCACCCGGGAAAAAAATATTCCCCGCAACCTTTTTTTAATTTCTTACGTCTCAATGATTACAAATGGAAAATCTGATTGCCGGTTTAATGAAGAAAGATGAGGCAGCTTTCAAGCAGGTGATGTCTATGTACAAAAACCAGATTTTTAACTATTTGAACATGATGCTATATGACCGGGCGCTGGCCGAAGAATTGACCCAGGATACGTTTGTCAAGGTCTACTTTAAGGCCGGGTCATTGAAGACCGAAAACCTGAAAGCCTGGATATATAAAATCGCCACCAACCTGGCCCTCTCCGAGCTGAGAAAACGGAAGGTTAAAAAATTCCTCTCCCTGCAAGAGGTCAAAGAGGTCCATTGGTCATATAATCCCGGTATGGGCAGCGAGATTGCGATTGAACAAATGCTGTCGATATTACCCGAGAAGTACCGCGTCCCGGTGATCATGAAAGATATCAACGACTTTTCTTTTGAAGAGATGGCCGATATCCTGGAAAAACCCATCGGCACCATCAAATCGTTGGTCTTCCGGGGGCGACAGCAGATCAAGCGCAACCTGGTTTTAGAAAGCGGAGGCTTACATGGATAACCAGAACAATATTTTCGATACATATTCGGAAAGCTTCCCCAGGGGAACCCTTTCCCTGGGCGAAGATTTCGAGGACAAGGTCTTCTCACGGATTAAGAAGATCAAGAGAACCAGGCGGAACATCGTTGTTGCCCTGGTCGGTATTTGCCTGGTCTCTCTGGTGTTTATCGGTCAGAACCTGATCTTTGAGAAAAAACCGGCCCTGATCCAGGCCCATCGGGAAACTTTAGAAGAAGTCCCGATCATTGAGAACGTCGAGTTTGCATCGTTTGATTCCCAGGATCAGTACACCATTGAGAACGTGTCTTACGCGGCAGATAGCCATTCGATTTAGGAGGCAACCATGAAACGGATCATTATTATCGTATTTATTTTTATCCTGTTTTTCTTCACCAACCACATGCAGGGCAGCATCACCCAGGTAGAGAACGAGGTCAAAGGCGTGCTTCACAAAGTCGCCCCCTCCCTGGTGAAAGTGGTCTGCCAGTATCAAAAAAACTACATTGCCACCGGTATCGCCGTTGATAAAGACTATATTCTCACCAATATCATGGTCATCAGCAACCCCTGCCAGCAGATTTACGTGGTGACCGCTACCGGGCAGAAATACCTGGCCGAAGTGGTGGGCAAAGACAGCCAGTCCTCGCTCACCGTACTCAGAATCGATTCCAAAACCTTAAAACCGATCCAGATGGCCAGCCGGTACGAAGTCGGCGATTGGATCGCCCTGGTGGGCGCCTTCTACAAAGAATTTCCTTCCATTTTCCAGGGAATATTGAGCAGCACCTCCGCGGACGAGATGATCCTCAATGCACCAGCTGTGCCAGGCGCTTCCGGCGGCGCTGTGGTCAATAAAAAAGGAGAATTGATCGGCGTCATCCGCGGTACTTTCGGTTTTGTCATGAGCCCCGATTACACTTTTAAAGATCGTTCGGCCGAGCTCCTGGTCAGGAGTCCCAGGCTGCAAAATAAAGACCTCTGCTATGCCCTGCCCATTAACCGGGTCAACCAGGTTTACCATGAGCTCCGGCAATTCGGGAAAGTACGGCGCGGCTGGCTGGGTATCGATATCGTCAGCGATGGCCAGCAGGTAAAAATCAACAGTGTGGTCAAAGGTTCGCCGGCAGAAAAAGCCGGCCTGAAGAGCGGCGACATCTTCCTGGCCATCGATGGTCAACCCATCGCCGAACCCATTGAAATTACCTACATCGTCCGGGCGGTCAAACCCAACCAAAAAGTAAAGATCAATATCCAGCGGGAGCAAAAAGAGAAAACGGTAGACGTGGTCATCGGCGAATTCAAAGAGGCCGAAAGTGTCGACTGGGAGCAAGTCAAGCCCAAGTTCACGGGAAGACCGGTGCCCCTGCCCGGTATGGAAAATTACGTATTCAACTTCTCCGGCTCGCGGACCCTCGGTGTAGATCTGGTTGAGTTGACCCCGGAACTCGCCAAAGAATTCCTGGTAAAAGAGGGTTTCGGCCTGATGGTCTCCAAAGTCTACGACGGCAGTGCCGCCCAGAAAACCGGACTGGCCGTGGCCGACATCCTGGTCGAAGCCGGCGATTTAAAGACCGGCCAGGTAAACGATATCCGGGCAGCCCTGGCCAAAGTAAAAGACAACGAGGCCATCCCATTGAAATTTTACCGGAAAGGCCAGGTCCAGACCACGAAGATTATCCCCGATAAGAGCAACCAGGATTGGAATTATTTCTTAGATGAATTTCAAGATAAAGTAAAAAAACTCAACATCAAGATCGACCCGGAAACGACCCAGAAACTGCGGCAAATCGTCGAACTCAAGGGCGATCAGCTGGTGGTTGACGGTCAAACCATCCAGCTCGATGCCATCCGCAAATATAAAACCCAATTGGAAATGATGAAGCGCGAACAGGAGCGATTGAAGAAAGAAATCCAGAGACTCACGGAAGAATTGGAGAAGAAATAATATAAACCCGTATTTGATGGACTAAAATTTCACAAAGAATTTAGCGAAAATTATTTGATTTTCTTTTCCCCCTGTTCTATAATACCGGCGTATGAAAAAATCAACAGTCAAACGTGTCAATCAAAAAAAAGGAGGTTTATATGAAATTAACGATTAAGCACCAGGACACCTATTCACGGGGACAGCTCCTGTTAAGGAGTTTCTTCGGCGTTCTTTACATCCTTATCCCCCATGCTTTTTGTTTCTTCTTCGTCGGCATCTGGGCCGCTATTTTGATGTTCCTGGCCTGGTGGGTGATTCTCTTTACCGCCAAATTTCCCCGTAACTGGTATGAGTTCATGGTCGGCTTCTATAACTGGCAAGCCCGCGTCAATGCTTCGTTATGGAACCTGGTAGACGACTACCCGGCCTTCTTCCCCAGCGGTACCAGCGAAGCGGTGAAACTGGAGGCCCCCTACCCGGAAACACTCAGCCGCGGACTGTTACTCTTAAGAACATTCTTCGGCTGGCTCTATGTCGGTCTTCCCCACGGTATCTGCTTGTGGATCAGATCGATCGGTTCGGCCATCCTGATGTTCCTGGCCTGGTGGGTGGTGCTCTTTACCGGCAAATACCCGGAAAACTGGCATGCCTTTATTGTCGGCACCATGCGTTGGTCGATGAGGGTCACCCTTTATATGGCCAATATGACCGATGAGTACCCGCCGTTTAGCGGCAAAGAGTAAACAGAAACAAAAAAAAGTAGAAAAAGAAAGAGCAGAGTTAACTAGACCCGGCAGTCTCCTGATGGGGACTGCCGGGGACTATTCGCAGCGGAATGGAGTACAAAAATGAAAGAGTTTAAGCGAGGGACAGCATGAGCGATTGGGGCGGATTAAGAGAGGGTCATGGAATCCCATTACCCCAGCCCCACGAGATATCCGGCCGGGAAAAAGAAGATGCCATGGGCTCCTACCTGATGATGTTTGCCGCCTGGGGATTTGGACTGCCCCTACCTTTTATCAGCCTGATCGCCTCTATTATTTACTATTACCTCAACAAGAAAGACTCCAAATTCGTCGGCTTTCATGCGTTCCAGGCCCTCATCTCCCAGATTCCCATTGCTTTCCTGAATGCCGGCGCTATATTCTGGCTGCTCATCCTCTTGATCCGTGAATTTAAGAGCTGGCAGGGGTTTTTGTTCTACATAATCCTGACTGTGGGCATGAACATCCTCTACCTGGTCTTCTCCATCATCGGCGCGGTTAAAGCCCGGAAAGGGCAATTCTATTACTTCTATTTCTTCGGTAATATTGCCTTTCTCAGGTTCTATGGGCCGAACGCCGAGAAGAAGGAAGAAAAAACCGGCCCCAACCTCCCCCCCCGGGGTTTCTGACCAGGTTTCATCCTTTCCTGGACCCAGGAATTCATCATAAAGTATTTTTTTGTTGAAAAATGGGGAAAACTACGTTATATTATACTAACACTTAATGTAACCATGGAGGTTATATATGAGAAACACACATCTCAGGTTGTTTATACTGTCGCTGGCCATTTCCCTGGCCTTGTTTGCCCTGGCCGCCATCAACCCGACCACGGGAGGAAAAGAAACCATGAATAAGAAAGATAAAGCACCAGATAAAAAAGTCACCGTCTATGACAGCCGCTCCAACCGGCTGCACGAGGTCGATAAGATCGCCAAATCGGGGGCCGAGTGGAAAAAAGAGCTGAGTCCCCTCCAGTACCGGGTAACCCGGGAAAAGGCCACAGAAAAGCCCTATACCGGAGAGTTTGTCCAGCACCAGGACAAGGGGATTTACCGCTGTGTCGGCTGCGGCACCGAGATATTTCTCTCCAGCCGGAAGTTCGATTCCGGTTGCGGTTGGCCCAGTTTCTCTGCACCGATTGCCGATCAGAACATCGCCTATCAACAGGATAATTCCCTGTGGACCGAATCGCGCACAGAGATACTCTGTCCCCGGTGCGGCGCCCACCTGGGCCATGTATTCCCCGATGGGCCGCAGCCGACCGGTCTGCGTTACTGCGTTAATTCGGCTTCCCTGGAATTTGAACCGGCGGCCGCTGTCCCCATTCCAGGAAAGAACGAACCGGCAAAGAGAGAGAGTAAAAAAACCGAAACTGCCGCTTTTGGGGCCGGTTGTTTCTGGGGCGTAGAAGCTGTTTTCCGGGATGTCCCCGGCGTGGTCGAGACAGCCGTCGGTTACATGGGCGGCAGCACCGAATTCCCCACCTACCCGGACGTATGTACCGATAAGACCGGTCATGCCGAGGTGGTGCAAGTATCGTTCGATCCTTCAAGGGTCAGCTATGAAAAGCTCCTCCAGGTATTCTGGCAAAACCACGACCCGACCACACTCAACCGCCAGGGGCCCGATGCCGGCAGCCAATACCGGTCGGTGATTTTTTATCACAGCGAGGAACAGAAATTAGCCGCCATTTCCTCGAAAGTCAAGCTGGAGATGTCGGGCCGGTACAAACGGCCCATCGTCACCGAGATTACCCCGGCAGCCGTTTTTTACCGGGCCGAAGACTACCACCAGCGTTACCTGGAAAAGCGCGGCCTGGATAGCTGTCATCTACCGTCATCACCAGGAGAAAAGGATGAATAAGAAAACCATTTTTTTGATTATTTTGTGGGTATTGGTCTATCTCTGGGCTTTCCCGGTCGAGCAAGAACCGGTATTCACCGGGCTGACCGACCCCGGCCATGAAAGGCTACGGCTTTGACCGCGATTGGGGTTTCGGCCACCGCGTCATCGAGCTCTCCGACGGCAAAATCCTCGAATAAAAAGGGGCTGGCTCAAATTCCACTGGAAGAAACGAATGCTGGAAAAATATCATTTTTATGATATAATGCCTTCATGGAAAAAATGGGAGGCTGATATGCCTATCATCAAACCGGTCAGTGATTTAAGAAACAATTCTAGCGAGATCTCCGAGCTTTGCCAGGCAGGGAACGAGCCGGTTTTTGTCACCCGGCAGGGTAAAGAAGACATGGTGGTCATGAGTCATACCCATTACGAAATGCTGACCAACTTACTTGAGTTGTATCAAAAACTGGGCGAGGGGGAAGCCCTGGATGCTGCTGGCGATAAAGGTATTTCACACCACGACATGATGAAACGCTTAGACGGAGAAAAAAATGGTTAGAAAGACAGTGGCCATAAATGACGATTTGATGAGAGACTTAACTCTCTTTGCCAAAAAAGGACAGAGGGATTTTTCCAGCGCCTTGAGATATGCGCTACGCATCGGCCTCCTGGCAATCGAAAACCCCGAGTTGACCGTCCAAGAGATTAGAGACACCCTGGAAGCGGGTGTCGATTACGAGATGGGCAATGTATTTCCATATTTTTCTCCTTTGGCCCCAGGGATGAGATATTAGATTCCCTTTGGTCGGAAGATTTTCAATCGGTAAATTCTGACCTTACCCGAGTATTTCTTGTTTTTATCGTCTGTGGTATAATGCGGCTGGAGAAAATCGAAACATGACAGAGGGAAAACCGGCGGTTATCGAGACCCTGGAGAAAACAATCGGTAAAGAGATCACTCGATTCAGTGAAGATCAAGAAAGCGTTCTCCTCCTGCAATGTAAGCTCCTGGTTGTCGGCAATGGCGAGGTCGGCAAGACGACGCTGATATAGATACGAATACCGGGAATCTGCCCATCAGTTGTTATTGATGGCTTTCTTGCAGAGGATCGTGAATGCCGGTGGAGAAATTATCCGTGAAATGGCTGTCGGTAATGGCCGTACCGATCTCCTGGTAAAATATAAAAAATTGGAATTCGCCCTGGAAATGAAGATCAAACGAAATAAAAATACCATTCCCGAGGGTCAAGATCAATTGCTCCAATACCTTGACCGGTTGAATTTAAAACAGGGCTACCTGGTGGTTTTTGATCCGGCCGAAGGGGATTGGGAGAGTAAAATTTATTGGAAAAAGATAAACTATAAAAAAAAGGCCATTACCATAGTGGGTTTGTAAACCAAGATATAATGGTCTTTTTGGTCAAGACCATCATAAAAAATGACCGCTAAAACCAAACCGATGTGCTATAATGGGGACATGAAAGCAGCAGATTTTCTTCAAACACTCGAAGCACACGGTTTTAATTTCTTTACCGGTGTGCACTGTTCCTACTTTTTAACCCTGTGTCACCTCCTGGCCGAAAGAAAAGAGAGCCAGCATGTACCGGCCCTCAGGGAAGACATCGCCCTGGGCCTGGCCAGCGGCGCTTACCTGGCCGGGAAACTGCCGGTGGTCTACATGCAGAATTCCGGCCTGGGTTACTCCCTGGAAGTATTTGCTTCCTTGCCACTCATTTACCATATCCCCAGCCTGGTCCTGGTCAGCTTGCGCGGCCCGGAAGATCCGGACATGGAAGAACATGTGATAATGGGTAGGTATACGGAGGATATCCTGGAGACCTTCCAGTTGAAATATGCCGTTTTTCCAGGGGAAATGGGTCACCCGGAAATAGGGGCGATCAAGGATTATCTACTGAAAGAAGAGTTGCCCTACATCCTTCTCTTTAAAAAAGGAGCACTGACATGAACCGCCTGGAAGCTATCCGCTTGCTCATTGAGAACCTGGAAGGCGATGAATTGATCGTGCATGCCAATGGGTCCATCAGCCGGGAATCCTTTCATTGCCGGGACCGGGAGGAAAATTTTTACCTGCTCGGTTCCATGGGACTTCCCGCCTCTGTGGGATTGGGCCTGGCCTTGAGCCGGCCAGAGCGACGGGTAATCGTTCTCGATGGGGACGGCAATATCTTGATGGGTTTTGGCAACCTGGCCTTGATCGGCGCCCTCAAACCCAGCAACCTGATCCACCTGGTGCTGGATAACCAGGCTTACGGCACCACCGGCAATCAACCGACGATCTCATCCCTGATCGCTTTAGACGCCGTCGCCGAAGCGGCTGGCTTTTCAAGCAGCGTTTCGGTCGGTTCCCGGGAGGAACTGCGGGAGCGGTTTGCCTTTTGTCTGCAAAAGCCCGGGCCCCACTTTATCCAGGTACTGGTTAGCCAGGAAACCCCCATCCGCGCTGCCCGCATCCCTTATACGGCCCGCCAGATTAAAGAGCGGTTTATGGGTGCGCTTAGCGGGAAAATGTGAACCGGTGAGTAACCGTAAAAGAGTTTATGCTATAATTAGGGCTTAAAAAAATTCAAGAGGAAAAACATTTATGAAAATGGTCCATTTTATCGCCGAAGATGGGCGGCCCCATTATGGGGTGGTCGTATCCCAGGAGGACCCGGCGGCCCGTCTAATTATTGGCTCTATTTTCGATGAATTCGACGTATCCGACCGGCAATTGGAGATCAAAAAAATCTTACCGCCGGTAATGCCCCCGAACATTATCGGCATCGGGCTGAACTATGCCCGGCACGCAGACGAGACCGGCATCGCTTACCCGGAAATACCGATCATGTTTCTCAAGGGCACCAATTCGGTCATTGCCCACGGCGATCCTATCCTCTTGCCCGCCGTGGGTCCCGATGAGGTCGATTATGAGGCGGAACTGGCTGTGGTGATCGGTAAAACGGCCAAAAATTTATCGCCGGAAAAGGCAGAGACATGTATCCTCGGTTATTGTTGCGCTAACGATGTCAGCGCCCGCGATTGGCAGATCGACCGGCAGAAGAAACAGTGGGCCAGGGGCAAGAGTTTCGATACGTTCTGTCCCATTGGCCCCTGCCTGGTTACCCGGGATGAGGTCCCCGATCCTCATACCCTGGACATCCGGACCGAGATTAATGGGGAAATCTTACAGCAATCGAACACCGCCGATATGATCTTTAATATCCCGGAATTGATCAGCCACCTGAGTAAATCCATGACGCTATTACCCGGGACCATCATCATGACCGGTACACCGGAGGGGGTGGGGTTTACCCGCAAGCCGCCTATATTCTTGAAAGAGGGGGATTGGGTGGCCATCTCCATCGAGAAGGTCGGCCAATTAAGAAACCCGGTTAAACGTGAGCAGGCAAGATGAAGGCCGGGAGGTTGCATAAGCGGTTCAATTGGTATAGAATGAAAAGGTACAAAAAAAACAGGTCGCATTAAGGCAGTAAAAATGACTCAACCGACATACAAAGAGTTGCTCGAACGCATCGAAGAGCTGGAAAAAGTCGAGGCAGAGCGAAAGCAGGTAGAGCGAACCTTGCGAGAGAGCGAAAAGAGCCTCCGCAGCTTGAAAGACAATATCAATGTGGGCATATACCGGAGTACGCCGGGCCCGGAAGGGAAATACCTGGAAGTCAACCCGGCTATGGTCAAGATATTCGGTTATTCAAGCACAGAGGAGTTCCTGCAGATCAAGCCGGCCGACCTTTACGTTAACCCGGGCGATAGGCTCGCATTCAGCCGGAAAGTCAGCGAATCGATGGTGGTTTTAAATGAAGAATATGAGATGAAAAAGAAAGATGGCACCCATCTGATTCTCACCACCTCCGTCCAGGCGGTTAAAGACCAAAAAGGGAATATCATCTATTTCGACGGCATCGTGGAAGATATTACAGTGCAGAAGCAGGTTCAAGAAGAATTAGAGACACAAATACATTTCCTTGAGACTTTGGAGGATATCAACGATATCATTCGTAAAGGTTCAGACCTGGAACAAACCATGAATGAACTGTTGAAAATTTTGCTCACGGTTCTTCTATGCGACCGGGCTTTCCTGGTTTACCCTTGCGACCCGGATGCCCCGACCATTAAGGTGCCCATGGAACAAAGCAAACCGGAGTTTCCCGGTGCACTGTCTATCGGTAAGGAAATTATTAATGATTCGGAGTTATCTTATATTGAGAGGATGATGCTCAACGCTGACGGTCCATTTATCTCGGATATAACGTCTGGTGGCTTATTACCCGAAGTTACAAAAAAATTTTCTGCCCAATCGATGATATCGATGGTGATCTATCCAAAACTAAGCAAACCCTGGATATTGGGATTGCACCAGTGTTCTCATCCCCGTATCTGGACCAATGACGACCAGTTCCTGTTCAACGAGATCGGTCACCGACTCACCGACTCCTTAAGCAGCCTATTGTTCATGCAGAACCTGCAACAGAGCGAAGAGAGGTTCAGGGAGTTGTTCGCCAACATCAAGAGCGGCGTGGCCGTATATGAGGCCATCGACAACGGCCGGGATTTTAAATTTAAGGATTTCAACAAAGCCGGAGAACAGATAGAATCCACAAAAAAAGAGGATGTCATCGGTAAACGGATAACGGAAATTTTCCCCGGTGTCATCGAGATGGGGCTGGTCGAGACGATGAGAAAGGTGCTAGAAACAGGTCATCCCGTTCATCACCCGGCATCGTTTTATAAGGATCAGCGCATCAGCGGTTGGCGGGAGAATTATGTGTACAAACTCTCTACCGGTGAGATCGTGTGCGTGTATAACGACATTACCGAGCATAAAAACGCCGAAGATGAAAAAAAGAAACTCCAGGAGCAGTTGTTCCAGGCGCAAAAGATGGAATCGATCGGCCGGTTGGCCGGCAGCATCGCCCACGATTTCAACAACATTTTAACCGGTTTAATGGGGTTTGCCGAGCTCCTCCAGTTTAAAAACCCCGATATCTCCACCCGGGAGGGGAAAGCAGCCGATTCCATTTTGAAAGGAACCGAGCGGGCCGCCTCCCTGACCCGGCAGTTACTCGGGTTTGCCCGGGGCGGTAAATCGGAATTTAAATCCCTCAACCTTAATGAAATCATTCGGGATACCATCCGGCTATCCGAAAATCTATTTGAGAAGAGCATCCGGATCAAAATGACGTTTACCGAGAACCTTTTAAATATCGAAGCGGACCGCAACCAGTTGGACCAGATGTTGACTAACCTGATCATCAATGCCAGGGACGCCATGCCCAGGGGTGGGGAACTGCAGCTAAAAACTGAAAATGTCCTCATTAAACTGGATTTTGCCAAAATAATTCCCGGGGTTAAGCCCGGTCACTACGTGAAGTTTACCATCTCCGATACCGGCATCGGTATGAGCAAAGAGGTCCAGGAAAAAATATTCGAGCCCTTTTTCACCACCAAGGCCGAAGGTGTGGGCACCGGCCTCGGGCTGGCCACCGTCTACGGGATCATCAAGAACCACAAAGGCCATATCGAAGTGAATAGTCAACCGGGTATGGGCGCTACCTTTTCGGTCTACTTCCCGGGCTCGGACAAACCGCGGCAGGACGAACAGGCAAAGGGCACTATCGTTAGCGGCGAAGAAGCGATCCTGGTGGTCGATGATGAAGAAGGGGTCAGGGAATCGGTTAAGTTGGCACTGGAGGGATTCGGGTATAAGGTTTTCAGTGCAGCGAACGGTATCGATGCCATCAACCTCTATAAGAAAAATAAAGGCGACATCGACCTGGTCTTACTCGATATGATCATGCCCAACATGGCCGGGCGGGAGACATTTTTCGAGCTGAAAAAGCTCGACTCCGGGGTAAAAGTCGTGCTGTTTAGCGGTTATAGCAAAAATGAGCAGGCCGCAGAAATAATCAACCAGGGTGCGTTAGACTTCTTGCAAAAGCCCTACCGGCTCCATGATTTAATCGATTCCATCAGGAAAGCCTTAAAAAAGTGAAAAAAATAAAATTGCCAACAAGGTGGTCAATCCATGAATAAACAAGTAAAGAAAAAATTCGTCGAATTAGCGGTAGAAAAGCTCCGGTGGCAGTGCGACCCGCAAAAACTGGGCATCAAAACCACCGACGACCTGGAGGTCTGCCCGGACATTATCGGCCAGAGACGGGCGGTAAATGCCCTGCGCCTCGGGCTGGACATCGACAGCCAGGGCTATAACCTGTTTGCCAACGGTATGTCCGGTACCGGACGAAAAACCGCCATCCTTTGCCTTTTAAAAGATACGGCCCGTTTCAAGCGCATTCCCCAGGATAAAATTTTTGTCAACAACTTTAAGAACCCCGATATGCCCATTCTCATCCGTCTAAAGGCCGGCGAGGGCAGGCACTTTAAGAAAGATATGGATGAATTCATCCAGTCTTTGCTCAAGAGTATCCCCGAAATATTTGACAGCGAGGATTACGAAAACCGCCACAAGAAAAAGTTGGAGGGGTTTAAAAGTAAGCAGAAAGCGTTGATCGACGGCTTCGAGGAAGAGGCCGCCAAAGAGAACTTTGCCCTGGTGCAGCTCCAGGTGGGGTTGCAGGTACGACCTGGTGTGCTCCCCTTGATAGAAGGCAAACCGGTTAATTTCGATCAATTAAAAACCCTGGAAAAGGAGGGCAAGCTTTCTAAGGCCGATGCAAACAAACTGGAAGAGACCCATTCCCGGTTGATGGACCGCATGGAGGTCGTATTCGAACAGATGAGGGAATTGGAAAATAAAGCCAATGAGGCGCTCAAAAAGATCGACCAGCAAATGATCAACCCGGTAGTGGAAAATAAAATTAAAGAGATCAGGAATCGCTACGAGTGCGACGAGCTTAACCGGTACCTGGATGAGGTGCAGGAGAACATCGAAGAGAATCCCCTCCGCTTCGTGCCGGAAACAGACGAGAAAAAGCCGGCCCGGGGCAGTAGGCCGAAAGATGCCCCCGATCCCTTCCTCGACTACCGCGTTAACCTGTTGGTGGATAACCACGGCGTTAAACAGTCGCCGGTCATCTTCGAGACCTCCCCCTCTTATTCCAACCTCTTCGGCACCGTGGAAGTAACCATGGAACATTCCGGCGGTGCCCGCACCGATTTTACCAAGATCAAGGCCGGTTCTTTCTTAAAAGCAGACGGCGGTTTTTTAATCGTGGAAGCCCTCGATTTATTGATCGAACCCGGGGTGTGGCCGGCCTTTAAACGCACCCTGAAAAACCGAAAAGTAGAGATCCAGATTTATGCCCCAGTTTACATGGTGTCTATAAGCGCCATGAAGCCCCAACCTATCGATTGCGATGTCAAGGTGGCCATTATCGGCACCCCTTACCTCTACCAGATACTGTATGAGCAGGACCCCGATTTCCGAAAAATCTTCAAACTCCGGGCCGATTTCGATTCGGTCATGGACATCAACGATGATACCATCATGGATTACGCCGTATTCATGAAGCGCATCGTATACATGGAGAAGCTCCTGCCCCTGGACAGCCAGGCAGTGACCGAAGTTATCGAGTACGGTGTGCAATTGGCCGGTAAACAGAGCAAACTCTCCACCCAGTTCAACCAGGTGGCCGACCTGATCCGGGAAGCCGATTACTGGGCCTCCAAAGAGAAAAAGAAAATCATCACCGGCAAATACATCCAGAAAGCCATCGATGAAAAGAACAAACGCTCGGCCTTACTCGAAGAGAATCTTCAGGAGATGATCAAGGAAGGCTCCATCATGATCGATTCCAGCGGCAGCCAGGTCGGCCAGGTCAACGGGTTGTCCGTCTACGATATGGGCGATTACGCTTTTGGCAAACCCTCCCGCATCACCGCCAATGTCGCTGTCGGCAACACCGGTATCATCAACATCGAGAGGGAAGCCGAGCTCAGCGGCCCGCTCCACAACAAAGGCGTACTCATTCTCAGCGGTTATCTACGATCCAGGTATGCCCAGGATAAACCCCTGGCCATCAGCGCCAGCCTCTGCTTCGAGCAATCCTATGGCGGCGTGGACGGCGATTCTGCCTCTTCGACCGAGATCTACGCACTGCTTTCCGCCCTATCCAACCTCCCCCTGCGCCAGGATATCGCCGTTACCGGTTCGGTCAACCAGAAAGGGGAAATCCAACCCATCGGCGGCGTTAACCAGAAGATCGAAGGCTTTTTCGATGTCTGTAAAATCCATGAGCTGACCGGCACCCAGGGCGTCATGATCCCCAGGCAGAACGCCGGCGATCTCATGCTCAAAGAGGAAGTGGTCAATGCTGTAAAAGCGGGTAATTTCCACATCTACCCGGTGGGCACCATCGACCAGGGCATCGAGATTCTCACCGGCATCGAAGCCGGCGACAGGCAACCGGACGGCGCCTACCCCGAAGGCACGGTCAATTACCTGGTCGATCGTAAACTTGGCGATTATGCCGAGAAGTGGCGCCAATTCATCCATCCATAAGGAACAACCAGATGAAACGGGCATTTGTTACCGGTGCCAGCGGTTTTACCGGCAGTTACCTGTGCGCGGCCCTGCTCAAGAAAGGGTATGCTGTTACCGCCCTGGTGCGCCCTACAAGTAATGTCGAACCTTTGAAAGCAAAAGGTATCACCCTGGTCGAGGGCGACCTGGCCATGCCCGGTTCCCTGCACGGGCTGGTCAAGGATATCGATATCCTCTTCCACATCGGCGCCCTGTACCGCCAGGAAGGCGTGGCCAAAGAGATGTTTACCCAGGTTAATGTGCACGGCACCCGGGCCCTGCTCGATGAAGCCGCCAGGGCCGGGGTCAAACGCTTCGTCCATTGCAGCACCGTCGGCGTCCAGGGGGAGATCAAGCATCCCCCGGCCAGCGAGACCGACCCCTACGATCCCGGCGACCATTACCAGGAATCCAAGATGCAAGGAGAAAAGCTGGCCCTCTCCTATTTTGCCGATAAAAAACTCGATGTCACCGTCGTTCGGCCCGTCGGTATTTACGGGCCCGGGGATACCCGCTTCTTAAAGCTCTTCCGCCATATCTACCAAGGAAACTTCCGCATGATCGGGGCCGGCAAAGCCCTCTACCACCTGACCTATGTCGAAGACCTGGCAGACGGTATTATCCTGGCCGCAGAGTCGCCGGTAGCCGGCGGCCGGATATACACCCTGGCCGGTCCCCAATACCTCCCCCTGGAAGAGCTCGTCCACCTGATTGCCGACATTTTCGATAAGAAGGTCTCGAAGAACCATATCCCCCTGGCCCCCGTTTATGTGGCCGCCTGCCTGTGCGAGCTGATATGCCGGCCGCTCCGTATCGAGCCGCCCCTATACAGACGACGGCTCGACTTCTTCACCAAAGACCGGGCCTTCGATATTACCCGGGCCAGGCAGGAGCTCGGCTATGCCCCCCAGGTCTCATTAAAGGACGGGCTGGGCCGCACCGCCCGCTGGTATCTCGACCAGGGCTGGCTTGATTAGATATCCCGGATCATCCGCCTGGTTTTTAGCCGGGGTATCCCGTCCCGAACCGGAAGGTAAGGAAACAATCTTATCCCGGGAATTTCAACTATAAAATGGTGGCTACCGGCAACTGCCCATGACCGGCTATGTGCTGAAAAAATCGCTGCAACTGGTTTTTCTCGTCTTTGCCACGGCCAGCATGATTTTTTTCCTATTGCAATTAATCCCCGGTGACCCGGTGGTGCAGATCCTGGGCGAGGGGGCCAATGTGGAGGATATGCAACGGCTAAGACATGAATTGCGACTCGATCAACCTCTCTGGACCCAATACGGCAACTTTCTCTCCGACCTGGGAAACCTGAGTTTCGGCCGCTCGCTCTTTGACCGCAAGCCGGTCATCCACACCATCGGCCGGTATTTACCCAACACCCTTTACCTGGCCCTGGCCGCTTTGACGATCGCCCTGGCGATTTCATTTCCCCTGGGCGTGCGCGCTGCGTCCAGGGAAAACGGCCCCATCGATGTGGCGGTCACCATCTTCACCTCCATCGGCCTGGCCATCCCCCACTTTGTCCTCGGTCTCTTATTCATCCTGTTGTTTTCCACCGGTTTAGGTTGGCTGCCGGTTTCCGGTTCCGGCACGCTCAAGCACCTGATTCTGCCCGCCCTCACCCTGGGCCTGTCGATGAGTGCTTTTTTAACCCGGCTGGTCAAAGCTTCGGTCTGCCAGGAGATGAAAAAACCCTACGTGCTTCTTGCCAGGGCCAAGGGCCTACCGGAAAGCCGCATCTTTTGGCGGCATATCCTGAAAAACGCCATGATGCCGCTGGTAACCGCCATCGGTCTACACCTGGCCCTCTTGCTCTCGGGCGCTATTATCACGGAAACACTCTTTTCCTGGCAGGGAATCGGCATACTGCTGATAAAATCGATCCAGCGCCGGGATTTCCCCATGATCCAGGGTTTGGTGGCCTTTATCACCCTTGTCTATTTGTCGGTTCACTTCCTGGTCGATCTCTCATACCCGGTGTTGGACCCAAGGATCAGGTATGACCGAAAAGAAAGTTAATCTCCAACTCAAGATCGGGGTGGTCATACTGGCCGGCATCTTTATTTTGATGGCCCTCGTCATCCTCTTCCAGGGCCTATCGATCGGCATGGACATGGACAACCGGGTAAAATCGTCTTCTTATCGCTATCTCCTGGGTACCGATGAATGGGGGCGCGACCTGCTCTCCTGCCTGATTTATGGAACCGGGGTCTCTTTGTTTATTTCCCTGGTGGTGGTGGCTTTATCATGCCTGACCGGCGGTATCCTGGGCCTGGTGGCCGGACTTAAACCCGGGCTTTTAGATTCGCTCATCATGAGAAGCGGCGATATCATCATGGCTTTCCCCGGTATCCTGTTGGCCATAGCCCTGGCCGCCTTTGTCCAGGCCGGGATTCTAAACATGATCTTGATTCTCAGCTTCTCCACCTGGGTCGGGTTTGCCCGCATCACCCGCTCGGAGGTACTGAAATACTGCCGGGAAGAGTTCATCCAGGCGGCCAGGGGCTACGGCGCCCCTTTTTCCTGGATACTGTTTCATCACCTCTGGCCTTTAATCCGTCCGCTCCTCTGTATCCAGGCCACCCAGGCTTTTGCCGGTGTGATCCTGGCCGAATCGAGTCTGAATTTTCTCGGCCTGGGTCTCGACCCCTCGATCCCCACCCTCGGCCAGTTGATCGACATGGGCATGGCCCATGTATTTGACCGTCCCCAGTTTATCCTGGGGCCAGGGATATTACTTTTCCTCCTGATTATTGCCTTTAATTTCATCGGCGAAGGTTTGCGCCAACATTTTAGCCGCTGAATCACAGGGTGACTTCCCTGATATGAAACGATCTTAGAGAAAAATAAAAAAAATTGAAAAAAAATTCATCGGGGTATTGACAAAGGAAAACTTCGATGCTAAAATTTTAGCATGTTAAAAATTTAGCATACTTAGCCGATAAGGAGTGATTTGCAATGATGAAGAAAAAAAGCGCCAGGGAGCACAAGAGCCTGAGCCGCAGGGAACGCCAGATTATGGATATCATCTATGAGCTGGAAGAAGCCACGGCTGCACAGGTGCACGACCTCTTACCTTCCCCGCCCAGTTATTCGGCGGTTAGGGGACTGCTCCGGGTCCTGGAAGAAAAAGGACACCTGACCCACAAGCAGGATGGCCCCCGCTATATATTTTCTCCCACCCTACCGCGAAACCAGGCCAGGGAAACCGCCCTCAAGCACCTGCTCAAGACCTTTTTCGATAATTCCACCGAACAGGCGGTGGCCGCCCTGCTCGATATCTCCGAAAAAGAATTATCCGAAGATGATTATAACCGGCTGGCCGAGCTGATCCGCAATGCCCGCCGGGAGGGGAGGTAGACATGGAATTCTTTACATCGGTCAAAGGATTGGCTTTTTTTGCCGAGATATTGTTAAAAAGCTGCCTGATCCTGGCCTTTGCCCTGTTTCTTTCCCGCCTGTTTCACAGGCAACCGGCCTCTTTCCGCCATGCCCTCTTGTGGATATCCCTGTTGTCCCTGGTGCTGCTGCCTTTCCTGGCCGCCTTTGCCCCGGGCTGGAATACCCACCTGTTGCCTTTCTCCCCGGGCCAGGGGGAAGAACACGGGAAAAAAGAGACTGGGATCATCACCATCACTGCGGATACCGACGCTCTCCTGGCTACCAACCCGGGAGACCGGGGGATACGAACAGCGGTAACCTACCGCAGCGGTCAGCCGGAGGCGCCGGGACAAATCCTTTCACACCGTCTCTACCCTTTGGGTCTACTGGCGATCTGGTCCTCCGGTATGCTCCTCTTACTCATAACACTCACCTTTGGGCTTTATGCCGCCCGGCAATTAACCCGCAAGGGGGTGACGGTCCGGGGCTATCCCTGGAACAAGTTACGGAAACTCTTTTTCCGGAATACCCCGATAAGAAAAAGTATCCGCCTGATTCGCAATGACCGGGTCATGGTACCCATGACCTGGGGATTCCGGCAGCCGGTCATTCTCTTGCCCGGCGCATCGTCCGGTTGGTCGATAGATCAATGTTCTGCCGCCTTATTCCATGAGCTGGCCCATATCGAACGGGGCGATTTTTTAATCAGGCTGCTGGCCCGGCTTTCCTGTTCCCTGTACTGGTTTAATCCGTTGGCCTGGATCGTATTCCAGCGGCTCAAAAAAGAGCAAGAAAAGGCGTGCGACGAATTGGTTTTAAGGGCCGGCGTCAAACCCTCGACGTATGCTGCCTGCCTCTTGCAACTGCGAAAATCCATCCCCGATGGCAAGCGTTTCCCGGTTGCCGCACTCGGCATGGCCGGCCAGTCGGAGTTCAAAGAGCGACTGCACAGCATTCTTAAAAAACAAACCCATATAAAGGAGGTTACCATGAAAACCAAGTTAACATTTTTTGTCCTGGTTATCTTTGCCATTGTCCTGGTCGGCACAGCCAGGCCATACCAGGCGCAGACACCCGACGATACGGCAAAAGTAGTTGCCGGTCAAGAAACCGAAAAGAAACAAGCACAGAAGGCAGAGGTCAAGGAAGAAAAGAAAAAAGAGATTAAAATTATCGTTACCGACGAAAAGGACAAGGACGGGAAATGCAACAACGACGAAGAGAAGAAGATTGTTCTCTGTTCCGATTCCGGTAAAGTTTACCTGGTCAAAAAGGAAGGGAACCGGCTGACAATCTTAGAGAACGACAAGCCGATCAAGACCCTCGAGCTGACCGGCGGTAAAAACGTCTTCAGATTCAAGACGAATGCCGACGATGTTTTTGACATCATATCCGATGAATACGATGCCAAAGATGAAAAAGACGGCAAAAAAAACATCCGCATCAAGGTCAAGTCAGATAAAGGGGACAAAGACCACCAACGCATCGTTGTCAAGAAGATTGCGCGCCCGGGTTTAGAGGACAAGGTGCAGGCGCTAAAAAAGGCCATGGAAAGTATTGCCAAAGAGCTACCCAAGAAAACCCCGGCCCAGGAAAAAGCTCTTCAGGAAATGGAAAAGACCCTGCAAGAAATGGAGATGACTTTACAGGAAAAGGATGCGGAACTAACCTGGACAGAAAAGGATCTCAAGACAAAAGAAAAGATGCTGTTCATTCATGAAAAGGGGATGGAAAAAGCCCACATAGAAATGATCGAGGCCCAAAAGGAGATAGAAAAAGCGCATGCGGAACTGCTCGAAGCCGAACAAGAACTCAAAGCAAAGAAAGAGATGAAGTTTGCAGATGAAAAAGAGATGAAAGCGGCCCAGGCAGAAATAGCCAAAGCGGAAAAGGAGATTGAAAAAGTACACGCGGAGCTGAAAGCAAAACATTTAGAATTGGCGGAGATCGAACACCTCGCACCTGGCGGTAAGGAGTTTGTCTGGGTTTCTGAAGATGAGGTGAAAGGGGCCGGTTACGTCATGCAGCTCGTCTCCAAACAGGAGATCGGGCCGGATCAACTGGATAAATTGCAGAAGGCGGTCATGAAACTGCGGGACAGTCTCCCGAAAACCTATAAAGTCAATACAGACATTACACCAGACTCCCAATCGGTCACCATCACCCATCCCAAATTAGACCTGGAAGAAAAGATCCAGGAAAAGGCCCAGGCCGAGATAACGGCATTTGAAGAGACATTCAAATCCATCCTACCGGGGCAAGAGGGCCAGAAGAAAATCATCAAGAAAATCACCATTGACAAAGAAGAGAATAAATAAGGCGTTTATAGATCACTACCTATTTCCCAGGGCGGCCGGCCACGGCCGCCCTTTTTTTTCTACCGGCATGCGATCCCAGGGTGCGGCTCGGCGCCCGGCAAGCCCATGACCTGCTCCAGGAAAAGAGAGAAGAGGAACAGCAGAAGGGCGACGGAAAAATAGAATAGCTCTGTGTTTCGTGTTTCTTATTTCTATTTGATTTTATCCCCCATTTATGGTAAGGTGAACTCCTGATGGTAGTGTAAAACATGACTAAGTTAATAGATATCCTGGAGCAGATGAGAAGAAATCCCCAGGATGTCAGATTCATCGATTTATGCAAGGTATGCGAATATTACTTTGGGGAATCGCGCCAGGGAGGCAGTAGTCACCGTGTATATAAAACACCCTGGCCAGGTGATCCCCGGGTAAACATTCAAAATCATAAAGGAAAAGCGAAAGCATACCAGGTTAAGCAGGTGCTTAGAGCTATTGAGATGTTAGAGGTAAACCATGGCTTTAAAAAATGATCGTTACACATACCGGGTTACCTGGTCCGAAGAAGACAACGAATATGTCGGCTTATGTGCGGAATTTCCCAGCTTGAGCTGGTTGGCAGTAACCCCGGAAACGGCCTTAAAGGGAATCCGCAAATTGGTGGCGGAAGTTGTAAAAGATATGCTAAATACCGGGGAGAATGCCCCTCTTCCCATTGCCTGTAAACCATACAGCGGCAAGTTCGTGGTGCGGGTTTCTCCCGATATTCAGCGGAACCTGGCCATACAGGCAGCAGAAACCGGGGTCAGCATGGACCGTATCGCCCGTACCAAGTTGAGCCATTAAACATCCCTGGGGGCGGCTGGGCGCCCGGCAAGCCCATGACCTGCCCCAGGAAAAGAGAGAATGATAAAAACGTGCCCCGTGTAATCGCTATGTTAAGATTTGGGCTCGGCGCCCGGGTTCTTGGGCTGGTTGTACTTGCGGCGGGCGATTTCCGATTTGTAGTAATTCCAGAGAAAGTCGTAGATGACCAGCTCATGCAACCGCTGTTTGGATTTGAAGATGCGGTTGACCGTCATGTGGATGTAGCTGCCCAAAAGATTGTTTAAGGGCGGGGTCAATTTGCCGGCCTGCTGTAAGGCCAGGATCTCCCCGACGATAGGTGCGCTAGCCACCGATCTTTGCGCCAGCAGATCGAAAAGCGGCTTCATCTCGCTCTCCTCATCTTTGCCCCGGTCGAGCACGTTTTGCACCAGCGATTGTTCGGCACGGTACTTTGTCTTTAACTGTTCTCTCAAGCCCTTATTAATGTTGAATTCCCGGCCATAGCTCTCTTTAAAGGTCGTGACAAACTCCAGTTTTTGCGGCATATCGAAACGAAAATCGTCGAGAAAGGTGTCCACCGTGCGGATACCGAACAACCAGCGGTATTTCTCGCCCTCATCCCCGGCCAGCATGTCGAGCATAGCGACGATCATTTCGCTCTCGTAAAAAAACAGGGATTCGGCAAGCTCCATGGTGGCCAGGCCGTAACGCTCGATCTCCCGCTGGTAGGTGTCGATCTGTACTTTCCAGATCAGGTCCTGGTCGACAAACGAGCGGCACAAAGATTGCATGGTTTGCACCACCGGCATGATAAACTGGGGTGATACCAGGTGAAAGCGAACCCGGATGTGGTTCTTGGGATCGCCATAGCGAATAAAGAACCACTTATCGATCCAGCCCTGGGAGAGAAATTTCTGCACCGCCGGTTTTACTGCCTCGGTCAGGATCACATCCGCGGTCTTGGCCCCAGTATAAAACTTGTAATAGAGCCACTCGTCTCCGATAATGAAAATACGCTGCCTGGGTTGTTGGGAGTTGTTTTGCGTGTCCATGGTTTTTTTTAGTCTTCTTTCAGTATTTCTCTTTTCTGGGTGCGGTAAAATGAAACGATGATTTCGTCGGTAAATACGTCCTCTGCGCTTCTAATCATGGCTGTTTTCGGATCGAATAGAAATTCGACCAACTGGAAGCCGCCCCGGTTCTTGACCACCGAGAACAGGGTCTTGATGCACAACAGGTTATCGAGGTTGATAAACAGGCGGTTATCGGCATCCACCTGGGCCACATAAGCGGGGATCCGTCTCTTTTTTCGCCATTCCTGGACCGCGGCCAGGAGCTTTTCGTCATCGTTGATTTTGACAAGCGGTTCGATCTCCTCATCCTTGATATTCCAGGTGGCCGGTGAAACGACCAGGTTTTGGTAGACCACCCGGGGTAAAAACTCATACTCGTTGGCCAGCGCCCCCCAGCCGAAACCGGCGCCGCCGCGTAGGTTCTGGGTCTGGAGCTCGGCCAGGAAATGGTAGATGGGCAAAGCGTTGCGCGAATAATTGTGGGCCGAGGTTAGATGCGGGATAATCTCTTTATTTAGCCGCTTTGACCGCAGGATCACCCGGTTTCCCTGCACCGAGACCATGATATCCGCCAGGTTGAGTTGGAATTCTCCGGGTACAGCCGGTTTCCCCAGGTAGGGTATCTCATAATCGCGCAGCACCGGGCGAAGCAGGATATTGCCCAGGCGCGATTCAGGTAAATGGATGATCTCGGCCAGGATCACATCGGGGTTTAATTCCGCCTCTTTGGCGGCAATCTCTTTAACGAAATCGAAAGTACGCTGATCCGCATGGCAGAAACGCCCCAGCAGGTTGCCGGCACTCGAGCCGCCAAAACCGGTTATCATGATCTGTTCCCGGGGGTTGTCCCCGTCTATACCCCGGATCACCTGGACCATGGCCGACAGCGTATCGGGCAGGTCATCCCACCGGGCCTCGAAGGGTTCCAGGTCCTTTTCGGTCAACGTGACCTCGAATTTATTCTCTGCCACCGACTGTTTGTACTTCTGGAAGAGCATGGACTGGAGCCTGTCCCATTTCAGATCGCTGCCTTCGCCACCCCGTGCCGGTACCGCCAGGTCATCGACCAGGGGAGAGATGTCGCCGGCCTGGTCATTCTGCCGGAAACCGATGCCGCATTCGGTGTCGAGTGCCTGGAGTAAGGGGATTTCGCGTGTTTCATACCGTTCCTGGAAAGCCTCGCAGAATTGAGACAGGGTGGTGGTTCCCGGTCGCAGGGTGAGGCGGTTCATCATTTCCATGCCTTTGAGCACATCTGCGGCAATGCGGGAAGCCAGCGTACAGTGTTTCGCCGGTTTGATCATATCGGTCTGGAACATGAATTTTAATTCAAACTCGGTCCCCAGCGGTTTGACCGTATCGACGATCTCCTGGTAGCGGGGAATGGTGGTGCCGATCGGGCTCTTATCGGTCTGCTCGAGGATTTGCCGGATCTTCTCAACGGTCTGTTTGATCTCATCGATGCCGGGAATACCTTTTAATATCGCCATGATCTGATCCAGGAATTCCGGACCGGTGATGGCCGGTTCCAGGTCGTTGACCAGTAATTGCGACTCGATCAGCTCCTCGATGAATTCGCGCGCTTCGGCCTCGGTAATCTCCTCATCCACCAGGAGCGCCACCAGGTCTTCCAGGTAAGCACCACGGGCCGCCGCCTCTAAGACCCGCTGCAAATATTCCGAATGATCGACGGCCACGATGTGGTGGGTACGCCTGGCCTTCAGGTAACGGTACTCGACGTAGCGCAATTGATTGCCCACCCGGTAGATACTCGAATTGGGATAAAACCGGATACTCTTCTTGATGACCGGGTGTTTGGCCAGATCCAGGGCCAGGGCACACAGGTAGTTCATATCCAGGCGGGTGTGCCGGCCGTATTCCTGCCGGGAAGGTAATTCTACCCGGGTCTCTTCCGCCCATTTTCCCAGGTTGAAACCGGCAAACAGGCCAAAGGGGGTGGGCCGGGAAGACATGCGGATAATATAGCGCATCATACTGTGGATCAATCGCTCTGCCTTCTTCTTGTCTCTCAGCTCGCCTTTCAGCCATTCTTGCATCTGCTGGTACAGGTCCGGGGAGGCCAGGAATATGGCTTCTTGAACCATCGGGTCCAGGCAAATCTCCCGCACCTGTTCCTCGGATGTGTCTTTCCCGCCGACAACAGACTCGATAAAGTTGAACGGGAATAAAGGGGAGCGCATGACAAAAGATGAAAAGTTCTGGTAAGGAATTTCTTTGCTCATCTTTAAGTATAAAATATCCTGTCAAAAGACGCAAGAGGAAAGCCGGTAAAAATCGTAAAAAAAATTCCCGGCTAAAAATGCTTGACATCGTCGAGGGGGGAGAAGCTGACCAGGTAATCGAGGTTGATAAAGACGCGATCCCGGTTCGATTTGATGCCGCTACGCCGGCTGTCGAGCACATAAACCTCTTTGGAAGTATGGGTATCGTGGCTTTCATGGACATCGACCGCGGACAGCTCGATGGCATCTTCAAAAACGTTCTCCAGGACACCGATAAAGACCCAGGAGGAGCGGGTATCGACGACGATCTTTTGCTTTAAAAATTTTTTGAGCGTCTCTTTCATGATGCGGGTCTCCCCTTCATTTTTACATATAGAAGAAATAGATCGCTAAGGTGGCGGCCATGCCGACCAACAGGTTCATGGGAATGCCGACCTTGAGGAAATCCCGGAACCGGTAACCGCCGGGACCATAGACCATGAGGTTGGTCTGGTAACCGATGGGCGTGGAAAAGGTGGCCGATGCGCCGATGGTGACGGCCACCAGGAAAGGCATGGGGCTGACGCCGACCTGGCTGGCCACGGACAGGGCAATAGGGAAGAGCATGGCGGCTGCGGCATTGTTGGTGATGATCTCGGTGTAAAAGCTGGTGGTAAAATAGACGCCGGCCAGGATGCCCAGGGTGCCGAAAGAACCGAGATTGCGGATCAACTGGTAAGCCAGGAAATGGGCCACCCCCGATTTATCGATGGCCTGGGCGATGCCGAAAGAGGAAGCAATGACCAGCAGCACCTTCCAATCGATGCTGTTTCGGGCATCATTAGCGGTGATGCAGCGGGAAATCAGCAGGATACCGGCGGCGATGCAAACGATCAAGAGAATGGGTAAAAGACCGGAGGCCATGAGGCCGATCATGGAAAGCAGGACAGCCAGGGAAAAAAAGGAATACCAGCGCGGTTTTGACGGCATATCCACGGACCGGGAGACCAGGTAAAAATCGCGCGAATGGTACCATCGCTCCATGAAGCTGTGCCGGGCCAAAATCAAGAGCGTATCGCCGGAGCGCATGACGATATCGCCGATCTTCTGGTGAATACGCTCGCCGCTCCGGTGAATGGCCACGATGACCGCATCGTAGACACCGCGAAAATCGCTGTCCCGGACATTCTGGCCGACCAGGGGGGAGTTTTGAGAGACCACTACCTCGAAGGTGGTCAGGGCGTCGGAATCGTAGTTTTTTAAATCGAATACAGCGTCTTTCAACAGCAATAGCCCGGGGGTTTTTTGCAATTCCATGATCGTGTCCGGCAGGCCGGTAAAGAACAGGCGGTCATGGAGCTCGATCTGATCATCGGGCCTGGCCGGGTTGATGCGTTGCCCGTCGCGTTCGATCTGGAAGAGGAAAAGACCTTTTAAGTGTCTCAGGCCAGCCTGTTCCACGGTTTTACCCTGGTGCTGGTAGCCCTCGATCACCTTCATGACCACCACAAATTCCCGTGTTTGTTCACCCAGGCTAACGGTCGGCTCTTTTCGGTCCGGCAGCAACTTGTGCCCGATAAGCGAGATGTATAGAAGACCGACCACGGTGATGGTCAGGCCGACCGGGGCGAGATCCAAAAATCCAAAGCCTTTGAGGTTGTTTTCCAGCATCAGGCCGTGCACGACCAGGTTGGTGCTGGTGCCGATCAGGGTGCAGGTGCCGCCCAGGATGGTGGCATAGGATAGGGGGATGAGGAATTTTGAAATGGGCAGGTGGTGTTTCTTGGTCCAATTCCTGACCACCGGGATGAGGATGGCCACCAGCGGCGTATTATTCATGAAAGCGGAAACGCCGGCCACCGGGGGCAGGAAGCGCAGGAGCTTACCGGAAATACTCCCCTCTTTCCCACCCAGCAGGATCTCGCCGAACCGGTCGAGCACCCGGGTCTTTTGCAGGGCAGCGGCCACGACGAATAGGAAGGCCACGGTCAGCATACCCTGGTTGGAAAAACCCTGGAAAGCGTCGTTGATATCGATGACGCCGCCGAGAACGAGCACGATCAGGGCGGAAAAGACCACGATATCGGCCTCGATCAGCTCCAGGATCAAGAAGGCCGTCATCAGCACCACTACTGCTGCCGTAAACCAGAAATCGAATCCGAACATGATCGATTAAACTCCTCTTTTAAAATGGGTTGAGCGAGCTCCACCCATGGGGCAGGGTCTTGACAATATCGTTTAATATGACAAATACCATCAGGGCAATGACCAGGAAAAAGCCGATATTCATTAAAACGGTCTTGATTTTCGGGTTGATATCTCTCCTGATGACCGCTTCGATGGAATAGATCATCAGGTGGCCGCCATCCAAAACCGGGATGGGGAAGAGGTTGATCAAACCGATATGGAGAGACAAAAAGGCAATCAGGATAAAGAAGTTGGATAGGCCGCTCTGCATCGCCCGTTGCGACACTTTGGCAATATCGATCGGGCCGGATAAGTATTTGGGATTGATCTTACCGGTAAGGAGCTTCTCAAAGGCTTTAATGGTCAGGGTGGTCATGCGCACCATGTCGGAGCCGCTCCGGCTTATGGCGGCGAAGAGTCCAAAACTGGTGCGGGCCGTAGGCGAGTAAGGGGTCATGGAAATCCCGATAACCACATTTTCCCCGATTTTCTGCGGGGTGACGGTCAGGTCTACTTGTTCCTGGCCCCGCTGTACCCGTATCGGCAGCGGTTTGCCTTCGCTACCCGCAATCGTCTTATGGATGTCGAAAAAAGAAAGCTCCCGGCCATTGGCGGCGATGATGATGTCGCCGCTTTGCATACCGGCCAGGGCCGCCGGTTTGCCTGCCTGGACATCCTCGATCCTGGTCTTAAAGTTCCAGAATATCCCGGCCGGGTTGAGGTTTTCCTCGGAAATGACCCCCACCTTGACAATGGTTTGCCGGGTCTGCCCGTCCCGTGCGTATTCCACGGCCAGGGATTCATTGGGGCTGGAGCCAATGGTCAACTCCAGGTCCTGCCAATTGTCCAGCTTCTTTTTATTGATAGCTAGTACCAGGTCGCCCGGCTTCAAGCCGGCTTTCTCTCCCGGCGAGCCCTGGGTGACATAACCGAGGCGGGGCGGTTCCGATTTGTAGGTCTCAACTTCCACGCCCTTAATATTGATGAAAGTCAGGATAAGGAAAGCCAGGATAAAGTTCATCGCCGGTCCCATAAATAAAATGAAAAAGCGTTGTCCCCGGTTCTTGGCAAAGAAATCGTCCGGCTTATGCTCTTTGGCCGCATAGTCTTCTTCGCCGGCCATTAAGACATATCCGCCCACCGGGATGAGACTGACCCTAAAATCGGTATTGCCATACTTTTTCCCAAACAACCTTTTACCCATACCGAATGAGAAGGTCTCGACCCTGACCCCCATCAATCGGGCGGCGATGAAATGTCCCAGCTCGTGGACCAGGACGATAATGCCCAGCACAATGGTTAACGAAATAATTCGGTACAAAATAATCATCGGTAAACTCCTTTATCGATATAATCTTCTGTTTTCTTTTTAACGGTGTTAATGGTTTCGTTGACATCTTCGACCGAGCGAATCTCGTAAAGCGCCTGGCGATAAAGAATCTCGGCCACAACTGAAAAAATCTGGTTAAAAGAGATTTTCTCTTGCAAAAAGTACTCCACCGCCACTTCATTGGCGGCATTAAAGACCGCCCCGGCATTCTTGCCCTGCTCGAGAACGTAATCAGCCATTTCGATGGAGGAGAATTTCTCCCTATCCACCGGGAAGAACTCCAGGCGCTGCAAAGCCGGAAAATCCAGGCCCCGGCCATCGAACCGGATCCGCTCCGGGTAGGTCAAGGAATAGAGGATAGGGATTCTCATGTCCGGTTGGCTCAATTGGGCCATGACCGAGGAATCGATGAATTCCACCATGGAGTGGATAATACTCTGCGGGTGAATGACGACATCGATCTGGCCGGGCCGTAATCGGAAGAGATGATAAGCCTCGATAATCTCCAGGGCCTTGTTCATTAAAGTGGCCGAATCGATGGTGATCTTCCGGCCCATCGACCAGGTGGGATGGGCCAGGGCCTCTTTGATCGTGATGCCGCTAAACTCTTGCTTACTCTTCAAGAAAAAAGGCCCGCCCGATGCGGTCAGGATAATCTTCTTGATAAAATTTTTGCGGTTTGAACCGATACCCTGGAAAATGGCGCTCTGCTCGCTATCGATCGGTATCATGTCGGCGCTCGATTTTTCCAGCTCCCGGTTGATCAACTCCCCGGCCGCCACCAAAGTCTCCTTGTTGGCCAGGCACAGGCGCTGGTTATTCTTAATGGCCGCCAAAGTCGCCGGTAAACCGGCAGTACCGGTGATAGCCGAGACCACCGTATCCACGCCCGGGTGACAGACCGTATCCACCAGGCCCTGGTCGCTAAAACAGATTTTTTTTTGCGGGAAAAGTTGTCTCAGTTTGTCTGCGTGTCGTTTATCCCGGACGCAGACGACCTCGGCAGAAAATTCCCGGGCCTGTTTTTCCAGCAGCTCGATGTTATCCCCGGCAGCCAGGCCGAGCACATTGAAACAGTCCCGGTTCTGCCGGATGACCTCCAGGGTATTTCTCCCGATAGAGCCGGTGGAACCGAGGATCGCCAGGTTTCGCCTCATGCCCGGCCCATCAATTCCAGAAATACCTCACCAGGATAAAGAGCACCGGTGCGCAAAAAATATAACTGTCTACCCGGTCCAGGATACCGCCATGACCGGGAATCAGGGAGCTGGAATCTTTTTTATTGGCCGCCCGCTTAAACAGGGATTCTACCGGGTCGGAGAGTTGGGAAAAAAGACCGATGATGCCGCCGCTAAGAACTGCCCGCCATAAAACCACCCCCCCTTCCAGGGGAAAGATCAAGCGGCAGAGCCAGCCCGAGGCAGCGGCAAAGACCACCGCCGCTATCAGCCCTTCCAGGGATTTCCTGGGCGAGGCCACCGGGTAGATTTTGTGTTTACCGCAGGCCCGGCCGATAAAATAAGCAGCCGAATCGCCGATGGCGATGACGCCGATCAAAAAGAACAGGTAATGCGGGCCGAGCCTTTTCAATTCCAGCAAGAAGTAGAGCGGCACATAGAGATAAAAGATGACCAGGAAATGGATGCCTATATCCCGCACAAAGGTGGAAAGCCCTTCCGGGTCGCGGATGGATAACAGGAAAAATAGCCCGGTGAAGATAACCACCAGCGCCACGGCCAGGAGAAAATCGGGCTTGCCGAAGGTAAAGGCGAGCGCCACCAGGAGGCCGTTGACCAGCAGCAGTAGCCGGGAAAACCGGGCCGGCCCGGTCAAACGCACGAACTCATCTGCACCCGCGCTCACCAGTAAAAACAGGATCAGCGAAAAGATGACCGGGGGTGCAAACTCGATGACCAGGTAAGCGAAAGCCAATAAAAAAATCGCAGTGACAGTACGGGTAATGAATTCTTTCATATTTTGCCAAATCTCCTCTGCCGGTGTTGAAATTCTAAGATGGCCGTCAAGAGTTCTTTCAGATCGAACTCGGGCCACGGCACCGGCGTGAAATACAACTCCGCATAAGCGGCCTGGAAGAGCAAGAAATTGGATATCCGCAGCTCGCCGGAGGTGCGGATCAATAAATCCGGATCCGGGCATGAAGCGGTATACAGGTATGACTGGAACAACTTTTCATCGATGCGGCCAGCCGGTATTTTATCGGCCACGATTCTCTTGACCGCAGCGATAATCTCCAGCCTCCCCCCATAGTTGAGCGCCAGGTTCAATTGGGTCTTTTTGTGCTCCCGGGTCAGGCCTTCGGTCTCCATAATCTTGCGCCGCAGTTTTGCCGGTAGTCCCTGCACATCGCCCACCACCTTAAAGCGGATGTCGTTCTGGATGAGGAGCTCCCGCTCCTCTACCAGTTTATCGTAGAGCATGTTCATCAGTAGGTTGATCTCTTTTAGCGGCCTTTTCCAGTTTTCACTGGAAAAGGTAAATAGGGTCAAATACTTGATCCCCAGGCGCACCGCATACTCCACCACCTGTTTGGCCGTTTTTGCCCCCTGGCGGTGACCATCTTCCCGCTTTAGACCCTGCCGGTTGGCCCAGCGGCCATTGCCGTCCATGATGATAGCCAGGTGCACCGGTATTCTGCCGTTGTCTAGCTGCTGTAAGAGGGCGGCCTCTTGACTGTTTTCCTGGATTAAACCGGTAAACCTGTCGATCATTGACAGATTATAGTGTCTTGCGTCCCTTTTGTCAACTTTTTTCCTGGCAGAGAAGCGGTCACGTTTTTTAAAACGGGTCCAGGTCGCAAGATCATTCCCGGTTGTTGGTGTATTTGGAAATCAGCGTATCGCGGAGCTCCAGGTAAATCTTGAGTGCCCGGTTCATCAGGTCATTGGAATAGCGGGTCAGATATTGCCTGGCCCGGCCCGGGTTTTCCCGGAATATTTCCAGGGCCCCTTTTTCTAAATCTGCTTGCCTGGTAAAGATTTCCTCTTCAAATGGATTTCTCCTGGCCCAGATATCTTTAATGGCTGCCTGGAATTTGAGGTTGGCCAGGTTATCCACGAAGTCGAAGGCCCAGCGGGCCGACGATTCCTCGTATTTATCCGGGTTATAGGTGTTGTAGCAGGCGGCCACCGATAAGTTGCCGGTATAGATCGGCACATAAGGGCCGATATAGGGATTGTCCAGGTAGACCCAGTAAATGCCGCCGATCGGATCGGGCAGCCAGCCCCGCAATTGGCAGATCATGCCGTAATGCCCCCGGTGACGGGCCACCGGCCGGCGGTTGGTCAGCTTCAGCAATTTTCTCAGGTCGCTGCCCGGGAAAGGTGTGGCCAATGGACTCTTGACCATCTGGCCCTTATCGCCCGGCACCAACCATTCCGGTCCGGAAGTCAGGTCGTAGATGGTGTCTTCCAGGATAGAGCGTTGAAAATTCATGACATCCCGAAACGAGATTTTCTTTTCCGGTTTAACGGAAAATGGATAAAGGGCCAACGGCTCGACGTATTGGTAGTATTGGTTAAGCCCTTTGTAAGCATCGCCCTCCAGGTAACGGTCCGGCCAATCGGCATAGTGCGGGGCAAAGGTAGAAAAGAAGAACCAGAAACGGCCGGTCGCCCATTCCCGCAGCAGCGGCGCATAGATCTCCTGCCAGATGAACGGTTTACCGCTCTCCGGTTTGTACCAGCCGCGGTCGATGGCTTCCTGGCGGTAGTTTTCCGAGGCCATGAAGCGGTCCGGCTCGGCCAGGTCTATCTCTTTGATAATACTCCAGTTGGGGATAACGGTGGCCTCGTCGTCCGGCAATCGCTGCGCCGCCCAGATGGCCCCCAATTTGCCGCTTCCCGAAGTCCAGCCCGGACCGACTGAAAAGACCTCGAACACCCAGGCTTCAGCGGTATCGGCGATGACCAAGACTTCGGAGCCGTCGCCGGAAGAGGGCAAGAAACCGTAATCGGTCACCAGGTGCCCGATGAGCTTGACCGCTTCCCTGGCTTTTTTGCAGCGTTGCAGGGCAAATACCTGCGCCTGTTCGATGGTCATGATTTGTTTTCCCGTTTCCCGGGTCACGACCAGCTCGGGCCGTTGGGACATGGTGCTCTCGGCAATCGCCAGTTGATACTCGTTGACATGCGGGTAGGCCGAATGGAAATAGCCGTAGGTTTCCGCTGCCTGCGGGATCTGGCCGATGACTTCCCCGTCATCCAGGAGCGGGCGCCCGGCATCCTGGATGCCCCAATAGACCGGCGCCTGTGTCCCCGGCTTGAAGCGTTTACCGGGGACAAAGTAGATTCTCGAATCGGGCCCGCAGTCGGTGTGGGATATGATGACCGAGCCGTCCGCGGTGGCCTTTTTACCGGCAGCAATAATGGTGCACCCTTCGCCCCGGGCCGCACCGATCACCAACACTAAGATCAGAAAAATCGTCCACTGTTTCATTTTACCGTCCTTATCTGTCTCATTTTCATCATAGATGAGAGTAGAAGACGTTTCAGGTCGTCTATCTTATCTGCAAATCGAAGCTTACCGGTTCTATATTCCTTCCGGCTTTTCTTAAAATTTTTGTGTATCACGGCGCGCCTCTCTTCAATCAAATACTTTTCCAGTAGCTCTTTCAATTGCAGCTTCATCTCAATCGGCATCACTTTTATTTCTTCAATTATATTCTCAAACTTCATTTCCTGGCCCGGCCGAACGAGACCTTGACCAAAATGGCGCCGATGATCGACATGATGATAAAGCTCACCAGGTACGAAGGGTTGGTAAAGATTTTCGGCAGATCGATTTGGGCAAAGGCCAGGCCGGCAAAGAGAATGCCGATCAGCGCTTCCCCGGCAATCAGCCCGGAAGCCAGCAATGTACCCGTATTGTTGACCATCTCTTTGGGCTCTCCTGCCAGTTTCTCCTTATCGGTATAATGGTCGAGGATGCCTTTGAAGATACCACCCAGGAATATGGCAAAGGAGGTATCGATCGGCAAGTACATGCCGACGCTGACCAGCATGGGACTCTTGATGCCCATCAGGATAAAGGCCAAACCCATAAACATACCCACCAGGATGAGTATCCATTCGGTCTTCTTCTGGATGATACTCCGGGACACTACCGCCATCAGGCTGGCCTGCGGGGCCGAGATTCTTTCGGAGCCGAAACCGGCATTGGTTTTCAGGATTTCATTCTGTTGCTCCGGCGGCAGGGCCTTGACCTCGGCGATGGTATACACCTTTTGTTGGAAGGCCGGGTTAGTACCCGTGTATTCCACCTGCTCGATTTTGTCTTTCTCAAGCAGGGAAATCTTTTCGGAAACCGCCTGCTTGATATCGCCGAGATGGAGGATAGAGAGCACAAGAAACATGATCAGCGCCGCGGCAGTGACGCCGAAGATATCGCCGAGCTGCATGCGCCACGGGGTGCAACCGAGGATATGACCGGCCTTCAAATCCTGCATCATCTCACCGGCCACAGACACAGACACGCAGGTGAAAGCGGCGATACCGAGCACAGCGGCAATGCCGCTGTCTCCCTGGAGGCCGAAGAGCACCATCAGGAAGGCGACGGCGATTAAAACCGAGACCGTCAAACCGCTGGTCGGGTTGCTGCTGACGCCGATAATACCCACCAGGTACCCGGAAACAGCGGCGAACACAAACCCGAAGATCAACATCACCAGGGCGGCCACAATAGCGGCCGTGGTGTTGTGGGCAAACCAGTTGAAGATGAAGAAAACCAGCAGGGAAATAACGACAATGGCGAATAATGCCCATTTGGCCTGGATATCCTTCTCTGTGCGGGGAAAGGTCTCCATTTCGGCCCGGTTTTTCCGGGACAGGTTGGAAATGGAGCGGGATACGCCCTCGACCAGGTTCTTTCTCATCTTGAAAAGAGTATAGAAGGCGCCCACCAGCATACCGCCGATGGCGATATAGCGGACATAGTTTTTCCAGATCAGGCCGATCTCATCGGCCCAGTTGGCGACCGCCCCCAAATCACCGTAATTGATGAAAAAAGCGATGGCCGGCGCCAAAAGCCCCCAGGCCAAAACGCCGCCGCTGAAGTTGATGGCCGCCAGTTTCGGGCCGATGATATAACCGACACCCAGGAAGGCCGGGCTCATCTCCGGTCCGCGCAACAATATAGACCCCTTGCCGTTGCCCAGGGAAACGATCTGCTGCCATTTTAAACCGATGACCTTCAACTCGGTCAGTATGGTATAAAAAATACCCATACCCATACCGGAAAACAGGTATCTTGAGCCGCCGGCACCCTTTTGCCCGGCTTTGTGTATTTCTGCCGCGGCAATGGATTCGGGGAAGGGCAGCTCGGCATTGTTAACCAGGATGCGGCGGGTAATGGTGACGAACATGATACCCAGGATGCCGCCGACCACCAGGATAACGGTCGAGATAATGTAGTGCTCAATGGTAAAAAAAGTCGGCCAGATACCGGCAATGAAGAAAGCCGGTAGGGTAAAAATTGCCCCGGAAGCGATATTGCCGCCGATCGAGCCGACTGTCCGGGCGCAATTCTCTTCCAGGATGGTGCCGCCAAAGGCTTTAATAACCGCCATACCGATGACGGCGGTGGTATAGGTGGCGGCAATGGTCATACCGGCCTTGAGTCCCAGGTAGGCATTGGCCGCCCCCATGAACATGGCCATGACCACGCCGAGCAGCACGGCCCGCAGAGTCAGCTCCTTCATGTTGCTCTCGGGGCCGACAAATGGTTTGAATTTCATTTGTTCCATCGTTCTTTTTCCTCGCTCATCGTTTATGTATCCACATAAAATAGCTATCTTAAACTCACCACAAAGAGTTCCCCAATCTTCTAACACAAGAGCAACCGATTGTCAACCGCTAGATTTTAATTTTTGTAATTTTTTAGAGGCCCGGCCGCGGAAAAAAGTTGACAAAAATCGGCGATTCTGGTAATAAGCAATGGGAATTAACCTACGATACGATGGGCAACTGATAATTCAGATCCATAATATCAAGGAGGAATGTCCAGTCATGAGTCATGCGAAAACGTCAGTCGGATTGATATTCGGCGGCCTGTCCGCCGAGCACGAGGTTTCCCTGCTTTCCGCCCGGGCCATTTACAAGCACCTGGATAAGAACCGGTTTTTACCTCTATTGATTTACATCGATAAGCAAGGGCGGTATGCGGTGATAGACGAAAAAACCTTTCTAACAGGGGATTTTTCCGTGCCGGAGGGCCATTCCTTTATCCCCTGGGCCGGGCGGACGACCCGGGAAATCGATGCCGATATCTATTTCCCTATCCTGCACGGCCCCAACGGCGAAGATGGCCGCATCCAGGGGCTCTTCGACATGGCCGGTAAACCCTATGTCGGCGCCAACAGCTTCTCTTCCGCGCTGGCCATGGACAAAGCCGTGACCAAGACCCTGTTCTTGAACGCCGGTTTAAAGACCCCCGATTTCCTCGTCTTTACCGAGTACGAACCCCAACGGATCCGCGCGCTCGTGTCGCAGAGACTCCATTACCCGGTTTTCGTCAAGCCCTGCTCTTTGGGCTCATCGGTCGGTATCTCCCGTGTCAAAGATGAGAGCGGGCTCGACCGTGCCCTGGGGCTCGCCTTTCGTTATGACCGGAAAATCCTGGTCGAGCAGGGCATAGACGCGCGCGAGATCGAGATCTCGGTCATGGGTAACAAAGACATCCTCATCTCGCCCCCGGGCGAGCTGGTCCCGGGTAATGAATTCTACGATTACGCCGACAAGTACCTGGACGGCAAGACCGTTTTTCACATCCCGGCGCAACTGCGGGAAGAAACCGGGCAGAAGATCAAGGACATGGCCGGCAAAGCCTTCCGGGCCCTATACTTGAACGGCATGTCACGTATCGATTTTTTCCTGGAGAAGAAGAGTGGGGAAGTCTTCATCAACGAGATCAATACCATCCCCGGTTTTACCGAAATCAGCATGTTCCCCAAGCTCTGGCAGGTGGCCGGTATTTCCTTCCAGGAATTGATCGGCCGCCTCATCGATTACGGTTTCGACTACCACCGGGCCGGCCAGGGATTGAGCACCGATTTTAAGGCCCGCGATTAGCCCTATCGGCCGTATCCCATGAATATCCTGGCCATCGACTTCGGTTCTAAGCGGCTCGGCTTTGCTATCGGCAATACCAGCCTGAAGAGCGCCATCCCGCTAGCCCAGGTACCCCGGAAAAGCCGGGAACACGATCTGCACTACATCCGCCAGCTCATCGCCGAATACGACATAGAAAAAATCGTCATCGGCTACCCGCTACTACTCGATGGCAGCAGGAGCGACACCACCAGCGCAGTGGAACAGTTTCATAATTGGCTGAAACGGGAAATCGGCCTACCCATCGGGCTGATCGATGAGACATTAACCAGTTTTGAGGCCGAAGAGATGCTCAAGTCGATTCACCCCGACTTTAAAAAGCGGAAAAAGATGCTCGATTCCGTGTCCGCCCTCATTATATTAAGAAATTACCTGGAGACAACATGAAAAGAGCGTTGATATTTCTCACAATCACCGTTATCGCGGCCCTGGCCGTTATCGGCTACGATTTTTCCCAGCGAACCACCTCCCCTTACCGGGGATTCGACCGGCCCGTTACCCTGGAGATCGATAAAGGTGCGTCCGTCACCCGTATTGCCCGTCTTTTGCACCGCCATAAGGTTATTTCCCATTACACCTATTTCCAGCTCTATTACCGCCTGTTCCACAGCAAGAAACACTTCCAATCCGGCGAGTACCTGTTTGACCGGCCTTTAACTATGGCCCAGGTGATCGATAAGCTCCATGAAGGGAGAGTAATCCTCTACAAAATCACCATCAAAGAAGGGTTGACCCTGCCGGAGACAGCGGCCTTACTGGGAGAGCAGTACCGCATCGACTATGGGGAATTTTTGCAGGCAACCGGAGACATACGCCTGGTCAAGGACATCGACCCGGCGGCCAGAGATCTCGAAGGTTACTTGTTCCCCGATACCTTTCACACCCGCAAGGATATATCGGCGCCGGAGCTCGTGCGCCTGCTGGTCGATAAATTCAGGAATAACCTCACCCCGGACATGGTCGCCAGGGCCCGGGGGCTCGGGCTCTCCATCCGCCAGGCCGTCACCCTGGCCTCGCTCATCGAGAAAGAGACCGCGGCCCGGGAAGAGCGGTTCACCATCTCATCGGTCTTTCACAACCGCCTCAAGCTCGGCATGGCCCTCGACTGCGACCCCACCATCATCTATGCCCTCAAGCGGGATGGCCGTTATCGAGACAAACTCGGCTGGAAAGACCTGGAATACGACTCCCCCTATAACACCAGGCGCTACCGGGGATTACCCCCCGGTCCCATCTGTAGTCCCGGCATCGCCTCCATCCAGGCCGCCCTCAACCCGGAAACCACCCCATATCTTTACTTCGTGGCCAGAGGCGGCGGATTCCACTATTTTTCCACCACCCTGGCCGAGCACAATGCGGCCGTGCGCAAGTACATTATCCTGCACCAAAAAGACTAAACCGGCAATCACTATTGCCGGCGGTAGCCGAGGGAGAGGAAGTGAAAAAAATGGTAAATAACCATCAGCACGGTCTCGACGAGTAAGAGGTAGATAAGAATATCCTGCCGATTGGCAATACTGAAGATCAAAATAAGCAAGAGCATGAGCGCCCGTGCTTCGCCCGTTTCCCCGGTTTTGCTATTGCCGGTCAGGATATTGGTAATATAATATTCGATCACCTGCAGGAGATAGAGCCCGGCTCCCAGCAGCCCCAGGACCAACAAGGTCAGGTTGCCCGAATACAGGTATTGGCCCAGTGAAATAGCGGTGATCAGGAAAAAATCGCTTACCCGGTCCAGGAAGAGATCCAGGCAGGAGCCAAAATGGCTGCACATATTCTTCGAGCGGGCCAGCATCCCGTCCGCACTGTCGATGATCGCAGCCAATTGCGTCAACACACCGGCCAGTACTGAAAAGGCATATTCCCCCCGGCTAAAGAAGAAAGCGGCCAGCATGAACAGGAAGAAGGACCCGAGGGTCAATTGGTTCGGCGTGATGCCGGTGTTAAAGATGGCCCGCACCAGCAGGGAGGCGAGCGGTCGATTGATGTATTTCTCAACCTTGATGAAGCGGTTGATCGTCTGATGACCGGATTTTTTTAGCGATTTTTGATAATCGAAGGTGTCGGCATTGCCATTCATTTGTGTCATGGACCATTGTACCAAAATCCTGCAACCGATGTCAAATCATCGCCCCCCCATTTTACGGGATAAACAAAGGGGCAAAAGGGGGAAATGCCAGGAGAGGTAAAAAAAATTGGGTTTTGATGGCACCGGGAAACGAGAGATTGTGCTATAATTGGACCTGGAACAAAAATGAGCCAGGGAAAATCATGGACATCATCAGAAGAATCTTTGTAGAAAAGAAAGAAGGATTTGCTATCGAGGCCGACCGCCTGTTAACCGATTTACGGGATAACCTGGGCATCAAGGAGTTACGGGGCGTGCGCGTGTTCAACCGCTACGATATCGCCGGCCTGACCGCTGCCGAATACGCCCGTGCCCGCACCACCATCCTCTCCGAGCCGCCCATCGACCGGGTCTTCGAAGAGGATCTGGCAGTGGCCGGGGATGAGCGGCTGCTGGCCATCGAATACCTGCCCGGTCAATACGACCAGCGGGCCGATTCTGCTGCCCAGTGCATCCAGATCATTACCCTGGGCAGTAAGCCGCTGATCGCCGCGGCCCGGGTCATGCTCTTTAAAGGCCCCATCCCCGATGACGCCTTCGACCGGATCAAGAAATACCTGGTCAACCCGGTCGATTCGAGGCCGGCAGCGCCCGAAAAACCCGCTCGCTTGACCCTGGAAATAGCCAATCCCCCCGATGTCGAGGTATTGACCGGTTTTATTCATTTCTCCGAAGATGACCTGGCCTCATGCCACGAACGCCTGGGCCTGGCCATGAGTATCCAGGACCTGCGCTTTTGCCGGCAGTACTTTAAAGATGAGGAGAAGCGGGACCCGTCGATCACCGAGATCCGTATGCTCGACACCTATTGGTCGGATCATTGCCGTCACACCACGTTCGAGACCCGGCTCGACCGGGTGGAGATAGAAGAGGGGCCGCTGGCAGCACCCATCCGGCAAGCGTATGAGAAACTGCTTTGCGCCTACGACCGGGTCTATGGCCAGGGCGAGCGCGACCTGACACTGATGAAAATGGCCACCATGAGCACAAAGGAGATGAATCAATCGGGGCAGCTCACCGACCAGGAGGTTTCGGGCGAGATCAATGCGTGCAGTATTGTCCGGCCGGTGGTCCGGGATTCGCAAACGGAAGAGTGGTTGATCATGTTCAAGAACGAGACCCATAACCACCCGACCGAGATCGAGCCATTCGGCGGTGCGGCCACTTGCCTGGGCGGCGCTATCCGCGATCCATTATCCGGCCGGGCCTTTGTCTTCCAGGCCATGCGGGTCACCGGCAGCGGCGATCCGCGCACGCCGATCAAAGAGACCTTGCCGGGCAAGCTCCCGCAGCGCAAGATCACCACCGAGGCGGCCCTGGGCTATAGTTCCTATGGCAACCAGGTCGGTGTACCCACTGGCCAGGTGACCGAGATTTATCACCCCGGGTATGTGGCCAAGCGGATGGAAGTGGGCGCGGTCATCGGTGCGGTGCCGAGGAAAAATGTGCTCCGGTTAGAACCGCAACCGGGCGATGTGGTGATTCTCCTGGGCGGGCGAACGGGGCGGGACGGCATCGGCGGGGCCACCGGCTCTTCCCGGGAGCATAATGAGGAATCGATCTTTACCGCCGGGGCGGAAGTGCAGAAAGGCAATGCCCCGGAAGAGCGCAAGCTGCAAAGACTTTTTTCCCAGCCGGAAGTAACCCGGTTGATCAAGCGTTGTAACGACTTTGGTGCCGGGGGCGTGAGTGTGGCCATCGGCGAATTAGCGGCCGGTCTCGATATCGACCTGGACCGGGTGCCGAAAAAATACGATGGCCTGGACGGCACCGAGCTGGCCCTTTCCGAGTCCCAGGAGCGCCTGGCGGTGGTGGTGGCAGAAAACGATGCGGCCCGGTTTTTAGGGCTGGCCGACCGGGAAAACCTGGAGGCCACACCCCTGGCCCGGGTGACCGGTACGAACCGGCTGCGGATGTCCTGGCGCGGGCAGAAGATCATCGATATTAGCCGGGCTTTCATCGATACGCACGGTGTCCGGCAGACCCGCCAGGTCTATGTGCCGGCGCCCGCTGAAGCGGAGAATTTCTTCCAGGTCAAGGCCGCACAGGCAGGATCTGCGGTAAACGATCTGCCGTCTGCCTGGCTGAAAAACCTGGCCAACCTGGACATTGCCTGCCAGAAAGGACTGGGCGAGAGATTCGACGGTACGGTCGGCGGTGGGACGGTGCTGATGCCCTTTGGCGGTCTGCACCAGCTCACGCCGGTCGAGGCCATGGCCGCCAAAGTACCGGTCCTTTCAGGCGATACAACTACTGCCACGCTGATGGCTTTTGGGTTTAATCCCTTCATATCCTGCTGGAGCCCTTTCCACGGTGCACTCTATGCGGTGGTCGAGGCGGTGGCCAAAGTGACCGCCACAGGCGGTGATTACCGCACTATTCGCACTTCTCTACAAGAGTATTTCGAGAAGCTCGGCCAGGACCAGGAACGCTGGGGAAAGCCTTTTGCCGCCTTACTCGGCGCTTATCACGCCTTGACCGCGCTCGGCATACCGGCCATCGGCGGTAAGGACAGCATGTCCGGTTCCTTTAAGGACATGGATGTGCCGCCGACGCTGATCGCTTTTGCCGTAACCACAGTGGATAGCGGGCAAGTGCGCTCGCCGGAATTTAAAAGAGAAGGCAGCCCGGTGGTCTACGTCAGGATCGACCGCGATGGGCAGGAGATCCCCGCTTTCGAGCAAATCCGTAAGAATTACCCGCTGATCACGCGCCTGATTACCGACGGCCGGGTGTTGGCCGCGGCCTCGGTGCGGGCCGGCGGTCTGGCTGAAACCATCAGCAAGATGTGCCTGGGCAACCGCCTGGGTTTTGCTTTCCAGCCGGAGATAACGGCCAGGGAACTCTTCTCCCCGGACTATGGCTCTATTGTCCTGGAATTGGCCTGTTCGGACGCCGACATCGGGAAAGTATGCGCCGACCTGGATTTTATCCGCCTGGGAAAGACCCAGGGAAAACCGGCCGTTCATGTCGCTGGCCAGGAGATTTCCCTGGACGATATCCTTTCCCATTGGCAGGCGCCGCTGGAAAGTGTTTTCCCCACCCGCACCCGGGTTCCTGGGGCACGGCCCCTGATTGTCCTTTTTGACCGGCGAAATACCGCCAAACCGAAAACCCGGCTGGCCAGGCCGCGGGTGCTCATTCCGGTCTTCCCCGGCACCAACTGCGAGTTCGAGACGGAGCGGGCCTTTGCCCGGGCCGGGGCAGAGGTAGAGAGCGTGGTTTTCTCAAACCTTTCAGCGGCGCATATTACCCGCTCCCTGGAGCTTTTGCGGCAAAAGATCGACAATGCCCAGATCGTTGTCCTGCCCGGCGGTTTCACCGCCGGGGACGAGCCGGATGGATCGGGTAAATTCATTGCCGCCGTGTTCCGCAACCCCCGCATCAGCGAAGCGACGTTGAGGCTCTTAAAAGAACGGGACGGCCTGATGTTGGGCATTTGCAACGGTTTCCAGGCATTGATCAAGCTCGGCCTGGTGCCTTACGGCGAGATCGTCGATTTAAGTGCCACCAGTCCCACCCTGACCTTTAACCAGGTCGGCCGTTATGTCTCCTGCCTGGTGCGCACCCAGGTCACTTCGGTGCTCTCGCCCTGGTTTAGCCGCTGCCGGACCGGGGATATCCACACCGTCACCGTTTCCCACGGCGAGGGCCGGTTCATCGCCCCGGACGATTCGATCAAGGAATGGTTGTCCCGCGGCCAGGTGGCCAGCCAGTACGTGGACCTGTCCGGTTCTCCCAGCCTGCAATTCCCCTTTAATCCCAATGGTTCCTGCCAGGCGGTGGAGGGCATTGCCAGCCCGGATGGCCGGGTACTGGGCAAGATGGGCCATTCGGAACGGATGGGCAGCCAGGTGGCCAAGAATGTCCCGGGAAATAAAGACCAGCAGCTCTTCGAATCGGGTGTCGATTACTTTTCATAAAAATATGGAGCAAGACACGACCGCTATATTCCCGCTGGCCGACCGCATCCGGCCCGGCAAGCTGGAGGAATTTGTCGGCCAGCCGCAGTTGCTGGGCCAGGGGAAAATCATCCGTTCTTTTTTAGACAACCAGCAGCTCAGTTCCTTGATCCTCTGGGGCCCGCCGGGCACCGGCAAGACCACCCTGTCGCGTATCCTGGTCAAGGAACTGGATTTCCCGTCCGTGGAGTTTTCCGCCACTGTGTCGGGCATCAACGAGATCCGCGAGATCATGAAACGGGCCGCAGAAGTCAAGAAGATGTACGGCAAACCGCTGGTGCTCTTCGTCGATGAGATACACCACTTCAACAAACATACCCAGGACGCCTTTCTCCCCTATGTGGAGCGCGGCGATATCGTGCTTCTCGGCACCACCACCGAGAACCCGGCCTTTAAAATCAACCGGGCGCTGCTCTCGCGTCTCAAAATCCTGGAGTTTTTTGGCCTGGAGCGGGAGGATTTAAACCACATCCTGGAAAAGGCCAGGGATTTTATCGCCCGGCATACCGGGCAGGTCATCGACCTGCCGGAAAATGTCCGGGATATCATGTTTCATTACAGCAGCGGCGATGCCCGCCGTCTATTGAACCTGCTGGAGATCACCCTGCACCTGGTGGTCAAAGAAGCAAAACCGGTGACCGAAGAGATGGTGCTCGACGTCATCCAGAATAAAATCGGCGCTTATGACCGTAGCGGGGATGACCGTTACCAGTTGATCTCCGCTTTTCACAAGAGTGTGCGCAACTCCGACCTCGATGCCTCGCTGTTCTGGCTCTACCGCATGTTGACCGCCGGTGAAGACCCGCTCTACATCCTACGACGCATGATCCGCATCTGCGTGGAAGACATCGGCCTGGCCGACCCGGAGGCCCTTAAAATCTGCCTGAATGCCCGGGATGCCTACGAATACCTGGGCTCGCCGGAGGGTGACCTGTTCCTGACCGAGGTGGCCGTTTACCTGGTGGCTGCGCCCAAGAGCAATTCCCTTTATGTGGCCGGTGAGCGGTTGAAAAAGGTGGCCGAGAAGTACCGTCGCCTGAGCATCCCGCTCCACATCATCAACCCCGATAACCTGGTGGCAGCAAAGAAAGGGGCCGGGAAAGGCTATCTCTATGCCCATGATTTCAAGGAGAAGACCACCATCATGGAGACCCTGCCGGATGGGCTCCCGGAAAAGGATTTCTTTACGCCCAATGAGGCCGGGTTTGAAAAGAAGATCAAAGAGCGGCTCGACTTCTGGAAAACGCTCAAAGAATCATTGCAAAAGAAGCAGAAAACCCGCGGCGAAGTCATTGTCAAGAGCGGCATAAAAAAACTCTAAAATATCCCTTGATCAAAAGTCGAAGCCGATCCAGAAGTTGAGGCCATAGTACTTTTTGGCCCAGAGGTCGGTTTGATAGACCCAATCCAGGTGGAAAGGATAGCCCCAGAGGTTGAAGTAAAGGCCGAATCCATAAGAGGAAATGGCATCATCGAGCCTGAATTTACCCTGCTGGAATACCCGGAACTTCTCCCCCTTCATCCACACGCCGCCCAGGTCGAAAAAGAAAACACCGCGCACCGGGCCGATAAATCCCAGGATCGTAGAAGACGTATTCATCAGGGGAAACCTGAATTCGGCATCCAGGAAAAAGGCATTGCTGCCCACCAGGCGGCGGAACTCGGCGGCCCTGATGGTGTTATCGCCGCCGAGCCAGTAGAGCTGCGGGTTTCGACCTCGAGAAAAATAGCCGCCCAGCCTGAAGGCGACCAGGCTCTGGCTGCTGAGGCGCAGGTACTTTCGCAGATCGACCTCATAACTGGTGGCATCCAGGTGCGAAGAGCTTAATTTAAGGTATTTCCTGAGCGTGAGGCTAAAGGTGTGCCCGGAGTTGGGCCCGTAATAGCCGAACCGGGTGGTTTCCCCGACCAGCGAGGCGCTAACCAGGGCCGCCGGTCCATCGAAGAATTCGGCATAGGGGAGCTCGCCGTCGATAAAGATATCATCATAACTCTCTTTTTGCTTGTAATAGGAGAGGTACAATTCGGTGCGGTAGTCGCGGCTAAAGGGATAGAATATACCGGCAGTGGCGCCGATGCGCTCCCTGATTTTCAGGTAGGCGTTGTAGCTGATCCAGTACGAATCGGTGTAGTAAAATAGGGCCGTGTAATACTGCAGGCGGTTCTTCAGGTTCAGGTAAGAGAGCCGGTACGAGCGGTAACCGTAAAAGGAGGCGGCAAAGAAATTGAAGTTGTAGTCGCCCATCAGGTCGGCCATGCTGACGCTGGTGTAGCCGAAGATAGAGCCGTCGCTGCCAAAACCGGCGGTCAGGGGGGGCAAAGAGGTGAAAAATAGGGTCTTTAGCGGCTTGTAATCGCCCAGGTCCTTGATCTCAAGGGCCGGCTTCAGTTTTTCCTCTGCGCCTATCTCGACTTTGACCGGTTCTAAGGCCGGCTCCTGGGGCTCTTGCCATTTCACCTCTGTCTTCTCCAGGGGTTGGGATATATCCTTCTTGAAAAGGTGGAACATACCTTTATAGTAGCAGGAGAAGACCAATTGATTTGGCTCACCCGGGATGGGCATGGGGAAAAAGTTGGCTGCCCGGACATCGGTGTAGCGGTAGCGGGTGTTCTCCTTGAGATCGAGGGCATAGAGGTTGTAAGATTCGAGCTCATCGGAGCTGTAATAGATGAAACGCGAGTCTTTCGAGAAAGTCGGGGTGATATCGTTGTAGGCACCGGAGGTTAGCTTGATGGCCTTTTCCGGGCTTTCTACCGGGCCCAGGAAGAGCTTGTAGTGTTGGTCTTGCTCGGCCGAGAAAGCGATCTTGGTGCCATCGGGCGAAATGGCCAGCGCCTTGATAAAGAAAAGGCCGTCTGTGAGCCGCCTGACCCGGTACGATTGGAGATCGATGACATAGATGTAAGAACGGGAGTCTTCAATGCCGGTAAAGTACAATTCCCGGCCATTGGGGTGGAAGCAAGGAGAGGCCGGGCTCTCGATGCGGTCCAGCTTGACCTGTTTGATGATGCGACTCTTGAGGACATCCATGATAATAAAGTGATTGCTGACCTCCTTGAGGCCGAAGAAAGCGATCTTATCCCCCTGGTTGTCCCAGCAAAAGGAGGAGCCGTCTTCGGGGTTGAACTGGAGCCTGATATTGTCGTAACGGCGGGTCAGGCCGGGGGTAATGTTCTTGATGACTTTACCGTCTTTCATGGAGATCATGATGATATCGATATCCTGGTCTTTGAGGTTGGCGGTCATGACCGCCAGCAATTCACCGCCCGGGGAAACCTGGTGGGAAAAGGAGTAAACGTAAGGAATATCGGGCCCGATGCTATAGCTATAATCTTCCGGGTTCTCGCGGGTGACAAATTTCTTGAACTTGTCCCGCATGTACTTGCGGAAATCGTAATTGAATAATTTGGCCGAATAATCGAAGGTTTTCAAGAAATTCTTACGCCCGCCGGCAATGCCGCCGCCCCGGTAGGTAAATAAGAGCTGCCGCACACCGCGCTGGCCGAATTTTTCGGCAATAAAATCGTAAATAAAGTGCCCCCAGTTGTAATCGGTCCGGCCATGCCGGTATTGGGCCCGCAAATCCCCATCCCGGGTAATCTCCGGCATCAGGTCGCTGAGCACCAGGTCCCTTTCTATCAGTAGATCGAAACTATTCCAGGAACCGGTCACATAATCGGAAAACCCCTCCATCACCCACTGGGGCGGGGGATTGAAGCGCAGGCCCCGGCTGAGTATCTTATACTCGAAAATATGACCCAGCTCGTGGATGACGGTTCGTGAGAGCTCGTCCGGTGACATTTCGCCCTGGATGACCATGCGGTGGCCCACCGGCTCGGCAAAAGCCAGCGCCCCGGCCGGTATAAAACCGGGATAAAGGTTGGTCTGCTCGAAATCGAAATGGGTCCTGTAAAAGACGATCGGGGTCTTTTTCTCGATCTCGACATTGAGCAGCCTGGAAATCTTATCGTAGCCGTCCTCGGCCGCCTCGGCGATTTTTTTAACCATCGCCGGGTTAGATCCGTAGTAATGGATACGAAAATGCGGTGTCTCCTTCATCTTCCAATCAAACTTGTACTGGATCACCTTGCTCTTTCCATAGTAGACCGGGTAATATTGGGAATAAAGGCCGGTTACCGCCAGCGCCAGAACCAGGGCAAAAACTTTGATCGATTTTTCTATTCTCATGCTTGATCCTAATTATCTTTCAGTAATAAAAATCTCTCCTCCAGCCTCTCTTTCCGCAAAGATATCTCGGTCGCCAACCGGTCGGTCAGCTCGCTGAAGAGACTCTTAAAGTGAAATTCCCATCTCTGTGGGTCCGCCTCTTTCCGGCCGGCAGAGTACTTCTTTTGAAACACCGTTTCCCCGGTGTCGCCGTCGGCCATGACCACTTCCAGGGTCACGTCCCAGGATTCGATGGAGACAAAACCGCCCCCTTTTTTGCCCGATTCTTTCTTCATATCTTTAATGATGCTCCTGGATTTGATATCCACGATCACCCGGGAAGAGAGGAGCAAGGTGCCGGGGTATTGACCGGCCGGGTTAGCCGGGAAAGGGGCATCAGCCTCTTTGATTTCCTTTTGGAGCGACCGGGCCAGGTCTACCAGGAAGAATTCCTTGATCGCCGGTTTCGGATCAAAATCGCCGGCCGCTTTTTCCACCCCCAGGTCAAAGAACAGGATGGCGGAATACCTGGAAAAATCCGGGATCAGCGGGTTCTTGACCGGTATTCTAACCACTAGCACCCGGCCGGCCTGGCTACAGGAAGTCCAGAGACATAACCCCAGGATAACGGTAATAGCTAATTTAAAATTACTTTTCATGGCCGACCTCGCCCTTTTCCCGGAGCCTCTTACATTTCTCGTAGTTACCCTTGATGTGGCTGTCGGTTGGTGCCAGCTTCAAGGCTTTTTGGTATTCTGCCTCGGCCTCTGCCCAGCGGGCCATTTTCTCCAGGGCCAACGCCATATTGTTGTGGACAGCCGCCGTGTCCATCCCCTGGGCCAGGACCCGCTGCCACCGGTAATAAGCTTCTTGCCACAAGCCGTTTTCTGCCAGTTTATTGGCAAAATCGAAATCTCCCCGGAAGGAAACCCGGCCACTGGCACAGGCGCCCAATAACAGGGCCGCCGCGATGATGACACCCAACCATTTTTTCAAGGTCGAACCTCCGGTAAGCTTTATTTTAAGAAATTAATTATAATACGCTTTCTCTCACATTTCAACTAGATCGGGAGATATAAATCACCAGGCTGGGGGAGTGGCTATTGATGGTTATGGGAGCCAGGAGATGGTTTCGCTGGGTCGATTGGTCTGGGAATGGGTTTTCTGGAATATCAAGAAATCGGCCAGATTGTAGGATGGGCCTTATGTTATTAAGCCGGTCTTGCTTTGCAAGACCATCTCTTGCCTAGATGGCCAGCGGATCTTGCTCCATATCATCGGTAAAAACCGGCAGGTAAAGAGCCACGCTTGTGCCCTGCCCCGCCCCCGATTCGACGGTAATATGCCCCTTATGCTTCTGGATGATGGAATAGCAGATGGATAGCCCAAGCCCCATGCCCCGTTGGGAGAGGATGTGCTTGGTAGAAAAATAGGGGTCGAATATCTTGTCCATGTCCTCTTTGGGTATTCCCCGTCCCTGGTCCTGGATCTTCACTATCACGTAGCGACCGGCTACCAGTGCATCCACTTCGTGGTCTTTCAACGTTATCTCCCGAGCCCGGACACAGATTTCCCCCCCCTGGGGCATGGCCTCTACCGCATTCATCAACAAGTTCAAGAAAACTTGCTTCAGTTGCCCCTCATCGGCAAAAATCGTGGGCAATTCGATGGGAATATCGGGAATCACGTGATACCGCTTATCGAAGATGTCCGCATTCAAGACCTCCCCGATAATCATCGGTAGCCGTTCTTCCCGCCTGACCAACCAACCGCCGCTGGAAAAAGTGATCAACTTTTGGGTCAGGTCTGCAGCCTGGAGCGATGCTTTTTCCGCCTCCTCCAGTAAGCGGTGCAGCCTCTCACCCGGGGGCGCTTCCATGCGCGCCAGCGACAGGTTGCCGATAATCACCGATAAGAGGGCGTTAAAATCCTGGGCGATCCCGGCGGCCAGGATACCGACCGACTCAAGCTTCTTTTCCCGGATTATTTCTATGGAAACATCAGTGGAGACAGCATTTTTCTTCTTGTCTTTACCCATTCTGACCGATACTCCATTTTAGTTTACTATTTAAAAAGAGAAACCATATTTTACAACTTTAATGAGTTTTATGCAAAACCAAATCAATGTTTGCCAGGATTCCTCATTAAGTATGATATAATTATTGACATGAGATTTGAATGGGATCCAAAGAAAGCAAGCCTCAATTTACGAAAGCACAAGATTTCATTCGAGGAAGTGGCGACAGCTCTTAACGATCAGATGGCCGCAACTGGTGCTGATCCGGACCACTCACTCGATGAGGATCGGTACATTACTTTCGGTATCTCAGAACAAGGCAGGTTGTTGGTAGTATCCCACACGGAAAAAGATGAGACCATTCGAATTATAAGTGCTCGCCTGGCGAGTAAAGGAGAACGAAAAATATATGAAGAAGGTTAGACAGGTAAACAAAGACGAATGTCGCGCCGAGTACAAGCCATCAGACTTTCCTGGGGGTTTGGTGCGTGGGAAGTATGCCAAACGGTTGCGCGAGTCATCAAATATCATTGTTCTCAGGCCGGAAGTGGCCGAGGCATTCCCAAACGAAAAAGCCGTAAATAGTGCCCTCCTTTCGCTGATCGAGATTTCAAAAAAGACAGTCCATCTCACCGGTCGCTCTATCGGTCGGGCAAAAAGGCAGGTTTCCACCTAACAGCGAGTGACGATTGGGCATACAATAGGGTACGCGATCAGATGTACTTTATTGGGCGTTTACCTTTATTTGTCGGCAAACGGTGTTGACGGGAGAAGAGAAAAATTGTATGCTTAGGACATGTTAAGAATATTTTCCGGTCTATACAAAGGCAGAAAGTTAAAAACCATTGTCCACCCGGCCGTGCGCCCGACCACCGCCAGGGTGAAACTCTCCTTTTTCGATATGTTCCAGGAAGAAATCAGGGAAAAGATCTTTTTAGACGGCTTTGCCGGTACGGGCAATATCGGTATCGAGGCCCTATCCCGGGGTGCAGACTATGTGGTATTTATCGAGGAATTGGTAGAAGCGGCCAGGGTATTGCAACAGAACCTGGATAAGATCGGTATCCCCCGCGATCACTACCGTATTATCCGGGGCGATTACAACCGCAGCGTTATCCTGCTGGGCAAGGAAGGGTTCAAATTCGATTTTATTTTCCTGGATCCACCCTATGATCTTTTGGGGTATGCCGACCCGCTGAAAGTGATTTATAAGAGGCAGATACTCAAAGAGAATGGCCTGGTAGTCCTGGAGAGGCCGTCCCTACTCAATTTTAAGACCAAGTACTTCGAGTGCTACCGTACCCAGAAGATGAGCCGAAAATGCCTCGATTTCTTCCGCCTAATCCCCGTTCACGCTGGCTAGCCCGGAATCTCCCAGTATTTTTTGGAAAATGCCCGGGTCTACGCCCGTTTTCGGGTTTAACGGCGGTGTGCAGCCGGCGGCGGCCTGGATAGAAATGTCATACGTGCCGATTTCCCTGGCAATAGCGATGGTCTCCAGTTTTTCAAAGCTGATCAACGGGCTGTACACCGGCAGGCCCGACACGACCTGGTAGTTAAAGAGATTTTTTAATGTCTGGGAAGCTACCTGGGCCAGGTTATCGCCGGTGATCAGGCCGAGCGCCCCCTCCTGCCGGGCGATTTCCCCGGCTTTTCGGTGCATCAGGTACTTGCAGAGCAGGCAGATGTAAGGGTAAAAATGGGGATCCTGGTACAACCGGTCAAAGAGCCCTTTGAAAATCTCATCCCGCTCGATCTCATAGAGTTTGATTTTACGGCCGCTGCTGTACTCCTCCAGTTTCTCTTTTAACAGACCGACTTTCCGGGATTCGTCGTCCGTAATCTTGAAATGCAGCAACACCGGCTCAACCCCCCGTTTCATCAGCAAAAATGTGGCTACCGGCGAATCGATGCCACCGGAAATGAGGGAGACCAACTTGCCGGCGCTGCCATACGGGAAACCGGAAAAGCCCCGGATCCGGTCGGTGAAGATGTAGATACTGTCCTGGTTGATCTCCACCTGGAAATCGATATCCGGGTTCTCCAGGTTGACCGGCGTGCCGGTCGCGGTGAAAATAATCTCGCCGATCTCCCTTTCTATGGCCACCGATGTATAGGGAAAGCTCTTATCGATCCGCTGGCAGGAGACGCGGAAAGAGGTGCGACCCGAAAACAGGGGGAAAAAAGCGCACATTTTTTCTTTGAGCAAATCATAATTCTTCTCGATCTCCAGGGCCGGGCTATAGGAGTAAATACCCATGATCCTCTTTAAGGCCGGCAAAACGTAAATATCCCGGATGTAGAGGCGGCCCAGGCGGACGATCACGGAAGCCCCGCCGATAGAAGCGCCCTGTAAAAAATTCTCGATATCGGTCTTCAGCCGCTGCTCGAAACGCCAGCGGTTTTTCCCTTTCAGGCTGATCTCCCCGTAACGGATGATAATGGCATTAAAATTCATTTTCCCCGGACCCATTCGCATCAGAGTTCGTGCAGGTAATCGAGCAGGATCTGACCGGTTTTTTCCTTGAGATATTTTTGCAAGGCCTTTTTTTGGGTAGCCAGGAGCCGGGTTTTTAAGCCTGGATCGGTCAGTACCCGGTCCATCAAAGCGGCAATGGAGATGAAATCTTTCCGATTCACCAGGATACCGCCGTTGTTCATCGTTTCTGCCACTGCCCCGGCATTAAAGGCAATAACCGGGATATCGAGGTAAAAACTCTCCGGGATCGGTGCGCAAAAGCCCTCGTGCTCGCTCATGTGCAGGTAGAGGTCGGCCAATTTAAAATAGGAAACGAGCTCCTCGTTCGGGATATGGCCGGTAAAATGGAGGTTCTTGATTTTCAAGGCGGCCGTCAGGTCTTGCAGGGCGGCAAAGTAGCGCTCGAAACCCCGGTACTCCCCGCAGATCAAGAGCCGGGAATGGGGATTAAAGTATTTTTGGTACAGGTAGAAGACCCGGATGACATCCTCCACTTTCTTGTTCGGGATGATGCGGCCCACGTAGAGGATATTGGTCTTCCCATCCTGGAATAGTTCCTTAAACACCGGTAAGATTGGGGCCGAAAATTTGTCAAAGTCCATCACCAGGGGCAGTACGCCGGTTTTTTTAAATCCCGTCTCTTTTAGCTCTTGCTCATTATAAACCGAATCCCCCAGGGCCAGGTCGACCTTATCGACAAAGCTCTTCAACTCGATCCTGCCTTTAAAACAATCTTTGGCCAGGATGCGGTGAAAATCTAAAAAAAAGGTGTGCGGCGTGATGTTGTGGTAGATGATGACCTTTTTATCCGGGATGCGGAGGAATTTCTTGGTCACCGGCGAGCCGATGGAAAAATGGAAGATGGCGATATGCCCCGGGCTTGAAAAGCGGTTGTATTCCAGATAATTGACGATCTGCCCGGCATAGCGGGGGTGGTAGAAGAGGGCAAAAATCTCGGAAACATAACCCTGTCCCCGCAAAAAATCCCTGATCTCCATGGCCTCGTTACCGATGGCATCGCCGTAGGAATAGGAGGTCAGGAATTGGTGAATTTCCATCTAGGCCCCAAAGACCTTTTTTTCGATAGCCCGCTCCCGGTTCTCTAAGAATTCGAGCCGGTCTTCTAAGAGCTTGACCCGGGTCTTGAGCATCTCCTCCTCGATCTTCAGCTTCGATGCCTCGACGATCATGTTGTTGAGTGCATTGTGCATGAGCTTGATGTATTCCTTGCTTTGAGCGATGACCGGTACATACTGCTTGAGTTTGTGGATGTCCTCTCTGTTCTGGTTATGCAAGCCCAAAAACAGGTTGCGCTGTTCCAGGAAGAAAGGCCGCAACATGAAGCGCGACAAAGGGGAGAGGAGCTTGCGGAAGCTGGCCATTATTTTTTTGATCGCCCCGGCTTCGATCTCGGGGGGGATGTGGACCGGGTGAAACTCGTCGCCCGCCTGCCCGGGGTAGAGGTGGGGCAGGTAAACATTGGGCACTTCCAGGAAATCGGGCAGGGGCAAGAGCTCCATATCGGCGATCTCTTCGATATCGGCCTGCCGGAGTATCCCGGATTTCTTCTTTTCCTCTATCCGTACCCGGATCGAGGCCATGATGGCGTTTACATCGATCTCCTGGCTGGCGGAAATAAAGCCTTCCACAGGGTAATCTTTCTCATCCGGCATGGCGGTATCTCCTGGAAATGAAAAAAATTTGCGCCTGGAGGGACTCGAACCCCCAACCTATTGATTCGTAGTCAAGCGCTCTATCCTTTGAGCTACAGGCGCAATTTAGTAAAGCTAATTATATGATATCGGCAACGTTTTGTCAAAGAAAATCTTCTCCGCCTGTCCCGATTTAGACCAGATGCGGGATACGACCGGTAGCGTAAAGGGGCAGGGTCTTGATCCGGTCATAAGAGGAAAAGTTTTCACCTGACACCCTGAGACCAAAAGGCAGGCCTCTCTCCTCTAAAAAGAAGTAAAGACTCTGCATCTGCCCCCTTGTCCCGGCTTTAACCTCAATCGGGATGATCTGGCCGTTTTTGGCGATGATATAATCGAGTTCAGCATTGCTGGCACGTGACTCACGGTGCCAATAATAGAGATCGGGCCGGAGACGGGGCGGTTCGGCGGCAATCAATGCCAGACCGACAAAGAGCTCAGCCAGGTTTCCCCTATTCACCAGGGTTTGATAGCTTGAAAGGATGTATTCCGAGAGATCGAGACCCAGGATTCTCTGGAATATCCCGGTATCAAAGATGAGGACTTTAAATTTTTTATCATCGATCTGGGCGCCCAGCGGCACACCCCTGGCAGAGGTATGGTAGACTCTATAGGCCAGCCCGGCCTTTACCAGGAGATCGAGGGCCTTTTTATAAGAGGCGGCTTTGCCGTTCTCACCGGCTACATTTGAATACTTAAATTTATCCCCGGTCTGGAACACGATAGACCGGCACACTTCCTGCAAGAAAGCGACCGGCACCCGGCTCTTATATTTGGCAAAGTCATCATAAAGGGAGTTGACGAGATTATCGATCTCTACCTGGCAGGCTTTTAAGTCTTTCCCTTTGATATAGGTCTCGACCACCCGGGGCATCCCGCCGATGAGCCAGAATACCCTTAACTTATCAAGAATTTTTTCATGGATAACCGGATCAAGGGGTTTCTCAAAAGAAGCAGCAGCGATGGCCGCGTTCAGGGAATCGTTCCCCAAAGCCGGTAAAAATTCCTCGAATGTTAACGGATACATATAAAGGGATTCGATTCTGCCGATACCGAAAGAGGGTATCTCCGATATCGCGAATTCAAGCAAAGAACCGGCTGCCGCCACATGAAGACCCGGCATCTTTTCGTGGTAGAACCTTAAGGCTCGCAAAGCTTCGGGACACGATTGGATTTCATCAAAGAAGAGCAGGGTCTTTCCAGGTTTTATGGGGGTGTTATAGAAGATAGCCAATTTCTCATTTATGTCCGGCGGATTTAACGAGTCTTTAAAAAATGAGCCGATCTGGGGGTTCTCTTCGAAATTCACCTCAAGAAAATAGGTGAAGGTTTTCCCCAATTCCCGAATTGAATAGGTCTTGCCCACCTGCCTGGCCCCCCGCACCAATAGTACTTTCCTGTCCGCCCTCTGTTTCCAGGTGTTCAGCTCTTTATCGATCGTGCGTTTCATCCTTTTGTCTCCGATGTTTTGACGCTTGGTGTACAAAAGTCAAGGCGATTATGACATGTAAGTGGCAAAAAGTCAAGGCAATTGGCGGGCATAAATCGACAAAAGTCAAGGCGATCGACAGGCTAAAATCGACAAAAGTCAAGGCAATCGGCGGGCACAAATCGACAAAAGTCAAGGCAATCGCATGAGCTGCTTAACGAGGAGAAATTGCCGTTGCAGGATCTGTCGGCGCCGTTCTGCCTGAAGAAATTGCCGTTTCGCCCGGAGAATCTGCCGCACCATGAGAAGAAGTAGCCGATCAGCAAAAAGAAGTTGCCGTTGCATGATCTGTCGGCGCCGTTCCATAAAAAGAAATAGCCGTTCTATAATTTGCAGCAGCCGTTTCATTAGAAGAAATTGCCGTTGCATGAGAAGAAGTAGCCGTTCCACGATTTGCAAAAGCCGCTCTGCGAAAAGTAGTTGCCGTACCATGAGAAGAAGTAGCCGTTCTACCAAAAGAAAATGCCGTAGGGCCAGGAGAAGCTGCCGCTCCGGGATTTGAAAATGCCGCTCTGCCTGAAGAAATTGCCGTTGCATGAGAAGAAGTAGCCGTTCCACGATTTGCAAAAGCCGCTCTGCCTGAAGAAATTGCCGTACCATGAGAAGAAGTAGCCGATCAGCAAAAAGAAGTTGCCGTTGCACGATCTGTCGGCGCCGTTCTGCTTGAAGAAATTGCCGTTTCGCCCGGATAATCTGCCGCACCATGAGAAGAAGTAGCCGTTCTATAATTTGCAGCAGCCGTTCAATGATTTGAAAATACCGCTCTGTGATTTGTCACAGCCGTTCCATGATCTGAAATAGCCGTTGTGCAAAAAATAACTGCCGCTATGCGATTTGAAGTGGAAATGAAGCCTCCGGTCCATCGCTGGCCCCCGGGCGCAATAGAGGGGCCGGGTAGGACAGGAGAGGGGAGATTGTTTGAGATAGGCAGCGATTCATGTCTCGCTTCACGTCCAGCAATCGACCGGCCAGCGGTTCGTCTCACTAAAATGTCGGACTCGCTGACGCTCAAACATCGACATTTTCCCCCCTAAAGATGGGGAGCGTTCGACTCACCGTGCCGGAACAAAATTGCCTCCCTAAGTTCAGCTCGATCATGAATCGCTGCTGCCCAATCTCTATATCAACATCTTAATCCCAAAAACCAGGCGGCTGATTTAGGACTTGACGTTTTATGGTTTTTTATGTACCATTACTACCGTGAAAAGAAATATGATAACCGGCAGACCGCCGAACCGGACGAAGTGCTCGAATCCGGTACGCTGGCCTTGCCGGGATGAATCGTTACAGATGATCTAAAGGAGGTTGATATGACAGGTTCTACATGGGGCATAACAAATCCCGGAACCTTCTTATGCGGGAATAAACAGTTTTCATATAATTATTGGTTGGTATAGGATACGGCATGTATAATTCATCAAATCACGAAACCATAGTTAATGATGTTCTTGTTAAATTCGACACTCTCAAGCCTCTTTATGAGCGGCTTGTCGACGAGGTCAAATTCATTATCGAAACAAAGCTCTCCACCACCGATTTAAAGATCGTCTCGATGTCAGGCCGCGCCAAAACACGGGAAAGCATCAGAAAGAAACTTGAGCGCAAGCAGTATACAGACCCACTGAGAGATATAAAGGACTTCGCAGGGGTGCGGGTTGTCTGCAACTACAAGGCCGATATAGCGACACTACGCTCCATTATCACTGAAAACTTTCACGTGCATGAAATCGATGACAAGACGGAATACCTAAGTACGGACAGAATGGGTTATCATGGGACACACTATATAGTGACACTTGGGCCCAGTTACTCCGGCGCGCGATATGAAGAAATTTCCGATATGTTCTGCGAAATCCAGACTCGCACCATCCTGCAAGACGCATGGGCGCTAATCAGCCACCACTTAGTCTACAAGGACGAGAAGATCATTCCACCGAGATTGCATCGTGATTTGAACAACGTTGCGGCGCTATTGGAAATAGCGCAAGGAGTATTTGATATGGTACGCGAGAAACGAGCCAGTTACTTGAACGAAATATCTTCGAAAAAAACACAGCCTTCCGATTTCCTGGCTCAGGAACTTGACTATGATACTCTCAGAGAATATACATCGTGGAAGTTCCCTAACCTACCGGTGTCTGAAATATGGCATCAGAGACTAATGCAGGACATAGACCAAAAAGTATATCGCACCCTACAGGATTTAGACGACGTGATCGAGCGAACGAAAGATGCTGTCGAACAATACAATAAGGAGAAGCCAGATTACTTTACTGCCGGAACAGACTATATTACTAAATCACTTGGTTTCGCAGATGAAAGCTTCCGTAATCGTCATCCATTCTGTACTTTGACAATGGAGGCATTCAAGAAATATCAACGCTATGTGAAGGAAAGACTACCGAACAATAAAGGCTCGCAGCATAAACTTAACCCGCTACAGGGGTCAAATGCCGTTGCCCCCCGATGTTAGGTGCATTATGATTTTAACAATGATACTAAAAGATATCGATATCAGATTAATACTTAGCTATGCCAAGACCAGAGAAGGATACAATTCCTTTCCAGACCTGAGGTACAAGAAGGAAAAGGGTGCATAACCATGACAAAAACCAACGGTGCTTCGGGAAATGTTCACCCCTTTTCAGCCGCAGCCTCAGCGACAGGCTATCTGTTCCAGTTTCGGTATGCACTTCTTTATGCGCTTCGACGCATGCGGCAGGAGGTCGACTTTAAGATATGCATCGAAACTCTTGATGATGTTGTCTTTGAGCAACAAGGGGAAGCACCGGAACTGTTGCAGACAAAACACCAAATCAACCGGTTAGCTGACCTTACTGACACATCTGTCGATCTCTGGAAGACTCTACGCATCTGGAGTGAAGGCATTGCAGCAGGCTCTATCAGACCCGATTCGAGATTCATGTTGATTACAACTGCAACCGCAGCAGTTGGCTCTGCTGCGTCATTCCTCGGGCTCGGTGATAGTCGATGTGTGTCCACTGCGGTGGATCGTCTTCGATCAACCGTTGACACATCATCAAACCAAAAAAATAAGGACGCCTATACTTCTTTTCGATCTTTTACCCCGAAACAACAGGCTCAATTGCTGGAATCGATCTATGTGGTCGACGCGGTTCCCAATATTACTTCTTTAGACACTGAACTTCGAAAAGAGGTATTCCATGCCGTAGACCGACAGTTCCTAAACGCATTCTTGAATAGCCTGGAAGGCTGGTGGATTCGTCGTGTCATCCAGCATCTGGTAACAAAACCGGTCATTCCTATACTAACTGCCGAACTGCTAGACGAAATGAATAACCTCCGCGATCAGCTTCGGAAAGACAACCTCCCGATTGACGACGCGATAGAGCAGATGAAGGTCGATGCTACGGGCTATCATGATCGGGTCTTTGTTCACCAACTGCACCTTATTCAAATCAATAATGAGCGAATCGTACGGGCAATTCAGGACTATTATCGGGCGTTCGGACAGCGATCAAAATGGGTTCGGGAAGAACTCATAGGAGTGGGTGATCTCGAGCGGTACGAGAATCGTCTAAAAGATGCCTGGGAAGGCCGTTTTCTGGCAATGCGAGACGAACTGGGGCAAACCGCAGCCGAAGAGCAGCAAAAACGGCAAGCACAGCAATTGTTCAAATGGATAGAGACTGGAGAACTTCCTCGCATTCGACCACGATGCGAATCTGGATTTATTGCTCGTGGTTCATATCAAATACTTGCAGATCATCTTAAAGTCGGATGGCATCCTGAGTTTGAATCTCGTCTCCGCTATCTGTTACAACCTGCTATAAAGGAGGTGGACTAATGAAAGCATGGATTGAACGCCCACAAGAAGAGGCGTACCTTTTAAATCCATCATTCTGTTGTGTTATGATATCATCGGCGGTTGCTGGTTATCAGGAAAACGCTCTAAGGGGATTAACTTTACCTCTTGCATATATGATTCTACCGATCACATTACATAGACCAACGAGGACCTTGCTTCCCCGAAGCAAACGAACTTCTTTACCGATGTGGATTCAGGATAACGCCACAGTACGCATTTTATTCTACGAGCGACTCATGTCTCTTAAGACCTTCACGAATGAGGCGATCCTGTTTGGAGGGGAGAGAAAATGGCTCAGTATCGACAAAAATGGATCAATTTTAAGTAATCAAAAGGAGAATACAATCAGAAGAGCGATTCACTCATTTGATAATGAGCCTAAAGACTGCATTCTTAAAGCTATGTTCATTGGGAAATGGTTCGCGGCTGCAGGCCCAGCATCAACGATAATGGCACTTTGGGGGGTTCAAGCATGACTTTTCAATTGAACGACATCGTGCTTTATGGCTTCAACAAGAAAAAGCGGGTTCTGGTATTAAAGCCGGGGAAATTAAACATAATCACTGGGGCATCCAAGACAGGCAAAACAGCATTGATCGAGATTATCGATTACTGTTTAGGAAGTGATGATTGCCGGATTCCCGAAGGTATTATTCGTCAGACTGTGGAATGGGTTGGTGTTCGCCTTGCATTACCAGAGGGGAAGGCATTCATTGCACGGCGATTGCCAGATTCTGGCGCACAAGCATCATCAGAAGTATATTATACTGTCGGAACAAACATCGTTGTGCCGGGTTATAAAGAGCTTTACCAGACCACCAATTCCCAGGCACTCGGAGGATTACTTGCTGCTCATGCCGGCATACGCTTCAATGTTCATGAACCTCCACCTGGACAGATACGACCGGCTTTATCGGCGGGTATTCGTCACGCACTCTTGTTTTGCTTTCAACAGCAGAGCGAAGTGATCAGCCAACGTCATCTCTTCCACAAGCAGGGCGATCCATTCATACCTCAGGCAATAAAGGATGTTATGCCGTATTTCCTTGGTGCAGTGACTGATGAACATGTAGCAAAGGTGCAGCAGGTCCGGCAACTTCATCGTGATCTCAAGACCGCCGAGAAGAAACTCCACGAGCAGGAATCGATTCGCGGGACCGGCCTCACCCGGGCGCACTCGCTATTAACTGAGGCGAGGGATATGGGGATCTATCCATCGGGGCAAATGCCCGAATCGTGGGAGGCATGTGTGAATGCACTACGTGAAGTTCAACAGCAGCCAATCGAACAAGAGCAGGAGCTTGCTGCAGCCGGAGATGAATTTCGTGCATTGCAGGAAGAAAGGTCACATCTGGGTGAGGAACTCGATTCAATAAAAATTCAACTTGAAGCGGCGGAGGCGCTATCGGTAGACCGTAATGGTTTCATAGAAGAGGGTTCAGCCCAGGTTGCTCGATTGCGCAGCATTGAACTATTCGGTGATTCATCGAGCGATAGCGGTCAGCACCTCTGTCCGCTTTGCCATACGACACTTCCAGAAGGCGATGTGCCTTCTGTGAGCCAGATACAAGCAGCAATGGATCGTCTTTCCAAGGAAGTTCGATCTGTTCAGGAACATTCCCCGCAAATGGATGAGGTACTACTCTTTCTACAGAACCGTCTGAATGATGTCAAGACGCGTCTCCGTTCCAACAGAGAATCGCTTGATGCACTTCAAAAAACCAAAGCTGAAGTAGCCAGGATACGCGATACATTTTCAAGACGTTCCTATATTCTTGGACGAATTGGCCTGTACATCGAGAGTCTACCAGCAGTTGAAGATGACAGTGAACTACGTCGGGAAATTGAGAATCTCAAAACCCAGATAGGGACTCTTGAGGAGGAACTCAGCGATGAAGCGGTTGACGAGAAAATGCAGTCATTCATCGGTTTGATGACGAGCAGTATGTCATCTTGGTCACAGCGGCTTCAGCTAGAATTTTCGGATTTTCCCCTTCGTCTGGATGTGAAGAGACTGACGGTTGTTGCAGATACACCCGATGGGCCGGTGCCGATGCTTCATATGGGGAGTGGTGCCAACTGGGTAGGGTATCATCTTATCGCCCACCTTGCGTTACACCAGTGGTTTGTAACGAAGCAACGTCCCGTACCTGGGTTCCTTTTCATCGACCAGCCATCGCAAGTCTATTTTCCTCAAGACCCCGACGTCGAAGCAAGCTCATTAGAATCGCGTGATGAAGACCGCGAGGCTGTTGGGCGTATGTTTTGCCTTGCTAAAGATGTTGTCGATTCGCTTAACGCCGGACTCCAGGTCATCATAACAGATCATGCCGATATCAGGGAACAGTGGTTTCAAGAATGTGTCATCGAACGGTGGAGAGGCGGAGAAAAGCTTGTCCCTACATCATGGTACGAGCGTACATAGGGTCGAGTGTAATAATAATGTCTTGCCTCAGATGAAATTGGAATTTTCAGGAGTTGATTTAAGCGATATAATAGAAGATGGAGGCAAAGGACTAGAGGGTCTTGCCCCGGAAGAAATAGCCGCTCCGGGGAAAAATTTTTGGATAGTCTTGAAAGCATCTTTTAAAGAAGGTTTTGGGGCGCTGGGGGCAAAAAACAGGCCGGTAAACCGGCGAGAAAGGTTGACTTGAACGCAAAATTATACTATTAATTATCCATGAGGAAACGGTAATGGGCAGCACACGCAAATTGATCAGTTTCGATTGGGCCTTAAAAAAGCTGTTACGGCATAAAGCCAACTTCGGCATTATCGAGGGGTTCTTGAGCGAGCTATTGGTTGACGACATCAAAATCCGGAAAATACTGGAGAGCGAGTCTAACCGCGAGTATAAACACGCCAGGTGCAACCGCGTGGACATGATGGTGGAAAACTCAAAGAATGAATTGATCATCGTCGAAATCCAACATGAAGCCGAATACGACTATTTGCTGCGCATGCTTTTCGGTGTCTCGCGGGTGCTGGTGGAGTATATAAAACAGGGCGAGCCGTATTCGAAGATCAAGAAAGTCATCTCGATCAACCTGGTCTATTTTAACCTGGGGCAGGGGGAGGATTATGTTTATCATGGCAAGACGGAATTTATCGGTTTGAACAAGAAGGATGTCCTCAAGCTGGACAGCTACCAGCAAGAGCTTTACAAGACCGAAAAGATTTCCGACATCTACCCCGATTATTACATACTCAAGATCAACCAATTCAACGATATTGCCCGCAACACCATCGATGAGTGGATCTATTTCTTTAAGAATGAGAGGATCGAGGACAATTTTACGGCCAGGGGCCTAAAAGAGGCTCAAAAAGAATTGGATATCATGAAGCTCTCCGACGAGGAACGGCGAGAGTACGAGGCCTACCTGGATGAGCTGCGTTACGAAGCCAGTATGTTCGAGTCCAGCTACAAAGTCGGCGAAATGAAAGGGGAAAAAAGGGGACTGGAAAAGGGATTGAAAAAAGGGTTGAAAAAGGGATTGGAAGAAGGTGCCCGCCATCGGGATATTGAGATCGCCAGGGGATTGTTAAAAAAGGGCGTTGCCCTGGACATCATCTCGGAAACCACCGGCCTGTCCCGGGCAGAAATCGAGGCCCTGGCACACACGCACTGAGCCGGCAAAGCCAGCTTTATTCGCCCAATCGATCGCTGTGGGAAAAATTTTACTTTCCGGCGGTTTTGCTTTATAATGGGGGCTACCAATGATTCCCCGGAGGCCGGGGACATGCCATAAGGAGAAAAGATGAGCCTGCGGGATGAAACGCTCAAACGCTACGCCGATGAGTTAAGCGGTTTAAAACTGGGAAAAGAGGTCAAGATCATGGAAGTGTGCGGCACCCACACGGTGCAATTTTTCCACACCGGCGTCAAAGATATCTTCCCGGCCCGGCTGTCGCTGGTCGATGGCCCCGGCTGCCCGGTATGCGTGACCGGCAACGATTTTTTAGACCGGGCCATCGAGATCGGCCGGCAATATAAGGCCATCCTCTGCACCTTTGGCGACATGCTACGGGTGCCCTCTTCTTACAGCTCATTGCAGCAGGAAAAAGCGGCCGGGCTCCAGGTGCAGATCGTCTACTCCCCTCTGGATGCGCTCGATCTGGCCAGGAAAAACCCCGACCGGCAGGTGGTGTTCCTCAGCGTCGGCTTCGAGACCACCATCCCCACCGAGGCGGTTACCTTAAAGATGGCCAAAGCGGGTAATGTCGGTAACTTTTCCATCCTATCGGCCAATAAGCTGACCCCGCCGGCAGTGGCCGCCCTACTCGATTCGCCGGAAGTCGATATCCAGGGTTTCATCCTGCCAGGCCATGTGAGTACCATTACCGGTGTCAAAGGCTGGCGTTTCGTGGCCGAAAAGTACCATCGTCCCTGTGTAATCGCCGGGTTTACGGCCAGGGATTTGGTTATCGGTACGCTGGCCCTCCTTCGCCTGATTGAGCAAGGTAAAAAGGATATCGTCAACGGGTACCGGACCGTGGTCTCCGAGGCGGGCAATGAAAAAGCGCAACAGGCGATGGACGAGGTCTTTGAAATATGCGACGCCGACTGGCGCGGTATCGGCAAAATCCCGCTCAGCGGCATGTGTCCCAGGCCGGGATATGCCGATTTCGATGCCGAGAAAAAATTCCCGGTCTCACCGCCTCCGGCCAAAGAACCGGCCGGGTGTCGCTGCGGCGATGTGCTGCGCGGTTTAATCTCCCCCCCCGATTGCCCGCTCTTCGGCCAAACCTGTACCCCGTCCAGGCCGGTCGGTGCCTGTATGGTATCGAGCGAAGGCTCGTGCGCCGCTTTTTACAAGTACCGGGAGGTGTAAGATGGAAGAAAAAATATTACTCGGTCACGGCAGCGGTGGGCGGATGATGAACGAGCTCATCCACACCCTGATCCGGGAGAAATTGGGCGCCGATTCCGTGCAGCTCGACGACTCGGCCGTACTTGCCGTTGAGAAAGGGGAAATCGCTTTTACCACCGACACCTTCACCGTTACGCCGATTTTTTTTCCCGGCGGCGACATCGGTAAACTGGCGGTCAACGGCACGGTCAATGACCTGGCCGTGATGGGCGCCACCCCCCTATATCTGTCCGTCGGCCTCATCCTGGAAGAGGGTTTTCTCCTATCCGACCTGGGGAAAATCATGGACTCCATGCGCCGGGCCGCCGATGAAGCCGGTGTTAAGATCGTCACCGGCGACACCAAAGTGGTGGAAAAAGGCAAGGGGGACAAAATATTTATCAACACCTCCGGCATCGGCATCTTTCATGGCCCACGGCAGCGCCGTCAAATCGGGCCGGGCGACCTGATCCTTATCAACGGCTTCATCGGCGATCATGGCATAGCCATTATGGCCGAGCGCAATGGTCTCTCTTTCTCCGCCGGTCTAACCTCCGATTCGGCGCCGCTTAATCACCTGATATCGGCAATAATCCGCGCCTTCCCGGATAGCATCAAATTCATGCGCGATGCCACCCGCGGCGGTCTGGTGGCGGTCTTAAACGAGATCGTGCAGGGGCAAGGGTTTTCTGCCCGGCTCCAGGAAGGGCAATTACCCATCCGGCCCGAAGTCGCCGGCGTGTGTGATATCCTCGGCCTGGACCCGCTCTATGCGGCCAATGAAGGCAAAGTGGTGCTGGTAGTAAAAAAAGAGGCGGGAGAAGCGATGGTGAAAATAATGCGGGGCATGAAAGAGGGGGGGCAAGCGGCGGTGATCGGCGAGATGGCTGGCGAATTCCCCGGCCAGGTGTTTTCCCGGACACCGGTCGGGGGTAAAAGATTGCTCAACCTCCTTTCCGAAGAGCAGTTGCCCCGGATCTGCTGATTTACCCCGGGTTATTTCTTTTTCCGGTCAAAGACCGAAGGCAGGTGCTGCCTGAGTTTTTTTTGTACCGAATCCATGAATGTCTCTTCCGGGCCGCAGATATCGAAGAGCTTACTCTTGGCTACGGTGTTGTTGGGCTCGATCTCCACCGCTTTGCGAAAGAAAGTTTCCGCGCGCTTGACGAGTTTTTCCGAATAAAAAAGCAAGCCCAGGGCCACATAGGGCTCGGCATTCCAGGATTCCATCTCGGCTGCCTTGAGCAAGTTTGTCTCGGCATCTTTTTTCAAAGAGGGGAACGGCGATTGACATACCCCCAGGAGCAAATAATAGGCCGACTTGTCCGGATCGAGCTTAATGGCCTCTTGCAGCAACTGGATGGCCGGGGGATACTGTTTCTGGGTGTGGAGGGCTTTGGCCTTCTTGTACAGGTTTTTGGCTTTCTCTTCGGCATCTTCCTCTCTCTCCACTTCGGTATCCCGGTAGCCGCGCTTCTCGTAGACCGCCTTCTGCCCGTAATCGCTCAACACTTCATTGGCCCGGGCGATGCGCTCACGGATGAATTGGCCCATTTTCCTGATCTCAGGATTTTCGATCATTTCTATCTTATCCCTGGGAAAAGCCTGGGTATATTTCTGGAAAGCGGCCTCGATCTCTTTGATCGTGGCATTCTTTTGCAGGCCCAGGAGATCGAAGTGATTGATTTCCTTCGTTTTGAGCCTATCGTAAACCTGCCTGATGCGGGCCTCGAAACTAATGGGTTGGTCGGCCATGGTTTTCCCTCCTTCTGCTGATTCTTTTCCGGTCACAGACCATGTTTTTTTTCATACCCCATTTTAGCCCAATTTGCTCATTTTTTCAACTTTTTTAAAAATCCCGTCCAGGCGCCGGTAAATGAGAGAGCGTTCGAAGTGGCTGGAAAAGTAAGCGGCGGCCTCTAAGCACCGGGCCCGGTAAAACTCCTTATCTCCCAGCAACCGGCCGATATGGCCGGCAAACTCTGCCGGCGTTTGCCCGACCAGGCAGCCGTTGCCGTTCTTATCGGCGAATCCATCCACCCCCCGTGGCGTGGTCACCACCGGTACCTGGTAAGAGAGGGACTCCACCACCTTGATCTTCAGACCCGTACCGGCCAGCAACGGGCAGATCGATACCCTGGCCCGGGGATAGACCTGGCCCAGGTCAGGGGCAAAGGGCAAAAGGTCGATATTCTTCTCCCTCTCAATGGCCTGGGGGAGATGGGCGGTAATGGCCCCAACCGCCAGTATCCTGGGCGGGGGCGACAGGAGCGGGTAAACCTGGCCAAAAAACCAGCCGGCCCCTTGCCGGTTAAAGGGATTGTCGGAGGCAATGTAAACAAGTTCGTATTCCGGCTCTGCCCGGGATGACCGTTCCTGCCCGGCAGCGAAATGGGGGATGAGTGAAAACCGGGGCCGGGGGGCAAACAAAGAGAAGAACCATCTCTCTTCTTCGGAAATGCACAGCACCTGGTCGAAGCGGTTGATGCGGCCGATTTCTTCCTCCAGCGCCCGACCGGTAGCGATTCTCTTAGGGGAGAGCTGGAAGAGTTTGAGGGTGGAGAAATCGGAGACATCGAGGATGGTTTGGGCGCCCTTCAGCGGCGCAGATTGAAGCAGGCTGGCCCAGTAAACATAGCTAACCAGGACAAAATCGTAGTCCGCAGCGGAGACGATTTTATGGAATGCCTTTCTCATACCCCCGGACACATAGTCGGGCAGATTTTTACCCAGTCTCCCCCTCATTTTCCGGGCCAGGCGGTCCCGGGAAAAGTCGTAAAGGAATAACCGGTCGATCAGGTCTTCCCGGCTGGGGTCCTGGCCGGCCCAGGAACCGGCAAAGTTTTCGAGAGAGAACAGATCCACCGCGATTTGCCGCTCTTTGAAATAGTGCATCAATTGGTAATAGCGGCTATCGATACCCATGCGGCGCAAAAAAAAGTTGTGCGGATAGACCACCAGGACCCGGCATCCGGGCGCAGCATTGGACATTGGGCGCTCCTCCTGCTTCATCTGATAACCGAAAGCGACCTTAGCTTCAAGCGCCCCCATGAGACAAAATGAAAAACCCTTTAAAAGCCACTTTTGATGGTAATATGGACCTGGTGGATCTTGAACGGTGGCAGATCCTTTTCCCAGGGCCGGCGGTAATCCAGGGTAATAATGACTTCCCCGGTACCGACGGCTTCAAAAATAAACAGGTCGTAAGCGGGGGCGCCGAACATGGGGGGTTCTTCCTGGCGGTTGATCTCTTCCACCCGGCCTTTAAATTGCACCGGCCCAGCGGCCGGGAGTTTCGTGATATCGACCTCCCAACTGTACCCGGTAGACGGGTTAGAAGGAAGCTTCAGGGTGAATTGACCGGCTGCGGGTAAAACGAAGGCACTGGTGGCCGCTTCCGTGTCGATCACCAGGACATTTCCCGGCTCGGTCGGTTGATTTTTTTCCTCAGCCATGATAAAGCCTCCAGTAAGAAGGGCCACGATCATCATCGCCAGCCCGGATAGCAAAACGGTCTTTTTGTTTTTATTGTCGTTAGTCATGCGTATACCTCACATACAGACGATTTTTCTCATCTGTTATAACATAATTTGTCGGAAAAAACAAAGCCCTTCCCCACCACTGGTGGGGAAGGGCCTTGCTTTTTAATTAAAAAGTGCCTCAGACAGCTGGTGTCTGGGTTCTAATAGATGAAGTAGTTGGCGCCGTCGCCGACTTTGTTGCAGCCATACTTGATCCACATATAGCCAGCTTCGCCCCAGCCGGTGCCCCAGGAATTTTTCAACCGCCAGGCGATCTTGGAATCATCCCAACCGATCAGGATAATGGCGTGGTTGGAGTATCTGACCTGTTTTTTGCATTTGTTCATGACGCCACTGGTATAATACTGGAAAGTGGTATCGACATAGACGCCGGACTGCACGGAGCCATAGGTGTAAATGGCATTCTTGATCAGGTCGGTGGCCGGTACGACATTATCGGCAGTAACGAACGCCCAGCTCTGGATATTGTAGGGGGTAGGACAGGAGGAGTTGCAGGGTACTTCGGTGGCCACATAGGGGAAACAGCTTTCCAGGGCCATGCCCGGATCGATCAACATATCGTTGGGCCAATAACCGCCGCCGCATCCCCAACCAAAGGGATTGCAGGAGAGCATGTACTGCTCGGACAGATCGACGGTGACGCCGTCTTTCTTCAGGATCATGTGCTCGAGTAAGCCGACAGCGGCAAACGCCCAGCAACTACCGCACTGGCCCTGGTTCTTGATGGGGGTGGTGACGCCGATGTAGGCGGCAGGTAAAGCTGCCGGTAAGGCATTCTGGCTCTCGAATGTACCGCTCATGTGCACCATCGGCAGCGGCAGGGTGGGATTCAAGCTGCACAATTCCGAGATCTCGTACTGCACAGCCGGGTTGTAACCGACGGTAAAGGTGTAACCATTGGCCTTGATCTCGGCCTGCAGGGCTTGCAGTGTGGCCTCGAATTTGGCCTGTTTGGCCGCCGGGTCATACTTGGCGGATTCATTGATAGCCAGCATGGGAACACTCACTACCACAATTACAGCCAACAACATAAGCAACAGTCTTTGCGTTGTTTTGGTCATTGTTTTATCTCCTTTAATTTAATTTAATTTTGTCATTACCTTGCCGGTAAATCGCAAATAAGGAGCGGCAGATTGTTACTGGGACATTGGGGCTTTCCCGGGTAGATTAACCTGATATACCACATTTTTTCACTAGAAGCGACATGCTATCATGGAAGAAATGTCTTGTCAATAGGTCGAAAGTTGTATTTTTCATAAATTTTCCAGGTCCCGGTCTTTCCAGGCGGTCGGGTCTTCTACCGGTTCTAAGTGAGTAATGATGTGCACATTGGGAATCACCCGGCCGATGTCTGTCTCGAAATCCTCGAGTAGTTGGTGACCTTGCTGCACCGTCCACTGGCCGGGCACCAGGACATGGACGGAAATAAAATTCCGGGCACCGGCCTGTCGTGTCCGCAAAGCGTGGAATTGAACATCTTCCTGCGAATACCGCTCGATAACCGACTGGATGGCCGCCAGGTCGGCATCCGGGAGGGCGACATCCATCAGTCCCTGGGCAGACCGTCGTATCAACTTAACGCCCGTCCAGACAATATTTAAGGCCACCAACAGGGCGATGATGGGGTCCAGGATGTGCCAATCGCTAATGGCCACTGCACCGACCCCGATAATGACCCCGACAGAAGTCCAGACATCGGTCATGATGTGGTGGGCATCGGCCTCCAGGGTGATCGACCGGTGTCTCTTCCCGGCCCGCAGGAGTATGCGGGCGACGCCGAAATTGACCAGCGAGGCCAATACGGAGACCAGCAAACCCCAAAAAGCCTGCTCGATGTGCCTGGGGGAGATGAGCCGGGGAATGGCTGTAAAGCAGATACTGGCCGCAGCCAGGAGAATGAGGGCCCCTTCCATACCGCTGGAGAAGTATTCGGCCTTAGAATGTCCATAAGGGTGGTCCTCATCGGCCGGGTGTACGGCAATGGTTAAAATGACCAGGGCCATGATGCCGGCAGCCAGGTTGACCACGGACTCCAGGGCATCGGAGAGTAAACCGACCGAACCGGTTAAAAAATAGGCGATGGTCTTCAAACAAATAGTGACAACGGCTGCCCCAATGGACAACCAGGCGTACTGTGTTAGTTTTTTGATCATGGTTGAATGAGACAAAGATACCCTAAAAAGTGCTGGCTGTCAAGGGCAGTTTATATACCTGGATCATCCGCCTGGGGGAATGATTAAGCGTGCCGCCCTATCTCTTCCTACCGGCGAATAAGAACCTCCTACCCGTGGATTTGTTCCCGGCAGGAACCGCCAAAGGGTAGGGGGCCCGGCCAAAATCGACCGGATGATTTCGGCCGCTGATGGATTGATTTCTGTGGCTGGATGTGGTAAGATGCGGGAATATAAAAATCGATCGCAGAGCGGATTTGAATGTTAAAAAAACCCCGATTGACCCTGGTTGCCTGGCTTATCGTACTCAACGGCGTTATTCTTTTCCAGGAAGCCACATTTAACCACCTGTGGTGCCGGAAAAGCAACGGCCGGGCAGACATCGAGCTGGCCTTTATGAGCACTTTATGCCCCTGCACAGACTTCCATTCCCATCAAGCCCCTATCTCTTCCTTTGCTTTACCTTCCCCCTGCCGGCTCATTCCCCAATGCCGTTTTTGCGTCGATCGACTGGTCTTTCTCCCCTGGCTATTGCGCGAATACCGGCCCGGCGGTTGTTCCCTCCTTTTTGCCGGGGGAAAACCGCAGTCCCAACCGGGATATTTTTACCGGCCCCTGCTCCCCGGTCTCCCTCTCTTGACCGGGTCATCTCCCGGCCCGCCTGTACCGGGCGGCCTGCCCGGCAAGCCGGTTACCGCTGCTTCCCCTCCTATTACCGGTGTATTTCGTTGTTGATGCCCCCATTTAAAAAAAGAAAGAGTATCTAAGCAAGCAACAACTCATCTTTTTTTATCGTGATCATGGAGGCAAAAAATGAAACGACCGATCATTTATAAACGGTTTTCCTGGCTCTGCCTGGTATGGCTCTGGGCAGTAGCCGGCATGGAGGGCGCTGAACCTGCGGTGCTGCCGGTTTACAACCTGGAACAATTGCTGCGCCTGGCCAGGGAAAACAACCTGATGTTAAAAGTGTATGGCCTGGACCGGGATATTGCCCGCCAGGAATACCGGGTGGAGCGCGGGCTTGACGGCCTGGAGCTCGGATACAGCCGGGGTGAAGGAAAGATTAAGGCCGAACCGGGGACACCGGCCCAACTGTGGGAGTTCTCCGGGAAATGGACGATCCCCAACCCGGTTTACCGCTATTACCTTCTCAAATCTTTAAAAAGCCGCGTTTCTGAAGCGGAAATAGGGGCCGAGATGAACGGCCGGGAGATACTGGCCCAGCTGCATATCTGCTATTACCGCCTGCGGTTGCACGCCAAAGTTAAAACCTTTCTCGAAGAGAAGATCGCCCTTCTTGAGAATATCCACCGCCTATCCCGGGCCAAGGCCGATATCGGTGAAGCGCGCGAGATCGATGCCCTGAGTGCGGCGGTCGAGATACAAAAAGAAAAAACCAGGCTCTTTCGCATCGAGAAGACGCTGGCCGCGGAAAAATCTCAGCTAACCGAGATAATGAACGGCCAATTACCGGCAGATTTTACCGTTCCCGGGGATTTCCCTTATCAACCTTTGCCCGGCGACCTGGAAGCCCGGATCGGGCAATCGATCGAACAATCTCCCCCGGTGCAATTGGCCCATCACCACCGGCAAGGGCAGAAAGCATTTTCCCGGGCCGCCGGTTTATCGCTCATCGAGGGATTGGCTATTTCGGGTGGGTACGGCCAGGAAATCGAGGGCAAGACCTGGCAGCTGGGCCTGGGTATCCTGGTGCCGGTATTTTCCGGGAAAAGTGCCCAGATTCTCAAGGCCCGGCTCCTGGCGCAGAAAGCCGACATCGAATACGATCATCAAAAGAAACACCTGGGGGCCGATGTGGCCCGCATCCTGGCCGAGATCCGCATCCTGGAAAAGGAGATCGAAACCTTCACGGGGGCGATACTGGAGCAGGGGAAACAGAACCTGGACCTATCGGAAAAGCTCTTTCAGGAGGGCGAAGTGCTGCTGTCTGTTTTCCTGGATGCACAGAACAGCTTCTTTGACCTGCAAACCGGTTATTTTCAAGCCATCACCGAATGGTCGATATTGAAAGCAGAGCTGCAAGCCCTGCTGGGAGAACAACCATGAAAAAACGAATCGTTATCGCTTTATATATTATCCTGTCGGTCTGGCTGCTCGTATGCCCGGGCTGTGCCGGATCATCGTCGCCGGGAAAACCGTTATCCCCGGAAAAACCGGTTGGAGATACGGATCACGGCCTGGAGTCCGAAAAACCCGGGGGCGGGTCCCCTGATCATGGGGCCAATGGGATAACGGCCACGGAACGCCTGGTGCACCTGGAACCGGCCATGATCCGGCAATGGGGAATTCGTCTTGCCCTACCGGAAAACCGCGATTACAGCGAAAAAATCTCTCTTAATGGCGTGACCGTGGCCGACGATAATGCCAGTTACCTGGTCAATGCCCGGATGCCGGGAAAGGTGACGGCCATGAAGAAAGATACCGGGGACCTGGTTAAAACCGGGGACGTGCTCTGTATCCTCGATTCCCCGCCCTGGTTGGAGACGAAAACGAAATATATCAAAGCCTTCCAGTCTTACCGCCTGACCAAAGAAGATTACCTGCGGGCACTCAACCTTTCCCGGATCAAGGCCCTGGAGAAGCGCCAGGTGAGCATCCGGGAAAGCGAATACAAGACGGCCATGGCCGAATTCTTTTCCCTGCACGCCGAGTTGACCGCGGCCGGCCTGTCTGCTACCGCCCTTGATGCAGTCAAAGAAGCGGTGATGAACGACGAGCCGGATAAAATCCAGGCGTTTATCTCACCCTATTTCCCGGTGCTGTCGCCCGGTCCCGGCAAGGTAATCGGGCGCAACCTGAAACTGGGTGAACAGGTAGCCGAGACGAAAACCCTGTACGAAATCTCGGATACCCGGCAGTTATGGGTCATCCTGGATGCCCTGGAAAAGGACCTGCCTTTTATCGACCGGGGAACGGCGGTCACGGTCATCACCGGCACCTTTCCCGGCCAGGATTTCCCGGGCCAGGTGCTGGTGGTGGAAGAGAGGGTCGATCCCCAATCGCGCAGCGTCAAAGTGCGGGTGGCGGTCAAGAACCCGGCCGGCCGGCTCAAACCGGAAATGTACGTCACCGGACAGGTTGGTAAAAGCACCAAAACCCCGTTGCCGGCAGTTCCGTCAGCGGCCCTGGTCAAAGTTTCCGGTATCGCCGGGGTATTTGTCGAAGATGGGCAAGATTTCGCCTTCAGGCCGGTGGAAGTGGTCGAAGTGGATGCCGCTAATTTTGCCTTTGTCAAGGGGTTGATAGCGGGCGAGCGGGTGGTGATCGAGGGGGCCTTCTTTCTAAAGGCCGAGCTTGAGATCCAGTCCGGTAAAACCGATGCCCATGCCGGTCACGCCCATTGAGGCGGTCGTAACCGTTGAGGTAACCGATGAAAAAACTCATCTACCAAATCATGGAAAAACGGATTTTCTGTTTTCTTATCCTGCTATTCATCACCATTGCCGGGATCATGGCCTACCGGGATTTGAAAATCGACGTGCTGCCCGACCCATCGCCGGTGCTGGTCCAGGTTCTCTGCGATGCGGAAGGCATGGCCCCGGAGGAAGTGGAGAAATTTGTCTCCTATCCGATCGAGACCTCCCTTTACGGGTTGCCGCGCATCCGCAAGGTGACCTCCCTGTCCTCTTTTGGGCTATCCACGGTCAACGTCTATTTCGAAGACGGCATGGATCTCTTCTTTGCCCGCCAGCTCGTGGCCGAGCAGTTACCGGCGGTGAGCAGTAAATTACCGGCTTTCGTGGAACCTCCTGTGCTCGGCCCCATCACCACCGGCCTGGGCATGGTCTATATTTACGCCCTGACCGGCGATCGATCCAGCCTGGAGCTCCGCACGCTCAACGATTGGGTGGTCAAATTCCGTTTGCAGACCATCCCCGGGGTGGCGGCGGTACTCAGTCAGGGTGGGGAAGTCAAGCAATTCCAGGTCATGATCGACCCCCGGAAACTAGCCAAATACGGTCTCGATCTCTACACCGTCGTCGAACACATCAAGGCCGGCTCGGCCAATATTACTGCCGGGTACATTGTCAAGAACAAGGAAGAATACGTCATCCGCGGTATCGGCCTGCTGGAGGATATGGGGGCGCTAAAAAAAGTGATGGTCAAGACCGCCGGTGCCACCCCGGTCTTCCTGGAAAGCATCGCCGCTATCGAGATCGGCCCGGCGCTCAAGCGCGGCGACGCCGAGTTGAATACCCAGGGGAGCACCGTATCCGGTATGGTGATGAAATTGACCGGCATCAACACCGCCGAATTGATCGGGCAAATCGACCGCCGCCTCCAGGAGATCAATGCCGGTCTGCCCCCGGGCGTGCGGGTGGTGCCGGTGTACAACCAGGGGCTGATCATCAAGGCGGCGTTCCGCACGGTGTCCGAGGCCCTCTTCCTGGGCATTATCCTGGTCATCCTGATCCTCTTTCTCTTCGTAGACGATATCGCTTCGGCCCTGGTTTCCACTTTATCCATCCCCTTTGCCGTGTTTGTCACTTTTATCATCATGCTGCTTACCCGTACCACCGCCGACCTGATGTCCTTCGGCGGGCTGGCCATCGGTATCGGCCTGCTGGTCGATGCGGCCGTGGTGGTGACCGAAAACATCGCCCGCAACCGCGACCAATTCAAGGGTGCCATGCCCGACCGCGACATCATCTGGCAAGCGGTTTCCGAAGTGCTGCGCCCCCTCATCTACGCCATGTTGATCATTATCCTCTCCTTTGCCCCCCTGATCACCCTGCAAGGGGTAGAGGGCAAACTCTTCAAGCCCTTCGGTTTTACCTTGCTCCTGGCCCTGGTGGCCGCCATCTTCTATGCGGTGTTCATTTCCCCGGTGCTGATGAATATCCTCGGCACCCGGAAATTCCACCTGGCCGGTTTCTTCTTCGCCTACAGCCAGAAAATCTATCTCAAAGCCTTCGACCTGTTTTATAACCGGGAACGGCTGACCATCATCCTCTTTGCCGCCATATTCCTGGTCAGCATTGGCTTGCTCTTTTTTACCGGATCCGAGTTCTTGCCGGTACTCAACGAGCAGACCTTGCAAATGGAAATGACGCTCCCCCAGAACACCTCCCTGGAAGAGTCGCGCCGCATGATGCACATCATCAACCAGGAACTGACGGCCATACCGGGAATCTCCCAGGTATTCGGCCTGATCGGCCGGGGCGAGGAAGGCACCCACGCCCACCCGGTCAATACCGGCAAGACCATTATCCATCTCGATGAGCGGCAACGCTGGACAGTGCCATCGCAAACGGCCATCATCCACAAAATCCAGGCGGCTGTCAAACGGCGGACGCCCGGGGTGTTGCTCAATTTCACCCAGCCCATCAAGCACAACCTCGATCAACTCCTGACCGGTGTAAGGGCCGACCTGGCCATTAAAATCTACGGCAGCGATTACCCGGAGCTCCAGCGCCTGGCCGCGCAGGTAGAGGGCATCATGTCGGGCGTTAAAGGTGCTCAAGATATCCAGGTCTCCCGTTTCTCCGGTCAGAATGAGATCGCCGTGCGGCTCAAGATCCAGGAACTGGCCCGCTACGGTTTAAAGCCGGCCGAAGTCCTGGACCAGGTACAGGTGGCCATCGGCGGCCGGACCGTCAGCCGGATTTACCAGGGAGATATGGCCTACGATGTCTTCGTCCAGTACGCCCCACCCTTCCGGCAGGACATCAAAGACCTGGGCAACCTGCTGGTCCATGCCGGTAGCGGGGGGCCGGACGCCGGGCAGCTGATACCGCTCTCCAGCCTGGCCTCCATTGCCGAATCCAGCGGTTACACCAATATCGAGCGGGAGGACGGCAAGCGTTATATCACCGTCCAGTGCAATGCCCGGGGCCGGGATATCGGCAGTATCGTCAGCGAATCGCGGGAAAAGATATCCAGCCAGGTGAAATTTCCCCCCGGCTATTTTGCCACCTGGGGCGGCCAATTCGAGCTGAAACAGAGCGCCGAAAAGCGGTTATACCTGGTACTCATCATCACCCTATTCCTGGTCATCGTCATCCTGTTCGATTTCTTGAAAAACTGGAAGGATATCCTGGTTATCATGATCAACCTGCCCGTGTCGCTCAGCGGCGGCATTATCTCTCTGTGGCTGGCCGGTGCCTATTTTTCCGTGCCCTCCACCATCGGCTTCTTGGCACTATTGGGCATTGCCCTGGAAAACACCCTGATCCTCATCTCCTTTTTCAAAGAGATCCAGTCCAGGGGCGTCGATTTCGATTCGGCCATGCGCCAGAGTGTCGCCCTCCGCCTCCGCCCCATCTTGATGACCAAGTTTACCACCATCATCGGGCTCGTTCCCCTGCTTTTCAGTACCGGCATCGGCTCGGAAATCCAGAAACCCCTGGCCATCGTCGTGCTCGGCGGTATCTTCTTTTCCATCTTTACCACCCTGCTGCTCATGCCCGTGGCCTACAAGAAATTTTACCGCCTCTAAGACCGGGGGAAACCTATTCCCCGCTTGTTGACGGCCCGGGAGATGGCCATAACATCTCCCGGGCCTGGGGCCCGCAGCTCATCAACAGGTCGATGGCCGATAGCCCGGGGATAAAATCCCCCCACAACTGCCGGTAATGGGGATGGGAAAAGTCGCTGATCACCAGATCGATACCGCCTTCGGCAAAAGAATCTGCCTCCTGGTACTTCTGGCCGCCAAACCCGGACAGGTAGCGATCCGCGGCCACAGCCCGGCAGATCGATACCAGCCGCTCCGTGGACTGGCCCGTTACCCCGGTCAATGCGGAAGCCTTCATGGCCGGTGCGGTAATCCCCAGGTTTTCGGCCAGCCAGGCCAGGAGCCGGGCATTCACCTCGACCAGCAAACGGTCATCTGCCTGGAGGAGACCGGCCAATGCCGGGAAATAGGCATCGAAATAAGGGGCGCGGCCATAACAGGCCCTAATACTGCCGAGGACCTTCTTCTGCCAGCCGGCCTGTACCTCGACCTCATCGATCCCCTGGAAGTACCGCCCTTTCTGGATGACCGGCACAGTCAGCCAGCGCTCGCCCTCCGGGCCCTTGATCTTGACCCGGTTGATAATACTGCGTTTGATAAACTGCACATCATCCAGCAGCACCAGCAAGTCGCTCCTGGCCCACTTGTAAAAAAAACCCAGCCAGGGTAGGAAATTGGGCTGATGAATGGCCACAGTAATCGGTGCTTTTTGACCCGTATTCATCGTCGCTCCGTCGATATCTCATCGAGCAGCCGGCCCAGCTTGGCCATCTGGGAAGCGGTAGAATAACGCTCGATGGCCTGTCGATCCGGTTTTAAGGAGAGGAGAAACTGCCGGTCGGAAAGCAGGCGGCCCAGCATGTCCTTGATCTCTGCCGGTTTTTCCGGGTGGGCCAACCAGCCGGCGCCCGTTTCGCGGATGATCTCTGCTAAGACCGTCCCGTCGGTCAAGGCCAGGATCGGCTTCCCGGTGGCCAGGTACTCGAAAATCTTGGCCGACGTGGCGCTGGTGCGGTCGGACGGCGTAATGATCAGTAAGACATCGGCGGCCCGCTGAAAAGCCAGGGCCAGGCGGCGCGGCACAAACCCATGCACCTCGATGATCCCCTCCCCGATCAAATCCTTGAGCCGGGCCAATTCCCCGGCCCGGTACTCCCCCAGCAGGTGGAGCTTCAGCTTCCGCGCCAGCGCCGGTTGTTCTTCCAGGAGATCACGCACCGCCGTAAAGAAGAACCCGACCGGGTTATACTCATGCGACAGGGCGAAGCGGCCGGTAAATACCACCTGGAAATATGCCGGGTCAAGGCAAACCTGGCCGGAAACACCGGCAAAGTCCTGCCGGTCGAAACCGGTGGCCATCACCTCCACCCGCTTCACCCCGTATTTTTTTCTGAAATAATCCCCGATCGGCCCGGCAATGGTGATGACCGCCGCAGATGCCGCTGCTGCACCGGCCTCGATGGCCGCATACCGCTCGCGGATGCAGGCGTACCGGTTCATCCGCTTTTGCTCGATCGGCTCAAAGAGCAGGCCGTCGCGGAAATCGCAGACCAGCGGCAGGCCGAAGCGTTTCGATAGATAAAGGCCGATCTGGAGCGTCTCCACCGGCGGGTAAGTAGCGATAATCACCTCCGGCCTGGCGATGGCCATGATCTGCTCCGCCTGGCGTACCACCCCTTCCTGCCACCAGGAATAGATCGAGTGATACCGGCCCAACAGGTTCTTAATCTCCGTGTATACCCGGAGACAAAGCCATTGCCAGTATTTCAGACCCTGCCGCTCCCGGTTGTAACTGGTGTCCTTGACCCGCAGCACCGGCCCGTTTGACAGGTCGGTCTGCCCGTAGGTGTGGGTCAGCACGCAGACCGGGTGGCCCAGGGGGGGCAGGTATTGGGCCATCTTCTGCGGCCGGATGGTGCCGCCCGTGTTTAACGGCGGGTAATAATAGGCCACCAGTAAGACCCTCATTTAGCGCCCCCCAATGAAAACTCTTTGATCCGGTCCAGGTAGTTTTGCGCCGCCCGCTCTTCCGTGTAGTCGGCCAGGGTGGCCTGGGCATTGACCACCACCCTTTCCAGGTCCTGCCGCCCCAGGCGACAGATGATCTTCTCCAGCGTAGCCAGTAAATGCCCTTCAGCGCGCGGCCGGCAGAGAAAGCCGTTTTTCCCATCCGCGATTACCCCATCGATACCATAACCAACCGCACCGATCACCAGGCAGCCCTTAGCCAGGGCCTCCAGGTAAACCAGGCCAAAGGTCTCCGGTGCGCTGACCAGCAGGAAAATATGGGCCTTACCCATCTCTGCCAGGGCTTGTTCCCGCGGTTTTAAACCCAGGAAACGCACTTTATCGAGAATTCCCAGGGTCCCGGCCAGGCTTTCCAGTCCCGGCCGTTCCGGGCCGTCCCCGATAATCGTGTAATGCCAGGAAATATTCCCCGGCAAACGGCTCAAGGCCCGCAGGTTGATATCGATGTTTTTCAGCTTCAGCAGGCTGCACACCGAAATGATCTCTATTTTGGCATCATTTACCCCTTTCCAGGCCGAGAGCTTGTCGGTAGCAAACGCTTCCCCGGCCGCTAACCCGGCCTCTATGCCCGAATAGGCCAGGAAACAGCGTTTTTCCAGGTCCGGGTAAAGGGCGAGGAATTCTTTTTCCACCGGGGCCGAGCGGCAGGCAATACCGGCCGCTCCCCGAAAAATACGGGCCAGCCTTTTTTTACCCAGCATTTTCCCCGAATAGAGGAGGTCGCCGTAATGAACCGCCGAGATAAGGGGTACATGGAACCGGCCGGCCAGCACCTGGCCGAAGAGCAGGCTGTAACCGAGGTGGGCCACTACGACCTGCGGATAAAAGCCCATTTTCTTAAGTCGCCGGCCCAGGCCCCACAGGCAGAAGAGGCGCGTGCCGGGGATTTTGATCACCGGCCGGGTCAATACCCGCACGCCATCCAGGGTAAAGGTCCCGGGGTAGATGCCCCGGTCTTCCCCGGACAAGGCCGGCACCAAAAAAGGCCGGATGACCAGCACCTGGTGGCTGTTTACCCAGGGACGGATGAGGTGGTGCAGGGCATAGGAGACCTCGGCCGGGGGCTGACCGGCATACCCGGGGTACAACTGGCTAATCACCAATATCTTCATCGCTCATTCGTCCGCTGGTCTGAATCTAACACTCTTGCCGTCTCAATATAGCACACTCGCCCAGATTTGGCAAGATCATAAAGCCTGCCCCACCTATGGTTCCAGCCTTTTCTTTATCGGCCCCCAGTCGTTACTTTTACTTTCGCAGCCCCTTGTTTAAAGATCGGAAGAACCTCCCGGGAAAATATTTCGGCAAAAATCGATGCTTGCGGTTGAAATTCAGCCGCATTTCTTCTATAATACCACCATGCTTAAAAAGGATTATCTTTTTGGTCAATGGTCTACGTGCATGTATTTAATATACAAATTTAGGGGAACAGTATAATGGAACCCAAATTCAGCACCCTGACGATCGAACACTTCCGGGTGTTCCGGGAACTCAAAATCGACGGACTTGGCCGGATCAATCTCATCACGGGGAAAAATAACACCGGTAAATCGTCGGTATTGGAGGCATTGCGCATCCTGGCTTCCGACGCCTCCCTATCCGTGATCAACAGCATCCTGAGATACCGCGAGGAAGACATTGGGGAAGCGGAAGAACCTGCCCGTCCCATCGATTCCGAGGGGTTTTTGCAGGTATCGAGTCTTTTTCACGGGTTCCCAAAATTATTGGACAAACCACAACCGGTTGTCATCTCGGGCGAAGGACGCCAAAAACCGGTGAAATTAACTTTAGGAATGGAATGGGTTTCCGAGGAACGGGGCGAGGATGGGACCCGGCGACTCGTGCCCCAGCAGGGAAATCTGTTCGGCGAAAGCGGCGGTATCCCGGCATTGGTGGTTGAAACAGGCGGTGGGAAACGTACCCTGCCATTAGATTACGTTCGCCGCTATCCCCCTTACAGGTTCCGACCGGATATTGACAATGAGCCCAGCCTGCCATGCGTCTTTGTGAGCCCTTATGGTGGAGAGCGCACGACTACTCTCGCTACCCTATGGGACAAGATCGCGCTTTCAGACCTTGAGTCAGATGTTGTCGAGGCGCTCCGGATCATCGACCCGGAAATCTCTGCTGTCTCCATGGTCGGCGGTGAGGGACGGAGACAACAACGGACCGCCATAGTACGTGCCAAAAACTTACTCCGGCCCGTTCCCCTCCGGTCATTTGGCGATGGTCTCAATCGCCTGTTCGGTATCATCCTATCCCTGGTCAACGCCAAAGGCGGACTCCTCTTGATCGATGAATTTGAGAACGGGATGCACCACACGGTGCAATTGGATGTATGGAGGGCGGTGTTCAAGCTCTGCCAACGCCTGGATATCCAGGTGTTTGCGACATCGCACAGTTGGGACGCTATCGAAATGTTCCAAAAAGCAGCCGCCGAAACACCGGAACAAGGGGTACTGGTTCGCCTCTCCCGCAAGGGTGAGACCATCATCCCCACCATCTTCGCTAAAGACGAACTGGCTATCGCTACCCGCGACCGGATCGAGGTGCGCTAATATGGCTCCAAAAAAGGTTCTATGGGTTGAAGGCAAGGATGACGAACATGTCTTAAAGCACCTGTCCGACAATCGGGGAGGCCCGCACTTTGATGAGATCATACCACACAAAGGCTACACCCATCTTTTGGGCAGTTTACAGACCCGGCTGAAAGCGGGTTTAAATGACATCATAGCCGGCATCGTCATCGATGCGGATACGGATTTGTCAGCCCGGTGGCGGTCCTTACGCGATGAACTTCTTAATACAGGATACCAAAATGTTCCAGATAAGCCATCGCCAGAAGGTACGATTATCGACCCCCCAGCAGGCGCATTCCTGCCGCGGGTTGGAATCTGGATCATGCCGGACAACCGGACAACGGGTATTCTGGAGGACTTCCTGAAATTCCTGGTGCCGGCCGGGTCACCTCTATTCGACCACGTCAACTCTAGTATCGATGCTATCCCGGAAAGCGAACGGCGCTTCAGCCCTCTCGCCCAGCCGAAGGCCATCATTCACACCTGGCTGGCCTGGCAAGAAGAACCCGGAAAACCATATGGCACAGCCATTACCATGAAATTCCTGGATCCGCATGTTCCCCAGGCTGACGAGCTGGTATCCTGGTTAAACCGCCTCTTCTTTCCAGAAACGGTTTAATAACATACGATACCGGCCAACCCACCGAAGTATTTAATCACCAATATCTTCATCGCTCGCTGTTTCGATCGCTTTATTCGCGGGGGTAGAGCAGGCCGTTGAGCAGCAGTTTGTAGGTGCCGTGGGATTGGGCCCGGTGCTGGCAGCGGAAACCGAAAAGCAGGATATGACCTTTCTTGAAGCGCAGATCGATGAGGGCCGCTTTGCGGGTAATCATCTCTTCACCGAGCAGCCAACCGCTGAGCAAGATATCCTTTTCCGGGTAGCTGGCCACCACGTTCCGATCCCAGTCGCCGCCCGGGATGCGGGAATTGAAAGCCAGGCTGTCGGCAAACATGACGGCCGCTTCTTCCGGCATACCGTAGCCCAGGGGGCTGGCGGTATCGATGCGGGCACGCAGGATGGAGGTCGGGCAAAAGAATTTATTCTCATCGACTTTGTCCAGGGCGTCGCGCACCGGCGGGTTGAATTCTTTCAATACCAACTGCGAAGCCTCATTGAGGGCAACCAGGATACCGCCCTGGCCGACAAACTCTTTGAGCGCCTCTACGCCCTCTTTCTCGATGCCGCCCTCGTATTCCGGGGGCATGTCGATGGCGATGCGGCCGAAACCGCGGCCATCCATGGGGGGCTTGCCGGTCTTGATGATATCGGGGTTTTCATCGGCAAACACCAGGACATCGAAGTTCTTGCGGAGGTCGAGCTTGGCCCCTTTCTTGACTTTAAAATCTTTCGGCCGCACGCTGGTATAGGCAATACCCATGTCGTCGAAGAGATAGCGGGTCCAGCCCTCGTCCATATTGCCGCGAAAGGATTGGTAGAGGCCGATACGCGGGTTCTTGACCGGTATCCGGGTAATACCCTCGATGCTTTCCATTTCCTGGGCGTTTATATGCCACTTCCCCAGGAGCCCCGGCAGGACTTTTTGCACGGCTGGGGTGTTCTTGACCAGGAAAGTCCCGGGGCAACCGTGGCTTTCCCCGGCTTTCGGGGACGCGGTGATGCGGGAGACTTCGGCACCGGTCTTGAGCAGGGCAAAGACCACCGCATAAGCGGCGTTGGCCCTGGCATCGAGCCGGATATAGGGGGCCGTGGCACTGATGGGCTTAATCTCCGGCCAGGGAACGGTATTCAATTTGACCAGCTCGGTCTCGAACGGACGATTGACCGGGTCGCAGGCCACACCCATCTGCAAGGGTAACGTCCAGGCGGCATTGTCATAGGGCGGGATGGGGGGGCCGCCGGGGAATTCCCGCATATCGGGATAATGCTGCTTTTCGAGCAGCGCCTGGGCATAAGGCCGGTAAGGTTGAGATAAGAGCACGACAAAGGCGCCGGCCGGGTAAATGCGTCCGTCGGCGATAAAATCTTTTTTGGCCTGGTGTATTTCCACACCGCCCATCTTTAAAATTTCCAGCATCTTCAGGGTGGTCGGGTAATCCCGCTGCTCCTGCGGGATGACAAAGGCAAAGGGTTGGCCTTTGGCCCTCTCGTCGATGCTCTCCCGGCACATCTGGTAAAAATTGTAGAGGAAATCCTCTTTGTGCAGGGCCGCCGTCTTGACCAGGCTCATGGATAAGACCGACTCGTAATCGACCAGGTCGCGCAGCCGCCACCAACCGCCGGGCCAGGGATCGGGAAAATTGACCCGTTTCTCCACGTAATTGGCCTGGAGCTCGGTCGGATCGATATAGACCGGGGAGGCCACTTTTGCCGACGCCATCTCGCTGAGCAGGCCGATGCCGTTGTGCAGCCAGGACGTATCGTCGCAGGCCCCGATCCACCAGCCGGTAAAGTCCCGGTCATAGACCACGCCCTTATAACCCTCTTTTTGCAGGTCATAGGCCATGCCCACACCGCATAAACCGACGCCGCGCCAGACCAGTGGATGCACATTGGGTACCGGCGGATCCATGAATGGGGGCAAGAAGAGCCGGGCGCCGGTGGAGCCCATCTGGTGCTCGTCGATGTGAATCTGGGGAATCCAGTCGTGGTAAAGCACCTGGGTCACGGCCCGGGTCTCGGATAGGTTGAACATGAACCAATCCCGGTTGTTGTCGTGCCCGGCATAATGGTGATAGAGCCAGGGCATGGGACCGCCTTCGTACTGGGTGCCCACATACTTGCGGTAATAATCGCATACCATCTGGTTGCCGTCCGGGTTGATGGTCGGGATCAACAGGACGATGACATCGTCCAGTATTTTATCGGCGGCAAAAGGGGTATTGCCGGTGACCAGGTTATAGGCAAATTCCAGGGACATCTGGGAAGCGGCGATCTCGGTGGCATGCAGGGAGCAGGTGATTAAGAGTAGCACCTTGCCCTGTTTGGCCAGGGTTTTAGCCGCTTCCGCGGATAAGCCCCGGGCATCCCGCAATTGCCGGACCAGGCCGCGGTACTCATCCAGTTTGTCCAGGTTCACTTTGCTGGAGATGACGGCCATGATCATCGGTTTACCCAGGGTACTCTGGCCGATGGTCAGCAGTTTTAATTTATCCGATTCCTGGTCCAGCCGGGCAAAATAGGCCCGGATCTGGTTGTAATCGACGAGTTTCCGGTCCTGGCCGACCCGGTGCCCCAGGAAAGCATCCGGGGAGGTGACGGAAAACAGGCCCACCGGTATACTCACCAACAACAATAGGCTTAACAAAAATCCTTTTCTTCTATTAATCATCATTTATCTCCTTTTAGTCGATTTATGGTTGTTGTCGATCTTGTATGGTTGTTGTCGATCTTGCCGGTAAAATACTTGCGGCAGAGAATGCGCGATTGGCGCTGCCAGAAGGTTGGGGCCGAATCGCGGTTGCCGAATAAGACAATATCACGGCTGTTTGATGTCAGCATCCGGCGCAGCGAGCGGGCCGGTGCCGCCGGATCGAATTCACCCTCCAGGATGAACCCATAGCTCCCGACCCGGGTCGCCTCAGCCGGGAAAGGCAGCGGGTCGGAACCGGCAATGATAGCGATACCGCCCTTTTCCGCCCGTTTAAAGAGCGCCGGTCTGGGCCAGAACCGCGGTCTGGCACTGTTATCGCCCAGGAAAAGGTAGGGCGAAACACAGTCGTTCAGCCACTCCCCGACCATCTGCCCGCGCTTAAAGAACCACTTGCCCACCCCCCAGGCCAGAACGGCTATATCCTGGCTCTCCTTCAGCCGGTCGAGAACCTGGCGGCCAGGCAGGCCATCCTCGATCTGCCGGTCGGTGGCCAGGGCCAGTATTTCCAGGTTCTCGGCGGTGACGATCTGCCGACCGGCCAGGAGATAGAGCAGCGGTACGTTTTTCCCTTTTTCCATTACGGCCAGGGCCGCCGGATCGCCCGTCTCCCTTATTTCGTAAACCCGGCCAGCCGATGCGATCTCCCGGTTCTTCAACCGGTCGAAGAAGCAGATTCCCCTGGCCTCGGTCAGCATCAGGATTTTCACCAGGTTTTCACCGGGGTATAAGCGACCGGCCCAAAACCCCAGGTTGCGGAATGCAGCGGCAAAGAAATCATCCAGGGAGAAGCAATCATACAAATGCACATGACCATCTGCAATCAATCTTGAATGCGCCATCAGCCTGTCTCCCGGCCCAGCTCCCGCTTCAGGGTCTCTACCTCGGCCTGCCATTTGGCTTCCGGCCAATCGAATAGGCCCTTGAGCTGCGGCAGGATAGCGAGGGCCCGCTTCGGGTTATCCCCGAGCGAAGTGCGGCGGATGACCAGGTCGCCCAGGTGCACCACCGCCTCTTCGGCCACGATACGGCGCAATTTTTCCATGTCCCGGTCGTCTTTGGGCCGCCAATCGTAATCCGGGAAACAGGTGTCTCCCAGCCCCGGAAACCCGGTCAATAGTTCATTGTAAGGCTGCCGAAAAAGACCGGGGAAGACCCTTTTTAATGTGCGGTCAGCCACCAGCCGGGCAGTGGTAAACTTAACCCCCGATACGCTGAAGAGCCCCTTTGGCCCATTGTGTTGCCCATGATCGATGAAAACCGGCCTGGCGGCCAGCTTGCCTTTATCGTTGGCCGGCAGTATGCCGGGGTAGACCCGCAGGATATCGCTTTCCTTGAGCGCAAGCCCCGGCACCAGGCGGTTGATATCCTGGATGAAAGCCGCCATATCGCCGTCCGTCACCCGGGTCTCGCCCGCGCCTTTTTCTACGATCTTTTCGCCCGTGCCCACCAGCAGCCGGTTCTGCCAGGGATGGAAAAAATAGGTATGGCCGCCGCCCTTTTTCGTCGATAGACCCAGGGCAAAATCGGAGAGCGCCTCCCGGTCAAAGAGTACGTTCCACAGCAACAACCGCTTTAAAAACAGCTCCGGGTAATCGCGATCGAACAAAGCCGCCACCTCGCGTGCCCAGGGCCCGGCCGCATTGATTACTTTACCGGCGCGAAATTCCCATTCCCGGCCGCCCTCCAGGTCCCTGGCCCGCACCCCGGCCACCCGGCCGTCTGTGGTCAGCAAACCGCTGACCTTCATATAATTCAACCCCCCGGCGCCCAGGGAAACGGCCAGCCGCAGCAACCGGGAAAAAAGGCGCTGAAACTCGACCAGGCTGCCGTCGTACCAGGCAGCCCCTCCTTTCAAACCATCGGTCTGAACCCCGGCAAAGGCTTTAATGGTCGCTGGCCTGGATAAGATTTTGCCGGCCGGTAAATGGCACTCACGGCTGACGCCCCGGTTGCGGTGCGCGGATAGCATATCGTTTAGCACCAAGGCCGGCCACATAATACACCGGCGGTGCAACTTTTTGTTGTACAGGGGCATGAGGCAGGGCATGGCCCGGGTATATTCCGGGAAATACTGTAAAAACCACTTGCGCTCGCCCACCGAATCCCAGAACCGGCTGAAATCGGCAACCTGGAGGTAGCGGAGGCCACCATGCACGGTACGCAGATGGTTCTGGCTGGTCTGACCGATAAAGTCCCTTTCCTCCAGCAGCAGCGGCCGCAGGTTGCGCCGCACCGCCTCCAGCGTCAGCATCAGGCCATACATCCCGCCGCCGACAATAATTACATCATACTCTTGTTCAGAAAAGGATTCTACCGCTCTATCGAGAGTTTTCATTCATCGTTTTCCTTTGTTTCTTCCTCTTCATCCTTTGCTTTGCCGCGTGTCTTGACCACCTGTACCGGGTTACCCAGGGCCACCGAATAGGGCCGGATTTTGCGGTGCACCACCGTGGCCGCCCCGATCACCGAGCCCTTGCCGATCTTGACCCCATCCAGGATGGTGGAAGCGGCCCCGATCCAGACATCGTCCTCGATCTGGATGCCGCCTTTGGATACCGAGGGCTGGAAGTAAATCGGCGTATCCCGGTCGTCGAAGGTGTGGTTGCCGCCGGCGATCATGTATATTTGGCCGGAAGTGAACACATAACGGCCGATCTTCAAGGTACTCTCGGAGATGATGATGTTGCTCGGCCCGATATTGGCGTAATCGCCGATATCGATGTCCCCGCCCTTGCAGCTAATGGTGCTGTTGCGCCCGACCAGGACATTATCGCCGATGCGGATGCCGCGGTTTTTCTCGCCTTTGGCATCGATCACCGTGTTGTCGTCGAAGACCACGTTATTGCCGATCTCGATCTTCAGCGGGTGGCGGATGGTCATGTTGCGACCGAAGACCACGCCCTTGCCGATCTTCTTGAACAACCCGCGGAAAAAGAGCTTGCGCAAAACAAAGCCAAGCGCGCCGGGTGTAGAGGTGAAAAGGGTGGTCACGAGCTCATACTTGAGCAGGAAGAAAAAGGAGACATCGCCCAGAAACATCTGCCGGTATTTTTTGATCACACCTGCCTTTTTATTGAGCAGGTCTTTCTGGCCGCCGATATATTTACCCTCTGTTTCATCCATGACAGCCTATTCTATACCAATTCCGCCACAATTGCAACCAGGTTACCCCCCCTTGTCTCCGCCTTAATTTTGCAGCCGTGCCCCTACACCTGGCCGGTAGTCTCCTTCTTCTCTGCGGGCGGTTGGTCGTGCTTCTCCGCTTTCTTGCGCCGGTAATTTTCCGAAAGAGCACCTACCTGGCCGCGGTTAATTGGGGCATGCCTGTAAAAGGTGACCAGAGACAGGCATGAAGTGAGAAATTTTGGTCTTATGCAGAAAAAAGTATTGACAATTTGGAAAGAAATGGGTAGAATGTGGTCTTTGCGGTTGAAAATAGTCTGAGATTTGATTCAAAGTATCTGGGTTCTTCAAATAAAACATTGTGTGAGGTGATTATCATGAGAAAAGCAATTATAGCGGGTATTATCGTTTGTGGGGCGGTGTTGGTTTTGCTGGCGCCGGAGGTAGCGGTTTTCGGGCCGGAGCGGTTCGAGAGAGGAAATGGAAAACCGGTATTGGTCACAAGGGAGTTCTCCAGTCCGATTACCGGGAATGATCTGAAACTGCGCATTGTCAATGGGGATGAGCATGGCGATAACCGGGTCACTGCCGGCCGGGTGACACTCAATGGCCTGGAGGTTGTGTCGCCGAATGATTTTAAGAAGAAAGTGGTAGCGATCGAGCGGCTGGTCAATATTGGGGAGAGCAATGTATTGACGGTGATTTTGGAGGGCAAGCCGGGGAGCTTGATGACATTGGGCATTTATGGGTTTGCGCCTGAGCCGCAGGCGAGTATTGCGGTTGTGCCGGGTACGGTCTGGTCCTGGGAGACGGGGCGCTTGACCTGGACGTCGCAGTTTGCCGATAAAGTAATGATCGAGCCGGGGCTGGGGGAAGTGGCTTTGAATGGTTCGCTGGCGGTGCAGCCGGGGGAGACGACGACTTATAACTTGACGGCTTCGGGGCTGGGGGGTTCTGTGTCTGCGTCTGCGACTTTGACGGTTCTTCAGGATGAGACGCTGCCGACGGTTACTATCTCTGAGCCGCAGACGGGGGCTTCTTACCGGAGTCTGCCGGTTAATGTTTCGGCCACATTTTCCGATGGCGAGTCGGGCCTAGACCCGGAGAGCATAGCTGTTACCCTCAACGGCACCGATATCACGGATTCGCTGGGCGTGGTTGGGTATTTGCCGGGAAACGAGTCCGGTGATTCATTCTTTAGTGAGTCAGGCCGTTTGGGCGGGGCTGTGTCAGCGGAGGAGTGCGGCGATTCATGTTTTCGTTTCACCGTACAGCAATTGACCGACCGAGCGGCTCGTCTCACTAAAATGTCGAACTCGCTTCGCTCAGACACCGACATTTTTCCCCCTAAAGCTGGGGAGCGTTCATCTCGCCGGGTCGGAACAGAATTGCCTCCCTAAGTTCAACTCAAACATGAATCGCCTGCCTATGTATCGCAGGTACGAGCGGGGCGCAGCAGCAATCCCCGGAACGGGCATGCTGAACCGAATTGCGGAAAGCCCGCAATTCGTGAAGCCGCAGGCAAAACTGAGCACAGTTTTGGCCGGTAGTGAAGGGGATTGGTGCGAGAGCCACGCCCCCGGCGGTAGCGATCCTGTCGTCAGGCCATCCCCGGATGGTGGCGGGATGGAGGCGGTAGCCGGCCCCAGGTCGAGCGCCATGATCGTCGGCGAGATGGGCGATGAGGCGCTGTTTAACGACGGCGAGAATACATTGACGGTGAGCGTGGCGGACAAGGCCGGGAACCGGGCCGAGCAGAACGTTACCTTTACTTTTATCAAGATCGATGAAGAGAACCAGACCATCATCTATGGCCGGGTCTTCGACGTCTCCGCCGACCAGCCCCTGGCCGGGGCCGTGATTAAGAGCAGCGGCAAGACCACCGAGAGCGATGGCGATGGTTACTTTCACCTGCTCTTCGGCCAGCAGGGGCTTTACGAATTGAGCATTTCTAAAGAGGGCTATACCGAGGTCAACCGCAAGATATTCCTGGAACTGGGCCATGAGGGCATTGTCGATGACGCTTATCTAACACCGCTCGATGCCAAGATCACGGCCATTGGCCCGGAAGGGGGCACGGCCACAAATTCCGATGACAGCGTCGAGTTGATCGTCCCGGCCGGGGCTTTATCCGCGATCAAGAATATCGGCATTACCCGGCTGCCGTCCTCTAAGGCTTTGCCCGGCGATTTGAATGCCGGGGACAATATCGACTACCCGATCAGCTTCCTCTTCTGTGCAGATTTACAACCCGATGGCCTGACCTTTAACCAACCGGTCATTTTGCGGGTCAAGAACACCTGGGGCTTTGAGCCGGGCACACAGATTCCCTATGCTTTTTGGGATAAAGAGCACCAGAAATGGCAGCCGGTCAGCGGTAAGATGGCTACCGTCGATGCTCAGGGCCTTTACCTGGCCGGCGAGATCACCCACTTTTCGGCCGTGGACTACAACTCGCCTCTAT
>Ga0315287_10000033_pt1 | contig 129640 bp, 91 predicted proteins | sample YL17G11_0_MG_FD_205037 | JGI IMG/M metagenome (GOLD analysis project Ga0315287, IMG submission 205037) | Sediment microbial communities from Yellowstone Lake, YNP, Wyoming, USA - YL17G11_0 | ecosystem: Environmental > Aquatic > Freshwater > Lake > Sediment | place: USA: Wyoming | collected... | reverse complement strand
AGGTTCCAGCCAATCATCCCTCGGTTTCCAGTCCAAGTACCTCGACCCCGAATCCGGCCTCTACTACTTCTACCACCGCTACTACAGCCCCTCCCTCGGTCGCTTCACCACCGAAGACCCGATAGGATTAAAGGATGGCACTAATATGTTCTTATTTGCCATGAGTAATCCTTTAAAAAATACCGATATGTATGGATTAGAGGCCCAGTGTAAAAAAATATCGGATTGGAATATAACACCGATAATTTTATCCTCGGAAAGCAAAAATCCTAATTGTAAAGTGCTTGCAACTCAAACTATCGATTTCTATAAATTAATCCGTGAAACGAACTCCCTTCCACTTCCTGCACAAGGTATGCCAACGGGGGCAAAGACGGCTAAATTATTATTTACCTGTGAGTATGCATTCTTTAGTAGAAAGAAAATTTCTGACCTTGAATGTTATTGGACTGGTGAAGCCTTATTTGAATGCTGTAATAATGGCAAATATTGGCGAGAATACAGACGCGAGGAAATAAAAACTCTAGAACAGGTAATAGAGAACATACAAAAAGATTTCTTATCACCTAAGATAAAAAAGCAGCTATGTCCCCATCCATGCTTACCTTTTTATAGTGAGACCGCTCATGAGTAGAGATAAAAATATTTTAAGAACTTAATTTAGGAGAAGAAAGTGAACATAAAAGGAAAAGGAATAAGTAAACATAACATTACATTGATTGTAATCGTATCGGTGTTACTCCTGAACAGTTTATGCCAGCATCAGGAAAGAGACAAAAAACAGAAAGGTAAACTTAATTTTCCGATATATCCTGGAATAACAGATGTGAATGAAATAGGAAATAGAGTTGAGGGACTCCAGGGGATTTCTTATTTTGCCCAGGTAGCTTACCCATCAAAAGAAGTATTTGAATATTACGAAAAAAAATTTGACAAAATGGGTTTTGTCATGAAAAAATCAGATTTCTTTCCATATAATAGAAAATGGGAGATTTCATATGATGATATAAATTTACTTAAACCAATTAGCGCCAGCATACAAGCTTTTTGGGTAAATGATAAAAATAGGCAAGCGATTTGGTTACAATTAAGCTGTGATCTTAGAGAAAAAAATAAAAGTCAATTTGTTTCATTATTAAATTTGATCTTAGATTCAAAGAGTCCAATTGATTCGATCGATGTCTACGATGAGTTTTGTACTGCCTTAGACTCATTACCGGGCACTAAATATATTGAAGATAACATAATTCAGTCAGAATTTTCCGGGTTTTATAGCCTGGAGAGAGAATTCGATTTTAGAATTATTCACGAAATAGAAAAAGGCACTGATATAAAATCGGGCACTTACACTTTACCAGATAGAGATGGTCGATACCACATGGTTTCTGAAGAGCCGTTAATTGAAAGAGATGATATAGATTTTATAGAAATTGTTACGGTTTATAGAAAGTATCTTTCAAAAGAAAAATTTTCGAATAGTCCATTAGGAGAAGACATTAAAGACTATAAATTCTATCAACTCTACTTCCATTTTAAAAATGAGTCTATATCTAAAATAAAGGATAGATTTAAATTGGTTAAAGGCCCTTATATCGGGATCATTTGTAATAAAAAGGTGATATACAGCATTTTGGTGATCAATCCAGATGTAATTAAAGAATATATAAATTTAGAATTGAACGACGAATCGAATTTGATATACCTTATCAATCGCTTAGAATTCAAAAAGAAGTAATCTCAAATCAATAAATGTATTCGGTAACTCGATAAACAGAAGACCATGAGATGTGAGGGTGGAGGGTAGAATGCCGATATCAATAGCTATTCGAGTATCTTTTCCATTGAGTAATGGTCAAGCATGGGAGGCGGCACCGGGGGAGGGCCGTTTAACACCCTGCCAGGTATGGGCTGCCGGGCCACCAAGGAACCGCCGGGGCATTTGGGTATAAGGGCGGGTCATATTGGGCTTTTCGGCGGTGATGGCGGGCCAGTTTTACCCGGTAGGAGGATTCCATCAAGATGTGGGAGAGAAATTTCCCCTGGCAGAAGAATTCTATCAAGTTCCGGGAGATGATTTTTCTCCGGTCTAACTGTTCTACCAGCTCATAAAAGGTAAATTTTCCCCGGCAAACCCGAAATGTTCGGACATAAGAGAGAAATTTTCTCCGGCATTCCTTGACCGTACAGGAAGACCGGAGAACTTTTCTCCAGAATGTGCCGGCCGTCAAGATAAATGTGATAACGGCCGGGAAGCATGAGATAGTATTTCTCTTCCACATGATGACTGTTCGGGTTCATAAGATAACGGTTCTCTTAAATGAGGTGATTTTTCTCTTCCATGAGATGACGGTTATCTTCAATGAGGTGATGGAACAGCAAATTTTTTTTCCAAACATGAATGGCAAGGTGCATGAGCCACTGGTCAAGGTTAATGTACTAACTGCCGGGGAAAATGAGCTAATCTTTAGCCATGCTGATCCCGGCGGTTAAGGAGTAGGAGATAACCGGACCCCAGGATGACCGGACCGTTGGGCAAGATTGGCCAACCATTCAGCAACCCTGGTTAACCGGACCCCAAGATTGCCTGACCTGGATCAGCCGGTTGAGGATATGACTTTTTTAAGGATGTCTTGGCTTGAAAGGGGGTTTTGAGGAGTAATCCAACAAAAAAACCGGTTCCGAAAATGCAAAGGGGTAAAAAGTATATAGTAAGGATAGCCGAGAATCATCCTTCATTGGGTCTGCTGGTAATGGCGCACCAAAGGTTAACGGAGCCTGGATGCTTTCAGTCAGGATAGAAGAAGGATCGATGTGCTTTGGGTTCTATCGCCAAATGATGGATGAGTCTGTCCTGATGAGATTTTTTGGCTACTTTTGGCGTTTTTCAGCTATAATTTCGAGCTATTTTATACAGGAAACCAGGGGATTTTTATAAATTTCCCCCCGATAGGGGTCAGGATGCCCCCAACCAAAACCCGGCGGATGATTTAGGGGAGGAAATTACCTTGACAGCAATTTTCTGAAATGTTAAAATAGCCCAGAGTGAAAAAAATAGGAAGCGTCCTGGTTTTATCTTTGGGATTGGGTCTTATAATGGCTGGTAAACCGCCAATAAAGGTAATCAAAGAACCGAAGCCCCTCTATTCGGGCTCAAATAGCGCCACCCCGCTCAAACTGAAAAAAGCCATCGACACCATTGCGGATAAGGACCTGGAGCTGTTCGTCGGTATCCGTTCGGTGGCAGTGGATAAAAAAGGAAATTTCTACATCTACGATTACAAGCACGGGAAGATCATCAAGCTCAATGCCGCATTCGACTATGTATCATCCTGGGGGAGGAAGGGCGAAGGCCCGGGGGATTTTAAGGCCCTGGGGCCGACTTTTGATTTCATCAGCATCGGGCTCGATAATCGTGTATACTTCGTCGATATCATGAAAAAGAAGATCATGAAATATACTTTAGAAGGCAATTTCATCGATGAGCACAGGTTCGAGCAATCCAAACCCTTTAAGGTGGCAGTCGATGAGCATGGCGATTTGTATTTACCTTCCATGGGAGATTTTTATATCGACGTCCATGATAACCAGATGAAATTTAAAAAGTCTCTTTTGGCTGAGTTTGAAGAAACCTATTTGTTTTTTAATCCACCGCCATGCGCAATTACCCATGATCAAGTTAAGAGTTTCTTGAATCTACCTTACGATATTTTAAGCGACGGGAATATAGTCGTCCTTAATCAGACGGACATATCGATAATGGTCATCGATAGAAAAAAGGGGACTATCCAGAAGATGTTTCATGCCTGGGATGACTATATACTGGCTGAATATAAGAAAAAACTCTCATATAACTATGATTTAATAGGAAAAGATAAAATAACCTGTTCTCAAGCCAGGGCTTTTTCTACATTATTCCTTGACAATTGCCCAAATATCTATCTTTCGTTTGTCGATTCGCATGGCGAGACCTATATCTATCAATTTTCCGTCGATGGAAAACTGGTCGAGGTCTATCATGTTATCCAGCCGGAACTCGATGACTACTTCCTATTCTTTCATTTTAACGATAATAACTTCTATGCCTACGGGCGCTACGGGATATACATCTTTGGCTGCGCAAACAATTAGGATGAAATCTTTTTCTTCTTACCGGACAGTCGCCTCAGACCGGGGAGAAGAGTAAAATAAAAGACCAGGAAAGCCAGGCAGAGATAGGGAAAAAGGTAGCCGCAAACAGTGAAAACGGTTTTTTGCTGCCGGTAGGTAAAATCGGCGGTAAACCGGTCTTCCCTGGCCCAGGCCGATCGATAAATGATTTCCCCACCCGGGGCGATCAGTGCCGAGATACCGGTAGAGGTGGCGCGGAGCAGGTAGCGGCGGTTTTCCACTGCCCGGAAAACGGCCATGTAAAATATCTGCGCAGGGGAGGAGGTGTCGCCCACCCAGGAATCGTTGGAGATGGTGATAATCAGCTCGCCACCCCGGGCAATAAATGCCCGCACCAGCTCCGGGAAGATGATCTCATAACAGATGGGCGTGGCCACCCGGTGGCCGTTAAGGGTCAGGGGCCGGATATCTTTGCCGAAACTGAAGTCGCCGATCTCGCTGACAATGCTCTTGACCATAAACAGGAATTTGCGGAACGGTATATATTCGCCGAAGGGTGTGAGGTGGACTTTATGGTACTTTTCCACACCCTCTTTTGCAAACACGAAGGCGGTATTGTAGAACCGGTCCTTCTCCTCGTAGTCGTCGAACCCGGCGATAATGGGCACATACCCGGCGGCAAAACGCCGGAATTGGGAGAGCTCGTGGGTATTTTGCAACGGGAACATGGGTACCGTGTATTCGGGCCAGATCACGAATTCGGCGCCCTGGGCCGCCAATTGCCGGGACAGCGCAAACAGGTGGTCGAGTTTCTGCTGCTTGATCTCGCCGTAAATCAGCTCGTGCATGTAGTTGGGCTGGATGATACCGGCCCGGTGCACCGGCAGATCGCGGTCGGTGCGCGCTTGCGCTTTAACCAGGAAGTAGCCGGCGGAATACAGGGAAACGATAGCGATCAAGAGGGCAATCAATGGTTGCCGGCGCCGGTCTTTCAGCGCCTGGAACAGGAAAATGTTGATCATGATGACCAGGGCGGTAATGAGATGGATACCGCCGAATTCGGCCACCTGGATAAAATAGAGGTTTTTGGCCTGCGAATACCCGGCCAGCGCCCAGGGAAACCCGGAGAGAATTTTTTCCAGCACCAGGTCTTTGCCCACCCAGATGAGGGGGATGAGATAGAGCGAATAGGGGGTTTTAAATAGCGCCTTTTCCACCATGATCCCGGCCAGGCCGGTAAACAAGGAAAGGAAGGCAGCCAACAGGATTAAACCGAGGATGCTCAAGAAAGGGCTGACACCGCCATGGTTGATCATGATGCCCGGGATCCAATATAGGATACCCAGGTAAGAGAGCAGGGAAAAGGAGAAGAAGAGGAAAAAAGCCCTGGTTTTCTTCCCTTTTTGAAGCACATATAAGAGCGGGATGAGAAAGATGAAAGCCAGGAAAAACAGGTTAAAGGTAGGGAAAGAGAGGCAATAGGCGAGAGCCGAGAAAAGAACCGCGCCGCAATTCCCGGCGATTATTGATCCGATCTGACGATGGCGAATGTCTTCTTCTCCATTTGTTCAAATTTTGCTTTTGCGCTTACGGCTTCGGCCCGGGTCTTAAAATTGCCCACCCGGACGCGGAACATCTTCTTTTCCCCTTTAACCGTGGACAGTATCTCGGTCGGATACCCCAGCTTACCGAATTTTTCCGAATACGTCCGGGCATTGGCAAAATTGGAAAAAGCGCCCACCTGGATAGAAAAGTAGACCTCGCGGGTGACCGCTTTTTTGGCCAGGGGCTTGGTCTCCTGTTTTTCGACTTCGGCCTGCTTCTTCGGGGTCTGGCCGGCAGTATCCTGCCCGGCCGGCTCTTGCCCGGCAGCATTTCCTGCCGGGCTTATTTCCGACTGCTTCTTCAGCTCTTCCTGGGGCGGTTGCCCGGTCTCCGATCGATCGGCGGCCGGTGACACCGGCTCTTTAGCTTGGCCCGTATCCAGTGGTATCTCCTGGGTCTCGACCTCCTGCTGCCCCGTTTGCGCGGCCACCTGCGGCTGATCCTTTAAGGAGGATTTGCCCGCCTGATAGCCCAGGTAGAAGAGGAATATGCCGATCAAGATCACCCCGACCAGCAGGATAAGGATATGAATATAGGTGACCTTGATCTCCAGGTAGGATTTATCCCGGTTATCCATCTTTTTTCGTACCGAGCAAACCCTTCAACAGGTCGATCGGCAGAGGAAAAATGATGGTCGAAGAATTTTCCGCCGATATATCGAGCAAGGTTTGCATGTAGCGCAATTGCATAGAGGCGGGGTTTTTGGACATGGTCTCGGCAGCTTCCAGCAGTTTGGCAGAAGCCTGGTTTTCACCTTCGGCGCGGATGATCTTGGCCCGTCTTTCCCTTTCTGCTTCTGCTTGTTTGGCCATGGCCCGCTGCATTTCCTGGGGCAAATCGACATGTTTGATCTCGACCAGTGACACCTTAACACCCCAGGGATCGGTATTTTCATCGATAATGCTCTGAAGTTTTGAATTCAGAGAATCTCTTTCGGACAAAAGGTCATCCAGCTCTACCTGGCCCAGTATGGATCTGAGGGTGGTTTGGGCGAGCTGGGAAGTGGCGTAATGAACATCCTGCACTTCCAGGATCGATTTCTTGGGATCGAGAATACGGTAGTACAGGACGGCATTGACCTTGACCGACACGTTATCCCGGGTGATGATATCCTGGGGCGGTACATCCAGGACGATCGTTCTCAGGCTGACCTTGACCAGTTTATCGATCGGGTAGAGGACAATGATCAAGCCCGGCCCTTTGGGATTTTCCAGCACCCGGCCCAGGCGGAAAATGACCCCCCGCTCATACTCTTTTAGCACCTTGATCCAATTGATAACCAGGAAAAACAGGATGATAGCCCCATAAATCCAAAGTTGCATGGTTCCCTGCATAGTTGTTTCCTCCTTTTTGTTTAACTGTGATTAAACGGTTTGACCCGTAAGACAAAATCCTCGATCGCTTCTATCTGTACCTTAGAACCGACCGGTATATCTAGATCGGAGACGGCATTCCACCATTCCCCGTGCACAAAGACTTTTCCCGGCTCCTTGCCGATAAGCGTTTTGGCAATGCCGATTTCCCCGATCATACCCTCTTTTCCTGTTTCTGTTTTCCGGTTCATGGCCGTAAACACCTTGTAGCTTAGAAACAGGAGTATCGAGGCGAAAATCAGGGCAAAAAACGTTATAAATGTCATGGTTGGCCTCATTTCCGGGATCGGGGCATCGATCAGCATCACCGAGCCGAGGATAAACGAAACTATCCCACCGATACCCAATATCCCAAAACCCTGGATTTTAATTTCGGCGATGAAAAAGCCGATCGATAGCAGGATGAGCAGCAGCCCCACGTAATTGATGGGCAGCACCTGGAAAGCCAAAAACGCCAGCAGAAGCGAGATACCGCCCAACACCCCGGGGATAATCGTACCCGGGTGGGTAAACTCGATATACAGCCCCAAAAGACCGAAAATCAGCAGGAAGAAAGCCAGGTTGGGGTTGGTGATTGTCTTTAAAAACTTTTGCCGCCGGCTCATCTCTACCGGGATGACATTCTCCCCGGTCAGCCGCAATACCGCCTTTTCCCCATTGACCAGGGTCACCTCCCTGCCCTCCAGTTGCTTGAAGAGGTCTTCCAGGCTCCCGGCCATATACTCGACCAGGTTGTTTTTCAGGCACTCTTCGGCCGTATAGGACTTGCTCTCCCGTACCGCCATTTCCGCCAGCTCCTCGTTCCGGTTCCGGTTCTTGGCCAGCGACCGGGCATAGGCGACCGCATCGTTGGTCACTTTCTTATTCATCGTCTCTTCGATCTTTTGGCCGGTGGCAGAGACCGGGTGGGCGGCGCCCATATTGGTGCCCGGCGCCATAGCGGCAATATCCGCGGCAATGGCGATAAAAATACCGGCAGAGGCGGCCCGGGCCCCGCGCGGAGACACGTAAACGGCCACCGGTGCGGGTGCGGCCAGGATCTCTTTGATAATGCTGCGCATCGAGGTATCAAAGCCCCCCGGCGTATCCATCTCGATGACAATCAGGTCCGCATCCCCGGCTTTTTTAATGGCCTTAAACGCATCCAGCACGTACTCTTCGGTAATCGTTTCGATCGGACCTTCGATCTTCAGCTTATAGATCGCTGCGTCCAATGCCAGGGAAACGAGCAGAACCAGTAGAGAACAAAATGTTATCTTTTTCATGGTTTTTTTATTATAATGCAGAACCCCCAAAAAAGCAAATTCCAGATCCGGAGGTTCAACATACCCGGATCATCCGCCTGGTTTTGGCGGTGAAGATGGTTTAAGGCCGGAGGGGTGAGGAAAATATTGCCTCCGCCCATATTCTGCCGAGACTTAGTTTCGCTCGATCATGAATCGCCTTATCCCTTGCTTTCTCTCCCTGGTTATAGCATGAAGTTCTTGGTTTTAGAAAAATACGAAAAACACATTGAAGCTGGGGCTTCGCACAGGGGGGTGCCTGGATCAGAAAGGCCAGTGCGCGTTTCGTCAAGGCCGGTCGGATGACCCTTTTTGACCCAACCAGAGCAAATTTGACAGCGGGGGGTGAAAGTTGGTATGATGGGGGCATGAAAAAAATACTCAAAGTCATTGCCATCATAACGATCGGTTTCCTGGCCATCGTGTTTTTGACCGGTTACCTGTTCCTCAGCCGCAGCCTGCCGAAAACCTCGGGCCTGCTCTCCGTTACCGGCCTGCAAAACGAAGTAATCATTAAACGGGACGATTTCGGTGTGCCGTTTATCACCGCCCAAAACCTGGAAGACATGTACTTTGCTATCGGTTATTGCCATGCTTCCGACCGCCTCTTCCAGATGGATTTGCTGCGCCGCATGTCCGCCGGCCGGTTGTCGGAAATATTCGGCGACCGGGCGCTCGATCTCGATAAATACCATAAAGAACTGCTGGTCGAGGAAACGGTAGACCGGCTGGCCGCCCAGATCCAGCCGCCGTTAGACAGCCTGATGTCGGGTTACTGCCGGGGGGTCAATGCCTACCTGGGCTCAAGACCGCTGCCGCCCGAATTTACCCTGCTCGGCTACCGGCCCGAGGAATGGACGATAAAAGATATATTCTACATCTTCAAGCTGATGGAGCTCGCCCTGGCCGATTCCGGTTCCGAGCTGACCAATCTCAAAACCGTGCAGGCCCTGGGCGCAGAGGCGGCCAGCCGGTTGCTCTTTGGCAACGCCGGTTCCACCATCATCGACGATGCCGAATACGACCGGTTGCGCACCAACCCATCGCTCGACCTGGCCCTGCTGGGTGAGATGAACCGGCGCGAGCAGAGTATCGGCAGCAACAACTGGGTCATATCGGGTCAAAAAACAATCAGCGGCCGTCCGCTGCTGGCCAATGACCCCCACCTGGAATCTCTCTTCCCATCCTATTTTTACCAGGTGCAGGCCCGGGCGCCAGAGGTGGAATTATGCGGCTGCACCATTCCCGGCACACCCTTTGTGGTCATCGGCAGGAACAAGCACCTGGGCTGGGGATTTACCAACATCGGCACCGATGTCATCGATTACTTTATTTTACAGGCCAATCCCCAGGACGCCAACCAATACAGGTGGCAGGGCGAATGGCGCAATTTTACATTTATCGACAAGAAAATCAAGATCAAGGGCAAAGCCGATTTCATCCACCGGGTCAAGCTGGCTGTGCCGGGCCCGGTTCTTCAGGAAGGCGATCTCTGCCTGGCCGAGCATTCGCTGATGCGCTACGATTCCACGGTCATGGATGCCTTTTACCGCATGAACCTGGCGCAAAACCTGGAAGAGTTCTTGGCTGGCCTGGGGAAATTCTCCTCACCGGCACAAAACGTGGTCTTTGCCGATACCGCCGGTCATATCGGTTATTATCCGACCGGCCGGGTGCCCAAAAGAAGCCGCGGCAACGGCGAGCTCCCACAGCCGGCCGATAAAGACGAAGACCTCTGGCAGGGGTTCTACCCGGAGACGGACAAGCCTTATCTGATTGACCCGGAAAAAGGCTTTATCGTTACCGCCAATAACCCGGTGTTGCCGGCCCATGGCCGGCCGATTTTCTCCCGCACCGGTATTCCCTCTTTTAGGGCAGACCGCATCGCCGAGCTGATCACCGCCCGGGCCACACTCGATATGAACGATATGCGCGAGTTCCAGACCGATTGCCTGCTGGTGGCGGCCCGGTTTTTGGTCGGGAAAATCAAGGATTTTTCCTATCCCGCGCCCGGGCCCGCTTTTGTTTTGGGGCAATTGAAAAAGTGGGATTTTAAAGCAGACCGGGGCATTTGCCCTTTCCTCTTCTACCGGCTGGAGTACCACCTGTCCCGGCAAATATTTACCGATCATCTCAAGAATCGGGCAGACCAGGGATCGATCTCCATTAACTGGCTCTACCGGATCCTCGATTACCCGCATGGAAACCTGGACAGCCCGGCATTTGCCTCCTTTATTGACGACATCACCACCCCGCAGCCCGAGGGTTTCCAGGAGATCGTGGGCCGGGCGCTGACGGCCACCTATGAGGATTACCGGGCCCAAACCGCCAAAGGGAAAGTCGATTGGGAAAAGCTTCATACCGTGGAATACCGGCACCCCCTCGGTTCGGTGGCCTTACTCAAACCCTTGTTTAACCGCGGCCCCTATTACATGCCCGGGGGCCGGGGAAGTATCCTGACCGGCAGCTTTTCCGGCAGCCAGGATTTTCGCATCACCCACCTATCCACCTTCAGGCTGATCCTCGATTTCTCCGACTTTAAAAACTCCCTGTTGGTCAATTCCACCGGCCAGAGCGGCCATTTGCTCAGCCGCCACTATGACGACCAGATCACGCTCTATACCCGGCTCGCCTACCGGCCGCTGGAACAATTGCCTCCCCGCCCACGCCAATTGCGGCTGAAGCCAGGGAAACCCGGCGAAAAATAAAAAGGTATTAAATAATAAAGAACACCAGGCAGAAGAGGGTAACCACCCCGGTAGTGGCCGAGAAACTCGGCAGAATTTTTAATAATTTTTTCCGGGAAATCGTCTTGACAGGGGGGCTGGAATTTGATACAAATGGTAGATGCACAGATGCCGGTTTGAAATAGGGTTATATCGATGAAACGTGTGGTGACAAAAATAATAGAGTCACCCCAGGGAGGTTGATATGGCGCGAATCCTGGTCGTAGATGACGAAATTGAAATTTGCGAGATGTTGCGCAAGAAATTGGACCCTCTGGGTCATGAGATAGAGACTGCGTTGAATGGCAAGGTGGCCATGAGGTTGCAGAAAGAAAACCCTTTCGACCTGGTTATCACCGACATTTTTATGCCTGAAAAAGAAGGCATAGAAACCATCCGGGAATTGCGCCGCGATTACCCGCACATCAAAATCATCGCTGTCACCGGCGGTTACCGGTACGGCCCGGGTGAGCTCCTGGAAGCGGCCCGGATGCTCGGCGCCGACCGTTCCTTCTCTAAACCTTTCCGGCTCAAAGATATCCAGGATGCGGTCGAAGAGCTCCTGAAAAAATAATGCGGCGTTTCTCCTTTAATCTGAGCTGATTATCTCGGCCAATGGGCTGAGGGTGGGGATGTTCTGGAAAATGATCTTCATGGCCGACGTCAAAGGTACGGCCAGGATCATACCGACAATGCCCCAGACATACCCCCAGAAAATAAGGGACATCATGATGACAATAGGCGATATATCGAGACTCTTGCCGGTGATCTTGGGCTCGAACACGTTGCCGATGATAAACTGGGTTACCATCAGCCCGAGGGTGACGGCGATGAGGCGGAATGAGAAGCCGAATTTGATGAACCCGGTCAGCACCGGGAACAGGGTGGCGACAATGGAACCGAAATTGGGGATAAAACTCAAAAAGAAGATGAGTAAAGCGGCGAAGATCACGAAGTCAAAGCCGCCGATAAACATGATGAAGCCGCAGATCGTTGCCACACTGAGGTTGACCAGGGTCTTGATCAGCAAATAACTCTGCACCTGGTTTTCCACGGAGTTGATGATGTTCCCGATCTTCTCGGCCCGGTCCTCGATAAAGGCTTTTTTCAACCGGCGCAACATCGATTCCCGGCCGGCCAACATGAACATCAAAAACAGGAGCACGAGCAGGAGATCGCCGATAAAACCGCCGATGTCGCCGAAAGTGGAGGAAATAATGGCCGTCACCTTCGAGGGATTGATAATCTGTTCCCAGTTGATGTTGGCCACGTAGCTGTTGAGGTCCTTGATGGGGATTTCCAGCCTCTCTAAAAGACCGGTGATCATGGTGGTAAAATGGCCGCTGTATTCGGGGAAGCGATCGACAAATGAGGATACGCTGGCGTAGATAAGCATGCCGAAAAAGTAGAGGGCAATAAATATACTGACCAGCAGGGAAATGAGTACCAGGGGTAAAGGGATTTTGAGTTTAAGAAGCTTCCTGACCGGCCGGTTAAAGAAGAAGTAGAGGAGCAGGGCCATGAAGAAAGGGATGAAGATGTTTTTTAGCGCCTTGAGGATGATGACCAAAAGGACCATGACGATAAAGCCGGTAAAAATCTTAATGGCGTAAAGATCGCTGTTTTGTTTGTCCATGATACTGTTACCTCTTCATTGGGCCGGAGTTTTATTCACCGCCCTCGGTCTTTTCGATGGTTACTTCCCGGAGCTGCTTAAAGAACAAGAAATCGATCTCGAAATCGTATTCCACATGGTACTTGATCCGGTGAGTACCCGGCTCGATATCGACCCAGATGGCTTGCTCGTCGTCCCGGTTAAAATCGACCTTGTTTTTGCCCAGGATATCGAGGATCGTTTCCCGGGCTATTTCCGGCGTCAGGTCGGAGCCCTGCCGTACATAAAGGGCCTGTTTGATATCGCTCTGGATTCCCGATGTCATCAGGCTGGCCGTTAAAAGCTTATAGCCGGCAAATGCGCCGAAAAGCATGGCCAGGAAAAAAATCAGGCCCGTGATCGAGATTTTACCGCTTTGGTTTTTCATGTTTATCCCCTATTTTTACGATTTTTTGGCACCCTTCCCGGCCAACACGTTTTGCACCGTAATGCCGATATCGGCCGGATTTTCCACCACATGGATACCGTTCTCGCCCAGCACTTTCATCTTCTCGGCGGCTGTGCCTTTACCGCCGGAAATGATGGCCCCGGCGTGCCCCATCCGCCGTCCGGGTGGGGCGGTTTGACCGGAAATAAAAGAAATGACGGGTTTTTTAAAGTGTGCCTTGATGTAGGCGGCGGCCTGTTCTTCCATAGAGCCGCCGATCTCGCCGATCATGACAACAGCATCGGTTTCATCATCCTGGGCGAATAATTCCAGGATATCGATGAAATTGGAACCGATGATGGGGTCGCCACCGATACCGACAGCGGTCGATTGCCCCATACCGAGCGTGGTTACCTGGTTGACCGCCTCGTAGGTCAGGGTGCCGGAGCGGGAAACAATACCGATGCGCCCCTTTTGATGGATGCGCGCCGGCATAATGCCGACTTTGGCTTCACCCGGCGAAATAACGCCAGGACAATTGGGCCCGATCAACCTGGAGGAAGTGGTGCGGATGAAATTTTTTACCCGGACCATATCCAGGGTGGGAATGCCTTCGGTGATGCAGATCACTACGCCGATCCCGGCATCGACCGCCTCCAGGATGGCATCTGCGGCAAAACATGAGGGAACGAAGATTACCGACACATCGGCGCCCTCTTTTCTGACTGCCTCTTCCACCGAATTGAACACCGGTTTACCCAGGTGGGTGGTGCCGCCCTTACCGGGGGTGATACCGCCCTTGACCGGGGAGCCGTATTCGATCATCTGGGTGGCGTGAAAAGTGCCTTCTTTACCGGTAAAACCCTGGACGATAATGCGCGAATGTTTATTGACCAGTATCGACATGTCATACTCCTCTGGCTGCCAGCTCAACGACTTTTTGGGCCGCTGCCGGCAGGTTGTTTTCAGCGACAAAATTTAATCCCGATTCCTTGAGCACCCGGCGACCTTCTTCTTCATTGGTGCCGACCAGGCGGATAACGATCGGTACTTTGACCCCAATGCCTTTAACCGCATTGACGACACCGTTGGCCACCAGGTCGGTGCGCACGATGCCGCCGAAGATATTGACAAAGACGGCTTTCACGTTTCGATCGGAGAGGAGTATATTAAACGCTTCCTTGACACGCTCTTCCGATGTACCGCCGCCCACATCGAGGAAATTGGCCGGTTCGCCGCCGTAATATTTGATAATATCCATGGTGGCCATGGCCAGGCCGGCGCCGTTGACCATGCAGCCGATGGTGCCGTCGAGTTTGATGTAGTTGAGGTCGAATTTCGAGGCTTCTACTTCCAGCGGCTCTTCCTCGTAAAGGTCCCGGAACCCGGTCAGGTCGGGGTGGCGCTGTAAGGCATTGTCATCGAAATTGATCTTGGCATCCAGGGCCAATACCTGGTCGGTATCGGTGATGATCAAGGGGTTGATCTCGACCAGGCCGGCATCCTTTTCAATAAATAAGCGAAAGAGGTTGGTGAGCAAATGGGTAAAATGTTTGCCCTGGATCTGGTTTAGACCCAGGTTAAAAGCGAGCTTGCGGGTATGGAAACCGGAAAGGCCGGTGGTCGGGTGCACGTGCACCTTGTGGATTAGTTCAGGATTTTTAGCTGCCACCTCTTCGATCTCCATGCCGCCCTCGGTGGAGGCGATGATGACCGGCGTCTCTGTCTCCCGGTCGACGATCACGGCCAGGTATAACTCTTTAACGATCTTCAAACCCTGCTCGACCAGGATTTTCCGGACCAATCGTCCTTCCGGCCCGGTCTGCCGGCTGATCAAGGTCATGCCCAGTATGGCATCGATAGCGCCCCGGGCCTCGGCGCTGTTTTTGGCCAGCTTAACGCCGCCGGCCTTGCCCCGGCCACCGGCATGGACCTGCGCCTTGATGACGCAAGGGTAGCCGAGCTGATCGGCCACCCGGTAAGCAACGCTTTTCTCTTCGGCCATGCTGCCTTCCGGGACCGGGATATCGAAGGCCCTAAACAGTTCTTTTGCCTGATATTCATGAATCTTCATGGTGTTCCTTTATCCTTTTCCTTATTATTATAATTCTTCCTGAAATACTTTATAATTATTGCATTCATCGACCACTTTGATAAACACGACCTTCTTGAATTTGGGGGAATCGGTATTCAAGGTGAAGCTGAAATCCTCTGCTTTCGAGTCATTGATCATATCCCTGGGGAAAACGGGATACCACAGATCGCCATCCAGGGAATAGAGGACATGGGCGATAATGGAGGTGGTATCGACCACCCGAAAACCGAGCGTCCGCTCCTTGGCGGAAAAATTCTCCAGCACCGGCGCGGTAGAATCGATGATGAACGGCGGGGAAATCTTGCTATTGGTACGGGCGGTGTCCGGCGGGTTGGAGAGAGAATCATCGGCAGCGACCTTGAGCACATACTTGCCGTCCTCGAAGAGCTCGGCCAGGAGATCGAACTTCCTGGTCGTGAGGTTCTCTTTTACAAGAATCCAATTTTCGTGCTCGATTTTCTTGAGATAGAGGTCGTATTTCAACCGGTCCTGGTTGGGATCGACCGCATCCCAGGCAATGGTCAAGGCTTTTTGGATTTTGTCTTCTTTCTTGGCGGCCTTGTCCTTGTCCGGGTTGCCCGGCAGCCGGGAGATATCGATTTTCTTCAATTGCGGCGGGAGATTGGCCTGCACGTAAAAGACCCGGAAGCTGTCCAGGTAAGGGAAGCGCCCCGGGGTGGCGATATTCAGGGCCGCTTTGATCTGGAAGTAGCGCACCTGGGAAACACCGATGGTGGAATTCTCGCTTTCCATGAACGGGGCGGACCAATCGGTCCAGGTCTTATCCGGGATATTGGAATTACCGGTGCGGATAGCCAGCGCCACACCGCTTTTTGGCCCGTTCGCCCCATCCCAGTAAATCTTGCCCAGGCTGGAGGGAATGCCCATATCGAATATCTCGGAAAAGTAGGCACCTTTGGTATCCAGGGTATCCTGGATCTGGGCAATAGTGGCCGTGTTGTTGCCGATCAGCGTATAGCGGTTCGCTTTTCCGACCACCTTAAAGACCTGGGCCGATTCGCTCTCGTAGACCAGGGTAAAAGAGCCGTCTTGTTTGACGCTGTAAACCCGGCCGAAGTTACCGGTGCCGATTACGGCGCTATTCGATTTTTCATCGTAGACCAGGGAATAGATATATTCATCGGTTGAAGCCCAGATGGTTTCCACGCTACCGTTGGTATGCAAACAGTAGAGGATGCTCTTCTCTTCCGGCACCTCTTTATCTGTTTTTTTCTTCTTATTCTTGAAGATAGGCTCGATTTCAAAATCGGCGCCCCGGTCTTCCGAGACCGCCTGGTTGTGAATGCCGCGGGAAGCCGAGAAAAAGATGTTTCCTTCCTTATCTTCACAAATACCGCGGATTTCATCCAGGGGGGAATCGAATAGGACCTTGACTTTGCGATTTTCGATGCGGTAGAGGATGCCGCGGTCGCCGCTGCCCGCCAGTACGGCATTGTTACGTGTCACAAAGAGGCTGATAATATGGGAATCTTCGGCAGAAAATATCTTGCTCCCATTACCGGTCTGATCGATCTGGTAAATCCCACCGGGATTGCCCACGGAAAATATGATGTTGTCGGCCCGGTCTTCCTTGATATCCCAGATGATTTTTTCGTCTGGGGAAAAAAGCTCGATAGATTTTCGGTCTTCTTCTTTCACCGGTTCCGGGGTTTCCCCTTTCACATTGAAAATAGAGCCATCATTCCGGGTCACTATCTTCGACCCTTTTTTAACCCGGTAGATTTTCCCACCCGGTGCGGTGCCCAGGTAAAGATCGCCGTTCTTTAAAGCAACCAGTGCGTAGACCTGGAGATCGTCGGATTTGAAAACTTCCTCGGAAACGCCTTCTGGGGATACGCGGAAAACCGAGGCATGATGGCCCGTACCGATAAAGATATCGCCGGTTTCAGCCACATCGAGGGAAAGATAAAACTCCTCGCCCGGGCCCTTAATGTTCTTGACCACCGGCCCAATGGTTAGCCGCCCGCGGTTATCGAGGCTGGTTCCCTTCAGCTCACCCCTCTCGAACTCGCCGTAAACGCCGACCTCTATTTTTTTAACCTCCACTGCCTGTAGGTTGGCCAGTAGTAATAGCGATATAAATAAAAACAAACAGACTTTATTACCCATCGTGGTTCTACCTCTCTTTGATTTTCAATTTAAACAGCTTACTGCCGACTACCATAGCCGGGATCTCCAATTGGTACTCGGAGATGGTCGAGTACTTCACTTTCGATTGCTCTTTGGTGGCAGTATTGAAGAGGAACATATTTTGCAGGCCCAGGGGAAGGTTGGCGTACTCGTGCCCCTTGATGAAAAGCCCCTGGGTCTCGGTCAATAGTTTAAAATAGATGCGGTTGTTCTTCCGTAAATTGTTGATGGCATTGATCAGCAGGTTCAAGCTGGTGGGGAAATAGTTGGTCTTGACATTGCGGGCGTCGAATTTGCCGATCTCTTCTTTATCGGCCACCAACAAATAAAAATTTGCGCCCGGGCTGAGGTTCGGGGCGGCAAACGCCACTTCCTCAACCACCCGGCCACCCCGCTCATTTTTCAAGTAGACAGTGATATTAACCACATCGCCAGGTTCAAAAGTACTCTTGTTTAAGACCACGTTCTCGATCTCTGCCCGGCGCATGGCCTCGATCGAGCTGATCTCAAAATCGATTTTTTGGATCTTGATGCTCTTTTCCGGGTTATTCATCAAGAAGAAATTGACGGCCAGCATCAGGCCGGTGAAATCATCTACCGGCGTCTCGCCGCTGAAGAGGTCGTCGATGATGACATTTTTTTCGTTTTCGATGAATATCTTTCCCTTGACATCCAGGGACTGAAATCCCCCATCCAGGTATTCCGCGGAGAAAATGCTGGCCAACGAAATAAAAGTGAGCATGGGTGTGAGCAGGGGATGGTTGACCATCTCGATGTTAAACGTCCGGTTGCGGTCTTTTAAGAATACCTTTAACGGGATCATATACGGGGACCGGCCCAACTCGGCCTGCACCGCCGAAAACCTATCCTGCACCACGGCCCCGATCATGTTCTTGGTGGCCGTCAGCCGGAAGGAGCTGTTGTAGGAAGGAAAAACCGTAATGATCTCCGCCTTATGCAGGGGAAAATCGACATTGCCCAGGTTTAACAGCGGGTGGCCAAAGAGGTAGGCGGTCTTCCCATCGATATAGGTGACGGTCCCGGAGAAGCTGAACTCGAAATCGCCCCTGATCAAGGGCACAGCCACCGCATCGGCAGCGGATATTTTAAACAAGTCCCGGGGGAGCGCTTCACCGGCCAACGTTTTCGAGGTTGAAGCGGCGATCGCCGACTGGCCCAATACCGGTTTTAAAAGCGACAGCGCCGATGGGCTCAAGCCACGGCCGGAGGGGATCAATCTGATAGGGGTCATCTCTTTCAGCGTCGAAAAATGGGTCCGCCTCTCCAGTTCAGAGGTGATCAGGCCGGCGATTTTTTCTACCGCCTCTTTGTCCATCTTGATCTGCATCCGGGAAATATCGATCATGACCGTCGGCGAATTGTATTCGTTGGTCTTGATAATATCCTCGATCGGCGTTATCCCGGCGATCGGTTTCTTGGCAAAGGTAAAACCGAAAGCCACGGCGCCGATGATTTTCCCGTCGATGTAGAGCGGGCTGCCGCTCATGCCTTCGATTACCCCGGCTTCTTCCAGGTCCGGGGAGATCAATTCTACCCAGATGGCATGTTTGCCGGGGGCCAAAACATTCTCCAGGATACCGAGGACGCGGAATTTAAATTCCTCCACCCGGGTTCCTTTGAAAATCGTTTTACCTGTGCCCTCCATCCCCACCTTGATCTCGGAAACTTTCATGATCGATTGTGAGAATAAGAAGGAAGCACACAACAGACAGAGGGAAAGGAGTAGAATTCTTTTCATTAGGGCCTCAAAAAAATGGAAACCTGCTTCATGAATTCATCGACCTGGAAGGGTTTGTAGATGACGCCATTACCCCCGATTTTCTTGAAGACCTCCGGGTTATATTGGGGATCACCGGTCAACATCAACACCGGGACCTGGGTGTCGATATTCCTGATGACGGTAATGACTTCATCGGATGTCGTCTTGCCCAGGTTGCGGTCCAATAAAATGAGGTCATAATGGTTCTGTGATAGCAAGCGCACGGCCGAAGCTGCATCTTCGGCCCCATCGCATGGGATACCCTCGATATCCAAGAACTCTCCAACCAAATCCCGGATGAAATCTTCGTCGTCGATAACCAAAACTTTTTTGTTGTTCATGATAAGGTATAATAATCGAAATCAGGCAAAAAATCAAGCGCATTTTTTTAATTCCGGCCCCAGCCCCCGGGGACGTTCCATTTGGTGGCCGCGCCTGCGCCCGGTACGCCCGGCGACCCCAACCAGATAACAAATCCTTCGCCAATGCAATAACCGGAAAAGAGGCGGACGAATTTACCCTGGTTTATTCCTTGCCAGGGGAAGGGCAATGGTGTAAAATATGGTTTTAACGCATGGAGTAAACGATGTTTGAGCCCAAGAATATCCTGGTTACCGGCGGCGCCGGGTTCATCGGCAGTAACTTTATCCGCTACCTGTTTGCAGAAACCCCATTTGCCGGCCGGGTGATCAACGTGGACCGGCTTACTTATGCCGGTAACCTGGAAAACCTGGCCGATATCGCCGAAAAGCATGGCGATAGCCGGTATTTCTTTGTCCAGGCCGATATCTGTGAGGCCGACAAAATGGCCGAGGTGTTCGACCGGTTCGCGGTGGACTGCCTGGTGCACTTTGCTGCCGAATCGCATGTCGATCGCGCCATCCTGGGCCCGGGCGAATTCATCCGCACCAACATCGACGGCACTTTCACCTTGCTGGAAACGGCCCGGGAATGTTGGGCCGGCCGGCGCGCTGTGCTATTTCATTACATATCGACCGATGAGGTTTACGGCTCCCTGGGCAAGACCGGCTACTTTTACGAACGCACGCCCTATCGGCCACGCAGCCCTTATTCCGCTTCCAAAGCCTCGGCCGCCCTGCTGGTCAAAGCCTACTTCCATACCTATGGCCTGCCGGTCACTTTATCCAACTGCTCCAACAACTACGGTCCTTTCCAATTCCCGGAGAAATTGATCCCCTTGACGATTACCCAGGCCATGGCCAAACAACCGCTGCCCGTTTATGGGGATGGCCTGAACGTGCGCGATTGGATTTTTGTCGCCGACCATTGTGCGGCCGTGTGGACGATCATTTGCCGGGGCCGGCGGGGCGAGGAATACAATGTCGGCGGCAATGCCGAAAAGCCCAACATCGACGTGGTCAGGAGCATCTGCGGGCAATTGGAAAAATGGTATCCGCTGGCGCAGAACCGCGCTGCCGGGCAAAACCCGGGGTCTATTTCCGCTTATTCAGACTTGATCACTTACGTCAAAGACCGGCCCGGGCATGACCGGCGCTATGCGCTCAACTGCGATAAGATCAGGACGGATCTCGGGTTTACCCCGGCAGTCGATTTTGGCCGCGGCCTGGAAGAGACGGTGCGCTGGTACATTGCCCGCCAGGACTGGCTGGAGAATGTGCGCAGCGGGGAATACCAGGGCTGGTTACAAAAAAACTACCGGGGGCGATCATGACCGAAAAGATCAGGGTGGCGCACGTTATTACCCGGATGGAGCTGGGCGGCGCCCAGAAGAATACGCTCTACACCTATGAGCACCTGGATGAGCAAGGTTTCGAGGCTTACCTGCTGAGCGGGCCGGGCGGGATTTTAGACGACCGGGTGCAAAAACGGGCGCGATTCGTGATCATCCCGCACCTGGGGCGCCGGATCGACCCGGTCAAAGATGCGCGGGCCTTTTTCCAGTTGCGCCGGGTATTCAAACGGATCAAACCGCATATCGTGCACACCCATTCCTCGAAGGCCGGTATCCTGGGCCGTCTGGCCGCTTTTTGCCTGCCCAAGACCATAAGGCCGGTCATCATCCATTCAGTGCATGGGTTCTCGTTCTCCCCTTATCAACCTTTCCTGGTCAGGACATTCTACACCTGGGCCGAAAGGCTGGTCTCCCGCCTGACCGATCATTTTATCTTCGTTGCCCGGGACGACCTGGAACAAGCGCGACAAAAGCGCCTGGTGCGGGATAATGGCTCCATCATCCGCAGCGGTTTTCCCTTGCGGACATTCACCGGCAAAAGCGGAGATGAGGCCGCTCTCAGGCGGGAGTACGGCATCGGCGAATGGGATTTTGTCTGCGGCGTGATCGCCCCGTTTAAACCGCAAAAAGGGCTGTTTCACCTGGTCGATATCGCCGCGCGGGTGATCGGGCAAAACCCGCGGGTGATCTTTTTCCTGGCCGGGGATGGGGAGCAGCGGGAAGCGCTCGAGGCCGAGCTGAAAAAGAGGGGCATACAAGCCCATTTCAGGCTGCCGGGTTTTATATTTGCCATCGAGAAGGTGATGGATATTTTCGATATCGGCGTATCGACGGCGCTGTGGGAAGGGCTGCCCCAGAGCCTGGTGCAATTGCGTCTGAAGAAAAAACCGGTCGTGGCCAGCCTCATCCCCGGTAACCGGGAGGTGATCCGGGACAACGAGAATGGGTTTTTGGTCGATCTCCAGGATCACCCGGGGTTTGCCGAGAAAATTCTCTTCCTGGCCGGCAATGAGGCAGAGAGAAAAAGGTTGGCCGAATGTACCGATGATTTTTCCGACTGGGAAGCCGATACCATGGTCGGATACCAGGAACAACTTTACCGGGCTCTTTTGAAATGAAAATAATAGCTTCGTTTGCAAGTTTCCGGTCTGCCTGTTGTTATACAGTGTTGATCATAGCCCGGAGTTAAGGAGAAAGAAGATACTGTCCGATGATGAGGTTATCCAGTCTGTCCTCCAGGGGCGGACGCAAGATTTCGAGATACTGGTGGAGCGTTACAAAAAACGGATTATTAACTTTATCAATAAGATGATCTACGATTATGACGAATCCCAGAACATATCCCAGGATGTCTTCCTTAAAGTCTTTGAGAACCTCAAACAATACCGGATGCAGGATACTTTCTCCGCTTTTATTTTTACTGTTGCCAAAAACATGACCTTCAATTACCTGAAACGGCGCAAACGGGTGGTGTTCTTTTCCAGCTTCCTGTCTAAAGATGCGGAAAACCGCTATTTTCGAACCGACCATGACCCGGCCAGCACCGCCCGGGAAAATCAAGCCCAAGAGCAATTACTGGCCGCGCTGCGGCAACTCAAAGAAGATCAACGCCTGGCCCTGGTTTTAAAGGTATACAACGATTATTCTTACCGGCAGATCGGCGCTATCACCGGTTGGTCGGTACCCAAGATCGAGACCCTGATCTCACGGGCCAGGGATAACTTGAAAGACATTATTCTTATGCAAGAAAAAGGGGGTTTGCATGTTTAAAAGACGAGGTTTTCAACCATGATAAACTGTACCGAAACCAGGCGCTACTTGAGCGCCTTCCTGGACAACGAGCTAGCTGCCCGGCAAAGTGAAGGTATCCGCACCCACCTGGATGCCTGCCCGGCCTGCCGGCAGGAATGGCAATTACTGAGCCGATTGGGTACCCGGCTCAAAGGGATCGCCGATATCGAGGCCGGCCCAGCTTTTACCGCCCGGGTCATGGGCCGCATCAAAGAGAAAGAGCAGAATCGGTTCTTACCGTTTTTGACGCCGGCTTTCGCTTATTCCTTTGTCTTTCTCTTCTTCCTGGTCATCGGTTTCTTGTTGGCCGGTACGCTGTACCGGGACGGGCAGACTTCCAGCCGCCAAGACCCGGTTTTTAGCCGGGTACTCCTGGAGAGCCAGGACCTCAACTTGATCAATGTGCAGGAGCAGACTCTTGCCCTCTTAAACGCTACCGATAGGAGAATGCCAACACCATGAAAAACCGCTGGATTAAAATCGTCCTGGTGGCCTCATTGGCCCTAAACCTGGCTTTCACCCTGGTCTGGGGATACCGTTATTTCACCTCTAAGAGTGCGCCCCGGCCAATCAAGAATGGGGCAGAGAGCCAATCCCGGCTGGACATCAAAGAAGCGGAAAAACGCGAGATAGATTCGATCTTGCAGTCATTCCGCCTCAAACAGGTCGAATTCAAACAGAAAATCCTGGAAAAACGGATGGATATCATCGATGAATTGGGGGACCCTGATCTCGACTTGCAAAGCCTGCAAGCCCGGGTGAACGAATTGAACGAGACCGAGAACCAGCTCAACCTGGCCTTTGTGGCCACCCTGGTGGAGATCGACCACATCCTCGATTCCCAGCAACGGATCAAATTCCTCTACCAATTGAGCCGCGATTGGTTTTTCATCCAACAGGATTTAAAAGGAGCAGCCAATGAATAAAATAAAAATAGTAGCCGCCTTCCTGGCCATAACCTGGATGGGCGCCTGGGTCCTGGAAGCCCAACCCAGCAGCCCAATGTTTGACCGGCCACCCGGCGATGGTTTTTTCCTCCCCTACCAGGGACTCTTCGATGGCCGGGTAGTGCTGAAAAACAAGCAGGCTATCGACCTTTCCGCTACCCAGGAGAAGAAAATCGAGGCCCTGGTACTGGCCTTTGAAGAATCCCTCATCCGCAAGGGCGCAGAGATCAAGATAAACGAATTGAAGTTCGCCCTGTACATCAAGGCGGATAAAGTGGACCGCAAAGAGATCGCCCGGTTAATCACCGAAATCAGCCGCCAAAAGACCGACTCTATAATCGCTTACCTGGATTACCTGCTCGATGTGCGGGAGATGCTGACCGGCCGGCAACGGGAGAAGTTGAAAAAGCTGATACCTAAACGTCCCCGGGGGGGACCCGGTCCCGGGATGCCGGAGATCGGGTAAAAAAATTTTTTATCTCGATTGACAAAACCCGAATCTTACACTACAATATAGGCATGAGCTCCGAAGATCCTTCCGCCCCATGGTATGTAATTAACACCAAGCCCCGACAGGAGTTTGTGGCTGAAAGAAATCTAAAAATGTTGGGAGCACAGGTATATCTTCCCATTTATTTCAAGAGCGTCAAGAAGTACAAAGAGAAACTCGAGGTCGTCTCTCCCCTGTTTACCGGTTACCTGTTTGCCCAATTCTCTGTCGACAAGCTTTACCATAGTGTGATCTACACCCGGGGTGTCAAGTGTGTGCTCGGCACCCGGGATTGCTTATGGACCATCGAACCCACCAAAGTCCAGGACATCAGACACAGGGAAGACAACGGTGTGGTGGTCTTACAGAGGAGCTGGAATAGGTTCGAGAAAGGCGATAAAATCTTGATCGATGAAGGCGAATTCGACGGCTGGGAAGGCATCTTCTTCGAAGAGTTGCCCGACAAGCAAAGGGCCGTCATCATGTTGACCAACCTCGGTTATTCCAGCAAAATGATCGTCGAGAAGAAGTGCCTCAACAAGTTTGGCGAAGCGTAATCAGCCCCAAAACACCACGGTGTCGGTAGATTTCACCCACCCAGAGTTTTACCCGCCCCTGCCTGGCGATAGTTCTTTTATTCCCGATGGCCTTATTTAATTTCGATAAAAAAAAGAAGCTCCTCATTATCGGGCTCGACGGCGTCCCCCTGCCCATGATCGAGGACCTAACCACCCGTTCGCTGATGCCCTGCTTAAAAGAAATACTGGCTACCACCACCCTGGTCCAGATGGGGGTCAGTATCCCGGAAATCTCATCCGTGTCCTGGTCGAGTTTCATGACCGGTACAGACCCCGGTAACCACGGCATTTTCGGTTTCGTCGAGCTCGAACCCGGGAAATACCGCTACCGGTTCCCCGACTTCCGGGACCTCCAGGCGCCCACTTTCTTCGATGAGCTCGGCAAACACAAGAAACGATCGGTCATCATCAACCTGCCGGCCACCTACCCGGCCCGGGAGATACCGGGTGTCCTGGTCTCGGGGTTTGTGGCCCTGGATCTCCAGAAAGCCGTTTACCCGGCCGGCCTCTTCCCTTTTCTCCGCGACCTCGATTACCGGATCGATGTCGAGACCCAGAAAGCCAAAGATGATCCACGGGGATTTATCGCCGACCTCCATTACTCCCTGGAGAAGCGGATACAGGCCGCCGATCGCCTATGGCGCCAGGAAAAATGGGACCTCTTCATGTTTACCGTGACCGAGACCGACCGCCTGCACCATTTCTTCTTCGACGCTTACCTGGACCCGGCGCACGCCCTGCATGAGGATTTTCACCGCTTTTACCGGGAGATCGACCGCATCATCGGCGATCTCTACCAGCGGATTGCCGGCAAGGACCAGTACGAAATGATTATCCTGTCGGACCACGGCTTTGGCCCCATCGATAACGAAGTTTACCTGACACCCATTTTAAAGAAAAATGGTTTTTTCCAGGCCGATAAAGAGCAAATCGAGAGCCTCGAGACCATCAGCCCGCGGGCCAGAGCCTTTGCCCTCGACCCTTCCAGGATTTTCATCCACCGGCAAGGCAAATACCCCCGGGGATTTGTCCAGCAAGCCGATTATGAAAAAATCAGGCAAGATCTCCGGCAGCTCTTCGAGGAGTACCGGATCGATGGGCAAAAGGTGATCAAAAAGGTCTTTTATAAAGAGGAAATCTATAGCGAAAGGTTTTTAGCCCAGGCCGCCGACCTGGTGCTCCTTTCCCAGCCGGGCTTCGATCTCAAGGGCGGGTTGAAGAAAAATAGCGAATACGGCCGCTCCCATTTTACCGGTATGCACCTGCAAGATAATGCCTTCTTTTTAACCACCTGCCCCCAGTTTCTCCCCCCCCACATGACCATCTTCCAGGCAAAGTCCCACATCTTTCAATCCCTGGGCATCTCATAACCCCCCCCAGCAGCCGGCAAGCTTGGTTACCCGGCGCTTCATGATCGAATAAAACGAGGGGAACGTCGATTTTTCCGACGATCAGAAGGGCTGGGAGACTTCCGGTTCGATAGCCCAGTATTCGACCAGGTCGGATAGGTTCTTGATCTCGGCGATGAAGCGGGAAGGCTGGGAGATAAGGTGGCCGTAAGACTGGTAATATCCCCAGGCGCGGGTCTCGAGATCGGGCACCAGCAAGTAGAGGTTCCGTTGGGCCCGCGTGGCCGCCACATAAAAGAGCCGCCGCTCCTCTTCTACTTCTTCTTCCCGGGCAATTGACTGGGCAGAGGGGAAATACCCATCCACCAGGTGGATAATGAAGACCGAATGCCACTCCAGCCCCTTGGCCGAATGGATGGTGGAGAGCACGAGTTTTTCTTCATCTTTATCGGCCGGCTTGACACCCACCTGCGAACCGTCCAGGGGATCGAGCACCATATCGGTCAACAGGTGCTCCAGGGTCTGGTAGCGGTTGGATATGCGCAGCAGGGAATCGAGATCATCCTCCCGTCGCCGGTAATCGTCGTAATGAATGGTAAAAAAAGGGGTATAAAAGACAATCACCTTTTGCAACTGCTCGGCCGGGCTTATACCCGGTTGCCGGAGATGGGAGAGGGCCTTGTAGAGCTTGTGCAGGTTTTCGGAAAACTTTTTGTTGGTAAACTCCGGACCGATGAGGGCATCGAGCTCCCCCCCAGCCGTGACGACCGCAGCGGCAATGCGGGTGGCATAAGTCGGACCGATCCCCTCCATCAAAGGGAGAACCCGGCGCCAGGCGATCTCATCGAGGGGGTTATAGACCACGCGCATGAAAGCCAGCACATCTTTGATATGGGCGGCCTCGGTAAACTTCAGGCCGCCGTATTTGACATAGGGAATGCCACGGTTTTTCAGCTCCAGCTCCAATTCATTGGCGTGCCAACTGGCCCGGAACAAAACCGCTATGCGGTCGAGCGGCACCCCCTCTTCCCGTATCTCCAGTATCCGTTGGGCCACAAAGGCGGCCTGCTCCTCTTCGCTCAAAGATTCCAAAAACACCGGTTTTCCCTGGCCGTCGATAAAAGAAAAGAGTTTTTTGGAGTACTTTTCATGGGCATTCTCGATAATGGCATTGGTCAGGTCGAGTATCGGCCGGGTGCTGCGGTAGTTTTGCTCCAGGGTAGTGATGACCGTGCCCGGGAACAGGGAAGGAAAATCCATGATGTTACGGAAATCGGCCCCCCGGAACGAATAGATACTCTGGGAATCATCGCCCACCGCCATGATGTTGCCGTGCTCCGAGGCCAGGAGTGCCGATATTTCCGCCTGCAGTCTATTCGTATCCTGGAACTCATCGACCATGATGTACCGGTAAGTGTGGGAGATGTGCTTCCTGATTTCCGCCTGCTCTTTTAAAAGACGGTGCAGGTAGATCAACAGGTCGTCGTAATCCATGATACCCTTGGCCTGCTTATAGTTGCGGTACTGGCCGGCAATCTTCTCGATATCGGGGAGAATAGCGGCAAACTGGGGATAATCGTCCATCAGTACCCGGTCCAGGGGCAGGCATTTGTTCACCGCCCGGGAAATCACATCGTTAATCGTGCCTTTCTTGGGGAACCGCTTATTGGAACTGCCAAAGCCCAGGTCTGTGCGGATCATCTGGATAATATCCTCGGCATCGCCCCGGTCCACGATAGTGAACTGGGAGGAGAACCCCACGGCCTGGGCATACTTTCGCAAGATAAAATTGGCAAAGGAATGGAATGTGCCGCCGGACACCCTGGAACAACGGTCATCGAGCATGGAAGCGGCCCGGCGCATCATCTCCTGGGCGGCCCGCCGGGTAAAGGTCAGCAACAGGATCGACCCGGGATCGATACCGCTCTCCACCAGGAAAGCGACGCGAAAGATTAAGGTGCGGGTCTTGCCCGAACCGGCCCCGGCAATGACCAGGTGGGGCCCGGTCAGGTGGGTAGCCGCCTGGAATTGTTGGGGGTTTAACTCGGCCCGGTAATCGACAGTAAATTTTTTTTCACCACTGGGCAGATCGGTTCGCAGCTTGTACTTTTTCATAGCCCCATTTTACCAGGAAACGGCATTAACACGCAAGACCATTTTAAAAAGGAATGGGGCGGCTTAAGGTTTTCGTTAATCTTGCAAAAAGGATTAGAGTGTGCTATATTAACGACGGTAAAAACAGCAGGTTCACGTATTTCTTTGCCAAGGAGAAAAACGGTGCATCTAAAAATGAATAAAGCAACATGGCCTGGAGTAGCAGCACTGGTCATTATCCTGGTGTCGATGCTGGCATCGACCTCTTGCAAGGACTATCTACGCCCCGATTATGAGGTAAAGATCACCATCGAGAATGGTACTACCGGCACCCCGGTACCCGGTACTTACCTATACAAAGAATTTTCCAATGTGGAGTACGATTACAAAGCAACGCAAACGGGCGTACAGATCGAAGTTTTGACAAACAATTCCAGGCGCGGTGATATTAAGGGCAGTTTTACCGTCTTTTGCGATACCGAGGTCGTGGTTCGCATCATCGATATTCGCGGGGATTGGCAGATGAATTTCTGGGTAACAACCAGCCAGAGCGAGGAATGGTCGTGGACTATTTCCGGCGATACGCCTTTTTCCGGTACTTTTATCGATAATCGTTCGCCCAACCGTACCGGTACCTGGACACTGTCGGGCAGCGACCTAAAGTTTACTTATACCAATTGGGCCGACTATACCCTATCCGGCAATGTGCTGACCATGGCCGGGAGCTGGGCGGGAGAAAATAAGACCGGCACCTGGAGCGCCACGAAACAATAATCGCCCGGTTTTTCTTCCCACGAATCTTTTTTATTTCATCCCTGGAGTCCTTCCATGGCGACTAAACCGCAAGTTACATTCTTAAACCGGGATTTGGTCGAGCAAATCCTCTGCCAGGCGCGGGATATCCTCTGTCAAATCGGCCTGACCATTCACCACCCGGAAGTACTGTCTATACTCGGCGACCACGGGGCAAAGGTCGATAAGACAAGTTTTAAGGCCGTATTTACCGGGGATCTCATCGACCGGGCCCTCAAAAGCATGCCCGATTCTTTTAAGCTTTACGATGTCCTGGGTGAGCCAACCCATGACTTCTCCGGCGATCAAGTCCATTTTACCCCCTCCTCATCATCGTTGAATATACTAAATATTCGGGCCAACACCATCGACCGGCCGACCACAGCCGATTACATCACCTATGTGAAGGTGGCCGGCCAACTCCCCCATATCGCCTCCCAGAGCACCGCCTTTATACCGGCCGATGTCGATGAAAAAATCGCCGATGCTTACCGCCTCTACTTGGGTCTGCTCTATGGGGAAAAGCCGGTAGTGACCGGCACCTTTTCGGCTGCTTCTTTTAAGGTCATGTACGAGATGCAGGCAGCGGTGCGGGGGAGCGGGGTGCGCTTACGGGAGAAACCGCTGACCATCTTCACTTGCTGCCCGACCTCCCCTTTGCGCTGGGGCGATATGGCCTGCCAGAACCTCCTCGATTGCGGCCGGTCCGGGATCCCGGTGGAACTGGTGCCGGTACCCCTGTCCGGTTTTATTTCCCCAGTCACATTGGTAGGCACGCTGGTGGCACACACGGCAGAAAACCTGGCCGGCCTGGTTATCAGCCAAACCGGATGTCCAGGTGCACCGGTGCTTTACGGGGGAGCGCCGGCATTCTTCGATATCCGCCATGAGACGACGCCGATGAGTGCCGTGGAGGCGCAGATGGTTTCCTGTGGGGTAAATGAGATCGGTAAATACCTGGGCCTGCCCACCCAGGCATACATCGCCCTGAGCGATGCCCGGATGCTCGATGCCCAGGCCGGGCTTGAAACCTCGATGGGTGCAGTGCTGGCCGTACTTTCCGGCATCAACCAGGTGGCTGGCCCGGGCGGGCTCGACTTTGTCAACACTTTCAGCATCGAGAAACTGGTGCTGGATAACGAAATCTGCGCTATGGCGCAGCGTCTGGCCCAGGGGATCACCGTGCGGGAGGATTTCCCGGCCTTGCCCCTATTCGAGGAATTACTGAGAGAAAAGCACCTGTTGATTGCCCGCCATACCCGGCGCTACCTGAAAGAGGAACACTACCTGCCCGGCCGGGTGATCGACCGGTCGAACCTGAAGCGTTTCCAGGAACAGGGGAAAAAGAGCCTGGGCGAGCGGGCCGGGGAAGAGGTGTCGCGGTTGACGCAGTCTTATCGACCATCCCGATTGGCAGACGAGATTAAAAGGGCGCTATCCGGCCTGATGCTCCATGAAGCCAAGCGGGCCGGCATGGAATCGCTGCCGGCCGGGAGTTTACCTGGAGAAGCATGAAAAGAACGATTATAAATTTCTCCCTGGCCGACATTGCACCGGTCAAAGAAGAGATTTTCGCGGCCGAGGGGATGAAACCCGGGTCCACCCCATCCCCCCGGGTTCATACCCTGTACGATGAAGCCGTCGATTCATTCTCCCGGCTGGCCCGGCCCGTTGCGGTGATGGCCGGAATTTCCAGCCCTGAATTTGCTTCCATCTACCAGGGAGAGGGGAAGAATGCCCCGGAAACACCGCTATCCGCGATATTTCCCCAGGCCGGTGCACTCGGCCTCTTTGTTTTTACCCTGGGGCAGGGGTTGGTGCAAGAGATCGAGCGTTTAATGACCAATGGCGACCTGGCCCGGGGCTATATGCTCGATTCGACCGCTTCTTTTTGCACGGACCAGGGGGCCAGGGCAGCGGAACGGTACTTTTTCGATTACCTGCAAAAAGAAAATCAGACCGATGAATCGACCCGGGTTTTGCTCTACAGCCCCGGCTACTGCGGCTGGCACATCAGCAGCCAGGCCAGGCTATTCGATTACCTGGACCCCGGGGAGATCGGTATAAAGCTGACGGAGAGTTACTTGATGGTGCCGCTAAAATCGGTTTCCGGCGTACTGGTGGGCGGTGACAAACGCATTCATGCCTTTAAGAACACCTTCCCCATCTGCCGGGATTGCCGGGGCCAAACCTGCCGCCAGCGCATCGCCGGTCTCTAATCCATCCCCACCCAGCACCGGTGGTTGGTCAGTGCTTCATAAGCTCGACCAGCAAACTGCGAATCTTCTTGGAGGATTTCATGATCTCCCGGACGATCTCTAACTTCTTCTCTATGTCCACAGGGACTGCCGGGAACATTTCGCTGTCGCCGGTTAATCTCATGGTTATCTTTTGGGGTTGGCCTTCTTGCGCGCCCCCTATACCTGACCGGCCTCCTGGGGGGTATCGGGAGCAAATATCCGCGTAAGTTCCTCTGCGATAGCTCCACGTAGCGCCCGATTCTCCAGGGTCGCTTCATCCAGGAAGGTGGACGAGTCGGTGACGATGATATCCATGATAGACAGGAAAAAAGCCTCTAAATTGGGATTTTTCATCATCTTAAACAACAGCATATAGCCGCAATCTCTCCGGGTTCTCTTAAGAATAGCCTCTCCACTAATCTTTCCAGTCGAATGTTCTTCTTTATAGATCATGGGACCTTTGCCCATGAGCAAACTATGGAGGTCCAGGTCAAATTCCCTGGCCAGTGCATGGGCATGGGGTAGCCTTGTCTCTGCAAAATTAAGGCAGAGACAACAATGGTAGAACGCGACCTAATTTCCACAAAATTAAGGTGGAAATTTGATATCGAATGCGACCAAAAGGAGCATTTATCTACTTTAAAGGAGCGTTCTTCTGCTTCCTGAGTCCATAGGCATAGACCCGGTAAACCTTTTCCGGTATTTCACACCTTAGCAAAATTTCCTTGAAAGAGACTCCCAGTAGATTTGGGCCAATTTCCCTTAATTTCCTTAAGCTTTTACCAAAGTTCTTGGCATCTTTAGCGTATCTGTCATTACCTGTTATGTGAATCATTGTTCCTCCTATAAAAAGGGTTATGGATTTTTCGGCGCTTCATGCTTTCGTTCAACCGTCCATGAATCGACCGACTAACGGCTCATCTCACTAAAATGTCGAACTCGCTGACGCTCAGACACCGACATTTTCCCCCCTAAAGCGGGGAGCGTTCGATTCGCCGAGTCGGAACAGGATTCATTCCCTAAGTTTCTCTCCAGCATGAAGCGCCGGTTCCGAAATCGCCACATGTACGATCGGGGCGCAGCAGATAATCCCCGGAACGTGCATGCTGAACCGAATTGCGGAAAGCCCGCAATTCGTGAAGCCGCAGGCAAAACTGATCACAGTTTTGGCCGGTAGTGAAGGGGATTTCTGCGAGAGCCCCGCCCTTGATGTATTGACTCGCTCATTCATGAAGCGCCTGGCATGACATGCCGTGCCCCTAAACCTGGCCGGCAACCTCCATTCCATCTTGCTCACATATACCTGGGAACCGTCAAATAATGCCGGTAATATAAGGTATACGACCGGAAATAGGGCTCTGCCCAGTGGGAATGGGGTCGAAGTCGACGGGAATGGGGTAAAAGTTGCCGGGAATGTACCGGAAGTCGTCGGGAATGGGGCAGAAGTCGTCGGGAATGTACCGGAAGTCGACGGGAATGGGGCAGAAGTCGTCGGGAAGGGGGCAGAAGTTGCCGGGAATGTACCGGAAGTTGTCGGGAATGAGGTAAAAGTTGCTGGGCGCGAGGCAGAAGTTGCTGGGAATGTACCGGAAGTCGGCTGGCATGAGGCAGAAGTTGCTGGGCGCGAGGCAGAAGTTGCTGGGCGCGAGGCAGAAGTTGCCGGGCACGAGGCAGAAGTCGTCGGGCATGAGGCAGAAGTTGCTGGGCGCGAGGCAGAAGTTGCTGGGCGCGAGGCAGAAGTTGCCGGGCACGAGGCAGAAGTCGTCGGGCATGAGGCAGAAGTTGCCGGGCACGAGGCAGAAGTCGACGGGCATGAGGCAGAAGTCGTCGGGCATGGGGCAGAAGTTGCTGGGCATGGGGTAAAAGTTGCCGGGAATGTACCGGAAGTCGACGGGCATGAGGCAGAAGTCGTCGGGAATGAGGCAGAAGTCGGCGGGAATGAGGTAAAAGTTGCCGGGAATAGGGGTGAAATCAGCGGGAATGCACCCGGAAAAGACGGTAAGGCACCCGAAGAGAATTCCTGTCCATTTCAGCCAGGAGATCCCCATCAAGGGTCCAATTGCATTCGCCCCATCCGGATTCAGCACCTTTAACAACACGCATCGAATCGATGTTTTTAAGGTTCCAGGGAGCCTTTACAAAAATCCTCTCCAGGGTATTAAACAGGAATTTTAATTGCCGTTGATTACAGGTTACAGCCGGTTTACCAGGCACTGCGGGTAATGGGGGCGGAGGGTGATGCGGTCAACGAGATAATTGTTGGCGCGGGTGCCGATTCCGTGCTATCGGGCTCGGCATAGGAATCGTAATGGGCGCCGATAATGACCACCGACGATGGATTGGTTTTCCCGGGCAGGCGGCCAACAATGTTTCTGGAAGCGAATCCTTCGAAGTTGAAAAAATCTTCCTCTACCTGGATGCCGATTTGCCGGAGGGTGTCGATTAAAAAATCCCCGGCCCGCTCGACAAGACAAAAGGTATTGAATTGTAACGGTTTTTCAGGTACAATCTCCACCATGGACAACGACAACAAACGCAAAATGAACCGCATCCTGTTGATTTTTTCGCACCGGATATCGCGGAAGGGCTACAAGGAAAACCTGGTGCCGCCCCTGGGCATCGCTTACATTGCCGCGGTCATGGAGAAAGAGCATTACCAGGTTAAAATACTGGACCTGGCCGCTGAAGATTTCGATCATAGCGAGGATTTCGGTAACGGCTTTATCATCATCGGCCTGAGTTACCCCAGGACGCGGAAACTGATCGCCGACTATGCACCCGATATCGTCGGTGTATCCTGCCTTTTCTCTACCCAATTCAAGGCCATGACCAACCTGTGCCAGATGGTCAAGGAAATCGATCCGGCCATCATCACCGTGGTGGGCGGGGAACACCCGTCGGCACTCCCCCGGCAATCGCTGCAAAACCCTTATGTGGATTACGTCGGTATCGGGGAAGGCGAGTACGTTTTTCGCGACCTGGTCGATGCCCTGAACCGGGGCGCCGATGTCTCCGGCCTGGATGGGCTTGGATACAAAAAGGACGGGAATATTTTCGTCAACCCCAAGACCCAATTCATCGATAACCTCGATGAGATACCGATGCCGGCCCGCCATCTCCTGCCCATGCACACCTATTTCAAGGTTAACCTGCCCCAGGGCGCCACCTCGCTCAGAACCCCCAACACATCGCTGTTGACCTCGCGCGGCTGTAAGGCCAAGTGCGTTTTCTGCGCTTCCACCCACTTCTGGGGCCCCCGGTACCGGGAACGCTCCCCGGAAAATGTGCTGGCTGAGATAGAATTATTGGTCAAAGAGTACGGCGTCAAAGAGATCAGTTTTCTGGACGACAACCTCACCTACAACAAGAAGCGGGCCATGGCCATATTCCAGGGCATGATCGACCGCAGGCTCGACCTGGTGTGGAGCACCCCCCAGGGCACGGCCGTCTATTCCATGGATGAGGAGCTCCTGGACAAGATGAAAGAATCCGGCTGCTACGAGGTCACCTTTGCCGTGGAGAGCGGCGACCAGGAAGTACTCAAAAAGATCATCAAGAAACCGCTCAACCTCGATCGCATCAAGGGCCTGGTCAAGCACGCCAAGAAAGCGGGCATGTTGGTCAAGGGGTATTTTGTCCTGGGCTTGCCCGGGGAAACCAAAGAGCTGATGAAGAAATCCATCCGCTTTGCCCGGAAGATGGGTTTTAACTCGGCCGGGATTTTCATTGCCACCCCCCTGCCTGGCACCGAGTTGTATCAGATTTGCCAGGAAAAGGGCTACCTGGTCCCCGGTTTCGACTTTGAGACCATCAACTTCGGCATCGGCAATATCCAGACGCCGGATTTCACCCCCAAAGATGTCGAGACCATTGTCTCCCGGGGGACATTATCGGTCAACCTGAGCCTGATTTACAAGAACCCCTTCAAGTTCATCAAAAAATATGGATTGATGTTCGTCACCAGTCCCAAAGGCACGCTCCAATATGTCTGGTTATTGATAAAAAAATCGCTGGCCCCCCGTTCCGCCGGGAACTTGACAGTAATGTAAAAAAAGTTTATATTTAATACCGGAGTCAGACATGAATGAGGACGAGCTCTTAAAACGCATTACGTTTAACCCGTCTATTTTTAATGGCAAACCCATTATCAGGGGGCATAGAGTCGCAGTCGAGCATATCCTGGGTATGATTACCGCCGGTTCTACCTATACAGAGATTCTTGAAGGATTTCCTTTCCTGAAGATGGAAGACATACACGCCTGTATTGCTTTTGCACATCGTATCGTCTCTCATGAAAGATTCGAGCCGGCCCTGGTAATCGCCTGATAAATACCGGGTACGCATTCGCCGGCTTTAGTCTTTAGGGATTTTAGGCCCCCCGTTCCGCCGCCACCCCATGAGGCAATCTCTCGGTAATAGAAATACTAATTGCGTCTGGCTTCAGGCTTACCAGGTAACCGATCTCGTCCAGGCTCTTCATGAAATACTCAATATTTTCACTGGAGAGGGCATCGATGATCTTGCCGAAGTCTTTCTTAAGGTTTGCCAGGCCGAAACTGTCGAGGAACTTGCGCACGGAGGAGTGAAACTCCATTTGCCCGGGGGATTTTAGCTGCAAATCGATGAACCGGTCCAATAAGTCGATGGCCAGGGAATACCCCCGCTCGCCCAGGAGCCAACTGGATACGAATAAAATGGGCGCATAAGCCGGGTTATCGAAATCCCGGTAAATGACCAGTTTAAGATCGATAGATAACTTTAAACCGGCCAACACACGCAGCAGGTGAAAATGGAGGTCTACACCCCGGTACAACCGCCCCTTTAAGTGCCCCTCTTTAACCAATGACAGCAACCTGAACCGGGCCTGAAAGATACGGAGCAGCGCGATCATTGTCGCCAGATCGAACAACATCCCATCCGTATCCCGTTGCAAACGCCAATCATTAACCAATTCGACGATGATGCGCCGGACCCTTCCCTTAAAATGGTCGTTATCACTTGATTCGAAAAAATCCTGTATAATGTCGCCGGGTGGGGAGTCTGCCATGGGGATATAGAGCGGATAGCTCTCACCGTCGTTAAGCAAGCGGTACATCCAGGTTTTTAGCTCCCGGAATTTTATATTCTCAATCCAGGCACGCTGCTCATCATCATAATAAAGAATCTTACCGCTGCTCATGTTATAAATAATACTATAAACTTTGAATTTCTTCAACTACTCCGGGGAATCTTTCAGTTAGCTCAAGCCACATTTCCTCAAGAGCTCTTTGGGCCATGCTTTCATTGAACCCCGGTGAACGAGATAATTTGCCCACCGGCTTGAATTTATCTCTTTCTTCATAAGGCCAATCCTTTTCCCTGTGAACCGCCTCTGTAAATTCAGTGAGTCCAAAATCCGACAACCGCCGGGTTTTTCCGAATTCGCAACCGGGATCAGCCACATAGAAATAATGACTCGGCCCACTATCGAAAAAAACCGGTTTATACGGCCCATCTACATAATTGCTGGATAAGCGCACCTCCACCAGGTAGCCCCTCTTCATCCGGAATAATCCCAGCTCGTTTCGGATGGCATCCTGGTTGCCCTTCGGCGATGGAAAAGTTTTCCATATATCGGCAGTTCGGGTACACCAGAAAAGCGATAAACTGGACTTTAAGGGATTCATCGTTAATTTCTCCACTTCCCTTTTTTCTATTAAGTCAATTATCTCCGCCACGTTCCCGTCACCGATATCCTCTATCGAGATACCGCTCCCCGAAGGTACATTGTACTGGATAATATCTTCAATGGTCGTGAAATGTGAAAAAGACGGGGGCTTCTTATCGATCGGTTTGCCGGTAAAGAGTAAATCCAGCTCCTTTCCTTCCAGGTATTTGCTAAATCCCTCGATTCTCATGGCCGCCTCTTTATCTTGCCTTTCCTGGAGATACGTTTCCAGGTGGCCCAGAATCTTTTTATACTGGTCATTTCCCGCCATATTGCCTTTGATTTCCTTGAGGAAATTAATACACAAAAGTTTTGGAACGACCTCCCCGGAAAAATCGTTTATACCGGGTTCTTGCCCTGGCCGGGGAATCATATCGCCCAGGCAGTCTTTAATCCACTTTTTTAAGTGACTCATGCCCCCTGGGGATGAGACCCCCTCAAACAACTCCGAGAGCATCATGTTGGGTATTCCCCCTTTTGCGCCCGCTCCAGGATATCTTTAAACCGCTCTTCGGGAATTTTCTTTCTCACCCGGTCAATTTCTTTGGTCACCTGGCCGACATAAGGCGATTTTTGACGGGCAAAAATCAGGTAAGCCCGGAGGAAATTAATCAGGGACGTTTCCCATTGACCTTGCTGAGAATACAGTTGCCCCAATTGGCCAAAGGAAATGGCCATACCCGATTTATCGCCGATCTTCTCAAAGGTTTCCAGGGCCTTCCGATATTGCTCCAGGGCTGCCGCATATTCACTTTTCTGTTGATATATAGTGCCGATCTGGTGCCGGCACCCGGCCGCGTTTTTAATATCCCCGATACCTGCAAATGTTTCCAGTGCCTCCAGGTACTGCCGCAGGGCTGCGTCATACTCGCCTTTATCCCTGTATATCGACCCAACCTGGAGCAGGCCAAGTGCTTTTAGTTTGGTATCGCCGATCTTGTCCGCTATCTCCCGGGCTTTTTGATAGCTCTCCAGGGCCGCATCATAATCGCCTTTACTTTGATGAATTATGCCGACCTGGTGCAGGCTGCCAGCCATGCCTTTGATATCTCCTATCTTCTCCTTGATCTCCAGGGATTTTCGGTAATGTTCTAATGCTTTATCATACTCGCCCCTCTTTTGATAGATCATGCCCACCTGGTGCAAACTCTTTGCCATGCCTTTGATATCGCCGATCTTCTTCTTGATCTCCAGGGATTTTTTGTACTGCTCTAAGGCCGCGTCATAGTCGCCCCTTTCTTCATAGATTATGCCAATATCGTGTAAAGAAACTGAAATTCCTTCATCATCCCCCAACTCTTCACATGTTGTCTTTGCATTTTGGTATTGCTCCAGGGCGCTATCATAGTCACCTTTCAGGTAATAGATGATGCCAATCTGATGGAGAGCGGCTGAGATGCTTCTTTTATCGTCCAATCTCTCGAATATATCTTTTGCCTCCCGGTAGTGAGCAAGCGCTGGATCGTATAAGCCGAATCCCTGTTCCAGGATCCCCAACAGATACGAGACATTGGCCCGGTTCCAATCCGACAGCGGCTTATCCACGAGCTCTTGCAGAAGCTCGAAAGACTGTTGCGGAAATCCGTGCAGGTCTAAATAAGAATATAGATCAAAGGTGATCTCTGCCGCTTCGTTCCAGGCTTCGGCCTGGAGATAATGCCAGCGGGCCTCGATCATATTATCCAATAAATGATTGCCTTGATTATCTTCTATGCCGGCCAGGTACTCGGCTGCCTGCCGGTGATAGGTTTTTTTCACATCTTCGGCCAATCGGCCCAGCACATACCCGGCAATCAGCCGGTGCACATAGAAAGTGTCGCCTGCCGCCCGGTATTCGAGCAGCGATAAATCGACCAACCGTTGTCGGTCGGGGATTTCGATGACCTCGCCCAGGGCAACCGCCGCCGCTTCTGCCACCGGCAACCGGAATATGCCGATCACATCCAGGAGTCGCCTTTGCCCGGCGGTCAAATAGGAAAGCAGCCGCTCCAGGAAAATCGGGGTAAAATCGTCCGCTTTATCGTGTTTTTCGAGCAGCCGCTGCTCGATCTGCGGGAGGAGCTTTTTCAACTCCTGCCAGGACACCTCCCGGCTGCCGAATTCTTCCCGGGAGATGATATCCACTAGCTCGATGGCCCGCGGGTTGCCGCCGATCTCCCGCATCAGTGCCCCCATGGAAGTCCCGTCCAACCGGCCCAGGGATTTGCTATTTAACAGCAGCTTGCGGAACTCGACCGGTGTTAATTCCCCCACTTCCAATCCCTCGAAACCGGGCACAGCATAGCGGCTGGAAAATAACATCAGTGACTCGTGACCAGCGAGGCAGTCTTTGAAATAGTGCAAGAACTCCCTTAGTGTTTGACTGGCAAACCCGCCGGCCTTATCCTCGGCCTGGTTTGACTCGAAGTTATCGAAGATAACCAGCAGCCGCTCTTTAAGCAGGAAATTGTCCAGGTAACCTTTGAGTTTATCCCTGCTACCGGTACTTGCCTGCGAGGCACCCCCGGCGTCTTTGATTCCCATCTGTTGCGCCTTGTGGCTAATGGCCTGCAGGATGGCCGCCTCAGAGGTCTGACCCTGGATAACGATGAAATCGTAGCCCCAGCGGCGCAATTGACCGGCCACGCGCGTGACCAGCGTCGATTTGCCGATACCGGACGGCCCTTTTAAGACAATGGCTCCGACCCTTTCCTCGACCTGTCGATAAATCTGTCGCAAAATCTGGCGGCGACCGATAAAACCGTGCTCCCGGTACTTAGCCCCCAGGAAATCGTGGCCCTGGGGCCGGTTAGGGGCCTCGATGATAAAATCGTTAAAATCTTTCCGGTTCAGGGTCTCTTCTCGAGTGAAAAGTTGAGGAATGTCGGCTTCATGGAGGTATAGCCACTGGGGATTTTCTTTTATCCGCGTCTGCTCGTGTTTTTCTATGGCCTGTTTGCCGGACTGGAAGGCTTCTGTAACCGTTCGATTACCGGTCATCCCGGCCAAAAAAGCGCAACTAAAGTCGACAGCCGCCGCATCGCTGATAGCGCCTTTCATGCCGACAACCGCATCTATGCCGGAGTCGAATAGGGCTTGCGCTACAGACAAGGCCGGGGGTCCCGGTTTAGCCGAGAAAGAGGCCGAGACCATAACGATCCTGGGCCTTACGGCCAGCGCCTGCAATGTTTTAGCCAACTCGCGCCCGGGAACTCTCTGTTCCTTACCACCCGCGTCTTCCAGGAGTAAGAACCCCTCCCCTTGATCATCGACGTTACCGTAGGCACTGATCAGCAGGATATCGTGATGGCCAGTCTCCAGGTTCTCCCGCATTTCTTCTAAGGTACCCTTGACCGGATCGGGCATATCCAGGAACACTTCCCGGCGATCAAAGTCCTTGAAGGTCTCCAGTAAATAATCCTGCTCCATCTCGTACTGGATACCCTGGCGATCCAGGGGGACAGCCGTGATCACCAGTATTTTAACCTGCTTTACCGGTTTTCTATCGATGACTTCCGAAACATCCAGCGCCACGTTATGCTTTCTCCAAAAGTTGATTTATGTGCCTATTATGCCTGAAAGCCCCAGCATTGTCAAATCCAGGTTGGGCAATGGCATTTCAGCCGGGGAATGGCCGGGAATTTACAGCGGGTTTACCAGGGATTGCGGGTAATGGGGGCGGAGGGTGATGCGCTCTACCAGGTAGTTGTTGGCGCGGGTGCCGGTGACCTTGATTTGAAAGAAACAGACCGGCTCGGTGACCGAGATTTCCAGGCTGGCGGCTAGCTGTCCATTCATTGCCTGTTTGCGGGAAAACGGCTTTTTTCCGTAGCCCAATAAATGGATCAGCACACCCGGTCCGGCCGGGGCCCCGGTAAAAAGTGTCTGCCCGCTCACCTCGACCAGGTAATGCCCCCGCTGAAGGGGCAGGATATCGGTGGTTGCATCTTTGCTTTGCCGGTCGAAGTTGTTGTAGATGATTTCCCGGTTGACGAAATCGAGCAGGGAGAGATCGGTGCCGGTTTTGCCGTAAAAGTCTTTGACCCAGGCCGGGAAAGCGCCCGGGGCAAATAACGCCGGTATCTCGCCGTCAAAGGGCCCGGTAAACTTCAACCCAGGTGTTGCTGCTGCCTCCTCATCCCGGTAAACCGGGCAGAAGACAAAATAGAGCGGGTGCTCCCGTTTGCCGCCGGTAGTGGCGATATCGACCCGGTAGACAAAATCGTGGCTTAACTTCTTGGGCGTTAACGGGGTCAACAGGAGCTCTGCGACCCGGTTCTCGCGGTCAGGGGAAACCGCTTTTTTTTGGCCGTTGCTGGTGATATAAAAAGCTGTTTTGCCAGGCGATAGATAATAGATTTTTAGTGCCGCCAATGCTTTTTTCGAATAGAGCCAATGGCTGTAGGTGCCGGCTTCGGTCTGGCCGAACAAAGGATTTTTTTCGTAGACCTGCAGGGGCAGGTAAGTGGTCGTTTGACCGCGATAAAAAATCCTGGGCAGGGGGAAAGATAGGGCGCCGGGGGTGATGCCGCTAAGCTGGGGTGAGACCCTGTAGAGCAAGATAAAATCTTCATCGAGTATCTGGGAATCCGGCTTTTCCACCCGGTAAAAGGGGCGGAAATGGGCCAGGTCGATGACCGGCGTCCCGGTCAGCCCGTGCTCCAACAGGGACCGGTAAGTAGGCCAGCCGAGCTGCAGGAAAGCGATCTCCCCTTCCCGGCCTTTGGCCCTGGACTCCCGGAGCACGCTCAAATCCCGGTTGACGGACAAATCTTTGGAGATGTGCGGCGTCATGAACTGGGCGGCCAGGGTGATCTTCTTGGTCATGATGAAATGGTTTTTTCGGTAGTCTTTGAGCCACTCTTTCTTACTGCCGGTCTTGAGCAGGTTAAAGGTGCGGATGTTAAAAAACGCCTGATCTGCGGCATAGATGGCGGTTATGCCCCAGATCGCCAGGGCAATGATGCCCCAGCCCCGGGTGCGGGGCAAGAGCAATCGTTTGAGATCGACAAACAAGGTCTTGGCGATGAGAACAACGATAGCGGCATAAAGGGGCAGGATGAAGCGGCTACCGTAATAATGGGTAAAACCAAAGACAAAGATATACAGGAGGATAAAAGTGGAGAGCAACATATCCTTTTTATCGCGGGTGATAAGACCGTAGATCATCCCCAATACCAGGACCACCAGCCAGAAAACACCGAAATAATGCACCAGGTCGGTGAAAAAGTGCCCCAACACCTGGCCGAAGGAGAGTTTATCAAATTGGGCATAGAGTGCCCCATTCTGGGTGTTGTACGTTTGAAACATCAAGCGGAAGTTCTGCACCGGGTGCACCAACCAGTTGGGTGCGCCCAGGAAGAAGCCCACCATGGCCCCCAGGGGCAGATAAATGCCTGCCCGCTGCCACCCCTTTCTGTCCAGTTCTTTTCTCTTGAAGAAAAGGGCCAGGGCCAGCACCAGTATTAGCGGCAGGGCATTGTACTTGGCCGCCACCGCCAGGCCGAAGAACAGGGCAGACTTGAACATCCCGCCTGGTTGGCCGTTTTTGAGGAAGTGCAGCATAAAATAGAGGGAGACCGAGAGCAACAGGGCGGTCAAGATATCGGGCTTAAAGATATGGGAATAGAGCACCAGCAGGGGATTGAAGGCCATGACCAGGCCGGCCAAAAGGCCCACCCCCTGGCCGTAAAAATCCTTGCCGGTCTTATAGGCCATAAAGACCGCCAGGGTGCCGAAAAGGGCGCTCCAATAGCGGCCGAGCTCGATGGTCAGATCCATGCCGGGACCCCTGACAAAGGCCAACCCGGAAGAAATATAGCCGAGGAACAGGAGTACCGCCTGGTAGAGAAGGGAGAGTAAAAAATGGAGGTAGAGCATGAGGGGCGAATACTGGATGACCGGGAATGGGGCTTCGTAGAGGCGCCAGACCCATTGACCGATCTGCACCTCATCGACCGATTTGAAGCCCCCCCCTTGTTTGACGCTTAACAGGAAGGTCAGCCCCAGGAGTAAGAAAATAACGCTTATCTTGATGACCCTTGAGAAGTTATACCTTTTCATTTGTCCACCGGTTGCCATTTACGCCAGGTAGATAAAATAAGGACGCCTGCCCGGGTTTAACCCGGGCAGGCGACTTTATATCTTTACAATCGTTATCTATTTTATCGTTTTCAGAGAATGGGAGTGGGAAAGGGTGATGGCCGGGGCCGGGGTGGCGTAGTTGCTCTCCGCACCATCGGGATCGACCGCGGTAACCGCGTACAGGTACTCTTTTCTCTCTTTGCCGAAGCGGTCGTAATAGGTGTAGAGGGTGGTAGCGGCGCTGTGGGTCATGGAGCCGATCAGGGTATAGGCGGTATCGGTGCTCAATTTCCGGTAGATGTTGTACTTGACCACCTCGATGTCGTTGCTGACATTACCCGGGTTGGGAGCCCAGGTCACTTTGCCGACATACTCCCGGAACAAAAAGCCGCGGTTCTCGGTGATCTCATTGGTCGCATTCAAAGGCGGCATAATCGTTACCACCTGCAGGGTGGCAGTGCCCGAATCGGTGTTAAATTCGTTATCGAACACCGTCAGGGTGACCGGGTAAGACCCGGCCTCGGTATAAACATGGGACACCGTCTTACCCGTACCGACGCCGCCGTCGCCGAAATTCCAGCGGTAACCGATGATGGAGCCGCCGGCATCGGTGGAGGTCGCGGCATTAAAATTAACTGTCAACGGGGTAGAGCCACCCTGGGGATCGAAAGTAAAAGCGGCGGTCGGGAGGTTGACGCCCGAGCCCTCTTCCTCGGCAATGACCAGGTTAATGGAAGAATAAGCGGCGGCAAACACAAAGGCCGCAGCTATGCGGTCGGTGAAAAGATCGACGCTTTGGCGCACCGGCCTGAGTCCGGCGCTGGCTTTGACAAAATCGAATCCCGCCCATTTACCGGCCTTTTTCCAGTTGTAAACCACATCTCTGCCGCCTTCACCACCGCCCCGCTGGGCGGTGACGATAATATTGTCTTCATCGATGACCCGCATGTCATAGTAATGATAGGTTTCCGGGATACCGACCGCATTCATTTGGGTCAACGATCCAAACTTGGTGCCGGCCCATTTCTCATACCAGAGGTCGCGGATGGAGCCGAAGTTCCTGTGAAACATGACGTGGGGTAGACCCTTGTTATCGACGCCGATCCGCGGTCTGCCGGTCTCCTCAAACCCCAGGTTGATCCATTTTTCCCACTTGCTGCCGGGTTTATTGGGGCGCCGGCAATAACCGACGACGTACTGCTGGTTGACGGCGTACTGCCAATCGATATGGATGTAATTCTTATCGACAGCAATTGAGCCATGCTTGATTCTTCCGACCACCGGGTATTCTTCCAAACTGACTTTCCCGTTATAGATGCTGGCATACCGGGAGGTTACCTTTCGGCCGGCAGCCACGAACATAAAGACCATGAACACATTGTCCGACGAATCGGCTTCCATGCGCACATCATCCACGTACTCATAACCGCCGCCTTCGGCCACGGTGATGATCGACGACCAGGTGGTGCCGTTAAATTTGCGATACTTAATGGCTACCCGGTCGCCCATCTGCTCGGCCCAGGCGATATGGATGGTACCGGTCCGGGTGACATCGATCTCCGTCTCATACGACTTGGCGGCCGATTCCGAGACGTTCTTGATTAAGGTCACCTGGTTGTTGGCATACTTTTTCAGGATAATATCGCTGGCACCGGTGGTTACACTCTTGTCCCGGTAAGCGATATAGATGGCCCCATCGACCGGGGAAATCCGGAGTTCCGGTTTTTCATAACCGTGACTCGGCTCATCGGCGATCACGACCATCGTCTCTTTGACGGCGCTGACCGGCAGAGAAAACACCAGCAACAGCCCAAATATGGCCAACCATAAACTAACTTTACACTTTCTCGATTCTCTTCTGGTTTGCATACTTAATTTTACTCCTTTTAAGATTTGAATAGGTATTACTTATATCCTAAAATGGAGAAGAATGCAAGCCTACCGGTAAAAAAACTCTTCCCGGTGATAGAAGCCGTGATTTACCGGTTGACATAAGCGGCGGACCGGGCTATAATAGGAAACCATGGAAATCTGGGTAAATAACCAAAAAATAGATATTTTTCGCGGCGCCCGGGTCAAGAATGCCTTGCAGAAGTACTCGGAAGAAGAGTACCGGGCCGTTTTATCCGGGTCTAAACAGGCGGCCGACCCCGATGGCCATCCCCTGGAATTGGATGGGGAGTTGGTCCAGGGGGATAAAATCACCATCGACCGGAGGTGACCCATGCGTATTAGAGGAAAATTGTCGTGTTTCACCCTGCTGTTTATTTCTTTGCTCATGTTTTTGGGGCCGCTTTCCTGTTATACCCAGCACCCGGGCCAGACGCGGATCACCATTTTTCATATCAACGACATGCACGCCAAGATCGATAACCTGGCTAAAGTCGCCTGGCTCATCAAAGAAGAAAAAAAGAAAAACCCCAATACCTTCTTTGTCAGTGCCGGGGACAATTTTAGCGGCAACCCGGTGGTCGATCAATACGAGCCCAAGGGGGAACCGGTTCGCTGGCTATACTCGGCCATCGGTCTCGATGTGCTGGCCCTGGGCAACCACGAGTTCGATTATGGCCAGGAAAGCCTGAAACGGTTCATGACCGATACCCCTTTCCGGGTGATCTGCGCCAACCTGGAGACATCGGCCCAGGCCGTCATCCCGCAGCCGGCGCCCTATACTATTATCGAAACAGCAGACAAAGTCAAGCTCGCTTTCCTCGGACTGGTCCAGGTCGAGCCCGATACCGGGCAGCCCGGTACCCACCCGGCCAGGTTAGGGGGGCTGACCTTTCATGATCCGCTGCAAATAGCCGCTAAATACAGTTCCCTGCGTGACCAATGCCAGGTGGTCATCGCTTTAACCCACCTCGGCTATGAGACAGACCGGAAATTGGCCGGTAAAACCGGTTTTCTGGACATCATTATCGGCGGTCACACCCACACGGTGATCAAGAACCCGGCCCCGGTCAATGGTGTTTTGATCGCCCAGGCCGGTTCCCAGGCCCGCTACCTGGGCCGGATCGATATCACCCTGACGGACGGCAAAATAACCGGTAAACGGGGCCTCCTGATCGATCTCTCGACCATCGCCGGAGAAGATGCGGATATCAAGAAAAAAATCGCCGCATTCAACGATAACCCTTACCTGGAAAAAAAGGTGGCCACCCTGGCGCAACCGCTCAAAGGGCAGGCCATCATCGGCCACCTGGTGGTCGATGCCATGCGCTCTGTCCACCGGCTCGATATCGCCCTTCACAACCAGGGCGGCATCCGTGCCGATCGATTGGCAAAAGAGGTCAAGCTCAAGGCCATCTACACCATCCTGCCATTCGGCGATTATGCCGTCCAATTTAACCTCAGCCCGGAGGAGATCAGGTCCCTGTTACAGAATACCTTTGAGCGGATGGGACGCCTCGATCTTTACGTCTCGGGTATCACCTATACCATTTCATATGCGGCGGGATCGAAGGTAACCGGTATCGAGCTCCGCGACCTGTCCGGCCGCCCCTTAGATGAAAGCCGCACCTTCCGGGTGGGCATGAACGATTATATGGCCAGCTCCGACACCTACGCCTTTACCCACAAAGACCCGGGGAAATCCCTGGATGCCACTGTGGCCGCTACCCTGGTGCAGTATCTACAGGTTGGTCAAGATGTGATGCGGGACCTCGACCGGCCCCGGATGCAGACCCGGTTAGTGCCCGGGAAAAAGAAATGACCGGGCTGCCATAAAAATGAAACCCGCCCATTTTTTCTTAAAAAGGGGGTTTATTTTTTGGTTGAAAAGGTGTATATTATGGCATTGATTAAACCGGCAAAACCGGTCAAGAGAAAGTAAGCTAACGCAGTATGTTACTATAAAGTGCCCCGTTTTCAGGAACAAGCGGGGAACCCGGTGAGCAAAAAGCAGTTTTAAAGGAATGACCTTAGATGAGAATGCAACTAATTAAAATCTTATTCCTATTGGTTTGTTTATCATTTTTCCTCCAGGCCGCCGATACCCGTAATTATTTCCAACACAATGCCTGGACCATCGATGAAGGTCTGCCGATGAACACGGTCAATGCCGTTACCCAGACCCCGGACGGCTATCTATGGGTGGGCACGGAGTCGGGTCTCTGCCGGTTCGACGGCATCTGGTTTGAGACATTTAACCAGGAGAACACGCCGACATTCTGCGGCAGCGTTATCACTTCTTTCCTGGTCGATAAGACAGGTTCCCTCTGGGTGGCCACCCGCGGCGACGGCGTCATCCGCTACCAAAACAATGTCTTCGAGCCGTTGACCGAGAAAAACGGCCTGCTCAGCAACGAAACCTGGACGATGATCGAATCGCTGGACGGCTCCATCTGGATCGGGTCCATGAACGGCATCAACCGCATCATCAAAGGCCGTATCACGGTCTTTCCCCTGCCCCGGAAACTGGCCCACCTGGCGGTGAAATCTTTGCTGGAAGACCGCAAAGGCCGCATCTGGGTCGGCACCACCGCCGGCCTGGCCTTGATCAACCGCAAGGGTGATGAGCTGGAATGGGAGCATATCGGGCTGGATGGCATGGAAATCTGCACCTTATGCGAAGACCGGCAGGGCAATATCTGGGTCGGCACGGTCGAGAACGGTTTAATCTGCTACGGCGGGGATGAACCGCTGACCTTTACCACCGAGAATGGGCTTAAAGATAATTACATCCGCTGCCTGCTGGAAGACCGGCGCGGTAATTTGTGGATCGGTTCCTACAGCGCAGGTATCGGCATTATTCCAGCCGGTACCCAAAAGATTCTCCCTTTACAGAACCAGGAAGATTTTTCCAGCAAGAACATCATGAGTTTCTGCGAAGACCGGGAAGGCACCATCTGGATCGGCACCAATGGCGGCGGGTTAAACAGCCTGCGCGAAACGGTCATCACCACCTATACGGAAAAGAGCGGCCTCTCCCATCACAATGTGTACGGGGTCTTGCAGGATAAGCGGGGCCGCGTCTGGGTCGGCACCCGGGAAAACGGCGTCAATTATTTCGAGGACAAGCATTTTCACACGCTGACCACCGGCGATGGCCTCCCCTCCAATGCGGTGGTCGCCATGGCCGAGGGACTGGACGGGGCACTCTGGTTCGGCACCATGGGCGGCGGCATCGCCCGCTACCTGGATGGAAGCATCGACGTGTATAACACCCGCCACGGCCTCTCTTACAATTTCATCCGTTCCGTGTACGCCGACCCGCAGGGAAATATCTGGGCCGGTACGCTCAACGGCGGCATCCACCGCTTTGAAAATGGTAGATTTTTAAATGTGGCCCAGGTCAAATTCCGCATCAACGTCCTATTCAAAGACTCGCAACAAAACCTCTGGGCCGGCACCTTCGGTAACGGCCTGCACCGCTTGAAAGGCGGCGATATCGAAATCTTCAATACCCAGAGAGGTCTATCCAACAACATCGTCTGCTGTATCCACGAAGACAGCGATCATGTGCTCTGGGTCGGCACCTTAAAGGGGCTTAACCGCTTTAAGGACGGCACTTTTTCCCATCTCTACAAAAAAGATGGTTTACCCGACGATACCGTCTACTGGTTGATCGAAGACCCAAACCGGGATTTCTGGATCAGCTCCAACCGGGGCATCTATTACCTGCGGCGAAACGATGTGGACAATTTTTTCGCCAAAAAAGTAAAAACCGTCAGACCGGTGGTATTCGGCAAAGAAGCCGGTATGCGCTCGGTCGAATGCAACGGCGGCAACCAGCCGGCCGGCTGCCGCACCCGGGATGGCCGCCTCTGGTTCCCAACCACCCATGGCCTATCGGTCATCGACCCCCTGAACATGGGCATAAACCAGACCCCCCCGCCGGTGATTATCGAAAAAGTAGTGGTCAATGGCCGGAATTACCCGGTAGACCGGGAGCTGGTTATCCCGCCCGGGAAAAATAATATCGAGATTCGTTATACGGCCCTGAGTTTTATCGCCCCGGAAAAAATTCAATTCAAATACCGCATGGAAGAGTACGACGACCATTGGATCGATGCCGGTACGGCCCGCACCGTCCATTATGCCGCCCTCTCGCCCGGCCATTACCGCTTCCGGGTAATTGCCTGCAACAGCGATGGTGTCTGGAATGAGGCCGGGGCCATGCTGGCCATCTCCCTTAGACCGAAATATTACGAGACGCTGCTCTTCAAGATCGCCATCTTTATTTTACTCCCCATTTTCATCCTGGCCGCTTATTTCTTCATCTACCGCCGGCTCGACCAGGCCCAATTCCAGGGTAAAGCGCGTACCTTGAACATGAACCCGGAAGAGACAGAGAAGTGCATCCACAAACTCCTTTATCTATTCAACGAAGAAAAAATTTTTAAGGATGCCGATATCACCCTCAAATCCCTGTCTTCCCGGCTGCTGGTCAGCCCCCGTCTTTTGTCCCAGATCATCAACGACCGGCTGAAAGTGAATTTCCATGACCTGATCAATCAATACCGCATCAAGGAGGCGCAACGCATCCTCACCGACCCCCGCAGCGGCGATAAATCGATCCTCGATATCGCTTATGAAGTGGGTTTTAATTCCAAGAGCGCCTTTAACCGCATCTTCAAAAAACACGCCAACCTCACCCCTTCCTGGTACCGCCGGCGCTGCCAGGAGTCAAAAAGTGCCAAAGCATGAATTGGCACTTCCTGGATACCATTGTGGGTAAATGTTTTTAAGGTTTTTTTTGTACTATGTCGCTTGAAAGGACGATTTGGCTGTTGGGCCGGGTTATAATGTGGCCTCAATCGGAGGTCATCGTTAGCTTAAAATTGCAAGGGAAATCAGGGGTTAGGAAGGTTATAGTGTTTAAAATATAGTTTTTTGACAAACCATTAGTTTATGGTATAAAAAACCTAATTTAGGAGGAAGAATGAAGCACACAAAAAAACTACTCTGGGTAGTACTTGCAGTAGCGGTTGTCCTCTCTTTTGCCTTACAGGCAGAGAAAGGCGTGAATGCCGATAAGGGCATTAACATGGATCGCGGCGAAAAGATCGCCAAGATGTTGGATCAGATGCGCTATGAGATGAAGCAAGAGGGCGCCACTTATGAAGTAGGCGACAACCCCGCTTTACAGTATCCCATCGAACAGCTCTGTACCCTGGACCCCAGCCTGGCCGGTGCGGATGATTACCTGCACGAGAGCATCGAACAGAGCCAGACCATGGCTGTTCCCGCCGCTTACATGGGCTATTACACCGCCATCAGGAACCAGGGAAGCTGCGGTTCTTGCTGGGCGTTTAGCATCATCGGTAACTTCGAAGGCTTGATCAAGAGCCTCGGCTATGGCGATCAGAACCTGTCCGAGCAGCAACTGCTCGATTGCAACTCCTATGGCTATAGCTGCAGTGGCGGTTGGTTTACTGCTGCCAATGATATCAAGACCCCGAAAGGCGCCAGGTTAGAAAGCTGCTATCCCTATGTCGCTTACAAGACCACCTGCAAAACCACCTGCGCTATCTATGATTACATCACCAGTTGGTACTATGTCGGTACCAGCACGGGCGTACCCACCACCGCCGCCATCAAGGATAAAATCTATGCCAAGGGTTCAGTCGGTGCCGCCGTGTATGTCAACTCCAACTTTCAGGCATATACCAGTGGTACTTTCAGCACCTGCGTCAACGGCACTGTCAACCACGCCATTCTCTTGGTTGGTTGGGACGATGCCAAGGGTGCCTGGAGACTGAAAAACTCCTGGGGTACTTCCTGGGGCGAAAGCGGCCTGATGTGGATCAAGTATGCTTGCAACCGCGTCGGTTATGCTGCTATCTACTATAACTATTAATCGAGTGTAACCTAACACACCAGCTCTAAAAAAAGAACCCCGCTGCGAGGCGGGGTTTTTTTTTGGGCACCTATTTTCTATAGGAGGAAACATGAAACAAATGAAAAGATTTTTTTGGTTTTTGTTAGCGGTGAGTCTCTGCCTGGCTTTTATCCCCACCCAGGCCGATAAGGACGGCAACGGCTCCCCGAACGGGGTGGTCAAGGACCGCGGCCAACAGGTCCAGGAGATGCTCGAAGAGATGAATTACGTTATCGACAAAGAAGGGTACACCTTTACCGTCGGTAATAACCCGGCCCTCCAGTACCCGCTGGAGCAGCTTTGTTCACTGGATTTAGAACGGATCGCCGAGCACGGTAACCCGGGGATGACCGAGGACGACAGCGGCCTCGTACCGGCCCTGCCGTCGTACTACATCGGTCCCTATACAGCGGTGGTAAATGGGCCCGTTTGCGGCCACTGGGCCCATATCTGTTGCGACATTTTCGAAGATAGTATTCTCAAAAAAGACGGCGTAAAGGTCGACCTCTCCGAACAGTACCTGATCGACTGCAATACCTACGGTTATAATTGCATGGCCGGTTCATTCGATGCCCACGATTTCCACATGGCCCCTTATGGCGCCAGGCTGGAAAGCTGTTACCCCTTTGTCGGTTACCAGCAGCCCTGTTACGCCGGTTTATGCCCTATCGCCTACCAGATTCTCAGTTGGTACTATGTGGGTAACAGCTCCAGTGTACCCGCTACCAGCGCCATCAAGGACAAAATCTACTATAAAGGCTCGGTGGCCGGCTGCGTCTATGCCGATTCGTACTTCCAGGCTTACACCGGCGGCACCTTTAACCACTGCGTCAGCGGTGCGGTCAACCACCGGATCATCCTGGTCGGTTGGGATGATATCCGGGGTGCCTGGAGACTGAAAAATTCCTGGGGTACCGCATGGGGCGAGAGCGGCCTGATGTGGATTAAGTACGGTTGCAACAGGGTCGGTTACGCGGCCAACTACGTTAACTATTAACCCGGAAGGACAAACAATTTTACTTTTTATAGGAGGAAGAATGAAGCACACAAAAAAATCAGTTTTCCGGTCATTTTTAGCCCTGGCGTTTCTCTGCCTGCTTATCAGCCCCTCATTGGCCGATAAGGGCGGCAATGCCGATAAAAACGGCATTTCCCCGGACAGGGGGACAGAAGTGCGCAAGCTGCTCGAAGAGATGCGCTATGTCATCGACAAAGAGGGTTACACCTTTACCGTGGGCGATAACCCGGCTTTGCAGTACCCGCTGGAGCATATCTGCTCCTTGAATCCCAACCTGGCCACCCAGGATCCCTATCCCAATGAGAGCAACGAGGAATTCGATCAGACCCTGGCCCTACCCGCTTATTACATCGGTTATTACACCTCGGTCAAGAACCACGGCGGTTGCGGCTCTGCCTGGGCATTCGTGGTCTGCGGCATATTCGAGGGCGCCATCAAGAAGAAAAACGGCACCAATGTCGATCTCTCCGAGCAGTACCTGATCGATTGCAACACCTATGGCTACGGTTGCAGCGGCGGTTGGTTCGATGTTCATAATTTCCATAAATCCCCTTATGGCGCGCGCTTAGAAAGCTGCTACCCCTATGTCGGTTACAAACAAACCTGTAAGACCACCTGCCCGATCGCTTACCAGATCCTTAGCTGGTACTATGTGGGCAACAGTTCCAGCGTGCCGACTACCGACGCCATCAAAGATAAAATCTATTACAAAGGCTCGGTCGCCGCAGCCGTTTACGTCAACTCCTATTTCCAGGCTTATACCGGCGGCACCTTCAACAACTGCGGCACCGGTTCGGTCAACCACTGCGTTATCCTGGTCGGCTGGGACGATGCCCGGGGCGCCTGGAGATTGAAGAACGATTGGGGCACCGGTTGGGGCGAGAGCGGCTTTATGTGGATCAAATACGGTTGTAGCAAAATCGGTTACGCCGCCAACTACGTCAACTATTAAATCACCTCGATACAATTTTAGACAATCAAGAAAAAAGACCGCCCTACGGGGCGGTTTTTTTTTATCTGTTCAGCGATCGAGGAATTTCCCCTGGAAAGATTGCCTCTCCCGCATCATGGCCCGGATGCGGTTAATGACCGCTATTTTGTTCAACACCCAGGCCGGGGCATGAAATATCTGCCGCTCCCGCTCGCTGGTCAGACGGTGGATAACGATACCGGGATCGAGTCTCTCCAGCAGGAAGACGGCCAGGTCGCAGTATTCCTCCATCTCCAGTAAACGGATTTTTCCTGCCCGGTAGAGATCGAAGAGGCGGGTATTTTCCAGTACATGCAGCAGGTGAAACTTGATGCCGGCCGGTTGGATGCGGTTCATCTCGCGGACGGTATCCAGCATGGCCGGCCGGTCTTCGCCCGGTATACCGAGGATCAGGTGTACCAGCACATCGATTTTCCCGGCCTTTAACCGCTCGAAGCCCTGGAGAAATCGACTATAGGTGTGGCCGCGGTTTAAAAATTGCAGGCTCTGTTCGTGGATCGATTGTAATCCGAGCTCCAGGCAGAGATAGGTGCGCCGGTTCAATTCTTCGAGCAAGGGATACGTTTGATCGTCGATGGCATCGGGCCGGGTGCCGATGAACAGGCCGATAATATCGGGGTAAGCGAAGATGATGTCGTACTTCTCCTTTAGCTCGCTGACCGGGGCATAGGTATTGGCATGGGCCTGGTAATAGGCCAGGTACTTATGGCCGGGGTGGGCCGCCATAAAACGCTCGATTTGCTCTTTTATCGGCAGGTGAAAGTCGGCCATCGGCCCGGAACCGTATTCATCGCAGAAGATACAGCCGCGGTTCGATATACGGCCATCTTTGTTTGGACAGGTAAACCCGGCATTAATGGGGATTTTTTTTACCCGCTGGCCGGGGAATTTCTCTTTCAAAAATGAGCGAAAAGAACGAAAAGGCTCACTCACCCCGGTTGCCGGTCCCAAGAATCTCCTGCACCCTCTTGAGCAGACCCTTCAAATCCAGGGGTTTCTCAAAGAAGCCTTCCACCCCATCGCACTGGATAGATCGTTGTACTTCAGCCAATTTGTAAATACCCGATATCACGATAACCGGGATAAAATACTCTTCTTTGATGGTTTTAATTAAATCTATACCGTGTTCCCCGGGGAGCAGGAGATCGGTGATCACCAGGTCCGGGTTGGCGCTTTTAAGATATTCCAGGCCGGCTGCCCCATCATCGACCAGGGTGACCTCAAAATCCTGGCTGTTGAAAAAATCTTTGAGCATGAGACTGACTTCCGGCTCATCTTCTATGAGCAATATCGTTTTTTTCTTCATTGATTCCGACATTTTTCCCTCTAAGCTGACCCCGCTCGCCGGTACAGGCGGTAATATCCCAGTATGGACCAGGAAATAAAAGCAAGGGTCAATATTGCAAAAAATCTTTTACATATCTCCAGGTCAATGCCTTCGTGCAAATCGATGATATAGGCCATCATCAGCGCCCCCAACACGGCGAATGTCACTTTACCGACCAAAATGGAAGATTTTATCTCATGGAGCCGCTTGATCATCAACACACTGGCCAGAAGGATGGCCACATCCCGCAGGACAATCGTTAACGCCAGCCACAGGGGAAACCCGGTCTTGATGACCAGTGCCAGTACGGTGGCAAAGATCATCGATTTATCGGAAAGCGGATCCAGGATTTTACCGAGCCGTGTCTCCTGGCCGAGCTTGCGGGCCAAATAGCCGTCGAAAAAATCGAGCGCCAGGGAAAATAGGTACACAACCAGGAGTACCGGGTAGGTGCCGGGCGTGTTATTCAGGATCAACACCATAATAAACGGGATAGACAGCAAACGGGCGATGCTCATGGCATTGGGAATATTGACTGTCTCTTTCATGGGTACACCCGGTCGCTCCGCGAAAACATCCCTCTCCGGGGGGTCCCCATCAGAGATTAAACAGCTTGTCGAGTTTGATGGCTTTAAATAGGGCTTTTAATTCTTTGTTGAGGTTGATAATCTTGACCTTACACCCTTTGGAAGTGACATTCTTATAGAACAGGAGCAGTTTGCCGATACCGGAACTACCGATAAAAGTAACCTCCTCGAAATCGATCACCACCTCTTTGGCCCCCTCATTGAGTATCTGGTTGAGGGACTGCTTCAAGCTTTCCGCACCGTTGATATCGATGCTGCCCGATAAATAGACCATGGTTTTGAGATCGCCTTTGTCGACTCTAATATTCATATTTTTCTCCTCATTATTATGGTGAAGCTAAAATATAATCGAATTTAATGAAAAAATCAAGTCTTATCTTGAAAAAAAACGTCCCTTTCAATCAAACCGGCCGCTTTATTGCTCCCCAAGCTTCCGGCTCAACTCTATATCTGTTCTTTTACCGCCGCAGCTCCAGCAGGCGGTGTCCGTCCCCTCGAGTAGCCGGTGACACAACCGGCACTCCCAGGTATCCTCTTTCCCCTGCTCGATACCGATAACACCCGCTTCATCTTTTCCCTTTCCCGGGGAGTTCTCGACCTGGGCCCTATTGCCGCCGCAACTCCAGCACTGTTCATCGTCATCTTCATGAAACCGCATACACAACCTGCATTCCCACATGATCAAACTCCTTTTTAGTGGATACTGTCTCACACCCGCATTACCGGGTGACTTCGCGGCCGGCTAGAAGGTCGAGTTCGATAGCGATAGTGGTACGTCCATCGTCATTATCGGCTACCTCGATGACGATGACGACCCGGGTCATGTCCGGGCCCGGCTCAACCGGCGGCTCGGCGACCGCTTCATCGTCCTGGGAAAAGACCGGTGGCACGGGTTTGGGTAGGGCCGGGATAGACCAGCGCACCCCCCCGGTGCGCGCATCCACTTTGATCCCTTTGCCCAGGGGGGCGACCAGGTTAAAGGTGAGCGGGTCCCCGTCTGCATCGATGGCCTGGATCCGGCAATAAAAATCTCCCGGTACGGCGATCTTTTCTATTTGATGCCGGGTGATTTCGGGCGGGGAATTGGCAATGGTAATTTTCCGGCTTTTCTTTTCTTTCGATTCGCGCTGACCCAGCCGGACTTTGACCCGGCAATAAGCCCTGCTTCCTTTTTTCATATACTGCGCCGGTAACACCGCCTCATCGCCACCAGTGGCATCATCTCCATCGACCACCCATTGGTAGACAAAGGTTAGCCCGGGCGGGGCCTTGGGTTCCAGCACCGGGATCGCGCGTACGATACTCGACGACACGGGTTCTGCCGGCTCGATGAGCAGCTCCTTAATTTTTGGTAGGGTCTGGGTGATCCCGGCCGGACCTTTCCCCTGCTTGCCTTTATCGACTTTGTCGGTGCGTTTGAGCAGGAACACGACAAGCAAAAGAATCGCCAGGAAAATGGCCAGGATGACCAGGTTAAGACCTTTTTTATTGGGTCTCCCCGTCTCTTCGGCCCCCTTTTTCCCGTTTAATGGTGTTCGTTTTATCTGTGGCATCCTATCTACTTTTCTTCTCCTTTACCGGTTTTGGTTTCTTCTTTGACGGTCGCCCGTGTGAAACGAATAAACAGCTCCTGCCAATCTTCCCCGCCTTGTTCGCCGTCCTTGGCCACCACCCGGAATTTGAGGTCCCGGTCGGGCGGCTGCTCCAGGTTATAGGAGATGAGGCCGCTACCGGCATCGATCCGCAAACCGGCCGGTATGCCTTCGTCTGCTTCCAGGGAAAAGGTCAGCGGGTCCCCGTCTGCATCGACAGCTGAGACAGGTATTTTATACGTGCCGGTTCCCTTGATTTGGGGGAACTGCACCTCTTTGATCTCCGGTTTGGAGTTGAGCACAAAGAGGAGCTCCGAGCGTTTTTGCCCGGCTTCTTCCCCATCTTTAACCAGGACGACATCGACGAATAGCGAATCGCCCTTCTTGTAGGAGAAGGGGGCCAGGGAGGGGGTTTCCTGCTCGGCGAAGACCTCGCCGTTGATCCAGAAAAAATATTTCAGGGACTCGTTGCCATCTTTATCCAGCGGCGGGAAAACCTCGGCATTCACGGTTAGACCGGTGGAAACCAGGATATTTTCCGGGTACAGGGTCACGGCCCTGATACGATCTGCTTGCTGCTGCTGGGCAGCGGTGGTCGCCGGTTTCTTTTGGGGTAGGATTTTCGTACCGGCGCCGCCGGTCCCTTGCTCCAGGCTATCCCCAGCGCTGCCCGCGGCCCGGTCTCCCTTCGAGGTACAGGCGACCGGACCGATGAGCAGGATGAAGACCGCAAAAAGCGGCAGTCCTTTCTTTATGAATGTCATCTTTTCTTCTCTTTCCAGAAGACCACCCCACCGGGGTAAGGTAATTTTTTGGCCTCGGTCTTTTCCAGGGGCGGCACGGAAGCGACGCCGCCGGTACCGACGTACATGATGTACTCTTTGCCTTCATAGACGCCGCCGCCCGAGATACGTCCCTGCTGCTTGGTGCCCAGCGGGCTATTGCCGCAATTGAGCATGGCGATATCGTAGAGGATCATGTTGCCTTCCTCCGGTACATCGCAGGGATCGGCCACATTGTGCACCACTTCCCGGGGGGGCTGGTAGGTATTCACAAAGATATGGGGCACCATGTCCATATCCGGGATAATGACCGGCTCCGGGTCGAACATCTTTTCGTGGTCATCCGGGAAGGAAAAATACCAGCCGTTAGCGATAGTCGAACCCTCGGGCATGGCCACGGAATCGGTTTCTCCCCAGGTTATCTGGGTCAGGTCGCCGGTGTCCATGTTTAAGTTATCGTTGTCTTTGATGGCGAGTAAATGCCCTTTGGTCGGCGCGGTGCGGGGCCTATCCCGGTCGCCGGTGCCGACACACAGCCATAGGTTGTAACAGGAGTCGAAAGCGGCCACCGGGGACACATAGATGGGATCATAGGAGCGGACCACCACCGTCTCGCTGGCCTGGAAGGCGCCGGCATTCATTTTCATGGTCATGGTTTTATTTTCTATTAAGGTGATATACCCGACGGCCTGCGAGGTTTGGCCTTTCACGGTTTGGCCGACCTCGAAACCGGAACTGGTGCTGAGGGTGATGGTATCGTTTAACATCGAGGCGATGGTGGCCGTGGCCAGGGTGGAGATATTTGTCTTGTAGAGAAGCGACGTGCGCCATTGGGCCATGTCGGTGCCGGATATATCGAGCTTGAAGAGGTGGCCACCCAGGTTACCGAAATAGACGGTATCCATAAAACCGTCGAAATCTTTATCTATACCGGTGAGAGACGAGGCGATGGGGAAGTTGAGCTCGGCCAATTTGCTCAAGTGATGAATCTCGTCCGCGGTCTGGGTCTCGATAAAGGTGGTAGAGGCGGAATCGGATGCGCCATCGGCCTCATGATAGCCGACCATCCACAATAGCTCACCGGTGCCGGCATCGATGATAAACACGCCTTTGCCTTGTAGGTTATTGGGGTTTTCGCTGTTGTAAGCCATACCGGCCGGTATCACCAATACCCATTTATCGATCGGGTCATTGGGGTTGATGGAATCATAGAGCTTGATGCGGCCGTAAATGGGCCTACCCCAGCTCTGACCGCTGTAAACCGGGTCTTCAAATTCCCACATCATCGTCGGCGTGGCGCCGACATTGGAAATGTCGAGCTGGTGATAGCTATTGCCGCCCTGGCGGAGTCCAAAGGCCAGGGTGGTGGACCAGGAAGCGGTGGTATTGCCCGGTTTGACGTAGAAGATATCCTGGGCCGAGAGCCGGCCATCCACCGTATAGGTATGGATTCCATCCAGGACGATCTTTTTTAGCGAAGGCAGCACCGTATCGGGGATAAAACCCCAGACCTCTTTACCGGCATCCCGGCCATCGGCATAGGTGGGGTCATCGGCGTAGAACATGTGCAGGATACCGTCGTTACTGCCGGTGTATATAGCGCGGCGCCGGTTGCTGTGGTTCTCGTAAAAGGTCTCATACCGCTCGTCCGCTGGGTCGATGGGGTCGGTGGAACCGACGAATTTTTTCCCCACCTGCGGTGGCCCGACAAAAGCGACGTCGGAATGGAATATATCGCCGAGCTGTGGCGTCCTGATCTTGGTGATGATAAAATCGCCCTCGGCATCTGAAAGCCCGGCGCCAAAGAGGGGTTTTAAGGTGTCGCGGTTGGTGCTGGTGAATGTGATCAGGTCGGAGGTATCGTGATGGGTAAAAAGGTTGCGGGTAACCGGTATCTTGTCGCGGGCGTCCCAATCCTGGGCAGCAGACAGGTCCACATAGCGGGCGCAGATTTTCCCGGCGCTGGCTGACTGGCAATCGCCTTCGGTATCGTAGACGAACTCTTCGGACCCGACATCGCCGCTGTCGTCCTCATCGAAGCCCCACTTATCGATCAACCGGTAAGCGAGCATGTGACCTTCCCAGATGGAAGCACCCAGGGAGGGCATGAAATATCCGACATAGGAGATGGCCAGGTCGATACTGGTGGCCGTGGCCGTCTTTTTTGGCGCGGTAATGGCCGAAAAGGCGAAATTGCGCAGCAGGATGCTGGTAAACACCATCTGGAAGGCATTGACCAGCTCATCGTAATCGGAAGCGGTATAATAGGCAGCATCGCCATTGGTGGCCGTGGCCCGCAGCATATCGTTATCGGCGTTAAAACCGATAGTATAGGTATATACACATTGCTTTCCCGGCCAGGCGGAGTAGAGGTCCAGGGTCTGGGCCAGGTTCTTTTCCGGGAAGAGATCGTTTTTGGCCATGAAGTAGGCGACATCGTCGAGCAGGTCGGTGCCGTCGCTGTCTTTTATCCAGCAGGTCCAGTTGGGGCAATAGGTGGCGGTGAGCGGTTTGTAATTGGCCGGGATATAACCGGAGCTGGATACATCGTTATTGTCGAGGTCGCCCCAGCCGTTATTCCAGTTGATCCAGGGCTCGGTGCGTTTGACCGGCTTGGTCTTGAAAATAGAGCTGGTAAAACGGGTGGAAGTCATCTTGTCTTTGGTCGATTCGCCGTCCGTGACCAGGATAACGTAATTATTCTGGCACCAGTACTCGATCACATGGGTGGCAGAGGCGGCAGTATCGAGGTTAACCGGTTGGTAGGGCTTACCGGCCGCCCCGGGCCGTAAATAATACCAGACATCGGCCAGGGCCTCGGATAACGGCGTCCAACTGGAGGCCGGCATGCCCCATATCGTATTATTGTATTGCTGCAAGTTATCGGACTCGCTCATATCCTGGAGCCCCTCCTTGAGACTGGCCCCATCCTCGCCGTTGAAAGTGAAGAGCCCGAGGCTGACGATGGCGGCGGCATCGACACCGATCTTACAGCTCACCTCACGGGCCACCTGGATACGGGTAAATACATGCCGGATGCGATCGGGGTGGTCTGCGGTGCTGCAATTGGAGGGCAGGTCGCCGGGGATATCGTTAACATTGAAGGTACCGTAGGTGGAGAAATGGGAGACCGCGGCCCGGTGGAAATCGGTGCCATGGATGAAGGTCCACTCCAGGTAATTGAGGGGGTAACGGACTTTATAACCCAGGTCGGTGGTGCCGTAGAGCCGGGCGATGACCGGTTTATACGCGGTGCTGGCAAACCGTTGGAAGTGGCCCTCGTCCACTTTGACATGCCCGGGGGTGATGGGCCCGCCGACCACGTTTTCGAGCTCGAACCAGGGGCTACCGCCGGAATCGAATTTTCTCTTAATCGTGGCCAGGGCATCGTTGTACCCGGTGCCGCCGCGGAATAAGATCCGTTCGCCGACCTTGAAATTGACGCTATTACCGCCCACCTGGTAGATCTCCGTGCCCGGTACGCCGTCGTCGGCGTAGCAACCGGTCCAGTTGGTGCCTAATGCCGTGTTGTCATACCTTTTGGCGTTGCCCAGGTAGAGCCAGCGGGCATACCAGTAGGTGGTGTCGGTATTCCAGGGGTCTTCCGTACCCATACCGTCCACCGTACCGCTGTAGGTCGTCCTCGGGTTGTAACCGTCGTCTGTGGTGCCCTGTATGCCGTCGATGCCGAACCTGGGGTACATGATGATGGTATTCATGGACCCGGAATTATCCATCAAGACGACGACATTGGGTTTAATGGCCCCGGGCGCGGGTACGCCCATGAAGAGTTCTTTATCGTCTGCGCCCAAAAACAGGGCCAGTCCCGTAACTGCCAGGGCAACCCCGGCCAAAAAGAGTTTCTTATACTTTTTCATGATATACCTCTATTCCTCACTTCTCTCATACTTACCGGTTAATAACCCGTCATCACGATCGAGTAGACGCCCGATTCGATCTCCGAATAGGATACACGCTTACCGACGGTGACGCGGGAGGTGATATCGACCCGCCAGATCACCGGGGAGATATTGACCTGGCTGCCCATGGCGATGCCGGTCAACGGCGGCGGGTCAAAGCCTTCGAACGAATCGACCGGCGGTGGGTTCGTGCCATAGTCTACGTAGTAACGGAGGTCTTGCATGGTGCCGGTGATATAGCCCTTGTATATCCCGCTCTCATTTGTGGTGGTGTCGCTAAAATTTTTAGCGATAGCGATAACATTGGTCGGCTCGGGGTCTTGCAATATCAGGTTACGGACCTGTTCTACCCCCTCCACGGCCGTGTAATAGGCCTGTTTGTTCAAATAAAAATTGTGCGTGCTCTGGATCTCGGTGGAGCTGACGGTCAGGCCGGTAATCGCCATTCCGGACAGGATGAGAACAGCCATTAGCGTTAAAACCAGCGCACTGCCATTTCTTTTTTGCATAGTCGTCTCCTTTAAAAGAATATGTTAAAATTCCTGGGCTCGATGGACATGGTAAAGAGCCGGTAATCGTATTTTCCCAGGGGAAGCATGTATGCGTCACGGTCGCCGATAGCGGGTATTTGTTCGGCCCGTTTGTCTTTCCCGGAGTACTCTTCGGTCAAAGCCACGATGGCCACCCGCACTTCCTTTAGAAACCTGGACTGGATATCGGTCAACAGGTCATCTACCAAACCGCTGGAGCTGGCCGTAAAATAGGTATTTTTTATCGATACATCGGGGAAATTGGGGTAACAGAAATAGGAGACCTGGAAATCCCAGATGTTTTCCGCGATTATACCCTTGACGGCCTGGCTATCGGCAGCCAGGAAATTGCCGGAAGAATCGCCGTTGGCATCGGTAATCTTGATCAAGGAACGGATATCCCGCTGTAGTTTCCAGTTATACGCCTCATCGACCAGGTAAATGCTAAAATTACTGATGCGCATTACCGGGGCATTTACCGGGTAAGTGACGGTATCGCCGGTGGGCACGGAATCATCATTGTAATCCACGGTTCTACCGCTGGTGGTCTGGGTGACATTGAGCATGCCGGAATAATAGACCGGGGTAGAGCGGATAGCAATCGAATTGGTGTCTACCGATGTAACGGAAAACACGTAATATCCCGTGGGACTGATGACGATGCCCTTATCATCGGTATTCCAGGCGACCCCCGGGTAAGGAACAACGGTACTCTTGACGAGGAGGACACCGCCGCCGGTGTATTCCTGGGTCAACTGGGTAACGGCATTGGGGTCGGCATCGGCAACGATAATACCGTCCGCATAATCGGTGTTGTTCAGCGGATAGATACCGTTAAAGTCGGGGGGAGCAGCCAAAAACCCACCCGTATGGGCCAGGGTAATCACGGACCCGGCATTCTTCAGATCGGAAGCGAAATTGGATAAGAAAAAACGGGACTCTTGCTGCAAACGGGCGCGGGCGTTTTGGTTTTTCGATAGCTCGACGTGGAAATCGATCATGACGAAAATACCCAGCATGACCAACAGGACGAGCGACGTCGAGATCATCATCTCGATGAGCGTAAAACCTTTTTCGTTTTTCATTATAAACCTCGTTGCGTGGTCAAGGCCACCCGGAAGGGGTATGAATGGGTGCGGATCAAATAGCCGTACTCGACCACCACCTGCACCCGGCACAGGTCGCCGTTGGCAGCCAGGGTAACCGTGCGGCGGAATTGTTTCTCCAGGCCCGGGTCGGCGGTGGTCACCTTCGGGGCCCGGCCGCCCCGGTAAACGATAAAATCGGTGGTAGCAGGCGGGAATGCCGTTGTCAGTTGGCTGGAAGGAAACTTCAGGAACTCTTCCATGCGGGCTTCGGCCAGGGTAATGGCAATATTGCGTAGGTTGGTGTTACGGTCGGAGTGCATGCGCTGGGCAAAACCGCTGAGGATAGAGACCACCACGAAAGAGACAATGGCCAGGGACATCAACACTTCCAGCAACGTAAAACCGTTTTCATGCTTTTTATGGTTATTCAATTTTGATACCTCCATAGGGGAATAGAGAAATCTTTTTCGAGATAGCGATGTTATCGTCGTCTGGGGGTGCCCAGCGGTGCTTTTTGAGAAAGAAAGTGATATCGATATGCGCCGGCCCGGACGTATCGATCAACCGGACTTCACCGGTGGAATTAATGGCAAAATCATCGACCTCGTCCCCGCGAAAAAAATCCTCACCCTCGAGCGGGCTGACCTTCTTGACGACTTCCCAGCTATAGTTATCCCCTGTGTAGGTGTTGAAATAGGAGATATCGTGCTGCTTGCGGATGGTATAATAGGTGCCGTCATCGCTAAAATCGAAAACGATATAGCGGTTTTCTGAAGCCGCCATTTGTTTGGCCAGGTTGATGTCTGCTACCACCTGGTTAACCGTCTTATTCAAGCGCGAGGTTTGCCCGATCCTGGGCCCCAGGCTAATGGTCATCATGACGACCACGGCAAAGACCGACAATACCACGACCAACTCGACAGTAGTAAATCCTCTTCTTTTCATGTGATGCCTCTCATTCAGACAATAGCAATTTTCGTGCCAAGTTTTTGGCCCGGGGAAAAAACCGGGGTTAATGCCGTTCTTATGGCAAAAAGAATTTTGTCTTCTCACTTGCCTGCACCGGCCTGGGGTGTAATATTTACACATTTACGCATTCCTATTCACACCCAGTTCCCCAGCCCAAACCCCGGTAACGCCGGGGCGGTTGTTTCATTTTTTGAAAATTGGGTTGACTTTGTGCTGGGTTTATGCAAAATTGGGTTGACTTTGTGACAAAATTCATCTAAAATTGGGTTGACTTTGTGACAAAATTATCCGTTCAGTGTCTTACAGTGCGGGTTTCATTTTATCGGTGAGGGCTTTGAGGGCCCGGATATCGGGCAGTTGCGCCTGGAAGAGAATCTCCTCTCTCTCGAAGAACGGATAGTGGCTGACCTTGTAGTGGGGGGGAAGTTTTAATGCTTTGATCCCTGCTTGCCATTCCCGCTCCTTCTCCTGGAAGATGGGGAAGCGGCGGCGAAAGACCGTTTCCATGATCTTATCCGGGGCCGCCGGTGGGCCATCGTCGGCCTCGATGTTTAATTCTTTCACTATATCTGCCAGCGGCAGCTGCTCGCGGAAAAGGATCTCCTCTAGCATGTCCACGATCTTGAGCTGCTGGCTGGCCGTGAACGGGAGCCGGTAAAACAGGTCGATTATGCAGGGCCGGTCAGCGGGGGAGAAATCGGCCAGCCTGAGGGCGGTTTTCAGGGTCAAGCGGCCGGCCATCAGGGCTGCCTGGAATTCTTTCCCGAGGAGTAGGGGGAGCTTGTCGCTCAATTCCGGGGTAATCGGTAAATCCAGGGCGGTGCGCCGGTAGATCTCTTCCCTGTCCATCAGGCTAAGGGCCTTGTGGATGAAGACCAGTTTTTCGTACAGGTTAAAGCCCCAGAGCTTCTGTCTCAGGTTAAAGGCCAGGATCAGGGCCTGGCTCCCGGTAAAATCCCCCTGCAAGACGGTCACTTCCTGCTCTCCCGGCGGGCAACCGGCCTTTATGACATCGACAAAATCCCAACCGGAAACGATGGACTGCCCGGCGTCGATGAGCAAAGCCGGGAGATGGAAGAATTGTTGCCGGAATTCCTGGAAGAGTTCGGGCCGCAGCGGATAGGAGAGGCGGAAGCGATCGTCTGTCCGTATCCCGGACCAGTTTACCTGCCGGATAACCAGCCCCGGGTCGCTCATGAACCGCTCCTTTTCTCGAAAGCGATCTCCTGGTCATCCGGGATAACGACATTTTTGAGGTAGACAAACGGGCCGATACGGCAGTTTTTGCCGATCCTGGTCCCGGCCGCCAGGTAAACGGAAGGGAAAATGACCGTATCCGGGCCAATTTGCACATCCCATTCCACCGTCACACTGCCGGGCTGCAGGATAGTGACGCCATCCTCCTCGGCCAGGCGCCGTAAATTTTCCCGGTTAAACCGCTCTTGGGCCTGGCCCAGTTCCCAGCGGGTGTTGATGCCGATGGAGATGATATGGTCGGCCGCGGTCACACTCTCGATCACCTGGCCGCGCCCGTGCAACAGCTTGATGATATCGGTCAGGTAATATTCCCCCTTTTCGTTGCCGTTATCGATCAAGGGGAGCAAGGGCAAAACCGTGGGCGCATGAAACATATAAATGGAGGCATTGACCTCGCGGATGGCCAACTGCTCAGGCCCGGCATCGATTTCCTCGACCACATCGCTCACCCGCCCCTGGGCATCGCGGATGATGCGGCCATAGGGCGGCGGGGTGGAAGGAAAGAGGGCGGCGATAAAGGTACAGGCCGCCTGGGTGCGCCGGTGGTGCCCGATCAAGCGGGTCAATTCCCCGGCCGTGATGTATGGGTTGTCGCCCACGGTGACGAGCAACTGGCCCATAAAATCTCCAAGGGCTTGACCAGCGCTCAGCAGGGCATGGGCGGTGCCCAGTTGCTCTGCCTGGGAAGCATAGCGCACCGGCCTCTTGATCGTTGACCGGACCTCTTCCGGGTTCTCCCCCAGCACCACGATGATATTCTCCTCCTTGATACCGGCCATGACGATGCTGTCGAGCAGGTAATTGATGATCTCTTTACCGAGAATGCGGTGCACCACTTTGCTAGAAGCCGATCTCATGCGTTTGGATTTGCCGGCCGCTAACACCACTGCTTTGATTTCTTGTTCCATGGCGTTATTCTATATGATATTTCCCTTCTTTGTCAACTCACACAAAAAATACTTGACACAACCGTTGTCTCCGTCTTAATATTTTCCCTGGGGTAAAACTTTTTATTCATGGGGTGATTAAAAAAAGTCATGGGGTGAAAGTTCTTTTCCATAGGTAGGAGGTTCAAAGTCACCGGTAGGAACTTTATTTCCACTGGTAGGAAGTTCTTTTCCACCGGTAGGAAACACTTTTCTATTGGTAGGAACAATTTTTCCACCGGTAGGAAGTTCAAAGTCACCGGTAGGAAGTTCTTTTCCACTGGTAGGAAACATTTTTCTATTGGTAGGAACAATTTTTTCACTGGTAGGAAGTTCTTTTCGACTGGTAGGAACAATTTTTCCACCGGTAGGAGGTTCTTTTCCGTGGGGCAATGACCCTGATCGATGGGAACATGACCCATTCCCCCGGCAATCAACTGCCTGGGAAGTTGGCGATTTATGGCAAGTGAATATCCTGGATCATCCGCCTGGTTTTGGAAGCAAGACCTGGCAGGTTTTTGAAACCTGCCAGGTCTCCTTTCTCCTCACCCCATTGCCACACCTTAAATTTGTGGAGGAGCGGCGGTGACAAAGCTTGCAAAAATAGGTAAAATCGGTGTAGAATTAAGCATGATTATTTTACAGGTAAAGCGAAATGTTGGGCAGGTGCTAATTGACCATTACCGGGCAAAGCTCGATTACCCTCTTTATAAAAAATTGATCCGCTCCGCCGATTCTTGGTACCTGGCCAGGTAAAACTTCCTTCGGTTCATTAGAAAAAAATCATCCACGGGTTATTATTCTTTATAAATGCGGTTTCGATGACCTACCCTGAGTATCACGATTGAGTCGTCAACTAAGTCGAATATAACTCTAAAATCACCAATCCTGAATCGGTATGAGCCTATTTTGGGATTTATTAACTTTTTTGCATATTGTAAGGGATTCGATGAAAACAATTTTAATTTTTCCCCGATTCTTTTCTTGATAGTAATATCTAACTTTTCGATATCTCTTACAGCCCTTTCGGTGATGAGGATTTTATACATTAAAGACCTGGTCGAAGGTTTGGGTGCGGCCTTTTTTGAAATCCTGCCTGGCTTCTTCGATGGATGCCAGGTAACCTGGATTAGAGAGCGCCAGGATGTCTTCCGAGATATCCTCGAATGCCCGGCGCATGGTATGGTTTATCAATAATTGTAATTCCTTAACCGTTAGATCGGCAACCTTTTTATCCATTATTTGCCTCGCTCTACCGATAGTAGCCTATTTTTTCTTATTTGTCAACACTGGCCTCACGCGGAGTCGGAGAGGATGTACTCCTTGCGGGTGAAGATGATGCCGGCAGCGGCCAGGGAAATAACGGAGATCAAGATCAGTATCGATAAGGCTTCCAGGGTGCCGGACGGCTCCAGTCTAAAGGTCAGGAACTGGACATTCTCCTGCGTATAGGGCAGCAGGGATTTGATGTAGTGCATGAAGGTAAATTTCTGGGTCACGCCCGGGAAGTACTGCACCACGCTCTCCCAGCCGAAGATAAAGAGCAAGCCCAGGGCGATAACCTTCTTTATCCAGGTGCTGGCCATAGTAAAAAAGGCGCTGTAGGAAATGAGGGCCAGGGTGCCGACGCCCAAAAACGATAGAAAGGTCTTTACATTGGCCAGGTTGCCGGGTTGGTCGATACTGACGATGATAAAGCAAAGGAAGAGACCGGCGTTAACGATAATGGCGCTGAGCAGGATATAGGCGGCAAATTTGCCCAGGATAATGGCCGGTTTGGGGATAGGGGCACTGGTCAGGTAGACCAGCGTCTTGTTATCCACCTCTTCGTTGACGATCATGGTGCTGAAGAATAAAGCCAGTACCGGGATCAGCACCTGGACATAGATGACGAGCAGTATTTTAGAGAAAATTTCCTCGGCCGAGAGCTGGGAATCGGCATTGGTTAGCTCGATGATCTTGACCAGTAAGAGGATCAGCACCGGGACCATGCTGAGCAGGAAGAATATGCGGGCTTTTTTGGAGCGAATACCCTGCCGGAAGAAGAATGAAAAGATTTCTTTGATGGCCGCTAATAGACCCATGTTTACCTCCCCACCAGGTAGTCGAACACACCCTGCAGGTTGTCGTCCGGGGTGGTGATCTCTTGTACCTCGATCGACTTCTCCACGATCAGCCGGTTGAGCAAGTCGAAAAATTGGTCGCGCTTGTCGGTCTGTAGGGTGATCTTATGATTTTCCCGGTCGAATTTAATATCGAGAATGAACTCCTGGTCGATCATCAGCCCGGCCAGGCGGCGGTACTCTGTGCATTTGACGGAAATGATATGCGGATGCGCATCGATCAGGTCGCGGATGTAGTGGATATCGCCCTGGGCAAAGACTTTGCCCTGGTGGATGAGGATGATGGCATTGGTCAGGGCCTCGATCTCGGGCAGGATGTGGGAGGCGACGATGATGGTCTTACCCTGTTTTTCAAAATCTTTGATGATCTGGATGATCTTGACGCGCCAGAGCGGATCGATGGCCCGCAAGGGCTCGTCGAGCAATAGGACATCCGGATCGTGCACGATGGAGGCGGCGAATTTTATGCGCTGGCGCATGCCCAGGCTGTACTCGCCGATCGGTTTATTTTTGCTTTCCTCTAACCCGACCCGGGAAATGGCTAGATCGGCCCTTTTGCCGGCCTCTTTTTTGGAGAAACCGTGCAGGCGGGCGAAGAACTCGACCTGGGAAAACCCCGTTACATCCGGGTAATAGGTGTCGTATTCGGGGCACAGACCGATGCGTTTGAAGAGCATATAATTGGAAAATACCGGCTCGTCGAAGATGGTAACCGTGCCGATATTGGCTTTTAATTGCCCGGAGATTACTTTTAAGAATGTCGATTTGCCGGCACCGTTTGGCCCCAAGAGCCCGGTAATGCCGGGGCAGATTTCCAGGGAAATATCGCTGATACCCAGGATATTGCCGTACCAGCGGGAGAGTTTTTCTGCTTTAACTACCGATTTCAATTTGGGCCTCCGATTTGCCGATCTTTTTATACAGGATGAAGATAGAGAGCACGCTCAAACCCAGGATGATGGCCAGGCTCAAAAATTTGGGCGCGGAAAACACCGGCTGGGTATTAAAAACATAGGCCCCCATCTGCTCGATGTTGCGGGCCACGGAGAAGAGCTCGCAATAGGGACTCCTGAATATGGACTTGAGTATCTGGGCAATGGAGTTGGAGAAAATGAAGACCAGCAGGATGATGATGCGGACATAGCGGCCGTTGGAAGTCAGGGACGAAACCATCAGGGTCATGGAGGCAAAAAAGATCGATACCAGGATGGGGACAACCAGTATGCCCAGGAGCAGCCGGGGGTCTAAGGAGATAGCGCCGGTGAAGATGAATTTAAAGATCATCAGCAGAAGACCGGGTACCAGGGTGAAGAGCAACAGGTAAAAGAGGATGATGGAGAATTTTCCCAGGATGTAATCCATGCGGTCCAGGGGCCGGGAAAAATAGAGGGGGAAGGAGTTGGATTTTAAATCCCCGCAGATGAGGTCCACGAATAAGACCAGGCAGAGCATCATCAGCATGAAGATCAAGAAACCATTGGTATAGAAAACGCTGAAAAACCGGGCATCTATTTTCAATAGTTCCACGATCCTGGGGAACATCTTGAGCTCGGGCCGGGTGGATACGTAAACACCGCCCAGGAAAGCCAGGAATGGGGCATTGGTGGCCATGAATAGGGCTTTGGAATACTTTTTTCTAAATGCCATTTTGATGCCGACCCAAAAGATCGGCAGCCAGGCGAATCTCGGGGCGCGCAATTGTCCATCCCACTTGTGGTAGCCTTGTTCTCTAATGCCCATTGTCTGCTCCTATGGCGGTCACGAAAGTATCTTCCAGGGTGGTCCGGCACGGCTCGAAGTGGCGGATTTGCACCCGGGTCTTGAGGGCCAGCTCGAATATGCGGCGGGGGGATTCGGCAGCCGGGATAGAGATGCGGTACATGCCGCGGTCGTTAACTTCTACCGCACACTCCAGGGCCTTGAGTCCGTCCAGGAAAGGGGTTATCTCGCCCTTTAACTTGAGGTTATAGAGGTGAAACCGTTCCACGCTCAGGCCATCGACATTATGTATGGCCACCAGCGAGCCCTGGTTGAGGATAACGACCTGCCGGCAGGTGTACTCGACATCGGGCAGCAGGTGGGAGGAGATGATGATATTCATGCTCTCTTTCTGGGCAATGTCTTTGATCAATTCCAGCATCTCCTTTCTGCCTTTGGGGTCCATGCCCGAGGTCGGCTCGTCTAAGAGGAGCAGCTGCGGGTCATGTACCAGGGCCTGGGCTAATTTCAACCGCTGCTTCATGCCGGTGGAATAGGTGTCTGCCATGCGGTAACGGGCCTCTTCCAGGCCGACATAATATAACACCTCGTGCGCCCTCTTGATGGCTTCCTGCCGGGGCATGCCGCTCAATTCCCCCAGGTAAGCGGTCAGGGAAACGGCATCTAAGCCTGGGATCAAACAGTCGCTCTCCGGCATGTACCCGATCCTGGCCCGCAGGGCCTTGCGCTCCCGGGTAATATCGAAGCCGAGCACCCGGCCCGTGCCGACAGAGGGATTTAAGAAACCCATCAGGATTTTTAGCAGGGTGGTTTTGCCGGCGCCGTTGGGCCCCATCAGGCCGACCACCCCGTTCGCTATCCCCAGGGTGATGTTGTCCAGGGCCTTGCCCCGGCCATAACTGAAGGAAATGTCCTGTAACTGGATTATGTTTTCCATGAGATACATCATACGCAATCGCCCCCCATTTGGTTCCATTACCGGCTTTTTGTTGCCCCCCGCATTTTTCTTGCCAGGTTAGCGGTTTTTCGCTTGCCGGGACATTTTGAATGGAAATTGATCGGGGGTGAATGGATTTTTATCCTCCGCCCCGGTCCATGAATGGATATTTATACTCATTTTGAATGCCCAGTTATAACCTCCCCATCATTTTTATACTATCATATTAGCGGGTCATTCGCTGAATGACCGGTGTACGGTCTGCGGCCTGGATGGGTTTTACGAGGTTTCCCCAGGAAAACTTTCGCAAATAGTAAAAAAACCAAATCATTGGAGGTAAATATGAATCATAAGACGAGTCAAAGAATTAAGTGGTTAGGGTTGAGAATCTGCCTGGTTCTGGCCCTGGTCATGTGCTTTTCCCTGTTCATCTTCGGCGCCGGAGAAGACCCCCAGCCAACCGAAGCGGTTAAGAAAGCCGACGAAACTCAGTTAAAAAAAGAAGAACCCAAAAAAGAAGTAGAGAAAAAATGTACAGGAGACCTGATGATTGTCTATGATTTCCTGAATGATAATCCGGATTCCCTCTTTAATTGCAGATTAGATGTCAAGTACCGTCAAAATGTGATCTTTAAGGTCATCAATGTAAACCCTTTCCTGTTCAAGGTCGACATCAAAGGACAACCTTTCGAATATTTCGAGGAAGAGTACCCCACCGAGTTTATTCCAGAGAAATCAGAAACAAAACCAGAGGATGTCGCTGCTGATGTTAGTGAGAAAGTTATTAAAAAAGTTCCTAAATCTCTAAAAAAAAATAATATGACGTCAGTCAATGATTGGGAAGCGGCATATAAAAAATATAGAGATTACTTTTTTTCTTCCGTTGATAAAAGAGGAAGTTGGAACGAAATTAGATCCGAAGAAGATGATAAATTTTCTGATCTGAGAACATATTTAAGTTTAAGTTCAAAAGATGGCTCAATAGACTATTTTGAAAAATTAAGAGGATATAACCAATCAATCATGGAATTCATTAATTTATATGAAAAAACTGCACATATATCTGAATTCCATAATTCTCTTGGTCAGTTATTTCTTAGGAACGAGTCTTTCGGAACCATAAAATCAAAAGCCAAAAAATTATTAGGAGAAATATGGCCCGATGAAAAACTAAAAATAGATTTCTGCACAACAAATTTTTCTAGCTGGATTGAAAAGACCGTCCAACAATATGATGCAATTAATTTTACAGATTTTAAAGAAGTTGAGGAGGGACTTAAATCATTCAGAAAAAACCTGGACAAGATGAAGCAGGAAAAGATTATCGAATCCATCGATAATATGCTCCAGAATTTTCAGGAAAAGAATTTCGAGCGTTCCTTATGTATCCCCACCGTAGATGCAGATGAACTCCAGTTCGATGTTAAGATTGAACCCATAGATAAGGCTAAAACGACTGTGCACAAGGAAATCTGCGGGCCTATTCATGTCCGGGTAAGAGGTGGCTGGGCCATCAATTTCAGCACCGGTATGATATTCAATTTCGATCCTATAGCCCATCATTATTTATTGCAGACGCAAACAACCGAACAGGGGAAAGCGGAGATCATAGATGACCGGAAATTGAGCATTTATCCCAGCGTGGTTGGCCTGATGCACATATACCCCAGGTTTGCCGGTTCTTTCGGCTGGGGCGGCATCACTTTCGGTATTAGCGCCAAGGATACGGAGCAGATTACCTATTTGCTGGGTACCAGTTTGCTGCTGGGTAATAGCAATAAGCGATTTATCATTTCCGGGGGACTGGCCTTATTTAAAACCGATGTGCTCAAGCCCGGATATGAAGTGGGGCAGGTACTGTTACAAGATGCCAGCCTGAAAGCAGAGAACCTGGTAACAAAAGAATTCAAAGTGAAGTTCTTTCTCGGCTTTACTTACAACCTAACCAAGCCCAAAACAAAGTAAGTCATAAGGACCATCCGGGGTGAAGGGCAGGGAGAATTGCTTCGAGGGCGCATCTGCGGGTGCGCCCTTACCTTTCCCGTGGAGAATCATCTCATATTCCCGGCTCAACCGGGCAGGGGGAAGCGGCCGGCCAGGTAGATGGGGTAATGGTGCACGTGGTGCCGGGGATCCTGCCTTAACGGACCGGCGCTGATAATCACCCGAAAAGGCGGCGAGTACTTCCCGAGATAGATCATCTATCCAGAAAGTGCCTGCACTTTTTCCCGGATTTGTGAAAAAGTGCACGCACTTTTTCCCAGAAATGTGAAAAAATGCAAGCACTTTCTTCCCGGATCTTTTTTATCATGAGATTGAAAAAGTTTACGAAAAAGCATATAATTGGAATGTTTAATTTTAGCGGAGCCCGGGTATGTACACAAAAGAACAGATCCTCGATGAGATTAAGAGAGTCGCTGAGAGTATGGGCGTAACCTCTCTCAAGCAGGAAGATTTTCTCAAGAATTCCACCCTGCCCATGAGTACGCTCAAGTTCTACCTGGGATCCTGGAAACAGGCCGTAGAAGAGGCCGGTTTAAGGGCGATCGAAGGGGGAAAAATCAAGGACAAGGCCGATGAAGATGAGCTGCTCCTGGATTTGATCCGCCTGTATAACGAGAGCGGTGAGACCCCCAGCCTATCCTTAATCAGGGAGAAGAGCCGTTATAGCGAACACCTGTACCACAAGAGATGGAAGAGTACCAGCGAGGCTTTTTTAGAGGCCAAAAAAAAGTTTGCCCACAAAATCGGCTCCCCGGGGCAGAGGATTCGCTCCTATGAGTCGGAAGATCTGGGAGAAGACAGGATCGACCAGGTTCTTAACCAGGCAACCGACGATGAAGGGGATGATCTGAGCCGGTTGCTGTATGACCGCCTGGGAATTGGCCACGCCCCCAAGGATAAGCAAGCACAGGCAGAGGTGAAAGTCCCTAAGCCGGAAGAGCTGGAAGAGGTCGATCCCAATGAGATAACCCGGGAGCAAACGATCGATCCCTTCTCGATCGTCGAACGGAAACCGCTGGCCCCGGACCTGGCATCGATGTTTTCCGATACCGACAGCTTTACTCCCGAGGATGTAGATCGGGCCATGGCTGTACCGGGGAAGAAAGAAGAGAGAGGAAAGCCAGCCAAAACTGTGGATAAGGCAGTCAAGACCGAAGCCAGGGAGAGAGAGGTAGGGGAAAAGCGGGCCGCAGAAGTAACGGTAACTTTCCCGCAGGTAAGCCGGGAAGAAACGACCGGTAGCCAGGGGATCAGGTATATTCCCCAGACCATTAAACCCAGCCAGGCAAAAAAGAAACCGAAATGGGTGGGCGAATTGTTAAATTTCCGGGGTTTACGGTTTGCCCCGCTCAACCAGCAGGGGGTAATTTACCTTTTCGGGCTGGTCTCCCAGGAATTGGGCTTCATCATCGAAGCGATCCGCCCGGGTTTCCCGGCTGCGGAGGGTAAGAGGTGTGTGGATCAGGAGAAGAACCGCTGGGAACATGTGCGCATCGAGTTTGAATTCAGGAGTTCTTTTTTCCGGGAGACGGGGCACGATGACGATGAATGCGATCTGATCGTCTGCTGGCATCACGATTGGGAAGATTGCCCGATCGAGGTGCTGGAACTCAGCTCGACGATTAAATACCTGGCCGGCCAGGATGGCATGTAGGCTTTTCCCGTTTTTTTCCCTCTTTATGTACCGGTGCAGCGGGTCCAGCCGCACCTGGGGCAGACCGGGCATTTCTCGTCGGGCAGGGAAGTGCCGCACATCGGGCAGGCAATGGTATTGATATCCTGTTTGCCGACCATGACCTCGCCGATGTTCCGTTCCAGTGCCAGGGCAATCGCGTCCGGTATAGACTGGATGAGTGCGCCGTTGTGAAAAGTGGGTTCGGAACCGCCGATACCCTTCAACTGGCTGACCACTTCCGTGGCCGGTATGCCGCTCCTGAGGGCCAGGGAGGCCAACCGACCGATGGCTTCGGCATCGGCCATGGTGGAATAGCCGCTCTTGCCGATGGAGCAGAAGACCTCGAAGGGGGCGTTGTTAAAGAGGGAAACGGTGATATAAAGATTCCCGAGGCCGGTGGTAATCTTGTAGGTTATCGAGGGTAGGGCCTCCGGTCTCCCCTGGGGACGGGGCTTTTCCGTGTCGGCTTTGTTTAAAACCTGCACTGCCCGGCAACCGTCGCGGTACACGGTAATCCCTTTGACGTTCATATCGAAGGCGGTCAGGTAGGCGTGGGCCAAATCTTCCCGGGTGGCCTCATGGGGAAAATTGATGGTCTTGGATACGGCGCTGTCCACGTACTCCTGAAAGACCGATTGCATTTTGATGTGGTCTGCGGGTGCGATTTCTGCGGCCGTGATGAAGTGGGGGGGCTGGGTCTCGGACGGATTCTGCTCCTGCCATTCCCGGAAAAGGGGATGAATATCGGTGATCTCGCTATCGAGAATCTTAGACACCACCTCGAAGGCAAAGATCGGTTCGATACTCGATGAACAACCGGCAATACGGGAGATGGTGCCGGTCGGGGCAACGGTTAACACCGTGGCGTTCCGCATCTTCTCGCCGGCATAGACCGATTTTTCGATATTGGGGAAGTTGCCCCGTTCCTCGGCCAATTGCCGGGACGATTTGACCGCCTCTTCCTTCAAAAATTTGGCAATTTTTCTGCCCTTTTCCAGGGCCTCTGGGGTGTCGTATTTGATCTTCATCTTGATCAACAGGTCGGCAAACCCCATCACCCCGAGACCGATACGCCGGTTAGAGCGGGTCATCAACTCGATTTGCTTGAGGGGATAACGGTTCATATCGATGACATTGTCAAGGAAACGCACGCCCAGGTAGATGATGTCCTTGAACCGGTCCCAGTCGAACTGGTCGGGGTAGTCGGGTTTGAAAAAATTGAGCAGGTTAATGGAACCCAGGTTGCAGGATTCGTAGTCATGCAGGGGCTGTTCGCCGCAGGGGTTGGTGGCGCCGATTGGTCCCTGGACCCGGGTGGGATTGAGGGCGTTGACCCGGTCGATGAGGATAATGCCGGGGTCCCCATTTCTCCAGGCAGAATCGACGATTTTATCGAAAACTTCCCGGGCACCGACCGATGCTTTCACCTGTTTGTCCCGGGGATCGACGAGGTCGTAAGCGGTATTGTTTTTTAGGGCCTCGATGAATTTATCGGTAATGGCCACCGAGATATTAAAGTTTTGGGCCGCTTTACCGTCGAGCTTCATGGTGATGAAATCCTGGATATCGGGGTGATCGACCCGCAAGACGCCCATATTGGCGCCCCGCCGGGTGCCGCCCTGTTTGACCGCTTCTGTCCCGGCATCGATGACCTTGAGGAAAGAGATGGGACCCGAGGCAATGCCCTGGGTCTTTTTGACAAAACTGCCCTGGGGCCGGATACGGGAGAAGTCGAAACCGGTGCCGCCGCCCTCTTTGTGCACCAGGGCGGCATTCTTGACGGTCTCGAAGATATCGTCCAGGCTATCATCTATCGGCAGCACGAAGCAGGCGGACAGGCAAAGACTCCGGTCGGCCCCGGTCAGGGTCGGGGAGTTGGGCATAAAATCTTTGGTCATCATGGCGGTAAAAAAGCGTTCTTCCCAGTGCTTTTGGGCTTCTTCGCCGGCCTCGGTCAGGGCGATGAAGCGGGCGACCCGTCTAAACAGGGTAGATGGCTTCTTCTCTATTAACTCACCTTTGCCGTCCTTCTTAAAATACCTGGCTTTCAGTATGCGCATCGCATTATCGGTAAAACCTTCCATTGTTTACTCCTCATATATTTAGTTGAAGTTCAATTTTAATACACTAAATATGGGGTGTCAAGGGTTTGGAAGGTAAAAAAATATTTTTTTATTTTTTTTTGTTGACACTACTAGGTTTATATATTATTATATGTGGGAGAAAATGGGACAAAATGGGACATTAAGACGTTTTCGAGGCAGTTTCGTGCTGAGACTTGATGACCGGGGACGGTTAAAGATCCCCGCCCGATACCTCTCTATACTGGAAGAGCAGTATGGCCGCGAGATTTACATCACCTCCTTGAATGGTGATCATGTCCTGTTGTACCCATTGCCGGTCTGGGAAAAGATCGAGCAGAGTATCGAGAAGATGAAGGTCAGGGCCCCGGAGGTTGAAGAGTATGTCAGTCGCACCAGTTTCTGGGGCAACGAGAGTGAAGTGGATGCCCGGGGCCGGGTGTTGATTCCCCCGGAGCTGAGGAAGGAGAGCCGGTTGGATGACGATGTGTGCGTGGTCGGGAATATCGACTACATGGTACTGTGGAATGAGGCGATGTTCCGCGAAAAGTCCATGTCCGGCCAGTTCAACGACGGGAAGCTGCAGAAGGTATCTGAGCTTCTGCGCGCGGTAGCGGAGCAGGCATGATGAAGAACAAGAAATCGACGCTCGGGCTTTTGATATTGGTCGGGGCCCTGGTTTTGGCCTTGATCTTTACCTATTTGAGCCTGAACCTGCAAAGCAGGGACCTGGGGTACCAGGTCCAGGAAAAGATCGCAAAAGAAAAACGCCTGAAAGAAGAGATCGATCAATTGAGAGCGAAGAAGGCGAAGCTGCTCGACCTGGGGCGGGTAGAACATGACGTTATCCAGGAGCTCCACTACCAGTACCCAGAGCCCGATCAGTTCATAAAGGCGTTCGAGGATTAGGAGGACATGGACGATGATGGGTGGCGACGAGAGAAAAAGGGTTTTTGCCCTATTTGTCTTTTTTTCTCTCTGGATCGTGGGGGTCATGGCCGCCCTGGTCAAGACCCAGGTCTTCGATTACAAAGAGCATATAGCCAACATCAAGAAGCAGAGTAACCGCATCAAGCCCCTATTTCCCAAACGCGGCACCATCTACGACCGCCAGGGAGAGATATTGGCCATTTCGGTAGAAGCCAAATCGGCTTTCCTGGATAACCTGGACAGGAAAGAGTCGGGAGAGATTTTCCGGCTTATCCAGGGTACAATCGCCCTTCACCCGGATAAAACCAGGGACGACCTAAAGAAAAAGGAAATCAAGGAGAAGATCGCCTCCGGTACCCGGTTTATCTGGATCAAACGGAAATTGACCGATAAGGAATATGAGGAAATCTGCAAAGTTAAGATCGACAAGCAGTTCAAATCGGGCCTGCATTTTGTCGATGAATACAAGCGGCTCTATCCCCACCAGTCCACTGCCGCCCACATCCTGGGTGGGGTGGGCATCGACGAGCAGGGCCTGGCCGGTATCGAGTACGGTCTCGATTCGGTGTTGAAAGGAAAGGGGGGCCGGGTCGAGGTGTTGATCGATGCCCGGAACCGGAAATTCGAACAGCAATACCTGGAAAAGCCGGTTTTTGGCCGCGATGTTTACCTGACCATCGATCTGGGGATCCAATTTTGTGTGGAAAGGGAATTAGAGAGTACAGTGCAGAAGTTCAAGGCAGCCGGCGGTGCAGCGATCGTCCTCGACTCCAAGACCGGGGAGATCATCGCCATGGCCAGTTACCCCGATTATCAGCCCGACTGCTTTGTCGATGTCTTGCCGGCTGTGAGGAAGAACCGGGCCGTTTCTTTTCTTTACCATCCGGGTTCGACCTTTAAGGTCGTCCTCGGTGCGCTGGCGCTGGATTTCGGTGCCTGTACCCCCCAACAGGTGTTTAATTGCTACAATGGCGTCTATCATATCATGGACCAGACGATCACCGACGAACACCCGGCCGATAGGCTGACCTTTGAAGATATCCTGATTTACTCCAGCAATATTGGGGCAGCCCGCATTGGGGCCAGGCTGGGTTCACGGAAGCTCTATGAGGGCATCAAGAAATTTGGTTTCGGTGACAAAGCCGATATTTATCTGACCGGTGAAGAGAGCGGTATCGTGCGTCCGTTAGAGGATTGGAGTGGGGTGTCGGCAGCTTTTCTTTCGTATGGTTATGAAATCCTGGTCACCCCTTTGCAGATGGCCAGGGCGTTTAATATTATTGCCTCCGGTGGCTTCCTGGTGGAGCCCTTTGTCGTCAAAGGGATTTTCGGGATTCATCCCTCAGAAACCCGGAAAGAGAGGATCATTTCTCTCTCCACCAGGCAGTACCTGACCAACATCATGATCCGGGTGGTGGAATTGGGTACAGGTAAAAAAGCCGGCATAGAAGGGGTAGAAATCGCCGGTAAAACCGGTACGACCAAGAAAATAAAGATCGCCGGCCGGGGCGAGAGCGGGTATGTCTCCTCTTTCGGCGGTTTCTTCCCGGCCCATGATCCGAAATTAACCATGTTTATGGTCATCGATGGTCCGGCAGACGAGTTTTACGGTGGGGATGTGGCGGCCCCCCTGTTTAAGTCCATTGCCGATCATTTACTGGTGCGCCTGGGCATATTCCCGGAATTGGACAAGAATAACGAGATACATCTATGAAATACCTGGACGAATTATTAAAAAGGTTAGCGGTTGTTTCTCACCATGGGGACCTGCACCGGGAAGTGACCGGCATCGGTTACGATACCCGGAAATTGGCAGAAGGCAACCTGTTTGTGGCTATCCGGGGATTCAAACGGGATGGCCACCAGTTCATCAAGGATGCCATCGGTAAGGGGGCTGTTGCCATCATTAGCGAGATCAAACCCCCGGATTGGTTCGATAGCTCTTTTATCGCCTGGGTGCAGGTACCCAATGACCGGCAGGCTTTAAGCCGCCTGTCGGCGGCATTTTTCGACTATCCCTCGGAAAAGACGCATAACGTCGGCGTGACCGGCACCAACGGTAAGACCACCGTCATGTCGTTGATCGCCTCTATTTTGTCCCATGAAGGCCCGACCGCCACCATCGGTACGCTGGGCATGTACTTCCCGGGCATTGCCCGCAAGCTGGGGCTGACCACCCCGGAGAGTGTCGATATCTTAAGATTCCTGGCTGAGGCCCGGGATCTGGGGTGTAAAAACCTGGTGATGGAAGCCTCGTCCGCTGCCCTTAAGCTGCACCGGTTGGACGGCATCCATTTTTCCCAGGCCGTATTTACCACCTTCTCCGGCGACCATCTCGATTTTCACCACACCATGGAAGATTATTTCGAGTCCAAGATGCGCTTGTTCGAGAACTTGAACCCTGAGGGCTGGGCGGTGATTAATGTCGATGATCCCTCTTCGGCCCGGGTAATCGAGCGTCTGGAGAGTAAATACATTACCTACGGGTTTTCCGGGCATGCCGATGTCGGTCCCCTGTCTTTTCAGTTTTCTTTGCCGGGGATAGAAGCCCAGGTACGTACCCCCCGGGGCAATATCGAGATCAAGAGTCCCCTGATCGGTAAGATCAATTTGTCCAACATCCTGGCCGCCATTGCTTCGGCAGTGGTCAAAGGGACCTCCTTCGAGCATATTGCGGCCGGCTTAAGGGATTTTCGGCCGGTGCGGGGAAGGCTCGATATCGCTTATAAGGGAGATTTTACCGTGTTGATCGATTACGCCCATACCGACCAGGCCCTGGAAAGCTTGCTCCTCTCATTGCGGGAGATCGTGCAGGGGAAGATTATCCTGGTCTTCGGCGCCGGCGGTTCGCGCGATAAGACCAAGAGGCCGCGTATGGGGCAGGCTGCCTCCAGGTACAGCGATTTCGTGGCGGTGACCAGCGATAATCCCAGGGAAGAAGAGCCGCAAGCGATTATCGCCGATATTATCTGTGGGTTTGTCCCGAATTTTAAGGATTACCTGGTCGAGAGCGACCGGGAAGAAGCTATCCGCAAAGCCATTTACCTGGCCAGCCCGGGGGACCTGGTGGTGATTGCCGGCAAGGGGCACGAAGATTACCAAATTTTCCGGGATCAGACCATCCATTTCGATGACTACGAAGTGGTACAAAGGATTGTCGCGAACCAGGGAGGCGAATAATATGGCGCTGCTGTCGTTAAAGGAGATTTCGACCGTGCTGAAGGGCGATACCGTTAACGGTCGCCCGAATGTCGAATTTGCCGATTTTCATTTCGATTCCCGCCTGATCGACCGCGATAATACCCTGTTTTTTGCTTTGAAATCGGGCAAAGCCGACGGCCACGCCTACATTGCCCAGATCCAGGGAAAACCCGGCATCGGGGCCGTGGTCAACCGGGATTTCCCGGTTACCGGGTACAACATACCCCTGATCCGGGTAGACGACACCCTGAAGGCCGCCCAACAACTGGCCTCTTATGTACGAAACCGTTTCCGCACCATCCAATACATCGGTATCACCGGCAGTGCCGGTAAGACCACCACCAAAGAATTTCTCTACCAGCTCCTGTCCCATAAGTACCGGGCTTTCCGTTCCCCGGCCAACTGGAACAACTGGCTCGGTGTGCCCTTTTCCATTTTACAATTGTCCGATACCAAGCAAATGGCTGTTTTCGAGTTGGCCATGAGTTTCCCCGGTATCGGCGAGATCGATTTGTTGGCGCGTATTCTCAGGCCCGATGTGGCGGTGGTACTCAACGCCTATCCGACCCACCTGGAGTTTTTAAAGACCGTGGAGAATGTGGCCCGGGGCAAATCGGAAATCCTAAATTACCTGGAAAGCGATGATGTCGCCTTTATCAACGGCGACCTGGATTATTTGGTCGCCCCTTGCCGCCTCAAGAAAGGATGGAAAATCTTCTTCGGTAAAGGGGAAAACAACGATATTATCTTGCGGGATGCGGTGCGGGAAGGTCAGGGAACCCGGGTATATATCAATTTTCATGGCATGAAGAGCGATTTCCGGGTCAACCTAATCAATCGTCTGCAGATCGAGAACCTCTTTGTCGCCATGGTCGTAGCCCAACACCTCGGCATGAAGCATGTCGAGATCCAGGCGGCCCTGGCCGGGATCCAACCGCTGGCCGGCCGCGGCCAGGTACGCCGGGTCGGGGATCTGACCATCATCGATGAGACCTACAACGCCAACCCGGAAGCCGTGAAAAAGACGCTGACCTGGGTAGACCAGGAATACCGGCAAAATAAGATCGCTGTGCTGGGCGATATGCTGGAGCTGGGGGAAGGGGAAGCGGCCTTCCACGAGCAGGTCGGCCGGCATTTTGCCGGGCTCTCCTATTCCCTCCTGGTAACGGTCGGGAAAAGGGCGGAAAATATAGCCGGGGCGGCCCGGGAAAACGGTTTTCCCGCTTCTGCAATCCGGGGTTTTGCCGATGCCCGGTCGGCCGCTGCTTATTTAAAAACGGCGGTTTCTCCAGGCTCTGTCGTTTTGTTAAAGGGTTCCAGGGGTATCCACCTGGAAGAGGTTCTCAAGGAGTTGACCGATGACCGGGCATGAGTCGATTGCCGTAGCCGGGTTTGGCAAAACCGGCCGGGCGCTACTCGATTTTCTCCTGCAAAATCCCCTGGCCAAAGACCGGTATCGCCAGATTTTTCTCTTTAACGACGACGCCATTGCCGATGAGATCAAAATGCAATCTTACCGGGACTTAGGGGTAGAGTTCCTGGTCGGCGAAGACCGGTTTAACCAACTGGCTGCCGTCGACCGGCTGGTGCTCAGTCCCGGCATCGACGGCCAGGCCGAGCGGTTCAAGTCTTTGCGGCAGCAGGGGATAGAAATCATCTCCGAGATCGAATTTGCTTTTCCTTTCTTGAAAGCCCCGGTGATCGGCGTCACCGGCACCAATGGTAAATCGACCACGGTCAGCCTCATCCACCACATCCTGCAAAAGAATGGGCAGGCGAGTTTTCTTTTGGGGAACATCGGCAAGCCCTTGATTGCCGAAGTGCACCGTATCCCGGGAAAAGCCTTCGTGGTGCTGGAGCTATCGAGTTTTCAACTGGAAGAGATCGGTACTTTCCGGCCCCATATTGCCGTATTGCTCAATGTGACCCCCGACCACCTCGACCGCTACCCCGACATGGGCGCTTACCTGGATGCCAAGCTCAACATCTTTAAGAACCAGCAGTCCGCCGATTTCATGGTTCTCAACCACCAGGACCCACTACTCAAGCAGCGGGCCGGTGCAATCGGTAAAGCCAATGAGACCTGGTTTTCGCTGACCGATCCGCAGCAGGAAAATTGTGCATATATAGAAAATAACGATATTACCTTAAAGTGGGCGGGTTTGAAGTCCCGGGTATCCCTGGAAAAGAACCCGCTACGGGGTCGGCATAACCTGGAGAACCTATTGGCCGCCAGTTTAACCGTTAACCTCCTGGGTATCCCCGCGGCCGGTATCGAGGCGGCTATCGCTGATTTTGAAGGCCTGGCCCACCGGATGCAATCCCTGGGCAAGATTGGGGTCGTCGAGTTCATCGACGATTCTAAAGCCACCAACGTAGACGCCGCCTTAAAATCGATCGCCAGCATAGATGAACCGCTGGTCTTGATCCTGGGCGGGAAAGATAAGGGGAGCGATTATCGAATACTGGAAGATGCGATCCGGCAGAGTGTCGGCCGGGTTCTTTTGATCGGTAAAGCGGCCGCAAAGATTTATGAGCAACTGGTTAACCTCCGGGAAAGGATGGTCTTTGTCAAAGACCTGGCCGGGGCGGTCCGGTTGGGGTATGAGTATTTGCAGGGCAGCGGCGGTGTGGTCTTGCTGGCCCCCGGGTGCGCCAGTTTCGATATGTTCCGGGATTTCGAGCACCGCGGGGAAGTATTTAAAGAGGCATTCTACGTTTTGCAGCAGGAGGTGGGGCATGGTTAAAGGGCACAAGATCGACCGCATGTTTATCGCTGTCGTCCTGTCCCTGTGCGTGATCGGCCTGGTGATGGTCTACAGCGCCACCATGCTCGCTGCCAAAGAGCACCACCACGATGCCTACCACTTCCTTAAGCGTCACCTGCTCTGGCTGCTGATCGGTTTAATACTCTTTACCGGTATCGCCCTTTTTAAAGTGCCCTTTTACCTGGATCATAAGGTGGCGATGGCGGCTGTATTTCTCTCCATTATCGGCCTGGTGCTGGTCTTTTTCAGCGGTAAGGTCAACGACAGTTTCCGCTGGATCCGTTTTGCCGGATTGTCTCTCCAACCGTCCGAATTTGCCAAAATAGCTGTTGTCCTCTACCTGGCGTCGGTTTTGACGAGAAACGATGGGGAACCCCAAAACCTGCGCCGCCTCTTGATTTTGCTCTGGCCGGTATTTTTGATCGCCATCTTAATCTTAAAAGAGCCCGATATCGGCACCTTTCTATTAATCCTGGTGCTGACCGGCATCGTCTTATTGGCGGCCGGTTTAAAACTTCGTTACTTTATGCTGGCCGCCCTCTGTTTAATTCCCCTGCTCTTTTTTATCGTCAAGTCCAACCCGGAGAAGATGAAGCGGATCGAGGCCTTCCTCGAACCCCAGAGCCAGGCCGACTCTGTTAATTTCCAGGCCCGCCAGTCCATCTACGCCATCGGTTCGGGCGGCATATTCGGCCAGGGACTGGGAAAATCGAAGCAGAAACTCTTTTTTCTCCCCTATGCCAATTCCGATTTTATCTATGCCATCCTGGGCGAGGAGGTCGGCTTGCTGGGCACCCTGGTGGTGACCGGCCTATTCTTTCTCCTCATGTTTGGCGGGCTAACTATTGCCCGGGGATCGGGCAGCCGGCAGACCTGTCTATTGGTCGTCGGCTTAACGTCTCTGGTGGCCATGCAGGCCCTGATCAATATTTCCGTTACCCTGGGGCTGTTTCCCACCAAAGGCATCGCTTTACCGTTCATCTCCAGCGGCGGTAGCTCGCTCATATCGAGCCTGGTTGTGGCCGGTATGATCGTCAATGTCTCCCGGCGCCGGAAATCGGAGTTTTTCAATGATTAAGTACAGTCGGATTAAGAAGATTCACTTTGTCGGCATCGGCGGCTCCGGTATGTCCGGCATAGCAGAGGTACTGCACAATATGGGATTTTCGGTTTCAGGCTCCGATACCACGGCCGGCGAGGTTATTGCCAGGCTTTCCCAATTGGGTATCAAAGTAAGCATCGGTCATTCCCGGGAAAATGTGGCCGATATCGAGACACTGGTCTATTCCAGCGCCGTTAAAGAGGACAACGTGGAAGTCAAAGAGGCACTGGCCCGCAATATCCCGGTCATTCCCCGGGCCGAGATGTTGGCCGAGCTGATGCGGGTCAAGTTTTCGATTGCCGTGGCCGGTACGCACGGCAAGACCAGTACCACTTCCATGATCGCCACCGTGCTCAACCGGGCCGGGAAAGATCCCACCTATGTGGTTGGCGGCCGGTTAAAGGTTGATGAGAGTGGGGCCAAGCTGGGGAAATCCGATTACCTGGTGGCTGAGGCCGACGAATCGGACGGCAGTTTCCTGCAGCTGTTCCCGACCCTGGCTATAATCACCAATATCGAAGACGATCACCTGGATAATTACCAGGACAGCATGGAAAATTTGCGCGCCGCTTTTGCCCGGTTCGGCCGCAAGGTGCCTTTTTATGGCTCCGTTATCCTTAATATCGACTGTCCCAATGCCCGGGTTATTCTCCCGCTGATCAACAAAAGGATCATTACTTACAGCCTGGAGGGGAAAGCCGATATCCAGGCAGAGAATGTCGAATATTCGGCCTTTTCTGCCGGTTTCGACCTGCTCGTCGGCCAGCAGCGACTGGGTCGCGTGCTGCTGAATGTCGGCGGCCGGCACAATGTCTCCAATGCCCTGGCCGCCATTACCGCCGGCCTGGAGATCGGTCTCGATTTGGCCACCATTAAGGCCGGGTTAGAGCTATTCAGCCTGCCTGAACGGCGATTACAGGTTTTGTTTGCCGATAAAAATTATACCGTTATCGACGACTATGCCCACCATCCGACGGAGATAGCGGCCGTTTTAGATACCCTGAAAAGGGGGAATTTTAACCGCTTGATTGCCGTTTTTCAACCCCACCGTTACACCCGGTTGGCGGCCTTAATGGGGTCTTTCACCACCTGCTTTGCCGCTGCCGACCTGTTGATCCTGGCAGATATCTATGCGGCCGGCCAGGTTAAGATCGACCGGGTCGATAGCCGGGTGCTTTTCGAGAAGATCAAGGGTTCCGGGTTTGAATCGGTCGTTTACCTGGAGAGTTTCGACCGGATCGTCGAATACCTGGAACAGGAAATGAAGACCGGCGATGTGGTGGTCTTCCTGACTGCCGGAAATTTGACCCAGGCGGCCCACCGGTTGGCCGGCAAATTGGAGGAAAGAAGGCGATGAAGGAAATTTCCAGTGTCGGGCTCGGCAGCGACTTCGATTATTTCCGCCGCAACAACAACCGTATGCTCAGCCGACAGCGGAGAATCAGGAGTATCAAGGTGCGAACGCTCCACCTGGTTGTCATCCTGGCCGTCCTTTCACTGGCCGGTTTTACCGCCTACCATACCGGTCACTTTCTCATGAGTTGGGAAAAACTCCAGGTTAAACACTTCCGGGTAAGCGGCGGCCCTAAAGCCGGTAACCAGGATCTCGAGCGGCTCTTTTCCCGGTACCGGGTCAACATCCTGGGCCTGGACCTGGACAACCTCAAGGATGCTATCTTGAAGTCCAGGGAAATAAAGGATGTGTCGCTGAGCCGTAAGCTCCCGGATACCATCGAGGTCAAGCTCTTTATGAGAGAACCGGTTTTCCAGGTCATCGGTCCCGATCACATCGATGTCATCGACCGGGAAGGCCGGATTATAGACGAAATCCGCTCGCCCGATACGGGTCTCATCACTTTGCAGGATGTGCACATCAATGATATACCGCGGTGTCTCGAACATTTAAAAGAGCTTAAAAAAATCCGTAGCTCTATCGAGTATGTCGGTTATAAGCATCCCTATGGCGTGGTGCTCAAATTGAAAGAACTACCGGAGATCTTCTATCCCGGCGAGCATGATTATGTTCATAAGCTCAAGCGGTACCTGAAAATTAAACAGGATCAGTTACTTAAGAAATACAACATCCAGTGCGTGGATTTGCGTTTTGAAAATCGGCTTTACTTAGAGTACCAGGAGGAGGTCATTGGGGAAAAATGAAAAATAATTACCTGGTCGGTATCGATATCGGCACCAAGAAGATAGCCACCATCATCGGCGAGGTTAAGAACCACGAAGACCATGAAGAACTCGAGATCGTCGGTTACGGTGTGGCTGAATCGACCGGTATCCGCAAGGGCGTTATCATCGATATGAATTGTACCATCGAGGATATCCAGAAATCGGTCCGCGAGGCTGAGCTGACTGCCGGCCGGGAGGTAGAATCGGCTTATGTCAACATCTCCGGCAGTCATATCCAGTCCATCAATGCCAAAGGCAGCATCAATATTACCGGTAAGAACCATGAGATCGCCAAGGAAGATATCGACCGGGCCGTTACCCACGGCTCCAGCATCATGCTTCCCAACGACAAAGATATCCTGCATGTGTTGACCCAGGAATTCATCGTCGATTCCCAGGACGATATCAAGAACCCCATCGGCATGATCGGCACCAACCTGGAGGTTTATATCCTGATCGTGACTGCTTCCCGGGCTTCGCTCAAGAACCTGCTCATCTGCCTCAAAAAAGCCAGGATCGATGTCATCAAGACCGTTCTCTCCCATATCGCCACTGCCGAAGCGGTGCTAACCCCCGATGAGAGAGAACTTGGGGTCGCCCTGCTCGATATCGGCGGCGGCACCACCGATGTGGCCGTGTTTGAAAAAGGGGCCTTGAGCTCGGCCACCACCATTGGGGCCGGCGGTTTCAATTTCACCAACGACCTGGCCATCGGCATCCGTACCCCCATCGATAAGGCAGAAACGATCAAGAGAAAGTACGGCTGCGGCACAGACCCCAACCTGCGTAACCAGAGCATCGAGATACCCAGTATGGGCGGTAAAAAGAAACGGGTGGTCTCGGCCACACTCCTCTCCGACATATTGAAACCGAGGGCCGAAGAGATTTTCGAGATGGCCAAACGACAAATCGAGGCCGAAGGACTGGAAAATAAGATCAATGCAGGCATTGTCATTACCGGCGGTTCCGCCCTGCTCGATGGGCTATTGGACGTGGCCGACGAGATTTTTTCGGCGCCGGTGCGCATCGGCAGCCCCTACGGCATCGGCGGTTTAATCGATAAGGTCAACACCCCGGAGTTTTCAACCTCTATCGGCCTGATCAAGTACGGCTATAAGGATATGAAAGACCGGGGCATAATCGGCAGCCAACCGCGGGGGTTCTTACAAAAAATCAAAGGCTATCTGAATTTTTAGGAGGCGATCACCGTGCAAGATATTAAAATCACCTATGCCAGGGATAAAAAAGGCGGTGCAGTACTCAAGGTCATCGGCGTCGGCGGGGCCGGCGGCAACGCCATCAACCGCATGATCGAGGAAGGCTTAAAAGGCGTGGAATTCATCGCCATCAACACCGATGTCCAGGACCTCTCCAACATCAAAGAACCGGCCCTGACGTTGCAGATCGGCGAGAAGATCACCAAAGGACTCGGCGTCGGTTCCGATGCCAATCTCGGCATGCAGGCGGCCCTGGAAAACACCGAGACCATCATCGAAGCCCTGGAAGGCGCACACATGGTCTTTATCACCGCCGGTATGGGCGGCGGCACCGGCACCGGTGCCTCCCAGGTGATTGCCAACCATGCCGCCTCTTTGGGCATTCTGACCGTGGCCATTGTCACCAAACCCTTCGATTTTGAAGGCGGCTTGCGCATGAAGATGGCCGAAGAGGGCATCAAGAACCTGACCGAAAGCATCGATTCGATCATCGTTATCCCCAACCAGAGACTCTTCGAGTTGGAGGAAGCCAACATTTCGTATAAAGATGCCTACAAAAAAGTCGATGAAGTATTATTGAAGGCTGTCCGGGGTATTTCCGATATCATCAATTTCCCCGGTTACCAGAACGTCGATTTTGCCGATGTCCGGGCCGTGATGGCCGAAAAAGGCAAGACGCTCATGGGCACCGGCGAGGCCAGGGGCGAGAACCGGGCCGAAGAAGCCACCCACCGCGCCTTGAATTCCCCCCTGCTAGACAACCTCTCCATCGATGGATCGACCGCCGTACTCTACAATATCACCGCCTCTTCCACCCTGACCTTAAAAGAGATCGGCACCATTGCCGATATCGTCAAGTCCCATGCCACCCCCAATGCCCGGATCAAGTTCGGGGTGGTCGATGATGAAACCCTGGGCGACCTGCTCCGGGTCACCGTTATCGCTACCGGCTTTAAATACCAGGACGGCATGCCCGGTTCTTTGACCCCGCCAGGTATCCGTGCCTCTACGCCCCGGAACCTCAATTTTCCCAGGACCCCCACCCCCAGGCCGGAAATCCTGGAAGGGGCAACCCCAGATACCGGTTACGTGTTCAAGCGGCGCGGCACGCCCGCCAACCTCACCGAGCTCGATGGCGAGTACCTGAATGAAAGTCGCGCCCCCCACATGATGACCGACCCGGAAAGTGTCGATGACATACTCGATGTCCCCTCTTTCCAGAGACCCAAAGTGACCTATAAGAAATGAGGAGATCATCATGATTAAACTCGACTTATTGATCAGGGATATAAAGGAGCTCGTCAACCCGGCCCATGACCAGGTGGTGCGCGGCCGCTCTCTAAAAAACCTGCGCATCTCAAACAACGTCTGGCTGGGCTCCACCGGCAGTAAGATCACCTTTATCGGCACGGAAAAAGAGTGCCTCAAACAATGCTGGGTAGACGATAATACCGAAGTTGTCCATGGCAGCGATTTTGTGATCGTACCCGGTTTTGTCGATCCCCACACCCACCTGCCTTTTGCCGGGACCCGCCAGGATGAATTCCGGCGGAAGCTCCAGGGTGTCAGCTACCAGGAAATCGCCAGGGAAGGCGGCGGCATCAAACGCACGGTTCGTCAGACCCGGGAGATGAAGCCCAAGCATCTCGCCGAGGAATGTATTTTTCGTCTCGACTCCATGCTGGAGACCGGTACCACCACCATCGAGGCCAAGAGCGGTTACGGTCTGGACCTGGACACGGAGATCAAACAACTCGAAGTGTTAAATGATCTAAAGGGATTACACCCGATCGATATCGTACCGACCTTTATGGGCGCCCACGAAATCCCGGTCGAATACCAGGGTAAAAACCGCGAGTATCTCGATTTTTTGCTGGAAAAAGTTTTGCCGGTAGTCAAGGAGCGCAAACTCGCCGAATTTGTCGATATCTTTTGCGAAGAAGGCTATTTTTCCTACGAAGACGCCGAATACTACCTCGATAAAGCCGCGGCTATGGGCTTTAAGATCAAGCTCCACGCCGATGAATTCAGTTCCAACAATGCCGCCATCCTGGCCGTCAAGAAGAAAGCCACCTCCGCCGAACACCTGATCGCCATGACCGAAGAAGAGATCGCCCGGATCTCCGCCTCCGATACGGCCTGCATATTCCTGCCCGGCGTCTCCTTTTTCCTCAGGCTCGGTAAGTACGCGCCGGCCCGGCAGGTGATCGAGAAGAACGGCATCGTGGCCCTGGGCACCGATTTTAACCCCGGCAGCTCGATGATCTCTTCCCAGCTCTTTATTTTTCTCCTGGGTATTTTTCAACTGGGGATGACCATCGAGGAAGCCTTTAATGCCGTTACCATCAATGCCGCTTATGCCATTAACCGGCAACATGAGGTCGGCTCCATTGCCCTGGGCAAGAAGATGGATATCTTGCTGCTCGATATCCCCGATTTCAGTTACCTGGCTTACCATATCGGTATCGATCCTATCAATACCGTCTTTAAAGCGGGTCGTCCAATTATGGACGAATGGGAGTATAGCCTTGGCTGAGAAAGACATTAGATCCTCCTTTGTTACAGCCGTCAAGATAGATAAGTGGGGGGGATGGTCCCGGGAGTGATCATGCCCACACCCGGTACCAGCCCCCCTTACTTTACCTTGTTCTCGCCCTGCTCGCCCCACCGCAAAATAAGGCGGAGGCAATGATTGCCGTTGGGTCATTTTGCGGTTCGGTTTACCAGGGTTGCTGAATGGTTGGCCAATCTTGCCCAACGGTCCGGTCATCCTGGGGTCCGGTTATCTCCTACTCCTTAACCGCCGGGCATACCATGTCTAAAGATTAGCTCATTTTCCCCGGCGTTTAGTACATTCACCTTGACCAGCGGCTCATACACCTTGCCATTCATGTTTGCAAAAAAAATTTGCTGTTCCATCACCTCATTGAAGATAACCGTCATCTCATGGAAGAGAAAAATTACCTCATTTTGGAGAACCGTTATCTTATGAACCCGAACGGTCATCATGTGGAAGAGAAATACTATCTCATGCTTCCCGGCCGTTATCACATTTATCTTGACTGCCGGCACATTTTGGAGAAAAGTTCTCCGGTCTTCCTGTACGGTTAAGGAATGCCGGAGAAAATTTCTCTGATTTGTCCGAACATTTCGGGTTTGCCGGGGAAAATTTACCTCTTATGAGCTGGCAGAACAGTTAGACCGGAGAAAAATCATCTCCCGGAACCTGGTAGAATTCTTCTGCCAGGGGAATTTTCTCTCCCACCTAGCCTCTGCAAAGTTAAGTCGTCGGCCAGGGCTTGCGGGTTTTTGATCGATGTGCGATAATGAACCCTATTTTTGGATAACTGGACAAATGAAAAGCCCAAAGACACTTCTATGGTATGGTTTATCGGCCCTGGCCGGGGTGGTCGCCTATATGATCCACCTGGGCTCCTTTCATCCCCTGGTCATACTGTCGCTGCTAATCATCGGCCTGGTCTGGGGCCTCGATCTGCGGCGGCATACGGCCGGTATCAAACGGTTGCTGCCCCTGGTTTTGGGCCTGCTCTGCTTTGGTCTGCGGCTGCTTTACTGGGATGGTTTCGATCTTTCCGGCCGGGTTATCGCCCTGTGGTGGTTGAGCGTTGTTGCGATCCTCTTTATTTGGGCCCGGGATTATTCCCTGGTGCCGAAGTCCTTAAAGGTCTTTAACGGCTGGCGGTTAGGTAAAAGGTTATGGTTTATCTTCATCTGTATGGAGATACTGTTTATCTTTTCTTCTTATATAATCGTGGACAGGGGGGTTAAATGGGGCGGGGATGAGCCGCACTACCTGGCCGTGGCCCAGTCGGTGGTCAAGGACTTCGACCTGAACGTGTTTAACCAGTATTTCCGCGGGGAATACCGGGAGTTTGCCGAGGTGGAGAAATTACCGGCCCATGGGGCGTTTGGCCGGGGCTACAAGAAATTGTACTCCACCCACTTGCCCGGGGTATCGGTGATCGTCGCCCCGCTTTTGCTTTTAAAGGTGCCGCTGCCGCTCCTCTATTTTTTCGTCCGCGCCTACCTGGGTCTTTTCGGTGCGCTGCTGGCGGTCCTGGTCTACCTCTTTAGCCTGCGGCTGTGGGCCGATGAGAACCTCAGCCTGTCCATCACCTGCGCCTTGATGCTGACGGCCCCGGTTTTTTTCCTCTCTATCCACCTATTCCCGGAGATCCAGGCCCTGCTCCTGGTGCTGGGCGCCCTCTACCTGCTGCTTTTCCCGGGTCAAAGAATCCTTCTAAAGACCTTTGCCGCTGGGTTTTGCCTGGGCGCCCTGGTTTTTTGGGGCCTCAAATACATGATCTTTACCTATTTGTTCATGGCCGGGTTCGCCCTCTATTTTGCCTGGAAAAGGGCCTGGAAGCGTGTGTTGGTATTGGCGATCTGGCCGCTTTTGTTTTCGGTGCTCTTCTTTTATTATCTCTATTTTGCTTATGGGACTTTCTCCCCCATGGCCGTGTACACGGGCATGATGAGCGAGAGCCAGGCCAAAGCCTATTACGCCGGCGCCGGGGCGATTCCCCTGGGAAACCGGGTGGAGACGTTGCTGGGTTACTTCTTTGACCAGCGGGACGGTCTCTTGCCCTACAGCCCGTTTTATTTTTTCGCTTTTCCGGGTTTGATCCTGGCGTTGCGGAGATTCAAAATCTATTGGCCGTACCTGGCGATTTCTGCGGTCGGCGGGATATATATTCTCTACCATGCCTATTCGACGGTGCGGGCCGGATACTGCCCACAGGGGCGCTACCTGGTGCCGGTGATGTGGATGCTGGCGCTCTTCTGGGTGATTTATCTGCGGGAGAGCAAAAATGGGGCAGCGAAAAGGTTATCCTCGCTCTTACTGGTTTATTCCCTGCTGGTCACGGTTTACCAGGTCTTTTCCCCCTTTACTCTGTACCAGCCGGCCACCCATGACAGCCTTATTCGTCCGGCCCTGATGTTCCAGCAATGGGGCAATCCCTATTTTAACCCGGCCCATTGGCTGCCCTCGTTTGTCAAGGTGGAGGGTAATTTTCGCTATTTACCCAACCTGGTCTGGCTGGCCTTTTTGCTGGTGCTCTTTTTTTGGTCTTTTAAGCGGGTAAAAGCGCGGCCAGGCGCTTATGGGCCGTGGTGCATGTTCATCCTGGCCCTGGCTTTGTTTGTCTTGCCGCCCCGGGTCGGCCTGTATAACCCCGTCCTGGTGCAGCCGCCAGGCGGTCTCCCGTTTACCGTGTACCGGGAGAGTGCTTACCCGGGCCGGCGCAGCGATATGAAGCTCGACATCAGGCACACCCACGAGAAGACGATTACCGTGTCCACGCCCAGGCCGGTCACAGATTTTATCGTCGAGCTGATCAACCCGGGGAAAAATAGCCTGGAAGTGGAATTATACGGTTTCGATACCCGTCTGCATGCCTTCGACATCTTGCCTGGCCAGAAGGAAATAGCGGCGCTGAAAACCGCGGCGCTCCGGCGCAAAAACAAGTTCTTCTACCGGTTTACCCTGGTACTTAAGGAGATCGGGGGAAATTTTCCGGCCGCCGCGGTGCGGCTATACCCGGTCTTACCGGGAGAGAAAAAACAAAACCGCTAAAAAGGTTGTTTTTATAAAAAAATCAATAGATTACTGCTGGAATATACCTGATAATAAAGGAAAATAAATTCTATCAAAGCTTGAGATGGAAAGCAGGGAAAGAATCGTCAGCGTTCCGGCAGTCAGTTAAGATAGGCATTTGTACCCTCTTCCCCCTAACATTATTGGGGCTTGAATAATCGGCATTGTTCAGTCATAATTTCACCTTCTCGGTTTAATGTAAATTCGGATCTGGTTGTAAAGCCTGGATTGATCAAATTCCCGGCTTTTATTGCCCCAGTCTCGATGCTGATTTTCGATTGGCCCTCAAGACAGTAGTTTTACCCGGTAATAAATACCGGTGGGCAGTAGGGGGGCCATCGATCTTCCAGTGCGGACCCTTTTGGGTCTCGATTTAAAGATCAAGATTCGATCTTAATGGCGGAAGCCTATCTTATTGGAATACAATCATGAGCGATTTTGAAAAACGGATGGCCGCCCTTTCTTCCGAACAACTCGAACAATTGAAGGAACGGCTGGCCGCAGAGGGGATCGATCTCCAGGCCGACCTGAAAGGTAAAAAAGCACAGGTCTATTTGCCCCTGGGCCCGGTGGAGAAGAAAGAGTATTACCCGCTCTCTTCGGTGCAGAAGAGGCTCTTTACCCTGGAACAACTGGGTGGCAGCGGTACGGTTTACCAGTTGACCGCTACCCACACCGTGACCGGGGACCTGGATATCGACAAAGTAAAGCAAGTCATGCAGGCCATCGTAGGGCGACATGAATCGTTCCGGACATCTTTTCAAGTGATCGACGGGGAGCCGCAGCAGCGCATCTGGCCGAAAGTAAAGCTGGAAATCGAATCTTTCGACTGCCCGGACCAGGCCTTTCCCTTCGACCGCTTCATTCGCCCCTTTGACCTCGCATCTGCCCCCCTCATGCGGGTTTCCGCCTGCCGGCTGGACGAAGATAAATTTATGATCGTGATCGATATGCACCACATCGTTTCCGATGCCCTGTCGAAAAGGATTTTGTGGGAGGAGTTCGACCGCCTGTACCGGGGCGAAGTGCTGCCCGAACCGCCCCTCCAGTATAAGGACTTTTCCGCCTGGCAGAATACCCAGGAGGTGCAAAAAAAGCTCCTGGCCCAGGAAGAATACTGGCTAAAGGAATTTTCCGGGCCCATCCCGCTCATCAACCTGCCGCTCGATTTCGACCGGCCAAAAATAAAGAATTATGCCGGTCGCTACCGGCTGTTCAAGATTGACCGGCAAAAGACCGCCGCCTTAAAATCCCTGGCGGCCCGGGAAAATGCGACCCTGTTTTCCCTGGTGCTGGCCCTTTACAATGTTTTCCTGGCCAAAGTGAGCGGCCAGGCCGATATCGTGGCCGGCGTGCCCATCGCCGGCCGCCGTCAACCTGAGCTGGCCAATGTTATCGGCATGTTCGTCAACACGCTGGCGTTGCGGAATTATCCCCTGGAGGACATGTCCTTTACCGGTTTTTTAAGAGAGGTTCGGCAAAAGACTCTCCAGGCTTTCGATCACCAGGATTACCCGTTTGAAGACCTGGTTAACCGGGTGATCAAAAACCGCGATACCAGCCGCAACCCTTTGTTCGATGTCTTCTTTTCTTTCCGGGCGCCCGGGGTCAGTTTTGAATTACCCAGCGATTGGGTCGATGCGGACCGGGAAGGGGGCGGCCTGGCAGAAGATAACTTACCGGAAAGCGACACCCTCTCCATGTTCGACCTCTATTTCCTGGGGGCAGACATCGACGGGGAACTACTGCTGGTTCTGGTCTATGCCAGTGCACTCTTTAAGGCGCAGACCATCGACCGGTTTATCCGTTATATCAAAGATATCATGGTCGCAGTGGCGGACAGACCGGGCATAAAATTGAAAGACATACAGGTCTCCCATGACCTGGCACCGGCCCGGGCCCTTCCATTACCCGGGGATGGGGAAGATTTTGATTTCTGATTTTTTCGGCACCTAGCCCGGTCGAGGTTTTCATTTCCCTGACAATCGCGGGGAATAACAAGAAATGAAGGATACCGATTTGACCTGGAAAAAATAATACCATGAGCCACGTTCACGATCTGCTTAAGCGGTTGCAACAAGCGGGGGTAATCCTTAGCCTGGAGGGCCAGCAATTGCGGGTGCGGGCGCCGGAAGGGGTATTATCGCAGGAGATGCTGGCGGAAATAAAGGCCGGCAAAGAATCGATTATTGCTTTTATCCGCCAACACCGCCACGGCAAAACCTGGTTGGATGACATCGAACCGGCGGAAAAGCGGGAATATTATATCCTTTCCCCGGTACAAAAGCGGCTTTTCTTCATCCAGCAATTGGATAAGGAATCGTACGCATACAATATGACCGGCGTGCTGGAGGTGGCGGGAAAATGTGACAAAGAGAGGTTGGAACAGGTTTTTCGGGGCCTGGTATCCCGGCATGAGAGCTTGCGCACAGTCTTTTTCCTGGTTTCTGCTGAGCCGGTACAGCGGATTTATGAAAAGATCGATTTTGATCTGGAAGTTTTTGAGGAAATCCAGGGTTTTGTGCGGCCCTTTGACCTGGGGCGGGCACCCCTGCTGCGGGTGGGCTGGGTCCAGTTGGCTGAAGAAAGACACATCCTGGTGATCGATATGCACCACATCATCTCGGACGGTTATTCCATCGGTATCGTGACCAGGGAATTTATGACCCTTTTCCAGGGAAATAGCCCGGCACCCCTGACCATCCAATATAAGGATTATGCGGTCTGGCAGGGCCAGGAGGGGGTGCGGGGACTGATCAAGCAGATGGAGACATCCTGGCTGGAGCGATTTTCCGGCGCTATCCCGGTGTTGACCCTGCCCTGCGATTTCCCGCGCCCGGCTTTCCAGGATTTTAGCGGGGATAGTGTAACCTTCGACCTGGAAAAAGAGGCGGTGCGGGCCCTCCAGGCATTGGCCAACCGGCAGGAGGCGACGTTGTACATGGTTCTCCTGGCCGCTTTTTATGTCTGCCTATCCCGGTCCAGCGGCCAGGAAGACGTGGTGGTCGGTGCACCGGTGGCCGGCCGGGAGCATGATTGTCTTCAGGCGATCGTCGGCATGTTTGTCAACACGCTGGCCATGCGCAATGCCCCGCACTTGGGCAAGAGTTTTTCCGCTTTTTTAAACGAAGTTAAAGAGAGTACGGTCCTGGGTTTCCAGGACCAACTCTACCCGCTGGAAGAGTTGGTCGACCGGGTGGTCAAGAGCCGGGATTCATCCCGGAATCCCCTATTCGATGTGATGTTCGTGCTGCAAAATATGGACACCCCGGTCCTGGAGATTCCCGGGCTAAAGCTGATCCCCCGGCGCATGCAGACCACTACTGCCAAAGTAGATTTGACGATGGTCGTCGGGGAGTCGCCGACCGGGTTGTCGTTTTTCCTGGAATATAGCACGAGCTTATTTAAAGAGGGGACGATCCGCCGGTTGGCCGGTTATTACCAGCGGATTTTAGGGGCCGTGATAGGGGATCCTAACCGGTTGATCGGGGAGATCGACATCCTGGATGAGAAGGAGAAACAGCGGCTGTTAATAGAATTTAACGACAGTGCGGTCGTTTATCCCGGTGAGATGACCATAACGGAGCTGGTGGCCGGGCAGGTGCAAAGAACGCCCGATAGAATCGCCCTGTCCGGGGAGACGGTGGGCGTGAATGGCCATTTATCCCGACGCTATTCTCTGAGTTATAGCGAGCTAGACCGGCGCGCCGGGTGGCTGGCTGGAAAGTTAATCGAGCAGGGGGTTTTACCCAATACCATCGTCGGTATCAAGGTGGAGCGGTCGATTGAAATGATCATCGGCATCCTGGGCATCCTGCAAGCCGGTGGCGCTTACTTGCCCATTGATCCGGCCTACCCCCAGGAACGGATCGATTTCATGCTGGCGGATTGCCGGGCGGAAATCGTCATCGGCTCGCAGGCTGTAGGGGCGAACTGCTGTTCGCCCATCCAGAATATCGGTGCGGAATGCAAGGGCGAACGGCAGTTCGCCCCTACGGATCTCGCCTACGTGATCTACACCTCCGGCACCAGCGGACGGCCCAAGGGCAACCTCATCTCGCATCGCAACGTCATCCGCGTGGTCAAAGACACCAACTACCTCGACATCTTCCCCCACGACCGCCTGCTCCAGCTCTCCAATTATGCCTTCGATGGCTCCGTATTCGATATTTACGGTGCGCTCCTCAACGGCGCCGCCCTCATCATCCCCGGCCCGGCCGAGTCGGGCGCAGTGGCGGCATTGAGCGCCCTCATCCAGAGAGAGGCGATTAGTCTTTTTTTCGTCACCACCGCCCTGTTCAACGTGTTGGTCGACCTGGCTTTACCCAGCCTCGCCTCGGTCAGGAAGATACTCTTCGGCGGCGAGCGGGTATCGGTAGAGCATACCCGCAAAGCCCTGGCTTTCCTGGGCAATGACCGGTTGATGCACGTCTATGGGCCGACCGAGAGCACCGTCTACGCTACTTATTACGATATCGATGACCTGCCGGACAATGCCTACACGGTGCCCATTGGCCGGCCGATTACCAACACCGGGATTTATGTGTTGGATAGGCTGGAAAATCTTGTGCCGATAGGTGTGACGGGCGAGATTTATATCGGCGGCCAGGGGCTTTCCCGGGGCTACCTGAATAACCCGGAGCTGACCGCAGAGCGGTTTGTGGGTGCTGATATACCGATGGGGGCGGGTCTTACGCAAGATGTAGGGGCGAATTGCAATTCGCCCCTACGGGATAACGGTGTTATGCGGTTATACAAGACCGGGGACCTGGGGCGCTGGCTGGACGACGGCAATATCGAATTTTTGGGCCGCATCGACCAGCAGGTCAAGATCAGGGGCTTTCGCATCGAGCTGGGCGAGATCGAGGCCCAGTTACTCAAACACCCGGCCATCCGGGAAGCCCTGGTGGTGTGCCGGGACCAGGGGGCAGCGGAAAAATTCCTGTGCGCCTATTTTGTTCCCCATGACCTGGACCAGGGCCGGGAAATGAAGACCAGGGAATGGCGGGAGTTCCTGTCCAGGAATTTGCCCGATTACATGGTGCCAACGTATTTTGTCGGCCTGGGCCGCTTTCCCCTCAACGCCAGCGGCAAGGTGGATGTCCGGGCCTTGCCGGAACCCGGCATGAAAGGTCCCATTACCGATTATACGGCCGCTCGCGATGAGATCGAGCAGAAACTGGTGGAAATCTGGGCCGAGGTGCTGGGCGATAAGCAAGGGAAAATCGGTATCGATGATCATTTCTTCGAGCGGGGCGGCCATTCGCTGAAGGCGATGAAAATGGCTGCCCTCCTTCACCGGGAACTGGAGGTGGAAATCCCGGTGCGCAAGGTTTTTGAGTTTCCTACCATCCGGGAAATGGCGCAATTTGTCCGTGGCGCCGGTAAGAAGACATTTGCCGCTCTTAAACCGGCAGAAAAACGGGAATACTACCCGGTGTCGGTCAGCCAGCAGCGATTTTATATGATCCAGCAAGTGAACCCCCAGAGTACGGCCTTCAATATTTTTTCCGCTTGGCAGGTCGAAGGCAGACTCGACCGGGAGAGATTTTCCCGGGCCGTGCAGGATATCATCGGGCGTCATGAGAGTTTGCGCACCGCTTTTCAAATCATCTCTGGGGAAGTGGTGCAGCGAGTCCATGAAAAGGTGGGCTTTGAGCTAGAAGTATCTGAGATTGAAGGACCAAAGGGACAAAAAGGACCTAAAGGACAAGAGCTGGTAGAGCAAATCATAAAGGGTTTTGTGCGGCCCTTTGACCTGGGAACTGCGCCGCTGCTGCGCGTCGGCCTGGTAAGCAACGGGAGCGATAGTCGCATCCTGCTCTTTGACATCCACCACATCGTGGCCGACGGCTCTTCCATGAAAATCTTTATCGACGACCTGGTCAGCTTTTACAATGAGAACCCCCCCTCAGCCCTGAGTATCCAGTACCGCGACTTTTCCCTGTGGCAACAGCGGTTGCAGGAGTCGGAAGAAATGCAGGTCCACCGCCGTTATTGGCTCGATCAACTGCAAGGGCCATTACCGGCCCTCAACCTGGCCACCGATTTCCCCCGGGCCAGGACCCGGAGCTATGACGGGGATGATATCCACTTTTCCCTGGGTAAAGAACCGACCGCCTCTATCCGGCAGTTTTTACTGGCCACCGGCACCACGCTCTACATGCTCTTACTGGCTGTTCTGAATGTGCTCTTGTCCCGCACCACCGGCCAGGAGGATATCGTTATCGGCTCTCCCATTGCCGGTCGCGATCACGCCGATCTAGAGAATCTCATCGGCCTCTTGATCGGCTCCCTGGCGATCCGGAACTATCCCCGGAAACATAAGATTTTTAAGGATTTCCTGGCCGAAGTCAAAGAAAATACGCTGCGAGCCTATGAGCATCAAAGCTACCCCTTTGAAGAGATTTTAAAAGAGGTCGCTTACGAAGATATCCCCGGGAGAAACCCGATCACCGATGTCTCGTTGATGGTACAGAATATGGCGCTGGGCAGACTCGAAGGCGGGCCGGTCATATTGGGCGACGGTGATCTACGTCTCACCCCGTTCCAGGCGCAGTTCCGGCATCAGACCAAGCTCGACCTGACCCTGTCTGCCGTGGAGAGAGAGGAAGACATCGCTATTTCCATCGAGTATGTGAGCGATTTGTTTAAGCGAGAGACCATCACCCGGCTGGCCCGCCATTTCCGCACCATCCTGGCCGATGCTGTTTTGCATCCGCAGGCTTCCCTTCAGGAACTGGAGATGTTCGATACGGCAGAAAGAGAGGAAATAGCCGGCTCTTCTGCCCGCTGGTTCCCATTGAGTCATGCCCAACAGCGGATCTATTACAGCGAAAAGAGGTTTCCCGGTACCGCGGTCTCCACCCTGGGTTTCCTGGTGCGCTACCGGGAAGAACTCGATCTGGAGGTCTTAAATGAAGTAATCAACCAGGTGATTTCCGGTCATGAGGGGCTGCGGCTGCGCCTGGTAGAGGTCGATGCCGGGCAAGAAGCATGGCAGTACGTTTCTCCTTTCGAGAGGCGAACCGTCGATCTCCTGGATTTCAGCGGCCCGGAAGGGGAGTCCCGCCTGGCCGAGTGGATTGACCGGATCGATGCCGGGCCTTTCCCTTTAACCGACAGCGAGCTATTCTATTTTGCCCGCTTGAAGCTGCCACAGGGCGATAGCGGCTATTTTTTGAAGGCCCACCACATCGTGGCCGACGGTTGGACGCTCTACATGCTCTTCGACCAGATCGAACACCGTTACCGTTTGCGGCAACGGGGCGAGAGGATCGATGAAACAGCTTATCCCTCCTACCTCGACTACCTGGCCGATGAGCGGGACTATTTAAATTCAGACCGGGCTTTCATAGACCGGGAATTTTTCAAGCAAACCCTGTTGCCCCTACCGGAAGAAGTTTCCCTGTCTACCCAGACCAGGGATATCGCCGATATCCGGGGTGGCCGGTTAAAATTCGCCCTGCCGGCCGACCTGCTGGACCCGTTGTACGCCTGCCTGGAGCAGCATCAGGAGCTGTCGATTTACAAGCTCTTGTTTTCTGTGCTGGCCATCATCATTTCCCGGGTTAACCGGTGCGCTGATTTCGTTATCGGCAGCGTCAACCACGGCCGCTCCACCGGGAAACAGAAGCAGATGGCCGGGATGTTTGTCAGCACCATTCCCCTGCGGGTGCAGGTAGACCCGAAAACCGGTTTCCTGGCTTTTGTCGAGCGACATGGCCGGGAGATCGACCGGCTGGTCAAGCAACACCAGCGCTACCCGTTCGATCTCCTGGCCCTGGATATCCGGCAGCAGACAGGCCGGGACCTGGATTACCTGTTGAATGTGAATTTGATCGGCCATGGGGACAGCGAGGAAAAGGTCTTTCAGACAGAGTTTTATTTTGCCGGTTTTGAGCAGACCGAGCTGGCCATCCATATTTTTCACAAACCGAAAGTACCGCTGTTGGAGCTCGAATGGCTGTTTTTGGCGCACCTGTTTACTGACGACGAGATCGGTCAACTGCACCGGGTGCTGCTCTATCTTCTCCGCCAGGGACTGGGGCGACCGGACCAGGAGTTATCCGGCCTGGAAATGGCACCGGAAGCGGATAGGGCCTTTATCCTGGGCGTGGTGAACGGCACCAACCTGGATTACGCCCAGGATAAGGTATTGCCGGATTTATTGTGGGAGCAGGCCGGACAGTCGAGAGACCGGGTGGCCATGACCGGCAGGGGCAAGCCGGGGGATGTGCAGGTGACTTATGGTGAGCTGGTGCGCGGGGCCGGGGTATTGGCCCAGGAGCTCAGGGCCCGGGGTGTGGGCCGGGAATCGATCGTGGCCATCATGATGGAGCCGTCGATCGACATGATCGCCGGTATCCTGGGGATCTTAAAAGCGGGCGGGGCCTATTTGCCCATCGACCCGGGTTTTCCCCAGGAACGCATCGATTACATGCTGGCGGACTCCGGGGCGGAGATCATCATTGGGCAGCATGGTGTAGGGGCGAACTGCTGTTCGCCCATCCAGGATATCGGTGCGGAATGCAAGGGCGAACGGCAGTTCGCCCCTACGGATCTGGCTTATGTCATCTACACCTCCGGTACCAGCGGACGGCCCAAGGGGGTGGCGGTCAGCCAGCAGAATGTCATCGCCTACCTGGCCGCCTTCCAGGCAGAGTTTCATCTCGGACCCCAGGATATCATCATCCAGCAAGCCTCTTACACCTTCGATGCCTTTGTCGAGGAGATGTACCCGGCCCTCCTTTGCGGTGGGCGACTGGTCATGGCCGGGGTGCAAACCGTTCGCGACCCGGATCTCCTGGCTGCCCTGATGGAAAAACTCTGTGTGACCATGATTACCTGTTCCCCGTTATTGCTCAGCGAGCTCAACCGGCGGTTGCCGGCGGGCCGGGGGCGACTCTTTATCAGTGGCGGGGATGTGCTGCGGCCCGCCCATGTGGACCGGTTGATCGGTACGGGCCGGGTCTACAATACCTATGGGCCGACAGAAACGACCGTGTGCGCCACCTATTACCGGTGTCCGGCAGCGGGGCAGGGGAGTACGGTGCCGATCGGTAAACCGGTTGCCAATTATAAAGTGATCATCATGGATGGGTGGCAGCGCCTGGTGCCGCTGTGGGTGACCGGTGAAATCTGGATTTCCGGGCCCGGCGTGGCGCGCGGTTACCTGAATAACCCGGAGCTGACCGCGGAGCGGTTTGTCACCTCACCACTCACCCCTCACCTCTACAAGACCGGGGACCTGGGCCGCTGGCTGGGCGACGGCAATATCGAATTCTTGGGCCGCATCGACCAGCAGGTCAAGATCAGGGGTTTTCGCATCGAGCTGGGCGACATCGAGGCCCAGTTAAAAGCGTATCCGGGAGTTTTAGAGGCAACAGTCACAGTCATCGGCGCTGGGGATGAGCGGGCCTTGTGCGCTTACCTGGTCTGGGGCCAAGCTGGCGCCGGGCCGGACAGCGCGCAAATGCGGGAGTTTTTGGCCGGGAAAGTGCCGGCTTACATGATCCCCGCTTACTTCGTTTACCTGGATCACCTCCCCTTAAACCGCAGCGGCAAAGTGGATAAAAAAGCCCTGCCCAGGCCGGAAATCACGGCCGGCCCGGCGCATGTGGCCCCACGGGATGGCCTGGAAGAGCGGCTAGCCGTGATCTGGGCCGAGACGCTCGGCCTCGGCGATAAAAGCGTGATCGGCATCGACGACAATTTCTTTTTGCTCGGCGGTCATTCGCTACGCGCCACCACAGTGACCGCCCGCATCCACCAGGAATTAAATATCAAAGTACCCCTGGCCGAAGTCTTCAAAACGCCAACCATCAGGGGACTGGCGGCCTTTATCTCGGCCGCCGAACCGGAGCGGTTCCTGGCCATCCGGCCCGTGGAAAAGAAGGAATATTACCTCTTATCTCCGGCCCAGAAGCGGCTCTATATGGTTCAGCAACTGGCACCCGGCAGCCTGATTTTTAACATGCCAAACCCTATGATCGTGACCGGGGTATTGGAAAAAGACCGGTTAGAAAAGGCTTTCCAGGGATTGATCGACCGGCATGAGAGTTTTCGCACCTATTTTGTCATGGCCGGCGCCGAGGTGGTGCAGCGGGTCAGTGAAAGGATCGATTTTGAGCTGGAAGTTTATGAGGAAATCCAGGGTTTTGTGCGCCCCTTTGACCTGGCCCGGGCACCCTTGTTCAGGGTAGGCTGGATCAAGCGGGCAGAAGACGATCACATCTTGATCCTCGATACCCACCACCTCATCTCGGACGGCACTTCCCAGGCGTTGATGATCCGCGATATACTGGCCCTGTATAGCGGCCGGGACCTGCCCCCCTTAAAGCTCCAGTACAAGGATTATGCCCAATGGCGGAACAGCGAGGCGGTTACCCGGAAAATTGCCGACCAGGAAAAGTTCTGGCTGGACCAGTTTGCCGGCGGCGTGCCGGACCTGGACCTGCCGCTCGATTTTCCCAGGCCGGACGTGCAGGGCTTTGCCGGCCAGGAGATCGATTGTGAGATTTCAGCCGCAGAAGTCAAAGCCTTGAATGAGATCGCCATGCAGGCAGGAGTGTCGCAGTTTTCACTGTTGATGGCCCTGGTCGCTATTCTCCTGGCCAAATTGACCGGCAAGGAGGATATCGTGGTCGGCACCCAGGTGGCCGGCCGGCCCCATGCCGACCTGGCCCAGATCATCGGCGTCATGCTCAACACCCTGGTGTTACGCAATTTTCCCAGGCGCGACCTGACTTTCAGGGAATTTTTGGCCGCCGTTTCCGCCGGCACATTGGCCGCCTTTGAGAACCAGGATTACCTGTTTGAAGACCTGGCTGAAAAGCTCCTGGTCAAAAGGGAAGCCAACCGCAACCCGGTTTTCGATGTCATGCTGGTCTGGCAGAACATGGGCGGGGCAGAAGAAGAAATCCCCGGCCTGACCGTCAGGCCTTTCCTGGGCAACCATAAGGCCCAGGCCCTGATCGATTTGAGCATTTACGGCTTTCCCGGCAAAGAGCGTTTTTCTTTTTCTTTCGAATACAACACGGCCCTCTTTAAAGAGGAGACCATCCGGCGTTTTACCCTCTATTTTCAAGAGATACTGTCTGTGATTTTGTCAGACCCGGACATCACGATCGGCGATATCGGTATTTCTCACCACCTGGCCGCAGCCGGTGCCAATGCAATTTTACAAGAGGCAGACGGGGGATTTGAATTCTAATCCAGGAGATGATACGCATGGCGAAACGAGACCTTGATCGATTGGCGGCTGCTGCCGGGCAGATGACGAAAGAGAGGGATTTCTGGCTGACCCAACTGGCCGGTGACCTGGAAAAGAGTAGTTTTCCGGTCGATGGTCCGGGAGAGATGGCTGGACCGGCAGACACGGCGATTTTTCCTTTCGATATTCCCGGCCCGGTCAGGGAAAAATTGTTGAAGATGAGCAAAGGCTCCGATGTTAAGCTCCATATCCTCCTGGTCTCTGTCCTGGCCGTTTTGCTGGCCCGGTACAGCGGCAAAGATGAAGCGATCTTTGCCACCCCGATCTACAAACAGCCGGAAGATATCGACTTCATCAACACCCTGTTGATCCTGAAGATCGGCGTCAAGCCGGGATCGGCTTTTAAAGACCTGCTCTTACAGGTCAAAGACACGGTCATGGAAGCAGTGGCGCACCAGAACTACCCGGTAGAAATTCTCTTGCAGGAACTGGGTTTCCCGGTGCGCCAGGATGAAACCGGGCTCCTCGATGTGGCCCTGCTCTACGACAATGCCCAGGAGAGAAAGTATCTCCAGTCCCTGGACTACCGCCTACTGTTTGTCTTTTCCCGGCAGCCGGACCGGCTGCTGGGTTCGGTGGAGTACCGGCCCGAATACTACCGGTTAGAGACCAGCGCGCGACTTTCTGCCCATTTTCAGAATCTTTTAACCGGGCTAACCGCCGAAGTGGAGAGGCCGTTGATTGAGATCGAGCTCTTATCGGCCAGGGAAAAAGAAGAAATATTGACGGATTTTAACTCGACCGGCCGGGAGTACCGGTGCGCTCTGGCCGTCCATGAGCGGTTTTTGGATCAAGCGAACAAGGGCCCCGACCGCATCGCTTTGCTGGGGCCTGGCATAGATGATCTAACGGATGGGTTGGAGATGGTATTAAGTTATCGTGAGCTAAACCGGCGTGCCGCTGACCTGGCCGGGGTGCTGCGGGGTAGGGGAGTGGGCCCGGATACCCTGGTGGCCATCCAACTGGAGCGGTCAGTGGAGATGATTATCGGCATCCTGGGGATACTGAAAGCCGGGGGCGCTTACCTGCCCATAGACCCGGAAACGCCCCAGGAGCGGGTCGAGTACATGCTGGCGGATTCCGGGGCGGAGATCATCATTGGCCAAACCTCACCCCCCGGCCCCCTCTCCAAGCGTGGAGAGGGGGGTACTGAGCGGGGCGCAGCAGCAATCCCCGGAACGGGCATGCTGAACCGAATTGCGGAAAGTCCGCAATTCGTGAAGCCGCAGGCAAAACTGAGCACAGTTTTGGCCGGTAGTGACGGGGATTGGTGCGTTAGCCCCGCCCCCGGGTTACCGACTACTTCCCTGGCCTACGTGATCTACACCTCCGGGTCTACCGGACGGCCCAAGGGGGTACTCGTCTCTCACAGCAACCTGAGCGCCTACATCGACGCATTTTTACACGAGTTTCAACCTTCGTGCAGCGATACTTTCCTCCAACAGGCCACGCCGGCCTTCGATACCTTTGGCGAAGAGGTTTACCCCATCCTGGTTTCCGGCGGCAAATTGGCCGTTATCCCCCGCCGGCAGGTCATGGAGGCCGCCGGGCTCGCCGATTTTATCATCAGGCATCACGTAACCATGATCAGCGTCTCCCCCCTGGTGCTGGATATGATCAACCGGTTTGTAAACCTGGAACGTTTGCCCATCCATACCTATATCAGCGGCGGCGATGTACTCAAAACCGCCTATGTCGATCGCCTGGTCGGCCGGGCCGCGGTCTATAACACCTATGGCCCGACCGAGACCACGGTCTGCGCTACCTATTACCGGTTGACCGGGGTACAAGGTCTTTATCCGCCGATTGGCCGGCCGATTGCCCATTACCGGGTATATATCATGGATAAGTGGCAGCACCTTTGTCCCAAGGGGGTGGCCGGGGAGTTGTGGATCGGCGGTCACGGCCTGACGCGCGGCTACCTCAATAACCCGGAGCTGACCGCGGAGCGGTTTGTCACCTCACCATTCACCCTTCACCATTCACCCCTCACCACTCACCTCTACAAGACCGGGGACCTGGGCCGCTGGCTGGACGGCGGAAATATCGAGTTTTTGGGCCGCATCGACCAGCAGGTCAAGATCAGGGGCTTTCGCATCGAATTGGGCGAGATCGAGGCCCAGTTACTCAAACACCCGGCCATCAAAGAGGCGCTGGTTATCGCCCGCACCGACCCTGGCGGCGAAAAGGCCCTATGCGCTTACCTGATTCCCCAGGAACCGGCAACCCCGACCGGGCCCGAACCGGCAGAACTGCGGGAATTCCTGGCCGCCAAACTCCCCGGTTACCTGATCCCAGCTTATTTTGTCCAGTTGGAGCGCTTCCCGCTAACCGTTTCCGGTAAGATCGATAAGAAGGCCCTGCCGGAGCCGCAGCTTACCCGGAGCAAGGCATATATCGCTCCCCGGGATGAAATGGAAGAGCGTCTGACCGGCATCTGGGCCGATGTCCTGGGTATAGACCGGGGTGTGATCGGCATAGAATCCGATTTCTTCGACCTGGGCGGTTATTCCTGGAAAGCCACGGTACTGGCTTCGCGGATTTCCCAGGAGTTTTCCGTTAAGCTGCCCCTGACCGAAATTTTTCACACACCGACGATCAAGGCCCTGGGCGATTTTCTGCGGCGCTCCGATAAACAGGTTTATGCCGGCCTACCGGCCACGGAGAAAAAGGAATACTACCCGCTCTCCCTGACCCAGCAACGTTTTTACTTCATTCAAAAACTCAATCCTGGAAAGGTGATGCTGAATATGTCGATCAGCCGCGAGCTGGCCGGGGATATCGATGTGGAGCGATTGACCCGGGCCTTCAAAAGTTTGATCCAGCGCCATGAGACCCTGCGCACTTCGTTTATCATGGTCGGCGCTGAACCGGTGCAGCGGGTGCATGACCAGGTCGACTTTGAGCTGGAGGTTCTTGGTACTGGTGGACGAGGTGGACAGGGTGGACGTAATGGACAGGGCTCCGAGCGGGTCGCAGCAGCAATCCCCGCACCCGCCCCAGACCGGCAATCGGCCATTATGCAGGGATTTGTGCGGCCGTTCGACCTGGCAAAAGCGCCCCTCATGCGGGCCGCGCTCATCAATCTGGAGAACCGGGCCCTGCTCTTGATCGATCTTCACCATACCATCTGCGACGGCATCTCCCTGGCCATCATCGGGCATGATTTTTTGGCCCTTTACGAAGACCGCCCCCTGCCCCCCTTAAAGCTCCAGTACCGGGATTTTGCGGAATGGCAGCGGTTTATGCTCGCTGCCGGCCAATTGGACGTCCAGGGGGCCTACTGGCTCAAGCGTCTCGCTGGCCGGCTGCCGGTGCTCCGGTTGCCCACCGATTTTCCCCGGCCGACCGAACGCTCTTATGCCGGGGCCACCGTGACTTTTTCCCTGGATACCCAGTTGACCGCCCGGGTGCAGGAGCTTTCCCGGCAGACCGGGACCACGCTCTACATGATTTTACTCGCCGCTTTCACCATCGTGCTCTCGCGCTATTCCGGCCAGTATGATATCCTGGTCGGCTCGCCGGTAGCCGGTCGGCACCATGCCGACATGGAGCAGATGATCGGCCTGTTGATGGGTGCGTTGGTGATGAGGAATTTCCCCTTGCCCGAGAAATTGTTTACCGACTATTTGGCCGAAGTCAAGGACCATTACCTGCTGGATTTCGAGCATCAAGCCTATCCGTTTGAAAGGCTGCTGGAAAAGCTGGATTGGCAGGAAGAGGCGGGACATAGCCCGATTACCGATGTTTCCCTGCTGGTGCAGAACCTGGCCGATACCCGGCACTCCCCCGGCGAACCGGCCGGCCCTATTTTGAAGCACACCACCACCCAGCTCGACCTGACCCTGGTTGCCCGGGAACGGGGCGATGATATCGCCATGGCCCTGGAATACTCTACCGATCTATTCAAGCCCGAAACCGCCCGCCGTTTTTCCGGCCATCTCGTCAACCTGCTGCAGGCCGTGACCGGGGATCCCCACATTTCCCTGGCCGCTATCGACATAACGGAAGATGAAGAGAAGATGCGGGTTATCGGCAGCCTGGATAGGTGTTACCCCTTGAGCCATGCCCAGAGACGCATCTTTTACACGGAAAAGATCCTCGGCCAAACTCCCTGTCACACGATCGTTTTTTGCGCGCGCTTTGCGGGGAAGCTCGATAAAGAGATCCTGCAACAGGCCATCGACCTGGCTGTGCAAAAGAACGATGCCCTGCGGCTGCGTATCGTGGAATTTGCTTCCCAGGCCGGGCCCGGCCAGTTCATTTCTGCGTTCCGCCCCATTACCCTGCCTGTCATCGATCTTCCCGAGTCGCCGGACGACTGGTTGTACCGCTATGCCGGGCAGCCCTTGCCCCTGGTTAATGCCGGTCTCTATGATTTTGCCTATTTGCGCTTCAACGAGCGGGAGACCGGCTTTTGCATCAGGCTTCACCACGTTGTGGCCGATGGCTGGAGTGCCGTTTCCCTGGTCCGGGAAATAACCGAAACCTTTCGGGCGCTCATGAGGGGAGAGATCCCGGATCATACCCCCAATCCTTCTTACCTCGAATACCTCCGGCAGGAACAGGCGTACCTGCGCTCCGGCCAGGCGGTAAGCGACCGGGAATTCTGGTTTGAATCCTTATTACCGTTGCCGGAAGAGACGCTGACCTGGCCGGGTAAGGCGGGCTTCTCCCCGGATATGAAGGCCGGGGAGAGTGTGCTTCCCCTTTCGTCTGCCCTGCGCCAGGCCCTCCACCAATATGCCGCCGGCCGCAAATCTTCGTTGTTCAAAATCATTCTAACCGCCCTCTATCTGTATTTCTCCCGGGTCAATGGTCATGATGATGCGGTGATCGCCAGCTTCAGCCATAACCGCCACCAGGCGGTGCGAAAAAAAATGCCGGGCATGATGGTCAGCACTTTCCCGGTCAGGGTGAGGATCGGGCACGACCTCGATTTTTCCACTTTTGTGGCTGGGGTTGGCGACACCCTGGACACCATTGTCAAGCAGCACCAGGAATACCCCTTTGACCGGCTGTCTGCCGAGATCGATGAGAAGACCGGTCTTGATCCGGCTTACCTGTTGGATGTCAACCTGGTCGGCCATCCCGATATGCCGGGGGAAGGCTACCGGTTGCAATACTATTTCCCGGGCTATGATCCGAGCCCGCTCTCCATTCATATCAATGTCAACAACCAGGATATTCACGGTATCCTGGAACTTTCCTGGTATTACCAGGAACAGCGGTTCGACCGGGCCGAGATCGAAAGCATGCAGCAATGCCTGGTGGCGATCCTGGACAATGCCCTCAAAGCCCCGCACCTGCCCATAGAGAGGATCGAGCTGGTATCCGAAACACAGAAACAGGTTATCCTGGAACAATTCAGCACCGGTCCGGCGGTTGATCTCCCGGCCCCGGTGCCGGTGTACCGGGCCATTGCCGGGCAGGCGGAGAAACATCCGGACCGGTTGGCCCTGGTCGCCCCTCTTTCGGGTGAGGATGTCCCGGATATGATGCAGTTGACTTTCCGGGAACTGGTGGAGCGGGCGCTGGGCCTGGCCGGGGAACTGGGGGCCAGGGGGGCCGGACCGAATACGGTCACAGCGCTCCTATTGAAGCCCTCGGTCGATATGGCGCTGGCTATCCTGGGTGTGTTGATGGCCGGTAGCGCCTATCTGCCTATAGACCCGGATTCCCCGCAGGAGCGCATCGATTACATGCTGGCGGACTCCGGGGCGGAGATTATCATTGGGCAGCATGGTGTAGGGGCGAACTGCTGTTCGCCCATCCAGGATATCGGTGCGGAATGCAAGGGCGAACGGCAGTTCGCCCCTACGGATCTTGCTTATGTCATCTACACCTCGGGCACCAGCGGACGGCCCAAAGGAGTGGCCGTCGAGCACCGGCAGCTCCTGGCTTACCTGGCGGCCTTTGACCGGGAGTTTGCCATCACCGGGGCCGATATCGCCCTCCAGCAGGCTTCTTATACCTTCGATGCTTTTGTCGAGGAATTTTACCCGGTGCTGATCAAAGGCGGCAGGTTGGTTATAGCCCCCGGGCAACTGGTGCTAGACATAGAGCGTTTAACCTCACTCATGGCCCGTCTCCAGGTCACATTCATCAGCTTCTCGCCCCTGCTCTTAAGAGAACTGAACCGGGTGCAGGCCGGTTTAAAAGCTGGAGAACCAGGTCCTTTTTCCAGCCTGCGTATCGTGATCAGCGGCGGCGACCGGTTGTTTAAAGACCATATCGACTGCCTCGTGCCCCTGGCCCAGGTCTATAACACCTATGGCCCGACCGAGACCACGGTCTGTGCCACCTATTACCGGTGTCCGGGTAAAGAGTCATTGAAAGACCGGGTTTCCATCGGCAAGCCGATCGGCAATTACCGGGTCTATATCCTGGACCGGTTCTTGAATGTGCTGCCCATCGGCCTGGCCGGGGAATTGTGCATTGCCGGGCCTGGGCTCTCGCGCGGCTACCTGAATAACCCGGAGCTAACCGCGGAGCGGTTTGTCACCTCACCACTTACCACTCACCACTCACCAATCACCTATCGCCTCTACAAGACCGGGGACCTGGCCCGCTGGCTGGACGACGGCAACATCGAATTTTTGGGCCGCATCGACCAGCAGGTCAAGATCAGGGGGTTTCGCATCGAGCTTCCCGAGATCGAGACCCAGTTAGGCAGGCACCCGGCCATCAAAGAAACAGTCGTGATGGCCCGGGAGGCTGGCGAAGGGGAATCGTACCTGTGCGCTTACCTGGTTTTGGCAGAGAAACCGACTCCCGGTCATACCTCTTTAACCGGTGAGCTCCGGCAGTTCCTGGGGCAACGCCTGCCCGCTTACATGGTGCCGGCCCATTTTGTCTTTATCGACCGCATCCCCAGGAACCAGGCCGGAAAGGTCGATTCCCGGAGGTTGCCCGGACCGGAGACGCTGGCCGGCCAGGACTATGCGCCGCCGGAGACTGAAATAGAGAAGAAATTAGCCGGGATCTGGGCCGATGTGCTGGGCAGGAATCTATTGCCCGGCTCTTCGCCGGGCATCGGCCGGCATGACGATTTCTTCGACCTGGGCGGGCATTCCCTGAAGGCCACCCTGTTGGCGGCCCGCATACAGCAGGCATTCGAGGTGAAAATTCCTTTACCGGATATATTTAAAACCCGGAGTCTGGAAAATATGGCCGGCTGGATTGCCCAGGCCAGGCCGGTCGAATTTTTAGATATATCGAGGCTGCCTGAACAGGCTTTTTATGAGCTATCGTACCACCAGCAGAGGCTCTGGATCATCCACCAATTGAATCCCCAGAGTCCGGCCTTCCATATACCCCTGCGCGTGCCCATCCAGGGTGAGTTCGTACAAAAGGCGCTCAAAGATACCCTCTATGCCGTAATCGACAGGCATGAGAGCCTGAGAACCGGGTTTACCCTGCACCAGGGCGAACCGCGGCAGTTCATTCTTCAAAAATTCGATTTCCCTTTCCAGGTCATCGATCTCTCTACCTTAGCGGCGGAAAAGAAGGAGCAGGAGCGGGAAAGATGCTTTTCCCAATTGGCCAGCCAGCCATTTGACCTGGCCAAACCGCCCCTGTTCCGTTTCCTGCTCATCAAACTGGCGGACAACAACCAGGAATTGTATTTCAACTTTCACCACCTCATTGCCGATGGCTGGTCGTTAAACGTGCTCAGAAGGGATTTTACCCGCCTTTACACGGAGTTTTGCCAGGACCGGTCGGTTAATCTTCCGGCCTTAAAAATCCAGTACCGCGATTTTGCTGCCTGGCAAAACACCTATGTGCAAAGACCCGAAATCAGGGAAGCCGCCCTTCGGTACTGGTCGGTCCGGTTGGCCCGGGGTGTGCCCCTATTTCAATTACCGGCCAGCCAGGCGATCGATAGGATCGATATCGGCGGCGCTGGCTACCGGTTTATGGTCAACGGTGAAATCAAAGACCGGCTCAATGAAGTGGCCCAAAAAAACCAGACCAGCCTGTTTACGGTCATGTTTTCCATTTATCTCCTGCTCCTCTGCCGTCTTTCCGGGAAACAGCAGATGGCTTGCTCCATCATCAGCGCCGGTCGCACCCACATCGACCTGCGGGAGGTGATGGGTTTCTTTGTCAACTCCCTGGTCTTTACCGCTGAAGTTGATCCGGCAGAGCCTTTTTCCGCCTTTCTTAGCCGCATGAGCCGGGATATTCTGGAGATGTTCCAGTACCAGGATTACCCCCTGGAGATCGTCTGCGAGCAACTAAAGATAAAATACCCGGAAGTGCCGGTGTCATTCAACATGTTCAATACCCAGGATGCCACCCGGGAAATCGATCTGCCCGCTTTTTCCCCGCAACACCTGGAAAAAGCGCAGGATGTCAAATTCGATATCGAACCCTACCTGACCGAATACCGAAACGGCATCGATATCTTGTGCGTTTACAAAAAGAGCCTCTTTAAGCCCGCCACCATTGCCTACATGTTTGAAGAATACCAACGCCTGCTCGATCATTTTTCCCAAAATCCGGGCGGGGCTTGCGGCGGTTTTCAAAAAGAGGAGAAGAAGCACGTGTTCAAACGGGTTAAACAGGAGTAAAACCATGCTGGTCGCACTTTTTCAGGAACAGGTCAAACAACGGCCCGACCAGGTGGCCATCCGGTCGGAGAGCGGCTTTCTCACCTACCGGGAGCTCGATCGCTTCTCCGGTTCTATCGCCCAGGAGATCGGGCGTAACTGGCCCACTTCGGCCCGGGGTAACCAGGTGGCCTTATTTCTGGGGCATGGGGCAGAGATGATTGCCGCCATCCTGGGTGTATTGAAAGCCGGTAAGGTCTATGTGCCCCTCTCCCTCCAGTACCCACATCAGCGGCTCGCCTATATGATCGACCACTCCGAAGCGGCCATGATTATTACCGATGAGAAGCATGCCGGCCAGGCGCAGGCATTGCTGCCCGGCCCGGGGGGTTCGGTGCTGGTCATCGCCCCGGTCTTCGGGCTGGAAGTTCTTAGAACTGGTGGACGTAGTGGACAGGGTGGACGAAGTGGACAGAGCCCCGCCCAAGGGTTCCCAACCCCTACTTCCCTGGCCTATATCCTCTACACCTCCGGCTCGACCGGCAATCCCCGCGGCGTCATGCAGACCCAGGAAAATGTGGCCTATTATACGCGGAACTGGATCAGGATATTCTCCATTACCCCGGCAGACCGGCTGACCCTGATTTCCTCCTTTTGCCACGATGCCTCTGTACCCGATATCTATGCTGCTCTCCACAGCGGTGCCACCCTTTACCCCTTCGATATGCGTACCCGGGGCGAGCGGGTGGAATTGTCTGAGTTTCTCATCAAAGAGCACATCACCATCTGGCATTCGGTGCCCTCGCTCTACGCTTATTTTACCGGTACTTTGCGCGGTTCGGATACCTTCCGGAATTTACGGTTCATCCTGCTCGGTGGGGAGCCGGTGCGGGCCCATGAAGTGGAAATGACGCGCACGTTTTTCCCCGGCGTGACATTGGGAAATATTTACGGCCAGACCGAATCTACCGTCAATACCATTGCCCTTATTAACCCTACTGACGGTTTTTCCGGCATCGAATTGGGCCAACCCCTCGAGCGCACGCAGATGTGGGTGATCGGCGAGGATGGCAGCCCGGTCGGGCCCCTGCAATCGGGGGAGATCCTGGTCGCCTGCCCCCATATTTCTCCCGGTTACTGGCGGGACGAGGAAACGAGCGCCAGGGTCTTCGGCCAGGACGATGCCTATGGCCGGTTGTACTGGACCGGGGATTTGGGTTGTCTCTTGCCGGATGGCGGCATCGAATTTTTGGGCCGTAAGGATTTCCAGGTCAAGATCAGGGGGTTCCGCATCGAGCCGGGTGAGGTGGAGAGCCGGTTGCTCAAGCACCCGATTGTTAGAGAGGCGGTGGTCACCGCCCGCCAGGATGAGGCCGGGGAAAAGACCCTGTGCGCTTACATTATCCTGCGGGACCGGGAAACCGGTGTAGAGAGAGCCGAATTGCGGGAATTCTTGGCCCAGGCTTTGCCCGATTATATGATCCCGGCTTACTTTGTCTTTCTCGACCAATTTCCCCGTACCGGCAGTAACAAGATCGACCGCCAGTCCTTACCGGCCCCAACCGGTCAACCGCTTAGCGCCTCCGTACCGCCGCAAGACCCGGTGGAGGAAAGGTTAAAAACGATCTGGGCCGATATCCTGGGCCGGCCGGGAACGTCGTTTGGTGTTGAGCACAACTTCTTCGACCTGGGCGGCCATTCGCTCAAGGCCGTGACCCTGCTGGGCCGCGTGTACCGGGAATTCCCGGTTAATCTCTCATTACTCGAATTCTTTCAAGAACCGACCATCCGGGCCATGGGTCGGCGCCTTGCGGCTGCCGGGCAGGGGCGGTTCATCGCTATCGATGCGGTCGAAAAACGGGAATACTACCCGCTCTCCTTGACCCAGCAGCGTTTTTATTTTATGCAAAAGCTGCACCCGGATGGGGTGATGCTGAATATCTCGTTCGCCCTGCCGTTAAGCCAGGATGTAGACCTGGAGCGGTTGAACCGGGCTTTCCTGGGCCTGGTCGGCCGGCATGAGAGCTTGCGCACTTCTTTTATCATGCTCGGCGCTGAGCCGGTGCAGCGGGTCCATGACCAGGTTGACTTTGAGCTAGAAGTTTTTGAAACTGGTGGACGGGGTGGACAGGATACCGAGAGACCCGCCCCAAAATCGGCCATTATCCAGGGTTTTGTACGGCCATTCGACCTGGCAAAAGCGCCCCTCATGCGGGCCGCGATCATCAAAGAGCCGGACCAGACCCTCCTCCTGGTCGATCTCCACCACATCGTCAGCGACGGCACCTCTTTGGCTATTCTCAGCCGCGATTTTTTCGCCCTCTATGAAGGCCAAGAACTACCCCCCCTACGCCTCCAGTACCGCGATTTTGCCAGATGGCAGCACCTCATGCTCGATTCCGGTCAACTGGAAACCCATGAAGAATATTGGTTAAAGCGTCTTTCCGGTCGCCTGCCCATACTCCGGCTGCCCACCGATTTTCCCCGGCCGGCGCTGAGCACCTTCCGCGGCGATCGCTTTACCTTTACCCTGGGGCCGGAACTGACCGTGGCCGTGCGCCTCCTGGTAAAAGAGGGCGGCGCCACCCTGTACATGGTCTTATTATCCGCTTTTACTATTCTCCTCTCCCGCTATTCCGGCCAGACCGATATCCTGGTCGGCTCGCCGGTGGCCGGCCGTTTTCACCCCGACCTGGAACAGCTGATCGGTCTCTTGATCGGCGCGCTGCTGATAAGAAATTTCCCCCTGCCCGAGAAATTCTTCTGCGACTATTTAGACGAGGTGAAAAACAATTGCCTGGAGGATTTCGAGCATCAGGCTTATCCCTACGAAAGGCTGCTGCAAAAACTCGATTGGCCCAAAGAAGCCGGTCACAACCTATTGACCAATGTCTCCTTGATCGTGCAAAATATGGTCGACCCGGGCCGGGGGAATCCCCGGCCCGGCCGACTGGCCGGAGATAAAGGCCCAGCACCGGGGGGCCAGGCGCTGCCCCATACCACCTCCCAGCTCGATTTAACCCTGACCGCCCAGGAGCGGGCCCAAGACATTGCCCTGACCCTGGAATACTCCACCGATCTATTCAAGCCGGAGACCATACACCGTTTTTCCCGCCATTTGATCCATTTGCTCCAGGCCGTTACCCAGGATCCGGCCATTCCCCTGTTTCACATCGATGTCACCGATGATGAAGAGAAGATCCGTCTTCTCGGGCGATTGGAGAAGTGTTATCCCTTGAGCCATGCGCAGCGGCGGATTTTTTACACGGAAAAGCTCTTCCCCGCCACATCCGGTCATACCGTCGTTTTCAGTACCCGCTTCCAGGAAATTTTGGATAAATATCTCCTCTCAAAGGCCGTCAATCTCGCCCTGCAAAAGAACGATGCCCTGCGGCTGCGCATCGTGGAATTCGATTTCCAGGAAGAACCCTGCCAATACATCTCCGGGTATACGCCCTTTGTCCTGCCGGAGGTCGATCTGGCCGCTTCCCCCGGCTGGCTTTCCGGCCAGGCCGGCGAACCGCTCCCTTTTCTCAATACCGATCTGTACCAATTTACTTATCTCCGCTTCAGCGACCGGGAAACCGGCTTCTGTTTCCGCCTCCATCACATCGTCACAGACGGCTTTAGCGTGCTCTCCTTGATCCGTGAGATCACCACCCTTTACCGGGCGCTGGGGCAGGGTCAAACCCCGGACCCGGCGCCCCATCCTTCTTACCTCGACTACCTGCGCCAGGAGCGGGAATACTTGCGCTCGGAGCAGGCGGCCAAAAGCCGGGAATTTTGGCTGCAAAGCCTATTGCCCCTGCCGGAAGAGATCGCCCCCTGGTCGGAGAAGCCGGGTAAGGGCCGGGACATCACGGCCCAGGAGAGCCTGCACATCCTGCCGTCCGATCTGCGCGCTGCCCTCCATGCCTATGCCACCAACCAGAAGACCTCCCTGTTTAAGATCATCCTTTCCGGCCTGGCCATTTACCTGGCCCGGGTCAGCGGCCAGGATGATGTGGTTATCGGCAGTTTTAACCACAACCGCCATAAACCGCCCCGCAAAGAGATTTCCGGCATGCTGGTCAGTACTTTCCCCATCCGCATCGCCGTCGATCATACCCTTGACTTTGGTGCCTTTGTCGGGGCGGTCGGTAAGCAAGTGGAGACGATTGTCAGACATCACCAGGAATACCCTTTTGACCAATTGCTGGCCGAGTTAAAGGAAATGAGCGGTATCGATCCTGCCTATCTATTAGACATCAACCTGGTCGGCCACCCCGATATCCCGGACGACGGGGCCTCTATCCATTACCACTATCCCATGGCCGACCCCACGGCCCTGTCCATCCATATCAACGTACACAACCAGGATATCCACGGCAGCCTGGAACTCCAGTGGTATTACCAGGCGGCGCGCCTCTCCGACCGGGAGATTGGGCCTATGCAGGCTGCGCTCCAGGCCATCCTGGAAAACTCCCTGCAAGCGCCGCACCGAGGCCTGGCCCAGATCGAGCTGGTCAACGAAGCGGAGAAAGAGACGATCCTCTCCAAATTCAGTACTGCGGCCCCGGTCGATCTGCCGGCCTTCACACCGGTTCACTGCTTGATCGCCGGGCAGGCGGAGAAAAGTCCGGATGAAGTGGCGCTGAAGGTTTTGCCGGGTATGGCGCACCTGACCTGCCGGGAATTTATCGGCCGGGCCGGGATCCTGGCCGGGGAATTGCGATCCCGGGGGGCTGGGCCGAATACGGTGACGGCGCTTTTATTGAAACCCTCGGTCGATATGGCCCTGGGTGTCTTGGGGGTGTTGATGGCCGGTAGCGCCTACCTGCCAATCGACCCAGATTTTCCGGAAGGGCGCATCGATTACATGCTGGCGGACTCCGGGGCGGAGATTATCATTGGCGCGCAGGCTGTAGGGGCGAACTGCTGTTCGCCCATCCAGGATATCGGTGCGGAATGCAAGGGCGAACGGCAGTTCGCCCCTACGGATCTCGCTTACATCATCTACACCTCGGGCACCACCGGCCGGCCCAAGGGGGTGGCCGTCGAGCACCGGCAACTATCGGCTTACCTCGCTGCCTTTGACCGGGAGTTTGCCGTCACCGGGGCCGATATCGCCCTCCAACAGGCTTCTTATACCTTCGATGCCTTTGTCGAGGAATTTTACCCGGTGTTGATCAAGGGCGGTAAACTGGTGATAGCGCCCCGGGAAATCGTCCTTGATGTCGAGCGCCTGGTTCTCTATATGGCCCGCCTGCAGGTTACCCTGGTCAGCGGTTCGCCGCTCCTCTTGCAGGAGATGAACCGGCTGGCAGAGAATGGCCCGGACGGGGTAAAGAATCCGTTCTCGGGTCTGCGCATCCTGATCAGCGGCGGGGACCGGTTGGCAAAGGCGCATATCGACTGCCTGGCGGCGATTACCCGGGTTTATAACACCTATGGGCCGACCGAGACCACGGTCTGCGCCACCTATTACCGCTGTCCCCCAGGAGACGCATTAGCGGATTGGGTTTCCATTGGCAAGCCCATTGCCCATTACCGGGTCTATATTCTGGGTCGGTTCTTGAATGTCTTGCCCATCGGCCTGGTCGGGGAGTTGTGCATCGCTGGGCCGGGGCTCTCCCGCGGCTACCTGAATAACCCGGAGTTGACCGCAGAGCGGTTTGTCACCTCACCACTTACCACTCACCACTCACCACTCACCAATCGACTCTATCGCACCGGGGACCGGGCTCGCTGGCTGGACGACGGCAACATCGAATTTTTGGGTCGCATCGACCAGCAGGTCAAGATAAGGGGTTTTCGCATCGAACCGGGCGAGATCGAAGCCCAGTTACTCAGGTACCCGGCCATCAAAGAGGTTGCCGTTATCGATGTGAAAGATACACAAGGGGAAAGCTACCTCTGCGCCTACATCGCTCCAGTTACTGCCGGGACAGCAATCGACACCACCGGGCTCTCCCCATTCCTGGCCCAAACGTTGCCCACTTACATGATCCCGACTTATTTCATCCAACTGGAGCGAATCCCCCGCACACCGGGCGGAAAAGTTGATAGACGGGCTTTGCCGACAGTAGAGGCCCGAACCGGCCAGGAACGGGTTTTGCCCCGTGACCCTTTGGAGGAGCAGTTGGCCCGGGTCTGGACCGATGTCCTGGGCCTGGACGGTGAGGCAACGATTTCTATCGATGACGACTTTTTCAAACGGGGCGGCCACTCGCTACGCGCCACCCGGCTCTTGCTACGCATCCGGCGGGAGTGGCATATCCAGGTGCCTTTGCTGGAAATCTTTAACCGCCCGACCATTCGCAGCCAGGCCGATTTTATCCGGGAAAAGGCCGGGGCCGGGCTCCAGGGCAAAGAGACGGGCCTCTTGCTCCTGCGGCCCGGATCTGACAATGCCTTACCCTTGTTCTTCATCCATGACGGCACCGGCGAAGTAGACGGCTATTTGGAGTTTTGCCGGCTGCTGCCGGAACGTTATGCCTGCTATGGGCTGCGGGCCGATTTTCCCGGTTTGGCCCCCCAGGAACTCTCCATCCCCGGCCTGGCCGCACATTATATCGAAAAAATCAAGACAGTCCAGGCCAGCGGCCCTTATGCCCTGGTAGGCTGGTCGCTGGGCGGGTTGATCGGCTTTGACATGGCCAGGCAGCTTGAACAGGCGGGGGAAAAGATCGGGCTTTTGGTCCTGGTCGATGCGCCGCCGCCTGGGGATGGGCCGGCCGATGTCCGGCATTCCCTGGAGCGGGGTTTTTCCCTGGCGGATGAACTCGCCTGGTTAAAGGAGCACCTGGACCCGGCCCAGTACGACCGGATCAAAGGGGCGCCCGATAGCGAGGGCCTGTGGCAGGTCCTGGCCGAATACCTGGACTCTGAACCGGCAGCCGGCCAGCTTTTGAAGAAGGTGGTCATTGGGTATGGCGGCGGCGGTATCGCGGGCCTGGATCATCTTTCGGCCAGGGAAACGGTGCGCTACCTTAATATCCTGCGCAGTTTTGCCCGCGCCCGCTGGTTGTACCGGCCCCAGGGAAACCTGGATGTGGCTGTCCATTACTTCCGGGCAGACGATTCGCCCATCCGGCAGCCCGGGCTCTGGGAGCAGTTTTGCGGGCGCGGCATAGATTTTTATCCCCTCAAGGGCGATCATTACTCTATTTTCAAGCTACCGCTGGTTAGCGAGATGGTGGACCGATTCTCAGCACTTTTATGAAAATTTCACAGGAGGATTAAACGGATGAAAAAACCAAAAATGAGTCGCATACACCTATTGGCATTGGGCCTGGTTCTCTGCTCTGCCGGGGCGCTTTTTGCCGAGATTTCTTTTTTCGATGATTTTGAAAAGGGTATCGTCAGTTGGGACCTGATCAGCGCCAACCGGATCATGATCGTCGATTCCGGGGATACCCGGCACGGCAAAGTGCTGGCCCTCTATTCGGGCGGTGAGTCCGTATATGCGCTGGTAAAGGGATCAAATGACTGGGCCAACCTGATTCTGGAAGCCGATGTCTATTTCCCCGATGAGTCTGCTTTTCATTACCTGGGACTGATCTACCACTACCGGGCCAAACCCGACCGGGTCGATTTCGGCAGCATCTTTCTCCTCGGCCCTTATGGGGAGGATTTTGAGACCTATTACCAGACTTACCAGAAAAACCCGGAACAAGTGCCGGATCACGCCTCCGGTAATGTGATCCTGCCCAACCCCCACCGCGATGCCAATGCCTCAAGACTCCTCTATTCGGAGTTTTTCCTGCCTTTAACCGGCGGGCAATCGATCAAACCGCGGGAATGGCACCACCTGAAAGCCGAGATCGTCGGCCCGGCCTGCCATTACTATGTGGATGATATGAAGACGCCGAAGCTTACCATGCCCTTCTTCGAATATACGTCGGGCCGGGTCGGTTTTAAACCCCGGTTTGTCGGTACGCCGGTATGGGTAGATCATGTCAAGGTTACCTCTATCCGTGAATTGAGCTATAAGGGGCCGTTACTCCCGGGCGGTGTCGTCTATAAGCCGGAAAAGCTGCTGACCCAATGGGATATTCTCGGCCCGTTTAATAAGAGGAGCACAGCGGCGGAGGAAGACGGCTTTTTGCCGGTAAAGACCTATAAAGAAGGGATCCATGAATTCTCCTGGCAACCGTTTGCCGCAGATGGCCGCGGCTGCATGGTGGCCGGCCGGGTGATCAGCCGTTTTAACGGCAAGTGGCTGGTCTATTTTCATACGGTCATCCAGTCGGAGACGGCCCGGGAAGCGACCCTGGAGTTCAGCACCTGTAATCCCCTGCTCATCTGGAACAACCGCATCCTGGTGGGCGAGGTCAAGGCCCAGTTTAGCGTGTGGCCCGATTTTCTCGACAACCCGGCCCATGCGGGGGAAAAGGTCAAAGTTACGTTGGCGCCAGGGGAGAATCACCTGGTGGTACTGCTGCGGGGCGGACGGTACGGCGGCGACGGCTTTTACGCCGCCCTTCATCCGGCTATGGAAAAATAAAGAGTCGATTTCCCTTTATTAGGAGGCTGTTATGAGCACTCAGGTCAAAGCAAACTTCTTTGTTGTCGGTATGCCGCGGTCCGGCACTACCTCTTTGTACACTTATCTCAAGCAGCATCCCGACATCTTTCTTTCCATTTACAAGGAACCCAATTTTTTCTCGAAAGACCTTTCCCAATCGGTCTACAACATCCAGGACCGGGAAGGTTACGACAGCCTATTTGCCGGGGCAGAAGGGTACAAACGGGTCGGCGAAGGCTCGGTCTGGTATCTCACCTCCCGCCTGGCCGCAGCAGAAATCCATCGTTATAATCCCGATTCCCGGTTCATCGTCATGCTGCGAAACCCCATCGACATGATCTATTCTCTTCATGACCTATACCTGCGCACCGGCAATGAGGATGTACCCGATTTTGGCCAGGCCCTGGCCATCCAGCCCCAGAGGATGAAAGGGGAAATGATCCCCGCCACCTGCTATTTCCGCGAGGGTTTGTATTACACCGAAGTGGCCGGTTACTATGAGAAGATCAAGCGATTTGTCGATCTGTTTGGCCGGGAAAGAATTCATCTGATCGTGTTCGATGATTTTTCCCGGGACATGGGCTTAAGTTGCCGGGAGACCTTCCAATTCCTGGGCGTGGACGCCGATTTCCCGGTGGAGCTCGACCTGAAAAGAGCGGCCACCCTGATCCGCCCCCTGGTCTGGCAGCAGATTCGGGCCGCCCGGCCCGAGATCAAGCAGATGGTGTCGAAGAAAATGGGCGAGACCCACGGCGGCCCGGCCCGGGAAAAACTCGATCCGGCCTTGAGAAAGAAGCTATCCGGCCTGTTTAAGGAGGATATTGCCCGGACCAGCCAGCTCATCGGCCGCGACCTGACCGCCTGGTGCCCATGATCGCCTGTGATTGTTATTCTCCAACCATAATGACCTGGGGGTCGCTAGCCTCTCCCTGGAAAAGCACTCCCTACCGCGCGAGTAAAGGTTCCGTCGGACAAAGTAATCATTGCGTCCGGGAAAGTAGCGGTTGCGTCCGCCGTAGGAATGGTTCCGTCCACCAAAGTAATCGTTGCGTCCGCCAAAGTAGCGGCTGCGTCCGCCGAGGAATGGTTCCGTCCATGCAAGTAGCGGTTGCGTCCGCCGTAGGAATGGTTCCGTCCATGCGAGGAATGGCTGCGTCCGTGAAAATAATGTTTGCGTCCGCCAAAGTAGCGGCCCCGTCCGCCAAAGTACTGGCCCCGCACGGCTGAAAGGGATTTTTTTGTTGAAAATTTCCAGAACTTATGCTATATTAAGTTCTTACAAGTTTTTGAGCAAGCGATATAAGAATTTGAAAATATGAGGTAATCGGAAATGACAGTAATGACGTTAATCGGTTTTAAAAAATGTGGAGGATAAAATGACAAGTAAAATTAAATCTTACTTTCTGTTATTCAATTTATATTTTTTAGTATTTTTCTGCTATTATAACGTTTTTCCACAAAATGGAATATTAATGTCAGTCTCAGGTCAGATAAGGGATGCAAACACATATAACCCCCAGGTCGGAGTAAGGGTGCTGTTATTTAAATTTAAAAATAATGTTCTTATTGAGCATTTCAGCTCAATTTCTGATAAGAACGGGATTTACAAAATAGGGTATTTAGAAGCAGGAAGATATGAATTTATTCTAGATATTCCAGGAATAGGCATGGTCTTTCTCCCAATATATATTTATGACCAGGGTGAATTTCCACAGGAAGAATTAAATTTTCTCAATATCACAGAGGGAAAAAATGTTAATCTGAACTTTTTTATTAGAGAATCTAATGAAATAACGGAATTAAGGGAAGAATATTTCGATGGTAGGGTAATTAATTACACTTTAAATTATATAAATAATGATAAAATAAATCTCCAGAGAAGTGAAGGGAAAATATCATCACGGGAACAAACGTTAAAATATAATGGTTTGACAATTATATTGAAAGATCCCGTAGATGTTCCAGATGATGAACCCTTACCGGGTAATCATCCAGATGGGAAGGGACTTTGTAGGGTGCAAATAATAATTCCAAAAGCTAACCCTAACGATTTTTATTGCAAAACGGCTACAGATTTTGAAAAATGCGCCTATGTAAACAAACTACCGATGGAGGTAACTGTTGAAATATTTATGTTTTCAAAAGCTAGGCTGAAAAAGATTCTCGAGAAAATGTATCCAGAATGTGAAATCGAAGATTGGTATGTTCAGTGCAAGTATGATTGCTTAATTATTCATGAAAAAACCCATCAAGAACTATCTGTAGAAATTTCACAGAAGCTATGGGATGAGTTATGGAAAAAATATACAGCATTTAGATGTTGTGAAAATGTTAGTTGCCAATATAAATTAGAATGTTTAGTAGATGATTTTAAGAAAAAAGCTATTGCACAACTAAAAGAGACGGAAGATGATGCTGATAAAAAACAACATGAGTGTATAACAAATAAGGAATGTTGGATAAATAAACTTAATTGTGAAAAAAAGGAGGAATAATGTTAAATTATCTAAGAGTTCTTATTTTAATCTTGCTAACAATTTCAAATCCATTGAATCCGGCAGAAAATGATTTCGAATTTCAATTTTTTAGGTATCCAAAAGTATTTAAAATTAACAGTAATATTAAGGTTGATGATCTGGAATTATCTGTGAACTGTTATTTCAAATATACCGGTTCTTTTTCGATAATTTGCCGCGAATCTTTCACATATTTCGTTTATATTACAGGTGATGTTGTTTTCCTGGATAAACATGATAAAATTATTCCAGAATTAGCTCAATATATAAAAAATAGGAAATATTCCATGGAATCAACTATAACAAAAGATAGCATTAGCGCTACATGGTCGGGATCGTGTACATCAGATGGTTTTTTGGTTCCATTCGCTTATGATGCAATATATTCGACTGAATTGTTTTTGTTCGATAGAGGTGAACTAGAAAAAAGTGGGATGGCAAATGAAATAAAGAAAAAAAACCTAAGAAAAATTAAAATAAAAATCGATAAAATACTAATAAATTTGAAGAAGGATAGAAAAGGTAATATTATCCAGGGATATCCAAAAAAAATATATACTATAGATGTTAATAGAGAGATAGAGATAAGAGTTGAGTATGAAGATAATAAATCAAAAAAAAGAAAAGCGAAGGATAAAAAATGAAAGGTAAATTAAAAAATACGCTATTAACTTTTTTAACTATATTTTTAATAGGGTTTTTATTCTCTTTCCCACAGAATCAATCGAATTCTTGTGATGGCCCTCCCCCTGATAAGCCGTCTGATAATGCTGATGAAAATAATAGCTTTAGTATGAATAATTATTTCTTGACTACTACGAACTTCTATTTTGATCCGAATCCATCTATTGGAGTATTGGTATGCGGTACTCACAAGGATATGGACAATTTACTTAATAAACTCAAGGCGGGATATTTTTACGTTGAAAAATTGTTTAATCCTGGAGCGTTATCGAAATCAGTTAATGTGATTGTTGTTCCATCTGGAGGGATCATCGGTATGGAGAGATCCGATTTATTTAAGGAACTTCTAAAGAGTTATGTTTATAATGGGAAAACCCTAATATTATTTTCACAACAGTATGGATCGCAATTTGATAATGTGGTGCCGGTGGCGGAGGGGGAAAGCCTGAAGAGTTATGGTTGGCGGGAGGATCAGAGCTGTTTAAAAAACTCGGTGTTTTTCAATAGAGATAACATGCACCCGGTGTTGGCGTCAGCGACCAATGAGCTGGTCGATGTGGCCGTTGACGGGTATTTTGCCGTTTACCCGAAGAATGCGACCGCATTATTGCGAAGGCGAACCAATGGGGAACCGACGGTCATCGCTTACCCCTATGGCCCGAATGGGGGGCACGTCATATTAACCTCGATGTATACGGATTGGGGCTATGCGCACAGCCAGGCGAGCAGTGCGGAATTGCGAATAGTGCGAGATTTGATCACCTGGGCCAAGAACCCGTCTATGCCGGTGCCGATGTTTAACCTGGCAGATAATCCCACGCCGGCGATCACTTTAAATGTAAAAGCGAGAAACAATGCCGAATTCCCGGCATCGACAGTAAAGATAAAGGTTTATACCCCGGACCGGGGGCAGGTTTTATATGAGAGCGAGCAGGGGACAACTTTGAACCCGGGCGAGGAGGCGGTGATACCTATCAGCTTTACTTTTCCGGCCTTATCCGGGGAACATTACGGCCTATGCCATGCCGATTATGAGTTGAGCGATAGTGCCGGCAACCTGGTGCAGATGGCGCAGGAGAGCGATAGCGGGCGGTTTGGCGTGTATAAGGTGGAGAAGACCTATACGCCGCCGAAAGGCGTCCAGATGTGGTTGACGACCGCGGATGAGAATGTGTACTGGGATGAAATGCCGCGGCTAACGGTTAATGTGAGAAATTATAAGGAGCAGACGCTTTCCGGGGAGTTGAAATACGACTGGTGGCACGCGGGCGAGCGGAAGATAGCCGATTTTTCGCTGGCCCCGGGTGAGACGAAATCGTATTCATTTGAACCGGTATTAGGCGAGGCCCGCCAGTACGACTGGGCCATGGAGAGCCTGTGGACAACATTTTATTACCAGGAGTTTGATGGGAGCAACAATACGTATACAGCCTATCAGCGGGCCGGTAAAGGCATCGAGATCCTCTACCCAAAGACCAAGAGCAGTATCTCCGTGGACGGCCCCCCGGTTCGCAAGCTGGGCGAACCATTGGCCTATCAGATCAGCACCTTGAACCAGACCGGCAAACCCATAGCGGTCGGTAAGGGATATAACATCATCTTAAGTAAAAGTTGCAGAAACCGGGAATTTTCGTTGAAAAATCCGGGAAAGGATACTATAATATGGTCTTGTGCTATTCATGAAGATCAAGAGGAAGCACAGAAACAAAATACGAACGAAATAGGAAAAGTGAGGTTAACATGAAGAAGATAGTTGGTTTGTTGTTGGGTTTACTGGTGATAGCGGGCTTTTCGGGGCATTTGTCGGCTACAAAAGTTACCAGCTTTCTGTTAGAAGAAGATGACCCGGATAATTACGGTATGGTTATCGGCCAGATCATCGATGTTGAGACCGGGAAGCCGGTTAAAGAAGTCTTTAAAGTTGAATTCAACCCGGCAGAAAATATAGCTAATCCCATGATGTTCCGGCAGAATTTTGGCCCAGAGACAGACAGCAACGGCCGGTTCATGACCAAGTGGGAGCCGGGGAACTATATCCTATACTGCTACCCGGTCAAGCCTTCGGATGTCTACTGTTATAGCCCCTTGCCTTTTAATTACCCGGAAACAACCCATGAGATCAGGGTGGAGAGGGGAAAAATCACCCGGACAGTAATAAAAGCTTATCGAGGGGGGAAACTCAGGCTCATGCTGGTCGATCCGGCAGGACGGATTACCCGGCCCAATGATTACGTGGAGGGATTTTATATTGGAATTCATTTAGTAAATTATATTGAGAAAATCGAATCTTACGACGCAGATACACGTCACCGCGTCGGTAAATTGGAAAATGGAGAATGTATGTTTACCAGTATCTATCCGGGGGATTTTTACCTGGAGCTCGATTTTGGTCCCCTTGGGTATGGATCACGAAGAATAGACCACATCAGAGTGGAAAAGGGGCAAACGGTAGAGACAAAGGTACTGGTGGATATGAATGATACCACCGGCGTTGAGGGTCGTGTATTCGGCCAGAATGGGGCGGCACTGAAAGATGTAGATATCTATATGTCCGAGAGAAAAAATGGAGATGCCGATTCTTTTAGAATAAGCGCCGCGTTTTCTACCGATAGTAACGGGTATTATAAGATTATCGGCTTGAAAGAAGGGTATTATAGAATACTTTATAGCGATTTCCTTAGGATAGAAACTACTTCTGAAACTATTTATATAAAAAGTGGGATAATATTGAAAAAAAATATGAAAGTCAAGAATAGATAAATCGATTTTGAATAGGAGATTAACTCATGAGAACGTTAATGAGAGCGGTGTTGATTGTCTCGATAATACTGGTGACCCATGTATTTATGTTCCCTGTATCCAAGAATGGCCGTGAAGGAATCATTGTTGTCAACCCGAAAAATCCAATGTTAAATTTTATGTTAGTCCCTGATAAATATGACGATTTTTTTAACTTCCTGCCGGAGGCAGAGAACTGGGTCAGGGATATGGGATATGGGAATTCTCAAACTGAAAAAGATAAATTATACAATCGGATGTTTGAAACTATAGATAAATGCTGGAATGAGGCCATATCAAGGATATTAACCAGCCCGGACATCAGTGATCAATTAAAAGAGACCTTCAGGGATAATTTGAATGGTGGTCTGAACTCTTTGATTATGAGTTTCACTGAGCTGCCTTACAGTGCTTATGCCGGCCAAATGGGGAAATATTTATACATGCAGTTAAATAAAACAGTTGAAGATACCCCAGACCTCTGGTTAAAACTCATCCTCCAATATGTGGCCGAAAAATTGGCCAAAGGAGAAAATTTAGATGATTTCAAAGAGGCACTCAATTCTTTTATTTCCACATTGGCCCATGAGATGCTGCATTATTTCGGGGAGTTGGGTGATTGGCACAATAAGAAATACAATGATGCTTTTGAATGCATCGTTTATTGTATGGAAAAGGTTCTTTTTAATATCATCTCCCCTGAACTTAAGCGTTGCGGCGAGTATTGCGAGCAATTACATCCAGAGTGTCGTGGTCCGAATGGAGCAGATTGCAACCATCCCCCCCGTAGATATAATAAGAGGTATTGGCAGGATAACCCGGACGATAATTATTCCTATGCCGACAATCTTCCTGGAACAGGAAGATATTCATTCCCGGGCGATATTTTTGATGAATTCATCATCGGCGATGTTCAGCCCTTTAATTATTCCCCGGATGTATTGATCTACGACAATTATGGGACAGATGAAATAAATAAATTCCTGGATATCATTGCCGCAAATAATCATATATTTGATTATAGTCATGAAAGTTTTAGTGCAAATCATAAGGTGTTGGTCGTTCCCAGCGGGGAATGGACGGGAGATGATAAATCAGAACTTATTAAATTGGCCATAGAAAGGTTTGTTTCTTCAGGAGGCACACTGTTGGTCTTTTCCCAGCAGTATGGCTCACACGTGGAAAACCTGGTACCAATACCGACCGGCGAGAGTTTGAAAACCTATGGGTGGCGGGAGGATCAGAGCTGTATGTGGGGGAGCCTCATTGCCGATAAGGTGCACCCGGTCTTATCGTCGCTTTTGTCGGATGAAGTGTCCGCCACTGTGGACGGTTATTTTTCGGTATACCCCTCCCAATCGACCGTTCTTTTGTATCGCCAAAAAAACCATGAGCCGGCCATGCTCTACTACCCCTATGGAAACGGTAGGGTCATATTGACCAGCCTATACACCGACTGGGCATCCGCCCATTCGCAGGCCCCCCAGGAAGAGTTAAAAATTATCCGGGATTTACTGACCTGGGCCAGATCGCCGTACCAGCCCATGCCCATGTACAACCTCTCGGACAATCCCAATCCTCAGGTGGAAGTCATAGCGAGGGTAAAGAATGAAACCGAAACAACCGCCTCGAAAATAAAGATACAGATCTTTGATCCCAGGGGAACAACTCTACTTTATGAACAGGAACAGGCATTAACGATAAATCCCGGCGAAGAAACCATAGTGCCCATCAGCTTTACCTTCCCGGGCATCAGCCGGTATTTATACGGTATTTGCCGCATTAAGTACCAGCTTTACAGTGCTGTTGACGGCATAGAGACCCTTCTCCAGTGGGATGTAGAACCCATTTCCGGGAATTTTGCTATCTACGGCAATCGTATTTCTTATACGCCTTCAAATTCACTCGACATGTGGCTGACAGTGGGGGATGAAGCGGTCTGGTGGGATGAGCCGGTCGATTTTACGTTGCACATCAAAAACTATAAAGAGAGTGCGCAAACGTTTTCTTTCGATTACGAGTGGAACCATTG